>PJUI01000012.1_pt1 | contig 677549 bp, 592 predicted proteins | sample 1512201 | NCBI WGS metagenome assembly PJUI01 (sample SAMN08177670, study PRJNA422409) | Feces metagenome, whole genome shotgun sequencing project. | isolation source: Chicken feces (2) enriched on wood chips | host: Gallus gallus | place: USA: Madison | collected 2015-01-15
CCGAACTTGTTCGACAGAACGGTCGTGATAGCTGCCGTCAACGTCGTTTTGCCGTGGTCAACGTGACCAATCGTACCCACGTTCACGTGCGGCTTGGTACGTTCAAACTTGCCTTTTGCCATGGCTGACTCCTGACCTGGATTGCGCTTCAGACTGAAGAAAAGAACTTGGAAATTTGTGGTGCCCATGGCGCGGATCGAACGCGCGACCTCTCCCTTACCAAGGGAGTGCTCTACCACTGAGCCACATGGGCATTTAAAAATCTTGGAGCGGGTGAAGGGAATCGAACCCTCGTCGTAAGCTTGGAAGGCTTCTGCTCTACCATTGAGCTACACCCGCGGCATACCCATCACCTTCTCGCATCCCAGACTCTTCAAAATCAAGGCCCGGGGAACCTTACAGCCTTTTTTGCAAAGGCCGCCCAGTTCCCTAGGCCTAATTTTAAAATCCAGGCAGACATCGCCTGGATATAGAGTTGGGTCTCTGGTGGAGGAGATTGGATTCGAACCAATGTAGGCGCAAGGCCAACAGATTTACAGTCTGCCCCCTTTAACCACTCGGGCACCCCTCCAGCGGAGAACTTGAGATTATGAACACTTTCGAATCCGGTGTCAAACCCTTCGGATGAAAATATTCAAAACTTTTGTTCAACCACTCGCGTTTCCGCGCAGAGGGGCCGAATCTTACAGGTTTCCGCGAATTGATGCACGCAAAAGCTGCGAATAGTCGTCGGCCGTGAAAATAATGGGGTTGGTTCCGCCTGACGGATCTTCACTGGCCATGCGCCCTACCCGCTCGGCCTGGCCCTCGTCGATGCCGATCTCGGCAAGGGTATGAGGGATGCCCACCGCCTCGCGCAAGCGCAGCACCCAATCCAGCACGGCCCCCGGCCCCGTGGCAGGCAGATCCAGGTAACGCGCCAGCGCTTCCAGTCGCGGCGCGACCGCATGCTGGTTGGCTTTCAACACATAGGGCATCAGGATCGCGTTCAACATGCCGTGATGCGCGTCGTACAGCGCGCCCAGCGGATGCGCCAGCGCGTGCATGGCGCCCAAGCCGCGTTGAAATGCCGTGGCGCCCATGCATGACGCAACCAGCATCTGCTGCCTGGCCTGCAAATCCGCGCCATCAGCCACCGCTTGCGGCAGGTATTCCTTGATCATCCGCATGGCTTCAATGGCGATGCCGGCCGCCATCGGATGAAAGAACGGTGAACAGTACGCCTCCAGATTGTGGGACAGCGCATCCATGCCGGTTGCCGCGGTGATCTTGGGCGGCAGGCCCACCGTGAGTTCCGGATCAAGAATCACAATTGCGGGCAGCATGCGCGCGTGGAAAATGATGCGCTTGGCCTCGGCGGCCTCGTCCGTGATGACCGATGCGCGCCCCACTTCCGACCCCGTACCCGCCGTGGTCGGCACCGCCACGACCGGCGCCATGCCGGCCACATTCACGCGCTGATAGTTGTCGCCAATGTCTTCGAAGTCCCATAAGGGACGCTTTTGTCCCACCATCAATGCAATCGCCTTGGCCGCATCCAGCGCCGACCCGCCCCCAAATGCAATGACGCCATCATGCCGGCCCTGTTGATAAGCCGCCACACCGTCCTCCACGTTGCGTCCGGTGGGGTTGCCTTTGACCTCGTGGAACAGCCCGCATTCCAGCCCGGATTGGCGGCAAGCACGCACGGTGTCGCCCACCATCGGCAAAGCGGCCAAGCCTGGGTCCGTGACAAGCAGCGGCCGCTGCATGCCTAGCTCGCGGCACCAATCAGGCAGTTCTTTAACGCGGCCGGGGCCGGCCTTGATGGCAGTGGGATAGTTCCAATTGACGCTGGGCACAGTCATGATTCGGTTCCTGAATGCGTCGTGTCAGACGCTGCGCAGATGGAAGGATTTCGCTTGCGTAAGTTGCTCGTAGCCGACGACGGACAGAGACACGCCCCGCCCCGTGTTCTTCACGCCAGTCCAGGCCAGCGCCGGGTCCAGGTAATCGCAGCGATTCATGAAGAAGGTGCCGGTCTGCACTTGGCGGCCTAGCGCCAGCGCGGCGCTTTCGTCCTGCGTGAACACCGCCGCCGTCAAACCATAGGGGCTGTCGTTCATTAACGCCACGGCTTCATCATCGGTCTCTACCGGCATGATGCCAACCACCGGGCCAAAGCACTCATCACTCATGATGCGCATGCGATGGTTTACTCGCGTAAGCAAAGCGGGTGCAACGTAAGGCGAGCTTTCACTCGCATTCTTGAAATGTGAGGGATCAATCAGGTTTTGCGCGCCGGCCGAAACGGCTTCGGCAATAACCTCGCGAATCTCAGCCGCCGCGCGGGCGCGAACCACCGGCCCCAAGGTCGTATCGGCATGCAGCGGATTGCCCAGCACGTAATCGTTCGTCAACGCCACGGCGCGTTCAACAAACTCGTCAAACACCGGCCGCGCGACGTAAATGCGCTGAATACCGCAGCAAGACTGGCCCGAGTTGAAAAATGCGCCATCCACCAAGGTGTCGACGGCGTGTTCCAGTTTGGCGTCCGCCCGCACATACGCCGGATCGTTGCCGCCCAGCTCGAGCCCCACGCCGATAAATCGCCCCGCCGCGCTTTCTTCGATGATGCGGCCGCCGCGCACGGAACCCGTGAAGGACACGTAGCCGATCTCGGGTGCGCGGATCAGGCGCTGCACCGTGTCGTGATTCGCATGCAGGTACTGGAACACGCCCTTGGGCGCACCAGCGTCTCGAAACGCCCGTTCGATCAGCTCGGCGCATAACGGCGTCTGATCCGAGTGCTTCAGGATTACAGTGTTGCCGGCCATCAGAGCCGGCACGATGCTGTTCACCGCCGTCAGCAAGGGATAGTTCCACGGCGCGATCGTCAGCGCCACGCCGATCGGTTCGCGGCTGATGAAACGGGTAAAGCCGGCTTGTTCAGGCACACGAATGGGGGCCAGGGCCTCCTCGGCAATCGCGATCATGTGGCGCGCGCGCGATTCGAAGCCGCTGACCTCGCCCGGCGTATAGCGCAACGGCCTGCCCATCTGGATGGTGATGGCCCGCGCAATGTCATCGCGTGCGGCCACAAAGCGGTCGACCGCCGCCGACACGATGCGCCCCCGTTCCGCAATGCCCAACGCCTGCCACGCGGGCTGCGCAGCCTTAGCCTGCGCCAGCGCCTGCGCAATCTGCGCTTCACTGGCATAGGCGCGCCGCACAACCTCGCGCCCGTCGATGGGACTGATGGTGATGAGTTCCTGGGTCATATCGGCCCTATGCAAACAGGTGGACGGGGATCAGATGATTTCGAAATAGCGCGCCAGCTCCCAGTCGGTCACGTGGCGGCGGAACTGGCGTTCTTCCCATTCACGGGTCGCAACATAGTGCTCGACGAACGGCGCGCCAAACAGATGATTTGCGGCCTCGGACTCGCGCAAGCGCTGCGCAGCCTCCCACAACGTCGTGGGCAAACGCAGATGGGCGGGAAACTGCTGTGTGTACGCGTTGCCTTGCACCATGGGTTCGGGTTTCAGGCCTTGTTCGATGCCATACAGTCCCGAGGCCAACGCGGCGGACAGCGCCAAATAGGGGTTGGCGTCCGCCGAGCCGATGCGCACTTCAACGCGCTGGGATTTGTCGCTGCCTGGAATCAGCCGCAACGCAGTGGTGCGGTTCTCCATGCCCCAGGTCGCGTCCAGCGGCGCCCAGTAGCCAGGCACCAGGCGCGAATAGCTGTTGATCGTCTGCGCATACAGCGCCATGAACTCCGGCAGATAGCGCTGCACGCCCGCCATGAACGAGACCTGCGCCGCGCTCATCCCATGCGGTTGGGATTCGTCATAGAACGCCGAGCGTCCGCTCTTCTTGTCACGCAGCGAAAGATGGATGTGGCCGCTTTGCCCGGGATGGTCGTGCGACCACTTGGCCATGAACGTCGCCATCAAGCCGTTTTGCTGCGCCAGTGCTTTGGTAAAGGTCTTGAACAGAAAGGCCTTGTCGGCAGCATCCGCCGCCTGATCCACGGCGAGGGCCGCTTCCAGCACGCCCGGGCCGGTCTCGGTGTGCAGCCCTTCAATGGGCATATCCATGCGTTCGCACATATCCAGCAGCTTGCGGTAGAAGTCCCCTTCGACCGTGCTGCGCAACATGGAATAGCCGAAATTGCCGGGCGTCCAGTTTTCCATGTTGCGGTAGTGCTTGGCGCGCACCGAGTGGGGCGTTTCGCGGAACATGAAGAACTCGTATTCCAGCGCAGCGTAGACGTCAAAACCCATACCCGCTGCGCGATCCAGCGTACGGTGCAGCAGCCGGCGGGGGCAGATGTTGCCCGCATCGCCTTCGAACTCGGCCAGGAACAGCAGCATGTCTTCGCCGCCGGGGCCTTGCTCAAGCGGCAACCGGCGTGCGCTTTGCGGCACGATGCGCAGCTTCGCATCGGGATAGGCGGTGTGCCATCCGGTGTATTTGGTGTTGTCGTAGAGCTGGTCATCGAGATCCCAGCCAAACACCACATCGCAGAACGCCAGGCCCGAACGCAACGCGCCCAGAAACTTGTCGCGCCGCAAATACTTGCCCAGCATGACGCCGTCGACGTCGGACAGGCCCACCTTGATATGCGAGAGCGGGCTGGTTTGCACCAGCCGCTCCGCGTCTTCCACCGTTGCTACCCCAAGTGCATGCATGCTTGTTCACCTTGTGGCTGAAGCGTTGCGTTGAACTGCGGGCGGGCGGCGCGGCGTTCAGGTCATGGCCGCCCCCAGCACCCGCATCGCCTGGCGATGCAGCTGCGGCGTGGCGGCCGCGACGACGCGGCCCTGCGATTCGAGGCTGAGCGGCTGCCCCGACCAATCGGTAATGACGCCGCCCGCGCCTTCAATCACGGGCATCAGCGCCAGATAGTCATACGGCTGCAAGCCGGCTTCGACCACCAGGTCGACATGGCCGCTGGCCAGCAAACCATAGCTGTAGCAGTCGCCCCCGTAGCGGCGCATGCGCGCGGCGCCGGTCAAGGCGTCAAACGCCGCCAGTTCGGCGCCTTCGAAGATATCGGGCGAGGTGGCGTACAGGATGGCGTTGCGCAATTCGGTGCAGCCACTGACCTGACAGGTCTCGCCGTTCAGACGGGCGGGCGAATCGGACGCGCCGATCCAGCGTTCTTCCAGCATGGGGATGTCGATCAGGCCCAACACCGGGCGGCCGCGATGCAGCAGCGCCAGCAGCGTGCCCCACAACGGGTTGCCCGAAATGAAGGCACGGGTCCCGTCGATGGGGTCGAGCGACCACACAAAATCGGCTTCGGCATGCTGGGCGCCGAACTCTTCACCGAAGATGCCATGTTGGGGATAGTGCTGCGCGATGGCCTCGCGCAAGGCGGACTCGACTTCGCGGTCAGCTTGCGTGACCGGGCTTTCGTCGGCTTTGGTGTCGATAGACAGCGGGTGGCGGAACCACTTGCGGGACAACGGCCGAACCTGATCCGCGAGGGTTTGCGCGAACGAGGAATATTCGGCCAATTGCTGCGCCGACAGGGCGGCGGACGTTTGCATCAGTGAGCTCCCAGGGGGTTTTTCCAGTCTAGACACGTTGCCCCAAATTTGCAAATATACCTAAAACTGCAACTTCACCGTTGTCATATGAAGTCGCCGTACGCATTCGTAGCTCGCCACCGTTGCCGTGTATTCCCTACCGGAGTTCCATCATGCAATGTATGAAGAAGCTTAGCGTTGTGGTTGCAGTAATTTCCCTAAGTTGTGCACAGGCGGTCCACGCCGGCGCCATCACCGTCTACACCGCGCTGGAAGAAGACGAGATTGCCGCCTACCTGAAGGCGGCCAACGCGGCCATGCCGGACGTGAAGGTCAACGTGCTGCGCTTGTCCACCGGCGACCTGGGCGCGCGCCTGATCGCCGAGGCGGCCAACCCCCAGCAGGATCTGATCTGGGGCTTTGCCGTCAGCAACATGCTGGACCCGCGCTTGCAGAATCTGCTGGAGCCCTACGCGGCCAAGGGCATCGACGCCCTGCCCGCCCAGTACAAAGGCGCAGACAACAAGTGGTTCGCCGCGACCGGCTACGTCGCCGCATTCTGTGTGAACACTGATCGGCTGAAATCCAAGAACCTGCCGATGCCGACGTCTTGGGAGGATCTGGCCAAGCCGGTCTACAAGGGCGAAATCGTTATCCCCAGCCCCGCGGCATCCGGCACGGGCTACTTGCAGATCGTCGCCCTGTTGCAAGGACTGGGCCAGGAGAAAGGCTGGGCATTGTTGAAGGACCTGGACAAGAACGTGGCGCAGTACACGCCATCCGGATCACGCCCCTGCAAGATGGCGCGCGCCGGTGAATATGCAATCGGCGTGTCGTTCGCCTTCCCCGCCATGCAATCCATCGACGAGGGCTACCCCGTCAAGATGGTGATTCCCAAACAGTGGGTGGGATACGAGCTTGAGGCATCCGGGCTGATGAAGACGGCGAAGAATCCCGCCGACGCCAAGCGCTTCCTGGACTGGACGTTATCGCCGCAAGCGGGCGCCCTGTACAGCCAGTACAAGGAGCTCGTCACCCTGCCCGGCGCCGCCCCCAACAAAGCGGCCGAGGCCGCGGGCTTGCCGAAAGATCTGACGACGGTGTTGTATCCAGTGAACTTCCAGACGTCTGCCGCCGAGCGCGACGCCACCATCAAGACCTGGCAAAACACCATCAAGCGCTGACGCCTGCGCGGCGGGCGCCGCCCGCCGCCATCCGCCCGGGAGACCCCATGTATCTGGAATTGCGCGGGATACGGAAAACCTTCGACGCGTCCGTGGCGCTGGAAGATATCGACCTGTCTGTCGGCGAGCACGAGTTCGTTTGCCTGCTGGGGCCCAGCGGTTGCGGCAAGACGACCTTGCTGCGCATCGTTGCCGGGCTGCTTCCCTTTGACAGCGGCGCCATCACGCTGGGCGGACGCGACCTGAGCGGGCTGCCTGCCCGCAAGCGCGGCTTTGGCATCGTGTTCCAGTCGTACTCGCTATTTCCCAACATGACGGTGGCCGAAAACGTGGGCTACGGGCTGCGCATCCGAGGCGAACCGCGCGACCGCATCGCGGCGCGTGTGGGCGAATTGCTGACGCTCATCAAGCTGCCCGACTATGCGGCGCGTTATCCACATCAGTTGTCGGGCGGCCAGCAGCAGCGTGTGGCACTGGCGCGCGCGCTGGCAGTGGACCCGGCGCTGATCTTGTTGGACGAACCGCTGTCGGCGCTGGACGCCCGCGTGCGTACGGACATGCGCGCGGAAATACACGAGGTGCAACGCCGCCTGAAAATTCCCACAATCATGGTGACGCATGACCAGGAGGAAGCCCTGACGCTTGCCGACAAGATTGTCTGCATGAACGATGGGCGCATCGAGCAGGTGGGGTCGCCGTCCGATCTGTATCTGCGGCCCCGCACCCGTTTCGTGGCCAACTTCGTGGGGCTGAGCAATCTGCTGCCCACCGACTGGGTGCGCGACGCCATGCCGCAACTGCTGGCATCGCGGCCCGACGGCGCCAGCGAACGCTACGAGGCCTGCCTGCGGCCCGAGAACCTGCGCATCGCCGCCGATGCGCACGGCCCCGGACGCGTGCAGGACATGACGTTCATGGGCAATCTGACCCGCTTGCGCGTCGCCTGGCTGGGACGTGAGCTGGTGGTGGAACAACATGGTGCGGCCGGCCTGTCGCGCGGCGCAGCCGTGCGGCTGGACATGGAGCCCGGCCACTGCGCCTGGGTGGCGGTATGACTTCGCCAAGCGGAATGTCCGCATGAGCACGCTACAAGCCGGCGCCGCCATCGCCACGCCCGCCGGACGCGCGCCCTGGTCCGCCGACCGGCTGTTGCTATGGACCTGCGTCGCCATTCCGCTAGCCGGGCTGGCGCTCTTCTTCCTGTATCCGCTGGCCACCGTCGCGTGGCGCAGCCTGGTCGAAAAAGACGGCTCGATCGGCCTGGGCAACTACGCCGAGGTCTTCGCCACCCGCGGCATCCTGACCGCCACGGTAAACAGCCTTGTGATGAGCGCGGCGACGACGCTTATCAGCATCACCGCGGGCTTCGCCATCGCGTATGGGCTGGACCGCAGCTGCATGCGCGGCAAGGGCATCGTGCGGCTTGCGCTCGTGTTGCCATTACTGGCGCCGTCGCTCGTACAAGGGCTGGGCCTGATCTTCATCCTGGGGCGCAATGGGCTGGTGCACCGGTGGACCGGCTGGGAAATCGATATCTACGGGTTCTGGGGCCTGCTGATATCGAACGTGTTCTATGCCCTGCCCCAGGCCGTGCTGATCCTGCAGGCGGCGCTGCGCAACATGGACGCCCGCTACTACGACGCGGCCGAAGTCATGGGCGCATCCAGCGCGCGCCAATTCTTCGACATTACCTTGCCCAACTGCAAGTTCGGCTTGCTGAGCGCAGGCTTCGTGGTGTTCGTCATCACCATCACCGACTTCGGCAACGCCGCGGTGATCGGCGGCAACTACCGGGTTCTTGCCACCGAGATCTACAGCCAGGTGTCGGGGCAAATGAATTTCGGCATGGGCTCGGTAGTGGGCATCTTGCTGTTGCTGCCTTCGCTGATTTCAGTGCAGATCGAACGCGTGGCGTCGCAGCGCCAATTCGGCTCGGCGTCGCCCAGCGGCATACGGGTGGCGCCGCAACCGGCACGCACGCGAGACCTGGCGTTTGGCATCGGCGTGCTGCTGGCTTGCGGCACGATCATCCTCACGGTGGCCACCGTTGTCTTCGCCAGCTTCATGCGGCTATGGCCGTACCGGATGGAGTGGACGCTCAAGCACTACGACATCACCGTCAGCGGCGGCTATGCGCCGTTGTGGACGTCGCTGTATCTCTCGCTAGCGGCAGCAGGCGGCGGCGTGCTGCTGTTGTTCTTCTTGAGCTTCGGCGTCTGCCGCATTGGCCGCGGCTGGGCGAAGGTGATCTATCTGCTGTCGGTGTTGCCGGTGGGGGTGCCGGGCCTGGTGCTGGGGCTGTCGTACATCTTCGCGTTCAACGCGCCTGGCACGCCGCTGTATGCGCTGTATGGCAGCGCGGCGCTGATTGCGCTATGCAACTTCTACCACTATCACACGCAAGGATTCCTGACGATGATGACGGGCATGCGCGCCGTGCCGCAAGCCCTGGAGGAAGCGGTCAGCTGCCTGGGCGGCGGCACCATGCAAGTGCTGCGCGACGCCGTGCTGCCGCTTATCGCCCCCACGGTATTGGGCGTGTTCTTCTTCCTGTTCATGAGGTCGATGGTGACGCTGTCGGCGGTGATTTTCCTGGTGACCCCATCGGTCAGCGTGGCGCCCGTATCGGTGCTGCGGCTGGACGAAGCTGGATTCGTTTCGCAGGCGGCGGCGTATTCCACGCTTATCATGCTGGTCGTTGGAGGTTCTCTGCTGGCCATGCGCGCGTTGATCGCCGGCGCGGCGCGGCGGCGGAGATAGATTAGGAAGCATCGGATATGTGGCAAGAAGAGCGGTATCAAAGAATCCGCGCCCTGCTGTCTTCATTGCAGCAGGTGTCGACGGACCGCATCGTCGGCGAGCTCGGCGTGTCGCGCGAAACCGTCAGGCGTGATCTGCTCGAATTGGAAGCCATGGGCGAATTGCGCCGCGTGCATGGCGGCGCGGTGCCGGTGCACAGCGAGCCGCCCATCGCAGAACGCGTACACACGCGCGTCAAATACAAGCGCGCCATTGCCCGCGCGGCGGCGGGGCTGGTGGCAAGCGGCCAGACCTTGTTCCTGGATGCGGGCAGCACAACCAGCGTGCTGGCCGACGAATTGGCGAAGTTGTCGGGGCTCACCATCATCACCAATTCGTTCGATGTGGCGTTGAAGGTGGGCGCGGCGGGCAACGGCGCGAATCAGCTGTTGATGCTGGGCGGGTCGGTCGGCGGGCCGGTATGCGCCACCGCGGGCGACATCACCATTGCCGAAATCCACCGCTACCGCGCTGACTTCGCGTTGCTGTCGCCCGTGGGCGTGGATGCTGAATGCGGCGCCACCAACTATGACTTGCGCGAAGCCGAGGTGGCGCGCGCGATGACGGCCAACGCCAAGCAACTGGTCCTGCTGGCTGACTTCAGCAAGATCGGCCTGTGCAGCCGCGTGTCATTCTGCGGCGCTGACCGCATTGATCATCTGGTGACGAACACCAGTGCACAGAAATCGGCGGCCTACACGGCGCTGGAGTCAGCGGTGGGCAACGTGCTGGCGGTGTAAGCCCGTTGCCCTGCGCCCGATTAGACCTTGGCCTTGGCCTTGGCCTTGACCGTGAGCTTGGCCTTGGCCTTCTCGGTCGCCTTCGCATTAGTCCAGCGATACCCCTGCCGTCTTCACCATGTCGGCCCAGTACACCGTGTCTTCCTGCAAGCGCGTCTTGAACGCATCCGGCTGGCTGCCCACCGGCCAGCTGCCGCCGCTGTTGATCTTGGCGATCACGTTGGGCGACTTCATGGCTTGCCCGACCGCTTGCGCCAGGTAGGCGACGCGCTCGGGCGGCGTGCCGGCAGGGGCAAACAGGCCATACCAATCATCGGCGGTGATGCCGTCCAGACCGCTTTGCTTCAACGTCGGCGCCCCCTTGAAAATGCCGATGCTGTTCTCGTGGCTCAAGGCCAGGATGCGCAGCTTGCCTGCGGCCACCATGGGTTCGGCCGACGCGGGTGACGTGATCAGCATATCGACGGTACCGCCCATCAAATCGGTGATGGCGGGCGCCGCGCCGCGATACGGCACGTGCACCAGATTCACGCCCGCTTTTTTCGAGACCAGCGCGCCCATCAGATGGCTCATCGTGCCGTTGCCGGGCGTCGCATACGTGATGATGCCCGGCTGCTTGCGCGCGGCGTCCAGATAGTCGGCCAAGGTCTTGTACGGGCTTTCGGTGCGCGCCACCAACACCAGCGGCGCAGACGTGATCTGCGAGATCGGCGTGAAGTCCTTCACCGGATCAAAGCCCACGTTCTTGTACAAACGCGGGTTGACGGCCATGACGCTCGTCTGCGACATCACCAGCGTGTAGCCATCGGGCTTGGCGCGCGACACTTGCGCCGTGCCGACGTTGCCGCCCGCGCCAGAACGGTTTTCCACCACGACGCTCTGGCCCGTAATGGCGCCCAGCTCCTGCGCAATCAGCCGCGCCACGTTGTCATTGCCGCCGCCGGGCGGGAATGGCGATACGACGGTGATGGCCTGCTTGGGATAGTCGGCGGGCGCTTTGAGCGACGGCGTTTGCGCTTGGACGCCTGCCCCCCACGTCAAGCCGGCAATAGCCAACGCGGCCGCGCCGCAAGTGTGCAATGCATGGTGCTTCATCTGGATTTCCCCTTGTGTCTGCGGCCGGATACTCGGCCGTCCCTGCATTCCGGTTCGCCATGAACCGTCCGCACCCCGCCGGCACCTGCCGCCGGGGCGTATTGATTGCGTTGATGCATTGGGTATGCCGCGCGGCCTCTGCGGGCCGTTGCGGCATGCGCCCTATCGGACGCGGCGTGAATAGGCGGCGTCAGCGCGCCGGAAAGCGATAGCCCGCCAATTCACGTTCATCGATCTGCTTGACCAGGTTGGTCTCCCACGCCAGATACTGGCGCGCCGCGGCTTTGTTGCCATCGTGGCGGTCGTGCACGAAGAACAGGTAGTCGATGCATTCATCGTCAGCGGGCACGGCGGGCGTGGCCGCTTGCGCAATGCCCGCAGCCTGCCAGCTGGCCGGCGTGCCGGTGTTCACCTTGATGTCTTGCACGCCCAACGCGCGCAAATCTTCAGCGGCCCACGCCGCCACCGCAACGTCTTCGGCCAGCAGCACGACAGCGCGCGCAGGGTCCAGCGCCAGCCGATGCAGACGCGGCCGAATCGACCACTGCGCACCCGCGATGTGGCCTGCGCGATAACGCATGCCGGGGCGAACATCGATGGCTTGCGCGCCTTGCGCCAAGGCGCTGGCCAGGCCGGAATCGGACAGCATGGAAACGACGGGTGTTTGCACCTCGGGCGTCTGATGCGTCAAGGCGGCGTTGATGCCTTCTTGCAGCACGCAGGCGTCCCAGCCCATCTGCCGCAACCAGCTGGCCACGACCGGCGCGCGCACGCCTTCGGCGTCGAACACCACGATGCGCGCACCGCGCACGGCCAAGTACTGGTCGGTGGCCTGCACCAACTGCCCACCCGGCGTATGCTGCGCCCCCGGCAACGAGCCTTCTGCAAATTCTTCCGCGCTGCGCACATCGCACAGGAAGGTGCTGCGCGTTGAATCGTGCAGCCATTCCTGCACCGTAGCGGCGCTGACGAATGGCACGCCATGGCGTTCGGCCAGCTGCGCCGAGCGGCCGGCCAACGCGGGCAGGTCTTCGGCCGCGACGCCATCGTCATAACGGCGGCGCGCACCATGTTCCAGTTGCAGGTCTTCCAGATACCAGCCCTGCGTGCCGTTCTCCAGCGCGTAGACGGGGTTGGGCACACCCAGATTGATCAGCGTCTGAGCACCGATGATGCTGCGCGTGCGGCCGGCGCAGTTGATCACGATGGTGGTCTCCGGGCGCTTGGCCAGCGTATGCGCGCGCAGCGCGAGTTCGCCGTTCGGGCAGCAGATGCCGCCAGGAATGCTCATCTTCTGGTATTCAGCGTAAGGCCGGCCATCCAGCACGATCAGGTCATCGCCGCGTTGCTGGCGTTCGGCCAATTCACGCGCACCAATACGGGGGGTGTGGAAAACTTCTTCGGCCAATTCGCCGAAGGTTTTGCTGGGCACATTCACACCAGCGAAGGCGGCGTAGCCATCTTGCTGCCATTGCGCGATGCCGCCGGCCAGGCGATGCACCTGTCCATAGCCCAGCTTGACCAGCGCCCGGGCGGCACGAGCCGCGGTGTCGTCATCACCGCCGTTGTCGTACACCACCACGCGCACGTCGCGCCGCGGAGCCAATCGCACGATGTCGATTTCAAGCCGGCTGTACGGCACGGGCGCGGCGTAGAACAGATGCGATTCGCCGTACTGGCCGTGTTCGCGCACATCCAGCAAGGCGATCTCGTGGCCGTCGTGCAACCACTGCTTCAGCGTGTGGGCGTCGATGTCTGCAAAAGAAGAAGCGGAGGTCGGGTGCATCATGAGATTCGAAGGGAACGAGAGGATTGGGTCATGGCGGACAGGCCTTGTTCAAGGTCGCCGATCAGGTCTTCGGGCGCTTCCAGGCCGATATGCAGGCGCAGCATGGCGCCGCGAGGGGTCGCGTCAGGCAACGCGCGCGAGGCCAGTTGCACGGGGATCACCAGGCTTTCAAAGCCGCCCCACGAGGCGCCGATACCAAACAAGCGCAGGCTGTCGATCAGCCGCTCGGCGTCTGTCGCGGTGAAGCCGTCGTTCAGTTCGACAGTCAGCAGGCCATTGGCGCCGGAGCAATCGCGCTGCCAGATGGCGTGCGACGGATCGCCGGGCAAGGCGGGGCAAAGCACGCGGGCCACTTCAGGGCGTTCCAACAGGAACAGCGCGACCTGCATTGCGTTCTTGGCGTGTTGCGCCATGCGCAGCGGCAGCGAACGCACGCCGCGCAGCACCAGAAACGCATCGTCGGCGCCGACGGTCTGGCCGAAGTCGATGCTGGCGCGTTCCAGCGGACGCCAGGCGCGTGCGTTGACCACCACGGCGCCCATCATCACATCGGCATGTCCGCCCAGATATTTGGTGGCCGCCAAGATGGAAATATCGGCACCCAGCGTGAGCGGTTTGTATATCAAACCCGACGCCCACGTGTTATCCACAGCCAGCCAGCAACCGTGTTTTTTGGCAGCTGTGGATAAGTCGCACAGGTCCGGAAATTCGTACGTCAGCGAGCCTGGGGCTTCGGCGTAGATCATCTTGGTGTTCGGCCGGATCAGCGCCTCGATGCCCACGCCATCCGGCCGGTAGAACGTGTGCTCAATGCCCAGACGCGTCAGATGCTCGGCGCAGAAGCGGCGCACCGGCTCATACACGGCGTCGGTGATCAGCACGTGATCGCCCGCGCGCAGATAGGCCAGCAACACGGTGGCGATCGCCGCCTGCCCGGTGGGATACAGCGCCGCACGAAAGCCCTGCTCCAGCTCCACCAGCGCGTCTTCCAGCGCATGCGTGCTGTCAGTGCCGCGCGCGCCATAGGACGGCAGGCGCTCTTCTTCGCGGCGTGCGCGCGTATCGCGCCAGGCTTCGACGCTATCGAAGACGTAGGTGCTGGCGCGCGTCACCGGCGTGTTGACCCATCCTTGATGGGGACGCCCGGCGCGCAGCAATCGCGTAGTGGACTGGTAGGGCTTGCTCATGATCAGCGGCGCGTCTTCACGCCGATCGGCATGACTTTGCAGGTGCCGGCGTCCAGGTCGAATCCCAGGCGTTCGTTCAGCGTTTCCAGGGCGCGGCCGTACATATGCAGGTGGCGGATGACGCTGTCGCCCTGGATTTCAACGGCGTGGATATCGTCGGGCATCAAGGCGATGCCGGCGCCCGGGCCCACGACGACGGTGCCCGTCTTTGCAAGCTTGCCCACGCCCGGCACCGAGCCATCATCCAGGCGGTCGTACACGTAGTTGTATTCCACGCCTTCCACGGCAGCGATACAGGCCCAGGTGGTGTGGTTGTGCGGCACGATCTTGTTGCCGGGGCGCATGACGTTCAGGTACAGCGCGTAGCTCTTGTCGGGGTCTTCCGCGATCAGGTAGCGCGCCTGGCGCTCACCGTCTTCCGGCGGGGCGTAGCGGTCGCCCGCCCACCAGTCCGTGTGCGCGGCCAAGCCCACCAGCTCTTGCAGAACGTCGTTCAGGCTGTCGCGGTTCAGCCCCTTATTTCCTACAGTTTTTTTAATATTTCCGATGGCGCTATCGATGCCGGCCTGATGAGGATGTGCAGTGCTCACTTTGGTTTTCCCTCTTGTCTCATGAGTTATTGCACTTAATGTATCGCTCGGACCCTGCGCCAACAATTTAAATTGCCTTAACATCCCATTAGCATTGCTAATACTTTTAGGGCATGACATGCGCAATCTGGATCTAGACCTGCTTCGCACGCTAACGGCCATCGCCCAGCACGAGACGTTCTCGGAAGCCGCCAATCGGCTGCATAAAACGCAGTCGGCGATTACGCAGCAGATGCAGCGGCTGGAATCCACCATCGGCCTGCCACTGTTCGAAAAGCAGGGGCGCAACAAAGTGCTGTCATCGCATGGACGCCGGCTGGTGGAATATGCGCGCCACATGCTCGCCATCAACGATGAAGCGTTGCGCGCCTTGCAGGACGGTCCGCTGGAAGGGGATTTGCGGCTGGGCGCGCCGCTGGACGTGGCGGACACCATCCTGCCCACGTTGCTGACGCACATCGCTCGGTCAGCGCCACGTGTGAAGCTCGAGATTCGCGTGGATCGCAGCCCCTTCCTGATGGATGCCCTGCGTGCGGGCGAAATCGACCTCACCATCTCCACGCGTTTTGATCAGGACTTCGAAGGCGTGGCGCTACGCACGTCACCCACGGTGTGGTTGGCGTCTGCCGACTATGTGCATGACGTGCACGCGCCCGTGCCGCTGGTGCTGGCCGATGAGCCCAGCATCTTTCGCCGGCTGGCCTTGAATGCGCTGGAGCAGGCGCGGGTGCGCTGGCACACCAACTATGTGGCGCCGAACCTGGTGGGGATCAAAGCGGCGTTGCGCGCCGGTCTGGGCGTGACGGCCCGCAGTGTGGAACTACTGGGGCCCGAGATGCGCGTGCTGGGAGAAAAGGAAGGGCTGCCGCCCTTGCCGGACGTCACCTACTTCCTGTGGATAAGACGTGATCTGATCAATCCGCTGACGCGGCAGGTCTATGACATGCTGCGGACCAACCTGGGTCTGGCGCAACAAGGCGACGCTCAGTAGCGGTCGAACACCGCTTGCATGGCGGCGGCGTCGCGCGTGACGGACAGGGCCAGCATCAGCAGGATGCGCGCCTTTTGCGGATTCAGGTCACGCGCCGCGATGAAACCCAGGCTGCCGTCGTCCAGCTCAACATCGCGCGCCACGAAACCGCTGCCGGTGCGGCTGGACCGCACCACGGCCACGCCGCGATCTGCCGCACGGCTCAATGCGTCAATGGCCAGATCGGTGGCGTTGCCATCGCCCACGCCGGCCAGCACGATGCCATCCACGCTATCGGCCAGGAATTCGATCAAATCGGCTTGCAGGTTGGCATGGGCGTAGACGATGTCTACGCGCGGCCAGCCCGCCCTTTCCAGCAATGCGAGTGAAAACTCGCTTTGTGTCGTGTGCGTGGTGGTGTTGCGCGAATAGAAGCACGGCGCGCCGCCATGCATGACGCCTGCGCGGCCACGATTGGGCGACGCAAACGCGCACAGGCCCGCGCTGGCGATCTTCTGGATTTCGCGGGCGTAGTGCACGTCTTCATTCATGACGACAAGCGGCCCACGGCCGCGCGCGTCGGGGTGGCGGGCAAGCGCCACCGCGTTATACAAGTTGGCCGGACCTTCCGCGCCCAACGCCGTGGCGGGACGCATGGCGCCCACCAGCACAACAGGCTTGTCGTGCTGGATGACGAGGCTCAGGAAGTACGCGGTCTCTTCAAGCGTATCGGTGCCGTGCGTGATGACAATGCCGGCCACCGAAGCGTCCTGGCACAGGGTGTTCACGCGTTCGGCCAGCGCACGCCACACGGCGTGCGTCATGTTCTGGCTGCCCACATTCGCGACCTGCTCAGCGCGAATCTCGGCAATGCCGGACAACTGCGGCACAGCGGCCAGCAAGTCGTTCACCGAGAACGATCCTGCCTTGTAGCCGGCAGACGTGGCGTCGGCCTGGGCGCCCGCAATGGTGCCGCCCGTGGCCAGCACGGCGATCACCGGCAAGGCTTGCTCAAGCATCCACGACTCCGGACAAGCCTTGGCGTTCCAGCAGCGAGTTCAGGTGTTCCCAGCCATGGAAGTCGATGACGATCTGCCCTTTCTCTTTAGCGCCCACCTTCAGGGCGACACGCGTGCCCAGGTGATCGGACAAGGCTTCTTCCAGACGCGTCAGATCACGCGATACGCCATTGGTCTTTTTGCGCGGGGATGCCGCGGACTCCGTGTCCTTGGCGGTCTTCGCAACCAGCTTTTCCGCTTCCCGCACCGACAGACGGCGCGCGATGATCTGGTTGGCCAGCTGGATCTGCGTGGCCGCGTCCACGGCCAACAGCGCGCGGGCATGGCCCATGTCGACGTCGCCCGCCAGCAGCATCGTTTGCACGGGCGCGGCCAGGTTCAACAGACGCAGCAGATTGCTGGTGGCGGACCGCGAACGGCCGATCGCTTGCGCGGCCTGCTCGTGTGTCAGGCCGAATTCGTCCAGCAGGCGGCGCACGCCGTGCGCCTCTTCCAGCGGATTCAGATCTTCGCGCTGGATGTTTTCAATCAGCGCCATGACGGCCGCGTTCTCGTCGGCCACTTCACGCACAAGCACCGGCACTTCCTTCAAGCCGGCAATCTGCGCGGCGCGGTAGCGACGTTCGCCTGCGATGATCTCGTAATGGCCGGGCGCGGTCTCGCCCAGTGCGCGCACAAGAATGGGTTGCATGATGCCTTGTGTGCGGATCGATTCGGCCAGCTCACCCAGGGCGCCCTCGTCCATGCGCGTGCGCGGCTGATACTTGCCGGCGCGCATCTTCGAGATGGGCAAGGTGGATGGCGGACCCTCGGGCTTGGCCGCGACGGCCTTGCCGATGTTGTCGATCGCAGGCGCGTCCGCGCCAAGCAAGGCGTCCAGTCCGCGACCCAATCCCTTGGGTTTCTTGGTGGCCATAGTTAAATCCTCTTTCCTTCTGTTTTTGTATCCCGAGCCAGGCTCAGGCGTCCGTCTGCTCGGCGGGCAGACGGTACCAATACGCGTAACAGTCTTTGAAACCGTAGCGGCCATACAAGGCCCGCGCGGCGGTATTCTCCGGCTCGACCTGCAGGTACGCGGTCGTGGCGCCGCCGGCGGCGCCTTCGGTCAATAGATGATCTACCAGGGCGTCGGCGTAGCCTTTACGCCGTTGCCCCGGATCGGTGACGATGTCGAACAGACCAAGCAAGTCGCCATCGCGGACGGCCAAGCCCGCGGCAACGCACTGCTCGTGCGCGTCAAAAACCAGCACCGGCTGCTTATCCACAGCCAGCCCTTGCAGACGCGCTTGATGTTCACCGATATGTTCGGGCGCCGAGCCGCGCATTGCCCCGACCACTTGCGCGAAGCGGCCGGTGTCGACATTCCTGAAAAACAGGCCGCCCCGGACGCCAGGCCTGGGGGCGAGCGACATGCTCATGACTCGGGTCTCACCGGTGAAGGTATAGCCGCGGGACTCCAGCTCGGCGTCCAGGGAAAAATCGGGGCCGATGGAGGTAATGCGCAGCACCATGGGCAAGCCATGGCGCGCATACAACGAAGAACAATACGCCAGCCGCTCGTCCAGCGGACGTGTGGATAACCCCAGCACGTTCACGCTGCGCACCCGCTTGGCTTCCGCACGCGAGAAGCGCACCAGCCAGCCATCATAGAGCAGCTGCGCGCCGACCGCCGTGGCGTTCAGTGCGGCCTCTTCAAGACGCACGCGCAAGCTGTCGCGCACGTCGGCGGGCGGCGTGTGTGAGGCTTGCGATGCAGTCGGAGAAAAGAGCGCGGCAACGGACATGGGTACGGCTTACTTCAAGTCCTTTCTGACGCGTTCGATCATTTCAGCGCCGAACGAGATGTAGGCTTGCGCGCCGCGTGACGCGCGGTCATACACCACACCCGGCATGCCGTAACTGGGTGCTTCAGCCAGACGCACGTTGCGCGGCACGACGGTCTTGAAGACCTTGTCGCCAAAGTGCGCTTCAAGCTGCGCCGACACTTGCTGTTGCAGCGTCATGCGCGGATCGAACATCACACGCAACAATCCGATGACACGCAGGTCGTCGTTGATGTTGCGGTGAACCCGCTTGATGGTGTTGACCAGGTCAGACAAGCCTTCCAGCGCGAAGTACTCGCACTGCATCGGGATGATGACACCGTGGGCGGCGGCCAGACCATTCAGGGTCAGCAGGGACAAAGTCGGCGGGCAATCGATCAGCACGAAATCGTATTGGGTGGCGACGGTGTCCAGCGCGGACTTCAATTGGCGCTCGCGCTCTTCCATCTGCACCAGGTCAATCTCGGCGCCGGACAGCTCGCGGTTGGCGGGCAGCACGTCGTAGCCGCCGGATTCCGACTTCACGCGGGCCTGCTCAATCGTGGCCTCGCCGATCAGCACCTGGTACAGGTTCGACTCCAGCGCATTCTTGTCGATGCCGCTGCCCATCGTGGCGTTGCCTTGTGGGTCCAGGTCCACCAGCAGCACGCGCTGATTGTGCGTGGCAAGGCCCGCCGCCAAATTGATGGCGGTCGTCGTCTTGCCCACACCGCCCTTCTGGTTGGCAATGCAGAAGACGCGGGCGGTTGTGCTGGGGGGTAAGTTCTTCATAGGGTTCCTTGACTGCGTCCTTCGCTGCGTTCTTCGTTGCGGCGCATCCAGATCAGACAGCGCTCTGCTTGCAGCTCCGGCACCTGGAGCGGCTGAATATGGTCGACTTGCCATTCCCCGCGCGCATGCAATGCCTGAATTTCTTCTTCGGGGACCTTGCCCTTCATGGCGACGAGGGTACCATCGTTGCGCACGTGGCGACCCGCAAGCTGCGCAAAATCATCCAGGGATGCGAAGGCCCGCGAGGTCACGATGTCGCACTCGGCCGGGTCCAGCGTTTCAATGCGTGCATGGCGCGCTTGCAGGTTAGGCAGCGTCAGTGCGCCGCTCATCTGGCGCACGAATGCGGTTTTCTTTTCAACGGCGTCGATGCAGGCCACGGACCACATGGGCCGCATGATGGCGAGAACGACGCCAGGCAGTCCACCACCCGATCCCACGTCGTAGACCTTGGCCGCGTCGAGATCGGCGCCCAGCGCGTCGCTGAACGGCCCGACGGCGGCCAGGCTGTCGAACAAGTGCTGAATCAGCATCTGCTGCGGATCGCGGATGGCGGTGAGGTTGTACGTGCGGTTCCAGCGCTGCATCTGCGACAGATAGTTCAGCAGCTTGGCTTGTGCGGCGGCGTCAGCGCGCAGCCCCAGCTGCTCGCATGCGCGAGAGAGGCGGCCGGCCATGTCAGCGCCGGCCTGATCGGTATAGGCGGTCATGCGGCTTGCTTGCGCGAGCCGTAATGCAGGCGCTTCAGGTGGATGAGCAACAACGAGATTGCAGCGGGGGTCACGCCGGATATGCGAGCGGCTTGGCCCACCGTTTCCGGACGATGCGTCTTCAGCTTCTGGCGCACTTCGAACGACAGGCTCGTCACGGCGTCGTAATCCACGTCGGCCGGGATGGGCTGCTGTTCGTGCGAAATCTGCTTCTGGACTTCATCCTGCTGGCGCGCGATGTAGCCGGCGTACTTCAGCTGGATCTCGACCTGCTCGGCCAAGACGTCATCCGCAACCACACCGGGGCCGGCCAGCAGCGAACCGTCGGCGTTCTGCACCGCCATCAACGCTTCATATGAAACATTCGGGCGTTTCAGCAGATCAGCTAGTGAGTACTCACGTTCAATTGCCTTGCCCAGCAAGGGTTCCGCGATCTCAGGCGGCATCACGCGCGGATTCACCCACGAGGATTTCAACCGTTCAACTTCCGCAGCCACCGCGTCGCGCTTGCGATTGAAAGCATCCCAGCGCGCGTCGTCGACGATGCCCAGCTGGCGGCCGATTTCGGTCAAGCGCAGATCGGCGTTGTCTTCACGCAGGCTCAGGCGGTATTCGGCACGCGAGGTAAACATGCGGTACGGCTCGGTCACGCCACGCGTCACCAGGTCGTCCACCAGCACGCCCAAATAGGCTTCATCGCGGCGCGGTGTCCATTGGTCGCGGCCCAGCGACAACAGCGCGGCGTTGACGCCGGCCAACAGCCCTTGGGCCGCCGCTTCTTCGTAGCCGGTGGTGCCGTTGATCTGGCCGGCGAAGAACAGCCCGCTGATCGCCTTGGTTTCCAGCGTGCTCTTCAATCCACGTGGATCAAAGTAGTCATATTCGATGGCGTAGCCGGGGCGCATGATGTGCGCATTTTCCAGGCCACGCAGGGAATGGATCAAATCCAGCTGCACATCGAACGGCAGGCTCGTCGACACGCCGTTTGGATACACCTCGTGCGTATCCAAACCTTCGGGCTCCAGGAAGACCTGGTGCGATTCCTTGTCGGCAAAGCGATGGATCTTGTCTTCGATGGACGGGCAGTAACGCGGGCCCACTCCTTCGATCACGCCGCTGTACATCGGCGAGCGGTCCAGGCTGCCGCGGATGATGTCGTGCGTGCGGGCGTTGGTGTGGGTGATCCAGCACGGCAGCTGTCGCGGATGCATGGCCACATTGCCCATGTACGAGAACACGGGGATCGGGTCCAGGTCACCCGGCTGCTCTTCCAAAATGCTGTAGTTGATCGAGCGGCCGTCGATGCGCGGGGGCGTGCCCGTCTTCAGGCGGCCTTGCGGAAGCTTCAGTTCCTTCAGGCGCTGGCCCAGCGAAATCGCCGGAGGATCGCCCGCGCGGCCGCCGGAATAATTCTGCAGGCCCACGTGAATCAACCCGTTCAGGAATGTGCCGGCGGTAAGCACCACCGTCTTGGCCCGAAACTTCAGGCCCACCTGGGTCACGGCACCGACAACGCGGTCGCCCTCCACCATCAAGTCTTCAACTGCCTGCTGGAACAACCACAGATTGGGCTGATTCTCGAGACGGCCACGGATCGCCTGACGGTACAACACTCGGTCGGCCTGGGCGCGAGTCGCGCGGACGGCCGGGCCTTTCGATCCGTTAAGAATGCGGAATTGAATCCCCGCTTCGTCCGTTGCCAAAGCCATCGCGCCACCCAGGGCGTCGACTTCTTTGACAAGGTGGCCCTTGCCGATCCCGCCGATGGAGGGATTGCAAGACATTTGGCCTAGGGTTTCGATGTTGTGCGTCAACAGCAGCGTCTGGGCGCCAGCGCGGGCAGCAGCCAGGGCGGCTTCAGTGCCGGCGTGGCCGCCACCGACGACGATGACATCGAATTCGCGGGGATAGTCCATGATGGGGAGGAAAGATAAGAAGGCGTTCGGTGCTCATTATAGAGGCAGGGGTTGCATGTTTCACGTGAAACATCGCCGGGCTTGATATTGGGCGGGATGGGTACAACCCTGCCGTAGGCAATTGGCAACGAATCAGCCCGGCCGGCGAATAAATATGTCGGCATCTGCCTCTGTTTCTGAATGGATGTTCCACGTGAAACATGTGGCCGGGCGTCGCTCCGCGCACCGGTTCAACTAGCGGGGTAGGTCTAACGATGTTTCACGTGGAACATTGGAAAGGTGAGGAAACACCGCAGGTTGTACGCATACGCGGCTTCACTCAAGCTTCTCCTCGATGTTCCACGTGAAACATCAAGGAGAAACAGCCCCGCTGACCTCACTCCTAGTATTCGCGTTGCGTCATGTTCCACGTGGAACATGAAGATCCACCCTGCCCCGAGGCCCAAACCAGCGACGTGAAACATTCCGTGCGGTAACCAGCATGGCATGAGGTGCTGCCAACGGTCATAGGGCTCGCCGATCTTTGGGGAATGTTCCACGTGAAACATCGGGGACGGCGAGCACCACACACTTGAACTGCCCCGATCGTTTTTGATCACGTAATGTTCCACGTGAAACATCACCCGCGCATGACCCGTCCAAGGCGTGTTCCACGTGAAACATCCACTCTTGCTTTCAGAGGTCCACGGCTCACCAAATTTTTCGAAAACCGTCGGATGTGTTTCACGTGGAACCAGCCGGCGACCGCCTAACCATGAAATTTCACGATCATTTAGTCGGCGTTGTTCCACGTGAAACACACTAAATTTGGGGACGGCGACGATTTCGCCTAAGCGCGCATTCTTCCCAAGATGGGCCTGGGAGAGAGAAAAAAAGAGATATTTTTGACCCTACCCTACCCCTTGCCAAAAATATCGCTCTTTTGCGTTTCACGTGAAACACATCACGCAATCAAAAACGCGATTCAAGAAATACAAACCCGGACCATCGCAGAAACCGCATCCGGAAAATTTCTAAGAATGCTGGGAGGGCTGGGCGAAGCCGGTGTGAATTCGCTCTGGCTGACGACTCAGCGTTAATTCACAACCTGCGGTGGATATCTCTTTGCAGCCGAAAATTCAAAAACTTCGCCCCATCATCGGCTGTGGAGTTATCAACAGAACGCGTTCGCGCATGGGTCAACCAAAGCTCATTTTCACGATGAACAACTTTGGGGATAACTCGAAAATGCGCGCGCCGAAAGGCACTGGGAAATGAGAGATCGGCGCATGCAAAGCTGATTCCCCAAAATCTAAAATTCGCACAAAACGCCAACGCGTTTCATAGGGACATTGCGATTTTCATGCCTATTGAGGAACGACGAATAACCCATCAAAAGTAGCCTCTTACGGCCCCGGTTCGCGAACAAAATAGCCGTGGAAAACTTTGTGGATAAGATTCGGCTATCGACCCAATTGCCGGGTTCAACGGCGCAACCGGCTCGCCAATAAACCATCGAAAATCAGGTGGGAACTCTTGGGATATGCCTCAGTCAAATTGCGGCTAAATTTCACACTCGCGGATTATCCACACGCGTACTACGCGAAATCTGCGGCCATTATCCCCATCCCGCTTTTCCCCAAGCAACACAACTATCTTGCTTGAGGCGTTGCCGGTCCGCCATCATCCATTTGGCGGAGGCGCAGGGTTTCATGTGAATCCCTGTGGAAAACCTGCTTGTCTATTTTCACAGCGCATTTTCCAAGTCTCGATCGCGACGTCCGTTCGGAAGTCTCAAAGCGGTAATCCCGCAGTCATCATCGACAGCTTATCGGTAAGAAGCCCGAAGTTTTGACCGGGAAACGTAGCGCTATCCCCATTTCTATCCACAGGCTGCGCACCTTCATTTCAGTCTCAAATCGGCAAATTCTGTGCATAACCGGGATGGGGATATCTTTGTGAACAACCGTCCCCGCAAACTCAAAAACGGGCTGTGGCGTGATCCAGAAAGTCATCTCTTAATGCGCCTGGCGCGACTGATAACAATGTGGAAAACCCCGCTAAACACCCGTTTTCCCTAGGGAAAGGCCATGTTTCACGTTGAGCAAGACGCGTAAGGCAGGGAGCGCCGGCGCCATTGCGGCGCGTTCAAAAGCACGTTTGGAAAAACTGTTTTTCTGTGCAAAACCCAAGGCCAGGGAATGCCTTTGCTTCATTTATGAGCACAAAAATCTTGATGCCCAAAAATAATTATCCACAGACTTATCCAAGGGTCGAGGATAAGTTAGTGAACACTAACTACGGCTGGGATTCAGAGGTGGATGGCGCGCGCAAAGTGGCGTCTTAAATGAAACAACGCCCCAGACTCGGAAGTCTTGGGGCGTTGTAGCCAGGTCGGACCTGGCGGACGGGAAATTGGGATTTCCCGATTTAGAGCGGGCGAATTTCGGCCGCTTGAGGTCCTTTCGGACCATCCTTAACTTCGAATTCGACTTCCTGGCCTTCGTTCAGGCTGCGATAGCCGCGGCCCTGGATGGCGGAAAAGTGTGCGAAAACGTCGGTCCCGCCAACATCCGGAGTAATGAAACCGAAACCCTTGTCAGCGTTGAACCACTTAACTTTGCCCTTCTGAGCCATTTTCTCTAGCGTCCTGTAATTAAGTCGAAATGCAATGAATCAAGGACGCCGTGAGAACTGAACGATCGGTAGAAGTACCTTGCGTTGCTGCTGCGTTCCCGCTCGTCGCCGAGCAACAGAACGAGTCCGCGCGCTGCTTGAATCAACTGCGGAATCAGCATACTCATCCGGCATTACCGGCTCATATTGTTGTTTACCCCAATGTCTCTTTTTTCAGACTCGCACTGAAGTACCGCTAGGCGGAATTCATCTGCCGGCGCGCCAAAAACGCATAAATCGGACCCGTCACAATCACCACGAAAACCATGCGCGTCACGTGGAATGCGGTGACCACCGGGACGCCCAATTGCAGCACTTTGGCGGTGATTGCCATCTCGGCGATGCCGCCCGGTGTGGTGCCCAGAATCAGCGTCGGAACAGGCGCTGCCGACCAATACGACAGCAACGCCCCCAACCCGAATGCCAAGGCCAGCGCACTGATCGTGAACGCCGCAACCACCGCAATAAATCGCGGCGCAGCGCGGAAGAAATCGGGGCGGTAACGATCGCCCAGCGACCAGCCGATGAAGAGCTGCCCCACCTTCGGCACGACGTCCGGCAAGGCCGACAACTCGATGCCCGACACCGTCAGAATCATCGCCACGAGCATCGGCCCCAGCACCCACGGATTCGGCAACCGCAGCTTCATGAAGATCAGGCCGCCCATGCACGTCAGCGCCACCAGCGCGGCAAGGCCTGCGCCATCCACCGTCTTCGGCCCTGGCACCGTCGGGTCCAGCCCCGCCACGCCCCACCATTGAAAAATGAACGGCACCGTCACCACCACCAGCAACACGCGCACGCTGTGCGCCGTCGCCACACGATCAATGCGCGCACCGTGCCGTTCCGCCAGGCTGGCCATTTCACTGGCGCCGCCAATCGCAGACGAGAACCATGCGGTCTTGAAGTCCGCATCCGTATAACGGCGCAGCATGGCCGTGCCCAAGAACGCCAGCGCCAATGCGAACAGCATGCCCACAACGATGGGCCCGGCATTGGTGCCGATATGCCCGACTACCTGCGGCGTGAAATACAGCCCCAGCGACGTCCCGATGACCCATTGCCCGCCGTTGCGCGCCGGGCGCGGGCAGACCGTCCCCAAGCCCGCAATACGCGTCGCTGCAGTCACCAGCAAGGCCCCCAGCATCCAGGGCAAGGGCAGATGCGCCCATACCGCGAACCCCGCCCCGGCCAGCGCAATCGTCAAACCGCCCAGCACCCTTAACAACATGTTCTGACCCACGATTCCTTCCACGTGCATAGCTAATACGAAAAACGAATTATGAGTTAGTGGGATACTTACGAAAAATTTCTCTGCCTACCAGCGTTCACCTTCGCATCCACCATGATCCGATCCAAACTTCCCGACGTCGGCACCACCATCTTCACCGTGATGAGCCGCCTGGCCATCGAACACAAGGCCATCAACCTGGGCCAGGGCTTTCCGGACTTCGACCCCGACCCCGCGTTGTGCGCACTCGTGACCCAGGCCATGGCCAACGGCCATAACCAGTATCCGTACATGCCCGGCGTTGCGCCCTTGCGCGAAGCCATCGCCGCCAAGACGCGCGAACTCTATGGCCACGCCTACGACCCGGAAACCGAGATCACCGTCACCAGCGGCGCTACCGAAGCGCTGATGGCCACCGTGCTGGCCGCCGTGAACAGCGGCGACGAAGTGGTCGTCATCGAACCCTGCTACGACTCTTACCTGCCGGCCATCCGCCTGGCGGGCGGCACAGCGGTGCCGGTGCCGTTGCGCGCCCCCACCGAGGCCGACCCCTACTACCGCATCGATTGGCAGCGTGTGCGCGACGCCATCACGTCCAAGACGCGCCTCTTGATGTTGAACTTCCCGCACAACCCCACGGGAGCCGTGCTGGACGACAGCGATCTGGATGCGCTGGAAGCCATCGTGCGTGATACCGGCGTGCTGCTGGTGTCAGACGAGGTCTATGAGCACATCGTGTTCGACGGCAAGCCGCACGCCAGCGTTGCGCGCCGTCCGCTGCTGGCCGAACACGCGTTTGTCATTTCGTCATTCGGCAAGACGTACCACACGACCGGCTGGAAGATCGGCTATTGCTGCGCACCGCGACAACTGAGCGCCGAGCTGCGCAAGGTGCACCAGTTCATGGTGTTCACGGTGCCCTCGCCGATGCAATTCGCCTTGGCCGAATTCATGCGCGATCCCAAGCCCTACCTGGACTTGCCCGCCTTCTACCAGGCCAAACGCGACCGCCTGTCGCAAGGCCTGGCCAAGACGCGCTTCCGCCCGCTGCCCAGCCCCGGCACCTTCTTCCTGCTGGCCGACTACAGCCAGATTTCCAAACAGAACGAAGCCGACTTTGCGCGCGACCTGACGGTGAATCATGGCGTGACGGTAATTCCCGTTTCTGCCTTTTATCGTCATCCCGACGCTGCAGAATCCAACCATCGGATCGTGCGCTTCTGCTTCGCAAAGAAGGATGCAACGCTGGACGCGGCGCTGGAGCGATTGGCGCAGGTGTAAGTCCTGAATACGAATATGAGTAAATGCTCATATTCGTAGATGAAACGCACAAATAAAATAAACAACTGAACAAATAAACAAATGAACAAGGGGCGCCGCAAGCGCCCCTTGTCTTTTTTCCGCCTATCTATACGCGATCAAACCACGTCAGCCGCAAGCTTCCTGGACTTGCGAATCCTGCGCATCACCTGCGGCACCACGACCACCGCCGCTGCCGCCGCCCACAAACCCATCGACACAGGGCTAGCAAACAGCACGCCCACGTCGCCATCCGTCATCGACAAGGCGCGGCGCAGGTTCTGCTCCATCATGTTGCCCAGCACCACGCCCAGCACCAGCGGCGCCATCGGCACGCCGAACTTGCGCAGGAAGTAGCCCAACGCGCCGATGCCCGCCACCAGCAACAGATCAAACGTGCCGGCGTTGATGGCATACACGCCGATATAGCTGATGCACAGAATGCCTGGCACCATCAGCCAGCCCGGCACCGACAGCACCTTCGAGAAGAAGCGCACCAGCGGCACGTTCATGATGAACAGCAACACGTTGGCGACAAACAGCGATGCGATCAAGCCCCACACCAGTTCGGGCTTGGTTTCAAACAGCACCGGACCCGGCGTGATGTTGTAGAGCGTCAGCGCGCCCATCATGACGGCCGTCGTGCCCGAACCCGGCACGCCCAGCGTCAGCATGGGGACGAACGAGCCAATCGCCGATGCCGTAGCCGCAGCCTCGGGCGCCACCAGGCCGCGCATATCGCCCTTGCCGAATTTGGCCTCGGGGTCTTTCGCTTCGATGATGCGCTTTTCCTGCGAGTACGCGACGGCGGCCGCCACGCTTGCGCCCGCCCCCGGCAACACGCCAACGCCAAAGCCCACCAAGGCGCTGCGCACCACGCTCCACCACGTGAACGCCAGCTCTTTCAAATTGAAGAGTTTGCGGCCACTGGGTTTGACCTCGACGCTATGACCGGCCATCACTTTTTCCAGCATCTCCAGCATCTCGCTGACCGCAAACAGCGCAATCACGACAACGACGAAATCGATGCCGTCGGCCAGGTGCACAGACTCGAAGGTATAGCGGTATACGCCGGAATTCGCGTCCACGCCAACCACTGAAATCGACAACCCGATCATGGCCGCCAACACGCCTTTTACCGGCTGCTTGCCCAGCAAACTCGTCAGGCAGCAGAACGCGAAAATCATCAGCACGAAGTACTCGGCAGGGCCAAACGCCAACGCCCATTTCGCCAACATCGGCGCAAGCAGAATGATGCCAACCACGGAAACGATGGCACCAAAAAAGGCTGACCATGCCGACAGCGACAACGCCACATTGGCCAAGCCTTGGCGCGCCAGCGGATAGCCATCCAGCGTGGTCATGATGGCGCTGGCCTCGCCCGGCACGTTCAGCAAAATGGCCGTGATGCGGCCGCCGTACTCGGCGCCCACATACACCGCCGCCAGCAGGATCAGCGCGGTTTCGGGCGGCAGGTTCATCGCGAACGCGATCGGAATCAGCATCGCCACGCCGTTTACCGGCCCCAGGCCCGGCAACACGCCGACCATGGTGCCGATGAACGAGCCGATCATGGCCACCAGAATGTTGGTCAGCGAGAAGGCGACGCCAAAGCCAATCGCCAGATGATCAAGAATGCCGCTCATATCAGGGTCTCCAGCAGTCCGCCGGGCAGGACCACGTCCAGCACCTTGTCGAACAACACGAAAAAGAAAAGGCTCATGACGCCGCCGCCGATGGCGCACTTGACCCAGCCGCCCCCGAACAAACGGCCGACAAACACCGTCATCAACGAGGTCGCAACAACAAAGCCCAGCCACTGGAACAAGAAGGCATAGCCCACGGTGAACGCCATCATCAGCGCAATGCGGCCGTTGGCGCCGGGCGGATTGGCTTCGACGGCGTGGCCGCCCTTGTAGACCAGCCACAAGCCGCACAGGCCGATGATGCCGGCCAGCAGCAAGGGGAAGGCGCGCGGGCCTACCGGTTCGTACGCGAAGGGCGCTTCAATGCCCCACCCCGCTGCTGTCATGAAGGCCGCCAGCGCCAGCGCGCCGATGCCCAGGATTCGATCGTTCATGATCCACTTTCCGTTGTTGTGGGGATCGCGCGGCGCAGCCGCCCCCAACGCCGCCCAAGACGTGGGCGGCGCGGATGCGCGATCGGATGGGGGTGAAGCGGCCTTTCGGCCGGCCTCTTCTGGCTTACTTCTTGATCAAGCCAAACGAGTCAGCCAGTTCGGCGTAGACCTTGACCTGGTTCTTCACGTAGGCGTCCAGGTCAGGCCCCGTCTTGTTGAACGGGAACAGACCCTGTTGCTGGCGCAGCTTGTCGAATTCGGGCGATGCCGTGGCCTGGTTGAAGGCCTTGACCCAGAACTGGTAGTCGTTGTCCGACACCTTCGGCCCTACGTAGAAGCCGCGGATGATGGGCCAGACGATGTCGTAGCCCTGCTCCTTGGCCGTGGGCACCGTGTTCAGCTTGCCCGGCAGGCGCTGGTCGTTGAAGACGGCCAGCACGCGGATGGGGGCGCCGCCTTCCAGCATGGTGAACGCTTCGGCCGCATCCCCCATGTAGGCCTGGATGTGGCCGCCGCGCAGGGCAGTCACGGCTTCGCCGCCGCCTTCAAACGCCACGAAGCGCATTTTCTTGAAATCCACGCCCGCGGCCTTGGCGGTCAGCGCGGCCTTCATCCAGTCCTGGCTGCCTACGGTGCCGCCCGCGCCCAGCACGATCTTGGTGGGGTCCTGCTTGAAGGCGTCCATCAGGCTCTTCAAATCGGTGTACGGGGAATCATTGCGCACGACCGCTACGCCGTAGTCGGTGCCGATCGCGGCCAGCCAGCGCACGTCGTCGACGTTGTACTTGCCGAACTTGCCCTGGGCCAGATTCAGCAGCGAACCGCCCGAGAATGCGACGATGGTGCCGGGTTCGTTGGGGTGCTGCGCCACGATGTTGTTGTAGGCCACGGCGCCGATGCCGCCCGGCATGTAGACGATGCGCATCGTGCTCTTGAGCGCCCCGCTCTGCTTCAAGCCTTCAGTGGCCAGACGGCAGGTCAGGTCGAAACCGCCGCCCGGCTGCGCGGGGGCGATGCACTCGGGGCGGCGCGGCTCGTCGGCGGCCTGGGCGGCGCCCAGGGACAAGGTCATCGCGCCAAGCGCCGCCAAGGCGGCCAGGCGCAGCTTCAGGCTGGTCTGCATTCTTGCGTCTCCGTGTTTTATAGGTCTTGGTATGGCTGGATGCGCCGAACTGCGGTGATGCCAGATCGGACCCAGTGGACGCTACCGTACAAAACCGAAGCTTTCCAAATCCTTTCAAAAACGGCCGTTTTCGTGACGCGGCGCAGCATCCGGGGCCGGTTCCAGGGAAAACACCAACGCCGCTCGCAATCCCGGCTGCGGGGCCCGGTTTTCCAGGACCAGCCTGGCGCCCAGAATCCCGGCGATGGTGCCCACAATGGCCAGGCCGAGCCCAGCCCCCGACTTGTTCTTGCCGGCTGCTCCCCGGCGAAACCGCACACAGGCGCGGGCGATGTCTTCGGCGGACATGCCGGGGCCGTCGTCTTCGACGATCAGGCGGGCAAACCCCTGTTCGGCCTGTACGGTCACCGTGACCTCGCCGCCCGGCGAGGCGTAGCGGATGGCGTTGTCGACCAGGTTAGTGACCGCTTCGCGCAGCAGCCATTCGGCGCCGCTGACCCGAATCGGGCGCAGACGGGCCTCCAGGCCGATGTCCAGTTGCCGGGCGCGAGCCGCCGGAAGCAGGCTGCGGATCACGGCATCGGCCAGCTCGACGAGGTCCACCGGTTCCGGGGTGAAACCGCCTTCGGCCACGGAAGCGTCCTTAGCGCGCGCCAGAGCGAGCATTTGGTTGGTGGTGCGTACGGCCCTGTCCAACCCCTCTTGCATCGCCAGAAGGGCTGTACGGACCTCCTGGGGGTCTGTTTCGCGCAAGGCATAGGCGGTTTGGGTCCGCAACACGGATAACGGCGTGCGCAATTGGTGCGAGGCGTCATCCAGGAACTGACTCTGCACCCTCGCCTGAGCCGCAAAACGGGCCATGTGGAGGTTTACGGCCGCAACCAGGGGCAGGACCTCCCCAGGCATCTCGGACGCGCTGACGGGGCTTAAATCGTCTCCAGAACGCCCTTCTACCTCCTGCCGGAGCCTGACAAGGGGGCGCAAGGCCATGAAAACCCCCAGGACGATCACCAGAACGCTGATCAGGATCACGGCCAGGTCCCGCTCAACCGAGCGCAGCAGCACCTGATGCAAGAACGCCTGGCGGCTTTCCAGCCCCTCTGCGACCTGCACGATTACCCGTCCCCCTTTGTTCGCGTACAGCGGCGGGTCCATCGGCCGCGCCAGCGCCGCAACCCTGACGGGCGTCCCCTGATACGTCGCGTAAAAAAAACGCGGTTCGCCAGATACCAGGGGTTGGTCGGGCATGGGCAGGTCCGGATGCCCGATTTCTGCCAGCCCGTCCTCGGTGGCGACGCGGTAGAACACGCTGCCATTGGCCGTCAGCTCGAAAAATTCCAGCATCAGGTAAGGCTGTTCCATGGCTAATCCACCGCTGGCTGTGGATATGTTGTGGTCGATCGCGCGAAGCGCTCCGGAAAGGGAACGGTCGTAGGCAATGTCGACCTGGTTGCGCAGTTGATGGTTCGACAGCCACAAGGCGCCCATCATCACAAAGACCAGCGTTGGAATCAGCCACCAGAGCAACTGCGTTTTCAGCGTGCGATTGCGTTTTTTTGGCGCGAAAAAACCGGTTTTTTCCGGATTTCTAGTTGTCAACAAGGGTCTCCAGGCAGTAGCCCATGCCTCGCATGGTCACGATCTGCACATCGGAATCGGCCAATTTTTTTCGCAAACGGTGCACCAGCACCTCGATGGCTTCCAGGTTGATGTCTGCATCGTCCGTGAGGATGCGGTCAAGGATCTGCTGCTTGTTGATCGGTTCGCCACTTTTTTGAATCAGCACGCGAAGCACCGCGTGTTCACGTGGGGATAACTGCAAAGTCTGTCCCGAGACCGTGAATTTCTGCGCTGACGTCTCAAAAACCAGGTTTCCCAGAGCCAAACGCGGATGTTCGCGTCCACGGCTGCGCCGAATCAGTGCGATCAAACGCGCTTCCAACTCTTCCACAACAAAGGGTTTTGGCAGGAAATCGTCTGCACCCAGGTGCAGGGTTCCAATTTTTTCGGCCAAGGAATCGCGCGCAGTCAAGACCAACACCGGCGTACGGTCGTCTCGCGCGCGAATTTTTGCCAGCAAAGCATGGCCATCTATGCCCGGAAGTCCCAAATCGAGGATGACCGCATCGAATTCTTCAATTGCCAACCTTCTTTCGGCGACCAATCCGTCGTCAGCCCATTCGACAACAAAGCCCGCATGTCTGGCCAGGCTTCTGGAAAGCCAGCGAGCAAGTTCGGCTTCGTCTTCTATCAGGAGGATGCGCATGGACGGAGTCCGGGGGGGAGTGGCTGGGCGGAATGGGAAAGCATGTTTGGCTTTTCCTTTATTTCTCTTTATATAAAGACTAATGATTAATAAGGCCTGTGGATAACTACCTTAACCTTGAAAACCTCATTCTTTTCATCAGCTTGCAGCCGTTTTTGCCTGTGCAAGAACTCTGTGTGGGAAAAAAGTTGAAGTTGGACAACATTTCGGACCCCCTCAAAAACCCCGGCTTGTTCAACTTGCCTCCACACAATGTGCACAACCTGGCTACTTAGGAGTTATCCACAGGGTCGGCCATGGGAAATGGGGCGGAAAGCGGCACTTTTACCCCGAAAAAGCGCCCTTTGCCTACCCGGTTTTTCGCCCTTGCAGGGGGTCAAAAACGCCCCCAGAGGCGTTGGGGAAATCGGCCATTCGAGGGGGTACCCAGGCGCTTTCTTGACAGGGGACTGAACAAAAAGTGAGCAGCTTCCGCCGTAAAATCCGGCCATGGCTACAGAAAAAAAATTCAGGAAATTCAGGGCGAAATTCGGCGTGGCGCACGGGTTAAGAGCCCGTTTGGTGGCTGATAATCTGCCCGCCACTCTGTGCGCGGCGGCGCTGATGGGGCTGTTCGGCGCCCTGGCTACTGTGGTGTTTCGCGAACTGCTGGGATGGACGCAAATGTTGCTGGGCGGGGAAGATGTCCCGCACGGCATGGTCTCGCTGGCGCGCGGGCTGGACGCCTGGCAACGGTTCCTGATGCCCGCTGCCGGGGGCGCAATTGCCGGCCTCATCCTGCAAATGGCCGCCCGATGGCTGCCAAAGCGGGGCGCGGCCGACTATATGGAAGCCATTTCCATTGGCCGCGGCGTCATTGGCCTGCGCCAGACGCTTGCGCGCAGCCTGTCGTCCATTTTTTCGATCGGCTCCGGCGCGTCGATCGGCCGCGAAGGGCCGATGGTCCAGCTGGCCTCCATGTTTTCATCGTTGACGGGCCGATTCCTGCTGCTTCCGCCCCGTCACCTGCGCTTATTGGTCGCCTGTGGGGCCACGGCGGGCATCACATCCGCCTATAACGCGCCGATTGCGGGCGCCTTGTTTATTTCCGAAATCGTTTTTGGCGTGATTTCGTCCGCCACGCTGGTGCCGCTGGTAGTGTCGTCGGTGGTGGCCAATATCGTCACGCGCCAGATCCTGCACTACGACGCGGTGTTCCATATGCCGCACTTTGAGTTTGTGTCGGGATGGGAAGTGATCAATTACCTGGGGCTGGGCGTGGCCGCTGGCTTGGTCGCGCCCCAATTCCTGCGGCTCCTGGACCTGTCGCGCGCCACGTTTTCGCGGATGCCCTTCCCGCTTTGGCTGCGGATGGCGTTGGGCGGCCTGGTGGTTGGCGCCTTATCGGTCATTAACCCCGAGGTCTGGGGCAATGGGTACAGCGTGGTCAACAGCATGCTGCATACGCAATGGGCATGGCAGGCGGTGGCGGCCATCTTGCTGATGAAGATAGTGGCCACGGGCGCAAGTGTGGGGTCCGGCGCGGTGGGCGGCGTGTTCACGCCGACGCTATTTGTGGGGGCGGCCTTGGGTGCGCTGTATGCGAGCGGCTTGCAAGCGGTGTTGCCGGCGGGGGATGTGTCGGCAATTTCCAGCTATGCCGTCGTGGGCATGGGCGCGCTACTGGCCGCAACCACGTATGCGCCGCTGATGTCGATATTGATGATTTTTGAGATGACGCTGAGCTATGAAGTGATGCTGCCGCTGATGCTGGCCTGCATTACCGGTTACGTCATCGCCCATCGCATACGGCCGGAATCGGTGTACGCGAAATCACTGGCGAACAACGAGCGCACGCAGCTCGCAGTGGAGAAATCTGCGCAAGATAAGCGTGAAAATAGAGCTGACCCGGGAAAAAATAGAATGTGAGCAAAGGCTCATATTATTCAGATAAAGGATCGAAGTGCCGGGCCTGAATGCCGACCTGAATTCAGGCCACGAATGATCGTCACGCATCGAGCACTATCGCGTGACTCATGTGTTTCAACCCTTATTTCCCAATACAAAAGCTCGAGAAAATCTCGCCCAGCAGATCGTCACTGGTGAATTTGCCCGTGATGCTCGACAAGCTGTCGTGCGCCAGGCGCAGTTCTTCTGCAAACAGATCTAGCACGCGGTCGTCTTGCCCCGCATGTTCGCCCGCCAGTTCCAGATGTTCTGCCGCCTGTTGCAAAGCATGCAGATGGCGTTCGCGCGCAAGCCAGGGCGATTCCGCGCCGGGGTTCCAACCGGCAATATTCAGCAGTTCGGCGCGCAAGGCGTCCAGGCCTACGCCGCGCTTGGCGGAAATGCCCAATTCACCCGCGCTTGCGGTGAAGCCTGTGGATAACAGGTCCACCTTGTTGAAAACCTTAAGCACAGGGGTGCGGGGCGGCAGACGCGCGGTGATCTGGGCGTCCAGTTCATCGCCGGGCTGGGTGGCGTCTTGCAGATGCAAAATAACGTCAGCGCGTTCGATTTCCTGCCAGGTGCGGGCAATGCCGATGCTCTCGACGGTGTCTTCGGTTTCGCGCAATCCAGCCGTGTCCACAATGTGCAATGGCACGCCGTCGATATGAATTTCTTGCACCACTTTGTCGCGCGTTGTGCCCGCAATCGGCGTGACGATGGCGATATCGTCGCCCGCCAATGCGTTAAGCAAGCTGGACTTTCCCACGTTGGGCTGGCCGGCCAGCACCACATGCAGGCCTTCGCGCAAGATCACACCTTGGCGTGCTTGCGCTATCAGTTTGGACAAGTCCGACGTCAGCGCATCCAGCGTCGGGCGGGCCTGATACTTCTCAAGAAAATCGATCTCTTCTTCGGGGAAATCCAGCGTCGCTTCCACCAGCATGCGCAGGTGGATGATGCGGTCAGATAAATCATTCACGCGGGCAGAGAATTCGCCCGATAACGACGCCATGGCGCCGCGCGCCGCGGCCACGGACGACGCATCGATCAGGTCCGCCACGGCTTCGGCCTGCGCCAGATCCATGCGGTCGTTAAGAAAGGCGCGGCGCGTGAATTCGCCAGGTTCGGCCAGGCGCACGCCCAAGTCCCGGCCAGCGGCCAAACAGCTTTCCAGCACGCGGCGCAGCACAGCCGGGCCGCCGTGGCCTTGCAGTTCCAGCACGTCTTCACCGGTATAGGAATGCGGCGCGCGAAAGTAGAGCGCGATGCCTTCGTCGAGCAGTTCGCCGTCCACGGATTTGAACGGCAAATAGTGCGCGTGGCGCGGCGTGAGCTCGCGCTGAAAGATGCGCCGCACCAATTCGGACAGGTCCGCACCAGAAACGCGCACGACGCCGATGCCGCCTCTTCCGGGGGCGGTGGCAATAGCGGCAATGGGGGCGTAAGCGGACATATCTGAGCGTGGGGGATGCGAGAACAATAGGGGAATATAACTGTTGCGCGGCCCCTTGTTTGCTGGTTAATGTGGCCCCGAGGTTCAAAACCCGAAACAACTCAGGGAGATCACGATGGCATCTCGGTTTTCGCGTGTCTTGGCCTGCGGCTCCGCCGCGGTGATGTTGGCCTTTGGCACATTCAGTTCCGCAATGGCTCGCGATCTGGTGATCGCCTTGAAGACCGAGCCCTCATCGATGGACCCGCAGTACCACGCGTTGACGCCGAATACGCAGATCTCCCAAACCATCTTCGACACGCTCGTCGCCACCGACGCCCAATTGAAGCCGCAAGCTGCGCTGGCGGAATCTTGGACGGTGGACGGCAAAGTCTGGACGTTCAAGCTGCGTCCGAACGTGAAGTTCTCGGACGGTACGCCGTTCACGGCGGAAGACGTGGTGTTCACGTACGACCGCGTGCCCAAGGTGCCCAACAGCCCCTCGCCCTTTACGCTTTATCTCGGCTCGGTGGCGAAGACCGAAGCGGTCGATCCCATGACCGTGCGTATCACCACCAAGGAAGTCGCGCCGAACCTGCTGGTGAATCTGGCGCAACTTCCCATCATGTCGAAAAAGGCCGCTTCCGGCCCCGCGGCCGAAGGCAAGACCACCACAGAATTGAATAGCGGCGACGGCTTAATCGGAACGGGCCCGTACAAATTCGTGTCATGGAAGCGCGGCGCCGAATTCGTGCTGGCGCGCAATGACAACTACTGGGGCAAGAAGCCCGAGTGGGATCGCGTCGTCTATCGCCCGATCAGCAACGCCGCCGCGCGCGTGGCCGCGCTGTTGGCCGGTGACGTCGACATGATCGAAGATCCCCCCACCGATGACCTGCCCAAGCTGAAGGGCGACAAGAAGCTCTTCGTTGAAGAAACGCCGTCGGTACGTGTCGTGTATGTGGCGCTGGATCAGTACGCGGAACCGTCGCCGGGCATTCAAGGCACCGACAAGAATCCGATGAAGGACAAGCGCGTGCGTGAGGCGCTGTCCCTGGCCATCAACCGCGATGCGCTGGTGGAACGCGTGATGGGGGGCGTGGCGCTGCCGGCCGGCAACCTGCTGCCCTACCCCATGTTCGGTTCCAGCAAAGAGCATTCCAAGGCGCCCAAGGCCGATGTGGAAAAGGCGAAGGCGCTGTTGAAGGAAGCCGGTTACCCCAATGGCTTCTCGATCACGCTGGGTTCGCCGTCGGGCCGGTACGTGAACGATTCGAAGGTGGCGCAGGCCATCGCATCGATGTGGACGCGCATCGGCGTGAAGACCAGCGTGGACGCGATGGCGCCCCCGGTGTTCTTCAAGAACCGCGACAGCTATGCGTTCTCGGCCTATCTGGCGGGCTGGTCCGTGACCAGCGGCGAGATGTCCAACGCGCTGACGTCCTTGCTGGTGACGCGTAATCCGGAAGCCGGCTTGGGCACCACCAACCGCAGCCGTTACTCCAACCCGAAGATGGACGAGCTGGTGAAGGAAGCGTCGTCCACGATGGATGACGCCAAGCGCGCCGAGCTACTGTCCAAGGCCAGCAACATCGCCATGGATGACTACGCCATGCTGCCGGTGCACTTCGAACTGTCGGTTTGGGCCATGAAGGGCGACATCCGCTACCAGGGCCGCCCCGATCAGGTCACGCTTGCGCAGTTTGCAACGCTGAAGAAGTAATGCGCGACACAGGCGGTCTCCAGTGCTGGCAACAATCGTAAGAAGACTGCTGCAAACCATCGTCGTCATGCTCGTCATGTCGGCGTTGGTTTTTGCAGGGATTTACATGGTGGGCGACCCGGTCTCGATGCTGGCCAGCCCCGAAGCCACCGAAGCGCAACGTGCCGCCATCAGCGCGTCGTTGGGTCTGGACTTGCCGCTGTGGCGGCAATACCTGATCTTCATGGGCCAGGCGGTGCGAGGCGATTTCGGCAACAGCTTCCTGACGGGCGAGCCCGCCATGCACCTGATCCTGGAGCGCATGCCGGCCACCGTCGAGCTGGCCTGTGTGGCCATGCTGCTGTCGGTGCTGATCGGCGTGCCGCTCGGCATCCTGGCAGGTTTGAAGCCGCAAGCGCCCGGTTCGCGCGTCATCATGACGGGTTCCGTGCTGGGGTTTTCGCTGCCCAACTTCTGGGTCGGCCTGATGCTGATCATGGTGTTCGCCGTGATGCTTGGCTGGGTGCCGGCAGGCGGGCGCGGCAAGACCGTACACATCGGTTCGCTGGAGCTCAGCGTGCTGACGCTTAACGGCTGGTTGAGCCTGGCATTGCCGGCGGCCACGATCGCGTTCGCCAAGTGCGCAATGATCATCCGCGTGACGCGCGCCGCCACGCGCGAAGCGCTGCCCATGGACTACATCAAGTTCGCGCGCGCCAAGGGGCTGTCGGAAAAGCGTGTGCTGGGCGTGCATCTGTTGAAGAACATCTTGATCCCCGTCGTCACGGTTGCCGGGCTGGAATTTGGTCAGGTGATGGCGTTTGCCGTTGTGACCGAGACGGTGTTTTCGTGGCCGGGCATGGGCAAGTTGCTGATCGATTCCATCATCAACCTGGATCGTCCGGTGGTGGTGGCGTATCTGCTCTTGATCGTGTTCTTCCTGGTCATGTTGAATCTGGTGGTGGACATCATCTACACGGTGCTGGACCCCCGCGTACGTTTGGATAGCCGCCGATGACGAGCCCCGCCACCACCGCCGCGCCCGTCGCCGCAAAAAAAGAACAAACGCCCTGGCGGCGCTTTGTGTCGGACTTCTTCGCCAGCAAGCTCGCCACACTCGGCCTGGTGATGCTGGTGGTGATTGTGGGCGCCGCACTGCTGGCGCCGTGGATCGCGCCGCAGAATCCGTACGACCTGGCTGCGCTGGACATCATGGATTCCAAGCTCAAACCGGGCAGTGAAAGCGGTGATGGGTCCATGCATTACTGGCTGGGCACCGACGGGCAGGCGCGTGATCTGCTGTCGGCCATTCTGTATGGCATGCGCACCAGCCTGCTGGTCGCCACCGTGTCGGTGCTGGCGGCGTTTGGCATTGGCGCCACCGTCGGGCTGATCGCGGCGTATTTTGGTGGCCGCATCGACGCGCTGCTGATGCGGGTTGTGGATATCCAGTTGTCTTTCCCCGCCATTCTCGTTGCGCTGATGCTGCTGGCGATTTTGGGCAAGGGTGTGGATAAGGTGATCATCGCGCTCATCGTCGTGCAATGGGCGTACTTTGCCCGTGCCGCGCGCGGCGCGGCGCTGGTGGAGCGCGGCAAGGAATATGTGGAGGCCGCGCGCTGTATGTCCCTGTCGTGGGGGCGCGTGCTGTTTCGCCACGTGCTGCCCAACTGTATGCCGCCGCTCATCGTGATCGCCACGATCGATCTGGCGCATGCCATCGCATTGGAAGCCACGCTGTCGTTCCTGGGGGTGGGCGTGCCGGTCACCGAGCCATCGCTGGGCATGCTGATCTATAACGGCTTCGAATACCTGCTGTCGGGCCAATACTGGATTTCGTTCTTCCCCGGCATTGCGTTGGCGCTTGCCATCATCGCCATCAACCTGGTGGGCGACCACCTGCGCGATGTGCTCAACCCGCGCCACGCGAATTGAAGGCGGACGCGATGCAGACAAGCGCGCTTGAAAAACCCTTGGCCACGCCCCCGACCATTCTTGAGGTACAGGGCCTGAAGACGCACTTCTTCACGCGCAATGGTGTCGTGAAAGCGGTGGATGGCGTGGACCTGACCCTTGCTGAAGGCGAGATCCTGGGGCTGGTGGGCGAGTCCGGCTCGGGCAAGAGCATTACCGGCTTTTCGCTGATGGGCTTGCTGGACGAGCCGGGCCGCATCGTAGAGGGGCATCTGCGCCTGAATGGTGAAGACCTGCGTGGCGCCACGCCCGCCCGTTGGCGCCAGCTGCGGGGGCAAGAGATCGCGATGATCTTCCAAGACCCGATGATGACGCTGAACCCCGTGCTGCGTGTGGATACGCAGATGATCGAGGCGGTGCAGGCGCATCACAAGGTGTCGCGTGAACAGGCGCGCGCGCGGGCCTTGCAGACCCTGACGATGGTGGGCATTCCGTCGCCAGCGGAACGCTTGCGCACGTATCCGCATCAGTTGTCGGGCGGCATGCGGCAGCGTGTGGCGATTGCTATCGCGCTCTTGAATTCGCCGCGATTGATCATTGCCGACGAACCCACTACCGCGCTGGACGTGACGATTCAGGGGCAGATTCTTTTCGAAGTGCAGAAGCTGTGCCGCGAGACCGGCACGGGCCTGATCTGGATCACGCACGATCTGGCGGTGGTGGCCGGCCTGGCGGACCGCGTGTCGGTGATGTATGCGGGACGCGTCGTGGAAACGGGCAGCACGCAAGACGTGATCAGCCATCCGATGCATCCGTATACGCATGGGCTGATTGCATCCATTCCCACGCCGGAGTCGCGTGGCAGGCCGTTGGTGCCGATTCCCGGCATGACGCCGTCGCTGTTGAACCTGCCGCAAGGCTGTGCGTTTCGCGGGCGCTGCCCGCGCGCGACGGACGCCTGTCTGGTCGAGCCGCAGCCCGTTGAAGTTCGCCCGGCGCAATGGGTGCGCTGCTGGCATGCCGGAGACCCAGACCTCAAATGAGCGCAGCAGAAAGCAACGCCCCCATTCTGTCCCTGCGTGGTGTGGAACTGCGCTTCGTGCAGCCCGTGGATATTGCCGGGCGCATTGCGAACCTGTTGGGCGCGGGCTTGAAGACGCAAGTGGTGCACGCCGTAGCGGGTGTGGATCTGGAAGTGCAGCCGGGCGAAGTGATTGGCATCGTCGGCGAATCCGGCTGTGGGAAATCCACGCTGGGCCGCATTGTGTCGGGCATTTTGCCGCCGTCGTCAGGCGATGTGCATTACCAGGGCAAGGCCGTGCGCGCCATGACAGGCACCGAGCGGCGTGCGTACGAGCTGGGCGTGCAGATGATCTTCCAGGACCCGTACGCGTCGCTCAACCCGCGCATGCGCGTGCGTGAAATTATCGGCGAAGCACCGGTGGCGCACGGCTTGATCCGCGCGCGCGACAAAGCGGAATATGTGGCGGGGCTGATGCGGCAGGTGGGGCTGGACCCGACCTTTGCACAGCGCTATCCGCATCAGTTTTCAGGGGGCCAGAGGCAGCGCATTGGTATCGCGCGGGCGTTGGCGCTCAAGCCTTCCGTGATTGTTTGCGACGAGGCCGTGGCCGCGCTGGACGTGTCCATTCAGGCGCAGGTGCTGAACCTGTTCGAACAGCTGCGCGATGATCTGGACTTGACGTATCTGTTCATCAGCCACAACCTGAGCGTGGTCAGCCATATCTCGGACCGCGTGGCCATCATGTACTTGGGCCGCGTGGTCGAGCTTGCACCCACCGATACGGTTTTTCAACGCGCCAATCATCCGTACACGCAGGCGCTGTTGAAGGAATTGCCGACGTTGACGCCGGGGCGGCGGACGTACCAGCCGATCAAGGGCGAATTGCCGTCACCGCTAGACCCGCCCACGGGCTGCGCCTTTCACCCGCGTTGCCCGCAGGCGATGGCGCGATGTAAGGTGGAACGGCCGTTGCTGCGCGAGATATCGCCGGGGCAGTTCAGCGCTTGTCATTTGAACGATATGTCTTAGGGCTCGGCCCTAAAAACTCACCTCTTTTGAATTATCTCCATCACCATGAAAACCATTGCCGAAATCGAACGCGCGCATCCTGAGCTGACCGCGCTGCGCCGGGATATCCACGCGCATCCCGAACTTGCCTTCCAAGAGACGCGTACGTCGAACCTGGTGGCCGAACGCCTGCGCGAATGGGGCCTGGAAGTGCATACGGGGCTGGGCAAAACGGGCGTCGTGGGCGTGCTGCGCGCGGGCAGCGGCGGCAAGACCATCGGCCTGCGTGCCGACATGGATGCGCTGCCCATGCCAGAGCACAACCGCTTTGCGCACAAGTCCACCATCAGCGGCCGCATGCACGGCTGTGGTCATGACGGCCATACCGCGATGTTGTTGGGGGCGGCGCAGTATCTGTCCACGCATCGCAATTTCGACGGCACGGTAGTGTTCATTTTCCAGCCGGCCGAAGAAGGCGGCAACGCCGGCGCGCGCGCCATGATGCAGGATGGCCTGTTCGACAAATTCCCGTGTGACGCCGTGTTTGGCATTCACAACATGCCTGGCATGCCGGTCAACCAGTTCGGCTTTCGGGCGGGCCCCACGATGGCCTCCAGCAACCGCTGGGACATCGTCATCAAGGGCGTGGGCGGCCACGCGGCGCAGCCGCATGCCTCGGTGGACCCGATCATCGTGGCGGCCGATATGGTGCACGCGCTGCAAACCGTCATTTCGCGCAGCAAGAACCCGCTTGAGCAAGCGGTGCTGTCGATTACGCAGATTCATGCGGGCGACGCGTACAACGTGATTCCCGGCGAGGCCGTGCTGCGCGGCACGGTGCGCACGTACTCGGTCGAGACGCTGGACAAGATCGAAGCCGACATGCGCCGCATCGCCACCACCTTGCCGCAGGTGTATGGCGGTACGGGCGAGCTGGACTTCGTGCGCGCGTATCCGCCGCTGGTGAACTGGGAAAACGAAACGGCCTTCGCAGCCAAGGTTGCCGAGGACGCATTTGGCGCCGAGAACGTGCTGCGCGACATGCCGCCCTTCATGGGCGCGGAAGACTTTTCCTTCTTCCTGGAAGCGATTCCGGGCGCCTATCTGTTCCTGGGCAACGGCGATGGCGATCACCGCATGGAAAGCTATCACGGCATGGGTCCGTGCCAGCTGCACAACCCGAACTACGACTTCAACGACGCATTGCTGCCGGTGGGCGCGACCTATTGGGTGAAGCTCGTCGAGGCCTATTTGCCAGCGGCATAAGCACCGTCTAATAACCGATACGCTATTAGCTAATAGTGTTTGGTGCATGAAGCCGCGGGCCTGCCCCGCGGCTTTTTCTATATGACGGGAAGCTTTGATCAAACGCCGATAACTTCGTTTGAGATACAAGGCGCCGTTTCCATAATCGATCGTTCCAGACATGCCGCAAGGCGAAACGGAGCGATCGATGTCCCAGAGCAACGCCCTGCGGCGCGAAGTAGACGCCGCCCCCGCCCGACAGGCGCAGCAGTTCGATGTGCAGCCGTCCGATGTGCACCAGTCCGACGTGCAGCAATTTGAGGTCCGCCCCCTGCCCGGCCCGGTTGGCGCCGAAATCATCGGTTTGGACTTGACCCGCGAACTCGCGCCGGCCGATTTCTCGCGCGTGCATCAGGCGCATCTGGATCATCACCTGCTGGTGTTCCGTGACCAGCGCATCACGCCGCAACAGCACATTGATTTCAGCCGCCGCTTCGGCCCGCTGATGATTCACGTGCTGCACCAGTTTCATCTGGCCGGCCACCCCGAGATCCTGACCGTGTCCAACATTGTGGAAGACGGCAAGCCGATTGGCCTGGGGGATGCGGGCAAGTACTGGCATTCGGATATTTCGTACAAGGAACTGCCCAGCCTGGGCTCGCTCTTGCACGCGCAGGAACTGCCGTCGGAAGGCGGCGACACCTTGTTCGCCAACATGCATCTGGCCTACGACACGCTGCCCGCAGCGTTGCGCAATGCCATCGTCGGCAAGCGCGCCGTGCATTCGTATCTGGCGCAGTACGGCCAGTTGCAGAAGGAAGGGAACTGGCGTCCGAACTTGAGCGCGCAGCAGATCGCGCAAGTGCAGGAAGTGGTGCATCCGGTGGTGCGTACGCATCCCGAGAACGGCCGCCGCGCGCTGTTCGTGAGCGAGGGCTTCACGACGCGCATCGTGGGCCTGCCGGAAGACGAAAGCCGCGCTCTGTTGGACGAATTGTTTGCGCATAGCGTGCGCGCTGAACACATCTATCGCCATCGCTGGCAGCCGCATGACCTGGTGTTCTGGGACAACCGTTCGCTGATCCATCTGGCGGGCGGCACTCCAGATCATCTGCGCCGCAAGTTGTACCGCACCACCATCGAAGGCGATGTGCCGTTTTAAGAAATGCATCGCGAAAAACGCACCGCGTTTGGCGCAAAGCACTTATCCACAAGGAACACCATGCAACTGTCATCTGCACTTCGGGATCGCCTGATCCAAACCGCTACCGGCGCCGGGCTGGCGCTGATTCTGGCGGTGCTGGCGCTGGCCTCGCCGACGCCCGCCATGGCGGAAGGACGCATCCGCATCGCGGAGCAGTACGGCATCGTGTACCTGCTGCTGAATGTGGCGCGTGACCAGCAACTGATCGAAAAGCACGGCAAGGCCCAGGGTGTGGATATCTCGGTCGAGTGGGCAAAGTTATCCGGCGGCTCGGCGGTGAATGATGCGTTGCTGTCGGGGGCTGTGGATATCGCGGGGGCCGGCGTGGGGCCGCTCTTGACGATCTGGGACCGCACGCATGGCAAGCAGAATGTGAAGGGCGTGGCGTCGCTGGGCAACTTCCCCTATTACCTGGTCAGCAACAACCCCAATGTGAAGACCATTGCCGACTTCACGGACAAGGACCGCATTGCGGTGCCGGCGGTGGGCGTGTCGGTGCAGTCGCGCGTGTTGCAGCTGGCCTCTGCCAAGCTGTGGGGCGACGCGCAATTCAACAAGCTGGACAAGATCTCCGTGGCGTTGCCGCATCCGGATGCGGCGGCGGCCATCATCGCTGGCGGCACGGAAATCACCGGCCACTTCGGCAACCCGCCGTTCCAGGAACAGGAGCTGGCCGAGAATCCCAAGGCGCGCATCGTGCTGAATTCGTATGACGTGTTGGGCGGCCCCAGTTCGTCCACCGTGTTGTTCGCCACCGAGAAATTCCGCAAGGAAAATCCCAAGACGTATAAGGCGTTCCAGGAAGCGCTGAAAGAAGCCGCGGCGTTTGCCACGGCAAATCCTGAGAAGGCGGCCGACACGTATTTGCGCGTGACCGGCGCCAAGCAAGACCGCGACTTCTTGATCAAGGTGATCAAGAACCCCGACGTGCAATTCAAGCTGGAACCGCAGAATACCTACGCGCTGGCCGAATTCATGCACAAGGTGGGCGCCATCAAGCATGCGCCGGCCAGCTGGCGCGACTACTTCTTCGATGATGCGCTGACGGCGCAAGGCAGCTGAGATGCCGGTCGCCGCCGCAAGCCCTGTGGATAACGTTCACAAGACGTCACCGCTGCTAGCTGTGGATAAGGTGACAATTGAATATAAGACGCGCGAACGGCGGGTTCGCGCGACGCATCAGGTCAGTTTCGAGGTGCACGGTGGCGACCGTTTCATCTTGTTGGGGCCGTCGGGCTGCGGCAAGTCGACGTTGCTGAAAGCCGTGGCCGGATTCATCTCGCCCACCGAAGGACGCATCGCCATTGATGGCCAGACGGTGGCTGGGCCTGGCCCGGATCGCATCGTCGTGTTCCAGGAATTCGACCAGTTGCCGCCGTGGAAAACCTTGCGGCAGAACGTGGCCTTTCCGCTGGTGGCCTCGCGCAAATTGAACCGGCGCGAAGCGGATGAACGCGCCATGCATTATCTGGATAAGGTGGGCCTGGCTGCGTTTGCCGATGCGTACCCGCATACATTGTCGGGTGGTATGAAGCAGCGCGTGGCGATTGCGCGGGCGCTTGCCATGCAGCCGCGCGTGCTGCTCATGGATGAGCCTTTCGCAGCGCTTGACGCGCTGACACGGCGGCGCATGCAGGAAGAGCTGATGGCCTTGTGGGAAGAGGTGCGCTTCACCTTGCTGTTCGTCACGCATTCTATTGAAGAGGCCCTGGTGCTGGGCAGCCGTGTGCTGCTGTTGTCGCCGCATCCGGGGCGTGTGCGCGCAGAGTTGAATGCGCACGCGTATGGCTTGCACAGCCAGGGTTCTGCCAGTTTTCAGTCGGCGGCGCGGCGCATCCATGACTTGCTGTTCGAATCGCCCGCCCCCGATGCCACGCCCCTGCCGGTTGAGCGCGCTGCGGCCTGAGCGCCCCTTCCTTATGAGCCTTTCTCCATGACTCACGCGCACGCTGCGGCTCCGCCGATCCGCCCCGAAGTGGAATATGACCTGCCTCCCCTGCCCCCGCAGGCGGCTGAGGCGCCGCTGCCGTGGCACGAAAAGCTGTGGCAACACGCCAGCCTGCGCAAGCTGTTCATTCTGACCTTGCTGGCGGGCTTGTGGGAGTTGGCGGCGCGCTATACCGACAATGACTTGTTGCTGCCGGGAGCGTGGCAGACGGCGCAAGCCTTCGTGCAGGGCATCGCCAATGGTGAGCTGCCGGCGCGCGCCTGGCAGTCGTTGCGGGTGTTGGTGCAGGGTTATCTGGCGGGGGTGGCGCTGGCGTTCGTGTTGACTACGCTGGCCGTGTCCACGCGCTTCGGGCGCGATCTGCTGTCCACGCTGACGGCGATGTTCAACCCGCTGCCAGCCATCGCACTGCTGCCGCTGGCGTTGCTGTGGTTTGGTCTGGGTGAAGGCAGCCTGGTGTTCGTGCTGATCCATTCGGTGCTGTGGGCGCTGGCGCTGAACATGTATGCGGGGTTTCTGGGCGTGTCGGAAACGCTGCGCATGGCGGGCCGCAACTATGGGCTGACCGGGCTGCGGTACGTATTGCAGATTCTGGTGCCTGCGGCGTTGCCCGCGATTCTGGCCGGCCTGAAGATAGGCTGGGCGTTTGCGTGGCGCACGTTGATTGCCGCCGAGCTGGTATTTGGCGCGTCGAGCGGCAAAGGGGGACTCGGCTGGTACATCTTTCAGAACCGCAACGAGTTATACACAGATCGCGTGTTCGCAGGGTTAGCGGCCGTGGTCATCATCGGCCTGCTTGTGGAAAACCTGGGATTCGATACGTTGGAGCGTTTGACGGTACGGCGGTGGGGCATGCAGCGCTAGCCGGCGCGTTGTCCACAGGTAAAAAAAGGGGGGCGGCTTTCTTGCGAAGCCGCCCCCTTTTATTCACCGCCAGACGTCGCCTGGCGATTCATGCAGCCAACCTAAGCGTTCAGAGCTTCAGCCCCAGCGCCTTGGCCACGCCGGCTGCATACGCCGGGTCAGCCTTCCTGAAGTGCTCCAGCTGACGTCGCTGAATCTCTTCCGGCACGCCCGCCATGTGGCGGCCGATGTTGCCGAACAGCAGCTCCTGCTTTTCGGGCGTCATCAGGCGGAACAGGTTGCCCGGCTGCGAGTAGTAGTCATCATCCACGCGGTGATTCCAGCGCGCGGCGGCCTGGCCGTCCAGCGCCAGCGGCGGTTCGCCGGCCGACGGGGTTTCCTTCCATTCGCCCGCGCTGTTGGGCTCGTAGTTCAGCGTGCCGCCCACGTTGCCGTCGACCCGGCTCGCGCCATCGCGGTGATAGCTGTGGAACGGGCAGCGCGGCGCGTTCACGGGGATCTGATGGTGATTGATCCCTAAGCGATAGCGGTGCGTGTCGCCGTAAGAGAACAAGCGTCCTTGCAGCATCTTGTCCGGCGAAAAATCGATGCCCGGCACGACGTTCGCCGGCGTGAAGGCGGCCTGCTCGACTTCGGCAAAGTAGTTTTCGGGGTTCTTGTTCAGTTCCAGCACACCCACTTCAATCAGCGGATAGTCGCCGTGCGGCCACACCTTGGTCAGGTCGAACGGGTTGATGTGGTAGGTGGCGGCTTCGGCCTCGGGCATGATCTGCACCTTCAGCGTCCACTTCGGGAAATTCTTCTTTTCGATGTTTTCGAACAGATCGCGCTGCGAGCTTTCGCGGTCATGCGCCACGACTTGCGCCGCTTCTTCGTCGCTCATACAGACCACGCCCTGCTGCGACTTGAAGTGGAACTTCACGTAGAAGCGTTCGCCGTCCTTGTTGACGAAGCTGAACGTATGCGAGCCAAAGCCGTGCTGCTGGCGCAGGTTGGCGGGAATGCCGCGGTCGCTCATCAGGATGGTGACCTGGTGCAGCGATTCGGGGCTGAGCGACCAGAAGTCCCAGGCGGCGGTGGCGCTGCGCAGGTTGGTCTTGGGGTCGCGTTTCTGGGTGTGGATGAAGTCAGGAAACTTCAGCGGGTCGCGGATGAAGAACACGGGGGTGTTGTTGCCCACCAGATCCCAGTTGCCTTCGTCGGTGTAGAACTTGATGGCGAAGCCGCGCACGTCGCGTTCGGCGTCTGCCGCGCCGCGTTCGCCGGCCACGGTGGAAAAGCGCAGGAACAGCGGGGTTTGCTTGCCGACCTGGGAAAAGATGCTGGCGCGCGTGTAGCGCGAGATGTCGTGGGTGACGGTGAAGGTGCCGTAGGCGCCGGAGCCTTTGGCGTGGACGACGCGTTCGGGGATGCGTTCGCGGTCGAAGTGGGCAAGCTTTTCAATCAGCCAGAAGTCCTGCAACAGCGCCGGACCGCGCGGGCCCGCGGTCAGCGTGTTGGTATTGTCCGCCACCGGCGCGCCTGAGGCGGTGGTCAGTTGCTTCTTGTCGGTCATAGCACACTCCCTACGTGATCTGGAGGGCGCGTGGCCTTTGCCGGCCCGCGCCGTGTTGTGAATATTCCCCGGCGATGCCGCCCGGGGAATATGTCCGACACATCATAGGGGTCATCGTTTCACTTGTGAAGTTGATTGAAGCACCAAATTCAATTGATTAAAGCTATTAAGAAATGCCCCAGATGGCGTGCTGCGGTCATCGCTGCAAACGGCGCGCGCATAAAAAAACCGGCCCCTTGGGGCCGGTTCTTCATGCTTGCAAGGAAGAGGCTTAGCGGTTTGCCGCGGCTTCCGTCTTGCGTTGCATGGCGCGGGTGATGGACCATTGCTGCGCGATCGACAAGGTGTTGTTGACGCACCAGTACAGCACCAGACCGGCCGGGAAGAAGAACATCATCCCACCGAACACCAGCGGCATGATCATCATGACCTTGGCCTGGATGGGGTCCGGCGGCGTCGGGTTCAGTTTGATCTGCAAGAACATGGTGGCCATCATGATGGCGGGCAGAATGAAGTACGGGTCGCGGATCGACAGGTCATGGACCCACAGAATCCACGGCGCGCCGCGCATTTCCACGCTGGCCAGCAGCACCCAGTACAGCGAGATGAACACCGGAATCTGCACCACCATCGGCAAGCAGCCGCCCAGCGGGTTGATCTTTTCGGTGCGGTACATCTCCATCATGGCGGCGTTGAGCTTCTGCTTGTCGTCGCCGTACTTTTCCTTCAGCGCTTGCAGACGCGGGGCCACTTGCTTCATGCGGGCCATCGAGCGGTAGCTTGCGGCGGCCAGCGGGTAGAAGATGGCCTTGATCAGCACGGTCAGTGCGACGATGGTCCAGCCCCAGTTGCCCAGCAGCGAATGCAGCCACGTCATCAGCGTGAACAGCGGCTTGGCGATGATGGTCAGCCAGCCATAGTCCACCACCAGTTCCAGGCCGGGGGCGAGCGCTGCCATGGCCTTCTGGTCTTGCGGGCCAACCCACAGGTGAGAGTCGACGCGCGACGCGGAACCCGGGGCAATTTCACCCACGGCTTCGATGCTGCGGGCGGCGTACAGGTTCTTCTGCACTTCCAGCAGTTCGTTCGTGCGCGGCTTGCCTTGCGGCGGCACCCAGGCGGTGGCGAAGTAGTGCTGCACCACGGCGATCCAGCCGTTGTCCGCCTGCTTGATGTAGTTGGCCTTCTTCTTTTCGATGTCGCTGAAGGTGCTCTTCTGGAACTTGTCCTGTTCAGAGTAGACGGCGAAACCGGTGAAGGTGTGATAGAAGCTCGACGTGTCGGCCGGGTCGTTGCCGTCGCGCTCAAGCTGCAGGTACAGCGCGGGCGTGACGGGGGCGGAGCCGACGTTGGCCAGGTCATGGCGCACGTCGATGTCGTAGCGGCCCTTGTGCAGGGTGAACGTCTTGGTGACCTTCACGCCGCCCGATTCGCCTTCGAAGGCAACGACCAGGCTGTCGCCGGTCAGTTGGCGTTCGGTGGACACGACGCGGAAAGGCGTCTGGTGCGTGGGGAAGCTCTGGCCATTGGGGGCGCCAACCACACCGGATTGCACGACGTAGGTCAGGCCGGCCGAACGGTCCAGCAGCACGGTGGGCTTGTCGGGCTGGCCGGTTGCCGGGTACTTCAGCAGCTCGGCGCGCACCAGTTGGGCGCCCATCGTGTCGAACGTCAGACGCAGAACGTCCGTCGTGATGACGACTTCTTCCGAGCGTGCGGTAGCGGGTGCAGTGGCGCCAGGAACCGCCGACGGCGTACCTGCCGTGGAGGTCGGCGCGCTGGGCACCGATGGCGTGGCGTTATTTGCGCCGGCCTGCGGTTCAGCCGTGCTGGCCGCGGGCGTCGGGCCCCCGAACAGCGACGGCTTGCCGTTATGGATTTGCCAGTTGTTCCATAGGAGCAACAGCGAAAAGGAAAAAATCATCCAGAGGACGGTTCGTCGGATATCCATGGTGCCTACTGAAGTGAATACGGGCCAGCAAAGCCCGCCAGTTTAGCGTCAATCGTGCTCGGTGCGGTGGCTGTGGGAACAGCACGGGGGCGCTTTGGTTCCCCGTGTTGGCGGAACCGGGTCCCATCCGCCGGGCGACCACGGATGGCAGCGGCCAATGCGCCGAACCGCCATCCAGAAACCGCGCCAGGCGCCGTGGCGTTCGATTGCTTCAATCGCGTACGCCGAGCAAGTAGGGGTAAAGCGGCACTGCCGGCCGATCCAGGGACTCAGGAAAAACCTGTAGAACCGGATGGGGGCGATGAGCAGTGCTTTGAAAATCATCGCGCGATCCGTTCAAAGTGAGCGTCCACTTCGGCTCTGACCAAGCGTTTTAGCGAGGTGAGCGTGGTGGGAGCGACTTTGCTATGCAATCGCACGACGTAATCCTTGGGCGGCAACGCCAGACGCCGGTGGCGGAACGCTTCGCGGATGACCCGCTTGATGGCGTTGCGCGTACTGGCGTGGGCGGCGAAGCGCTTGGCGATGATCAGCCCCAAGCGGGCACAGGCATCCTGGCCGGGAGGCAGATCATTGGGAGCCGAAGTCACAATGAATAACGCCCCTCGAGCAAGACGCCGGCCTTTTAGGGCAGCGGCGAACTCGGAGGGGCGATGCAACCGCGCCTCCGGGGGAAGCGTGGAGCGCGGCATGGACTGCGGGTCAGGCGTTTGCGCGGAACCAGAACGAGATTGCGAGAGGTCTTGCAATATGGCCGGTCCGTGCAAAGAGTCACGGTCTTCCGGAAAAACCGGAAAACCAGAACTTAGACAGCCAGACGCTTACGGCCCTTGGCGCGACGGGCGTTCAGGATGGCGCGGCCAGCGCGGGTTTTCATGCGCACGCGAAAGCCATGGGTGCGCTTGCGGCGGGTAACGGAAGGTTGGTAGGTACGTTTCATGGACGATCCACAAAAAGAACAAAAGTCAGAAGGGACCTGCCCGGAGGGTTCCAGGTCGCGGATTCAGCAGCGGGTATCTAGTGAGCATTTTTGCAACATGTGCAAAAAACAACTCGTAGACGGGGCTCTGGACAAGGGATTTCTCCCCAGGCGACCTATTCAGCAAAGCTAAAAACCGGACAGTGCAGTAAGCGCCCCAACCAATGAAAGGAGGGGTCTTGCCACAACTCCGGCTAAGCTCTCTGTGAAACCTTCTGACAGACAGAATTCGGAAAAGCCCACCATTTCAGCAAGTTTTCCCTGTCTTGTCAAACAGTTAAGCCTGAGCAGTGTAGACGCTTATGTCCTACCCTGTGGATAACCCCAGCCCAGGCAAGGTAGAATCGAGGTTTGAATAAGAGCGACATGAAAGAATTCTGGCAGACCTGCGTCAGTCGTCTTGAGCAGGAACTCCCCCCCCAACAAATCAGCGCGTGGATACGACCGCTGGTCCCGCTTGCGTACGACGAAACGCAGGCGGTGCTGCGCGTTGCCGCGCCCAACCGCTTCAAGCTGGATTGGGTGCGTAAGAATTTTTCCCACCAGATTGAAGCGTTGGCCGCGGAGTGGTTCAAGCGACCAGTACAGGTGTTGTTCGAGTTGCCTTCTCATGGAGCCGCCCCGCGTATGCCGGTCGCGCCCGTGCGTGCGCCGCAGCCCGATCAGTCCCACCTGTCCGCTGCACAGCCCTCAGGCGGCGCGCCGCCCATGCAGGCCCCGGCTCCGGCCGCCCCACCCCCGCCCGCGACCACGGCGGCTGCCCAGGCGGTCAACGCCGACGCGGCCAACATCGTGTACGAGCGTTCGCGCCTGAATACGGATCTCACCTTCGAGAACTTCGTGACGGGTAAGGCGAACCAGCTCGCGCGCGCCGCGGCGCTGCAAGTGGCCGAGAACCCGGGCACGTCCTACAACCCGCTGTTCCTGTATGGCGGCGTGGGCCTGGGCAAGACTCACTTGATCCACGCCATCGGCAACGCCATGGTGGCGGCCGGCACGGGCGTACGCGTGCGCTATGTGCACGCCGACCAATACGTGTCCGATGTGGTGAAGGCGTACCAGCGCAAGGCGTTCGATGATTTCAAGCGCTACTACCATTCGCTGGACTTGCTGCTGATCGATGACATTCAGTTCTTCTCCGGCAAGAACCGCACGCAGGAAGAATTCTTCTACGCGTTCGAAGCGATGGTGGCCCAGCGCAAGCAGATCATCATCACCAGCGATACGTATCCGAAGGAACTGTCGGGCATCGACAGCCGCCTGATCTCGCGCTTTGACTCCGGCCTGACGGTGGCGATCGAGCCGCCCGAGCTGGAAATGCGCGTGGCGATTCTGCTGCGTAAAGCGGAATCCGAAGGCGTGCCCATGCCCGAGGAAGTGGCCTTCTTCATTGCCAAGCATCTGCGCAGCAACGTGCGCGAGCTGGAAGGCGCGTTGCGCAAGGTGCTTGCCTACGCCCGCTTCCACGGCCGCGATGTGCTGACGGTGGATGTCTGCAAGGAAGCCCTGAAGGACTTGCTGTCCGTGTCCAACGGCCAGATCACTGTGGAAAATATCCAGAAGACGGTTGCGGATTTCTACAAGATCAAGGTCGCCGACATGTACTCGAAACGCCGGCCCGCCAATATCGCATTGCCGCGCCAGGTTGCGATGTACCTGGCGAAGGAGCTGACGCAGAAAAGCCTGCCGGAAATCGGCGATTTGTTCGGGGGTCGTGATCACACCACCGTACTTCACGCCGTACGCAAGATTTCCGACGCCCGCGCAAAGCAAGCGGAGCTCAACCATACCCTGCACGTGTTGGAACAAACTCTAAAAGGATGAACATGCAACTCGTACAAACCACACGCGATGCATTGCTGAAACCGCTGTCGACTGTGGCGGGCATCGTCGAAAGACGCCATACCCTGCCCATTCTTGCGAACATCCTGATGCGCAAGGAAGGCAACAAGGTTGCCTTTATTGCGACCGACCTGGAAGTACAGATCACCACGCACGCCGACTTCGGCGTGGGCCAGGACAACGAGTCCACCACGGTTGCCGCGCGCAAGTTGCTCGACATCCTGAAAGCGCTGCCGGATACCGGCGACGTGCGTCTGGCGCTGGCCAGCAACAAGCTGTCGGTGCAATCGGCCAAGAGCCGCTTTGCGTTGCAGACGCTGGCTGCCAGCGAGTTCCCCACCGTGGCTCAGCCCGAGCAGTGGGACGTCTCGCTCACCATGCCGCAACGCACGCTGCGCCATCTGTTCAACATGGTGCACTTCGCCATGGCGCAACAAGACATCCGTTACTACCTGAACGGCATGTTGCTGGTGTTTGAACCGGGCCGTGTGCGCGCCGTCGCCACCGATGGTCACCGCCTGGCGCATTGCTCGACGGAAGCTGACGGCATTGCCGAACGTCACGAAGTGATCGTGCCGCGCAAGACCGTGCTGGAAATGCAGCGCCTGCTGGAAGACTCCGATGAAGTGGTCTCCATTGATGTGGCGCCGGGCCAGATCCGTTTCCGTTTCGGCGACGTCGAGCTGGTGTCCAAGCTGGTCGAAGGCAAGTTCCCCGATTTCACGCGTGTGATTCCCACGAACTACACGCGCCACTTCATGGTGGGCCGCGAAGCGCTTCAAGGCAGCTTGCAGCGCGCCGCCATTTTGACGACCGACAAGTTCAAGGGTGTGCGCCTGCAACTGGCGCAGAACCAGATGAAGATTTCGTCTTCCAACGCCGAGCAAGAAGAGGCGCAGGAAGAAATCGACATCGACTATGGCCATGAAGCCCTGGACGTGGGCTTTAACGTGGGCTACCTGCTCGACGTGCTGGCCAACGTGAAGGTCGACAACATCCAGTGGTCGGTCATGCCCGACGCCAACGCGTCGGCGCTCATCACCCTGCCCGAAGACGACCAGTTCAAGTACGTCGTCATGCCCATGCGGATTTGATCCGCGCCCCACGCGTTTGTGGGTTTGTGCCGCTTGCGGGCCTGAGGGCTCGCGGGCGGTCCGGCCGCCAGGCCGTTCTTTAAAGCGTTATCGAACCAGACATGTCAGATCAGCAGAACACCACTCCCGAGACCAGCGGCTACGGCGCTGACTCGATCAAGATGCTCAAGGGGCTGGAGGCCGTGCGCAAGCGCCCCGGCATGTACATCGGCGACACGTCCGACGGCACAGGCTTGCACCACATGGTGTTTGAAGTCGTGGATAACGCCATCGACGAAGCCCTGGCCGGCCATTGCGACGACATCGTCGTCACCATCCATACCGACAACTCGATCTCGGTCACCGACAACGGCCGCGGTATCCCCACGGATATCCACAAGGACGACGAATTCCACCGCAGCGCGGCGGAAATCGTGATGACCGAACTGCACGCCGGCGGCAAGTTCGACCAGAACTCGTACAAGGTGTCTGGCGGCCTGCACGGCGTGGGTGTGTCTTGCGTGAACGCCCTGTCGGAATGGCTGCGCCTGACGATCCGCCGCAACGGCCAGGTCCACCAGATGGAATTCCGCCAAGGCGCGCGCGTGGCGCCCCTGGCCGTGACGGGCACGACGGACATGCGGGGCACGGAAGTGCGCTTCCTGGCCGACCCGGTCATCTTCAACAACATCGAATACCACTACGAGATTCTCTCCAAGCGCTTGCGCGAGCTCTCGTTCCTGAACAACGGCGTGAAGATCCGCCTGGTGGATCAGCGCCAGGGCAAGGAAGAGAACTTTGCGTTCTCGGGCGGCGTGAAGGGCTTTGTTGAATACATCAACCGCGCCAAGACCGTGCTGCACCCGAACGTGTTCTCGGTCAGCACCGAGTCGGCCGCAGGCGGTGTGTCGGTGGGCGTGGAAGTGGCGATGCAGTGGAACGACAGCTACAGCGAAAGCGTGCTGTGCTTCACCAACAACATCCCGCAGCGCGACGGCGGCTCGCACTTGACCGGCCTGCGCGCGGCGATGACCCGCATCATCAACAAGTACATTGCCGACAACGAATTGGCCAAGAAGGCCAAGGTTGAAACGTCTGGCGACGACATGCGCGAAGGCCTGGCCTGCGTGCTGTCGGTGAAGGTGCCCGAACCCAAGTTCAGCAGCCAGACCAAAGACAAGCTTGTGTCCAGCGAAGTGCGTCCGGCCGTTGAAGAAGCCGTGGCCCGCACGCTGGAATCCTGGCTGCTTGAAAACCCGAACGACGCCAAGGCGTTGTGCAACAAGATCGTTGAAGCCGCCCGCGCCCGCGAAGCCGCGCGCAAGGCCCGCGAAATGACGCGGCGCAAGAGCGTGCTGGAAGGCGCTGGCCTGCCCGGCAAGCTTGCCGACTGCCAGGAAAAAGACCCCGCGCTGTGCGAGCTGTACATCGTCGAGGGTGACTCCGCAGGCGGCTCGGCCAAGCAAGGCCGCGACCGCAAGTTTCAGGCCATCCTGCCGCTGCGCGGCAAGGTGCTGAACGTTGAGAAGGCGCGCTTTGACCGCCTGATCGCCAGCGAACAGATCGCCACGCTGATCACGGCGCTGGGCACCAGCATCGGCCCCGATTTCAACGTGGAAAAGCTGCGTTACCACCGCCTGATCATCATGACTGACGCGGACGTTGACGGCGCGCACATCCGCACCCTGCTGCTGACGCTGCTGTACCGCCAGATGCCCGAGCTGGTTCAGCGCGGCTATGTGTATATCGCCCAGCCGCCGCTGTACAAGGTGAAGGTTGGCCGCGAAGAACGCTATCTGAAGGACGACCAGGAAGAAGCGCAGTTCATGCTGCAACTGGCGCTGAAGGATGCCGAGATCATCTCGGGCGGCAACATCATCCGCGGCGAAGAACTTACCGATCTGGCCAGCCAGTACGTGGCGGCTGACGGCGTCATCGCGCGTTTGGCGAAGGTGTTCGACGTGGGCGCGCTGTCGGCCATGGCCGAAGGCGTTGAGATCAACCTGGAATCGGCCGAATCCACCGCCGACTCCGCCAAGCGCCTGGCTGATGCCATGCGTGACCCGGTCAGCGGCAACGGCGTGGAAGTGGTGCCGCAGTTTGATGAAGCCACCGAACGTCATCGCTTGTCCGTGCAGCGCATGCACCACGGCAACGTGCGCGTCAGCATCATCGACGCCGACTTCGTCAACGGTTCCGACTACGCCATTCTGTCCAAGGCCGCCAAGAGCTTCCTGGGCAAGGTGAGTTCGCGTTCGCTCGCCGCGCGTGGCGAAGGCGACAAGCGCAAGGAACAGACGGTGTCCGACTTCCGCGAAGCCATGCAATGGCTGCGCAGCGAAGCCGACCGCAGCATCTCGAAGCAGCGCTATAAGGGTCTGGGCGAAATGAACCCGGAACAGCTGTGGGAAACCACGATGGACCCGAAGGTGCGCCGCCTGCTGCGCGTGCAGATCGAAGACGCCATTGCGGCGGACGAAGTCTTCACGACGCTGATGGGCGACGACGTCGAACCGCGCCGCGCGTTCATCGAACGCAATGCGCTGTCGGCGGGCAATATCGACGCGTGATCAAGCCCATACGTGATCTCGTCAGAACGTAGATCGTTCTCGGGGATCTGATGGGTTGATAGGGCTGCTTCGGCAGCCCTTATTTTTTGTGGTTGCGTTTCCAAACGGCAAGGATGGGGTGATGGGTAATCGGGCGTGGCTCTATTTGCAGTCAGAAGACAAAGGGCATAGCCCTTCAGTGGAAATCGCCAGCGCCAATGGCAATTTTCCGACCCTGTGGCAGGTCTTGCTGGCGGGCGCAGCGGACGTAGAGGCGGATGTGTCGCAGCGTGTGTTCGGCGATGCGGAAACCGCGGGGCTGGCCGCGCGCGCGAACGACGCGCATGACCGCTTATGCGAGCTGGCGGCCTTCTTGCTGTTGCATGCGGCACACGACGATGCGCCCTATTGCTTGCAGCTGGATGCCGCCGCCACGTACCTGGCAGAAATGATCGACGCGCAAGCCGATGACGCCGTCTTGTGGATCACGGCGAATCTGGACGAATTGGCGTGGCTGCATGAGGACGGCGCGGCGGCGTACGCCGCCCACGCACGCGCGCAGTGCAATCTGCGTTGGCAGCAGCTGCATGCCTGCATGGCAGCCGAAGACAGCGCGGGCGTTTTGCGCTTGCTGGGCGTGCACGGCGTGGACGACGCGTCGGGCTGGGCGTGGCGCTTTGGTCTGGGTGGCTTGAGCCACCCTTACTTTGCCGAGCAGGAGCCGGTGCGCACCGTGCGCTACGAAGACTTCGTGACGCAGGACGGGGGCGAAGACGACAGCGAAGACGGCAGCGAAGAAGACAACGAAGACGACAGCGAAGACGCCAGCGAAGACGCCAGCGAAGACGCCAGCGAAGAAGACAACGAAGGCGAAACAGAACGCCCCGACGGTACGCACCTTGGCGCCGGCCTGCACCGCTTTCTTGTGGACAAGTTGTGGGGCGTGCGTGTGGGCGCGGCCGACGATGGACGGATCGTGCTGGCGCCGCAGTTCGACACCATCTGGGCATTTGAAGACGGCGTTGCAACGGTGTTGAAAGGCGACAAGATCGGCTTGATCGACACGGATGGCCGCGAACTGATGCCGTGTGTGTTGGATGAAGCGTGGAGTTATGCACAGGGCCTGGTGATGGTGCGGGTCGGCGATCAGATCGGCTTTGTGGATAAGCAGGGAGCGTGGGCGATTGCCCCCCGATTTGAATCTGCGGGCGATTTTTCGCCGGGCGATCTGGCGCCCGCTTTTGATTCGGGCCAATGGGGGCTGATCGACCGGACAGGCGCGTGGGCCGTGCCGCCGTGTTGGGACGACATCAATTGGGATGACGCGTTGCACGCCTATGTGACCGAGCGCGACGCTTTGTGCGGATTGATCGACAAACATGGCCGTCAGGTGCTGGACGCGCAGTACGCGGCGTTCGCGCCGGTGGATGCGGAAACCGACGCCGCGGATTTATGGGCGCAGGCACGCATGCGCGTGCGTGTCCTGACCGACGACGACAAACGCGGCATCGTCGACAGCCAGGGCAATGTGATCGTGCCTGTGGTCTATACCGATTTGGCAGACGTCATCTGGCTGCCGTCGGACGACCCCGCCGAGATTCCGCCGCCGCCCGCCGGTCAGGCGGGCCGCTACGTGCGCGTGTTGCGGTGCGTGGATCACGGCGAATGGGACGAATGGTTCCAAGGCGTCTACGACATGCAAGCAGGCCGTGAGGCGTTGCCCTGCACGCAGCACATGCTGTTCGGTTTGAAGTGGGGCGCTGACTACGGCTGGCTGTGCGCGGTAGCGCCTGACGCACCCAGCGAGCACAGCGCGGACGGCCTGCACATCGGTATCGCAGATGCGCACGGCGTCTGGTTGCATGAGCCGGTCTATGCGTGGATCGGCGCGCCGGCGTCGTTGCGTACTGCGGATGGGGTGCATGGCGGGCCGCCGGCGATTGCTCAATGCTGGGCAGCAGGCTTGCCGGTCCAAGCGTTGCGGGCAGACACGGGCGCCGTCTGGTGGCTGTATGCGGATGGCCGGACCCGCGACGACGGCTCAGGCCTCTCCGCCACACACCTGCTTGATCGTCTGCCTTAACCAGCGGTGCGCCGGGTCGCTGTCCAGCCGGGGCGGCCACGCCTGCACGACTCTGACCGATGCCATCGGGATTGGCACGGCGAAGCTGCGCAGGGCCAGCCCCAAGCGCTCGATGCCCGGCATCAGGTGTTGCGGCATGGACGGCAGGATCATGTCGGAATCGGCCAGCGCGAAGATGGCGGCGTGGAAGGTGGGCGTGATCAACGCGACGCGCCGGGACAGGCCCAAGTCGCTCAGCGCCAGGTCCAAAGGGCCTTGCGCGCGGCCGCGCCGCGAGACACTGATGTGCTCGTAGGCGACGAAACGTTCGGGCGTGATGTCGTCCTGGAAGATGGCGTGGCCGGCGCGTGCCAGACCGCAGAAGGACGTTGTGAACAACGTCTGCACCTTGATGTCGGCGCCGAATTTCTGCGACGAGCCGATGTACAGGTCGGCGTCGCCCGCGAGCGCGTCGCTGTCATCTTTCGCTTCCGACAGAAAGCGCAGCACGGCGTGAGGCGCGTCGCGGCGCAGCTGTTCGCGCAGGCGGCCGCCGTAGGCGCTGACGAACACGTCGTTGGACCGTAGCGTGAACACCCGCGTCAAGGAACCCAGGTCCATATCCTGGCTAAATGCAGAGATCACTGTCTGCGCCTGTTCCACCACGCTGCGCACCTGATCTCGCAGCGCCAGGGCGCGCGGCGTGGGCGCCAACCCGCGGCCCGAACGCACCAGTACGGGATCGCCCACGGCCTCGCGGATGCGGGCCAGGGCGCGGCTCATGGCGGGTGTGCTCAGGTTGAGGCGGCGCGCTGCACCGGCGACGCTGCCTTCCTGGATCAGGACATCCAGTGTCAGCAGCATGTTGAGGTCTGGCGTAGTCATGCCGCCAAGCATAGCGCGGCTCTCCGGCCGAATCGGGCTGCCGGATTTGCACGCCGTGCAATCGTGAGTTGCGCTGAACGGCATTCCCCACCGGGTCCGACGCCGCCAACAATGCCCCCTTGGCAGCGCTTGGGCGCCAGCCGGACAACAAAGGAGACTCACATGGCATTAGACGTTCTGGAACTGCATCATCACGCGGTGCGCATGCCGCTTGCGAAGGTGGCGGCGATGGGTGCGTTCTATGGAGACGTGCTGGGCTTGGACACCGACAAGGGCCGCTGGGAAATCCCGGGCATTGCCGGGTACTTCCTGGACATGGGCAATGACTGTCAGATCCATCTGCTGGGCAGCGACGGCCCCTCGCCCTATTCCCAAGGGCCGGGCCGCGACCCTGTGGAAAACCATGTGGCGCTGGCGGTGCGGGACATTGCGGCGGCCGAAGCCGAACTCCAGCGTCAAGCGGTGGACTACTGGAAGTTGGACAATGTGGCGGCGCCCGAACTGATGCAGCTGTTCCTGCGCGATCCGGTGGGCAACTTGATTGAGCTGCATCAGATTGGCCGGTGCCGCTGCAAGCGCAGTGACCGCCTGTTTGCCGATGCGAAGGCCGCCGAGGGCGCGGCGCCGGCCCACACCGCCCCGCAAGATTGATGGCCCTGGGGATCAGTCATGTTCATTGATCTGAATGCGCTGGCGGGCCCTGCCCGCTACAAGCTGCTGACCGCAGCGATCGTGCCGCGTCCCATCGCGTGGATCGTGTCGCGCGACGCGCGGGGGGCGACGAACGTGGCGCCCTTCTCGTTCTTCAACCTGATGTCGGGTGACCCGCCGCTGATCTGCGTGGGTATCGGGATGCGTGACGGCGCACCCAAGGACACCGCCCGCAATATCGCCGAGCGTGGCGAGTTCACCGTCAATCTGGTGTCGACCCGGCTGGCGGCCAGAATGAATGTGACGGCGGTGGATTTCCCGGCAGGCGTCGACGAATCGGCCGAGGCCGGTCTGGTGTTGTCCCCTTCCGAGCGTATCGGCGTGCCACGGGTAATGCAGTCGCCTGTTGCGTTCGAGTGCCGGGTGCATGAACTGCTGCGCATCGACGGCCGCAGCCTGGTGGTGGCCGACGTGGTGGCCATGCATGTGCAGGATGAGCTGGTGGCCGACCGCGACCATCTGTACCTGGATGGCCCGAAGATGGACCTGCTGGCCCGTCTGCATAACCCCGGCTGGTACAGCCGCCCGCAGCCCGCCTTTCAGATGCCGCAGCTGAACCTGGCGCAGTGGGAAGCCCTGAAGCAGTCTGGCGAAGCGGCGGGCTATCTTGAGCAGTCTTTCATATAGCAGGCGGGGACGCGGCGCCGTTCATCGCGCATGCCGCCTTTCTGGCCGGGCGCTTGTGTGTTACCGCGGCGCCCGCGCCTTCAGATCCGCCATCTCTTCATTCATCAGCTGATGCGCGTAGCGTGAGAACACGCTGACCAGCCGGGTCCGCGTGTGATACGGCGGGTACAGCAGCGCCACCGTCACCGGCACCGACGGGCTGAAGGGGCGGACCTCGACGCCGTTGGCCTCGTACTCTTCGCGCGCCGCCAGCGGGTTGATCAGCGCCACGCCCAGCCCTGCGCCCACCAGCGCGCACACCGATGAACCCAGCCCGGCTTCGGCCACCGTCTGACGTTCGACCTTTGCCGCCTTGAAGACGGCGTCGATCTTTTCGCGCAGCGGCGTGGCGCTGGGAAAGGCGATGAACGGTTCGCCGGCGAAGTCAGCGGGCTTCAGCTTTTTCAGTTTGGTCAGACGGTGCCCTTTGGGCAGCACCGCCACGCAGCTCATCGTCAACACCGGCTCGACCTGAATGCCGGGGCTGTCGCCCGACAGCATGGCCAGCCCCGTGTCGCAGAAGCCCGAGCTGATCCAGTTGTGCACCGCGCTGGCGTTGCCCGAGTGGATGGAGACCATCACGTCCGGGTACTCAGTCTTGAAGGCCGCGACGATGCGCGCCAGGATGCCGCCTGCCAACCGGGGCATGGCGGCCACGCTCAAGCGGCTGGCGCTGAACGAGCGGATGCTGGCTGCGGCGGACTCCAGGCCGGCCAGGCCGATGAAGGTCTTTTCAACCTCTTGGAAGAAGCGCGAGCCGTCCTGCGTAGGGCTCAGGCGGCTGCCATTGCGATCGAACAAGGGAAACTGGGTGATGGCTTCCAATTGCGCAATTAAGCGGCTAACGTGCGGCTGCGAGGTATGCACGCGCCGCGCGGCGGCCGTCATCGAGCCGGTCATCATGACGGCTCGGAAGGCCTCGATGTGTCTTAAGCCCATCCGTGGAATGGCCATATCAAATCCGTATAGAGGAATACCTGATTGGAACTGGATAAAACCATACTGCTAGTTGATACTTTTTGCCAGCCGCGGGGCTCATCGCGGGACGCGGCGGCCGCCAAAAAATCTGGCGCCGCTGATCGACATTACAAACACGCGCCGCACGCACGGCGCCAAGGGATTCAGATGAAAGCATTTGCCGCGATCTCGGTTGCCGCCACCTTGCTGGGCAGCGCCGCCACCGCCCACGCCGAAGGCCCCAGCCGCCTGGACAAGATCCGCGAAACGGGCGTGATCACCATCGGCCACCCCGAGACGTCCGTCCCCTTCGCCTACCTTGACGGCAACCAGAAGCCGGTCGGGTACACGGTCGAGATCTGCCAGGAAGTCGCCCAGTACGTGAAGGCCGCGCTGAAGCTGCCCAAGCTGGAAGTGCGCTACAACCCGACGACCTCCGCCACGCGCATCCCGCTGCTGGCCAACGGCACGATCGACCTGGAATGCGGCAACACCACCAATAACCTGGACCGCCACAAGCTGGTGTCGTTCGCGCCCACGACCTTCGTGGCGCAAGTGGTGCTGGTGGCGCGCAAGGACGGCGGCGTTGATCCCAACAACCTGGAATCGTTTCGCGGCAAGACCATCGCCGCCCAAGCCGGCGGCCAGACGTTCCGCCTGATCTCGGGCCTGAACGCCAAGGGCAACCTGGGCATCACGATGGCGCCGACGAAGGATACCGCCGAGACCATCCTGATGGTGGAATCGGGCCGTGCCGCCGGTTCGGCCAACGATGACGGCATCGCCTACGGCGCCGTGGCCTCGTCGAAGAACCCGGACGCATTCGTGATCGGCAAGAAGGGCCTGGAAATGGCTCCCTACGGCATCATGGAACCCAAGGACGACCCCGCCTTCAAGAAGGTGGTGGACGACGCCGTGGTGGACCTGATCAAGACCGGCAAGGTCGCCGCCATCTACGACAAGTACTTCAATTCGCCGATTCCCCCGAAGCAGATCAACCTGAAGTATCCGATGAGCGACGCGCTCAAGCGCGCGCTGGCGAACCCGACCGATTCGGGTGACCCCAAGGCATACGAGTAAGCAGGTAGTCCGCGGGACGCCCAGTGCGTCCCGCGGCGGTTTTGGGGCAAGGCGCCGGGGCCGGCGCCGCCATCTAAGGCACAGGCATGAATTACAACTGGAGTTGGGGCGTCTTCCTGGAGATGTCGCCAGACGGCGTGCACACCTTCCTGCAGACGCTCCTGATCGGCGTGGGCTGGACGCTGGCGCTGGCGCTGACCGCGTGGGTCTTCTCTTTGCTGCTGGGGTCGTGGCTGGGCGTGATGCGCACGGCGCAGTCCCGGCTGATGAACGTCGTTGGCGCGACCTACGTCGAGATCTTCCGCAACATTCCGCTGCTGGTGCAGATGTTCCTGTGGTACTTCGTGCTGCCCGAGCTGCTGCCGCATGCCTGGGGTCTGGCGATGAAGCAGATGCCGCAGCCGTGGGGGCAGTTCGTGCCTGCCGTGCTGTGCCTGGGGTTTTATGGATCGGCCCGCGTGGCCGAACAATTGCGCGCCGGCATCCAGTCCTTGCCGCGCGGCCAGTTCCAGGCGGGCACCGCGCTGGGGCTGACCGAGGTGCAGGTGTATCGCTACATCATCCTGCCCGAAGCGTTTCGCATCGTGCTGCCGCCGTTGACTTCCGAATTCATGGGCACCATCAAGTATTCCTCGGTGGCGCTGACGATCGGCCTGTTGGAACTGACCGGCCAGGCGCGCTCCATGCAGGAATTCAGTTTCCACATCTTCGAGGCGTTCTCCGCCGCGACGGTGATTTACCTGATCCTCAACGGCATCGTCGTGCTGGGCATGCGCCTGCTTGAACGCCATGTCGCTGTTCCCGGGCTGATCGGTTCAGCCGGCAAGAGCCGCTAGGGGAACGCCGTGGGTAAATTCGATTTCGATGTGATCTGGACCGCCCTGCCCTATCTGTTCCAGACGGGCATGACGTTCACGCTGACGCTGACGGTGCTGGCCGCTGTAATGGGCCTGGCGCTGGGCACGCTGCTTGCGATGATGCGCTTGTCGCGCTTCAAGATCCTGTCGGTGCCGGCGGGCATTTATGTGAACGTGATGCGGTCGATTCCGCTGTTGCTGGTGATCTTCTGGTTCTACTTCCTGGTGCCGTACATTGCGGCCTGGGTGGTGGGGTCGCCCACGCCCTTGCGCGTGGGGGCGTTCAATTCGGCGGTCATCACCTTCACGATGTTCGAGGCCGCGTACTTCTGCGAAATCATGCGCGCCGGCATCCAGTCGATTGCGCGCGGGCAGGTGTCGGCCAGCATGGCGATTGGCCTGAGCCCGTGGCAAGGCATGCGCTACGTGATCTTGCCGCAGGCGTTTCGCAACATGGTGCCCGCGCTGCTGACGCGCGTGATCATCCTGTTCCAGGACACCTCGTTGGTCTACGTGCTGTCACTGACGGACTTCCTGGGGGCGGCCTCCAAGATCGGCCAGCGCGATGGCCGGCTGGTGGAGCTCTACCTCTTTGTGGCGGTGGTGTATTTCGTGATCTGCTTCACGGCGTCCCGCCTGGTCAAACTGCTGGAAAAGCGCACCCGTGTGCTGCGATAGGGTTTAACGATGCAATTTTCTTCGACGCCTCCGATGATCGAGATCAAGCAGGTCAGCAAGTGGTACGGCTCCTTTCAGGTGCTGGATGAATGCACGACGACCGTCGGCAAAGGCGAGGTCGTGGTGGTGTGCGGGCCGTCCGGGTCCGGCAAGTCCACGCTGATCAAGACCGTGAACGCGCTGGAACCCTTTCAACAGGGCGACATCGTGGTCAACGGCATTTCGGTGGGCGACCCCCGCACCAATCTGCCCAAGCTGCGTGCGGTGGCCGGCATGGTGTTCCAGCACTTCGAGCTATTCCCGCATCTGTCCGTGACCGAGAACCTGTGCCTGGGTCAGGTCAAGGTGCTGCGCCGCAGCAAGGACGAAGCGCGCACGCGCGCGCTGGCGCTGCTGGAACGCGTGGGCCTGTCGGCGCACAAGGACAAGCATCCCGGCGAATTGTCGGGCGGCCAACAGCAGCGCGTGGCCATTGCGCGCGCGCTGTCGATGGACCCGGTGGTGATGCTGTTTGACGAACCGACGTCTGCGCTGGACCCCGAGATGGTCAACGAGGTGCTGGACGTCATGACCGACCTTGCCCGCGAGGGCATGACGATGATGGTGGTGACCCATGAAATGGGATTCGCCCGCCGCGTCGCCGACCGTGTGATCTTCATGGACGGCGGCAAGATTGTTGAAGACTGCGACAAAGACGCGTTCTTCGGCAATGTAGAGGAACGTGCTCCGCGCACGCGCCAATTTCTTTCCAAAATTTTGCAGCATTGAACGCCATGACCCAGCGGATTCCCGCCGACCACCCGACCAGCCCTGTCGACCTGCGCAGCGACACGGTCACCCATCCCACCGCGGCCATGTACGAGCGCATGCGCACCGCGCCCATTGGCGACGACGGGCTGGATGGCGACCCTTCCGTACGCGCGCTGGAAGCCCATGTGGCGGCCCGCCTGGGCAAGGAAGCGGGGCTGTTCGTGCCCAGCTGCACCATGGCCAACCTGCTGGCCGTGCTGGCGCAAACGCAGCGCAACGAACAGGTGGTGCTGGAATCGTCCGCCCATATGTACACGTCGGAACGGGGCGCCGCGACCTTTACGGGCCTGTTCTACCAGGGCGTGTCCGGCACCGATGGCGCGATGGACCTGAACCGGCTGGACGAAGCGCTCTTGTCCGGCGGCCACCGTTTGAAGACGTCGCTGGTGGCGATGGAAACGTCGCACAACAACGCCGGGGGCGCGGTCTTGCCGCTGGATCATATGCAGGCCGTGTACGGCATGGCGAACGCGGCGGGCATCCCCGTGCACCTGGACGGCGCGCGCCTGTTCAACGCCGCCGTGGCGCTGGGCGTGCCGGCCGTTGAGATCACGCAGTACGCCGACACGGTGTCGCTGTGCCTGTCCAAGGGCCTGAGCGCGCCGGTGGGTGCGGTGCTGGCGGGCAGCAAGACGGTAATCGCCCGCACGCGCACCTTGCGCCGCATGCTGGGCGGCACGCAGCGCCAGTCCGGCATCATGGCGGCGGCCGGCTTGGAAGGCGTGCAGACGATGACAGACCGGCTCGTCGAAGACCACGTGCGTGCGCGCCGCTTGAGCGACGGCATCAATGGCTTGGCGCCTGCGCTGTCGGCAACTGTGCCGCAGACCAACATCGTGCAGGTCGAGACCGCTAACACCGGCATGACGAACGCCCAGTGGGTGGCGGCGCTGCAAGCGGAAGGCTTGTTGACCCGTCCGTGGGGGCGCACGCGGCTGCGCTGCGTGACCCATCGGCACATCGACGATGAAGACATCGATACCGCGGTGCAAGCCTTCGCCACGGTACTGAAAAAGCGTTGAGTTATCGCCGCCGGCAGGGGCCGGCGATGCGATAATGCCGGATGTCCACGACTACCCCTCTCACCCGTAAAGACTATTTCTGCGCCTTGGCGGTGGTGGTCATCTGGGGCCTGAATTTTGTTGTCATGAAGGTCGGCATGCGGGGCTTGTCCCCCATGATGCTGGGCGCACTCCGGTTCGCGCTGGCCGCCTTCCCCCTGATCCTGTTTGTGCGACGGCCACAGCTGCCGTGGCACTGGATCGCCGCCTACGGGCTGGTGCAGGGGCTGGGCCAATTCGGCCTGCTGTTCACCGCGTTGAAGTTCGGCATGCCGGCTGGCATGGCCTCGCTGGTGATCCAGACGCAGGCGTTCTTCACGTTGCTATTGGCTGCGCCTGTGCTGGGCGAGCGGGCGCGCCGCCATCATTGGATCGGGCTGGGCGTGGCCGCGTTGGGGCTGGCGGTGATTGCCGGCGGACGCGGCGAAGGCCCTGGCCAGATGACGATGCTGGGCTTTGTGCTGACACTTGGCGGCGCGTTCATGTGGGCGGTGTCCAACCTGATCGTCCGGCTGGCCAGCCGCAAGGCGCCCGGCTACGACCCCTTCGCCTTCATCGCCTGGAGCAGCGCCGCGCCGGTTCTGCCGTTCCTGCTGCTGGCCGTGGTGATCGACGGCTGGGAGCCGGTGGTAGGCATGGTGACGGGTATGGGCTGGGGCGAGGCGCTGTCGGTGCTGTACCTGGCGGTGTTGGCGACGCTCTTGGCCTACACCTTGTGGACCCAGTTACTGACCCGCCACCCCGCGGCGAAGATCGCGCCGTTCTCGTTGCTGGTGCCCGTCGTGGGCCTGTGGGCGGCATCGGCGGCGTTTGGCGAAAGCTTGCAGCCCTTGCAATGGGTGGGCGCTGCCTGCGTGTTGGCGGGCCTGGTCGTCAATCAGGTGGGCGGGCGCTGGCTGCGCAGCCGCTGACCGTTGCCGTAGCGGCAGCTTCCCTGCTGCGCCCTGCTCTCGGCTGATGGGATTACACCGTCCTGCCGAGGGCGGCCCATCCGCCTACACCTGCTCGAAGCGAATGTAACGCTTGTCGGTGTACTCCCGGCGCGTCGTGATTTCCGTGACCGATGCGCCCGGCGGGCCGCGCCGCAACCATTCCAGCATGTGATCCACCTGGTCGGGCGTGCCCTGCACCAGGGCCTCGACCGTGCCGTCCAGCAGATTCTGCACCCAACCCGTCACCCCCAGCATGTGAGCGCGCCTGACCGTGGCGTGGCGATATCCCACGCCTTGCACGGTGCCGCTGATGCTGACGAGGACAGTTTCGAAATGGGTGTCGGATTGCGGAGCTTGCTGAGGGTCTTGCATGAATTTTCCTTCGGATGATGCGCCGCCCGGCGCGATGTGCGTAGGCGGTAATGGCTACGGCGGATGGTCTATAGGCCCGGATGGCACCGAAGCGATACGTTAGAGCTCATGTCAAGACGTGCCAACGGGAACACCCGCTACTAGAGCTTGGAGAAGCCATTATGGAAGAGACCAGTTTGTTGTCGGAAGCTGAGACAGCGCGCTACAGGGATCAGGGGTACCTGGCCCTGAAGGACATGTGCCCGCAGGATGAAGTGGGATACATCCGGCGGACGTTGCTGGACCTGTTTGCGAACAAGACCGGCTACAACGAGGGCGCACAGTACGACTTTGTCAGCCGGGACGATCCGTCCAAGCCGGCCAAGTTTCCCAGCCTGCACGATCCGCGTCATTATGCCCCCGGTCTGTTGAAGACGGCCTATCACGAGCGCACGCTGGACCTGGCCCGCCAATTGCTGGGCGAAGAGGCGGCGCTGTATGGCGAACACGCCCTGCTCAAGCCCGGCCCGTTCGGCCCGGAGACGCCGTGGCACCAGGACGAGGCGTTCCGTTCGCCCGACTTTGTCTACAACGAGCTGAGCATCTGGCTGGCGCTGCAACCGGCAACCGTTGAAAACGGCTGCATGCAGTTCATCCCCGGGTCCAACAAGTGGGACGTGCTGGAGCATCGTTCGCCTGGCGGCGACAAGACCCTGCATCCGCTGGAATGCTGCGGCGATTTCGCGCGCGACCAGGCGGTGGCCGAACCGCTGGACCCGGGCGGCATCACCGTGCACGACGCCCGCACGCTGCACTTCACGGGGCCGAACACGTCGCCGTCGCCGCGGCTGGCGTACATCCTGATCTACAACACGCCACCGGTCTACAAGCCGGGCCGCCGCGAATTCCCATGGCTGGAGGGCCGCTGGACCGATAGCCAGACCCGCAAAAAGCAATGGCACAAGCGCGGCGGCCTGGCGGTGGATGTGATGCGCCGTTTGCCGGGCGCGCGGCTGACCAGCCCGCGCTGGGTGGCGTGGGCCACGATCCGCGCGGTCAGCAAGGTCTGGCCGCGATAGCTTGGGTGGACCGGGGCCGCAGAGCCCCGGTCAGAGAGGGGGGGGCGAACGGGGCCGGCAAGCAGCGCTTGCCGGCCTCGGCGCGTATACTGGGCGGCGCCGCAGGGTCTGTCACCCAGGCGTTGCGGCACAGCCGCCCGCAGCCGGCGGCTCCAGATTCTAAAAATACGAAACGCAGCTGGCGCACCTCTATCACTCCTCAGACCTCCCATGACCGCTAACCTTTCTACGATCACCTGCATCGAAGATTTGCGCGCCGTTGCGCAAAAGCGCGTGCCGCGCATGTTCTACGACTACGCCGATTCCGGCGCCTGGACGGAAGGCACGTACCGCGCCAATGAAAGCGATTTTCAGAAGATCAAGCTGCGTCAGCGCGTGGCGGTGAACATGGAAGGCCGGTCGTTGCGCACCACCATGGTGGGGCATGACGTGGTGATGCCCCTGGCGATTTCGCCCACGGGTCTGACCGGCATGCAGCATGCGGATGGCGAGATCCTGGCGGCCAAGGCTGCGGCGGATTTCGGCGTGCCGTTCACGCTGTCGACGATGAGCATCTGCTCGCTGGAAGACGTGGCCGAAGCCACGAAGAAGCCGTTCTGGTTTCAGCTCTACGTGATGCGCGACCGCGAATTCGTGGCCAACCTGATCGACCGCGCCAAGGCTGCTGGCTGCACCGCGCTGGTGTTGACGCTGGACTTGCAGATCCTGGGCCAACGTCACAAAGACATCAAGAACGGCCTGTCGACGCCGCCCAAACCCACCATCCGCAACCTGATCAACCTGGCGACCAAGCCGCGCTGGTGCATGGGCATGCTGGGCACCAAGCGCCGCACCTTCGGCAACATCGTCGGCCACGCCAAGGGCGTGAGCGACCTGTCGTCGCTGTCGGCCTGGACGGCCGAACAGTTCGACCCGCGTTTGAGCTGGGACGACGTGGAATGGATCAAGCAGCGCTGGGGCGGCAAGCTCATCATCAAGGGCATCCTGGATGTGGAAGACGCGCAGCTGGCCGCCAATAGCGGCGCGGATGCGCTGATCGTCAGCAACCACGGCGGGCGTCAGCTGGACGGCGCCATGTCGTCGATTGCCGCGCTGCCGTCGATTGCCGATGCGGTGGGTTCGAAGATCGAAGTCTGGATGGACGGCGGCATCCGTTCCGGCCAAGACATCCTGAAGGCCGTGGCGCTGGGCGCGCGCGGCACGATGATCGGCCGCGCTTTCCTGTACGGCCTGGGCGCCTACGGCCAGGCGGGCGTGACCCGCGCGCTGGAGCTGCTCTACAAGGAAATGGACACGACGATGGCCCTGTGCGGCCGCCGCTCGATCGAGCCGGGCGACCGCAGCATTTTGCTGCCGGGCACGTATCCGAACTGATCGGTCAGGGCGGCGAACGTGACACGTTGCCGCCCCTCAACCGCCATCCCCCCAATTACCCCCCGTTGCCCGCGCCCAAATACTGACTGGGCCGCCGCAACGCCGGATCAAACGGGTTGATCTGCGCACCAACCGCATCGGCCTCGCGCCGCAGCATTTCCACGATCAACGGCAGGCGTTCGTCGTTGATGCGTTCGATGGGGGCGGCGACGCTTAGCGCCGCCACTGTCACGCCGTTGGGGTCATAGACCGGTACCGCCAGCCCCGCGATATTCGGGAACACGCCCTGCCCCTGGCTGCGCGCGTATTGCAGTTCCTGGCATTCCTTGATGCGCACGCGCATCGAGATCTCGTCCACAAAACCCAGATGATGCAGCCGCGGAATGTTGAAGCGGATCACTTCTTCGCGCTCGGCTTCCGGCAGGCTCGCCAACAGCACCAGGCCGCCCTGGCCCATGCCCAGCGGCACCCGCCCGCCAATGTCGCCCGTATGCGAACGCACGGGAAACGCGCCGTCTACGCGGTCCACGCAGACTGCATCGAAACCGCTGCGCACCAGCAGAAAAATCGTGTCGTTCAACATGCCTGACAAACGCAGCATGGCCGGCCGGTACAACGAACGCAGGCTCGACTGGTGCGTGCCGGCCGCCGCCGCCAGCGAGAAGAACGCCACGCTCAACTGGTAGCCCTTGCTTTGCGCGGGCTGCTCGACCACGCCTTCCTGCATCAGCCCTTGCAGCACGCGGTGCACCGTGGCTTGCGCCTGGCCGGTGCGCGCAGCGATATCGGTCAGGCGCAGCTTTTCTCCTTTCGCGTCAGCCAGCACGCGCAGCACGGCAAAGGCCCGCTGCAACACGCCCTGGCCGCCGGAATCTTCTGCTGTTTCTGATTTCTTCATTCTTTGGTTCCGATAATCAAAATTACTGGATGTATTTTTATCAGGAAATTCAGCTAGATGGAATTAATAGTTGAAAAATTCGATTCTTCGGAAAACCCTAATTGACCCCGGCTTTTGGCAAATCCTAGACTGCCCCATCAATAAGCCGCTACGCGCGGCGCAACGCCCGCACCGGGCGACGGGGTTTGGAAAATGTCATTTCTGCGGCTGGACAACGTCTCCAAGAACTACGGCGACCTGCGCGTCGTTTCCGATCTGAGCCTGACAGTGGAACAAGGGGAGTTTGTCTCGCTGCTGGGGCCATCCGGTTGCGGCAAGACCACCACCTTGCAGATGATTGCCGGCTTTGCCGACGTCACCCGCGGCACCATCACGCTGGATGGGCGCGACATCACCCACGCCAAACCCAACACGCGCGGGCTGGGCATCGTGTTCCAGAGCTATGCGCTGTTTCCGCACCTGACGGTTGCCGACAACGTGGCCTTCGGGCTGAAGATGCGCAAGGTGGACCGCGCGGAACGCCAGGAGCGCGTACGGGAAGCGCTGGCGCTGGTGAAGCTGGACAAGCACGCCGACCGCTTTCCGCGTGAACTCTCCGGCGGGCAGCGCCAACGCGTGGCGCTGTCGCGCGCGCTGGTCATCCGCCCGCCCGTGCTGCTGCTGGACGAGCCGCTGTCCAACCTGGACGCCAAGCTGCGCGAAGACATGCAGTTCGAGCTGCGCAGCATTCAGAAGAAGATCGGCACCACCACCGTCATGGTCACGCATGACCAGGCCGAAGCGCTGTCCATCAGCGACCGCGTCGTGGTCATGCAGGATGGCCGCGCCACTCAGGTCGATGCGCCGTTTCGCATGTACGAACATCCGCAAACCGAATTCATCTCGCGCTTTGTGGGCAAGACCAATCTGCTGCCGGGCCGCGTGACGCGTTGCGGTGCGCAGGCCGAAATCGAAACCGGCGCGCTGCGTGTCGTGGTGGATGGCGAAGGCCTGCGCCATGGCGACACCGTGCAGCTGTCGCTGCGCCCCGAAAAGCTCGTGCCCGTGCCGGCTGGCCAGGGCAAGCTGGCCTGTGTGGTCAACACGCGCTACTTCCTGGGCAGCCAGTGGATGTACGACCTGGATTCGCCTGTGGGGGCGCTGACCATCCTGACGCCCAACGACGGCCGCCGCCCGCACGACGATGGCGAAACCATCGGCCTGGACTGGGCAGAAGGCGTGTTGCGCGTGCTGCGCGCGACGGGCGCGCCAGACGTCAGCCCTGCGCAGAACGTCCATGGCGCACATGGCGCCCATGCCGCGCAAGACGTTCACGGGGCCTGACATGGCGACACTGACTCAAGCCGCCGCCGGCCCCAAGCCGCGCAACGACGGCACGCTCGCCATCCTGGGTTCGCTGCCGCTGGCCATTGTTTTTTTGACGCTGGTGCTGACGCCGCTGGCGTTGACCTTCGTGCTGTCGTTCCGCCCCTTCGACTACAGCGCGGGTATTTTGCCGGGCCATACGTTCGAACACTATCTGGCGGTGGTCACCGACAGCTACTTCCTGGAAATCTTCTGGCGCACGTTCTGGATCGCGGGCGTCACCACGCTGATCTGCGTGCTGATCGGCGCACCCGAAGCCTACATCCTGTCGCGCATGGGCAAGCCCTGGCGCTCCATCTTCCTGCTGGTCGTGCTGTCGCCGTTGTTGATCTCGCTGGTGGTGCGCGCCTTTGGCTGGAGCATGCTGCTGGGCCCGGGCGGCGCCATTGGCAAAGCTGCCGCGGCGTTGGGGATGGGGCCGCTGCTTTACACGCCCACCGCCGTCATCATCGGCCTGGTGCACGTGATGCTGCCCTTCATGGTGATCCCGGTTTGGACCTCGCTGCAAAAGCTCGACCCCACCGTTGAACACGCCGCGCTGTCGCTGAATGCCTCGCGCTTTCAGACGCTGACGCGCATCGTGTTGCCGCAGGCGATGCCGGGCATCTTGTCGGGCAGCCTGATCGTGTTCGGTTTGTCGGCCAGCTCGTTCGCCATTCCCGCGCTGTTGGGCGGACGCCGTCTGAAGATGGTGGCCACCGTCGTGTACGACGAATTCCTGACCGAGCTCAACTGGCCGCTGGGCGCGGCCATCGCGATCGTGCTGCTGGTGGTCAACGTGATCATCATGATGGCGTACAACCGCGTCGTTGAACGCTCTTACCGCCGCAGCCTCGGCTAGCCCGCAAAGGAATTCAACATGCAGAAGAACGGTCCTTTCGCGCTGGCGTTCAACTTCCTGGTGGTGGCGTTCGTGCTGGCGCCGCTGGTCATCGTGTGTCTCGTGGCGTTCACGCCCGACACCACATTGACGGTGCCGACAACGAGCTTTTCGCTGCGCTGGTTCCGCGCCGTGTTCGACCACCCCAACTTCATGCAGGCCTTTCAGAACAGCCTGTGGCTGGCGTTTCTGTCGGCCACCATAGCAGTGTGCCTGGCGGTGCCAGCGGCCATCGCCATCACGCGTTACCGCTTTCCGGGCCGCGACGTGTTGAACGGTTTGTTCCTGTCGCCGCTGATGATCCCGCATCTGGTGCTGGGCGTAGCGCTGCTGCGCTTCTTTGCGCTGATGGGCATGGCGGGCAGTTTGCCGTGGCTGGTCGCCGCGCACGTGGTCGTCATCACGCCGTATGTGATGCGGCTGGTGATAGGCGCGCTGGTTGGCTTTGACCGCTCCATCGAACACGCCGCGCTGTCGCTCGGCGCCAGCCGCGCCACCGTGTTCTTTCAGGTGACGCTGCCGCTGATCATTCCCGGCGTGTCGGGCGGCTGGCTGCTGGCATTCATCAACAGCTTTGACGAGCTGACGATGTCGGTGTTCATCACCGCGCCGTCCACCATCACGCTGCCCGTGCGCATGTACATGTACGCCACTGAATCCATCGACCCGATGATGGCCGCCGTGTCCGCCTTGGTCATCGGCCTGACCGCCGTCACCATGCTGCTGCTGGACCGCGTGTACGGACTGGACCGCGTTCTGGTGGGCCAGAAATGATCACCCCGCCATTTGCAAAAAGAGAGGCGCCGGCATTATGGCAATTCTGAAACGCCTGGCCGAAACGGGCCGGCCTGCGGTGACCTTCACGCTTGACGGGAAAGCCTGCCGCGCCTTGGCTGGCGACACCGTGCTGACCGCCGTGCTGACCCAAGCCGACCGCGTGCGCCAGTCTGAATTCGGCGGCGGCCCGCGCGCGGGCTTCTGCATGATGGGCGCCTGCCAAGACTGCTGGATGCAGCTGGAAGACGGCTCGCGCGTGCGCGCCTGTTCCACCTTCATCGAACCGGGCATGCGCCTGCAAAGCACGCCGCTTGCGCCTGCCGCCGTGCCGGGTTCGCTATCGGCCGCAGCATGGCCAGAGGACGACGCAGCATGAGCATGATGATGCCTGTGATCGTGGGCGCCGGCCCCGCTGGCGTGCGCGCCGCGCAAGCGCTGGTGGCGCAAGGCCTGCGCCCCGTCATTCTGGACGAAGCCCCACGCGCCGGTGGCCAGATCTACCGCCAGCCGCCACCCGGATTCCAACGCGCGAAATCCGAGCTCTACGGGTTTGAACACCGCAAGGCCGATGCCGTGCACCGCACCATGGCCGACATATTGCCGCATGTGGACTACCGCCCCGGCAGCCTGGTGTGGAACGTGGAAGGCAAGACGCTGGACGTCTTGCAGGATGGCGTCAGCACGGCCGTGCCGTACACGCACCTGATCCTGGCCACGGGCGCGACGGATCGCGTTCTGCCCTTTCCCGGCTGGCTGACCCCCGGCGTCTACACCTTGGGCGGGTCGCAGGTGGCGCTGAAGTTCCAGGGCTGCGCCATCGGTTCGCGCGTGGTCTTCATGGGCACGGGGCCGTTGCTGTATCTGGTGGCGTATCAATACGCCAAGGCCGGCGCACAGGTGGCGGCGGTGCTGGATACCTCGCGCTTCACGGATCGGCTGGCGGCCTTGCCGGGCCTCATGCGCGCACCCGGTCTGCTGGCCAAGGGCCTGTACTACATGGCGTGGCTGCGCGCGCACGGCGTGCCGCTGCGTTCGGGCGTGCGGCCGGTGGCCGTGCAGGGCGACGCGCGCGTGATTGGGCTGAGCTATCGCCAGGGCGCGCGCCTGCACACCATTGATTGCGACGCCGTGGCCTATGGCCTGGCCTTGCGATCCGAAACGCAGCTGGCCAGCCTGGTCGGCTGCGCGTTCGAATTCAACGCCCGCGACCGCAACTGGACGCCACGGCGCGATGCCGCCGGACGCAGCAGCGTGCCGGGCGTTTATGTGGCGGGCGACGGCGCGGCCATCGGCGGCGCGGATGCCGCCGAACTTGCCGGCGAACGCGCCGCGCTGGCCTTGCTGGAAGACACAGGCCATTCGCACGACGCCGCGCGTGCGCGGGTGCTCGAAGCACGGCTCGCCGCCAACAGCCGTGTGCGCACCGCGCTGGAACTCGCGTTCCCCTTCCCTGAAGATTGGGCGGCCAGCATTGCGGACGACACCGTGCTGTGCCGCTGCGAAGAAGTCACCGCCGGCACGCTGCGCCAAGCCGTGCGCGACACGGATGCGCAGGAACTGAATCGCGTCAAAGCATTGACGCGCGTCGGCATGGGACGCTGCCAGGGCCGCATGTGCGGCGCAGCGGCAGCGGAAGTGCTGGCGCACGCTTGCGGCCGATCCCCCGCCGACGTTGGCCGCTTGCGCAACCAGCCGCCCGTCAAACCCGTGCCGGTGCGCGTGGTGTGCCTGGAACGGCAAGAGAAGGTGTCGGCATGATGCAGCGCATTGATACCGAAGTGGCCATCATCGGCGGCGGCATTGTCGGCGGCAGCGCCGCCTTGTTCCTGCGCCGGCTAGGCGTACCCGTGGTGCTGCTGGAAGCCGCGCTGTGTGGCGCGCGCGCAAGCGGCGTGAACTACGGCGGCGTGCGCCGCCAGGGCCGCGGGCTTGAACAGATGCCGCTGACTCGCCGCGCGCATGAGCTATGGGGCCAGCTGCCATCGCTGATCGGCATCGATGGCGAATACGTGCGTTCCGGCCATCTGAAACTGGCCGCCTCGGAAGCCGACATGGTGCTGCTGGAGGCATACCGCGAACGCACACGCGGCTTTGGCATGCACCTGGAAATGCTGGACCGCCGCGCGCTTGCGCAACGTTTCGGCTGGCTGGGCCAGGACGTCGCTGGCGGTTCGTTCTGCCCCGAAGACGGCCACGCCAACCCGCGTCTGGTGTCCCCTGCGTTCGGCCGGGCAGCGCGCGCATTGGGCGCTGACGTGCGCGAGGGCGCGCGCGTTACCTCCGCCGAACACGACGGCTCGCACTTCATCGTGCGCGCCGGCGATATCGAAGTGCGCTCGCGCTTCCTGCTCAATTGCGCGGGCGCCTGGGCGGGACGATTCGCTGAAAGCTTCGGCGAGCCGGTACCCGAGACCTCCATCCACCCGCTGATGATGGTGACCGAACCGCTGCCCGTGTTCATGAGCGTCAGCCTGGGCATACAAGGCGGCGGCATCTATGCCCGCCAGGTTGCGCGCGGCAACTGCGTCATCGGCGGCGGACGCGGCGTGTCGTCAGACCCCGACTTCGCAAGGCCCGGCCGCGCCGGCCTGGGCACGCTGATGGCCAACGCCACGAAGCTGCTGCCTGTGCTGCGCGGCGCCCAGGTCATCCGTTTCTGGACCGGCGTGGAAGGCAATATGCCCGACCACAATCCGGTGCTGGGCCCCAGCTCCACCGTGCCAGGCCTGTTCCACGCCTTCGGCCTGTCGGGCGCGGGCTTTCAGATCGGCCCCGCCGTGGGCGAAGTGCTGTCCGAATTGGTCGTGCGCGGCCAGTCCTCCATTCCTATCGATGCCTTCCGCATTGAACGATACGCGGTGGCCGCTCACGGCGCCGCGGCTCGGCCTGAGAGTGTTCGTGAGCAAACGCTGGAGTCACCATGATGGATAAGAAACAGGGCGCATCGCGCCTGAGCAAGGGGAAGTGGCTGCTGGGCGCGGCGATGATGACGTTGCTGTCTGCGGGCGCCATGGCGCAGCAGAAGACGTTGTACGTCGGCATGAACGGCGGCGACATGGAACGCGCCTTCACGCAGTACGTGTTCCCGGACTTCGAAAAGGCCAACAACGTGAAAATCGTTGTGGTGCCAGGCACGTCCACCGACGTGCTGGCCAAGGCGCAAGCCTACAAAGACAAGCCGCAGATGCACGTCATGTTCCTGGACGACGGCATCATGGCGCGCGCGATTTCAATGGGCCTGTGCGAACAGTTGAACGACGACCCCGTCCTGAAAGAGCTCTACCCCACTGCCGTGATGAAGGACCGCATGGCCGCCGGTATCGACATCGGCATGACGGGCCTGGGCTACAACACCAAGATGTTCGCCGACAAAGGCTGGGCGCCGCCCACGTCGTGGATGGATCTGGCCGACCCCAAGTACAAGGGCAAAGTCGTGTTCCAGTCGGCATCCGGCAGCACCTTCGGCCTGCACGGCTTCCTGATGTTCAACCGCATCCAGGGCGGCGACGACAAGAACTACGAACCCGGCTTCAAGAAATGGCCCGACACCATCGGCCCCAACGTACTGGAATACATCCCCAACTCGGCCAAGCTGGCCGAGATGATCCAGTCCAACGAAGCCGCCATCTTCCCGCTGACCCCCACCGCCATCGCCCGCTTGAAAAAGCGCGACATCCCCGTGGAATACGCACAGCCTAAAGAAGGCTCGGTGATCCTGATGGTGGGTGAATGCGTCATCGCCAAAAACAGCGAACCCGAGCTGTCGCAGAAACTGGCGCTGTACCTGCTGTCGGCCAGCGCGCAAGCCAAGGCGCTGGAAATGGGCGGCCACTTCCCGTCGAACAAAAACGTAAAGGCCCCCGCCGACAACGCCGAATCCCTCAAGCGCTTCCAGGGCTACATGGAAAACGCCAAGATCCTGGACTGGGACCAGATCAACACCGCACGCCCCGCCTTCAACGCCCGCTGGAACCGCACAGTGGAACGTTAAACAACGGGTCAAGATCTGGCACGGTGACAACGAAAACGTTGCTAAGATCTTGCGGCGCGCCGCCTGTGGACAAGCCGCAGGCGCGCACCGCACACCGCGCAACACGCAGCACGCAACACGCACCACGCACCGCGCACCACGCACCACGCAACACCCACCACGCACCACGCCACACCCACCACGCTCCGGGCCTGCCCACGCCCGCACACAGGGAAGAACCAGCATGCGGCTCATCATCAACTCCGGCGGCCCCCAAGCCATAGACGAATGGCGCGCACAATTCCGCACATTCGCTCCGGCGCTGGACGTGGTGGGCTGGCATGAAAACGTCGACCCGGCCAGCATCGACTACGCCCTGGTCTGGGCCCCCGACGCCGGCCGGCTGGCCACCTTCCCCAACCTGAAACTCATCATCAGCGCAGGCGCCGGCGTCGACCACATCCTGGCCGACCCGCAACTGCCGGGCCACCTGTCCATCGCCCGCATGGTCACCAGCCGCACCCAGACCGAAATGGCCGAGTTCGTGCTGACCTCTGCGCTGATGCTCACCCGCGACATTAAACGCGTCGTCGACAACCAGGCGCGCCGCCACTGGGAAGTGTTCGACTCCCTGCGCGTTGCCGCCGACGTGCGCGTCGGCATCATGGGCCTGGGCCATCTGGGCGTCGCCAGCGCGCAATTGCTGTCACGCGTTGGCTTCCCCGTCAGCGGCTGGTCACGCGGCGCCAGCAAACTCGACGGCCTGCCGTCCTACGCCGGCCAAGACCAGTTCGGCGAATTCCTGTCCAACACCGACCTGCTCGTCTGCCTGCTCCCCGCCACGGACGCCACCAAAGGCATCCTGAACGCCGCCACGCTATCGCAACTACCGCGCGGCGCCAGCCTGATCAACGCCGGCCGCGGCTCGCACATGGTGACGCAAGACGTCATCAACGCCTTGGACAGCGGCCAGTTGAACCAGGCGATTCTCGACGTATTCGAGCAAGAGCCCTTGCCCGAAGATTCCCCATTGTGGACGCACCCCGGCATCATCATCACGCCCCATTGCGCGGCGATCCCCGATCGCAAAGAACGCGCGCGCCACACCGCGTTGTTGATCGAAGCGAATGAGCGCGGCGAAGCGCTACCGAACATCTTCGACCCGGTGCGTGGATATTGAGCCACCCCGACGATGGGCCGCGCGTCCTACATCTCGAACGCACCGAGACAGCCCCCCAAACTCGTCCAACCATCACAACGCGACGGCCCCCCAAACTCGTCCAACCATCACAACGCGTAAGCCCCCCCAAACTCGTCCAATCATCACAACGCGTAAGCCCCAAAAGGCCGCCCGCGCGGCCGGCCTGGGGCGGGCCCTGCAAGATCTTCCATCACACCCCGCCGTTGGCAAGTACCCCAAGCAAACCACTCGCCCCAGCTGACGTGAAATTTCCATTGACGGAGCATGGGGTGACGGGGGCCGGTGGGGTGCGGGGAGTCGATAAGCCCGAGGGAATCTGAAGGAAGCGCCGCAGGCGCTGACGAAGATGACGACGGGGCAGTCCGGAGCGAAGGCTCCGGACCGCAATCGTTGACCCGCACCCCACCGGCCCCCGTCACCCCATGCGTCAAAAGAACTCATCAGCATCAGCAAGAGCATCAGCAACAGCATCAGCACCAGAGTCAGCAACAACACCAAAAAAACCGCAAAATCTGCAAACCGCCCAAAGCTACATTGCCCTCCAAGGAGCCAGCATGAAGCCCGAAACCCGAACCCAATACGCCCAGCGCCTAACCCCCGTCCTGCACTGGCTAGCCGCCCACCCTGACGCCGACCCCGACCTGCACCAGCTCGCCGACTTGGCCTGCCTGTCGCCGTATCACTTTCACCGGGTCTACCGCGCCATGATGGGCGAAACCGTCAACGCCACTGTCCAGCGCCTTCGCATGCATCGCGCCGCGATCGCACTGGCTGGCACGCAGGACCCACTACGCAACGTTGCGCAACGCGCCGGCTACGACTCCGACGCCGCGTTCAACCGCGCGTTTGGGAACGTATTTGGCATCTCTCCGGGCCGGTATCGGGCCGCCCGCTCCCAACCCTTCACCCCCAAGGAGCAAGCCATGTACCCCATCGACATCGAAACCTTCCCCGGCGCCACCCTCGCCGTCCTGCCCCATCGCGGCAGCTACCAAAACATCGGCACCACCTTCACCCGCGCCTTCATGCTGGCCGCAAGCCGAGGCATCGCCGCGCCTGAATCCATTGGCTTTGGCGTCTACTTCGATGACCCCGAACAAGTCCCGGAAAGCCAGCTGCGTTCGCTTGCCGGCATGTCTGTGGCCCCCGACGCCGACCTGGGCAGCGAACTCGAACGCTTTGAAATTCCCGCCGGCCGCTGCGCCATCCTGACCTACACCGGCCCCTACAACGAAATGAGCAAACCCTACAACTGGATGTTCTCGGAATGGCTGCCCGCAAGCGGCATGACACCCGCCGACTTCCCCATGTTCGAGCAATACCTGAACGACCCCCGCACCACCCCGCCCGCGCAACTGCAAACCCGCATCTGCCTGCCCCTGAAATAGCGGCCCGAAAAAAAACTACCCCAGCACGCCCGCCAAATATTGTCTGAGCCAGGCGTGCGCGGGGTCGTCCTGATAGCGCTCGTGCCAATACAGCGACACCGCAATCGGCGGCAACGTCAGCGGCACCTTCTGCGTCACAATCCGCGCCGCACCCGTCATCGCCTTCGCAACGCTGACCGGCATCGTCGCAATCAAATCTGAGCCCTCAACAATGAACGGGCACACCAGATAACTCGACAGCGTTGCCACGATCTTGCGGCTGCGGTTCTGCCCCATCAGGATGCGGTCAATCGCCGTACTGAAGTACCGCGTATGCGCCGCCAGATCCAAATGGCCATAGCTCAGGTACGCATCCAGATTCCAACGCTTGCGCAAACAGGGATGGCCCTCGCGCACGATGCACACGGCAGGCTCCTGATACAGAAACCGCGTACGCAAATCCGGCGCCGGGTCTGGAAAATAGCCCGCAATCAACTCCACATGATTCGTGTCCAGCATGCTCAAGCCATGCTGCGGCCGCGCCGGCACAATCTGCAGCTGAAAATGCGGCGCATCCACCGCCAGCCGGGGAATCAGCTTGGGCAGCAACGTGTACTGCACATAGTCCGTTGCATACAACGACAGCGTGCGCGAGGAATGCGCCGGGTCGAACGCCTCTCGCGTGCGCGTTGCGCGATGCCACCCTTCCAACAGCGGCTTGAAATTCTGATGCAGCTCCAGCGCCCGCACCGTCGGTTGCCACGCCCCGCTCTCACGCACCAGCAAAGGGTCGCCAAACAACTGCCGCAGCCGGTTCATCGCCGCACTCATCGCCGGCTGGCTGATGTTCAGCTGCTCGGCCGCGCGCGACACATTGCGGCACGCCATCAAGGCATCGAAATGCAGAAGCAGATTCAGGTCCGGATTCTTCACGGCCGCGCACCTATAAATGGCAGTTATACAAATATAAACCTGTAGGACTGCTGTCATTCAATGCGCAGGCCTAGGATGGACCCGTTGTTGCAGCGAACCAAGGTCGGACACGCATGATCCGGCCACAAGGAAGTTCTATCAACAAGGGGAAACCAAGCCATGAACTCAGGGCTGATACGCAGTTGCTGTCGCATTGCCGCCGGGGTCGCGTTGTTTGCGGCCGCGGGTTCCGCCAGCGCCGCCTGGCCGGATAAAGTGATCCGCATCGTCGTGCCGTTTGCGGCAGGCGGGTCCACCGACCTGATTGCGCGCAAGGTGGCCGAAGGATTGGGCCAGCGCCTGTCCGCCAACGTCATCGTCGAAAACCGCCCCGGCGCAGGCGGCACTGTCGGCACCGAATACGTCGCCCGCCAGCCGGCCGACGGCTACACCATTCTGATGGGCTCGGTCAGCACGCACGGAAGCGCCCCATGCGTGTATTCCAAACTGCCCTACGACGCCATCAAAGACTTCACCCCGCTGACGGTAGTGGCCACGATTCCCAACGTGATGTCGGTGAATCAATCGGTGCCCGCCAACACCCTGCAAGAGTTCGTGGCGCTGTTGAAGAAAGACCCCGAGAAGTACTCCTTCGCTTCCAACGGCCAAGGCACGTCGAACCACTTGGCGGCCGAACTCTTCAAGACCACCGCTGGCGTGTCGATGGTGCACGTGCCGTATCGCGGTTCCGGTCCCGCGCTGATCGACCTGGTGGGCGGCCAGATCAACATGATGATGGACGTGGTGATGACGTCCTACCCCTACATCAAGGACGGCAAGCTCAAAGCATTGGCAGTGACGTCGCCGCAGCGGTCGACGATGCTTCCCGACGTGCCCACCGTGGCGGAATCCGGTTACCCCGGCTATGAGGCCATGGTGTGGTTCGGCATGCTGGCGCCCGCCAACTTGCCCGAGCCGCTGCGCCAAAAGCTCACTGACGGCCTGGTGCAAACCTTGCACGCGCCCGCCATGAAAACCTATCTGGAGCAGCAAGGCGCGCAGGTGTCAGACGTAGCCGGCCCCGCGTTCGGCACGATGATCAAAGACGAAATCAGCAAGTGGTGCCAGGTGGTCAAGAAGGCCGACATCCGTCTGGATTGATCGTCCCGCTCCACAACATTCTTTATTGGAAAGAACGATATGTATCGCATAGGGATAGACGTCGGAGGCACGTTTACCGATTTCACGATGATCGACGAGGACGCCGGCGTGGTGCACTTTCACAAAGTGCCTTCCACGCCGCACGACCCCTCGGAAGCCATCGCCACCGGTATCGGCCAGATGCTCACGGACCACGGCGTAACGCCCTCGCAGGTGTCGCACGTGGGGCATGGCACCACAGTCGCCACCAACCTCATCATTGAACGCAAGGGCGCGCGTGTCGGGCTGATCACCACGCGCGGCTTTCGCGACGTGCTCGAAATTGGCCGGCAGACGCGCCCGCATTTGTATGACTACAGCGTGGGCAAGCCGCCCGTTGCCGTGCCGCGCGAGTTTCGCGTGGAAGTCGACGAACGCGTGAATGCCGCCGGTGACGTGCTGACGCCGCTGAATGATGAGCAGGTGCTGGCGGCGGCGAAGCAGTTCGCCGCCGCCGGTATCGAAGCCGTCACGATCTGCTTTCTGCATGCCTACCGCAACCCTGAACATGAGCGACGCGCGGCGCGCATCGTGGCGGAAGTCATGCCGGATGCCTACATCAGCCAGTCGTCGGATGTGCTGCCGGAATTCCGCGAATACGAACGCCTGTCCACCACCGTGCTGAACGCGGCTGTAGGCCCGAAGATGGCGCGCTATCTGGAACGCTTCCTGCAACGGGTGCGCGATCTGAATATCGGCCACGAACCGCACACCATCCATTCCAACGGCGGCCTGATGTCGATTGCCACCGTGCGCCAATATCCGGTGCGGACGTGTTTGTCCGGGCCGGCGGCGGGCGTGGTGGGCGCGGCGGCCGTGGGGCGCGCCATCGGCAGCCTGAATCTTGTCACCTTCGACGTGGGCGGCACCAGCACCGACGTGTCCTTGGTGTGCGACGGCCGCCCGCTGTTTACCTCGCATCGTCATGTGGCGGGCTACCCGGTGAAGACGCCGATGGTGGATATCCATGTGATTGGCGCGGGCGGCGGCAGCATTGCGTGGCTGGATGACGCCGGCGCATTGAAGGTAGGGCCGCACAGCGCGGGCGCGGTGCCGGGGCCGGTGGGCTATGGCCGCGGCGGTCAGGAGCCAACCATCACCGATGCCGAGATCGCGCTGCAACGCTTGAACCCGGTCGCGTTGTTGAACGGCCGCATGCCCGTGCATGCAGAAGCGGCGCGCCGTGTGATTGAACAACGCGTGGCCGAACCGTTGGGCCTGGACCGCGAAGCCGCAGCCGAAGGCATTCTGCGCATTGCCGCAGCGAACATGAGCCGCGCCATCCGCGCCGTGTCCACCGAACGCGGCTATGACCTGTCGCGCTTCGCGCTCTACGCCTACGGCGGCGCGGGGCCATTGCACGCCGTCGAAGTGGCCGAGGAATGCGGCATTCCTGTCGTCATCGTGCCGCAGGAACCCGGCACGATGTGCGCACGCGGCATCTTGCTAAGCGACATCTCGTTTGACTTCGTGCAAAGCGAAATCTCGCTGGCAAGCGAAGCGGCCTGGCCCGCGATCTCAACCCTTTTCGACGGGTTGCGCACGCAGGCGCAGAACTGGCTGGACGACGAGCGTGTGGACCCCGCATTGCGCGTCTGCCACAGCGCCATCGACGCGCGCTACGAAGGCCAGAACTTTGAAGTGCAGGTCAGCCTGGACGATACGGGCGCGGGCGGCTACGCCGAATTTGCGCGCCGCTTCGCTGAAGCACACGAGCGTGAATATGGCTACACCGTCGACGACCGCAACGTGCAGATCATCAATTGCCGCATGCAGGCCGTGGGCCAGGTGGTCAAGGCCCCGCTTGCGCCGCGCCATATCGGTGGGGGGCTGGAAGACGCCAGGCTGGGCGTACGCAAGGCGTACTTCGGCGCCGAACACGGCTGGCGTGAAACGCCGGTGTACGACCGCGACCGCGTGCCAACCGGCGCCCGCTTCACCGGCCCCGCGCTGCTGGAAGAAATGAGCTCGACCACCGTGGTGGGCGTGGGCCAGCACGTCAGCGTGGACGAATACGGCAACCTGATCATCCGTTTGCAAGGAGGCTTGAATGACTAAGCCCAACCCTCACGACGCCGGCGCGGCACTGGCCGACCCCATCGGCATGGAAGTGTTCTGCAACCGCCTGCTGTCCATCACCGAAGACATGAACAACACGCTCGTGCGCGCGTCGTTCTCCACCAACATCAAGGAACGCAAGGACTGCTCCGTCGCACTGTTTGATGCGGCTGGCAGGCTGGTGGCGCAAGGCACGCAGATTCCGTTGCACCTGGGGTCGCTGGATGGCGCAATGGGCGCGATTCTGCGCACGTACAAGGCCGACGACATCCGCGAAGGCGATGTCTTTATCTGCAATGACCCGTACCTGGCGGACGGCAGCCATCTGCCCGACATCAACATCGTCACGCCCGTATTCTGGGACGGCGTGCTGCGCTTTTTCGCCGCCAATATTGCGCACCATTCGGATGTGGGTGGCGCGGTGCCGGGGTCGATTGCGGGCGGCTTGAAATCCATTTTTGAAGAAGGCATACGCATTCCCGCGTGCCGCATCGCCAAGCACGGCGAGACCGACGAAGACATGCTGCGCCTGATCTGCGCCAACACCCGCGACCCCGAAGAACGCGTGCTGGACTTGCGCGTGCAGATGGCCACCAACCGCCGGGGCGCGGCCGCTGTGCAAGGCCTGATCCGCCAGATGGGGCTGGATGCGGTGCTGCGTTCGGTTGACGATGTCATCGCGTATACGCGCCGACGCCTGCTCAATCGCATCGCTGAATTGCGTCAGGGCAGCTACACGTTCCGCAGCGATCTGGACGACGACGGCATGGGTGGCGACCCGGTGCCGATACAAGTCACGCTGACCGTGAACCCCGGCAATCTGCACTTCGATTTCGAAGGCTCGGGCAAGCAGGCGCGTGGCGCGATGAACCTGCCCTTCAACGCCTTGCGCGCTTGCGTGTACTACGCCGTGAAAGCGCTGCTTGACCCGGATCTTGCGCCGAATGCGGGCTTGTTCGATCCCATCTCGGTGTCGGCGCCGGTGGGCACGATTACCAACCCGGAACATCCGGCGGCAGTGGGCGCGCGGTCGATTACGGCGCAGAAAGTGGCGGGCGCCATCTTCGGTGCGTTTCGTGGTTTGCTGCCGCCGGAAAAGACCATGGCGTCCAGCAACGACTGCTGCCCCGCCATTGTGTTTTCAGGCCGCTGGCGCGAACGCGCGGGGCACTTCGTGTACCTGGAAACGTTGGGCGGCGGCGCGGGTGCGCGCTTTGATGCCGATGGCATGGACGCGGTGCATGTGCACATGACCAACACGTCGAACCTGCCGGTGGAAGCGCTGGAAAACGAGTACCCGCTGATGATGGACGAGTACGCGATGATTCCGGATTCAGGCGGCGCGGGCCGCACGCGCGGCGGGCTGGCGATAGCCAAGCAGATTCGCGCGGTGGGGCCGGGCATCGTGTTCTCGGCGCGATCGGACAGCCACACGGTAGGCGTCGCAGCCGGGGTGGACGGCGGTGGTGACGGACGCCGTGCGCGCCTGATCCGCAACTTCGGCACGCCCCAGGCGGAAGAACTGTTTTCGAAGACGGCGAACATCGCGTTGGCGCCGGGTGACAGCGTGCGGATTGAAACCCCGGGCGGTGGCGGTTACGGCGCGCCTGCCGAGCGGTTGCGCACCCGTATCGAGCAAGATCTGGCGGATGGAAAGATCAGCGCCGAGGCCGCTAGAAAGGACTATGGCGCTGTGCAGGGCGCTGTCTAGAGCTCGGCAAGCCCACTTACCCCACGTTGAGCGTCATCGAGTATTTCATCTTGTCGTGCGGGAACGTGGTGATGGTGGCAAGCAGCAGCAGGCCGCCTTCGCCGTAGTAGCGGCGGGTAATGACAAAGCCCGCCGTCTTGGGTTCAACCTTGAGTTGCTTGGCGATCGTCGCGTTGATGGGCGTGGCCGAGAACTCCTGGTTGACCTCGGTGATGCGGTCGCCAAAGTGGTCTTCGATCAGGCGCAAGAGCGAGATGCGTGACTTGACCTCGACGCGCACATCCGAGTGTTCGGGGTCGGCGTAGATCAGCGTGCTGGCGGCGGCGGTGTCCGGGTCGTCAAGGGTCTTGATGGAGTTGATGTGCAGCCAGGATTTATCGGCCGAGCAGCCCAGCGCTTCGGCCAGCCGCTTGGGCAGCTTGATGGTGCGTACGTCTTGCACCAGCAACGCGGCGTTGCGCGCGTATTGCAGCAGGTCAGGAAACTGCGAAATGCGCTGCGTGAAGCGGGTGCTGGCACGGGCGGTTTCCACGCGAGTGCCGACGCCGGGGCGGCGCGACACCATGCCCGCCACGGTCAGCATGCGGATCGCTTCGCGAATGGTGTGGCGGCTGGCGTTGAACTGATCGCAAAGCTCGTGTTCGGTCGGCAGCAGCGTCATGACGGGGTAGCGGCCAGCGCTGATGTCTTGGGACAGCGTCTGGAAAATGCTCTTGTAACGGGGGCCGCTGGCGTCGGCATCCGGCGCGTGCGATTCCGGTTTGCCGCGCGCCTGCCGTGCTCCGCCAGGGCCCGCCGCGCGCTCGGAGGATCGGGTCATCGGGGGGCTCCTTGAATTGTTATATGGGGTTTGTACGGACAATAACCGATTGACAGCGGTGTCTTGTGGGATTCATTATTTGTCCGGACATTCATGTACGGACAAAGTGTACCAACAATTCGGGGGTTCTCATGGGCAAGGTACTTGCAGTGATCGTGGCGGCGACGGTGGCAGCCGGACTCAGCGCCAATGCAGCAGCGCAGCAGAAGTTGGTGGTGGCCGGTTACGGCGGCTCGTTCGAAGACATCATGCGTAAAGACATCTTCCCGCCCTTCGCCAAGCAGCACGGCGTCGAGCTGGACTATGTGGCGGGCAACTCCACCAACACGGTGGCGCGCCTGCAAGCGCAGAAAAGCAATCAGCAGATTGACGTCGCCATCATTGATGACGGCCCCATGTACCAGGCCATTGCGCTGGGCTTCTGCGCCCCGATTACGGGCCTGCCCGCCGACGACATCTACAGCACCGCACGCTACAAGGATGACAAGGCCGTCGCCATCGGCATCGTGGCCACCGGCATCATGTACAACAAGAAAGTCTTCGATGAAAAGAAATGGGCTGCGCCCACGTCGTGGAAAGACCTGAAGGACCCCAAGTACAAGAAGCAGCTGGTGGTGCCGCCGCTGAACAACACCTACGGCTTGCACGCGCTGGTGGAATACGCCCGCGAAGGCGGCGGCAGCGAAAAGAAGATCGACGCGGGTTTCACCACGTTCAAGAACGAGGTCGGCCCCAACGTGCTGGTCTATGAACCGTCGCCCGGCAAGATGACCGAGCTGTTCTCCAGTGGCCAGGCCGTGATTTCCGTGTGGGGCAGCGGCCGCGCGAAGGCGTTCGCCGACACCGGCTTCCCGGTGGGCTTCGTCTATCCGCAGGAAGGCGCTTACGCCCTGCTGTCGTCGGTGTGCCCGATCGCCAAGGCCAGCCCCAACCCGGTTGCGCAAGCCTTCGTGCAGTACCTGGTGACGCCCGAGGTGCAACAGAAACTGGCGTCGGCCTACGGCTACGGTCCGGTCAACAAGAAAGCCAAGATCGAGGACGACCCGCGCGTGCCGCTGCCGATTGGCAAGCGTGCTGCGGACCTGATCGTGATTGATTGGGACACGGTGAACCAGAACCGCGACGATTGGAACAAGCGCTGGACGCGGGAAATCGAGCGCTGACGCGCAGCCGGCAGTGAAAACGGGGCGGCGCGGCGCGCCGCCCACGGGAGCTTTCATGACCTATCTAGTGTTGAACCGCCTGAGCAAGCGCTATGGCGACACGACTGCCGTCGAAGAGCTGAGCCTGTCGGTGAACCGGGGCGAATTCATTTCGCTGCTGGGGCCTTCCGGCTGCGGCAAGACCACCACGCTGCAAATGATTGCGGGCTTTGTCGAACCCACGGGCGGCAGCATCGTGCTGGATGGCCGCGACGTCAGCCGCGTGCCGGCCAACAAGCGCGGCCTGGGCCTGGTGTTTCAGAACTACGCCTTGTTCCCGCATATGACCGCTTCTGAAAACGTGTCGTTCGGCCTGGAGATGCAGCGGGTGAAGAAGGACGAGCGCGAGGCGCGCGTGGCGGAAGCGTTGAAGCTGGTGGGCTTGTCGCATCTGGCTGACCGCCATCCGGCGCGCATGTCCGGCGGGCAGCAGCAGCGCGTGGCGTTGGCGCGTGCGCTGGTCATCCGCCCCAGCGTGCTGTTGCTGGATGAGCCGCTGTCGAACCTGGACGCCAAGCTGCGCGAGGAAATGCAGCTGGAGCTGCGCAGCATTCAACGCACCATCGGCACCACCACGATTCTGGTGACGCACGATCAGTCCGAAGCGCTGGCCTTGTCGGACCGCATCGTGGTGATGAACCAGGGCCGCGTGGAACAGGTGGCGGAACCGTTCCAGGCCTATGAAGGGCCGGCCAGTCATTTTGTGGGCGGCTTTTTGGGCAAGGCGAATGTGTTCACGCCGCAGTCCGAGCAGTACAACGATGAAACGCGCGCCCGTGTGGGCGAGGCGCACATCTCGATGGACGGCGCGCCCGTGCCGCAAGGCGCGGTGATTGTGCGGCCCGAGAAGATCCTGTTTTCTGAGCCCGCCGCCTGTGCCCTGCCCGGCCGCATGAAGACGCGCGTGTTCCAGGGCAACCACTGGTTGTGCCAGGTGGAAACATCCGTGGGCGAAGTCATGGTGATCCGGCAGAACGACGGCGTGCCCGTGCCGGCCGAAGGGGAAACCGTGCACCTGCGCTGGCGCGCGCAGGACATGTGTATGGTGGCGGCCGCGCCGCAGGGCCGAGCGTCATGAGCGCGCGCGCCAACCCCTGGGTGCTGAGCGCGCCAGCGCTGGTGGTGTACGCCACCTTCCTGGTGGTGCCGATGGCGCTGGTGTTCCTGATCAGTTTCTTTGACTTCCAGTTCTATGGCGGCATGCAGGCCACGTTTACGTGGAAGAACTACATCGAGATCCTGACTGACGGCTACTACTACGAGATCTACGCCCGCACGTTCGGCGTCGCCGCCGCTGTGACGCTGGCCTGTCTGGTGCTGGGCACGGCCGAGGCCTACGTGCTGTCGCGCATGGCCAATCCGTGGAAAGGCCTGTTCCTGATGGTGGTGCTGGGGCCGCTGCTGATTTCGGTGGTGGTGCGCACCTTGGGCTGGGCGCTGCTGTTTGGTTCGACGGGCTTGATCAACAAGGCGTTGATGGGGATCGGCATCATCTCAACGCCGGTGGACCTGATGTACAGCAATCTGGGCGTGGCCATTGCGCTCACGCACGTGCTGGTGCCATTCATGGTGATTTCGGTATGGGCGTCGTTGCAGCGGATCAACCCGTCAACGGAAGCCGCGGCCCTGTCATTGGGCGCATCGCAATTCACGGTGATCCGCCGCGTGATCGTGCCGCAAGTCATGCCGGGCATTTTATCGGGCGCAATCATGGTGTTTGCGATGGCGGCAAGCTCGTTCGCCACGCCGGCCATCATCGGCGGACGCCGCTTGAAGAACGTGGCCACAGCCGCCTACGACGAATTCCTGAACACGCTGAACTGGCCGCTGGGCGCGGCGCTGGCGGTCGTGCTGCTGCTGGCGACCGTGGTGGTGCTGCTGTCGGCCAACCGGATCATCGAGCGCAAGTACGGTGCCGTCTTCAACCAGGCCGGAGGCTGAGATGCAATTCCGAAACGGCCCCATCGGCCTGCTGTTCCACACGCTGTTCATTCTTTTCATCCTGGCCCCCATCGTGATGGTGTGCGCGGTGGCGTTCACGTCAGAAGGCTTTATTTCGTTGCCGACGAGCGGGCTGTCGCTGCGCTGGTTCCGCGCCATTCTGGACAACCCGCGCTTTGTGGAAGCCTTCTGGTTCAGTCTGGGACTGGGCACGCTGTCGGCAACATTGGCCATTGCGCTGGCGGTGCCAAGCGCGCTGGCGCTGGCGCGCAACCGCTTCCGTGGCCGCGAGGCGTTGGTGGCGTTCTTTCTGTCGCCGCTGATGATTCCGCATGTGGTGCTGGGCTTGGCGTTCCTGAAGTTTTTCACCACTGTGGACCTGGCCGGCACCTATGTGGGGCTGGTGGTCGCGCACGTGATTCTGGTGATGCCCTACGCGTTGCGTCTGGTGCTGGCTTCCGCCACCGGGATCGATCCGGCGCTGGAGCGCGCTGCGCAATCATTGGGCGCGTCCAACTGGACGGCGTTCCGGCGCGTGGTGCTGCCGTTGCTGCTGCCGGGGGTGGTCAGCGGCTGGGTCATCGCCTTCATCACAAGCTTCGATGAATTGACCATGTCGATCTTCATCGCCTCGCCGTCCACGACGACGCTGCCGGTGCGTATCTTCCTGCATATCGAAGACACCATCGACCCGCTCGTGACCGCCGTGTCGGCCGTGCTGATCTACGTAACGATCATCGCCATCTTCATTCTGGACCGCGTGGTCGGCCTGGAAAAGCTGTTTGTAGGAAAGGGACGCTAATGACGGACGAGAAAGAACTGGCGCCCCGCGCGCCCGTGCATCGCGGCATTTATGACGCTGCGGTGATCGGCGGCGGGCTGGTGGGGTCGGCCATTGCCTATGGCTTGCGGCGCGAGCTGGACCATGTGGCCGTGCTGGACGAAGGCGACGTGGCGTACCGGGCGTCGCGTGGCAACTTCGGGCTGGTGTGGGTGCAGAGCAAGGGCATGGGGCTGCCGCGCTACGGCGTGTGGACGATGACGTCCGCATCCGGCTGGCCCCGGCTGGCTGCGCAACTGCTGGACGAGACCGGTGTGGACGTGCACCTGGAGCAGCGCGGGGGTCTGCACGCGCTGTTGAGTGACGAAGAGGTGGAAGCGCGCGGCAAGTTCATGCAGACCTTGCTGGCGCAACCGGGCATGGCGCAGTACGACTGGAAACTGCTGGACCGCGCCGAAGTGGCTGATCTGGTGCCGGGCATTGGCCCCGAGGTGCGCGGCGCCACGTGGACGCCGGTGGACGGCATTGCCAACCCGCTGAAGCTGCTGCGCGCGCTGCACATGAGTTTTGCACAGCGGGTGGTGGATTACTTGCCGCGCCGGCCGGCACAAAGCATCAAGCAGCGCGACGGTGTGTTCGAAATCGCCACGCCATCAGGCACGGTGCGTGCGCGCAAGCTCGTGCTGGCATCGGGCTTGTCGAACAAAGACCTGGGTGCGCAAGTTGGCCTGGACGTGCCGGTGCGCCCGCAGCGTGGGCAGATCGTGGTGCTGGAACGCACGCGCCGCATGCTGGAAACGCCGCTCTCCACCTTGCGCCAAACCGATGAAGGCACATGGCTGATCGGCGATTCGCAAGAAGAGGCCGGCTATGTGGACAACCTGGTGGGCCTGCCGATTCTGGGCACGCTGGCCGACCGCGCCGTGCGCACGCTGCCTGCCTTGCGCGACGTGCGCGTGGTGCGCAGCTGGGCCGCGCTGCGCGTGATGTCCAAGGATGGTTTTCCGATTTATCAGCAATCTGAAACGTGCCCGGGCGCCTTCGTCGCCACCTGTCACAGCGGCGTGACGCTGGCCGCCGCGCACGCTCTCAATCTGGCGCCCATGATCGTGGCCGGCAAGCTGGCCGACGACATGGCGCCCTTCTCGACCCGGAGGTTCCATGTTCAAGAGGCTTGACGAGGCGCAGCGCCAGGCGCAAGGCGCGCCCGTGCGCGTGACGGTCAACGGGGCCGAGCTGCAATGCCGCCAAGGCGACAGCGTGGCGGCGGCGCTGTTTGCAGGCGGCGTGTCGGCCTGTCGCGACACAGCGGTGAACGAAGTGCCGCGCGGCCCCTATTGCATGATGGGCGTGTGCTACGACTGCCTGGTCACCATTGACGGCCAGGCGAATCAGCAAGGCTGCATGACGGCCGTGCGCGAAGGCATGAAGATCGAGCGCCAGCTGGGCGCGCGCAAGGTGCAGGCATGATCGATACGACGCAATGTGATTTGCTGGTGGTGGGCGCAGGCCCCGCAGGATTGGCGGCGGCGACGCTGGCGGCCAAGCTGGGCGTGGACACGGTGCTGCTGGATGAGCAGGCGGCGCCGGGCGGACAGATCTATCGCGCCATCACGACCACGCCCGTCACCGACCGCAGCATTCTGGGCGAAGACTATTGGCATGGCGCGTCGCTCGTCGAGCCGTTCAAGCAGTCGGGCGCGCGCTATGTGCCGGGCGCCACCGTCTGGGCCGTGGCCGACCACACCGCGCCGCATCCCGACAAAGGTTTCGAGGTGGCGTACTCGGTGGCGGGCGAAGCGCGCATCGTGCATGCGCGCCGGCTGCTGTTGGCAACCGGTGCGCAAGAGCGCCCCTTCCCCATTCCGGGCTGGACGCTGCCGGGCGTCATCACCGCCGGCGCGGCGCAGATTCTGCTGAAGTCGTCGGGCGTGGTGCCGGCCGACCGCACGGTGCTGGCCGGCAGCGGCCCGCTGCTGTATCTGGTGGCGTGGCAATACCTGAACGCGGGCGTGAAGATTGACGCGCTGCTGGAAACCACGCCGCCCGGCCGCATGAGCCAGGCGCTGCCCAAGGTGTGGGGCTTTCTGCGTTCGCCGTATCTGGGCAAGGGGTTGAAGCTGCTGCGCGCGGTGAAGGCCGCGGTGCCGATCACGCGCGGCGTCACCGCGCTGGAAGCGCTGGGCGACGGCAAGCTGCAAAGCGTGCGCTACACGGCAGGCGGCGTCACCAAGACTTTGCCCGCCGAACAGCTGATGCTGCATCAAGGCGTGGTGCCCAACGTGAACCTGTCGCGCGCGGTGGGTGCGGAACATCGCTGGAATGATGCGCTGGACTGTTGGGAGCCGCAGGTTGACGCATGGGGGCTGACGTCGGTGGACGGCATCGGCATGGCGGGTGATGGCGCAGGAATCGCGGGCGCGTTGGCGGCGGAACACCGTGGCCGGCTGGCCGCCCTGCAAGCCGTGCATCTGTTGGGCCGCATTGATGCCGCCAAACGCGATAGCGAGGCCGTGGCGCCGCGCGATGCGCTAGCCCGTGCCGTGAGAGGCCGCGAGTTCTTCGACGCGCTCTACAAGGCGCCTGACGCGTTCAGACGCCCGACCGGCGACACCATCGTGTGCCGCTGCGAGGAAGTCACCGCTGCGCAGGTGCGCGACACGGTCAAGCTGGGCTGCACCGGCCCGAACCAGATGAAGGCGTTTCTGCGTTGCGGCATGGGGCCGTGCCAAGGGCGTTTCTGTGGGCTGACCGTGGCCGAGATCATCGCCGAGGAACGGGGCGTGCCGACGCAGGAAGTGGGCTATTACCGGCTGCGTTTTCCGACCAAGCCGCTGACCCTGGGAGAACTCGCGTCGCTGCCGCAGACGGACGATTCCCGCCAGGCCGTGGTCCGTTTGAAAAAGTAATGCCATGACCGGTGCAACGCGGTCGGCAGCAGTCATCATCATCGGGGGAGGCCTGCACGGCAGCTCGGCGGCGCTGCACTTGGCGCGTGCGGGCGTGTCTGCCCTGGTGATCGAAAAGAACTACGTGGGCCGGCACGCGTCGGGCGTGAATGCAGGCGGCGTGCGCACCTTGTCGCGGCATCTGGCCGAGGTGCCGCTGGCGCTGGCCTCGCGCGAGCTCTGGTATCGCATTGGCGATCTGGTGGATGACGATTGCGGTTTCGAGCAGCACGGCCAGGTGCGCGTGGCCGAAAACGCCGCCGACGTATCCGCGTTGCAGACGCGCTTACAGACGATGACCGCGCACGGCTACACGCACGAGCAATGGATCAGCGCCGAGGATTTGCGGGACATGATTCCGGCGCTTGCGCCCACCATCCAGGGCGGCCTGATTGCACGCGAGGACGCGGCGGCCGATCCGTATCGCACGACGCTGGCGTTCCGCACGAAGGCGGCGAGCCTGGGCGCGCGCTTTCTGGAAGGCGTGCGCGTGCAGGGCGTTGCGCGCGTGGACGGCCAATGGCGCGTGGACACCGATGCGGGCACTTACACTGCGCCGCAAGTGTTGAACTGCGCAGGCGCCTGGGCCGACCGCATCGCGGCGCAATGGGGCGAGCCGGTGCCGCTGGTGGCCATTAGCCCGATGATGCTGGTGACGCTGCGCATGGATCACTTTCTGGACCCCGTCGTGCTGGGAACGGGCCGCGCGTTGTCGTTCAAGCAGCGCTCAAATGGCACCGTGCTGATCGGCGGCGGACGGCGCGCCTGGGTGGATCGCGACGCGGAATGGACCGAGCTGGATTTCCGCTCGCTGGCCGAAGGCGCACGCACGGTCTGTGATCTGTTCCCGCACATGCGTGATGCGATCGTGAACCGGGGCTGGGCGGGTATCGAGGCGGCCATGCCCGATGAGATTCCCGTCATTGGCCCGAGCAGCCGTCACGAGACCGCGTTTCATGCGTTCGGCTTTTCGGCGCATGGCTTTGAGCTGGGCCCGATTGTGGGCCGCATCATGGCTGACCTGATCACGACTGGCGCGACGGACATGCCGATTGCGCCATTCCGGGTTGACCGTTTTTCGGACGCGGCTATCGCGTCCTCCCCATCAAACAAGGAGCAAGGCGAATGAATGACGATATCGTGCGCAAGGAAACCAACCAGCGCCTGAGCCGCATCGTGATCCATGGCGATACGGTGTACGTGGCGGGCGTGACGTCTGCGGCTGAAGGCGGCATCGCGGCGCAAACGCGCGACGCGTTGGCGAAGATCGACGGCTATCTGGCGCAGGCTGGCACCGATAAGTCGCGGCTGTTGTCGGTGCAGATCTGGCTGAAGGACATCGACCGCGACTTCGCCGGCATGAATAGCGTGTGGGCCGAGTGGGCGCTGCCGGACGCGATGCCCACCCGCGCCACCTGCGAGGCCAAGCTGGCCGCGCCGGAGCTGCTGGTGGAGATCATCGTGACGGCCGCCAAGCGGCCGGCATACGTCAGCGGGCCGGTGTCTGAAAGCTGACCTGGCCAGGGCGGCCCGGCAGGTTCAAGGTGGCGGTGGCGGGCGGCGTGGTGGCAATCACCTGGCCCGCGCGCAGCACCATCAGACGGGTCGCACGCAAGCGTAGCGCTTCGACGGGGTCGCGCGCTTGCAGCAGCACGAGGTCGGCGCGCTTTCCGACCGCGATGCCGGTTTCGTCCAGCCCAAGAATTTTCGCGGGCGTGGTCGTCACGGCTTCGAAACAGGCGCGCATGGCGTCCTGGCCCGTCATCTGGGCCACGTGCAGGCCCATGTGCGCCACTTCCAGCATGTCACCCGAACCCAGGCTGTACCAGGGGTCCATCACGCAATCGTGGCCGAAGGCCACCGGCACGCCAGCGGCCAGCAGTTCCGGCACGCGCGTCATGCCGCGGCGCTTCGGATAGGTATCGTGGCGGCCTTGCAGCGTGATGTTGATCAGCGGGTTGGCGATGGCGGCGACACCCGCTTCGCGCATCAGCGGAATCAGCTTGGACACGTAGTAGTTGTCCATCGAATGCATGGACGTCAGGTGCGAACCGGTGACGCGGCCATGCAGGCCCAGGCGTTGCGTGTGATAGGCCAGCGTTTCGATGTGGCGCGACAAGGGGTCGTCGCTTTCATCGCAATGCATGTCTACGCGCAGGCCGCGTTCGGCGGCCAGTTCGCACAGGATGCGCACGGACTCGGCGCCGTCCTGCATGGTGCGTTCAAAGTGCGGAATGCCGCCCACCACATCCACGCCCATGTCGAGCGCGCGCTTCAGGTTGTCCATCGCGCCCGGCGCGCGCAGCACGCCGTCTTGCGGGAAGGCGACCAGTTGCAGGTCCAGATAGGGTTTGACCTTCTCGCGCACGTGCAGCAGCGCTTCAGTGGCCAACAGACGCGGGTCGCAGACGTCAACGTGCGAGCGGATGGCCAGCAAGCCTCGCGCCACGGCCCAGTCGCAATACGCAAGCGCCCGTTCGACCAGCGCTTCTTGCGTCAAGAGCGGCTTCAGTTCGCCCCACAGCGCAATGCCTTCCAGCAAGGTGCCGGACTGGTTCACGCGCGGCAGACCAAAGGACAAGGTCGAGTCCATGTGGAAGTGCGCGTCCACAAAAGGCGAGCTCACCAGTTGGCCAGCGGCATCAATCACCTGGCCGGCTTCGGCCTTCAGCGCAGGTTCCACCGCCGTGATGCGGCCCTGAGCCACGCCGATGTCGATGTTCGTGCGGCCATCGGGCAGCGTGCAATTCTTGATGATGAGATCGAGCATTGGGGGATCCTAGTGGAAGTTCAGTATTTCACAGTGCTGCAAAAGTACCCCAGCATCGGGGTCGCACGGAGCCGGCTCCGCCGGTCCGTCGCGACGCCCCCTTGAGGGGGAAGCGCGCAGCGCTTCGGGGGTGGGTCACACCCTTAGCGTTCGCCCTTGCGGTAGGGCTTCATCAGGGCTTGTGGGTAGGCGGCGCGGCGCGCCATCACCACCAGGGCCAGGATGGACAGGATGTACGGCAGCATCAGGTACACCTGATACGGTAGCTCGGGCAGGCCGGGCAAGGCGGCCCCGCCCTGTTGCAGCCGCAGTTGCAGCGCATCGAAGAAGGCGAAGATCAGCGCGCCCAGCAGCGCCTTGCCGGGCCGCCAGGAGGCGAACACGACCAGCGCCACGCAGACCCAGCCACGGCCGTTGACCATATTGAAGAAGAACGCGTTGAACGCGGCCAGCGTCAGGAAGCTGCCGGCAACCCCCATCAGCGCCGAGCCCGCCACGATGGCGCCGATGCGCAGGCGCGTGACCGACAGGCCCTGCCCTTCGGCGGCGGCGGGGTTTTCGCCCACCATGCGGATCGCCAGGCCGACCGGCGTGCGGTTCAGCACCCAGGCCAGAATGGGCACGGCGGCCAGCGCAATCAGCGTCATGGGCGTCTGCCCGGCCAGCACCGGGCCAATCAGCGGAATGCCGTCCAGGAATTTCATTTCGGCAAACGGCGTGATCGTAGGCGGCGTGTTCACGCTGGGGAACGTGACGCGGTACGCGAAGTACGACAGGCTGGTCGCCAGCAGCGTCACCCCCAGCCCCGACACGTGTTGCGACAAGCCCAGCGGCACCGTCAGCACCGCGTGCAGCAGGCCGAACACGGCGCCGGCAAAGGCCGCCGCCAGCACGCCCACATACAGCGGCGCGCCCAGATACACGACGAGCCAGCCGGTGAATGCACCGGCCGCCATGATGCCTTCAATGCCCAGGTTCAAGACGCCCGCGCGCTCGCACAGCAGCACGCCCAAGGTGCCCAGAATCAGCGGCGTCGCCAGACGCAGCACGGCGACCCAGAAGGCCGAGGAACTCAACAGATCCATCCATTCCATGGCGTGCTCCTCAAGCCCGGTTGCGGCGCAGGCGGTACTGCGCAAATAGCGTCGCGACCAGCATGGCAAGCAACGAGGTGGCGACGATGACGTCGGCGATGTAGTTCGGCACGGCGATGGCGCGGCTCATGCTGTCGGCGCCCACCAGCATGCCGGCGACAAAGATGCTGGCCAGGATCACGCCCAGCGGATGCAGCCCGGCCAGCATGGCGACGACGACGCCCGTGTAGCCGTAGCCCGGCGACATATCCAGCGTGACGTAACCGGTGCGGCCCGCCACTTCGATGGCGCCTGCCAGGCCCGCGAGCGCGCCGGACAGCATCGCGGTGCCGAGCATGACGCGGTTGACCGGCAGCCCCAGGAAGCGCGAGGCGTGCGCGTTGGCGCCCACGGCGCGCATCTGAAAGCCGAACACGGTGTAGCGGTTCAAGAGCCACAAGCCCAGCGCCAACCCGGCCGCCCACAAGAGGCCGGTATGGGCGCGCGTGCGTTCAATCAGCTTGCCCAGTTCCAGGTCGCCATTGAGCGCCACGGATTGCGGCCAGCCCATCGCCATCGGGTCTTTCATGGGGCCGTCCAGCATCATGGACACGAACAGCAGCACGATGAAGTTGCCCAGCAAGGTGGTCACGACTTCGTCCACGCCCAGACGGGTTTTCAACAGCGCGGGAATCAGCAGCAGCAAGGCGCCGGCAAGCGCCGCCGCCAGCATCATGCCGCCGAACAGCACCGGCACCGGCAGGTCAAAGCCCGTGCCGTCATGCAGGCCGCCGATGGCCACGGCCGCCAGCGCGCCCAGATACAGCTGGCCTTCGGCGCCGATGTTGTAGAAGCGCGCGCGAAACGCCACGGCACAGGCCAGGCCGGTCAGCATCAAGGGTGTGGCGCGGGTCAGCGTTTCAGACAAGGCGAAGCGCGACCCGAACGCGCCTTCGAACAGCAGCGCGTAGGTGCGGCCAACCGGCGCGCCGGCCCAGGCGACCAGCAAGGTGCAGACCGCCAGGGTGAAGAGGATGGCCGCAATCGGGGCCAAGGCCAGCGCCATGCGGCTGGGCTCGGGGCGGCGTTCCAGGATCAGTTTCATGCGAGTGATGCTCAATAGAGGGGGAAGCAGCGGGGGACGGAACGACCCGTCATGCGCGCGTTCCCGTCATGGCCAGGCCCACAGTGGCGGGCGTCCATTCGGCCACCGGCTTGACGGCGACGAGCTTGCCGCCGCACAGCACGGCGATGCGGTCGGCCAGGGCGAAGATTTCTTCCAGGTCTTCGGACACCAGCAGCACGCCGGCGCCGCGTGCGCGGGCGGCCAGCAACTGCTCGCGCACATAGGCGACCGCGCCAATGTCCAGGCCCCAGGTTGGCTGGTCGGCCACGATGAAGCGCGGTTCGCGTGCGAGCGTGCGGCCCAGAATCAGCTTCTGCATGTTGCCGCCCGACAGGCTGCGCGTGCGCACATCCAGTGAGGCCGCGCGCACGTCGAATTGCTTGGCCAGCGATGCCGCGTAAGCGCGGCCGGCACGTGCGCGGATCAGGCCGTAGCGCGCAAAGCGCTTGTCCTTCAAATCTTCAACGATGGCGTTTTCCCATAGCGGGCTGTCGCCGATCATGCCCTCGCCGTGGCGGTCTTCGGGAATGCGGCCGACGCGGGCCGCAGTCCATCCGGCGGGTGTCGTGGGCGCGGCTGCGTGTTCCGCGCCCAGCCGGATCGTGCCGTCGCTGGGTTGGCGCAGGCCGGTCAACACCGACACCAACGCTTGCTGGCCGTTGCCGGCCACGCCCGCAATCGCCACGATTTCATGTTTGTGGACGGTCAGGTCCAGGCTGTCCAGGCGCGGGGCGCCTTCGCGGCCATCGCGCACCGTCACTTGCGACAAGGTCACCACGGGCGCCGCCTGTTCGGCGGCGGCCACGGCTTCCGCGCGCGGCATGACGACCTTGCGGCCCACCATCAACTCCGCCAGTTCGGCGGGGCTGGTGCCGGCGGTGTCGCGTTCGGCCACCAGCTTGCCCTGGCGCAGCACGGCCACGCGGCGCGACACGGCCATCACTTCGTCCAGCTTGTGCGAGATGAAGATGACGGCCAAGCCTTCGTCAACAAAACCGCGCAGGGTCGCAAACAGGTCCTGCACTTCCTGCGGCGTGAGCACTGCGGTGGGCTCGTCCAGGATCAGGACGCGCGCGCCGCGATACAGCGCCTTCAGGATTTCCACGCGCTGCTTTTCGCCGACGGACAAGCCGCCCACGCGCGCGTCCGGGTCCACGCCCAGGCCGAAGCGTTGGCCCAGTTCAACCAGGCGGCGGCGCGCTTTGCTGCGGCCGGACGCCAGCTTCCACAGCGATTCCGTGCCGACCATGATGTTGTCCAGCACGGTCAGGTTGTCGGCCAGGGTGAAGTGCTGATGCACCATGCCCACCCCCGCCGCCAGCGCGGCGTCGGGCCGGCCGGGCGGCAAGGGTTTGCCGAAGACGTCGATACTGCCGGCATCGGCCACATAGTGGCCGAACAGAATCGACACCAGGGTCGATTTGCCGGCGCCGTTCTCGCCCAGCAAGGCCAACACTTCGCCTTGCCGCAGCGTCAGCGAGATATCGTCGTTGGCCGTCAGGCTGCCGAAACGCTTGGTGATCCCTGTCAGTTGCAGGGCGAGAGGCGCTTGATTCATCGTGCCGAGGACTTGGGTTCTTTGTCGTTGACCTTGACGGTGAAGCTGCCGTCCAGAATGGCTTTTTGCTTGGCTTGGACCTGGGCGATCAGCTCGGCGGGGATCTTCTTTTCGAAGGTGCCCAAGGGCGCCAGCGACGAGCCCTTGTGCTTCATCAGCGAATACTGGCCGTAGTCATCGGCCTTGAACGTGCCCGCCTTGACCTGCTTGAGCGCCTCGTCGATGGTGGGTTCCATGCTCCACAGCGCGGAAGCCACCACGGTCTCGGGGTACTGCGGCTGCGTGTCGATGACGTTGCCGATGGCCAGCTTGCCGCGTTCCTTGGCGGCGTCCGACACGCCAAAGCGTTCGGCGTACAGCACGTCTGCGCCCTTGTCGATCATGGCGAAGGCGGCTTCCTTGGCCTTCGGGGGATCGAACCACGAACCGATGAAGGTCACGGTGAATTCAGCCTTCGGGTTCACTTCCTTGGCGCCTTCGATGAAGGCCTGCATCAGGCGGTTCACTTCGGGGATGGGGTAGCCGCCCACCAGGCCGATCTTGCCGGACTTGCTCATGCCGCCGGCGATCATGCCGGTCAGGTAGGCGGGTTCCTGGATGTAGTTGTCAAACACCGAGAAGTTGGGCTGCTGCGGCTTGCCCGAAGAACCCATCAGGAAGGCGGTCTGCGGATAGTCCTTGGCCACCTTGCGGGCGGCGGCTTCCACGGCGAAGGCTTCACCCACCACCAGCTTGTTGCCCTGCTCGGCGTACTGGCGCATGACGCGTTCGTAGTCGGCGTTGGTGACGTTTTCCGAGAAGGTGTATTCGATCTCGCCACGGTCGCGGGCAGCCGTCAGCGCCTTGTGGATGCGCGACACCCATTGCTGCTCGACCGGCACCGTGTAGATGGCGGCAACCTTGGTCTTGGCGGGGGCTTGGGCTTGCACGGCGCCCGAGAACAGCAGCGCGCCGGCAGCGGCGGCGGCCGCCAGCTTGAGCAGGCCGCGGCGGGCGATGCCGCCGGCGGACGGGGTGGACAAGGATTTCATGCGGGTGACTCCTTCGCGGGGGATGGAAACAGAATGGGAATGGCGGCCAGACGTTTGAAAATCGCGGTCGCCGGCAGGCGTGCCGGGGCGAACGGGCGGAAACGTAGGCGAGGGATCGGTCATCGGATGGAGGCGCCGGGAGGCGCGTCCCACCCGAATGGTCGGGTTCGCAGCCAGTCCTGGCGAAGCAAGTTGTATGCCATGGGGCATTCCTGCGACAAGTCGGGGAAACCTGATGGACGGGCAGGATTATAGGCACCCTGGCGGGGATTCGTGGCACCAAGGTGGTGCGGGTTGTCCCAAAGCGTGGACACCCTTGCTGCGAAACGGTGAGTTCCCGCGTCAACGTTGTGCGTATCCCCTGGGGCGCCGCCCGCCGCACTTAAAATCCCGCCATAAGCTGCGCGAGGCGCGGCAAGCTGGAAATTCCATGCAAGACATTCAATTGCTGCTCGAGCAATACGGCGGGTGGCTGGTGTTCGCCAACGTGCTCGTCGAACAGGCGGGCTTGCCCGTGCCTGCGTACCCGATGCTGATTGCGGCGGGCGCGCTGGGCGGCGCGGCGGGGTGGCTTGTGCCCTGGCTGGCAGCCACCGTCGCCTGCTTGCTCGCGGACTCGCTTTGGTATGTGGCCGGCCGGCGCTACGGTTCGCGGCTGCTGGGCGTGATCTGCAAGATGTCGCTGTCGCAGGATTCCTGCATCCGCCAGACGCAACGCCTGTATTTGCGCATTGGTGTGCGGGCCTTGCTGGTGTGCAAGTTCCTGCCCGGCGCGGGCGCGCTGTCCACCGTCATGGCGGGCCTGACCGGCACCGCCTACCGGCGCTTTCTGCTGTACGACCTGGTGGGCGCGATGATCTGGGCCGGCTCCGCGTTGCTGCTGGGCGGCTTGTTCCATAGCGTGGTCAACGACGTGATCGAAATTCTTGGCACCTACGGCGCGATGGGGCTGGGCGTGCTGGCCGCGGTGTTGGCGCTGTACATCCTGACGCGTTTTTTCCGCCGCCGCATTCTGCTGCGCAGCCTGCGCATCATTCCGCGTGTGTCGGTCGACGAGCTGATGCAGTGGCGGCAAGACGGCCGCAACCCGCTGGTCTTTGACGTGCGCCCCGAAGCGCAGCGCGACGCTGCGCGCATCCCCGGCGCCATCGCCGTGGACTTGAAGGCGCCCTTGCCTGCACTGGACGCCCACGCGCTGGACTCCGACATCGTGGTCTATTGCGCCTGCCCGAACGAGGTCTCGGCCGCGCTGCTGGCCTCGCGCCTGCGCGCGGCGGGGTATCCCAAGACCTGGGCGCTGCGCGGCGGTTACGAGGCGTGGATGGAACGCAATCACGCGCCACCCGCTGCGCCAAGCGCATAATTTCACATCAGCCCGCAAGACAGGCGGGCGGCAACAGGAGAGACGAATGCGGTTGTTGTTTTTGGGTGCCGGCGGCACGGGTGGTTATTTCGGCGGACGCGCCGCCCAGGCGGGCGCGGACGTGACGTTTCTGGTGCGTGAGCCGCGCGCGGCGCGCATCAGCGAGCAAGGCTTGCGTATTCAGAGCCCGCTGGGCGACGTGACGCTGCACCCGAAGGTGGTCACGCAGCAAACCTTGCAAGGCCACTACGACGTCGTCGTGCTCAGCTGCAAGGCGTATGACCTGGCCAGCGCCATTGACGCCATCCGCCCGGCCGTTGGCCCCGACACGGCCGTGCTGCCCATCATGAATGGTGTGTTGCAGTACGACGTGCTGGACCGCGAGTTCGGACCGCAACGTGTGCTGGGCGGGCTGTGCCAGATCAACGCCACGCTCGGCCCTGAAGGCGAAGTGGTGCATCTGGGCAAGCACGCCAACATCGTCTTTGGCGAACGCGCCGGCGCGCCGCGCAGCGAGCGCTGCGTGGCGCTGGAGCAGGCCTTGGCGGGCGGCGAATACGCCAGCCGTCTTAGCGAAGACATCTACCAGGACATCTGGGAAAAGTACGTCATGCTGACGACGCTGGCCGCCGCCACCTGCATGATGCGTGGCTCGGTCGGGCAGATTGCGTCCACCGATGATGGCATCGGCATCCTGCTCAGCCTGCTGAAAGAAACGCAAGCCGTGGCCGCCGCGTCCGGCTATGCGGTGCGTCCGGAAGCGGATGCCGCCGCACAAAAGCTGATGACCGACCGCACGCAACCGATGACGGCGTCCATGTTCCGCGACCTGCGCCAAGGGCTGCCGGTCGAGGCCGACCACATCGTGGGCGACATGATTCACCGCGCCCGCGCGCTGGGCGTGGACGCGACGTATCTGCGCGTGGCATATGCGCACTTGCAGGTCTATCAAGCGCAGCGCGCAGCGGCTTGAGTTCGGTCGATTGGTGCATAACTTGCAAAAAACTCTTCCGATTTTCTGGGTTTTTTGTTCGGATTTGACCGAATAGTATGGATTTGCCTGAACCGGGGCGTGTTGTGGCGCATGTTGCGCCGCCCGCCCCGGTTCTTCCTCCCTAGGAGCAAGACCATGAAAATTGCATTGATCGGCATTACCGGCCGCGTCGGTTCCCGCGTTGCAGACGAACTGCTCAAGCGCGGCCATCAAGTGACGGGCATCGCCCGCAATCCGGCCGACGTCAACGTCCAGCCCGGCCTGACCGTCCAGCAAGGCGACGCCACCGACCCCGAAGCCCTGACCCCGCTCTTGACCGGCCACGACGCCGTCATCAGCGCTACGCGTTTTGTGTCAACCGACGCCAAGCCGCTGTTGGCCGCCGTGAAGAACGCGGGCGTGCCGCGTCTGCTGGTGGTGGGCGGCGCGGGCAGCCTCTTGGTGGCGCCCGGCAAGCTGCTGATCGACACGCCCGAATTCCCCGACGCCTACAAGCCCGAAGCCCGCGGGGGCGTTGTGTTCCTGGACACGTTGCGTCAGGAAAAAGTGCTGAACTGGACGTTCATCTCGCCGTCGGCATTGTTCGAACCGGGTGAGCGCACGGGTACGTTCCGCGTGGGCGATGACTATCTGCTGGCCGACGACGAAGGCAAGAGCTGGATCTCGATGGAAGACTACGCCATTGCCCTGGCCGATGAATTGGAAGCGCCGAAGCATTCGCGCCGCCGCTTCACCGTCGGGTACTAAGCAGCAGGCTGTGCAAGGAAAAAGGAGCCCAGGAGTCTGCAAAGGGCTCCTTTTTTCATTGTGCGCCGGGGCCGAATCCCGCGCTTTTGTTTGTAAACTGGCAGACCGCCAATCGGCGTCACCCTGAGTTGTTCTGTATGCGTATGAAGTGGAAATCCTTGGCCGCCTGTGTACTGGCCGCGTCCCACTGCCTGGCGGTTGCGCCGGCGCTTGCGGCTGCGCCCCAGTCGAACAAGGAGATCGTTGTCGCGTTCTTTCGCATGATGTTCCAAGACCGCGAGGTCGACGAAGCGGTGCGCCTGTACGTCAGCCCCAACTACGTGCAGCACAACCCGTACATGCGCGATGGCGTCGGCCCGATGGTGGATTTCTTTCCGCCCTATTTCGATCAGCATCCGCAAGCCATCGTCGACATCAAGCGCGTGATCGCCGAGGGCGATCTGGTGGTGATTCACAACCAATGGCGCGATTCGCCGGAAGACCGTGGCCAGGCGGTGGTGGATATCTTCCGCGTTGAAAAAGGCAAGATCGTCGAGCATTGGGACGTCAGCCAGGAAATTCCCGAGAACCCCGCCAACCAGAACGGCATGTTCTAAAGAGCGAACCATGTCCCACATTGAACCGGTCGAACTGGCCCGCGCGTATCTGCTGCTGAACCACGGGCCGACGGTGCTGGTCACCAGCGCTCACGGCGATGCGCAAAACGTCATGGCGGCGGCGTGGGCGATGCCGTTGGATTTCAGCCCGCCCAAGATGCTGGTGGTGGTGGACAAGAACACCTACACGCGCGAGCTCATCGAAGCGTCGGGCGAATTCGCGTTGTGCATTCCGTCGCGCGCGCAGGCAGCTGCTACGTTGAAGGTGGGCTCGGAATCCGGCCGCGATGAAGACAAGTTCCAGGCCAGCGGCCTGGCCACGTTTCCGGCCAGCAAGATCGGCGCACCGTTGGTGGCTGACTGCCTGGGCTGGCTGGAATGCAAGGTCGTGCCCGAGCCGCACAACCAGCAGGCTTATGATCTGTTCATCGGCGAAGTCGTGGCCGCCTGGGCGGCGCCGGATGTGTTTTCGCAGAACCGCTGGCACTTCCCGCAAGACGACCGGCGTTCGGTCCACTATCTGGCCGGCGGCTCGTTCTTCGCCACCGGCGAGGCCTTCAACGTTTCAGAACCGGAGTAGCCCTTATGCGCAGCGTGTATCTCGCGGGTTTCGATGTATTCCTGCCCGATGCCGTGGCGCATGGCCAGCGGCTCAAGGCGCTTTGCGCCACGTACGGGTTTGACGGCTTGTTCCCGTTGGACAACCTGGCGCCCAAGGACTTGTCGGGCCAGGCGCTGGCGCAATGGATCTATCGTGAAAACGTGGCGTTGATTCGCCGCGCCGACATGGTGATGGCCAACCTGAATCCGTTTCGCGGCGCCGAGCCCGATTCGGGCACGGCCTTTGAAGTGGGTTACGCCATTGCCTGCGGCAAACCGGTGTGGGGCTACACGAGCCACGCCGGATCGCTGATCGACCAGGTGGCCGTGGGCGCGGCGGCGGACGATGGCGCGTCGCGCATGGTGGATGCCGAAGGCTACACGGTGGAAGACTTCGGCCTGAACCTGAATCTGATGCTGGCGTGCAGCGCCCGCATCGTGGTGGGCAAGGCATCCGATTGCCTGGCCCGCATGGCGCAAGACGTCGCGCGATAGATCAGGCGCGCGTTTTATCAGGCGTCAATCTAATCAGGCGCCAGTTTTGCGGCGCGGTGCTTTCTTCACCGCTGCCGTGGCGCCGCCGGTTTTGGCGGCGGACTTCACGGCTTTCACGGCCCTGACCGCCTTCACCGCTTTTTGCGGCGCGGCGCCGCCCGGCGTCGCCAGATACCCCATCACCGCATCGACCACGGCTTGTTCAAGCTGCTTGGCGTCGAAACCCGCGGGCGGTTCCAGCGCCATCGCATGCACCAGGGATTCCATGATGCGCAGCACGACGTAGGTCGCCAGGTCCCGGTCTTGTTGCGCGATTTCGGCGCGGTGCAATTCCAGCAGGTGCCGCATGCGCCGGTGGATGTCCTGATCCGCCAGGCTGTGTTCGCGCGGCGTATCGAATAACGGGAATTCACGCTCCAGCACACGGTGCAGCGCGGGCTCCAGCAGGTGCGCGTGCAGCATGGCCTGAACAATGGCGCCCACGCGCTCTTTCAGCGTGGCGGCGGGGTTGCTGTTCAGGACGTCGTCAATGACATCCAGCATCTGGTTGTCGTGGCGCTGATGCAGCGCGGCGATCAATGCGTTCTTGTTCGGAAAGTACTGATACAGGGAGCCGACGCTGACCCCCGCGGTTTCAGCGATCAGGTTGGTGTTGGTGCCCGCATAGCCGTGCGTGGCCAAAACGCGAGCCGTGGCTTGCAGAATCGTGTCGACGGTGTGCTGGGACCGGAGTTGGCGCGGTGATTTCCGGGGCTGGGGGATGGCGGTCATGGATGCGATGAAAGGCGAGTATCAAACCTGAGCAATGGCTCATAAAATTTGCAGCAGGCAACCCGAGTTGTCACCCGCAAGCGCGGATTATGCCATCGACGAATTCTCCGCGATGGTTTCGGATTGTCATGACCCTTTCAAGGATTTTTCATGTCGAACGTTTCGACGGCCGGGGCTATGCCCACGGCCCGTGGACCCGTGCGCTCTGTTTTTGCGCAATTGCTGCCATTGGTCCTGGCAGTGTTCATCGGATTTTTCATGGTTGGGCTGCCGATGCCGGTGCTGCCTCTGTATGTGGACGGCACGCTGGCGATGGGGGCGGTGGTGGTGGGGGTGGTGGCAGGCTTGCAGTTCGCCGCCGCCTTGTTGTCGCGCGCCTACGCCGGCGCGCTGGCCGACCGTCGCGGCGCCAAGCGCGCGGTGGTGGCCGGCTTCTTGCTGGGTTCGGCGGCGGGGCTGCTGTATGCGTTGGCCAATATGTTGTCGGCCCAGCCGCAGGCGGCGCTGACGGTGTTGCTGGCGGGCCGCGCGGTGATGGGCTGCGCGGAAAGCCTGATCGTCACGGGCGCGCTGAGCTGGGGCGTGGGCCGCGTGGGGCCGCAGAATGCGGGCCGGGTGATGGCGTGGGTGGGCGTGGCGATCTATGCGGCGTATGCGCTGGGCGCACCCGCCGGCATGCGGCTGTATGACGCTGCCGGTTTCGGGGGCATTGCGTGGGCGACGGTGTTGATTCCGCTGGCGGCTTTGGCGCTGGTGTTGCCGCAGACCGGGTCGCCTGCGTTGAACGGGGTGCGCACGCCGTTTTACCGCGTGGTGGGGATGGTGCTGTTGCCGGGTTTGGGCCTGGCGTTGACGAGCGTGGGCTTTGGCGTGATTACCGCGTTTGTCAGCCTGTTCTTTGCGCAACGCGGCTGGGACGGGGCAGCGTGGATGTTCAGCGCGTTTGGCGTGGGCTTCATTCTTGCGCGCGTGTTTTTTGCGGGGCTGCCGGACAAGCTGGGCGGCGCACGTGTGGCGCTGGTGTGCGTGGTGATCGAGGCCGTGGGTCAGTGGCTGATCTGGTCAGGCGCAACGCCGTGGTGGGCGTACGCGGGCGCGTTCTTGACGGGTGCGGGCTATTCGCTGGCGTTCCCGGCATTCGGCGTAGAGGCCGTGCGGCGCGTGCCGGCGGCAAGCCGTGGCGCGGCGATGGGAGCGTATGTGGCGTTTCTGGATGTGGCCTTGGGCATCAGTGGCCCGGCGGCGGGTTGGCTTGCCGCGTTGCAGGGGTATGGCGCGGTGTATGCGATGGGCGGCGCGTGCGCGCTGGCCGCGGTGGGGGTGGCGTGGGTGCTTAAGCGTTCAGCGTAGTCTCGTTGAGTCACTACGCAGCGGGGCGGCGGTTGGGGTGGTTTCCCGATCGCCGCCCCGCTGCGTTTTGGCGCGAAGGTCTCGCTTAGACCGTGGCGGCCATTTCCAGGACTTCGTCGTCGACGGGGGTGGCTTCTCCGTCTTTCAGCTTTTGCAGGTGGTCGGCGAGTTCGGCGATGGTCAGGGCGACCAGGCCGTGTTGGGCGGCGTAACGTTCGAGAGATGCGCCGCGCATCATGGTGCCGTCGGCGTTCATCAGTTCGCACAGGACGCCGGCGGGACGCAGGCCGGCCAGCACGGCCAGGTCAACGGAGCCTTCGGTGTGGCCGCGGCGGGTCAGCACGCCGCCGGGTTGGGCGCGCAAGGGGAATACGTGGCCGGGGCTGACGATGTCTTCGCTTTGTGCCGACGGCGAGATGGCGGCGCGGATGGTGGTGACGCGGTCAACGGCGGATACGCCGGTGCTGACGCCTTCGCGGGCTTCGATGGAGACGGTGAAGGCGGTGGCGAAGCGGCTTTGGTTGCGCTGGACCATGGGGGGGAGTTCCAGGCGGTCAAGCGTTTCGCCGGGCAGGCACAGGCAGACGATGCCGCTGCCGTCACGAATCAGCTGAGCCATGACGGGCACGGTGAGCTTGTCGGCGGCGACGATAAGGTCGGCTTCGTTTTCGCGATCGAAATCATCCATGAGGATGACGGGGCGGCCCAGGCGCAGGTGATGCAAGGCGCGCTGCAGGCGAGCGGCGAACGGTTGTGAAGCCAGGCTGGGAAGGGACTGCGGGGTATTGAGGTTGGACATTGTTGAAACGCTCTCGCAAATTTAAGGGGGCGAAAAACGTTTCAGGGCTAATCGACAGCCGAACGCAATACGGCTTGCCAGGCGCGTGTGGCGCCCGGGTGACCGGCGTTGTGTCGGCACATCTTCTCTCATCCGGACTATGACCGTCGGCTCTGGCATTTCACCAGATCTGCTGACCCCGATGTCCGAAGACGCCGGGCGCTCGCGGGCTCACCACATTGCATGGCATACCGCCGGTGGGGAATTGCACCCCGCCCTGAAGACGTACTGCATGTCGTGTTAACGACTTTGCGGATTGTACGCCTGTCTGGGGTTGTGGTTGGAATGGGCGTTATGTGGGTGGGGTTTTGTTTTTGGGTGGTTTGGTTTTGGGGACGGGCGGCTATGGGTTCTTTTGACGTCAGGCGTGTGGGCGGGCCGGGGTGCGCGGGGCAACGATTGCGGTCCGGAGCCTTCGCTCCGGACTGCCCCCTTGTCATCTTCGTCACCCGCCGTTGGCGGGTTCCTTCAGATTCCCTCGGGCTTATCGACGCCCCGCGCACCCCGGCCCGCCCACACGCCTGACTGCGCTGCGGGGAACATTACGGGTGCTGGGGCGGGTGGTTTGCTTGGCCTTTTGCTGCCAGGCGGTTTGGAGGGGGAAGATCTTGCGGGGTCGCCAAAGCCGGTCGCGCAGGCGACCTTTTTTGGCTTTGGGGTGTCTTGCGGTTTGTGATGACGCTGCGCGCGGCGGCGCGTCGCTTCGCTCGCGGGCTTTTTAGGCTTTGGCGGGGGGCGTTTTGGTGGGGGCTTTCGCTTCTGCTTCGGCCGGGGCTTCTTTTTTCGTCTTCTTTTTAGGCAGGGCCAACATCGTGCCGCGGCACGGCGGGGTGCCGCAGAGGCAGCGGTAGCCTTCCTTCAATGCCTTCGTGATGCGGCCGTCCAGGACCAGGCCGTAGTCGTACGACAGTTCAGTGCCGCGCGGGATGTCTTGCAGGGCGACGATGTAGACGCGCTTGCCGTGCTTGCCTTCCTGCGCCTCGCAGTTGGGCTCACAGGAATGGTTGATCCAGCGCGCGTCATTGCCGTTGTCGCCGCCGTCGATCACGCGGCCGGAGCTGAGCGCGAAGAAGAAGGTGTGGAAGGGGTCGTCCGGGTTGGTGGGGTGGCGGCGGTCGGCTTCTTTGGCGCTGATGCGTTCGCCGCCGTACTCGATGATGCGCGTGCCGGCGGGGATCTTGCGGGCGGCGAAGACGCCGGTGCCGTGAAGCTTGGAGCGGCGCACGACGTGCCAGGGCTTGATCGGGGTGGCTTCGGTGGTCATGGAGGCGTGTGGGAGGCGGGTTTAGTCGATAAGAAGGCGAACAGACGAAACAGAATTATATCGACGCGTCTTTGACAGGATGACAGGCGTATAGTGAGCGCCGCCTTGTTCCTCGTTGATATTTATCATGATCGTCCGTCCGCGTCCCTCTGCGCTGGCTTTGTTCTTTGTGTTGCGGGGCTCCATCATCCCGCGCATTCTCGCCAGGCTCATCGTCATTACGTTGTTGTCCTGTGTGGTGGTGTGGATGTATCACCGCCAGCTGTTTTCGCCCGCGCATCTGACGGCGGTGCCGTTTTCGCTGTTCGGGCTGGCCCTGTCGGTCTTCATGGGCTTTCGCAATAACGTTTGCTATGACCGCTGGTGGGAAGCTCGCAAGCAATGGGGCGATCTGATTGTGCAGGCGCGCAGCCTGGCGCGTGAAAGCGCGGTGCTGTTGGCGGCGAGCACGGCGAATCCGGTGCAGGAACGGCTGGTGCGGCGGTGTATCGGTTTTGGATATGGCTTGGCGGCGCGCTTGCGCGGTCAGGATATGGTGGACGCCGTGCGCCCGTGGGTGCAGCAGGATGAGCTGGATACGTTGGCCGGGGTTCGCAATGTGCCGGATGCGTTGCTGATGGCGATCAACCGCGATCTGGCGGCGTGTTTGCGGCGCGGTGAGTTGAGCGACATCCTTTATCAGGGGCTGACCCAGCGCGTGGCGCAGTGCGCGGCGATTCAGGCGGCCTGTGAACGCATCAAGTTCACGCCCTGTCCGTTCGCGTATTCGCTGCTGCTGCATCGCACGGCATGGCTGTTCTGTCTGCTGCTGCCGTTCGGGCTGGTGGGTACGCTGGAGTACTTGACGCCGGTGGCGGTCATCATCATTGCGTATACGTTCTTCGGGCTGGACGCGTTGGGCGACGAGCTTGAAGACCCCTTCGGTCTGGAAGAGAACGACCTGCCGTTGTCGGCGTTGGCGCGGGTGATCGAGATTGATCTGCTGGAAGGTCTGGGCGTGCGTCCGTTGCCCGATGCGGTGGTGCCCGAGGATTACGTGTTGCGTTAAATGAGGGGGGCGCAGGCATCTTCACTTTCCCCCTCCCCTTTAGCCTGCCGGACCCGTCAGGGGCAGCATGGTTTCCTTCAGGCGGCGCAGCACGAAGCAGGATTTGCTGTGGCGGATGCCGGGAATGCGGTAGAGCTGTTCGCGCAGCAGGCGTTCGTAGTCGCGGGTGTCGCGCACGGCGATGCGGATGTAATAGTCGTAGTCGCCCGACACCAGGAACGCTTCCAGCACTTCAGGAATGGCCGCTAGCGCGCGGCCGAATTCATAGAGCGTTTCTTCGCTGTGGCTTTCGAGCGTGACGTGCACGATCACCGTGTCCATGAAGCCCAGGCTGGCCGGGTCGATGTCCACGGTGTAGCCGCGGATCACCCCGGCGCTTTCCATCCGCTTGATGCGGTTCCAGCAGGGCGTGGATGACAATCCCACGGCCGCGCCGATGTCGTTCAGGCTGGCGCGCGCGTTCTCTTGCAGCACCTTCAGAATGGCCAGATCAAACTTGTCCAGGTTCATTTTCTTTGATTCCTCCAAATCGAAGATAAATTTACTCCGATCCGTCGGTATTCGTGGAAAAGAAGATAAAAATTCTCCGAGCCTACGAATAAGATAGATAGCATGAACGATCGCCTGCACCCCACCGCCGCCGCCGCGCTTGCCGCCACTGATCGCCCCGTTGAAAACGGGGCGAAAATTCTGCTCGATACGCTGATTGCGCACGGTGTCGACACCGTGTTCGGGTATCCCGGGGGCGCCGTGTTGCCGCTCTACGACGCGCTGTACGCCGAGCCGCGCTTGCGCCATGTGCTGGTGCGCCATGAGCAGGCCGCCGTGCATGCCGCAGAAGGCTATGCCCGCACCACGGGCCGCACGGGTGTGGTGTTTGTGACGTCTGGCCCCGGCATGGCCAACACCACGTCGGGTCTGTTGGACGCCATGTGCGATTCGATTCCGGTGCTGTGCATCAGCGGCCAGGTCGCCACCGCCGCGATCGGCACCGACGCTTTCCAGGAATGTGACGCCATCGGCATTTCGCGTTCCGTGACCAAGTGGAATACCCAGATCCGCGCCGTGGATGATGTGGGCAATGTGGTGTCGCGGGCGTTCGAGCTGACCCGCCAGGGCCGCCCCGGCCCCGTGCTGGTGGATTTCCCGAAAGACGTGCAGTTGGCTGTGCCGCGCGATGCGGATGATGATGGCATGGGCCTGCCTTCGCAGCAGAAGCTGGCCGCGCTGCGTGCGCGCCGTCAGGCAGGCAAGCTGGCGCCGAAGTTGCCGCAGTCGGCCGTGCGCCGCGCCGCCGCGTTGATCGCCCAGGCCAAGCGCCCTATTTTCTATGGCGGCGGCGGGCTGGTGAATGCTGGCCCCGAGGCCTGCGAGGCCTTCACCGACCTGGTCCGCCACACCGGCGCGCCGTGCACGTTGACGCTGATGGGGCTGGGCGCGTTCCCGGCGTCTGATGCGCAATTCGTCGGCATGCTGGGCATGCACGGCACGGTCGAGGCCAATCTGGCCATGCACAACGCCGACCTGGTGGTGTGCATTGGCGCGCGCTTTGACGACCGCATCACCGGCAAGCTGTCGGAGTTTTGCCCGCATGCGCGCAAGATCCATATCGACATCGATCCGGCGTCGATCAACAAGGTGGTGCGCGTGGACGTGGCGCTGGTGGGCGACTGCCTGCCGCTGGTGCGCGCGCTGCGCGCCGAACTGGGCGATGCGCCGATGGACGCGGCGCGGCTGGCGCCGTGGTTCCAGCGTATCGACACGTGGCGCCGTCAGGACTGCCTGGGCTTCACGCCCGCGGCCGACGCGATCTTGCCGCAACACCTGATGTCGAGCCTGAACACCGCGCTGGCTGATCGCGATGCCATCGTCTCGACCGACGTCGGCCAGCATCAGATGTGGGCCGCGCAGTATCTGCGTTTCGACAAGCCGCATCGCTGGTTGACGTCGGGCGGTGCGGGCACGATGGGTTACGGCGTGCCGGCCGCGATTGGCGCGCAGGTGGCGCATCCGGACAAGACGGTGGTGTGCGTCAGCGGCGATGCGTCGGTGCTGATGAACATCCAGGAATTGTCCACCGCCATGCAACACCAGACGCCTGTGAAGGTCGTGTTGTGCAACAACGGCTACATGGGCATGGTGCGCCAATGGCAGGAACTGATCCACGGCGGCCGCTACAGCCACAGCTACAACGCGTCATTGCCCGACTTCGTGGCGCTGGCGCGTGCGTTCGGCTGGGGCGCGGCGCGGGTGGATGACCCGGCGAAGCTGGATGCCGCCTTGGCCGAATGCCTGGCGCATGACGGGCCGTATTTCCTGGACGTGGCGGTGACGGCGCAGGAAAACTGCTTCCCGATGATGCCGGCCGGGCACGGGCATCAGAAGATGATGCTGGCCGAAGGCGTCTGGTATCAGGACGAGACGACCTGATTCGGCCGCTAAAACTGAATCGACAAGCCGCCGTCCACCACCAACACGTGTCCGTTCACATACGACGCGGCCGGTGAGGCCAAAAACACGGCGGCGCCCGCGATCTCTTCGGGCTCACCCCAGCGCCCTGTAGGGTTACGCGCCGCGATGCGCGGGCCGACCTTCGGGTCCGCCACCATGTCGGCGTTGGTTTCCGTGGCGAACGTACCCGGCGCGATGGCGTTGCTGGTGATGTGGTGGCCGCCGAATTCCGCGGCCAACGCGCGCACCATGCCGGTCAGGCCCTGCTTGGCCGCGGGATACACCGCGTCGCCCGCGCGGGCCAGCTCACCCACCACCGACGTGATGGCGATCAGGCGGCCGCCGCCCTGGCGCACCATGCGCTCGGCGGAAAACTTCGCCAGCAGCATGCCGGCGACGAGGTCTGTGTCGATCAGGTCGCGGATTTCAGCGGGGCTGGTATCGCGCAAGGTCTTGCGGTTGCGCGCGCCCACGTTGTTCACCAGCACGTCCAGCCGGCCGTGCTCGTCGTCGATGCGCTGGAAGGCGCGTTCCATGTCGGCATCGTCGCTGATGTCGAAGGGCAAGGGGTGCGCGTCCAGCCCGGCGCTGGCCAGGTCTGCCACGGCGGCGTCTACCGCCGCGGCGTTGCGGCCGTTGATCAGCACGCGCGCGCCGCAACCCGCCAGCGCACGCGCGATGCAAAAGCCCAGCCCGCGCGCGGAGCCGGTCACCAGTGCGACCTGGCCGGTCAGATCGAAGTTGCGCAGATAAGGTAGTGTCGTCATCAGTGCTATCCCGCTTGTTGCCGTCTTAGTTGCTGAGCGCTCATTTGCTGAACGCTTATTTGCTGAGCGCTTTTTCCTTGAACGCCTATTCACGGAACTCCGGCGCCCAATGCAGCAGCCGGCGTTCCAGCCAGGTCACACAATAAACCAGTGCGATGCCAACGATGGACAACAATGTCACGGCGGCGAACATGTCGGTGGCGTTCAGCGTGGCCAGCGCGGTGATCATCAGATACCCCATGCCGGTGGTGGACCCGACAAATTCGGCCAGCACCACGCCGATCAGCGCAAAGCTGATGGCGTTGGGCAAGGCGGCGAACGTCCATGCCGCGGCCGTGGGGATGCGCACCCGCCACAGAATCTGGCGCGGCGAACCGCCCAGCGTGCGGCAGAAGTCGACCAGTTCGCGCTCGACGCTGCGCCCGCCCTTGTAGGTGTTGAAGAACACCAGGAAGAACACGACGAACCACGAAGTCACCACCTTGGACGCCAGCCCCAGGCCGAAGAACATGGTGATGAGCGGCACGAACGCGATGCGCGGCATCGAGTTGAAGGCCACGATGAAGGGGTTGAAGACGTCGGCCAGAAAGCGGCTGCGGCTTAGCGTCATGCCAACGATGAAGCCGCTGCCTACGCCCACCACCAGCCCCACCAGCGTGGCTTGCAGGGTCAGCCACAAGTGGGGCCAGACCGAGCGCGGCCCAGGTTGCACCCATTCCCACAGCCGCACCGCCACGCGCGAGGGCTGGCTGATGAAGAAGGGGTCGAACAGCGTGTTTTGCGTGAACCACGGGATGCGCGTCAGCGTCTCCCAGGAGCCCAGGATGATGGCAAGGATCAGCACTTGCCACAGCGTGATGCGCACGCGCCGGGCGACGCTGGCGCGGCGGTCCAGCCGCAGCTGGTCCTGCAGGGAATCGGATGTTTCGGTCGGGATCATGGTGCGTAGAGGGTCAGGCGGCGGCGCGGAACTGCTGGCCCAGCACGCTCCACAAGCTTTGCACGTGCGCCACGAATTGCGGCGTTTCGCGCAGGGTGAAGACATCGCGCGGATGCGGAATCTGAATGCGTTCATCCAGCAGCACGCGGCTGGGCGGGCCGGACAGCACCACCACGCGGTCCGACAGCAGGATGGCTTCGTCCAGGTCGTGCGTGACCATGACGATGGTCTGGCCCAGCTTGCGCCAGATCTCCATCAGCTCGCGGTGCAGGTGCGTTTTGGTATGCGTGTCCAGCGCGCCGAAGGGCTCGTCCAGCAACAGGATGCGGGGCTCAACCGCCAGGCTCATCAGCAACGCCACGCGCCGCCGCATGCCGCCCGACAACTGATGCGGATAGGCGTCGGCAAAGGCGCTGAGATGGCCGAGCTCCAGCAGTTCGGCCACGCGGCGTTCGATCTTGTCGGTGGCTACGCCCTGAAACTTCAGGCCCAGTGCCACGTTCTTCTTGACGCTGAACCAGGGCAGCAGCGTGTCTTTCTGAAAGATGTAGCCCAGCGCGGGCGGCACCTGCCCGTCGACCACGTTGCCATCGACGCGGATCGTGCCGGTGGTGGGCCGCAGAAAGCCCGCGATCATGTTCAAGAGCGTGCTCTTGCCGCAACCCGACGGGCCGACGATGGAAACGAATTCTCCGGCTTCGATCGTCAGGCTGACGTCGCCCACTGCATGCGTCGTGCCTTGGCGTGACTGGTACGCCTTGCCGACCTTGTCCAGCGTGATCATCAAAGGCCCCGGGCTTTACGCACGAAGCTCATGTTCACGCATCGGGTGTAAGGCACGGTCTTGATTTCGTCGTTCGAGAACTGGCGGCCGTCGCCCATGATGCCCGTCATGCGGTTGTAGGCGTCTTCGGTGATCAGGTTGTCTTTGAGGAACACCGTGTCCTTGTAGACGCCCAACGTCTTTTCGATGGCGGCGCGCGGGAATGCGCTCAGGTAGTCGTCGTAGATCACATCCGTGATGCCGGCCGCGCTGTTGGCGGTGATGAAGTCCTGCGCCTTGACCATGGCGGTCACAAACGCCTGCACCACTTCGGGCCGCTTCTGGATGGTGTCTTCCAGGGTCAGGGCCGCGATGCCGGGCACGTCGCCACCCATGAATTCATTCCACGAGGCTTCGGTGGTGGCGTCGAAAATCGGCACGCCCCAGCCCTCTTGGCGGGCCTGTTCCATCATGGACATGGTGGCCATGCTGGCCGACACCGAGCCCGTCTTCAGCGCGCCCAGCATCGTGGCCAGGTCGCCCAGCGGACGGATGTCGACCTTGTCGGCCACGCCCGCCTTCTGCATCAGGTACACCGCCATCAGCCAGGTGCTGGACTGCGGCTGGGTTGCGCCCACGCGTTTGCCGGCCAGGTCTTTCAGCGACTTGATCTTGCCGCTGTCGAAGTCTTCGCGGCGCACGATGACGTTGGCGTAGGTGAGCTTGCGGTCAAAGCCGAACACCAGTGCGGCGGGCTTGCCGGCAATGGTCAGCGCAGGCGCGGCGGTGGCCGCCGTGGCGCCGAACACAATCTGGCCGGCCGCCAGCAACTGGTTGGTGCGCGGGCCGCTTTGCGAGTTCAGGTATTCAACGTCCAGGCCGCCTTCACCGAAATAACCCTTCTTCAGCGCGACATAGCCAGCTGCGAAAAATGGGTCGATGCTGCCTTGCCCGTAGACCACGCGGCCCAGCTTGGGTTGGGCGAACACGACGCGCCCGTTCAGCAATGTGACGCCGGCCAATGCGCCAGCGGCCGCCAGCACGCGGCGGCGGGTAGTGAAGTCGGGGCGGTGATTCATGTCATCCTCGAAGTGAGTTTGGTTGCAGCTGTTTGGCGTAAACAATACCCCAGCGATTGCCGTCCAACAATGGAAAACGCCCGGCGGTGCCGGGCGTTGGGCGTTTGCGAGCAATGGGTTTGCGCGATCAGCGTCGGGGTTTTTGTGCCGGGCTTATCGCGCTGCGCCCCTGCTACGCGGCGGTTTTCTTGGGAGCGGCTTTCTTGACGGCTTTTTTGGCAGCGGTCTTCGTTGCTGTCTTGGTGGCTGTCTTGGTGGCCGTCTTGGTAGCGGTCTTTTTCACCGCTGCCTTCTTTGCCGGCGCCTTCTTTGCCGCCGTCTTAGTTGCCGTCTTAGTTGCCGTCTTCGTCGCGGTCTTCGCGCCGGCGCGGCCCGGCTTCTCAGGACGCGGCTCGAACTCGAAGCCGATCTTGCCGTCGGGCTGACGCACCAGGAACGCCTTGAACTTGCGATTGGTGCGGCTGGACACGAAGCCTTCAAGCAGGTCGGTGCGGCCGCTGCCCAAGAGCTTGCCCATCTGTTCGGCCGAGATCTCCTGTTGCAGGATGACCTTGCCCGAGCGGAAGTCGCAGGACTTTTCGGGGCCGACTGACTTTTCGCACACGTAGCTCATGCCGTGTTCGAACACGCGCGACTGGCACTTGGGGCATGGCCCAACCGGCGTGTGGCCGGAGAAATCCACGGCTTCGGTGTCGTCTTCGTCGTTCTGGCCGAAGTCGAACTCCAGCTTGTACTCATCGCTGATGCGCAGGATGGCGGCAAACGGCCGGCCCATCTTGCTGATGAAGCCTTGCAGCGGACCGATCTCGCGCTTGGCCAGCAGTTCTTCCACTTCCGGCAGTTCGAACGTGCGGCCGCCCGGGTGCTTGCCGATCGAGAAGTCGCATGCCGTGCAGGCGAAACGGCGATAGTTTTCCTTCACCACCGCGCCGCACTTGGGGCACGGCGTTTGCAGCGTGGCGTAGTCGCCCGGCACCGTGTCGCGCTCGTATTCCTTGGCGCGCTTGACGATGACTTGCGTCATCTGCGCGATTTCGCGCATGAAGGCCTCGCGGCCCAGGCCGCCCTGCTCGATCTGCTTGAGCTTGTGTTCCCACTCGCCCGTCAGTTCAGGCGAGGTCAGTTCGGTGACATCCAGGCCCGACAGCAGCGTCATCAGCTGGCGCGCTTTGGCGGTCGGCACCAGGTCGCGGCCTTCGCGGCGCAGGTACACCTCGTTGAGCAGGCCTTCGATGATGGCGGCGCGCGTGGCCGGGGTGCCCAGGCCGCGCTCGGACATGGCTTCGCGCAGCTCTTCGTCGTCCACCAGCTTGCCGGCGCCTTCCATGGCGGACAGCAAGGTGCCTTCGTTGAAGCGGGCGGGCGGCTTGGTCGACAGGCCGACGGCTTCCACTTCCTCGGTGCGCACGGTCTCGCCGTCCGCCACGGGCACCAGGTTGGCGTCTTCGCCTTGGGCTTCCTTGCCGTAGACGGCGAGCCAGCCCGGGGTGACCAGCACCTTGCCGTCGGTGCGGAAGCGGTGCCCCTGCACTTCGGTCAGGCGGGTGGTGACGCGGTATTCGGCGGCCGGGAAGAACACGGCAAGGAAGCGCTTGAGCACCAGGTCATACAACTTGGCTTCGGCTTCGCTCAGGTCGTGCGGGATTTGCAGCGTGGGGATGATGGCAAAGTGATCCGACACCTTCTTGTTATCGAAGATGCGGCGGTTCGGCTTCACCCATTGCTGGCTGACGACGGTGTCCGCGTGGCGCGCCAGGCCGCCCACGGCGTTCGAGCCGCCCTTGGCCAGCGCGCGCATCGTTTCCTGCACCGTGGTGATGTAGTCCTCGGGCAGATAGCGCGAATCGGTACGGGGATAGGTCAGCGCCTTGTGGCGTTCGTACAGGGTCTGGGCGAGCGCCAGCGTGGTCTTGGCCGAAAAGCCGAAGCGGCCGTTGGCTTCGCGCTGCAACGACGTCAGGTCGTACAGGGCCGGCGACATCTGGGTCGACGGCTTGGATTCTTCGGTGACGTTGCCCGGCTGGTCGCGGCAGGCGGCAACCACGCTTTGCGCAGCAGCGGCCGACCACAGGCGCGATTCGCGCTTTTCCGGGTCACGGTCGTCTTTCTTGAATTGGGGGTCGATCCAGCGGCCTTCGTACAGGCCGGCGGCAGCGACGAACTGCGCGCGCACTTCCCAGTAGTCGCGCGGCACGAAGCGGCGGATGCGCTCTTCGCGCTCGGCCACAATTGCCAGCGTGGGCGTCTGCACCCGGCCCACCGGCGTCTTGAAGAAGCCGCCGTCCTTGCTGTTGAAGGCGGTCATGGCGCGGGTGCCGTTGATGCCAACCAGCCAGTCGGCTTCGGCGCGCGAGCGGGCGGCCGCTTCCAGCGGCTTTAACTGGGCGTCGTCGCGCAGATTGGCGAAGGCGTCGCGGATGGCGGCCTGCGTCATCGATTGCAGCCAGAGGCGCTGGATGGGCTTCTTCACCCCTGCGTACTGAATGATGTAGCGGAAGATCAGTTCGCCTTCGCGTCCCGCGTCACAGGCGTTGATGATCGAATCCACATCCTTGCGCTTGGCCAGGCGGACCAGCAGCTTCAGGCGCTCGGCGGATTTCTTGTCGGTGGGGCCCAGTTCGAATTCCGGCGGAATCACGGGCAGGTGCGTGAAGCTCCACTTTCCCTTGACCGGATCATTGGGCGCGACCAAGCTCAGCAAGTGGCCGATGCTGGACGCGAGTACGTAACGTTCGCTTTCAAAATAGTCGCCCTCGCGCGCAAAGCCTCCCAAGGCGCGTGATATATCAAGGGCCACCGAGGGCTTCTCGGCAATAATCAGCGTTTTATTCATGTGTATCCAGTGGCGGTAGTCCCGCCTTAGTAGCGCGGATAATAAGATCGGAGATTCGCCAGATGCAAGTCGGCACTGAAAGACAAGCGGGATCCGAACTGCACGCTTGGCGTCAATTCTTGGCGCGAAGCACCTTGTGGCTAGGCGTTTTGCTGCTTGGCAGCGCTGCGGTTTGCTGGGTCGCCGCCAACTGGCAGGACATGACAAAAGTGCAACGCTTTGCCGGCACACAAGGCCTGCTGGCGTTTTCTGCGCTTGCTGCCGCCTGGACCGGGTTGCGCCTACGGGGAACGCCCGGCGTGCGGCGCAGCATCCCTGGCGCGCTTTTGGCTTTGGCCGGCATGTTGCTGGGCGCCTTGCTCGCGTTATTAGGCCAAACTTACCAGACTGGCGCCGATACCTGGGAATTGTTCGCCTGGTGGGCGCTGTTGCTGCTGCCCTGGGCGCTGGCCGCATCCAGCCAGGCCGTGTGGTTATTGTGGGTGCTGGTGCTCAACGTCGCGGCCGCCCTGTGGCTGGGCGAACGCGTGTTCACCTGGTACGCCATCTACGACGGCACCGGCCTGCCCAACCTGATCATGGCGGCGCTTAACCTCACCTTGTTGCTGGGCTGGGAGCTGGCCGCGCGCCGCTGGCAGGCCAGCACGCTGATCGGTCCACGCGTGTTGGCGGCTATCGCCATCAGCGCTTTGGTACTGTCCCTGATGTTCGGCTTCTTCATTCTGCGCGGGGCGGGTTCGCTGAACGCCGTGGCGTGGGTTGCCGTCACGCTGGGTCTGGGCTTTTTCTATCAGCGCGGCCGGCGCGATCTGGTCATTCTGGCCATGCTGGCGGCGGGCGTCATCTGCGTGTCGCTGCGTGTGGTGGGCGAATGGCTGCTGCGGCTGGAACCTGGCGTCTGGGCGGCGCTGCCCTTGGCCGCCCTGCTCATGGCCGAAGCCGTGCTGGCTGCGCGCTGGCTGCGCAAGCTGGCGGCCGAACCCGGCGCCGCCGTGGCGCCTGCTGACGCCGAACCGGCCGCCGCCTCGGCGGGCAATGCGGTCGAGTCCGGCGACGCGGGCACGCCCGTGGTGCAATTGGCCCCGGCCGCCAAGCCGCATGCCGAACCGCCCTGGTACGTCCAATGCCTGCTGGGCCTGAGCGCCTGGCTGGCCACCTTGCTGCTGCTGGTGTTCGTTGCGTTCTCGGGCTTCGTCACGTCGGAAGAAGGCGCCCTGGTGGCCGGGCTGGTGCTGTGCGGGGCGGGCGTGGCGGTGCTGCGCAGCGACGCCGGGCCGTTCTGGCGGCAATGCGGCACCGCGATGGCCTTCACCGGCCAGATCCTCATCATCTACGGGCTGTCCAGCTCCACGTCTTTCACCAGCGCCTGCTTCTTTGTCTTGCTGCTGGGCGCGGCGGTCTATGCGCTGGGGCCCGACGTGATCTTGCGCTTTTTGTCTGGCCTGCTGATCGCGGCGGCGGGCGCCGCCTTGATGTGGCGCGTGCTGGCCCCCGAACTGATGAGCGACGATCTGCTGGACGCCTGGCTCTACTTTGACGCGGGCCGCGTCGGGTTTGTCTGGCTGCCCATCGCCGTGATCGGCGCGTGGGCCACGGCCGTCATCCTGACTTGGGGCCATCGACAGGGTGGCAAGCGTGCCCACACGCTGGAGCCGCTGGCCTGGGCTTTCCTGCTGTCTGTGCAAGGAATGGTGTGGCTGGCGGGCGGGGTTTCGGCCCTGCATCTGCCCGCCATGTGGCAACTCAACCCCCAAGGGGCGGTACTTGCCGTGGCCGGTGCGCTGCTGCCGGCTGCCGCGGCGCTGGCGGTGCTTTGGCCGCGTCGCCACGTGCTGACGTCAGGCGTGACCTGGGGCGTGCCGATCGCCCTGTTGGTGCTGGCGCTGTTCTGGCTGCCCAGCCCCGGCGTGGGTTTTGCGCTGGCCTGGCTGCTGCTGGGGTTTGGGCTGAACCAGCTGCGGCTGGTGATTTTCGGGGTGCTGAGCCTGCTGGCGTATCTGGGCATCTATTACTACCAGCTGGATGTGTCGCTGCTGCAAAAGGCGTTGTGGCTGGGCGGCGCGGCGTTGCTGCTGTTCGTGTTGCGCGGCCTGGTCTGGCTTGTGCCTCGGTTGATGCGTACGCAGACGCCTGACCGGCGCGCCCCGTTGCCGCCCGTCTCGGGCTCGCTGCGCCTGCGCACGCTGGCCATCCTGGGCGGCCTGGCGCTGGTGCTGGTGGTCGCCAACGGCGGCATCTGGCAGCGCGAGAAGCTGCTGGCCACGGGCCGCGTCGTCATTCTGGAATTGGCGCCTGTCGATCCCCGTTCGCTGATGCAAGGCGACTACATGGCGCTGAACTTCGCCGCCAGCCGGGACATCACGCGTCTGCGCCTGGGGGGTGACCGCCCGAGTGATGACGATTCCCTCATGGGTTTCGAGCCCGATGGCTATGTGATGCTGCAACCCGATGCGCGTGGCGTCGCCACGCCGCTGCGCATCCAGCCCGACGTGCATCCGCATACCGATGGCGAGGTGCCGCTGCGTTATCGCGTCCGCGATCGGGGCGTGCGCATCGTGACCAACGCATTTTTCTTCCCCGAAGGCGAAGCCAAGCGTTACGAGGTGGCCCGCTATGGCGAGCTGCGCGTGGGGGATAACGGCGAGGCCTTGCTGGTGCGGATGCTGGGCGCGGATTTGCAGCCGCTGTAGCGGCGGGTGCGTGAAGCGAGAAGGCGGGCGCGTTTAGCGGGAAGGCGGGTGCGTGAAGCGAGAAGGCGGGTGCGTTAAGCCGGAAGGCGGCGAAAGCGCTGCGCCCAGTGCGCAGTGGCTTCCCGCAGAAACGCAGCGCGATCTTGCGCGGCGATAGGCGCGAATCCCAATGCGCGCCACGCGCCCTGAAGCGCCTGTAGCGGCGCGTCCGTATCGATGGCGGGGGCGCCGTTCTGCTTGGACAGCTTCAGCCCGCTGGCGGCATCCAGAATCAGCGGCACGTGCAGGTAGCGCACCGGGGGTAGCCCCAACATGCGGCCCAGCACGCGCTGGCGCGCCGTGGAACTGAGCAGGTCGGCGCCGCGCACCACGTCCGTCACGCCTTGTTCGGCATCATCCACCACTACGGCGAGCTGATACGCCCACAGGCCATCCGCGCGCCGCAGGGCGAAGTCGCCCACCGCTTGCGCCACGTCCTGTTCCTGCGGACCCAGCCAGCGGTCTTCAAACCGTTCGATGCCTTCTGGTACGCGCAGCCGCCACGCGCGGGCCTGGCGGCCAGCTGGCAACCCGTGGCGGCAGGTGCCGGGATAGGGGCGTTCGCCATCGGCGCCCGGCACTGTCTGCCCGCGCAAGGCGGAATCGGCAATTTCGCGGCGTGTGCAGCCGCAGCCATAGATCAGGCCGCGCGCGGCCAGCGAGTCAAAAGCGGATTGGTAGGCGGCGTTGCGTTGCGACTGCCACAGGATGTCGCCGTCCCAGTGCAATCCCAGCGCGTCCAGCTGCGCCATGATGGCGTCTGCCGCGCCCGCCACGGTGCGGGGGGTGTCGACGTCTTCCATGCGCAATAGCCAGCGCCCGTCGTGGGCGCGCGCATCCAGCCAACTGGCCAGCGCGGCCACGAGCGAGCCCGCGTGCAGCGGGCCACTGGGGCTGGGGGCGAATCGGCCTACGTAGGTCACGGCAAAACGAAAAACCCGCGCGGCAAGCGCCACGCGGGAGTCAGCGGGGTCAATGCAGCAGCCGCACGCCCTCTTCGTCCAGCAGCTCTTCCAGGACCAGGTTGTCGATCTCGGCTTCCTGGCTCCAGAGAACCATGAGGGCGATGATCTTGATCTTGGACAGCGGCACGGGCGTTTCCGGCGAAGCCAGGCCCCGGTCGATGACGATTTCGCGCAAGGGCGCAGGCAACACACCAGCCGATTCCAGGAAGGCGATGAAGCCGATGGATTCGGTGCCGAGTTGGCTGTATTCGTTGTCGGTGTAGATCCGGGTTCCGGTGTTGGGCGCCTGAGCGAGGTCGACACATCGTTCGGTGGTCTCGGCCAAGCCATACAGCCAGCCGAGGGCGTCGTCGATGTCTTCGTGCTCGAAACCGGCGGCGGCAAGCCGCTTTGCGAGCACATCGGCCGCAGGACAGGCTTGCGGCGTGTAGTAATTCTCGAACAGATAAACCAGGATATCGAACATATGGCGCAGTTTTGTGCCTGTTTGCACAGTCGGCCCGCATATCGGCAGACCAGCAAACATGAATTTTACTTTACGCTGATTTATTTAGCCGGGCAACCAGCGAAAAGGCGGAATGTTGTATGGCGTCATCGTGTATTCGAAGGCCCCCATTCTGCCGGTATTTGCTGACAAAATGCGTGATTCCCCTAAAAGAAAAAGGGGCGGGCACAACAGTCCGCCCCTTTTTTATCGGGAGCCGGGATGGGCCTTCAGCCGCCCGCGGCCGCACGAGCCTCCTTCAGCCCCCTAACCCGCCTTAAGGCGCCTTCAGCCGCCATTGCTGCCCCAAGCCGCCTTGAGCCGCCTCGGCCGCTTTCGCTGCCTAAGCCGCCTTGAGCCGCCTCGGCCGCTTTCGCTGCCTAAGCCGCCTAAGCCGCTTTCGCCGCCTTCGCCGTGTTTTCCAGTTTCAGTTCCGCCAGCTGCCGGATGAATACCGGGATGCAGATGACCAATCCGACCAGGCCGCTCGCCAGCCCGGGGATGATCGTCAGCAAGGCGCCGACCGTGCACAGCCAGCGCTCCCAGCTCTTCATGCCTACCAGCATGTAGCGCGAGAACGCCGCCGACAGCAGCACCAGCCCGACCATGCAGCCAAACAGCGTCACGAAGAAGTCGTACCAGGTGAAGCCCTGCACGGAAATCAGCAGCGACGGCGAAAACACAAACACGAACGGCACGATGAGCTTCGTGATGCCCAGCCTGAACGCCGTATTGCCGGTCTTGAACGGATCACTGCCCGCCATGCCCGCCGCCGCGTAGGCCGCCAACGCCACGGGGGGCGTGATGTCGGCCAGGATGCCGAAATAGAACACGAAGAAGTGCGCCGCGATCGGTTGCACGCCCAACTGCACCAGCGTGGGGGCGGCCACCGCCACCATGATCAGGTAGTTGGCGGTCGTGGGCACGCCGCAGCCCATCAGGATGCAGACGATGCCGGTCATGATCAGCGCAGCCATCAGCGTCAGCGATTGCATGTTGGCCAGGGCGTCAGGCAGGACCATGGCCACGCCGCTGGCCATCACTTGCGAGGCCGAGATCACGATGTACGAGATCTTGAAGCCCACGCCCGTCAGTGTCACCACGCCAATCACGATGCCCACTGCGCCGGCTGCCGCGCCCACCGCCAGCGCGTACTTCGCGCCAGTTTCAAAGGCTTCGTACAGATCGCGCCAGCGCAGACGCTGATACGGATTCAACAGGCCCACCACGATGCAGCCCGTGATGCCCGCGAACGCCGCCAAGTAAGGCGTGCGGCCGCTGGCCAGCACGCCGACCAGCAGGAACAGCGGAATCAGCGTCGGCCAGCGCATCTTGAACGACTGCTTGAGCTTGGGCATTTCTTCCGGCGTCAGCCCGCGCAGGCCTTCTCGCTTGGCTTCGAAGTGCACCTGCATGAACATGCCGAAGAAATACAGGAACGCCGGGAAGATGCCGGCAATCGCAATCTGCTGATACGGGATGCCCAGGAATTCGATCATCAGGAACGCAGCCGCGCCCATGATGGGCGGCGTGATCTGCCCGCCCGTGCTGCTGGCCGCTTCCACGCCCGCGGCGAAGTGGCGGGGATAGCCCACGCGGATCATCGCCGGAATGGTCAGCGAACCCACGGTCACGGCGTTGGCCACCGACGAGCCCGACAGCATGCCGAACATGGCCGAACCAAACACCGACACCTTGGCGGGGCCGCCCGCGTAGCGGCCGGCCACGGTGGAGGCCACATCCAGGAACAGCTGCCCCAGCCCGATGCGCGTGGCCAGCACGCCGAACAGCACGAAGTGGAAGACGTACGTCGCCACCACACCGACCGCCACGCCATACACGCCCTGACTCGTCAGGTACATGTGGTTGACGATCTGCGGCCACGTGTTGCCTGCGTGTTTGAGCAGGCCGGGAAAGTACGGCCCGAACATCGCATAAGCCATGAAGACCAGCGCAATGATCGGCAGCGGCCAGCCCATGGCGCGGCGCGTGGCTTCCAGCAAACCGATCAGCAGGATGGACCCCATGAACACGTCCATCGGCATGGGGTTGCCCACGCGGAACGCCAGGTCTTCAAAAATGTAGGGGATGTACAGCACCGACAACGCCAGCGCGATGGCGATGATCCAGTCATACAGCGGGATGCCGCCGGGCGCGAACCACGTGGACTTGGGCTCGCGCTGATAGTGCGACTTTGAAAAGCCGAACACCAGGAAGATCAGGCTCAGCACGAAGGCCAGGTGCACGCCCCGGTGCGTGGCTTCGCGCAGCAGGCCGAAGCCGGCGGTGTAGTAGTGAAACAGGGACAAGGTGACGAGCAGGCCCGACACGATCCAGGTAGCCGTCTTGTCCAGCGGCCGGAAGCGGATTTCGGAGTCGTACTTTTCCGCCAGCTTCTGGGTTTTTTCGTGATCTATTTCCATCGCTGAATTTCTCAGGGTGATGCCGTGAACAGGGCCGCGCGCGGCGGCCCTGCCCTGTCACGGCGCAACGCGCGCCGTGGTCGTTCCGTATAAAGCGGGACGGCTTACTTCAGCAGTCCGATTTCCTTGTAGAACTTCTCGGCGCCCGGATGGAACGGAATGCCCGCACCCTTGATGGCGTTGTCGCGGGTGATGAGCTTGCCCTTGGCGTGGCCGGCGTCCAGCGTCTTGCGCGTGGCGTCGCTGTACAGCGCCTTGGTGACGTCGTAGACAGTCTGCTCAGGAATCTTGGCCGACGTGACCATCTGCGCGTTGACCGAGATGGTCTTCACTTCGGGCATGTTCTGGTAGGTGTTGGCGGTGATGACGTCAGGCGTGAAGAATTCCTGCTTGGCGCGCAGCTCGTCGATTTCCTTGCCCACCAGCGGCACCAGTTCGATGTTGCCGGTGGAAGCCAGTTCGGCAATGGCGCCTGCCGGCGCGCCGCCCACGAAGAAGAACGCATCCAGCCCGCCGTCCTTGAGCTTGTCGCCCGCCTGGTTCGGCTTCAGGTATTCGGCCTTGATGTCTTTGTCGGTCATGCCGTAGGCGCCCAGGATCAGGCGCACATCGACCAGCGTGCCGGAACCCGGCTCGTCCATGGATACGCGCTTGCCCTTCAGGTCAGCCACGCTCTTGATGCCCGCGCCCTTGCGCGTCACCAGGTGGATGCTTTCCGGATACAGCGTTGCGATCAGGCGCAGGTCTTGCGCCTTGGGCTTGCCTTCGAACGTGCCGGTGCCGCTATAAGCCCAGTACGCCACGTCGGATTGCGTGAAGCCCGCTTCGAACGAACCGCCCAGAATGCCGTTGATGTTGGCGACCGACCCGTTCGATGCCACCGCCGTGGCGATGAGCTTGCCGGGTTGCGACACGGCGTTGCCGATGATGCCGCCAATCGGGTAGTACGTGCCCGCCGTGCCGCCCGTGCCAATGCGGAAGAACTGCTGAGCCTGCGCGGAACCTGCGGTGCCGACTGCGGCAACGGCGACGGTCAGGGCGGTGATCCAGTGCTTGAGTTTCATGCGAGCTTCTCCGGGTCTTGTTGCTGGTGTTGTTAGAGTTGATACGTTCAGTGCGGACGGTTATCGTTCTAAGCGCCTTTTGCCGCCGGGCCGTCCCAAGGCAAAAGGAGCCCCCTTGGGGGGCAGGAAGCCCGCATAGCGGGCGCACCGTGGGGGCCTATTTCTATGTTGAAATTCTGGCATGCGGGGCATGCGTAGCCAATGGTTACGGAGCTATCGTTTACCTGGGGGTCGATGGGCCTTTGGGTTATGGATGGTCTTCGTTTGGTTATGCATTCGGCCCTACGGTTACATCCCACGCGGTTCCCAACAACGGAGTTACCCCGATGTCCCAGGAAGTCATACGCGGCATAGCGCTGCCCCCGCCCGCGCAACCGGGCGACCCGTTGGCCCGCGTCGACACGCCCAGCCTGGTGCTGGACCTGACGCCCTTTGAGGCCAATCTGCGCGCCATGCAAGCCTGGGCCGATCGTCACGACGTTGCCTTGCGCCCACACGCCAAGGCGCACAAATGCCCCGAGATCGCGTTGCGGCAGCTTGCGCTGGGCGCGCGTGGCATCTGCTGCCAGAAGGTCAGCGAAGCCCTGCCCTTTGTGGCGGCCGGCATTCGCGACATCCACATCAGCAATGAAGTCGTCGGGCCGCACAAGCTGGCCTTGCTGGCGCAACTGGCGCGCACGGCCAAGATGAGCGTCTGTGTCGACAACGCGCAGAACCTGGCGCAGATTTCCCACGCCATGGCGCAGGCCGGCGCCGAGATCGATGTGCTGGTGGAAGTCGATGTTGGACAAGGCCGTTGCGGCGTGTCGGACGACGCCTTGGTGCTGGCGCTGGCGCAGCAGGCGCGGGACTTGCCCGGCGTGAACTTCGTGGGGTTGCAGGCGTATCACGGCTCGGTTCAGCACTACCGCACGCGCGAAGAACGCGCACAGGTCTGCAAGCAAGCGGCGCGCATCGCGGCGTCCCATGCGCAGCTCTTGCGCGAGAACGGCATTGCGTGCGACATCATCACAGGAGGCGGCACGGGCAGCGCGGAGTTCGACGCGGCAAGCGGCGTCTACACCGAATTGCAGGCGGGTTCATACGCGTTCATGGATGGCGACTACGGCGCCAACGAATGGGACGGCCCGCTCACGTTCCAGAACAGCCTGTTCGTGCTGTCGACGGTGATGAGCGTGCCCGCCGCCGACCGCGTGATCCTGGATGCGGGCTTGAAATCGACTACCGCCGAATGCGGCCCGCCTGCCGTCTTTGATGCTGAAGGGCTGACCTATGCCGCCATCAACGACGAGCACGGCGTGGTGCGCGTGGCGCCTGGCGCCACCGCACCCGCGTTGGGTGATGTGCTGCGCCTGGTGCCGTCGCACGTGGACCCCACCTTCAACTTGCATGACGGGCTGGTCGTGGTGCGGGACGGCGTGGTGCAAGACATCTGGGAGATCGCGGCGCGCGGCTTTTCGCGCTGATCGCCGTCAATCAATATTCATCGCGCAACACTGATAGCGCGGTGGTCACGGCGCCAGATTCGTCATCCCCAGAAATTGCCGCAGTTCGGGGGTGGCGGGCGCCGAGAACAATTCTTCCGGCGGCCCGATCTCATGCACGCGGCCCTGATGCATGAAGACGACACGGTCGCACACTTCGCGCGCAAAGCGCATCTCGTGCGTGACCATCAGCAGCGTCATGCCATCGGCGGCCAGCTCGCGCACCACCGCCAGCACTTCGTTGACCAGCTCCGGGTCCAGCGCCGACGTGATCTCATCGCACAGCAAGGCCAGTGGCTGCATCGCCAGCGCACGGGCAATCGCCACACGTTGCTGCTGCCCGCCTGACAACTCTTCCGGCCACGCGTCGAACTTGTGCGCCAGCCCCACGCGGGTCAGCATGGCGCGCGCCATGTCGGCCGCTTCCGCTTCGGGCATGCGCTTGGCCACCATGGGCGACAGCATCACATTGCGCCCCACCGTCAGATGCGGAAACAGGTTGAACTGCTGGAAGATCATACCCACCTTGAGCCGCAGCGCACGCAGCCGCAATTCGTCGTCGGCCAGTTGCGCGTCGGCCACCATGATCGCGCCGCCATCAATCTGCTCCAGCCCATTCACGCAGCGCAGCAGCGTGCTCTTGCCCGAGCCGCTCTTGCCGATGATGGCGATGACCTCGCCGGGTTCGACGCGTAACGTCACCCCCTTCAGGACTTCGTTGTCGCCGAATTTTTTGCGGACGTCTTCAAGGGCGATGAGGGGCATGCAACTTCCTTTCCAGCCGGAGGCTAAGGCGCGACAGGGGCCAGCACAGCGCGAAGTAAATCAGCGCGGCGCAGGCATAGACGGTGAAGGGACTGAACGTGGCGTTGGTGATCACCGTGCTGGCTTTCGACAGCTCGGTGAACCCGATGATGGAGGTCAGCGCAGTGCTCTTGACGATCTGCACCGCAAACCCGACGGTGGGCGCAATCGCGATGCGCAGCGCCTGCGGCAGCACCACGTAGCGCATCTGCTGCACATAGCCCAGCGCCAGGCTGGCGGACGCTTCCCATTGGCCCTTGGGGATGGCTTCCACGCAGCCGCGCCAGATCTCGGCCAGGAACGCGCCCGACCACAGCGTCAGCGCCGCGCCCGCGGCCAGCCAGGGCGGCACTTCCAGGCCCAGCAAAGACAGCCCGAAGAACGCCAGGAACAGCTGCATCAGCAGCGGCGTGCCTTGGAACAGTTCGATATAGGCCCAGCTGGCGCGGCGCATCAGCGCCACGCGCGACGTGCGCATCATCAATGCCAGCACGCCCATCGCCGCACCGCCGGCGAACGCCACCAGCGACAGCACGACCGTCCAGCGCGCGGCCAGCAGCAAGTTGCGGACGATGTCCCAGGTTGAAAATTCAATCATCGCGCCGCCTTGCGAAACAGCCGTTGGCCCACCATGCGCAGCAACTGGCGCAACAGGATGGCCAGCGCCAGGTAGATGCCGGTCGTGACCAGGTAGACCTCGAACGCGCGGAAGTTGCGCGACTGGATGAAGTTGGCCGCAAAGGTCAGGTCTTCGGCCGCAATCTGCGAACACACCGCCGAGCCCAGCATCACAATCACGATCTGCGAAGACAGCGCCGGCCAGATGCGTTTCAACGCAGGTTTCAGCACCACGTGCCGGAACACCTGAAAGCGCGTCATCGCCAAGCTCGCGCCCGCTTCGTACTGCCCTTTCGGCGTGGCGTCGATACCGGCGCGGATGATCTCGGCGCTATAGGCGCCCAGGTTCAGCGCCATCGCCATGCAGGCCGCTTGCATCTCGCCCAGCTGCACGCCCAGCGATGGCAAGCCGAAGAACACGAAGAACAGCTGAATCAGAAAGGGCGTGTTGCGGATCAGTTCAACGTACGCCGTGACCGGTGCGCGCAACCACGCCGGGCCTTGCGTGCGGACCCAGGCGCAGGCGATGCCCAGCGCCACGCCCGCCACCGCGCCGAACGCGATCAGTTCGACGGTGACGCCGATGCCCTTCACGAGCACCGGCGTGTAATCGAATACCGACGCGAAGTCGTATTGATAAGCCATGATGGCCGCCTTCGGTACTTACAGATCCTTGGGCAGCTCGGCCCCCAGCCATTTCTGCGAGATCGCCGACAGCGAACCGTCACGCTTGGCGGCGGCCAGGATGTCGTTGACCTTGGCGCGCAGCTTGGGCTCGTCCTTGTTCATGCCGATGTAGCACGGCGAGTTCTTGATCAGGAATTTCGTCTCGGGTTTTTTCGCCGGGTTGCGCGCCAGGATGGCGGCGGCGACCACGTTGCCCGTGGCGATCATCGGCACCTGGCCCGACAGGAAGGCGGTGATGGTGCCGTTGTTGTCTTCATAGCGCTTCAACGTGGCGGATTCCGGCGCAATCTTCGACAGCTCGATATCTTCCACCGCGCCGCGTGTCACACCAATCGTCTTGCCCGCCAGGTCGGCGGCCGACGAAACCTTCAGGTCCGCCGGGCCGAACACGCCATTGAAGAACGGCGCGTAGGCGTCAGAGAAGTCGATGGCTTTTTCGCGCTCGGCATTCTTGCCCAGGCTGGAGATCACCAGGTCCACCTTGCGGGTTTGCAAGTACGGCACGCGGTTGGCGCTGGTGACCGGCACCAGTTCCAGCTTCACGCCCAGCTGCTTGGCGATCAGCGCGGCGGTGTCGATGTCATAGCCCAGCGGCTTCATATCGGCGCCCACCGAGCCGAACGGCGGGAAATCCTGCGGCACGGCAATCTTGATGGTGCCCGCTTTGACGATATCGTCCAGCGTGTCGGCGTGCGTCAGCGGCGCGGCCAGCAGGCTGGCGGCGGTGCAAAGGGACAACAACAGGGTTCTACGGTTCATGAGGAACTCTCCAGGGCGCACATCGCCCGGGGCGGGTCGATGCGTTGCACACCAATTCGGTATACAAAGCTGGAAAAGCAAGTTCCGTGCCATTTCGCGTGCCAGGGGATTGCGCTGCGCGAGGCTTGCGATGCGTTTGCGCTCTGCCCTGTTTTGGTGCCGCGCATGCGCCGGAACCGGGCATGCGCCGCACCGGTTTGGTGGGTGTTGATAACTCGGGGCGCTTGTGCGGATCAGGCGTCCAAGTGGGGCCGCATCAGCGCGTCAAACCACTCTTGAAAGACGGTCAGCCGGCGCGTGCGCTGCCGCCGGTGCGGATAGATCAACGACACCGGCATGGGCGCCGCGCGATACGCCGGCATCACTTCGACCAGCTCGCCGCTATCCAGCAAATGCTGAACATCGAAGCGCGGAATCTGGATGAGCCCCAGGCCGGCCAGGCAGCAGGCGATGTAGTTTTCCGCGTTGTCCACCGTCACCCGGCTGGGCAGCGGTGCGGGAAGCGCGGTGTCATCGCCGGGCGGCAATTCCCAAGGCAGTTCGCGGCCCGTCTTGGGTGACGCATACCCCACGGCCCAATGGGCGCTGGACAAGTCGGCAGGCTGGCGTGGTTCGCCATGCTCGCGCACATAGCCGGGGCTGGCGCAGTTGATCAGGGCGATCCGGCCCAGCGGCCGAACCACCAGGCTGCTATCGGCAAGCGCACCAATGCGTACGGCGCAGTCCACGCCTGCCTGCACCAGATCGATCGCGCGGTCAGTGGAGGTCAACGCCAGTTCCAGCCGGGGGTGGCGGCGCAGCAAGCCAGGCAGCGCCGGCGCGATCAGGCGGCGGGCGATACGGCTGGGCACATCAATGCTCAGCCGGCCCGACACCTGGCGCTGGCTGGCATGAAACAGCTGGTCGATGTCTTCCACTTCCGCCAGCAACGGGCGCACGCGCGCCAGCAGTTGTTCGCCGTCGGCCGTCAGGCGAACCTGCCGCGTCGTGCGGTGCAAAAGGCGCACGCCCAGCTGCGTTTCCAGCTGCTGGATGGCGGCCGACACCGACGCCCGCGGCGCGTCCAGCGCGTTGGCGGCTTTGATGAAGCTGCCCATTTCGGCGACGTGGGCGAAGACGCGGTATTGGTCGAATCTGTCCATGCGTGACAGAGTAGCCGCTTACTTTGTCGTGTAGCCGCCGTTGATCAAAATGGTCTGGCCCGTGATCCACCAGCCGTCGCTGACCAGGTGGCGGATGAATGGCACGACGTCTTCGATATCGGTCAGCCCCGTCTTGCTGAAGGGCGAGAGCGCGGCGGCGGTCTTGTGATACGCCACCGCATCGGCGCCTTCGGCCGGGTAGAAGAACGGCGTGTCCATCGGGCCGGGGCCGACTGCTGTTACCGAAATGCCGCGCGCGCCAAACTCTTTCGACGCCGCGCGGGTGTAGTGCTCAACCGGCGCCTTGGTGCCCGCATAGGCGGCATAGAACGGCGTGAACGCACCCAGCAACGACGTCACCAGCGTGCAGATCTTGCCGTGGTCGTTCACGTGCCGGCCCGCTTCGCGCAGGAAGAAAAACGCCGTCTTGGAATTCACCGCCGTCATCTCGTCGTACTCGGCTTCGCTGATCTCGGTGAACGGCTTCTTCAAGACCTTGCCAACGGTATTGATCGCGATATCGGGTTTGCCCACGGCTGCGACCGCATCCGCAAACAGCTTCTCGACCGCGCCCGCCGTCGTCAGGTCGGCTTGCAAGGCTACGGCTTTCGCGCCCGCCGCTTCAACGGCGGCCACGGTCGCGTCGGCATCGGCTTTGGACGCAGCGCTGTTGTAGTGGATGGCGATGGCGCGGGCGCCGTGCGCGGCAAGGTCGCGCGCAATCAACCCGCCCAGGTTCTTCGCCCCGCCCGCAATCAGCACGACTTTGCCGTTGATGGAATGGTCTGCCATGGAAAACCCCTTCATGAATCAATGGAGCTTCGAGCTTAGGCAAGGGCTTGCTGTGGATAAACCGGCTGGTGCGAGATGGATCATCCAGAAAAACCGCCCAATCCCGGGGGCGGGCGTGCACGACGGGCGGGCCATAAAAAAAGCCGCCCCTGAAAAACAGGGACGGCTTTTCGGCGTGGCCGACGGCGTGCTTAGTCCACCTGCGCGCCGGACTGCTTGACCGCGCGGCCCCACTTGTCCACTTCCGTCGCGATGAATGCGCCGGTGGCTTCGGGCGTCAGCGGCATCGGTTCGGCGCCCCGGTCACGCAGGAACTTCTGCATTTCCGGCGTCGACAGCGCCTGGCCGATCTGCTTGCTCAGGTAGTTCGTCACCGCAGGCGGCGTGTCGCGCGGGGCCAGCACGGCGGCCCAGCCAATCGCCTCAAAGCCGGGGTAGCCGGATTCGGCCACGGTCGGCACGTCGGGCAGCTGCGGCAGGCGCTTGGCGGTGGTCACGGCCAGCGCCACGGCCTTCTTGTTCTGCACGTGCGGCAGGCCGGCCGTCACCGAATCCACCATCAACGGCACCTGGTGACCCAGGAAATCCGCTTGGGCCGGGCCACTGCCCTTGTACGGAATGTGGCGGATGTCGATATCGGCTGCGGCCTTGAACATCTCGGCCGACAAATGCTGCGTGCCGCCGATGCCGGCGCTCGCGTAGGCCAGTTCGCCGGGATTGGCGCGCGCCTGCGTCACCAGCTGCTTGAGCGACGTGATGCCGGATGCCGGCGTGGCCAGGAACATCAGCGGCACCGAGAACACGCCCGACACCGGCGCGAAATCCTTGGTCAGGCTGTAGTTGATGGTCTTGTACAGCGTCTGGTTGACCGCGGCGGCGCTGCCCGCAATGACCAGCGTGTAGCCATCGGCGGGGGCGCGCATGGCTTGTTCCATGCCGATGTTGCTGCCGGCGCCAGCGCGGTTTTCCACCACGATCGGCTGCTTCACGGCCGCGCCCAGCTTTTCAGCCAGCGCGCGGGCGAAGATGTCGGTGGCCTGTCCGGGCGGGAACGGCACGATCAGGCGGATGGGTCGTTCGGGATATTCGGCGTGCACGGGCGCGCCGGCCGCCGCCAGCGCCAGGCCGGCTGCAAGACTGGAAAGGATACGTTTCATGATTGGTCAGTAAAAAGCGACAACGGGCTGCGCGCGTAGGGCGCGCCACTTGCATAAAATAGAGCGCCCGAGACGGCGGCCCTTTTGAGGCGGCCCGGGGCGAATCGGCGGGGGTGCGTCACGATAGCATCCCTCTGTCGGTGCTACATTTGCCCTTTCGCGTTTCCCCCGCGAAGTTTTCTTCTTCCCCTGTCCTTTCACCCCGCAGGAACCGCCATGGAATTCAGCCAGTTCAACGTCAACACCCTCATGGATATCACCTCCCGCCCGGACCTCGTGTTCGTCAGCGGCAAGGGGTCCTGGCTGGAGGATCACGCGGGCAAGCGATACCTGGACTTCGTGCAGGGCTGGGCCGTGAACACGCTGGGCCACTCGGCGCCGGAAATGCAGCGCGCGCTGATCGAACAGTCGCAAAAGCTGATGAACCCGTCGCCGGCGTTCTACAACATCCCCTCGATCGAGCTGGCGCAACGCCTGACCGGCGCGTCCTGCTTTGACCGCGTGTTCTTCGCCAACAGCGGCGGCGAAGCCAACGAAGGCGCCATCAAGCTGGCGCGCAAGTGGGGCCAGGTCAAGAAGAACGGCGCCTACAAGATCATCACGATGAACCACGGCTTCCACGGCCGCACGCTGGCCACGATGTCCGCATCGGGCAAGCCGGGCTGGGACAAGATGTTCGCCCCGCAAGTCGAAGGCTTCCCCAAGGCTGAGCTGAACGACCTGGAATCGGTGAAAAAGCTGATCGACGACAAGACCGTCGCCATCATGCTGGAGCCGGTGCAAGGTGAAGGCGGCGTCATCCCCGCCACCCGCGAATTCATGCAAGGCCTGCGCAAGCTGGCCGACGAAAACCAGCTGCTGCTGATCGTTGACGAAGTCCAGACCGGCATGGGCCGCACGGGCAAGATGTTCGCGTACCAGCATTCCGACGTCACGCCGGACATCATGACGCTGGCCAAGGGCATCGGCGGCGGCGTGCCGCTGGCCGCGCTGCTGGCGCGCCAGGACGCTTGCGTGTTCTCGCATGGCGACCAGGGCGGCACGTACAACGGCAACCCGCTGACCACCGCCGTCGGCGTCGCCGTGTTCGACGCGCTGGCCGCCCCGGGCTTCATGGACGCCGTCAACGCGCGCGCCAAGCAACTGTCCGAAGGCCTGCTGGCCCTGTCGGCCAAGTACGGCATGAAGGGCGAGCGCGGCCAAGGCCTGCTGCGCGCCTTGATCATGGACCGCGACGACGGCCCCGCCATCGTCGAAGCCGCCCGCAACCAGAACCCGCAAGGCCTGCTGCTGAACGCCCCGCGCCCCAACCTGCTGCGCTTCATGCCGGCGCTGAACGTCACGGCCGAAGAAATCGACCTGATGCTGACGCAACTGGATGCGCTGATCGCACAGGTGCGTAAGGCGTGATCGCGTCAGGTAGGTAGGGAGTAAGCCAAGGGCCGCAGCAATGCGGCCCTTGTTTATTTGGAACGCCACCCATGGTGTGACGCGGCGGATCGCCTATCGTGCGTGGTATTGGTGTCCGTGGTATTGGTGTCAGACTGCAATTTCGGTATTGGTGTCAGACTGCAATTTGCATTGCTGTCAGACTGCAATTTCCAACTTCGATAATGCAGTCTGATTGCTTGTGCGTGATTGCTTGTGCGCAGATTGCCTATGCACCAAAGCGCATCGTTTTCGATTCTGAATCGGAGTCCTTATGGCCCTCAAGCACGCGAACCCGCTGGATGTCGTCGACCTGCTTCATAGACCGAGCGCGGAACCGGACCCGCCCGTCAGCATCAGTCTGCTGCGCACGACGGATGTGCAGATTATTCGGCTTGTGTTGCCAGCGGGACATCGCATGCCCTCACATCACGTTCAGGGTGTGATGACCCTGCAATGCCTGAACGGGCAGATCGACATCGAGGCGTCGGCTGGCCAGTGCACGCTCGTTGAAGGCCAACTGATCATGTTGCCGGGCGACGAGCCCCACAGCCTGTACGCGCGCGTGCCATCGGTTGCGCTGCTCACGCTGATGCACAATCTTCCGGGTCGATGGCAACCTCGGGAGGGGTAGCGAAAATGCAGTCTGACTCCATTTTTAAAATGCAGTCAGACTGCATTTTTTCTAGACTGCATTTTTTCTAAAGGCTGCAGAGATCGCGGCCCTTGTGTTCTTGGGCGTGGCGGCTGTGAAGGTGATGCCGTTGCTTGGTGATGGGTTGATAAAGGAATCGGAATGGACGCGAAGGAGTTCGTCGCGAATTGGAATGCGCTAAGGGCGGAATTGCTGGAGTCGTTCATGGCGCCAGAAGGCGCCAGCGACGTCGCAGCCAGGGTGCGGGCGATGGGCTTGTCAGCCGAGCAGGGCGAACAGATGCGGGTCGTGCTGGATGGCGTGCTTCGGGACACGATGTACACGCTGCTGTTGGGGCTGGATGGCGCCGCCAGCATCGGCGGAGATCAACAGGCCTTCACGATTGCCGATGAAGATGGGAACGTGATAGAGGGAATCGAAGACGAGGCTTGGGCGTCCTTTCAGGAACCGTTACTCAGCTGAAAATGCCGCGTCACCCATCGTTCGCACTCGTCCCACAGCCGGGGTGCGCCTCGTTTGATGACCGGCCCGTACCGCGAAAAAACCTGTTCCAGAGACACGCCGTTCTCGGTCCACGTTCCCCCGCCGGTATAAATGTTCGTGAGTAGCGGCTGAAAGCGATCAAGCGCCTTCGCGAACTGCGCGTCTTCACTCTCTGCCCGTTCAAATTCCTGCCACAGGCTGAGATAGTCATCGCGTTGCGGCGAGGGCAACAATCCAAACAAGCGCTCGGCCGCTTTGAATTCCTGCTCGGCCTGCAACGCGGCGGATGACCCGCCGTGAATCGGAAAATCACCCACGTCTATCTCAACGATGTCATGCAGCAAGAGCATCTGGATGACCCGGTTCGTATTCACCGCGCCACTCGCGTACTCGTTCAGGATCAACGCGTACATCGCCAAGTGCCATGAGTGTTCGGCAGAGTTTTCCTTTCGGCTGCGGTCCAGCAGCGGAGACTGCCGGACGACGGATTTCAGCCGATCGATTTCTCTTAAGAAATTCAGCTGGCTTTCCAGAGGGGTTGAATGCATGCCAGGGCCTATGTGGGTATCGGTGCGCATGGGCTGATTTTACGTGCGGCGGCGTACATCTCAGAAGTTATGCGGGCTTTGAAATTGCCGTCTGACACCTTAAAGTTCCATCCGATTGCACCTCCTGAACTCCATTCTCGATTAACGACCATGCCCTCACCCGCCGATGACGTTATCGCGCTATATCAAGACCACGCCGCTGCGTTTGAAGCGCAGCGTGGAACCACGCTTGTCGAACTCGGCTGGTTGACGCAGTTCCTGTCTTTACTGCCCGTCCCGCACCCGCAAGTGCTCGACATCGGTTGCGGAAGCGGTGTCCCCATCGCGCGCCATCTGATCGAAAACGGTTGCTCGATCACGGGTATTGATACCTCGTTGCCCTTGTTGTCTCGGGCGCAATCCACGTTCCCCAAGCATCGATGGATCGCCGCTGATATGCGGCGATTGCCGTTCACCGAGTCCTTTCACGGTTTGATTGCCTGGCATAGCTTTTTCCATCTGAGCCCCGAAGATCAACGGCCCATGTTCAGCACCTTTCGGCGTCTTGCTTCGCCCGGGGCGGTGCTGATGTTCACCAGCGGCACGTCGCCGGGAGAAGCCATTGGCCAGTTCGAAGGCAAGCCGCTTTATCACGGCAGTTTGGATCGCGAGGAGTATCGGCAGCTGCTCAATGCCAATGGGTTTGCCGTGAAGCACTATGTAGAAAACGATCCGGCTTGCGGGGGCGCCACGGTGTGGCTGGCGCAGCGGGAAGTTGGCACGCGTTGAGCGACAATGACGGCCGCCCGAGCCGCCCGAGCCGCCCGAGCCGCCCGAGCCGCCCGAGCCGTCACTAAGCCCGCCACTAAGCCCACCACTAAGGCCCGCCCGTAAACCCGCCGCAACCCCTCGCGGCATGCAAATACCCCGCATCAGGAAGCAGACTGCATGACCCAAGAAATGACTGCCGATTTCCAGCCGTTGCCCACATCCACCCTGGAATACATGCAAGCGCGACGCGCTCAGCTCCATGCGCTGGTTGCCAACCACTTTCCCGACAGCGAACTGACGCACTCCGCCGCGGACTTTGAACTGCTGCAACGCATCGTCGATGCCGATCTCCTGGAAGCGGAAGACGTGGCGGGCTGGGAAGCCATGGGCATTGCGTTTGGCGATGGCTTGACGACGATGGTCCCGGGCTTGGCGTGGGCGCAGGTCACCGACCAATTCGGCACCGATGCCGTGCTGCGCTATCAGGCGACGACGTTGCAGATTGGCGTGGTCACCATGCTGCTCAAGCGCGCCGAGGCGAACGAGGTGATCAACGTCGCGCATCTGGCGCAATGGCTGAAAACGTTCATCGAAGACAAAGCGCACGAATATCGTTGATTCACTTCGACGTGCGCGACGGCCCGTCAGTCGTGCGGCGCATTGCGCGATGATCGCTGATGCGCGGTCCCCCCTGCCGCACTCAGGTTGTACGCCGTATTGACCAAGCCAATGTGCGAGAACCCTTGCGGGAAATTCCCCACCAGGCGCTTGCGCACCACGTCGTATTCTTCGGACAGCAACCCCAGGTCATTGCGTAGCGACAGCAGGCGCCCAAACAATTGGTGCGCGTCGGCAAGCCGGCCTTGCATGATGTACGCATCGGCCAGCCAGAAGCTGCACGCCAGGAACACGCCTTCGTCACCGGGCAGGCCGTCGTCACTGTGCTGCGTGGAATACCGCAGCAGCAGGCCATCGCGCAGCAGTTCGCGTTCGATGGCGTCCACAGTGCCGGTCACGCGCGGATCATCCGGCGGCAGAAAGCCCACTTGGGGAATCAGCAACAGGCTCGCGTCCAGCGCCGTGCCGCCGTAGTACTGCACGAAGGTGTTGCGCTGCGCGTCAAAGCCGTGCGTGCAGATGTCTTGGCGGATTTCGTCGGCCAGCGCACGCCAACGGTCCACCGGGCCTTCCAGGCCAAATCGTTCGCAGGATTTCACGGTGCGATCCAACGCCACCCAGCACATCAGCCGCGAATGCGTGAACGCGCGGCGGGGTCCGCGCACCTCCCAGATGCCGTGATCCGGCTCGCGCCACAAGTCCTCGAGCGCCGTGAGCAGCACTTTTTGCATGCGCCATGCTTCAGCCAGCGGCGCCAGATCGGCCACACGGCCAGCGTGCAGGGTTTCGATCAGTTCGCCATACACGTCCAGCTGCATTTGCCCGGCCGCGGCGTTGCCCACACGCACGGGCGCGCTGCCTTCATAACCAGGCAGCCAGGGAATGTCGTGTTCGGGCAGCCAGCGTTCGCCGGCAATGCCGTACATGATCTGCAACTGATTGGGGTGGCCCGCCGCGGCGCGCAGCAGCCATTGCCGCCAGGCCTCGGCCTCTTCGCGATACCCGGCGTTCAGCAGCGCATACAAGGTCAGCGCCGAATCGCGCAGCCAGCAGTGGCGATAGTCCCAATTGCGGCTGCCGCCCAGTTGCTCGGGCAGCGACGTGGTGGGCGCTGCGACGATACCGCCTGTGGGTTGAAACGTCAGCAGCTTGAGCGTGATCAGTGACCGCACTACCGCGTCGCGCCGCTCGCCGGGGCCGTTCTCCCAATGGCAGCGCTTGGCCCATTCATGCCACCACGCAATCGTGCGGTCCATGCTTTCCATGCGGTCTGGCACGAAATGCGGCATCTTGTGCGAGCGGTGATACGACAAGGTGAACGGCACGGTCTCGTTTTGCCGCACGGTGAAATCCGCCACGCTTTTCATGTCGCGGCCAACCAGCGGCACGGCCGTGTGCAGCTCGACGGCGTCGGGTCCGGCGATGGCGCTCAAACCGTAATCGCGCCGACGTACCCAAGGCACCGCCTGCCCGTAGTTGAAGCGCAGCGTCAGTTCCATATGCATGTCGACGTGGCCCCACTCGCCTTGCACGATACGCACCACGTCCACGCGTTCTTCATCGTCGCTAAGCGGCATGAAGTCGTAGACCCGCACGGCGCCGGTAGGCGTTTCATGGCGGGTTTCCAGCACGGCGGTTTCGGGCAGGTAGCGGCGGGTGGTGTTGCAGCCCGTATCAGAGCCCGTATCGCAGCCCATATCGCAGCCCGTGTTGTCGCCCGTGGGATGGTTCGTGGAATTGTCCGTGGGGTTTTCCACGGCAGGCGCCGTATTGCGCGGCGCAAGCAGCCAGCGTCCATGGCTGTCGTCGCCCAGCAAGGCGGCAAAGCAGGCGGGGGAATCGAAATGCGGCAGGCACAGCCAATCGATGGAGCCGTCGCGCGCAACCAGCGCCGCCGACAACATATTGCCGATCAGGCCGTAGTCTTCCAGGGGTTTGGACATATGCGCTTAACCCGCGCCGCGAAATTCGGGGTACAGCGTCATGCCGCCATCGACGAACAAGGTCGACCCCGTGACGTAATCAGAATCGTCGCTGGCCAACCACGCCACGGCGCGCGCCACGTCTTCCGGTTCGCCGATGCGTCCGTACGGAATCAGTTTGAGCAGCGACGCCAGGGCTTCCGGCGTGTTCCAGGCGGGAGCATTGATGGGCGTGCGGATGGCGCCGGGCGCAACGGAATTCACGCGTATCTTCATCGGCGCAAGCTCTTGCGCCAGCGACTGCATCAGCAGCGACACGCCGCCTTTCGAGGCCGCATAGTTGGATTGGAATGCCCACGGAATCACTTCGTGAACGGAGCTGATGAAGATGATTTTTCCGGCGGCGGCATCGGCTGGCGGCTTCGGCGTTCGATTCAAAAACGCCCGTGCGGCCGCGCGTGCGCACAGAAACTGGCCGGTCAGATTGGTGTCGATCACCTTTTGCCACTGGGCCAGCGTCATGTCCTGGATGGGAGCAGGCTGCTCGATGCCCGCGTTGTTGACCAGGATGTCGATGTCTTGAAAGTGATTGCTTGCCGCGCGGAACAATTGCTCGACATCGTCTTCGCGGCTGATGTCGGCGGCGATTGCAACGGCTTGTCCGCCTGCGTTGGTGATGTCCTGCACGACGGCATGGCCGCGTTGTTCGGAGTCTTGGTTGGGGCGATGGTTGACGACCACTTTCGCGCCAGCCCGCGCGAGTTCCAGCGCCACGCCGCGCCCGATGCCTGAGTTGGCGCCGGTGACGATGGCCACACGCCCGGATAAGTCCACTGCATGCCGCATGCTGCTCTCTCCTTGCGGCGAGCCGATCCGGGGCGATGGCCGTGCGGATCTTGTCGCGCCGCGTTCGATAGCGAAAGTTCAGCTTAGTCCCGAACGCGTGCGGCTTCAACCGTCGCCATCGTGAGGGCATAACGTTGCCATCAAGGCGCCATCAATACGCTGTCAGGGTGCTGAAAAGGTTGGCATCAGTTTGCGCGATACGCCCCGCCCGTTCCAGGAAGGTGAACACGGCAATGGACGTCAGCGCCGCTCGCTTTCTCCTGGTGCAGGGCTCAAACCCCCTTCAGTCGCTGAAGAGCCACGCGTTTGCGGAGTTCATGGGAAAGCGGTTGTTTCGGTGAGGGTGGCGCCACATACGGGGCCGGCCTTTCTCTTGGTCTGATTTCAGGTGCGGGGCCAGGGTGGAAGTCGCTATATTGGCCACAATGGATGGTGATCTATGGAGCGATAGGGAGTGTATTGATGACGAAGACAGTCGATGCCGAGATGGCCGAGTTTGAGGCCGCCTTACTGCGCAGTGCCAAACAGGCCGTTGAGGGTGTTTACTACTGTTTGCATACGCCAACGGAGATTGTTCGGTTAAGAGGCCAACCCGTGGATACCGCCGTTGCGACTAATAAATCCAGCGCTCGCGTTGTCGATACCCAACCCCGTCAAGAACAACGCACAGGCAAGACGTCCTCCAGGTAAGCGCCCGGGTTCGGTTCTGCCGTGAGCATGTGCCGCATCCAACGTGTCGTTGAGGTCGGCTGCCATCATGTTCCTTCGTGCGCCCCGCCCACAGAATCGCGAAACGCCACCGCGTACATCGCCGTCACCACGAACGTGATCGGGACGCAGAGCAACACGCTTAGCGCGGCCATCGGCCAGTGATCGGTTTCGAAGGAGCCATAGGTCAACGGTTCGAGGTTGATGGCGGCAAAGCTGGCCATCGCGATCAGTGCGAGCAGACACACCATCAATGGCCAACGCGGATATGGCATCGGGGCACGTACACCGCCCGTGCCGGCCTCGTCAGCGCGTATCCCACCCAGTCCATACTCCCCTGTTACCGCAGCGCGTGGCAGGCTCACGCCGTACACGGCAAGCGCGTACAACACCGGCAGCCAGATGACCGCTAGCGCGGCGAGCAATGCGGCATAGAAGCGTCCGTCGGGCGGTGCGTCCAGCAACATGTAAACCGCATACGGCAGGTCGCCGGTTGCGCGCGCCAGGGCCGTGATGACGATGGCGATTGCGCTCAGCAGAACCAGGTACCGCGCCTCGCCCGAGCCGCCACGCGCCGCGGGCAAGCGGCTGGCCTCGCCCGCGGCGGCAATCCGGTGCCAGGCGTACGTCATGCGGGCAAACGCGATCAGGTTGATCAGGACCAGCGCGGCCCACAGCAAATCCGATGGCTGGTTCAAGCGTGAAAACGTCAACGCAAACGGCAGCGTTAACGTGAACGCGGCCAACGACCAGGGCGCTGCGGCCAGCATGGCGCGGCCCTGGCGGCGGAGGACGCTGGCGGTTGCCGCCACAAGACGGCCGGCCCCAAGTTTGATCGACACAAGATTCCTTTTTTTTTGGAAAAAAATGGCGGGTTGTTTATACCGCAGCCCCCGCTTTCCTGCGTAAACTTCGGGCATGCTACGCATCGACAATCTCAGCAAACGCTACGGCGACTATCTCGTCTTCCAAGGCCTGACGCATACGTTCACGCCGGGATGCGTGGCGCTATGCGAAGAAGACAGCACCGGCAAATCCAGCTTGCTGGGCATCATCGCGGGCGCGGTGGCGCCGGATGGCGGCGACGTCTGGATCGACGGACACTCGCTCGCCCACGCACCGCAACAAGCCCGGGCCCGTCTGGCCTATGTGCCCGACAATTGCCTGGCGTTTCCCACCCTGACCGGGCGTGAGCTGCTGCGGCAAGTGGCCGAGGAAAAGCACGTGCCGCTTGATGCTGCTGTGCTTGACCTTGCGTATCGTCTGGGCCTGGAGCCGCATCTGGACAAGCGCTTCGAACAGATGTCGACCGGTACGCGCCGCAAGGTGTATCTGACGGCCGCGGCGCTGGGGAATCCCGCAGTTGTCATTGCGGATGGCCCCAGCAGCGGCCTGGATGCGCAGGCCCGCGCCGTGCTGGCCGACGTGTTCAAGACCTGGGCGCAGGACCGCGTTGTGCTGTTCGCCAGCCACGATGCCGAACTTGTCGAGGCCTGTGACGCCAGCACGGTCAACGTGGCGGACTTGCGCTGACGTTGCGCCAGCTGGGAATCTCATATTCATAGGACGCCGCTTCCAGCGTCTCGTACTGCTTGAACCACGGGGCGACGTGCGGGTCGATATCGGCCGCCAACGTTGACAGCCACGCCGCCAGTTCTTCCTCTGAGGTCAGCGTAATCAGCGCGCCGCTGGCAAAGCTGTTGTCGTCCACCAGACCTTGATTCGGCACGAGATACGCACGCCGATACAAGCGGCCTTTGTCCCAGATTTCGGTGGGCACATACACCGGCCATTCCCGCTCATAAGGCACGGACACGTACAGACCCAGCGACACCCGCTGCCGGTTCTCAAACGAGTCCTTGTAGCGGATCAGCTCTACGCCTTGCTCGACGTCGCCCACCTTGCGCCACAGGCAGCGCTTGCGCTTCTTGCGCCAGCCGGCAAAGGCGGGATGCGGCCGCAGCGTTTCCATAAAGCCGTTTTCGATGGGCTCGAAGTCGATAGGCATGTCAGCGTCTGATGGGTTTTCTTGCGCGACATTCAACACGGAACTCGCCCATCGTGCGTGGCAAAACATGACAAATGCAACGATTTCCTGGCGCGCTGGCGCACTGGCGGCATCGCGATATCATGGCCGGGCCGTTTTTTCTGCGAGGCCGCGCTGGCACGCCCTCGCCGTCCATCCTTGAATCAGAAAAAGGAAAGAAGAACGATGTCGCTTGTTCCCGTGCTCGCCCGAGTTTGCCTGATTGGACTTTTCACGCCTGCGGTCGCCCTTGCGCTGTCGCCGCCCGACCCCGAATGGGTCGCGAAAGTGGCCGAAGCAACGGAGCGGCAACGGTCGAGCTTCGATAACTCGATTGGCAGTCTTGTGCGCGACGGCATGGCTTTGTTGGTGATTCCGACCATCAACCTTGATGCGGGGGGGCCGCGTAATTTCGACGACGCAGCCACGCGTGAGAAGTTTCTGCGCCAGCAAAGCCTGATGATGCGTTGGAATCATAAGACCGAGCGCGACTATGCCATCACCGCCGGCCATGGCAAACACAAACTCGATCACTTCGACCTTGGGCCTCGGTTCCAAACACCAAATGGCGCGATCACGTATCAGGTGATTCCCGTGTGGCCGGGCGAATACCGTCTCAACGTCATCACTTATCGTCAGCCAGGAGCCGCGACTCCCAACGGGACACGGAGTTGGACAATAGATGAGGCGTTGGAAGAAGTCGGCGTGTCTACGCTGATCAAGACGACGGATATCGGCTACAAGAAAACGGGTCCGTGGCCGCAGTACGAGAAAGCAACCGATGACGGATTGGGCGAGGGTTGCGAAGTGGTAGTACGTCTGGGGGGCGGCTGCGATGAAGCCGCTCGTGAATTCCGGTGGCAGCGCAGCGCCCAGCGCGGCGTCGAGGCCGGCACGGCCGAGGAGCTAGAGGTGCGAGGCATGACTGTGCAACTGCACTTTGCTCCGATCGCGTCAATCACCTTGAAAGAAGGCGAGGTCGTGTTGACCGATGGTTTCGTACTGATGGACGGCCAACCCGTGCTGAACATGGACAAGTGCCAGAAAACCGCGCGTGAAACGATGTGCCTGATTCAGTCACTGACCGTGCAGCGCTTGCCCGCTAGCATCGAGAATTTTCGTCAGGCGCCCAGCGCCACGAGTTTCAAGATGCCCAAGATGGATGAGTTGCTGCGCGGCATGGTCTACAGAAAGCCAACCGTATACGGAAAGCCGATAGACAAGGCGTCGCCAAACGTGATCGAGGCATTCCGATAGCCAGGCTTGGCGGGGTAATGGGTTACGCGCGGGTTGCGCCCCTACCCCATCGTCACGCCACCCCACCAAACCGCTTATCCAGATACGCAATGATCTCGTTGGATTCATACATCCAGCGCGTGCCGTCCGCGTCGTCGATCCGCAGGCAAGGCACTTTCACCTTGCCGCCGCCCGCCAGCAATTGCTCACGCGCTTGCGGATCATTCTTGGCGTCGCGCAGCGCGACCGGCACATTCAGGCGATGCATTGCGCGACGCGTCTTCACGCAGAACGGGCAGGCATTGAATTGATAGAGCGCGAGCGCGGCGGCGTCTTTATTGACCGCCGCCTGGCCTTGCGCCGAGCGCTTCTGCGGGCGCGGGCGCGTCAACGCGTCGCCCAGCACAATCAACTGACCCAGGCCGACACGTAGGGCTTTCACAAACATGGTGGGGGACTCGAAAGGAAGAAAGAGGCAGCCAGTCTACCCTGTGTGCCTTCAGCCCTGTGACCTCAAGCCGATGACTTCAAGCCCATGACCTCAAGCCCATGGCTTCACGCCTGCTTCTGTGCCGTCTCGTGCCCCTGCAATGTCTTCAGCTTTCTTAATTCCGGGAACCATCGCATCCATAACCCGGCAACCGCGATGGTTCCCATGCCCCCAATCACCACCGCCGGCACGGCGCCGAACAGTTCCGCCGTCAGCCCGGATTCAAATTCCCCCAGCTGATTCGACGCGCCAATGAACAAGGTGTTTACCGCGCTGACGCGCCCCAGCATGTGGTCGGGCGTGTTCAGCTGCACCAGCGACGAGCGCACCACGACGCTCACCGCGTCCGCCGCGCCCAGCACCACCAGCGCGGCGACCGATAGCGGAATGGAGGTCGACAAGCCAAACACCGTGGTCGCCAGCCCGAACACGATCAGCGAACCAAACAGCAACCGGCCCACGTGTTCGCCCAGGCTCAAGCGGGCCAGCGTCAGCGACATCAACGCCGCGCCGCAGGCGGGGGCCGCGCGCAAGGCGCCCAGCGCCCAGGGGCCGGCGTTGAGGATGTCTTTGGCGAAGATCGGCAGCAGCGCCGTGGCGCCGCCCAGCAGCACGGCGAACAAGTCCAGCGACAAGGTGCCAAGCAGCAAGCGCCGCTGGAAGATGAACGTGATGCCGGCGAACAGCGTGCGCCACGTCGTCGGTTCCTTGCGCGGCGGGGCGCGTTCGATCACCAGCGTGGCAATCGACGCGAAGGCCGACAGGTACAACGCCGCGGCGACACAATAGATCCACCCTGCCCCAAATCCATAACCGATGCCGCCCAGCGCGGGGCCGGCGATCTGCGCGATCTGGCCGCCCGAAGACGCCAAGGCGGTTGCGCGTGGCAGCCATTCGCGGGGCACCACGGCGGGGATCAGCGTGGACAAGGTCGGCGCTTCGAAGGCGCGCGCCGAGCTCATGATGATGATGGTGGCGTAGATCAGCGTCTTGCCGCCCACGCCGTGCAAGGCGGCAATGGCCAGCACCAGCGTGGCCAGCGTTTCCAGCGCCATGCAGAGGGCGACGATCTTGCGGCGGTCGTAGCGGTCGGCGACGTGGCCCACCACCAGCGTCAACGCGGCCATGGGCAGAAACTGCGCCAGGCCAATCAGCCCCAGATCGATCGCGCTGCCGGATAGCGCGTAGATCTGCCAGCCCACCGCCACCGAGACGATCTGAAAGGCCAACGACGCGCTGACGCGCGCGAACAGGAAGTGCAGAAACGGGGGGCGGGTAAGCGGACTGGGGGAATCGGGGGCGGGCATGGGAGCGTGCGCGGCAGGCGCGCGGGCGGCGCCGGAAGGCACATTCTAGTGACAGCCGGCTGACGCGAAACTAAAGCGCCAGCCGGCAGGGCGATAGCCTGCGGTCAATGAGGCAAGCCTGACGACCACCGCGATGGCGCGCCAGGGCAAGCGCCTACGCCCCGATCGACACCAGTTCAGCGCCTTCGGTGACCTGGTCGCCCACGCCGTAGAACACTTCTTCGACCTTGCCATCGGCGGGGGCGGAGATCGTGTGTTCCATCTTCATGGCTTCCATCACCAGCAGCGGTTGGCCCTTTTCGACGGTGTCGCCCGCCTTGACCGAGATCGAGATGATCTTGCCGGGCATCGGGGCCGTCAGGCCGCCGCTGTGCTCGCCTTGCGTGTCCTGCGCGTGCGTGAGGGGGTCGTAGAGCTCCAGGACGTGCACGCCGCCTTCGCCGAAGACGTGGGCGCGGTCGCCATGCAGCACGACCGTGCCGGCGTTCTCGTGGCCTGCCAGCGTGATGCGCAGGCCATAGGCCAGGTTCGGGTTGGCGCTGGCGTGCGAGCGCCACAGGAACGGTTGGGCGCCGGCGCCGGTGTCCAGCGTCCACGCGCCGCCCTGGCGGGCCACGGTGACGCGCCGCGTCTCGCCGTTGTCCACCCATTGCAGATGGCGTTGATATTGGTTGCCCAGGCGCCAGCCGTCGCGCGCGTCCCAGGGGTCTGCCGGACCCTTGCCGGAGGATGCCAGGCCGGGCTGGGCCAGGCCCTGGCGCACCAGCACGGCGGCCGAGGCCAGCGCCAGCGTGGCGGCAATGGCGGCTTGCGGTTCCGGCAGCAGCGTGGCGCGCTGGCGTTCGATCAGGCCCGTGTCCAGGTCGGCGGCGGCAAAGGCGCTGTCGCTCATCAGGCGCGACAGGAACGCGACGTTGGTTTGCACGCCCACGGCCTGCGTTTGCGCCAGCGCTTGCAGCATGCGGGCACGCGCCTGGTCGCGGTCAGCGCCGTGCACGATCAGCTTGGCGATCATCGGGTCATAGAACGGCGTGATCGTGTCGCCCGTGCGCACGCCGCCATCTACGCGGATATCGCCGTTGGTGAACGCGGTGTGCGGGGGCAGGCCCAGGTAGGCCAAGGTGCCGATCGACGGCAGGAAGCCCTTCTCTGGGTTCTCAGCGTAGATGCGGGCTTCGATGGCGTGGCCATTGATGCGCAGGTCTTCCTGGCGTGCAGGCAGCGGCTGGCCGGCCGCTACGCGCAATTGCCATTCAACCAGATCGTGACCCGTGATCATTTCGGTGACCGGGTGTTCGACCTGCAAGCGCGTATTCATTTCCATGAAGTAGAAACGGCCGTCGGGCTCCGAGATGAACTCGACGGTGCCTGCGCCTACGTAGCCCACGGCGCGCGCGGCGGCCACGGCGGCCTCGCCCATGGCGCGGCGGCGTTCTTCCGTCATGCCCGGCGCGGGGGCTTCTTCGATGACTTTCTGGTGGCGGCGCTGCACCGAGCAATCGCGTTCAAACAGATAGACGCAATTGCCATGCGTGTCGGCGAACACCTGGATTTCAATGTGGCGCGGCTTTTGCAGATAGCGTTCGATCAGCACGCGGTCGTCGCCGAAGCTGGACGCGGCTTCACGTTGGCACGAGGCCAGTGCATCCAGGAATGCGCCCGATGATTCCACGACGCGCATGCCCTTGCCGCCGCCGCCCGCGCTGGCCTTGATCAGCACGGGGTAACCGATGCCATCGGCTTGGGTCTTGAGGAATTGCGGGTCTTGGTTGTCGCCGTGATAGCCCGGCACGAGCGGCACGCCGGCCTTTTCCATCAACGACTTCGCGGCCGACTTGCTGCCCATGGCGGCAATGGCCGAGGCGGGCGGGCCCACGAACGAGATGCCGGCTTTTTCCGCGGCTTCGGCAAAGGCTTCGTTTTCCGACAGGAAGCCGTAGCCCGGGTGGATGGCGCCCGCGCCGGTGTCGATGGCGGCTTGCAGAATGGCGTCGGCGCGCAGGTAGCTCGCGCGCGGTTCCGATCCGCCGATGTACACGGCCTGATCGCAGGCCGCCACGTGGCGCGCATTGGCGTCCGCATCCGAATACACGGCAACGGTGCGGATGCCCATGCGTCGGGCGGTGGCGGCGACGCGGCAGGCAATCTCTCCGCGATTGGCAATCAGCAAAGTGTCGAACATGAATGTCATCCTGGCTGGTGTTCTTCTTGATCTGCGGTGGCGGCGGTGGCGCCTGCCTTACATGCGGAACACGCCGAAGCGCGTGTCTTCAATCGGCGCATTCAACGCGGCCGACAAGGCCAGGCCCAGCACGCGGCGCGTGTCCGCCGGGGCGATGATGCCGTCGTCCCACAGGCGCGCCGTGGCGTAATACGGATGGCCTTCGTGTTCGTACTGTTCGCGGATGGGCGCCTTGAAGGCGGCTTCTTCGTCGGCCGACCACTTGCCGCCGCGCGCTTCGATGCCATCGCGCTTGACGGTGGCCAACACGCTTGCAGCCTGCTCGCCGCCCATCACCGAGATGCGCGCGTTGGGCCACATGAACAGCATGCGCGGGGAATAGGCGCGGCCGCACATGCCGTAGTTGCCCGCGCCAAACGAGCCGCCAATCAGCACGGTGAACTTCGGCACGGCGGCCGTTGCCACCGCCGTCACCATCTTGGCGCCGTGGCGCGCGATGCCTTCGTTTTCGTACTTGCGGCCCACCATGAAGCCGGTGATGTTCTGCAGGAACACCAGCGGAATCTTGCGCTGCGCGCACAGTTCAATGAAGTGCGCGCCCTTTTGCGCGGACTCCGAAAACAGGATGCCGTTGTTGGCGACGATGCCTACCGGCATGCCCTGGATGTGCGCAAAGCCCGTGACCAGCGTGGGGCCGAAGCGCGCTTTGAATTCGTCGAACTCGGAGCCGTCAACGATGCGCGCAATCACTTCGCGCACGTCGTAGGGCTTGCGGGTGTCGGCGGGGATGATGCCGTTCAATTCGCTGGGGTCGTAGCGCGGTTCGCGCACGGGAATGGTCGCCAGCGGCGCGGGCTTCTTGCGGTTCAGGCGCGCCACAGCGTTGCGCGCCAGTTGCAGCGCATGCATGTCGTTGGCGGCCAGATGGTCGACCACGCCGGACAGGCGCGTGTGCACGTCGCCGCCGCCCAGGTCTTCGGCGCTGACTTCTTCGCCGGTGGCCGCTTTCACCAGCGGCGGGCCGCCCAGAAAGATGGTGCCCTGGTTCTTCACGATGATGGATTCATCGCTCATGGCGGGCACGTACGCGCCGCCCGCGGTGCACGAACCCATCACCACGGCGATCTGCGAAATACCTTGCGCAGACATCTGCGCCTGGTTGTAGAAGATGCGGCCGAAGTGTTCGCGGTCTGGGAAGACTTCGTCTTGTTGCGGCAGGTTGGCGCCGCCCGAATCCACCAGGTAGACGCAAGGCAGATGGTTTTGCGCGGCGATTTCCTGCGCGCGCAAATGCTTCTTGACCGTCATCGGGTAGTACGTGCCGCCCTTGACGGTGGCGTCGTTGCAGACGATGACGCATTCGGTGCCCGACACGCGGCCGATGCCGGTGATGACGCCGGCGCCCGGCGCGTCGCCGTCGTACATATCGTGCGCCGCCATGGGCGACAGTTCCAGGAACGGGGTGCCCGGATCGATCAGGTTCTCGACGCGGTCGCGAGGCAACAGTTTGCCGCGCGCCACGTGCTTGGCGCGCGCGGCTTCACTGCCGCCCAGCGCGGTCTGCGCCAGTTTCTGATTCAGATCATCCAGCTGCGCCTGCATGGCGCGCGCATTGTCGGTGTAGTCCTGCGACCGCGGATTGATGCGGGATTCGATGATGGGCATGGGGTTCCACCCGTCCTGCTTGATTGGAATTTGAAGGCGCTCTGGTTGAGCGGTTTGTCTCGCTGCCCGGTGGGCCGGGCATTCTTGTCGATTGGGTTTTCGTTGCGCCTTTCCAAGCATGGCCCGCGACTCGTTGTCGCGTCCGGAAGCCACACAAGAAAGGCGCGGCGAAAAGCCAATCGGGAGACGGAGGGTGAGTCCGTCTCCCAGGCATTGCCTTAGACCATTTCGATGGCCATTGCGACGGCTTCACCGCCGCCGATGCACAGCGTGGCGACGCCGCGCTTGCCGCCAGTCTTGCGCAGCGCGCCAACCAGCGTGGCCATCAGGCGCGCGCCCGATGCGCCGATCGGGTGGCCCAGGGCGGTGGCGCCGCCGTTGACGTTGACCTTGTCGTGCGGCAGCTTGAAGTCGGTCATGGCGGCCATGGTGACCACCGCGAAGGCTTCATTGATTTCGTACAGGTCCACGTCTTCGGCCTTCCAGCCGGTCTTGGCGAACAGGTTCTTCAGCGCGCCAACCGGGGCGGTGGTGAACCAGCCCGGTTCTTGCGAGTGCTGGCTGTGCGCCACGATGCGGGCCAGCGGCTTCACGCCGAGCTTTTCGGCGGTGGACGCGCGCATCAGCACCATGGCGGCAGCGCCGTCGGAGATCGACGACGAGTTCGCGGCGGTGATGGTGCCGTCTTTCTTGAAGGCGGGCTTCAAGGTCGGGATCTTTTCCGGCATGGCCTTGGTGGGGGCTTCGTCGGTATCGATCACGGTGTCGCCCTTGCGGCCGGCGACGGTGACGGGGGCGATTTCCCACTTGAAGCTGCCATCTTCCGTGGCGGCGCGGGCGCGGCGCAGCGATTCCAGCGAGAACGCATCTTGCTGTTCGCGCGTGAATTCGTATTTGGTGGCGCAGTCTTCGGCGAAGACGCCCATGGCCTTGCCCTTGTCGTACGCATCTTCCAGGCCGTCCAGCGCCATGTGGTCATACACGGTGTTGTGGCCAAAGCGGTAGCCCTGGCGCGCCTTGAGCAGCAGGTACGGCGCGTTGCTCATGCTTTCCTGACCACCCGCGACGACAACTTCGGCGCTGCCGGCGGCCAGCAGGTCATGGCCGAACATGGCTGCCTTCAGGCCCGAACCGCACACCTTGTGGATCGTGGTGCACGCCACGCCCAGCGGCAGGCCTGCGCCGAGTGCGGCTTGACGCGCGGGCGCCTGGCCCTGGCCGGCTTGCAGCACGTTGCCCATGATGACTTCATCAACTTGCTCGGGCTTGATGCCGGCGCGCTCGATGGCGGCCTTGATGGCCACCGCGCCAAGCTCATGCGCGGCCAGGCCGGACAAGCTGCCCAGCATGCCGCCCATGGGGGTGCGGGCGACGGAAACGATAACGATGGGATCTGACATGACTAGCTCCTGTGAGGGTCGGGACAGCGTCTGGGAGTCGGAACTGCGCGGGTGCCTGAAGGGCGTGCCGATCGCAGCCGTCTGTCCGTATCGTAAGGGAAAAATTCTTCAATTCGGCCTTGCGCCACCTGGGTGCGGCAGGCCTGCCACCAGTCCGGCTCCAGCAAGTCGGCATGGTGACGCATGAAGGCGCCGCGCACGCGCGCGTCGCCTAGCAGGAAGCGGCCGAATTCTTCGGGGAATACGTCGTTCGGTCCGATGGCGTACCAGGGTTCGGACGCCATTTCCGCTTCTTCGTTGGGGGCCGGCGGGATGCGCCGGAAATTCATCTCGGTCATGCGCTGGATTTCGTCGTAGTCATAAAAGACGACCCGGCCCAGCCGCGTGACGCCGAAGTTCTTGTACAGCATGTCGCCGGGGAAAATATTGGCCGCCGCCAGCTGACGGATCGCATCGCCGTATTCACGCACGGCGGGTTCCAGCAGCGCGTCGGACGCCTGGCGCAGATAGATGTTCAACGGCGTCATCCGCCGTTCGATGTAGACGTGGCGGATGACGACGGTGTCATCCGTTTCTTCGATCAGGCTGGGCACAAGCCGCCGCAATTCATCCAGCAGCGCCGGCGCGAAACGGCTGCGCGGCAGCGCCACCTGCGAGTACTCCCAGGTATCAGCCATGCGGCCGACGCGGTCGTGCAGCTTCACCATCTGGTACTTGCGCCGCACGGTGGCGTGGTCCATGCCGTCTTTGTCGATGCGGTCCTTGATCAGCTTGAACACGTACGGGTAAGACGGCAGCGTGAACACGCACATCACCATGCCCTTGATGCCGGGCGCAATGTCGAAGGCGTCGCGCGAATGGGTCAGGTGATGCAGGAAGTCGCGGTAGAACAGTGTCTTGCCCTGCTTTTGCAGGCCGATCATGGTGTAGAGCTCGGCCTTGGGCTTGCGCGGCAACAGGCTCGCCAGGAAGTTCACCACCGCGGCGGGCGTTTCCATGTCGACCAGGAAATACGCGCGTGTGAAGCTGAACAGCGTGCTCAGGTCATCCGCGCCCAACAGCAGCGCGTCCAGCGTCACCTGCCCTGCCGGATTGCGCGTGAGCGCCACGGCAAAGGGGTAGACGGTGGTTTGGTTGATCAGGCGGCCGACGATGTAGGCGCCCTTGTTGCGAAAGAACAGCGAGCCCAGCGCATGGATCTGGCAGTCGCTGGCGATGCGCCGGCCCACATGGCGCGGCAGCAGCGTACGCAATTGCTTGACCGCGGCGCGCGCCAGCATGCGGGTGTCGCGTGGCAGGTCTTCAAACGGCAGCGCCAGGCCGAAGTCGGCCACCATGCGGATCAGGCTTTTTTCCATGCCGTCGGTGGCCGGGTAGTACACCCGGTACGACGGCATGCTGCTGTCCAGATATTCGGTTGCAACGGCGGGCCGCACGAAGAGGAAATCGTTGTGGAAATAGTCGCGGTGCAGCAGCCGGCACGTTACCGAATTGAAAAACGTTTCGGCGCATTCGGGCTGCTTGTGTTCGCCCAGCAGGCCCACGAATTCCTGTTTGATCTGTTGCCAGTAGGCGGTCTGGGCGTCGGTCAGGGCGGGAACGGCCGCGCCGTTGCCGTTGCTGGTGCCGTTGTGGCTGGGGATGTCGTCCAGCGCGCTCTCGGGGCGCCCGCGCAACACGCCTTCCAGTTGCGTGGCGCATTCGCGCACGCGCATGTCGTAGTACTCGATGCGTTCGCGCGACAGGTGCTGAATGCCGTGCCAGTCGCCGGATTCGAACAGCGCCTTGGCGCGCTGCGCGCTGTAGCGAAACAGCGCGTAGTGGCGATCAAAGCCCGCCAGAATCCGCCGCGCGACATCCAGCGGAGACGGCCCCGGGGCGGGGGCCGGCTCGATATGCTGGACGTCGGACAGGCGGATCATGGCGGAGCGCTCGGCCGGCGGATCAGGCGGTTTCGTTGAACAGTTCGCGGCCGATCAGCATGCGGCGGATTTCGCTGGTGCCCGCGCCAATCTCGTACAGCTTGGCGTCGCGCCACAGGCGGCCCACCGGGTAGTCGTTGATGTAGCCGTTGCCGCCCAGGATCTGCACGCCCTCGCCCGCCATCCATGTGGCTTTCTCGGCGGTGTACAGGATGAGTGCGGCGCAGTCCTTGCGCACCTGGCGCACGTGTTCGGCGCCCAGCTTGTCCAGGTTCTTGCCCACTTGGTAGCAGAACGCGCGGCTGGCTTGCAGCGTGGTGTACAGGTCGGCGACCTTTCCCTGGATCAGCTGGAATTCGCCGATGGCCTGGCCGAATTGCTTGCGGTCATGGATGTACGGCACCACCACGTCCATCACGGCCTGCATGATGCCCAGCGGGCCGCCAGACAGCACGGCGCGTTCGTAGTCCAGCCCGCTCATCAGCACCTTCACGCCGCCGTTGACCTGGCCCAGCACGTTCTCTTCGGGAATCTCGCAGTCCTGGAACACGAGTTCGCCCGTGTGGCTGCCGCGCATGCCCAGCTTGTCGAGCTTTTGCGCCACCGAGAAACCCTTGAAGCCCTTTTCGACCAGGAACGCGGTGATACCGCGCTGGTGGGCTTCGGGGTCGGTCTTGGCGTAGACGACGAGCGTGTCGGCGTCGGGGCCGTTGGTGATCCACATCTTGGTGCCGTTCAGCACGTAGCGGTCGCCCTTTTTCTCGGCGCGCAACTTCATGCTGACGACATCCGACCCGGCGCCCGGTTCGCTCATGGCCAGCGCGCCCACGTGTTCGCCCGAGATCAGCTTGGGCAGGTACTTGGCTTTTTGCGCGGCCGTGCCGTTGCGGTTGATCTGGTTCACGCACAGGTTGGAGTGCGCGCCGTAGGACAAGCCCACCGAGGCGCTGGCGCGCGAGATTTCTTCCATCACCACCATGTGGGCCAGATAGCCCATGTTGGCGCCGCCATATTCTTCGTCGGCCGTCATGCCCAGCACGCCAAGTTCGCCAAATTTGCGCCAGAGGTCCATGGGGAACTGGTCGCTGCGATCCACTTCCGCCGCGCGCGGCGCGATCTCGGCCTGCGCAAAATTGCGCACCGCGTCGCGCAGCATGTCCAGGTCTTCGCCCAGGTCGAAGTTCAGGCCGGGAAGATTCATCGATGTCTCCGTGATAGTGGGTACTTACATTCTTATGGGCGCCTGTGGTCTGCGCCTTGTTTGCATCGCGTGGCTCATCATGCGCCGACACGGCGTCGCTACGCAATGATGCACCGCAAATATTACGTTTACGTAAACGTAAATTGGAGTCGGGTTATCCCTAGGGAAATGCGTATTTCCCAGGGAGTAACGGTGAGTAATATCCGTCTCTGTCCCTGAAATCTGCCTCGACAAGTCGGAGTTTGCCGTGCTCGAACTATCCAATCTGGAAGAAATTGTGGCGCTGCGGCGCGATATTCACATGCACCCGGAGCTCTGCTATGAAGAGCACCGCACGGCCAAGGTGGTGGCCGATACGCTGCAAGGCTGGGGCATCGAAACGCATACCGGCATCGCCAAGACGGGCGTGGTCGGGGTGATCAAGCGGGGCACGTCGGACCGCGCCATCATGCTGCGCGCCGACATGGACGCGCTGCCCATGCAGGAAGAAAACCAGTTCGAACATCGTTCGCGCCACGACGGCAAGATGCACGGCTGTGGCCACGACGGCCACACGGCCATGCTGCTGGCCGCGGCCCAGCATTTGCAAACGGCAGGCGGCTTCGATGGCACCGTGTACCTGTGCTTCCAGCCGGCCGAAGAAGGCGGCGCGGGCGGGCGCGCGATGATCCAGGACGGCTTGTTCACGCGCTTTCCGTGCGAAGCCGTGTTCGGCATGCACAACTGGCCGGGCCTGCCCGCCGGATCGTTCGGCGTGTGCGCCGGCCCGATGATGGCGGCGGCCAATGGCTTCAAGATCACCGTCAAGGGCAAGGGCGGCCACGCCGCCGCGCCGCAAGACTGCGCCGACCCGGTGCCTGCGTTGTTCGCCATCGGCCAGTCGCTGCAAACCATTCTGACCCGCAGCAAGCGCCCCTTGGATGCGGCCGTGCTGTCGATCACGCAGGTGCAGGCGGGCGGCACCGTCATCAACGTCATCCCCAACACGGCATGGCTGGGCGGTTCGGTGCGCGCGTACAGCACCGATGTGGTGGACCTGATCGAACGCCGCATGAAGGAAATCGCCAGCAACATCGCGGCCGCGCACGGCTGCGAGGCCGATGTGTTCTTCGAGCGCCGCTACCCGGCGCTGGTCAACACGGTGGCCGAGACCGAGTTCTGCATGAACGTCATGCGTGACGTCGTGGGCGACGAGCGCGCGCTGACAATCGAACCCGCCATGGCCTCGGAAGATTTCGCTTTTCTGTTGCAGGAAAAGCCTGGCTGCTATGTGTTCCTGGGTAACGGCGATGGCGAGCACCGCATGGCCGGCCACGGCCTGGGCCCGTGCATGCTGCACAACGCCAGCTATGACTTCAATGATTCTTTGATTCCGGCGGGCGCGTCGTACTGGGTTCGCCTGGCGCAACGCTACCTTGCGGCCTGAGCGCCGCGCCCGCTTGATGGGCTTCACCGCTACACGGATTACGTTCGACGCTTTACCCACCGCAGTGCTACGCAACATCACTAGGACGATATGAAAAAGAAGACATTGCTGATCAAGGCCGCGGGGGCGGCCCTGGCAATCATGGCAAGCGGCGCGATGGCCCAGCAAAGCTGGCCCGCCAAGCCTGTGACGCTGGTCGTGCCCTACACCGCCGGCGGCAGCGCCGATGCGATCGGGCGCCGCCTGGGCGACGCGTTGCGCAAGGAAGCCAACGTGACCGTCATCGTTGAAAACAAGCCGGGCGCGGGCGCGTCTGTGGGTACGGACTTTGTGGCTCGCGCGCAGCCGGACGGCACCACGCTGCTGTTGGCGTCCACCAGCCCGCTGACCATCTTCCCGCATCTGGCCAAGACCAACTACGACCCGATGAAGGATCTGACGCCGGTGGCCAGCGTGGCGGTGGCGCCGGTGGCGATCGTTGCCACCAAGTCGTTGCCGGTGAAGGATTTCGCGGGGCTGGTCGAGTACGCCAAGTCGCATCCGGAAGGGGTGCGTTATGGCACCCCGGGCCAAGGCACCGTGGCCCACATCGGCATGGCCGCTGTCACCACGCAGACCGGCACGAAGATGCTGCACGTGCCGTATCGCGGCAACAGCCAGGCGCTGACCGATGGCTTGGGCGGCGTGATTGAACTGCTGGTGGTCAATAGCGATGTGGTGTTGCCGCATGTGGCCAATGGCGCATTGAAGCCGTTGGCCGTGATGGCGCCGCAACGTCTGGCTGCCTGGCCCGACGTGCCCACGATGGCCGAATTGAAGATGCCGCAAGCGCAGTACTACTCGAACTTTGGCGTGTTCGCGCCGGCCAACCTGCCGCCGGCTGTGTCGCAGCCGCTGCAAGCGGCGTTGACCAAGGCCGTTGCCAGCGCCGAGTTCCAGGACCTGCTGGCGAAGTCGTACCTGCAACCTGGTACGGCATCGGGCGATGCGTTCGTTAAGCAGGTGCAGGCGGAATTCACGAACAACGCCCGCATCATCAAGGAAGGCAATATCAAGGCCGAATAAGCCTGGGTTCAATCGTGCCGGTTGCGTAAGCGTCCCCGTGTTGGGCCTACGGCTTTAAGGCCTCCAGCGCGGGGCGCTTACGCGATTTTTGCGGCGCACCCCGTTCATCCACGGGCAGCGGCGCCACCCGATACCGCATTCGGGCCAATGAATCTGCTTTGGTGATCCGCGCGATGTGCGCGCATTGCGCACACCAATGCCCGGCCCGGATCGACGCGAATGGCGCATACCAATCGTGCCCGCGATGGCATAGCCAATGCAGCTTCTTGGTGGTGTTTACATAGCTGGATGACAGGCATTGCCCGCCGCGTTCGCGCGCTGCGTGATGCGCCGCTTCGATGCCCAGGCGCTTGTTGACGTTCGCACACACGCCGCACCAACTTCCCAACAGTATCTTGCCGCCCGTGGTCAGCCATTCATGGCCTTCCGTGCAACGGAATCGGTAGCGCACGCCCAGCCCGTGATACGCGTCCGACAAGCAGGCGCCGCCACGTTCGGCGGCCTTGCGTTGCAGGCGTTCCAGGCCGTCCGGATGCCGATACCCTTCAACCTTGCGCAGCCGCGCGCATTCCGGGCACCAGGTGCGCCGCAGGACATCGGCGCCGGGGGCGTTCCATTCATGGCCCGCGCCACAGCGAAAGCGGAACACGCGTTGCCCGCGAGGGCTTGCCGTGTCCAGGCAGACGCCGCCGCGCGCCGCTGCCGTTTGATGAATACGGGTCAGCAGATCGTCGCGCCTGCGCCGGTAGCCGGCATCGCGTCCGCAGACGGGGCAACCGGTACGATCCAGCGCCTTGTTGCCGTTGCGGGTCCAGCGGTGACCGGCCTGGCATTGGAAGCGATGCGGCCTGTCCCAGCCGAGCCAGTGCGATTCCAGGCATTGCACGCCGGCCTCTTGCGACAAGGCGCGCAAGCGGGTGAAGTTTGCTTCTGCCGTACAGACGGGGCATTTGGTCTCGCGCGCGCGGCCAAACGTTTGCAAGGTGCGGTCAAAGCGGTGCCCTGCGCGGCATTGAAAACGGTACATCGCAGACAAGCCGCGCCAGTCGCTATCCAGGCACTCAAAGCCTGCGGCGTCGGCGGTTGCGCGAAGCTGCGGCTGGCGGTCAAGAATGGGGTGAGGACGGCTCTTGTGCATGGAGCCGATCTTGCCTTCCCGCCGTGCGCAAAGATATTGGATGAATCCGATTTTGGGTCGGAACTATCAACGCCGATCGCGGTGACGCCACGCGGGCGGCCGCGCGCTTGATCAACGGCCGATGCAGGCCCGAAGGTTTACGCGCTGCGCGGCCCGAACATGATGACGAGCATGCCCGCGATGCACAGGCCCACGCCAACCCAATCGCTGATGCTGGGCCGCACGCCGTCTACCGCCCACAGCCACAGCAGCGCCATGCCGATGTACACACCGCCATACGCCGCGTAGACGCGGCCAGAAGCGGTGGGATGCAAGGTCAGCAGCCACGCGAACAGCGCCAGACTGACGGCGGCGGGCGCCAGCAGCCAGATGGAATGGCCCTTGCGCAGCCACAGATAAGGCAGATAGCAGCCGATGATTTCGGCCAGCGCGGTCAGGACGAACAGCGCAACGGTTTGCAGGGCGGCCATGAGTCGGCCCTTATGGCTTTTGCGCCAGCAGCACGCGGCATTCGCGTTCCTGCTGTGCAATCTCTTGCAAGGTGTCTTCGATGTCGCGGCGTTGTTGTTCGAGCGTGGCGCGATGCTGTTCCAGTACGCTCAGGTACTGACGCAGCTGCACTTCGGTATCGCCCGGCCCGTCATACATGTCGATCAGGGTCAGGATTTCGGACAGTTGCAGCCCCAGCCGCTTGCCGCGCAGTGCCAGCTTCAGGCGCGTGCGGTCGCGCGGACCGAAGATGCGGTTGCGGCCCTCGCGTGCCGGGCTGACGATCCCCTGGTCTTCGTAGAAGCGGATCGTGCGGGGCGTGACGTCGAACTCGCGGGCGAGTTCAGAGATGGTCCAGGTTGACGAGGGCATGCGACGTGTGGCAGTTTACGTAAACGTAAATTATGATGACTTGACGTGAACGTCAAGCGTGGAGCGAGAGGCAATGAACCCCAACGAACAGAAATTGCAGTATCCCTGGGCGGACTTCCAGCCCGAAGCCGGCCATGCCCATGTGGTGACGGAGGGCGTCAAATGGATTCGGATGCCGCTGCCGTTCGCGCTGGATCATATCAACCTCTGGCTGCTGCGCGACAACATCGACGGCCGCGACGGCTGGACGATTGTTGACTGTGGCATCTCGCGCGACGAGGTCAAGTCGTTGTGGGAAGACGTTTTCAAGAACGAACTGGAAGGGCTGCCGGTGTTGCGTGTGCTGGTCACGCACATGCATCCTGACCACATCGGCCTGGCCCATTGGCTGTGCGAGCGCTGGGACGCGCAGCTGTGGATGACGATGACGGACTTCATGGTGGCGTCGTTGTGGTCGTCGCGCCGCAATGAGGCCGGCGGCGGCCCAGGCGGCCAATCGGCGGTGGCGCATTTCGCCCGCCATGGCCTGACCGACCCGGACGCGCAGGAGCAAATCCGCCAGCGCGCCAACTACTACCCGAACCTGGTGCCCGCCGTGCCCGCGCGCTACACGCGCATCATGCACGGCGATCAGGTCCGCATCGGCGGCCGCGATTGGCGCGTGATTGTCGGCTACGGCCATGCGCCGGAACATGCGTCGCTGCACTCGCCGGGCCTGAACGTGCTGGTCTCTGGCGACATGGTGTTGCCGCGCATCTCGACGAACGTCAGCGTGTTCGATTACGAACCCGACGCCAATCCCCTGCCCTTGTATCTGCGGTCGCTGGATGGCTATGACGGCTTGCCGGATGACACGCTGGTGCTGCCGTCGCATGGCCGGCCGTTCACCGGTTTGCACGAGCGCATCGCGCAACAGCACGAGCATCACCGTGACCGGCTGGCGGAAGTGCTGGAAGCGTGCACGGTGCAGCCGCAGTCCACGTCCGACATCGTGCCGGTGCTATTCAAGCGCAAGCTGGATCTGCATCAGCTGACCTTCGCCATGGGCGAGGCGCTGGCGCATCTGCACGCGCTGTATTTCGAAGGCAAGCTTAAACGCGCGACCGGGGCGGATGGCATCGTGCGCTTCACGGCGGCGTGATCGGCCACTCACACCGCCGCGCTGATGGAGGCTTTGCGGCCCCTCTTAGCGCGTGGCGGTGGCCAGCCTGACGGCCAGGCCCACAAACACCAGCGCGGCGATGCGGTTCAGCCAACGCTTGGCCGTCACCGAGCGTTGCAGCAGTTCGCCGAACGCGCCCGAGAAGAATGCGATGGCGCCGAACACCAGCAACGTCGACACCATGAACACCGCGCCCAGCTGCATGACCTGCACGCCGACGGGGCCAAGCGCGGGGGTGGTGAACTGCGGCAGAAACGCGAAGAAGAACAGCAGCACCTTGGGGTTCGTCAGGTTCATGACGATGCCGCGCCGGTACAGCGCGCCGGGCTTGAGCGGTTCGGGCCGCTTGCCATCTTCCGCTTCGACGGGCGCGCGCAAAATCTGCCACGCCAGATACGCAAGATACGCAGCCCCCGCCAGCTTCAGCGCTGTGAACGCCATGGGCGACGCGGCGAACACCGCCGCCAAACCCAGCGCCACGGCCGCCGTGTGACCCAACAGGCCGGTGCACAGGCCCAGCACCACCAGCATGCCCGCCTTGCGTCCCCAGATAGCCGATTGCATCAGCACGAACAGATTGTCCGGCCCGGGCGTCAGGGCCAGCAGGACGGCAATGCCGAAAAAAGCGATCAAGGTATCAAGGGGCAGCATGGGATTTCGCCTGGTGCGGGTGGGTTCCGGTCAGCCGGAGAATGGCATCATAAGGGCAAAATCCACGCCGTCCACCCGCGCTACCGGACATACAAGGAGAGAGAGACACGCCATGACGACTCATGCTGCAAGCGCTGACACAACCCCTGGCGCAAACCCTGACGCCAGTCTTGACCCTAACCTTCACTCAAAGCTCGATGCAAGCGCTGACGCAACAGCCCTTCCGGCCGGTGGCGACGCCGCGCTCGAAGCGTGGATGTTGACCCGGCACAGCTGCCGCGCGTTCCTGCCCGCGCCTGTGCCACGCGGCGTCATTGAACGGATTCTGACCCTGGCCCAGCGCACGGCGTCGTGGTGCAACTGCCAGCCCTGGCAGGTGGCGATTACCGAAGGCGCAGGCACTGATCGTTTACGGGCGGCGCTTACCGCACGAGCCGAACACGCCGGCTTCACGCCCGACTTCCCCTTCCCCCGCGAGTACCGCAACGAATACCTGGCCCGCCGCCGCGAGTCGGGCTTTCAGCTGTACGGTGCGGTGGGCGTGGCGCGCGGCGACCGCGAGGCCTACCGCCAGCAAGAGATGCGCAACTTCCAATTGTTCGACGCGCCGCACGTGGCGATCATCACCACTGACGAGGCGTTGGGCGAATACGGCGCGATGGATTGCGGCGGGTACGTCGCCAACTTCCTGCTGGCGGCCCAGGCCAATGGCGTGGCCACCGTGGCTCAGGCGTCGCTGGCGATGTACCCCGAAGTGCTGCGCGGCGTGCTGGGCATTGCGCCCGGCCGGCGCGTGGTCTGCGGCATTTCCTTTGGCTACGCCGATACCGCGCATCCCGCCAACAGCTACCGCACCCGGCGCGCCGAGCTGCCGGAAACCGTCAACTGGGTCACGAGTTAGGGACAGGGGCTAGGGACAGGCGCCCGCGCGCCTGATAAGGTTCACCCTATTCGCCCCTATTCGCCCCGATTCGGCCTTGTTCACACTACCGCATTCCTTCAGCAGATGACTTCCAAACACATCGATACGGTTTTGCAGCACGCGGGCACCGCCCCGTTCAACCCCGAGACCGGCACCGCGCCCGTGCCGCTGCCGCCCATGCGCGCCAGCACCGTGCGTTTCGAGAACCTGGCCGCGCTGGAACAGGCGCAGCGCAGCAAGGCCGCTGGCGGCCGCGCCACCACCTACGGCCGCATGGGCATGGACACCCACGCCGCGCTGGAGGAAGTCTTCACGCAGCTGGAAGGCGGCACGCATTGCTATCTGGCGTCGTCGGGCCTGTCGGCCATGACGATGGTGATGATGGCGTTGTGCTCGGCGGGTGACCACGCCCTGATTTCCGATTGCGTGTACGGCCCGATGCGTGAGCTGGACGACGCGGTGCTCAAGCGCATGAACATCGACATCACGTACTTCTCAACCAGTGATGACCTGGAATCGCTGGTGCAGCCGAACACGAAGCTGTTGTACGTGGAGTCGCCGGGTTCGCTGTTGTTTGAAATGCTGGACATGGGCGCGATGGCGGCCTTTGCCAACGCGCACGGCTTGGTGCTGGCGACTGACAACACCTGGGGCTCCGGCTACATCTATCGCCCGCTGACGTTGGGCGCGCAGGTGTCCGTCATTGCAGGCACGAAGTACGTGGGCGGCCACTCCGACCTGATGCTGGGCGCGGTGGTGACCAACGACGAGGCCATCGCCAAGAAGCTCAACCGCACGCAGTACGCGATGGGGTATTCCATCAGCGCGGACGACGCGTGGCTGGCGCTGCGCGGGGTGCGCACGATGCCGATCCGCATGGCGCAGCACGCGCGCCATGCGCTGCAAGTGTGCGAGTTCTTCAAGAGCCGCCCCGAGACCGTGCGCTTGTTCCATCCGGCCTGGCCGGCCGACCCCGGCCATGCGCTGTGGAAACGTGATTGTTCCGGCTCCAACGGCATGCTGTCGGTTGAGCTGCGCCTGTCGCCCGCGGCCGCGCGCGCCTTTGTGGACGCGCTGACCTTGTTTGGTATCGGCTTTTCCTGGGGCGGCTACGAAAGCCTGGTGCAGCTCGTATCGCCCAAGGAATTGTCCCATCACCGCTATTGGGGCGAAGGCGACAACGCACTGGTGCGCTTGCACATCGGATTGGAATCGCCGGAAGACATCATCGCGGATCTGACGCAGGCGCTGGAAAAGGCGGCGGCGGTCAGCGAGTAAGCGCGACGGTCTGAACCCGCCGCGCCATATTTCGGAATGCGGCGCGGCGGGTTCAGACTGCCGCGCTGCGTATCCACGCGCCGATGCGCGCGGCGATGTCGTCGCTGTTGTCGTCCATCATCGGCATGTGGGAATTGCCCGCAATGCCCTGGTCGGCCAGCCGCCACGTATCCACCCGCGCACCATGCCAGGCAAGTGATTCGGCGTAGTCCTGCCCGCTTGCGCACAGGCGCTGCCATAGCGGCATGGCATCCAGATAGTCGCCATAGACAAACAGGAACGGTTTGCCCGCCACGGCGGCGGCCGTGACGTCGCCCGAAAACCCCGACGGCTCGATGCCGATCACGCCACGCACCAGATCGGGCCGAGCATGCAGCGCCCGGTACGCCACTTCGCCGCCGTGGCTGTGCGCCAGCACCAGGCATGGGCCGATGCGGTCCAGCACGGCGCAGAAACCGTGCAGGGCCGCATCGTTGTTGCCCGGCCAGCGCGGCACGGCATGCCGGATGAAATCATCGAACGCATCAACGGGAAAACGTTGCCCCGCGAACGCGCGGCGCAACGCGTAGTCTTCGGCGCGGCCAAAGCGAAACAACGACCAGCTTTCTTCGGCGGTGCGGATGATGGGCGGTTCGGGCCAGACCTGCTCAAACGGCGCCCAGCCGGCGCGGCCGCGCTCAACGTTGTCCACCACATACACCGCATGGCCCTGGCGCAGAAAATGCTGCATCCAGCCGGGGCGTCCGTCAGGCGTCTGTTCCCACATTGCGCCCGTCATGCCGCCGCCATGCAGCAGCACGATGGGCAAGGGATGCGCCAGGCGCGACGGAATGAAGTACTGCACGTACGCCTGTTCGAAGTGGTAGAGCCCGTTCGGGTCGTAGGCCAGCGACGCGCTTTTCGTGAACGCAATCTCGCGCTGTGGCAGCCCGGCAATGCGCACCGGTCTGCCGCCCGCGTAGAAGCTGCCGAAGTCAGCGAGCGAGAGGGGTTGCTGCCCTGGTTGTTGCCCCGGCCGTTGCCCCTCCGGTTGATGCGCCTGTTTGGTCATTTCTTGACCAGCGGGCATTGGCTTTCCGCGAGCGGCCACGCCAGCGTGTCGCCGGGGATGTTGCGCACGATGTTGTAGTAGTCCCAAGGCGCTTTGGATTGCGCGGGCGTCTTCACCTGCGCCAGCATCATGTCGCGCACCACCAGGCCGTCTTCACGGATGTGGGCATTCAAGCTGAACGGGTCGTCGATAGGCAGCGATTTCATCTTCGCCATCACCGCGTCGGCATCCGCCGTGCCGGCCGCTTTCACGGCTTGCAGGTAGTGGCGCACCGAGCTGTACACACCCGCCTGCAAGAAGGTGGGCGGACGGCCGACGCGCGCTTCGAACTTCTTGGTGAAGGCGCGCGTGCCGTCATTCATGTCCCAGTACGACGGCACGGTCAAATACGTTTTCTGCGCCGCTTGCAGGCCCAGGCTGTGCACGTCCGTGATCAAGAGCAGCATGGCCGCAAGCTGCTGCGTGCCGCCAATGCCGAATTCCGCCGCCTGCTTGATGGCGGAAATCGTGTCGCCGCCCGCGTTGGCAATGGCGATGATCTGCGCCTTGGAGCCTTGGGCCTGAAGCAGGAAGGACGCAAAGTCCGACGCGTTCAACGGATGGAAAACGGTGCCTACGACTTCGCCGCCGTTGGCTTTGACGACGGCTTCGGTGTCGGCCGCCAACTGTTTGCCGAAGGCGTAGTCGGACGCCAGGATGAACCAGCGCTTGTTGCCTTCATTGACGACGGCGGTGGCCGTGCCGCGCGACAAGGCGTAGGTGGTGTACGTCCATTGCACGCCGTAGGGCGAGCACTGCGCTTGCGACAGCGCAGTGGTGCCAGGGCTGGAGAACAGCACCAGCTTTTTCTTTTCGCGCGCAATGCCCTGCACGGCCAGCGCGACGGACGAGTTGGGCACGTCCACCACGACGTCAACGCCATCGGTGTCGTACCACTTGCGGACCATGCTGCTGCCGATGTCGGGGCGGTGTTGATGGTCGCCCGAAACCAGCGAGATCGGCTTGCCCAACACCGTGCCGCCCACTTCTTCGATGGCCAGCCGGGCGGCTTCCACCGACCCCTTGCCCGTGGCGTCAGCGGTGACGCCCGCCATGTCCGTCAGGACCCCGATCTTCACGCCGTCGGCCGTGCTGGCGTGCGTGGTGAAGGCGCCGAGCGCCAAGCTGAGGCCCAGCCCAAGGCTCAATGCCGCGCGTGCGCGCAGAGATTGCGATGTCATTTGTCTTCCACCCGTTTTATGCCGTCGTTGCGGCGAATTTTGTGGTGAAAGTTTAGCGCTGCCCCCGCGCCGGAGCGCAGCACTTTCTTAACGATTTCCCAAAAGAAAACGCCCCGGCCAGATTGGCCGAGGCGCTTTGCGGTGATGCGGAGGACGCGGATTACTTGTTGCGCGCCATCGGGATCAGTTGGTTCACTTCCTTCAGGGCGCCTTCGTAGCTGTTGCCCGCCATGACCGGGGACGTCATGAACTTGCCGCCGACGGCAAACGACGGCGTGCCGTCGATGCGGTAGGCGTCGGCCAGCTGGGTGGCGCGCTGCACTTGGGTTTGCACGCTGAACGAATCGAAGATCGAATCGAACTTGGCGCGGTCGACGCCTTGCGAAGCCGCCCAGTCGCCCATGGCCTTCTTGTCGAACAGGCGCTTGTGTTCACCGTGGATGGCGGTGAAGAACTTGGCGTGCAGGTCGGGGCGTTCCAGAGCCAGGAACGTGTAGTAGACCTGTTGCAGCGGCTTCATGCCGGCGTTGAAGGCGATCGGCACTTGCTTGAGCACGACGTCAGACGGGGCGGTCTTGGCCCAGTCTTCAACCATGGGTTCCATGGCGGCGCAATGCGGGCAGGTGTAGGCGAAGAATTCCAGCACTTCCACTTTGCCCGGGGTATCCGAGGGCAGCGGCGGGTTGATCGCCACATAGGCTTGCGTGCCTTGAGCGTGGCTGACCGGGCTGAAGAACGCGGTGGCCGTCAGTGCGGCCGCGGCCAGGATACGAACAATCTTGGGGGACAGCATGGATGAGAGGTTCCTGAGTAAAAAGTTACAGACAGGTTCAAACGCGGATAAGTTCAATCGAAAAAATGGCGCCAGAGTGCATTACTGGCGCACTACTGGCGCACCACGGCGGTTTCAATCTTGTTCTCGCCCAATCGGCCGCGGGCGCGATTCATGTCGTCCAGGCGCGCAAACGGACCCACCCGGACCCGGTTGATCGGCTTGCCGTTCACTTCCGCCTTTTGCACGTTCACGGGCAGCCCCAGCAGCAGGATGCGGGCGCGGAGCGATTCCGCGTCGTTTTCGCCACGGAAGGCGCCGGCTTGCAGGAAGTACGTGCCGGTGGCGGCGGACGCCGTGGCCGTTGCGGGCGCAGCGGCCTTAGGCGCGGGGGTTGCCGCGGGCTTGGAGATCGGCGTGGGGGCCTGGCTGGGCGCCATGGCGACCGCGGCGGGCGCCGAGGCTTGCGGTTTGGCGGTCGACGGCAAGGTGGCGATCAGCGCGCCCAGGTCGTCCAGCCGGGACGGCGTTTCGTCCGGCTTGGCCGCGCCCGTGCCTGCGCCCGTGCCTGCGCCAGGTAAGGGCGCAGGCGCCGTGGCGGTGGGGCCGGTAGGCGGCGCACCCGCCGCGCCGTCGCGGCCGTACAGGCCCGCGTTGGGGTCCGGCGCCTGCCGGGGGTCGGGCAGCTTGCCCGTGTCGCCCTGACGGCTGGCGCGGTCCACGAAGGGCACCGGGGCCTTGGTGACATAAAAGGCCACGACGGCGGCCACGATCAGACCGATGAGGAGGCCGGCGAGCGCCCCGTACAGGGTGCTGCCGCTTTCGCCTGAGGAACGGCGGGTGGGTTTGCGCTTGGTTGCCATGAACCGATGTTACATCCGCTCGGGGGCGGACACGCCCAGCAGCTCCAGGCCGTTGGCCAGCACCTGACGCGTCGTGGCGGCCAGGCGCAGGCGGGCCAGCTTCAGGGCGACGTCGTCGACCAGCACGCGTTCGGCGCTGTACCAGGCGTGGAAGTCCGACGCGCAGTCACGCAGCCAGAAGGCAATGTGGTGCGGCGACAGGTCCTGGGCGGCCAGCGCCACCACGTGCGGGAATTCGGCCAGACGCTGCATCAGCGCGAATTCGGACGGCGCGGTCAGCACGGACACGTCGGCGGCGGCCACATCGGCGGCGGGCATGCCGGCGTTGTTGATCATCGTGCAGATGCGCGCGTGGGCGTACTGGATGTAATAGACCGGGTTTTCGTCGCTCTTGGACAAGGCCAGGTCCACGTCGAACACGAATTCGGTGTCGGCGCGGCGCTGGATCAGGAAGTAGCGCACGGCGTCGCGGCCCACCCAGTCGATCAGGTCGCGCATGGTGACGTAGCTGCCGGCGCGCTTGGAGATCTTGACCTCTTCGCCGCCGCGCATCACCTTGACCATCTTGTGCAGCACGTAAGACGGGTAGTCCTTCGGGATGCCCTCGTTCAGCGCTTGCAGGCCGGCGCGCACGCGGGCCAGGGTGCCGTGGTGGTCGCTGCCCTGGATGTTGACGGCGCGGTGGAAGCCGCGTTCCCACTTGGCCTTGTGATAGGCCACGTCAGGCACGAAGTAGGTGTAGCCGCCTTCGCTCTTGCGCATCACGCGGTCTTTGTCGTCGCCCGTACCCAATTCGGTGGTGCGCAGCCACAGCGCGCCGCCCTCTTCATAGGTATGGCCGCCGGCGATCAGCGCGTTGACCGTGGCTTCGACGCGGCCCGACGTGTACAGCGAGCTTTCCAGGTAGTAGTTGTCGAACTTCAGGCCGAACGCTTGCAAGTCCAGGTCTTGTTCGCGGCGCAGATAGGCCACGGCGAAGGCGCGGATGTCGTCCAGGCTGTCGATGTTGCCGGTGGCGGTGACGGGCTGGCCGTCGGACGCCTGGAGGGTCTTGCCGGCCTGGAAGTCGCGGGCGATGTCGACGATGTAGTCGCCCTTGTAGCCGTCGGCCGGCCATTCGGGGGAGTCGGTCGTCAGGCCGCGGGCGCGCGCTTGCACGCTGATGGCCAGGTTTTCGATCTGGTTGCCAGCGTCGTTGTAATAGAACTCGCGGGTCACGTCCCAGCCGCTGGCGTCGTACAGGCGGCACAGGGCGTCCCCCAGCGCAGCCTGGCGGGCATGGCCCACGTGCAGCGGGCCGGTGGGGTTGGCCGACACGAATTCGACCAGGATCTTCTCGCCGCTGCGCGCGGCGCGGCCAAAGCTTGCGCCCTGCTCGGCGACCGTCGCAATGACGGCCTGACGGGCGGCGGCGGTGATACGCAGGTTGATGAAGCCGGGGCCGGCGATTTCAGCGCTGTCGACCAGATCACGCGCGCCGGGGGCGGCCATCAGCGCGTCAACGATGGCCTGGGCCAGTTCGCGCGGGTTGCGTCCTGCGGGCTTGGCCAGCTGCATGGCCACGTTGGTGGCGACGTCGCCGTGGGCGGCGACCTTGGGGCGCTCCAGCAGCACGTTGGGCTGGGCGTCGGGAAGGCTCTGCGCAACGGCGGCCTGGATCAGGGAGATAAGCTGTTTTTGTTGCTCGGGGAGCATGGGCGTCTGGAGAAGTTCTGGGTGAGTGACCGATGCGGAGATCTGGCGGGGATCAAGCGGACGCGGTCCGGGCCGGCAATGTCACGGGAATCATGCTGAATGATAGTTGATTTGGCGGGCCAATCGGCGGCCAACGGGCGTCAAACCGTCCGGCAAGCGTTCGCCGGGCCGCCGGAACTGTCAATAAAATCAAACCTCTAGCCCGGGGCGACGGCGCCCTGGCGGCGGGCGCTTCGGGGCCAGTTGGCATCCCCCGGGCGTTGCGGTAGTGTATGTAACGTACTCAATGAGGGAGACCGCAATATGCTGATTACCTTTCACTCCAAGGCGGTTGCCGAGGTGCTGATGCTGTCCGACCACGCCGGTCCCATTCTGCAGGCTGCGGGCAAGTCCATCGGTGACAAGATTCCCGAGCGCGGCGTTTTCACCGTCGACCAGCTGGGCCCCGCCATCGCAGGCATCGAACGAGCCATCGAAATCGCCGAACACCCCGCCGACGAAGACGACGAGGACAAGGCGCCCCGCTCCCCCATGGCCCGCGCAGTCGGCATGAAGGAACGCGCCTTCCCCTTGCTGGACATGATGCGGCAATCCCAAGCCGCCAATGTCGAGGTCACCTGGGAGGCGTCACGCGGCTGGTAGGCAATGTCGCCGGGCAGACAATCTGACCGGCTTTTTTTGCCTACCCTTTCGGCCTGACGCCTTTTCAAGGAATTCCCTATGCGCAGCGACATCACCATTGTTTTTGACCCCCGGCGTTCGCTGGACCTGACCGCCACCGTGGAAACGTCTCCGCAACGCCAAGCCCAAGCGCGTGACTGGTTCGACGGCGCCTGGGAAACCCTGGGCTGCGAACCCCTGCGGCCCAGCGGCAAGGTGCTGTTGCTGGACAAGGTGCTGGGCGTGGCCGACGCCCTGGGCTACGACACCCTGTCCACCGACGAAAAAGAAGCGCGTGAGTTCGCAGAGAACCTGGCGCTGGCGCTGGAGCGACCGCGCATCACGGTGGACTTGCCGGGGCTGACGGTCGGCTATTGACCCGCCACGGCTACCTGATTCCCGCCCGCATGAACGATTGCACGAACTGCCGCTGGAACAGCAGGAAGGCGATCAGCAAGGGGGCGGCCGACATCAGCGTGGCCGCGGTGATCACCGACCAATCGATACCCTGATCGGTCGATGAGAACACCTGCAACCCCACCGTCAGCGGCCGGGACTCCACGGAGTTTGTGATGATCAGCGGCCACAGGAAGTTGTTCCAGTGGTGGCTGACCGACACCAGCCCATAGGCCACGTAGATCGGCTTGGCCAGCGGCACGTACACCTTCCACAGAATCTGCATGGCGTTCGCGCCTTCCATGCGCGCGGCTTCTTCAAGCTCGCGCGGCACCGTCTTGAACGTCTGGCGCAAGAGGAAGATGCCAAAGGCCGACGCAAAGTACGGCAGGCCGATCGCGAACACCGTATCGCGAATGCCCAGCTGGCTCATTGACCGGTAGTTCTCCACCAGCAGCACGTCCGGCATGATCATCAGCTGCAACAGCACCAGCATGAAGACGAAATCGCGGCCGCGAAACTCGAAGCGCGCGAACGCGTAGCCGGCCAGCGTCGACAGCACCAGCTGCGCCGCCAGCACCATCGTGACAAGCAGGAAGGTGTTCAGGAAGTAGCGCGGAAACGGCGCGGCCTGCCAGGCGCGGGCGAAGTTATCGAGCGTCAGCGGGGCGAACAGTTCAAAGCGGGTCGCATAGGCCGGCGGGTGGAACGCCGCCCACATGGCGTAGGCCAGCGGCAGAATCCACAACAGGCCCAGCGCCCACGCGCCCAGGGTATCGAGCTTGTCTTTCATTGATAGTGCGTCCTGCGATCCAGCCAGCGGAACTTGATGAGCGCGGTCAGCGCCAGCACCACCAGCAACACGACGGTCAGCGTGGCGGCGTAAGCCGTGTCCCAGAAACTGAAACCCACCTGGTAGATGTAATACAGCAGCAAGGTGCTGGCGTTGTCCGGCCCGCCGCGCGTCATGACGACCACGTGGTCCACCAGACGGAACGCGTTGATCAGCGCATTGATCAGCACGAAGAGCGTGGTGGGCATCAGCAGCGGCCACAGGATGCGGCGGAAATACTGCCAGCGCGATGCGCCTTCCAGCATGGCGGCCTCGCGCAGCGACGGCGACACCGTTTGCAAGGCGGCCAGGTAGAAGATCATGAAGAAGCCCGACTCCTTCCACACCGTCACCAGCATCAGCGCCGGCAGCGCCGTGTCGCGGTTACCCAGCCAGTTGGGGCCGGGCGAACCGAACCAGCCCATCACCTGCGCGATCAGCCCGTACTGCGGCGTGTAGAAGAACAGCCAGATGTTGGCCACCGCCACCATCGGCAGCACCGTCGGCGTGAAGTACGCCATGCGCAAAAAGCCGCGCCCGCGCAGATTGCGGTTTACCCACAGCGCCATGATCAGCGCAATGCCGATTGACGTGGGGATCGTGCCCAGCGCAAACCACAGGTTGTTCCACAGCGACTGCCAGAACACCGGATCGTCACGCATGACGGCATAGTTATCCAGGCCCACAAAGCGCGCCGGGCGCGCGCCCTTGGGCGTGGAGAAAAAGCTGTGCCAGAGCGTCGCCACCGCCGGGTAATGCGTGAACGCGGCGAGCAGCACGATGGCTGGCAGCAACAGCAGCCAGCCATAAAGCGCATTCAAAGAGCGGCTCATCGTGCTTGTCGGTTTACTTGTAGGGACGCAGGATGCGATCGGCCTCGCGCTGGGCGTCGGTCAGCGCTTGCTGCGGCGTCTTCGACCCCGTCAGCGCCGCTTGCAGCGCGTCGTTCAGGGTCTTGGTGACGCGCTGGTTTTCATGCGTGGAGAACTCCGCCACGCTGACTTCCAACTGGTCGCGCGCGACCGCCGCTGCCGGCACTTCCTGCGCATACTTCTTCATCTTTTCGGTTTGCCAGGCGGCCGGCGTCACGGCGACGTAGCCCGTGGCGATGCTCCAGTCGGCGGCGCGTTCCGGCGTCGTGACCCACTGCGCAAACTTCAGCGCGGCTTGTTGTTGCGCCGGCGTGCCGCTCTTGAAGATGTAGAAGTTGCCGCCGCCCGTGGGGCTGCCGCCGCGCTTTTGCTGCGGCATCATGGCCACGCCAAACGGGAAGTCGGCGTTCTTGCGGATGTTGGTCAGGTTGCCGGTGGTGGTCCAGACCATGGCCGCCTTCTTCTCCAGGAAGTCCTTCGGCGTGGTGCCCCAATCGATGGTGCCGGTCGGCATGATCTTGTGCTTGGCCGACAGGTCGCGCCAGAACTGCGCGGCTTCCACCACTGCCGGCTTGTCCAGGTAGACCTCGTTGCCCGCCTCGTTCATCAGGATGGCCCCGTTGGGCGTGGTCAGCGCCTGGAACAGCCAGTACGCGAACGCGCCGCCCGACGGGATCTCGATGCCCCATTGCGTGGTGTTGCCGGACGCATCCTGCTTGGTCAGCTTCTTGCCGTAGTCGACCAGCTCTGCCCACGTGGCGGGCGCGCGCTCGGGGTCCAGGCCCGCGGCCTTGAACAGGTCTTTGTTGTAGTACATGACGATGGTCGAACGCTGGAACGGCACGCCCCAGGTGTGTCCGCCCGAACGGCTGTTCTGCATGAAGGCGTCATAGAAGCCGCCCAGCCATTTCTTGTCGGCGTCGCTTTTCGCCAGCGAATCGATCGGCACGATGGCGTCTTCGTCGATCAGCGTGAACATGTCGGTGGACAGCAGCACGGCCAGCTGCGGCGGCGTGCCGCCCTTGAGCGCCGTCAGCGCCTTGGCGATGGAATCCTGATACGAGCCGGCGTAGATCGGCTTGATCTTGATGTCGGGATTTTCCTTCTGGAAGTCCGCCACCATGTCGTCAACGATCTTCGTGATCGGGCCGCCGACGGCAACCGGGTAATAGAACTCGACTTCTACGGGCTTGTTCTGCGCCTGCACAGGCAGGGACAGGCAGGCGGCGGCCAGGCTGGCGGCCAGGGTCTTCAGTACGATGCGTCGCATGGTGGCGTTTCCTTCCTGTGGATGTGGGCGTCTTCTAGCGCCCGACGGTGTTGATGACCGCCGAATCGGCGGCAAAGAAATGCTGCTGCGCGTCCTGCCAGGACAGGCGCAAGGCCTCGCCTGCACGGGCGCGTAAATGGCCGCCGACGCGCACGGCCACGCCGCTGGTATCGCCGACGCGGCAGACCACGATGGAGTCCGCGCCGAAGTACTCGACGCTTTCCACCGTGGCGGGAATGCCGTCGCCATCAATGCGGATGTGTTCGGGGCGCACGCCAAGCTTGACCGCACCCGCCGGCGCATTCGCGATGACGGGGCCCTGCGTGCCGGCGATGACGGTGGCGCCTTGCGGGCTCGCCAGACCGATCAGATTCATGGGGGGCGTGCCGATGAAGCGCGCCGCAAATTCGCTGGCCGGACGCGCATACAAGGCGTCGGGCGTATCGTGCTGTTCGATCTGGCCGCCGCGCAACAGCACCACCTGATCCGCCATGCTCATGGCTTCGGTCTGGTCGTGCGTCACGTACACCATCGTGATGCCCAGGTCTTGCTGCAACGCCCGGATCTCGCGGCGCATCTCGTGACGCAGCTGCGCATCCAGGTTCGACAGCGGCTCATCCATCAGGCACACCGGCGCTTCCGAAATCACCGCGCGGCCCAGCGCCACGCGTTGCTGCTGGCCGCCCGACAGTTGCGAAGGCTTGCGGTCCAGCAGATGGCCCAGGCCCAACAGCCCGGCCACGCGTTGCAGGCGGCGGTCGAAATCACGCGCCGGTTCCTTGCGCACCTTGAGGCCGAACAGAATGTTCTCGCGCACCGACAGATGCGGAAACAGCGCATACGACTGGAACACCATCGATATGCGGCGTTTGGCCGGCGGCAGTTGGGTGACGTCGCGGTCGCCAATGTGGATGGTGCCCGAGGTGGGCGTGTCCAATCCGGCAATCATGCGCAACGTGGTCGACTTGCCGCAGCCCGACGGGCCCAGCAGCACCGTGAAGCTGCCCGCTGGCACGGTGAAGCTCACGCCGTGAATCGCGGCGGCGCCGCCATACTGTTTGGTGAGGTTATCCAGAACGATGGATGACATGCTGTCTCGACGATCTAATTGTTAGATCCGCATTGTTGCCTGTTATGAAAACCTTTTCATTGTGCAGCGCAAACATGACGGATTCGTGGCAATGCCCGGGGGTTATAGCCCCCGTTCTACGGCTCAGGCAAACGGATAGGGCCCGGGGTAATCCCCGATAACGGCGTGGTGGGTGACGAGGTTCTTGCCTTGCCACCAGTGCAGCTGGTAGCCCGGCGGTTCCATGATGTATTGCAGCGTGGGGCGCGGCCCCAGCTCCAGCGCCAACTGATGCGCGGTGCCGGGACAGGTCGACGCAATGGTGCCGCCAAAGCGCTGGAAGATGGTGCGGTGCAAGTGCCCGCACAGCACGCGTTCAACGTTCGGAAAGCGCGCGATGATGCGTTCCAGTTCCGGCGCGCCGGCCAACAGGCCGATGGCGTCCATGTGTTCGATACCCGTCAGGAATGGCGGATGGTGCATCAGCACCAGCGTGGGCCGGTCGGGTTGCTCCGCCAGGCGCGCGGCGAGCCAGTCCAGGCGGTCCTGGCAGAGCTCGCCATGACTCTTCATGGGCACCACCGTGTCCAGCGACAGCATGCGCAGCGGATAGTTTTCGATGGCGTACTGGACGAAGTCGCCGCCATCTTGCAGGTAGGCATGGTCGGGGAAGGCGGCGCGCAGCTGTGCGCGGTCGTCATGATTGCCGGGCAAGAGAAAGTACGGAATCTCCAGCGCTTGCAGGTGTTCGCGCAGCACCGCGTATTCGTGCGGGCGGCCAAGGTCGGTCAGGTCGCCCGTGATCAGCACGCAGTCAGGGCGCGGCGTCAGGGCGTTGAGCGCGCGCACGGCAGGCGCCAGAAACGCAGCCGGGTCGATGATGCCGTAGGCCTTGTCGCCCGGGGTGCGCATGTGCAGGTCGGTGATTTGTGCGATGAGCATGATGCGTGCGGAATGTCGGAAGGGATGGGGATCAGCGGCGCACGGCGGCCGCGGTGCCGCCGACCACGATGCAGTGCGGCAGGCGATTCGATTGGGGCGGCTGGCCGTGAATCTGCGCCAGCAGATTCGAGCACGCGGTTTGTCCGATGCCGTCGCTGGGCTGCGCCACAGTCGTCAAGGGCGGCGTCAGCAAGGCGCCGAATCGCATGCCGTCAAAACCGCTGACGGAAATATCGGCAGGCACGCGCAGCCCAAGCGCCACCAGGTCGGCGATGACGGCCGTGGCCAGCAGGTCGTTCGAGCAGAACAGCGCCGTGGGCGCCTGCTTGCCGCGCAGCGCGGCTTTCAGCACGTCGGCGTCGCTGCCCGTGTGTGAACTCATGGCGATGTGCTGCACGGTGTCCAGGCCCAGCTTCTTCGCGCAGGCGCGCGCGCCGGTCAGCCGTCGGCGCGCACGGTCGGACGCCGTCAGCGGACCCGTCACCAGTGCAATGCGGCGATGGCCCAACGCGGCCAGGTGCGCGACCATGTCGCTGGCGGCCGCGCGGTTGTCGACGGACGCGAACGGATGCGTGTTGGATTCGTTGTAGACCAGCACGTACGGCATGCCGGCGCTGTCCAGATCGTCCAGTGTGGCGCTTTTGTTGACGTCGGCCACGGTCAGGATCAAGCCATCCACCTGATGGTCCATCAGCCCTTGCACCGCTGCCGATTCCACGGCGGGGTCGTAGCCGGTGGCGGTCAGCATCACGCTATAGCCCGATTCGCGCGCACGCCGTTCCGCGCCTTCAAAGCATTCGGCGAAGACGGGATTCGACAACGTGGGGAGAATCAGTCCGATGGTGCGCGTGCTGCCCGAACGCAGGCTGCGGCCGACCCGGTTCGGACGGAAGCCGGCGCGCTTGGCCACATTGCGAATGTGCGCCAGCGTGTCGGGGTGCACGATCTCGGGCTGGTTGAACGCGCGCGACACCGTCGCCGGAGAAACCCCCGCCTTGCGAGCCACTTCAATGATGGAAAAGCGGGGCGACGGGCGCGTAGCCATATCTATATTGCTGTCGGTTTACTGAAAACGATTTCATCTTACAAGACAAATATGACCTTTGTATTGCACGGGTTTGCGCTATGCTGGTGACGCCGCAACAACAGAAAGCCATGGCGCAGCGCAGTCGGTTTACCCCGTAAAACAAGGTGTTTTCGGTGTTTTTCCTAATTGACGCAACGCGCACAATGGTTGGGATCGGTCCGCTTTAACCTCGTCGCCCATCGCGCGGGGCAAGCCAGGACAGACCCTCGGTCAAGGGGACCGGGTGCGGAGTTCAGCTGCCACGCGTGATGCGCGGCTCCGGTAAAGAGGAAAGGATCATGTCTACTGCCTTAAACAGACTTGGCGCGCTGGAAGCGGCGCACAAGCTGCAACGGCGCGAGTTAACTGCGGTGCAATTGGTGCGGGCCTGCTTTGCCCGCATCGAGCAGCGCGAAAACACCATCCATGCCTGGACGGCGCTGCAAAAGCAGGCGGCGCTGGACCATGCGCAAGTGCTCGATAGCGGCGCCTTGCGCGGGCCATTGCATGGTTTGCCGATCGGCGTGAAAGACCTGTTCGACACGTTCGACCTGCCCACCCGCTACGGCTCCCCCATTTATGAACGCCACCGCCCCGGCCTGGATGCCGCCGCCGTGGCGTTGTGCCGTGGCGCAGGCGCAGTAGTGGTTGGCAAGACGGTCACCACGGAATTCGCGACCTATCAAGCCGGCCCCACGCGCAACCCACGCAACGAGGCCTACACGCCGGGCGGCTCGTCCAGCGGTTCGGCCGCTGCGGTGGCTGACGACATGGTGCCGTTTGCGCTGGGTTCGCAAACCGCGGGCTCCATCATCCGCCCCGCGTCTTACTGCGGCATCGTGGGTTTCAAGCCGACCTTTGGTGCGGTGCCGCGAGCCGGCGTGAAGAGTCTGGCTGAATCGTTGGACACGGTGGGCGGCTTCGCGCGCTCGGTGCCGGACGTGGCGCTGTTCGCGTCGGTCATGATGCGTGACCCGCGCTTGCTGAATCTGGCTTACGAGGGCAAGCCGCGCATCGGCATGTGCCGCACGCTGCAATGGCGGCATGCGCAGGCCGAAACCAAGGAAGCCTTCGCACAGGCCGCCGCCACGTTGTCCCGGGCAGGCGCCTTCGTGCAAGAAGTGCCGCTGCCGCCGCAGGACTGCATGCTGGTGCAGCTGCATGCTGACATCATGGCGTTCGAGGCCTCGCAGTCGTTGGCTTACGAACGCTTGGAACACGCCAGCCAGCTCAGCCCCAAGATTCAGGCGGTGCTGGAAGCGGGCGCGCAGATCACGGCAGAGGAACACATCCGAAATCTGGCGCGTGCTGAAGAATCCCGCGCGCGGGTAAACAGCTGGTTCGATGAATTTGATGTGGTGCTAGCGCCCAGCGCGGCGGGCGAAGCGCCTTTCGCTGACTTGGGTACGGGTGACCCGCAGTTCTCGCGCGCCTGGACGCTGTTTGGCCTGCCCTGCCTGAACCTGCCCTTTGCAACCGGCCCGCAAGGCTTGCCCGTGGGCTTGCAGCTGATCGGGCAGCGCTACGACGACTACCGCACGCTGGCCATCGGCGCGTGGGTGCACAAGCAATTGCTGGCCGCAAACACGCCTGACATCGGCGCATCCGACATGTGGCCGCGCGGCTGAAACCGGTGCGTTGAAAGCAGAAAGCCCGCCAGATAAGGCGGGCTTTTTTGTTGCCGTGCCGCGCCAAGAAGCGGTGTGTTCTTGGGGGCCGCAAGCCCATGTTTCGGGCTTGCGTCAGGAGCTTACTGGTGGCCAGAGATGCGGATTACGCGGTCTCGGCGGTTTCCGTTTCGGCCGCCGTGACGGCGCCCGAGTTGATGTGGCGGTTGACGGCGCTCAGCACAGCCTGGAACGACGCGGTGACGATGTCGCGGTCGATGCCCACGCCAAAGCCCGTGCTGGATTCACCCACGCGCAGTTCCACGTAGGAAGCGGCGCGCGTGTCGGTGCCGGTGCCGATGGCGTGCTCGTGGTAGTCCATGATGCGCACGGGCACGTCCAGCGCGGCCACAAAGGCCGAGATGGCGCCGTCGCCCTTGCCGGTCACGATGCGGCGCTCGCCGTTGTATTCGAGTTCGGCTTCGATGCTGAAGTGCTGGCCTTCGCCGGCCGACGGGTTGCCGTCGATGCGGTGGCGGATCAGCTTCCACGGCGACTTCTGTTCAAGGTATTCGCGGTTGAAGATCGTGTGCACGTCGTCAGCGGTGACTTCGCGGCCGGTCTCGTCGGTGACGCGCTGAATGGCGCGGCTGAATTCGATTTGCAAGCGGCGCGGCAAGACCAGGCCATGTTCCTGTTCAAGCAGGTACGACACGCCGCCCTTGCCCGATTGGCTGTTCACGCGGATGACGGCGTCGTAGCTGCGGCCGAGGTCGGCGGGGTCGATCGGCAAGTACGGAACTTCCCAAACGGCGTCGGCTGCTTGCAGCGCGAAGCCCTTCTTGATGGCGTCCTGGTGCGAACCAGAGAACGCGGTGAAGACGAGGTCGCCCGCGTACGGGTGGCGCGGGTGCACCGGCAATTGGTTGCAGTATTCGGCGCAGCGGCGCACTTCGTCGATGTCGGAGAAGTCCAGGCCCGGGTGCACGCCTTGCGTGTAGAGGTTCAAGGCGAGCGTGACAAGGTCAACGTTACCCGTGCGTTCGCCGCTGCCGAACAGGCAGCCTTCGATGCGGTCGGCGCCGGCCATCACGGCGAATTCGGCGGCGGCCACGGCGGTGCCGCGGTCGTTATGCGGGTGCACGCTGAGCACGATGCTGTCGCGGCGGGCCAGGTTCTTGTGCATCCACTCGATCTGGTCGGCGTACAGGTTGGGGCTGGTGGCCTCGATCGTGGCGGGCAGGTTCAACACCATCTTGTGATCGGGCGTGGGCTGCCAGACGTCGGCTACGGCATCCGAGACTTCGAGCGCGAATTCGGGTTCAGTCGTGCTGAACACTTCGGGCGAGTACTCGTAGCTCCACTTGGTTTCCGGGCGCTGCGACGTGTATTGCTTGATCAGGCGGGTGCCGGTGGTGGCGATGCCCTTGATCTCTTCCTTCGTCATGTTGAACACGACTTTGCGGAAGGCCGGAGCGCACGCGTTGTACATGTGGACGATGGCTTGCTTGGCGCCCGCGGCGGCTTCCACGGTGCGGCTGATCAAATCTTCACGCGACTGGGTCAGCACGATGATGGTCACGTCGTCGGGAATGCGCTTTTCCTCGATGAGCTTGCGCACGAAATCGAAGTCGGTCTGGGAGGCCGACGGAAAACCGACTTCGATTTCCTTGAAGCCAATCTTCACCAGCTGTTCGAAGAAGCGGAGCTTGCGCTCGACGCTCATGGGTTCGATCAGGGCCTGGTTACCGTCGCGCAAGTCCGTGCTCATCCAGATCGGCGCCTTGGTGATGCGGCGGCTGGGCCAGGTGCGTTCGGAGAAATCGCGGGTAAAGGGCGCGAAGGGGACGTATTTGGTGGCGGGGTTGGCAAGCATCATTACTACACCTCGATCGGTTTCTTTTGAATCCCGGGAGCACTAAGTCTCGGCGGCACGTATGACCGGATGACGGTCTTGTGCCTGGATTTGCCGTGATTGACCGGCAGGATTCACATCTAAAAAGGGGAAATCGCGTGTGGCAAACGTGGCTGCCGAGCTACCACGGGGACACTAGGCCCGGCAACCGATCGGTAGGTATAGCGATAGCGCGGCGGCGTTGAAGGAACGAGCGCGCAGGCCGGCGACCGGAGCGGCGGAGCGTCCGGTGGCAATCGCGAGGGAGGTGCGGTAAGCGGCCATAGGTTGCTAGTCAAACACACTTTGCCAGCCAGCGCAAACAGAAAAAGCGGGGGACGCATCGCATCCCCGCGCGGGTTTGGCCAGAAATCAGACGAAGTTACTGCGTCTGCATATGCCCGTTTTTCACGACTTTACCCAGACGTTTGCGCTCACTTGCTGCGAATTCAACGAAGCTTGCGCGCGAGCCACCGCCCGGTTCGATGCTGCTTTGGCGCAAGGCGTCCTGCACTTCTTTGGTCTGCAAAGATTTTTCGACGGCGGCGTTCATCTTGTCCAATACGTCGGCGGGCGTCCCGGCGGGTGCGAACAAGCCTGCCCAGTGGCCGATGCGAATGGCCGGGAAGCCTTGTTCGGCGGTCGTCGGAATGTCGGGCGCGCTGGCCATGCGCTTGTCCCAGGTCGTGGCCAGCGCCTTGAGCTTGCCGCTCTGGATCAGTGGCAGCGTCACGATGCTGGCTTCCGAGGTGGCGTCGACCTGGTTGCCGATCACCGCCGTCACGCCTTCCGAACCGCTCTTGTAGGCAATGGGCTCCACGGGCAGGCCAGTCGCTTCCTTGACCATCTCCGCCACGAAATGCGGCGTGCTGCCGTTACCGGCGGTGGAAAACGTGATGCGGTCGGTCTTGGCCTGTTTGGCGCGCGCAACGAAGTCCTTCAGGTCTTTGGCGGGGTTGGACGGGTTGGCCACAATGACGGACGGCGTGATGGACAGCAGCGCCACAGGCGTCAGCTCTTCATCTTTGTAGGGCTGGTCTGACCGGATCAGGCTGTTGGTGACGGTGCCGTTGCTGCCGACCAGATACGTGTAGCCATCAGCGCCGCTGCGTGCGACGTGCGCAGCGCCCACGACGCCGCCTGCGCCGGGACGGTTTTCTACGATGACCGTCTGGTTCAAAGTCGAACCCACCGCTTTCGCGATGATCCGCGCAACGAGGTCATTGGCGCCGCCCGCGCTGAACGGGGCGACGAAGGTGATGGGCTTGTCAGGCCAGGCGGCCAGGGCCGGCGTGACGGCGAACGCGGCCGAACAGGCCAACAACAGGCCGGCGGCATACCGGACGGGGGGTCGGAACATGATGAACAACTCCAGGGGCCGGCCGCGCATCCGGCCTGTCTCGGTGCCGGTAGATATTGTTTGGTGTGTGCGCGGCCCGCGGTTGCGCGAGCCTGGAGGGGCCAGTATAGAAAAAGCCGGCTGGCAGAGGACTGAAACAAACAGGCCGCCTTGTGGGCGGCCTGAAGTCTGCGTGTGATGCGTTCGGCGCTTAGCGGGCCGGCCCGATGCGCGGTTCGACGTAGCGGTCGCCGCGGGGTTCGCCACGGACCTCACCGCGGACTTCGCTGCGCGGCTCGCGGCGCCCATCGTCGCGCGGATCGCGCGTGGGGCGGCTCGCGGCGCCTTCCAGGATTTGCGCCTGTTCGGCCACCATCGCGATCTTGCCGATGCGATTGTGGCGAATTTCAGACAGTGAGCGGCGCAAGTCGCCTACAGTGAAGGGCTCTTGGCGGTCGCCCCACGTCCAGCGCAGCACGCCGAGAGACTCTTCCGACAGGTTCGGCGCCAGTTCAGCCAGCACATCGGTACCCACCGGCGTTGCCGCGCCCGAGGCCAGGCTGGCCGAGAACCAGGCGCGCACCGAGAAGAAGACGATCAAGGTCCAGATGGCGGCGACGACCCACCAGATATACGGATTCACTTTCTGCGCCATGTCCTGGGTGGGCTGGCCCAGGGTATGCAGGAAGTCGTAGTTCATGCGTTTGCCGAAATCCAGTATCCACGAGGCGACCAGATACCAAAGGACGACGGCGACAGCGATGACTATCGCGCGCACAACGAGTCGGGGAAGCGCCAATTTGAGCAGGGTCTGGCCGATAAGTCGGCTGTCCTGGCGAACGCTTGCGGGCGAAGTCAGATTCATCATGCAAAATATTGTACCTATGACCCGTCCAATTTTAGAACTGCGACCTGGCCAGCATTTGACGCTGACCCCTCAGCTACAACAATCGATACGATTGTTGCAGTTGTCTACGCTCGACCTCGAGGCCGAGATCTCGCAAGTGCTCTCGGACAACCCCCTGCTGGAACGTGAAGACGACACGCCCGCGGCCGAGGCGCAAGCCGAGTCCGAGCGCGAATCTTCCGTGCAGGACGACGAGCCGGCGGCCGAACGCGAAACGCCGGTGGACGAAATGCCGGGTTCGGGCGGGGTCTATTCCGATGACGATTCCGGCCCGCCCGAGGCGGCGCGGCCCGATACGCTGCGCGAGCACCTGCTGGGCCAGCTGATGCTGACGCGCGCGGCGCCGCGAGACGCCGCGCTGGCGGGGCTGCTGATCGACGAGCTGGATGAGAACGGCTACCTGGGGTCTCCCCTGGAAGAAATCCTTAGCTGGCTGCCCGCCGAAATGGAGCCTGACCTGGACGAGCTGCGCGCGGCGTTGTCGCTGTTGCAATCGTTCGACCCGGTTGGCATCGGGGCCCGCGACATGGCCGACTGCCTGCTGTTGCAGCTGCGCAACCCCGACCTGACCCGCCTGCCCGAAGCCGCAGACCCCGCCGTGTTGGCGTGCGCGCGTCAAATCTGTGCGCAGCACCTTCCGCTGTTGGCGACGGGCAACGCCGCACGTGTGTGCGCAGCCGCTGGCTGTGACGACCCCACCTTCCGCGCCGCGCATTCACTGATCTTGCGGTTGGAACCGCGCCCGGGCCGCGCCTGGACCGTGCCGGCTGCCGACTATGCCGTGCCGGACGTCATCGTGCGTAAAACCCGGCGCGGCTGGCAGGTGACGCTTAATAGCGCCGCCGTGCCGCGCCTGCAGATCAACGGGCTGTATGCGCAGATGCTGGGCAACCAGAAAGAATCCGCGCATGCCGGGCTGCAATCCCAGTTGCAGCAGGCCAGATGGATGATCCGCAACGTCGAACAGCGCTTTGACACGATCCTGCGGGTGGCTCAAGCCATTGTTGAACGCCAGACTGCGTTCTTCAGCCAGGGGCCATCGGCCATGCGTCCGCTGATTCTGAAAGACATCGCGGGCGAGCTTGGTTTGCACGAATCGACCATTTCACGGGCCACAACGCAGAAGTACATGCTCACTCCGTTTGGCACGCTGGAGCTCAAGCGCTTCTTTGGCGCGGGCGTTTCCACCGATGGCGGCGACGCCACCTCGGCCACCGCGGTGCAGACGTTTATCCGCCAAATGGTGGCAGACGAGAACCGTGCCAAGCCTTTGTCCGACAGCCAGATCATGCAAAAACTGGCCGATCAGGGGATAGTGATCGCCCGCCGGACGGTGGCAAAGTACCGCGAAGCGCTGCGGATTGCCCCCGCAACGGTGCGCAAGGCGCAGGCCTCGGCGCGTTGAAATAGGGGACGAATCTTTTTGAGATTCGTCCAATCTTTCAAGGGCTTGCGTGACAAATCCGTTGCAAATTTTTTTATCGCAGGGGACTTGTCATCCGCCGAATAATTTTCGATAATCATTCGCATGTACATTTGCGTATGTAATGCCATCACCGAACGCCAAGTCCGCGCCAGCGTGGACGGAGGCGCGACGACCCTGTCCGACCTGCAATTCGAGCTGGGCGTAGCCACGTGCTGCGGCTGCTGCGCGGCAACCGCCGCCGAATACCTGCCAGGCGGCCGCTGCTCCAGCGTATGCGACGTCCGCTCCATTGCCGTTCCGGTCAATGCTCCTGCCACGCTCGTGGAGTCGGGTGCGGCTGCCAACAACAGCAGCTTCCCTATTCCGCTGGTCGCCGCAGGCTGAGCTTGACCCGCCATTTCCGGCTCGCTGCCTGACGCAGCGGGCCGCGCTGTTTTCTTCCCGCATTCTTTCCGCATTCTGTCCGCATTTCACCCGCGCCCCGTCGCTCCGCATTTCCTCCCGCAAGATCCCCCCGCTTTCTTAGAACCTCCCGGCCATTGCGATCCGCCCGGTGATGGGTTGCGCACGCCTGGGCAGGCGCGCAGAATGCCTGCTCCACGCGGCATGCGTGGCGCCCTGTCCACCTGGATCTCCGATGAAGGCCACGCCTGCCGTTTCCACCGCCTCGACCGCCAACGGCGCGCCGGGGATCAGTTGGTTGCCGATCGCCGCATTCTGCTTCTTGTGGAGTTCCGCCTTTGCCGCGGCCAAAATCGCGGTGCGGGACTGCCCGCCCCTGACGCTTCTGACCATCCGTTTCCTGATCGCCGGCGCCTTGATGCTGGGCATCGCCGTGGCCAGCCGCCAAGGCAAGCGGCCCAGCGCGCGTGACTTGGTCGCGCTGATTCTGTTGGGCGTGCTGAACAACGCGCTGTACCTGGGCCTGAGCTGGTCCGGGATGATCACCGTGTCCTCCGCCTTCACTGCTGTGCTGATCAGCACCAACCCCTTGTTGATCGGCGTGTTGGCGGGGCCAGTGCTGGGAGAGCAACTCAGCTGGCGCAAGCTGCTGGGCTTGTGCCTGGGGCTGGCGGGCGTGGCGCTGGTGCTGCGGTCGCGCTTGAGCGGCATGCAGGAGGACCTGCATGGCACGCTGCTCGTCACGGGTGGCCTGATTGCGCTCGTGGCCGGTACGCTGCTCTACAAGCGCTTGAAGCCGCAGGCGGGCCTGTGGACGGCGACCGGCATTCAATCGTTGGCAGCGGCCGTGGCCTTGCTGCCTTTCGCGCTGATGAACGAAAGCCTGGGCGATGCGCGCCTGACCGCGAGCCTCGCGTGGAGCATGGCCTACATGATCGTGGCGGTGTCGATGGGCGGCTACTACCTGTGGTTCATGATCCTGACTCGCGCCAGCGCCACATCGGCCAGCGCGCTGCACTTTCTGATGCCGCCGCTGGGCTTGTTGTTTGGTTGGCTGGTGCTGCGCGAACCGGTGTCGTGGCTGGATTTGCTGGGCATTGTGCCGATTGCATTCGGCATCTGGTTGACCACGCGCAAAGCGGCCTGATCGGCTCGCAAGACAGAATGTGAGGTGTTGGCGCGTTTGGGTTGCCGATATGCAACGAAGCACATAACGCCATCTTCAGGGCGATATTCGTCGGTTGGCTGCGCGATTTTGAACATGGCGCGAGCAATATAGGGGTCGATTCCCGCACATCGATGCCGCACAGGCCGCATAACCCTTGCCTTGTCTGTGCAAGGCATCACGCACGCATACTCATTCTCATTGGCGTATCGCTTTCTTGTAGCGGTTCTAAAGCGGTTTACCAAATGCAGCGCAAGGCTAGGCGCGGCCTGCCGGCTGATGGTAGTCTGCCGGGGTTGCGTACGCGCGGCATCGTGCGCTCCTCTGTCGCGATGCACTCGCGTCGCGCCTGACTGCAAGGAGTCCATTATGAAAGGCGACAAAACCGTCATCCAGTTTCTGAATAAGCAACTGACCAACGAACTGACGGCCATCAACCAATATTTCCTGCATGCCCGCATGCTGAATCATTGGGGCTTCGACAAGCTGGGCAAGCACGAGTACGAAGAATCCATCGGTGAAATGAAGCACGCGGATCGCCTGATCGCCCGCATCTTCATGCTGGATGGCCTGCCCAACCTGCAAGACCTGCACAAGCTGCTGATCGGTGAAGACGTGCCCGAGCTGCTGGCCTGCGACTTGAAGCTGGAACAAGCCGCGCACGCCACCGTCGTGGAAGCGATTGCCTACTGTGAATCGGTGCGTGATTACGTCTCGCGCGATCTGTTCCAGGACATCCTGGACGACACCGAAGAGCACATCGATTATCTGGAAACGCAGATCGATCTGATCGACAAGGTCGGTATTCAGAACTACCTGCAAAGCCAGATGTCCGTGCCGGAATAACGCGCACGCGTTATCTGCCAAGGCAAAAATAATGGCGCCCCACGGGGCGCCATTATTTTTTGCAGCATCAGCTGCGGATCGGGCTTACTGCGGGCGGGCCGGGCATTCGGCCATCGTGCCCCAGGCGCGGTTAGGCGCACAGTATTTATTGCGCGCGTTCCACGAGCACGACGGGCGTTCGAAGAAGCCTTGGGTCGCGCATTGGGCCAGTTCGCGCTTGAGCGCGTCTTGCCAGCCCGGCGCGCCCGGTGCCGGCGACGTATTGGGCGGGGGCGGAGGCGCTTGCACCATTTGCGGGGTGCCGTAGCCGCCCGCTTGCGCCTGGCCGCCGTTGATGGCGGTAGAGGTGCCCGGTACTTGAAGATCCATGGTGGTCACGTCCGACGTACCCGACGGCAGCGGCACTTCGGAGGCGGCTGCGATTTCTCGAGCCTGTTCCGGGGTGATGCGTTCGCGGGAAAGTTTGACGGCCGGATCGCTGACGGTGTCGAACAACGACACCGTATTGACCTGCCATTGCCGGTCGGCCGGTTTATCCGGCACACCCAACGTGCCGTCAATGCGCGGCTGCGGAGGCTGCGCCACATACGGACGTCCGTTGGCGTCCAGAACGGGCTGCTGCGAAGCTGCCGCGTCCTGACCAGGAGCAGGTGCGGCGGGCGGCGCATGCGCCACCAGCCAGTCACCCAATTGAATTCCGCCCCAGGCCGACGCGCCAAGCGCGATCAGGAGCGTTGCGAATAATAAACGCCAAGACATTGCTACCCTCATCTGCCGTGCGGAACCCGAACGGGTTTACGCCTTGTCCCCGAAAACCTTGCCGCCGTGTTCGCGCATGGCATGGAATTTCACTTCGGGATACAGATCCTCGGCTACGCGCAACTGCGCAGGGGAACTGATCAAAAACGCCGCCGCATCGACGACATCATAGGCGATATGAGCCGCATTGGCATCCATGAACTTGCGCAGCGCTTTCGGGTTTTCAGACGTAATCCAACGTGCCATTGTGTAGCGGGAAGGCAGCATTCTGGCGTCCGCGCCGTACTCCGTCTTGAGCCGGTGGGCGACCACTTCGAACTGCAGTTGGCCGATGGCGCCCAGCAGCAAGGAGCCGCCTGCTGCCTCGGGGCGGAACACCTGAATGGCGCCCTCTTCACCCAATTGGGTCAGGCCGGTGCGCAGTTGCTTGGTGCGCAACGGGTCTTTCACTTCCACCGCCTGGAACAGTTCCGGGGCGAAGAACGGCAGGCCGGTGAACTGCAGCGTTTCGCCTTCGGTCAGCACGTCGCCCAGTTGCAGCACGCCGTGGTTCGGAATACCGATCACGTCGCCGGCATAGGCTTCGTCCAGCAGCTCGCGCCGCTGCGACAGGAACGACACCACGTTGTTCGGGCGCATTTCCTTGTTGGTGCGAGCCACCTTCAAACGCATGCCGCGTTCAAAGCGGCCCGAGCTGACGCGCACGAAGGCGACGCGGTCGCGGTGGGCGGGGTCCATGTTGGCTTGCACCTTGAACACCACACCGGTGAACTTGGGCTCTTCGGGCAGCACTTCGCGTTGCAGCGCCATGCGCGGGCCCGGGGGCGGCGCGTGGTCGACCAGCGCATCCAGCACTTCCTGGACACCGAAGTTGTTGATGGCCGAACCGAAGAACACCGGGGTCTGCTTGCCGGCCAGGAACTGCTCGCGGTCAAACGCGGGAGCGGCTTCGTTGATGAGTTCGATCTCACCGCTGGCCTGGTCGAATGCCGAGCCGTAACGGCGGGCGATTTCAGGGTTGCTCAGGCCTTCGATGACGTCGTCGTTGTCGGAACGGCGTTCCTGGCCGGGGCGGAACACGCGCATGCGGTCGCGGCGGATGTCGAACACGCCGCCAAACGCTTTGCCCATGCCCACCGGCCATGAGAACGGCACGGCGTCCATGCCCAGGTGGCCTTCGATTTCAGACAGCAGTTCCAGCGGCTCGCGCACTTCGCGGTCCATCTTGTTGATGAACGTGATGATGGGCGTGTTGCGCGCGCGGCAAACCTGCAGCAGGCGGATCGTCTGGGGTTCCACGCCGTTGGCGGCGTCGATCACCATCAGCGCGGCGTCCACCGCCGTCAGCACCCGGTAGGTATCTTCAGAGAAGTCCTGGTGACCCGGGGTGTCGAGCAGGTTGATGACGCAGTCGCGGTATTCCATCTGCATCACCGAGGACGCCACGGAAATGCCGCGTTGCTTTTCGATTTCCATCCAGTCGGACGAGGCGTGGCGCGACGCTTTGCGCGCCTTAACGCTGCCGGCGATCTGAATCGCGCCTGCGAACAGCAACAGCTTTTCGGTCAGCGTGGTCTTACCCGCGTCAGGGTGGGAAATGATGGCGAACGTTCTGCGCCGCGCGACTTCTTGAGGGATATTCATGATCGGGGGATTCTACTTAACGCCGCATCTTCCAGCCGGTGCGGTCCGGCGACGTGCATGAAACGCATGGGGCACGCACCGTTGCCGGTGCGTGCCCCACGGGGTCAGCGTCAGGAATGACGGCGGAATGACGCCAGAAAAACGCCCGCCAGGATGAACAGCGAACCGAAGGTCCGGTTCATCCAGCGGATGTGCTTGGCGTCTCGCAGCATGCGCAGCACGCGCGCGGCCAGCAGCGTGTACACGCCCATGGCCACGAGGTCGGTAAAAGCCAGCGTGGCGGCCAGCGCGGCGTACTGAGGGGTCAGCGCCAACGCCGGGTCCACGAATTGCGGCACCACGGCCAAGAGGAACACCGTGCCCTTGGGGTTCATGGTGTTGATCAGGAACCCGCGCATGACGAGGTCACGGATCGAGGCCTGCTTGGGGTCACCCGCATCCACCGCGACGGGCGCGGCATCGGTGCGGATCTGGCGCACGCCAAGATAAATCAGGTAAGCCACGCCCAGGTACTTGACCACATTGAAGGCCATTTCGGACGTGGCCAGCACCGCGCCCAACCCTACGGCCACGACGACGAATTGGAACAGGATGCCCATGATCAGGCCGGCCGTGTTCCAGTAGCCGCGTGCAAAGCCGTACTTCAATCCGGAAGACATCGCGGAAATCGCGCCCGCCCCAGGTGAGAACGAAATGGCCCAGGAGGCCAGGAAGAACGTCAACCAGGTGGATAAAGGCATGATGCGCGGGTCCTTGGATCGCAGGATGTGGGTGCCGGGATATTACCTGCTTGGAATTACTTGCCGAGCAGGGCTGCGCGCGGACCGCCGGACGGGCGGCCCGAACCGCCGTTGCCAGCCGGACGGCCAGAGCCCTCCGGACGGCGCTGGCTTTGCTGCGGACGGCTTTCGCCGCGGCCGGCGTGTGCCGGACGGTCAGCAGGCTTGCCATCACGCGCTCCGCCATTGCCACGGCCTTCGCCGCCAGCACGGGCCGGCGCGGGGGCGCGGCCGCCAGCAGCGGCGCGGGGTTGGCCTTGCGCGGGGCGCGAACGGCCGGCGCCGGCACCGCCGCCACCATTGCCGCGGCCGGCGTTACCGCCACGGCCGCCGCCGCCATTGCGATTGCCGCCGCGCGGGCTGCGCGCGTCTTCATCGCGTTCCTGGCGTTCGAAGGCGGCGGCGCTGGTGGGCGACGGGGTCCAGCCTTCCACGGGCTTGCGCTCGATCGTCTTCTTGATCAGGCGTTCGATGTCCTTCAACAGCTTGATTTCGCTGTTGTCGACCAGCGAGACCGCAGCGCCGGTGGCGCCTGCGCGGCCCGTGCGGCCGATGCGGTGCACGTAGTCTTCCGGCACGTTGGGCAGTTCGAAGTTCACCACTTGCGGCAGCTGGTCGATGTCCAGGCCACGGGCGGCGATGTCGGTCGCGACCAGCACCGTCACGGTGCTGTCCTTGAAGCCGGCCAGCGCACGGGTGCGGGCGGATTGGCTCTTGTTGCCGTGGATCGCGGCGGCGGTCAGGCCGTCCTTGACCAGCTTTTCAGCCAGGCGGTTCGCGCCGTGCTTCGTGCGCGTGAAGACCAGCACCTGATGCCAGCCGCTTTCACGGATGATGTGGCTGATCAGGTCGCGCTTGTGGTGCTGTTCGACCAGGTGAACCGTCTGCGTGACGAGTTCCGTGGCGGTGTTGCGCGGGGTGACCGAGACTTCGCCCGGGTTGTTCAGGACGCCGCGCGCCAGCGTGCGGATTTCGTCCGAGAACGTGGCCGAGAACAGCAGGTTCTGGCGTTGCTTGGGCAGCAGCGCGAGAATCTTGCGGATGTCGCGGATGAAGCCCATGTCCAGCATGCGGTCGGCTTCGTCCAGCACCAGGATTTCCACGCCCGACAGGTCAACCGTCTTCTGGCCGCAGTGGTCCAGCAGACGGCCGGGGGTGGCCACCAGGATGTCCAGCGGCTTGCGCAGCGCGGAGATCTGGGGGTTGATGTTGACGCCGCCGAACATCACCATGGACGTCAGCGAGGTGTACTTGCCGTAGGTTTGCACCGATTCCGCCACCTGCGCGGTCAATTCACGCGTCGGGGTCAGGATCAGGCAACGGGGGCGGCCGGGCTTGCGGCCTTCCGGCTTCTGCTGCGACAGCAGATGCAGAATGGGCAGCGTGAAGCCGGCGGTTTTGCCAGTGCCGGTTTGTGCGGCGGCCAGCAGGTCGCCGCCTTTCAGCACTTGAGGAATGGCTTGGGCTTGAATGGGGGTGGGCGCGGTGTAGCCGGTTTCGGCAATGGCGCGCAACAGGGAATCAGCCAGCCCGAGGTCGGCAAAAGGGGAAGAGGTAGTCAAAACAACTCCAGCGGCAGCCCGTCGCTCAAGTTGAGAGACTCCAATCCAGGCGGACGAATAAGGAGAAAAGGGAAGCGCCCTGATGGGCGAAGCTTGGCAGCGAAGGGCCTAGCGGACGTGTGCAGATTGGCAAAGCACACGGCGGGATTGTAGCTGATGTGGCGCTGCAGCACCGCATGGATTACACACCGCAGTATCACCAAGTAACAAATTGCAGTGCCTCTGAACGAAATAAGTGTTTTCCCTAGGCTGCACTCCCTATAATCCGTGCGCTTATATCCATTTGAAGAATAAAGGATCGCTATGAAGAAATCGGCACTAGTGGGCGTTGTCGTCGTTCTGGGCGCGGTATGGACGGGTACTGCCTGGTTCACGGGCCAAAAGGCCGAGGACTTCGTCAAGCAGTCGATCGACAACGCCAACGTTGAACTGAAGAAGCTCAGCGACCAGTGGGGCATCGCATCGGCCGTTGAGCTGGTGTCGTTCGAACGTGGCGTGTTTTCGTCGACCGCGCGTTACCGCGTGAAGTTCACGACGCCCGCCGCCGAAGGCAAGCCCGCCGAAGACCGCGATCTGGTGTTCGTCGAGCACTTGTCGCACGGCCCCCTGCCCCTGTCGAACCTGAAGTCCGGCGCCTTCATGCCCGCCATGGTCGCCAGCGACTTCGCGCTGGAAGAGACCCCGACCGTCAAGGAATGGTTCGCGGCGTCCAAGGGCGCAACGCCCGTGACCGGCCACTACAGCGTCAGCTACGGCAAGAACATCAGCGGCAAGTTCAACGTCGCTCCCGCCGAAGTCACCAAGGGCGACACCAGCCTGACGTTCTCGGGCATGACCGGCAACGTGGAATACGCCACCGGCACCAAGCACGGCGTCTTCGATCTGAAGACCGACAAGCTGGTGCTGGCCGGCCAAAGCGAAAACAGCGACATCGTCAGCATGGCCCTGCAAGGCATCACGCTGACCAGCGACATGACGCCGTCGGCCAACGACCTGTACGTGGGCAGCCAGAAGCTGACGTTCAAGGACTGGACGATCACCTCGAAGGAAAAGCCGCCGGTTCAGTTCAAGGACACGTCGATCGCCGTCGACGTGACGGAGAACGGCTCGGCAATCGGCGCCAAGATGGCGCTGGACTTCGGCATGATCAACGTGCAGGCCAAGGACGTGGCGGGCATGAAGCTGGCGCTCGACCTGCAGAAGCTGGACGCCAAGGCGTTCAAGGCGCTGAACGACGTCTATGAAGCCGCCTCGCGCCGCATGATGCAAAGCAAGGGCGACCAGCAAACGCCCGAGTTCACGCCGGAAGAGCAACAGGTGCTGAAGACCAACGTTGAGCTGCTGCTGGCTGGCAACCCGACGCTGGCCGTGGCGCCGCTGGAAGTGCGCACCGCCAACGGCACGTCGACGTTCAACCTGAACCTGGACCTGGCCAAGCCGGCTTCCATGGAAGGTGACCTGTCTGACACGCTGACGCAAGCCGTGCGCAAGCTGGACGCCAAGCTGGTGCTGTCCAAGGGCAACCTGGGCGACTTGATGGCCATCGAACCGCAAATGCGCGGCGTGCCGGCCGAACAAGCCGTGCAAACCGCCAAGGGCCAGGCCGAAATGGTCGGCACCATGGCCACCGCAATGGGCATGGCCAAGGTCGAGAACAACAACATCGTGACGTACCTGAACTACGCGGATGGCCAAGTGGACTTCAACGGCAAGAAGATGCCGGTTGAGCAGTTCCTGATGATGGTCATGAGCGGCGCGATGGGTGGCGCGCGCTAAGGCGCGGGCAGTCCCCTGCAACGCCAATTAAAAAGCCGCCGCGCCGATGGGCGCGGCGGCTTTTTCCATGGTTGAACCCGGCGCGGTTCAGAAGGGCAAAGCCCCCGCCGCCAATTCACCATTGCGCAGCACGGCTACATGAAAGCGTTTGTCGGCCGCCTTCAGAATGTCTTCCGTGGGGTCGCCCTGCACCAGCAGCAGATCAGCGACCTTGCCATCGGCGATGACGCCGTGTTCCGTCAAGCCCATCAGGTCGTGGCCGCGTGATGTGCCGGCAATCAGCGCATCGATGGGCGTCATGCCGAACTCCACCATGTAGGCCAGCTCCATGGCGTTTTCGCCATGCAGGTTGAAGGGCGTGCCCGCGTCCGTGCCCATCGCGATGCGGCCGCCAGCCTTGTAGTACATCTGGAACGACTCACGATGGCGCTGTTCGACGGCGCGCGCCTTTTCCACCGCGTAGGCGGGGATGCCGTTGTCGGCGTTGGCGATGATGTTGCGCACCGCCGCGATGGTGGGCACCAGATAGGTTTCGGCCTCCAGCATCTCGCGCAGGCAATCGTCGTCCATGAAGATGCCGTGTTCGATGGAATCAATGCCCGCACGCACTGCGTTCAGGATGCCCTGCGTGCCTTGTGCGTGGCTGGCCGTGCTTTTGCGAAAGCGTTTGGCTTCATGCACGCCCGCCTTCATTTCGTCGAAGCTGTAGTGCGCATCCATCGGGCTCACGCCCGGCGTCATGACGCCGCCCGTGGCCATGATCTTCACGAGATCGCAGCCGGCGTGGACTTGTTCGCGCACGGCCTTGATGACGTCTTCACAGCCGTCGGCGATGCGGCCGATGCGGTTGCCGTGCCCGCCCGTCATGCAGATGATGCGGCCAGACGCCTTGATGGTGGGGCCGGGAAACACGCCGCGCGCAATCGCGTCGCGCACGCCGAATTCCAGATAGTCCTTGCCGCCGCAGTCGCGCAAGGCTGTGACGCCGCCGCGCAAGCTGGCTTGTGCGTTCTCCAGCGCGGTCAGCGTGATCTGGGCCGGACCCTGCTTGCTTAATTGCGCATTGGGATCGGCGCCGCCCGTGTAGACCAGATGCACGTGGCAGTCCGCCAGGCTGGGCATCAGCGTCATGCCGGTGGTGTTGATCTGTAGCCCGGCATAGCCTTCGAATGCGCTGGCGGGCGCCACGCGCGCCACCCGCTTGTCTTCGACCAGCACGCCGTGATCGCGCAATACCTTGCCCTCGCCATCAAATACCTGGCCGCCGATGAAGAGGGTCTGTCGTGTCGCCGTCATGTCTCGCTCCGGTTGCGCTCGGGCGTCAGCCTTCCACTACATCCAGCCCCTTGCGGGACATGGTTTGCAGGCGGGGCATCAGCCCAAGCAGGTGTTGGCTGTAGGGGTGTTGCGGGTGATCGAACAGGCTTTCCGTTTCGGCCACTTCCAGCAATTCGCCGTAGCGCATGACGCCCACGCGATCGCACATCTGGCGAATCACGGGCAAGTCGTGGCTGATGAACAGCATCGTCAGGCCCAGCTCTTCTTGCAGGTCTTTAAGCAGATTTAGAATCTGCGCCTGAATGGAAACGTCCAGCGCCGATGTGGGTTCATCGCAAATCAGGAATCGCGGACGCGTGGCGAGCGCGCGGGCAATACAGATGCGCTGACGCTGGCCGCCCGAGAACTCGTGCGGGAAGCGTTCGGCGGCGCGGTCGCCCAGGCCCACCACGTCAAGCAGGTTGGCGACGATGCGGCGCGTTTCAGCTTCGTTGGCCGCCAGCTTATGGAAGCGGATGGGCTCGGCAATGATGTCCAGCACGCGCATGCGCGGGTTCAACGACGAGAACGGGTCCTGGAAGATCATCTGGATCTGCCGGCGGAAGGGGTTCAGCTGCTTCTCGCCCTTGAGCGCCGTGAGGTCAGTGCCGCCAAACGTGACTGAGCCTTCGGATGGCGTGTACAAGCCGGAGATCAGCCGCGCCACTGTGGATTTGCCCGAGCCGGATTCGCCCACCAGTCCGAAGACTTCGCCTTCGCCAATGGAAAAGTTCACGCGCTTGACGGCATCCAGCGTGCGCTGGTTGCGCTTGAACAGCGCGCTCTTCAACACGAAGCGCATGGACAGGTCGCGCACCTGCACCAGCGGGCCGCCCGTCTGCACGCCGAAGTCGCGTCGCTGGCCCAGCCAATGCGTGGCCAGGTCCAACGGCTGCGACGGCGTCTTCACGTCTTCGATGTAAGTCACCAGCGGAAAGCGCTTGAGCTTGATGTCGGGGCGCGGCACGGCCGATATCAGGCTGCGCGTGTAGGGATGATCGGGGTCGCCCAGAATCTTGGCGGTGGGGCCTTGCTCGACAAGCTTGCCGTGATACAGCACTGCCACGCGATCGGTCACGTCAGCAATCACGCCCATGTCGTGCGTGATGATGATCATGCCCACCTGCTCTTCGCGGCACAGCTTCTTCAAGAGCTCAAGAATCTGCGCCTGGATGGACACATCCAGCGCCGTGGTGGGTTCATCTGCAATGATGACTTCGGGCTCGCAGCACAGCGCCAGCGCAATCACCACGCGTTGCCGCATGCCGCCCGAGAACTGATGCGGATATTGCTTGACGCGCAGTTCCGGCTGATCGATGCCCACTTGCACCAGCAGCTGCACCGCGCGTTTCTTCGCCTCGGCGTGCGGCAGGTTCAGGTGCACCTGCATGGTTTCCACCAGCTGGCTTTCCACCGTTTGAAGCGGGTCGAGCGAGGTCAGCGGGTCTTGAAAGATCATGCCGATGCGGCGACCGCGCACCTTGCGTTTCTGCGCAGGGGTGAGCGTGTCGATGCGTTCGCCGTTCAGCAGCACGGAACCGCCGGCCAAACGCCCGGGCGCTTCCAGCAGGCCGATCACCGCGTTGCCGATGGTGGACTTGCCCGCGCCGGACTCGCCCACCACGCCCAGGATCTCGCCCTTTTCCAGGGACAGCGATACGCCATCCACCGCCACCAGCGTGCCGCGGCGGCTGGGGAATTCGATGCGGATATCTTCAATGTTCAACAGGGCCATGACGTCCTCAGCGCAGCTTGGGGTTGAGCGCGTCGCGCAGCCAGTCGCCCAGCAGGTTGACCGATAGCACCAGCGCCACCAGCGCAATGCCGGGGAAGATCGAAATCCACCACATGCCCGAGAACAGATAGCTGTTGCCAATGCGGATCAGCGTGCCCAGCGACGGCGCCGTAGGCGGCACACCAACGCCCAGGAACGACAGCGTGGCTTCGGTGATGATGGCGATCGCCAGGTGAATGGTGGCGATGACCAGCACCGGGCCCATGACGTTGGGCAGGATGTGGCGGCGCAGGATGGTGAAGGGGCCGATGCCGATCAGGCGCGCCGCCTGCACGTATTCCTTGTTGCGCTCGACCAGCGTGGAGCCGCGCACGGTGCGCGCGTACTGCACCCAGCCCGAGATGCCGATGGCGAAGATCAGCACATACAGCGCCAGCTGGTCGTGCATGTCGCGCGGCAATAGCCCGCGCGCCACGCCGTCGATCAAGAGCGCCACCAGGATGGCCGGAAACGACAGCTGCACGTCTGCAATACGCATGATGAAGCTGTCGATACGGCCCCCGGCGTAGCCGCTGATGAGGCCGAGCGTGACGCCCAGCACCATCGAGAACAGCACCGACGCAAACCCCACCAGCAGCGACACGCGCGAGCCATACATCACGGCCGACAGGATGTCGCGGCCCTGGTCGTCGGTGCCCAGCAGGAAGTCAGGGCTGCCGCCCTCTTCCCAGGCCGGCGGCGTGTTGGCGTCCATGATGCTGAGCGACGCCAGGTCGAACGGGTTGTGCGGCGCGACGACGGGCGCGAACAGCGCACCCAACAAAATGATCAGCGTGACGATGGCGGCGATGATGGCGCCGGGCGAACGCTTGAAGCTATGCCACAGGTCGCTGTCGGCGGCGCGGGCGAACATTGGAGCGATGCGAGCAATCATGTTGATTCCCTTATTTGCTCTGCACGCGCAGACGCGGGTCCACGGCGAAGTACAGCAGGTCGACGACCAGGTTGATGACCACGAACATGAAGGCGATCAGCACCAGATAAGCCGCCATCACGGGGATGTCGACCATGCTGATGGCCTGGATGAACAAGAGGCCCATGCCGGGCCACTGGAACACCGTTTCCGTGATGATGGCGAACGCGATGATCGAGCCCAGCTGCAAGCCCGTGATGGTGATGACGGGCACCATCGTGTTCTTTAACGCATGGCGGAAATTGATGAGCCGTTCCGGCAGGCCGCGGGCGCGCGCGAACTTGATGAAGTCAGCGCGCAGCACTTCCAGCATTTCGGCGCGCACCAGCCGCATGATCAAAGTCATCTGAAACAGCGCCAGCGTGATCGCCGGCATGATCAGCGCCAGCCATCCTGATTTGGTCAGAAAGCCCGTTGTCCACCAGCCCAAACTGACGACGTCGCCGCGTCCGAAGCTGGGCAGCCATCGCAGCTGCACGCCGAACACAAGAATGAGCAGAATGCCGATCAGGAACGTGGGCAGCGAGATGCCGGCAAGCGACACCGCCATGAAGGTCTTGGACAGAATGCCGTGGCGTTTGAGCGCGGTGTAGATGCCCATCGGAATGCCCAGCGCCAACGCCATCACGGCGGACACGAAAGACAATTCCAAGGTGGCGGGCATGCGTTCTTCAAGCAGCTCGCTGACGGGCCGGCGTTGACGGTACGAGATACCGAAATCGCCTTGCACCGCGTTGCCGACAAAGCGCGCGAACTGCACCACGAAGGGGTCGTCCAGGCCGAGCTGTTCGCGCAGTTGCGTGCGTTGTTCAGGGGTGGTGTCCTGGCCGACCATGCTGGCGATCGGGTCGCCGACATAGCGGAACATGGAGAACGCGATCAGCGCCACCGTCAACATCACCAGCACCGACTGGATAAGCCGTTGCGCAATAAAGGAAAGCATTATCGGGTGCCCTCGTTTGCAGATAACGCCGGGCCGCGTTTGCGTAGAACGCTTGAAAGCGAAGCTGGGCCAGGTGCGCCCGGACGGCTTGCGCCATCCGGGGCATACAACGTCAAAGGTTTACGGCAGGTTTACGGCAACACCACATCGCGCAGGTCGAGCACATCGTCGGCGCGTTGAATGACCTTGATGTTGTCCTTCACGCCCCACGACATGGGCTGCTGGTGCAGCGGCAAATAACCGTAGTCGCTGCGCACGATCTCGAAGGCTTCCTTGATCATTGCGTTGCGCTTGGTCTGATCGGTTTCAACACCGATCTTGTTGGTCAGGTCGTCAACCTTCTTGTTGCAGTAGCCGCCCAGGTTGAACTGGCCGGCCGCCGTCTTCGCATCACGGCACGCCGCCAGGTTCAGCAGCGCGTTGTGCGCGTCAGTGGAGCTGGGCGTCCAGCCCAGCATGTACATGCTGGTCTGGTTACCGGCTTGCAGCAGGATCTTGCCGAAGTACTTGGACTTGGTCTGCGCCAGCAGGTTGATCTTGATGCCCACGCGCGCCAGCATGCCGGCCACCGCCTGGCAGACCTTTTCGTCGTTGACGTAGCGGTCGTTCGGGCAATCCATGGTGACGGTGAAGCCCTTCGGGTAGCCCGCTTCGGCCAGCAGCTTCTTGGCGCGTTCGGGGTCGGGCTTGTACGGTGCGCCATAGGAATCGGCGTAGCCGTTGATGGCGGTAGCCACCAGCGAGCCCAGCGGCTTTGCTGCACCCCGCATGATCTTGTCGTTGATGGCCTTGGTGTCGACCGCCAGCACGACGGCTTCGCGCACCTTCGGGTCCTTGAACGGGTTCTTGCCCTTGACGTCCGAGAACAGCAGTTCGTCGCGGTCCTGGTCCATGCCGATGAAGATGGCGCGCGCTTCGGGCGCCGTCAGCGGCTTCACGCCCTTGGCGTCTTCCAGGCGCTTCCAGTCTTGCACGGGCACCGGCTGCACCAGGTCCATTTCGCCAGAGATCAGCGCGGCCACGCGCGTGGCTTCCTGCGTGATGGGCTGGAAGATGACCTCGTCGACGTTGGTCTTGATGTTCTTGTTCCAGTAGCCGTCATAACGCTTGAGCACCGTCTTCACATCCGGCTGGCGCGACACCAGCATGAAGGGGCCGGTGCCGTTGGCGTTCAGGTTGGCATAGTTGCCCTGGTTGTCGCCTTTGACGTTGGTGGCTTCAGTCGTCTTGTTCTTCTCGGCCCACGTCTTGCTCATGATGTACAGGAACACCCATTCGCGCGGCAAGATCGGGTTGGGCGTGGGGGTGGTGACTTCGATGGTGTAGTCGTCCACCTTCTTGATGTCGGAGGCCTTGGCGCCGTAGCCCTTCATGTCGGAGCCAGGGGTCAGGCTGCGCTTCCACGAGAAGATGACGTCGTCCGCCGTGAAGGGCGAACCGTCGTGGAACTTCACGTCTTTGCGCAGCTTGAAGACCCACTTGGTGGGCTCGGGGTTTTCCCAGCTTTCGGCCAGCAGCGGCGTCAGTTTCAGGTTGCCGTCGTAGCCCGCCAGCGTTTCGTAGATGTTGCCCTGGAAGCCCAGCGTGAAGGTCTCGTTCAACGCCATCGGGTCCATCGATGTGGCGTCACCTTGATACGCCCAGTGGAAGGTCTTGGCGGCCGCGCCGGCGCTGAACGCCAGCGATGCGGCAATGGCGGCCGCCAGCGCAGCTTGCTTTAGGTGGGGAAAAGTACGCATAGCCCTCATGCTCCGTTGGTGCGCGTGTCGCGCGACAGAAGTGACAGGGCCCCGGCCCCTGTGGGACTCGGGGCATGGCGTTGCTGCTTACGACGAAAGACGGTGTTGGACTGGGCGGCGCGCGGCGCGAACTGCGCGCAGGCCGTGGAGGGCGATGCCGGAAATCACTGCCGAAGACTTCGACTTCACGATGGACCCAACCCCTTGTGATTGTCATGACGGGGACGGACCCGCGCCGATGCAGATCGAATCTTATAGAGCGATTCGTTTAAGCGTCAATCGGTTTGGGTTGGGGTTAGTCCGTGCTTGCCGTCAGCGTTGAATGGTGCGTTTGGCGCGGCTTGCGGCGGGGCGGATCAGGGGGCGGATGGCGGCGCGCTAGCAAGGGTTTTCGCCAAGTCGCGCACCACGCGCTTGCGGCGATCGCTATCTTCGTAGTGCTTGCCCAGCGCCGACCATTCGGGCCGGCTGCGCGCTTCTTTCAGTGCTTCGGGCAATGGGCCTTTGCGCCACGCGTCATCATCCGGAAGACGTAGGGTCAATGGTTCGCGCGCGGCGTGGCCGCGGCGTTCCAAGGCGTCGATCAGTTGCCGCTGGCGTAGCGCCAGCAAGCGCAGCACGGCGTCGTCCACGCTGATCTCGCGCCAGCCGCGCAGCTTGCCGGCCATGCGCTTGCCCAGCTTCTCAACGCCCTGCCACAAGCCGCCTGCCGCCGCGCCAATCAGCATGCCGGTGCCCAGGCTCAAGCCTGCACTGAACAGGTCCACCGCCGCGCCCGCCATCGCACCCGCCGCCGCACCCATGCCTACCTGCACGCCCATGTCTTTCAAGGCCTGCGGATGAAAGAGGTCCATGCCCCAGCGCTCGCCTTGCAGCGGCAGCGCGTCGTCGGTGACATCGGCGGGGCGGAAGTTGTAGAGCGCCAGCAAGGCGTTCACGCAGGCTTGTTCGCGCTGGCGCACCTGATCGCGCAATTGGTTCGATGTGGCGGCAAGCGCGTCGTCGTCGCTGGGGCTGGACAGATGCAGCGCCGCCACATCGATGAGCAGATCGGCCAGCAGTTCGTAGGCGGCGTCGTGGCGTTGGCGGCGTTGCGCGGACAGGCTGTCGGACAGCTTTGCCAGCGCGGCGGCATGGCGGTCGAGCAAGACGCCCAGCTTGGCGTACAGCTGTTGCTCGCCATCCAGCGGCGGCGCAACGGTGTCGAACTCCACCACCGCATGCAGGCCCAAGCGCGCCATTGCGCCACGCCATTCATCGGCACGGTGCGCGGGCGCGTTGACGAAGTTCAGCACGGGCAGCAGAGGCCGGCCGCAAGCGGCCAGAATCGAGAGCTCGTCGCGATGCTTGCCCAGCACGGGGTCGCGCGCATCAATGACGTACAGCGCGGCGTCGCAGTCCAGCATCTTTGTCAGCACGCGGGCTTCTTGCTCGAAGCGGCCGTGCGCTTCGGGCGTATCCAGAAAGCGGCGGATGCGCGCGGGGCCGTCCAGGCGTTCGTTGGGGCTGGCGAGCCGTTCCAGGTATTCCAGCAACGCGATGCTGTCTTCCATGCCCGGCGTGTCGAACCATTCCAGCACGGCGCGTCCGTCCAGCCGCAGGCGCGCGCCTTCGACATGGCGCGTGGTGCCGGGGCTGTCGGCCACTTCGCCAAACGTGGTGTCGCGCGTCAACGTGCGCAAGAGCGAGGTCTTGCCCGTGTTGGTGTGGCCTACCAGCGCGATCTTGATCAAGTCGTCAGCCATGGCCGGACTCCAGCCACGCGAGCGGCGCGGCAGGCGTTTGCAGGATGGCGTCGGCGGCAAGGCCTAGCGCCAGCAGCCGCTCGCGCCACAACGCGGCGCGTGTGGCGTGTGTAGCGGCGCCGGACGGCGCGATGAGCCAGACGCGGGTGTGTTGCGCGTGCGCGGACAGTTCGGCGATCAGCGACAAGGTGCCGCGGTCAGGCGTCTGGCGCGCATCGCAGGCGATGACCAGGCGCGAGGCCGCGGCCTGCGCCAACGCATCCAGCACGCGGTTGCGTTCTTCGCGCGTGTCCAGGTTGCCGGCGACCTGGATGGGCGCAGGCACGTCGGCGGGCGGCCAGGGCAGGTCGGTTGGCAGTTCCAGGCCCAGCAGCACGGGCTGGCCCGCCAGGCCCGACAGCGGCGCCGATTGCACGCGCGGTTCGTGCAGCGGGTCTACAGGGCGGTCGATGCCGGTGGACTGCGCGGGCGGCTCAAGACGATCACGCAAGGGCGCGAAACCGGCCAGCGAAGGATCAATGCGCAAGGCCCGCAGCGCGCGCAGCGTGGCAACGCCGCACAGCGCGCCGGCCAGCAGGCGGGGCAGGATGCCGTAGACAACCACCACGCCGATCAGCCATAGCGACCATTGCACCTGCGCCTCGGCGGCGAGTGTCTGCGTGCCGTCGCTGGCGAGGATGATGGCGGCGTCGGGCATCGGAAAGCCCAGATGCGCGGGCAGCCAGCCGATGGCTTGCGTCAGCCAGACGAAGGTGTCGGGCGCCAGCAGCGTGGTGGCCCAGATGAAGCGGTAGCTGGCGGTGGACAGCACCACCAGCAAGGCCGCCAGCGCGGCGCACAGCGCGGTCAGCCACAGCAGATGGCTGATGGCGCCGAACAGCCAGCGCAACGCGCCTGCGCGCGCCAGCAGGTTCAGGAATGCTTGCGGCACCAGCGCGCCGTCGGGGCCGCGCGTGAGCTTGCGGGTGGCCCAGAGCCACAGACGGCCAAGACCTGTCATGGCGGAGGCCCGGAGCAGGAAGCTGGCCAGCCACAACAGGAAGGTCAGCGCGTGCAGGCCGAGCAACGCGCCCAGCGCCCACAACACATTGACGGGCCGGGCGCCGTCGCCCAGCGCGCCCAGGGCCACGCCAATGCCCGACAGCAGCGCAATCACGAACAACGCCGCCAGCATCGCTTTGGCGCTGCGGCTCCAGGTGTCGACGAGCGATGTCAGGTTTTCGCGCTGCGCGAGCAAGCCGGCGCGGGCGAGGATGCGGGAAGGCAGATCGGTGTCCAGCTGCCGCACGCGGCGCACGGCGTCGGCGTCATCCAGCGGACCCCAATGGGTTTCGCGCAGGCGGATGAGTTCAGCCAGCCAATGCGCGCGCAACGGACGCGGCGCGGCGGGGCCGGCCAGAGGATCAAAATCGCGAGAGATCGAAGACGGCATCGCGTCGGGAGCAAGCGCGGTCGGGCCGCGGCGTCAGGCCGTTGAGGCGGTGGGCCATTGTAGACCGCGCAAGTCAGGAGCCGGGGCTGAGCGGGGGAATGGACGCGGGGCTGGACGGGACCCGGACGGCGGCGGGTGTCAGTGCTGGCGGCGGGCGCTGCGGTATTGGCCGGGCGTGACGCCGACTGCGTCGCGGAACACGCGGGACAGGTGGCTGGCGTTGCCGAAACCGCTGGCTTGCGCAATGCCGGCCAGGTCGCCCTTGCCGGCCGCCAGCAAACGCCGCGCGTGCGCCAGCCGGCGTGCGCGCACCCACGCGTGCGGCGGTTCACCGAACGAGGTGTGGAACATGCGGGCGAAGTGATAGGTGGATAAGGCGGCCACGCCGGCCAGCTCGTCCAGCGTCAGGGCCTCGTGCAGGTGCGCGTCCACATAGTCCATGATGCGGCGGCGCACGGCCGGCGCCAGGCCGCCGCGCGCGGGCTGCGCGGTCTTGCGGGTCACGCCCTGGATCAGCAGGTGGTGCAGCACGGTTTCGGCGGCGCTGCTGGCGGCCAGCCGGTCTGCCGGCTGCGCCCAGTCGGTGCCCAGCAGCTGTCGGCACACATCGATCAGCGAGTCGTCCTGAATGTAGGTGCGGTCGCGCAGTTCCAGCGTGCGGGGTTCGCAGTCCAGCCGCATCACGGCTTCGCGCGCCAGCCGTTCGGGCGAGATGTACAGGTGCAGGAAATGCACGGTGTCGTTCATGCACCAGCGCGAATAATGTTCCGCGGGCAGCACGCAGAACTTGCCGGCGCCGCCATGCAGGGTGTCGCGGCCGACGCGGAAGGATTTGTCGCCGCCATGCAGGTAGAGCGACAGCGTGTGGTGGCCGGGCGAGTCATAGCCCAGCGTCTCGTGCGCGCTGCGCGCCCATTGCGAAATGGCCATTCCTTCGCCCAACGGCGCGGCGCGCTCCAACGTGGCGGTGGAGCGCGAGAGGGTGCGGAAAACGGAGAAATCGGCCGGGGCCGAGGCAGCGGAACCCATAGGGTTCAAATGCTACTGCGATCTGGCGCGGGCCGCGCGAACGTTGACGGAATAACCGCAAGAATCGGCAATCGCGGATGAGTGGCCAGGCGCACACTCGCGGCCAGGCGATCCGGGTTTGACGGGTCGGCCTCACGTCCCCTTTTTCTTGCGTATCGCATCGTGAATCTCTTTCTGTATTTCCTGACCGTCGTCATCTGGGGCACCACCTGGATCGCCATCAAGTTGCAGCTTGGCGTGGTGGCCATACCCGTGTCCATTTTCTATCGCTTCGCGCTGGCGGGCCTGGTGCTGTTCGCCGCCTTGCTGCTGACCCGCAAATTGCAGAAGCTGGACCGGCGCGGACACTGGCTCTGTGTGGGCCAGGGGCTGTGCTTGTTCTGTTTGAACTTCCTGTGCTTCTACACCGCAACGCAATGGATACCGAGCGGGCTGGTGTCGGTGGTGTTTTCGGCGGCCACCGTGTGGAACGCGCTGAACGCCCGGCTGTGGTTCGGCACCCGGATTGCGCCGCGCGTGATGCTCGCAGGCGCGTTCGGCTTTTCGGGCCTGGTGCTGCTGTTCTGGCCGGAGCTGTCCAGCCAGGCGGCCAGCCACGAAACGCTGCTGGGCCTGGGGTTTGCGCTGCTGGGCACGTTCTGCTTTTCCACGGGCAACATGCTGTCGTCCTTGCAGCAGCGCGCCGGCATCCGCCCGCTGACGGGCAATGCGTACAGCATGTTGTACGGCGCGTCGATCTTGCTGGCGGGGTGCCTGGTGGCGGGTCTGCCGTTTGAATTCGACAGCTCTTCGCAGTATGTCGGCGCCCTGCTGTATTTGGCGATTCCGGGGTCGGTGATTGGTTTCACCGCATATCTGACGTTGGTCGGCCGTATGGGTCCGGCGCGCGCCGCGTATTGCACGGTGCTGTTTCCGGTGGTGGCGCTAAGCGTGTCGACGGTGGCCGAGGGCTATCAGTGGACACCGGCTGCATTCGCGGGTTTGGCGCTGGTGATGGTGGGCAACCTGCTCGTCTTCACGAAGTGGTCGCCGTTTTTTCGCCGGCCGTGCGTCGCGCGGTGACGTAAGGCTTATCGCGCCAGCTTGCGCAAACCATCCAGCAGCTGGCTGATTTCGTCGTCGCTGGTCAGGTAGCTGACGGAGGCCCGCGCAATCTGCGTCAGACCGCGCGCCTGCATATCCAGCGGCGTGTAGGGCACGCCATTGCTGCCGATGGTGATGCCTTGCGCCGCCAGTGCGCGCTGCACATCGGCCGCATCCTGGCCCGCCAGATTGAAGGCGACCAGCCCCGATTGTTCGCGGCCCTGATCCAGCACGGTGATGCCGTCAATGGCGGCAAGCTCCGTGCGCAGCGTGCGGGCGGTGGCGTCGATGGTGGCGCGGATCGTGTCCAAGCCCAGGTCCAGCGCTTCCTGTAAGGCGTTGGCCAGGCCGCAACGCAAGGCCAGCGCGCTCTCGGCGCCTTCCAGGCGCGCGGCATCGGTGCGCAGCACGGGCTGGCCGTCGGCGTTCAAGGGGGCGGAGTGGGTGTCGACGAAGGCGGGCGTGAGCTGATCCAGGAACGCGCGGCGCACATACAAGAGGCCGGTACCGCGCGGGCCGCGCAACGCTTTGCGCCCCGGGCCGGTCAACACGTCGCAGCCAACTTGCTCCACATCAATGGGTAGTTGGCCGAGCGCTTGCGCGGCGTCGACGAAGTACGGAATGCCGTGTTGGCGCGCCACGCGTCCGATGGCGGCGGCCGGGTTGATCAGGCCGCCGTTGGCCGGCAGCCACGTCAGCGCAATGAGACGCACGCGTTCGTCCACCATGGCGGCGAGCGCATCGGCGTCCACGCAGCCGCTCGCATCCGACGGAATCGTTTCAAGCACCGCGCCGGCGCGTTCGGCGTGAAGCCGCATCGTGGCCAGATTGCCTCCCCATTCGTGGCGGCCCACCAGAATGCGGTCACCGGGCTGCCAGCGCGGCAGCGCCGCGAAGGCCGCGCCCCAGCCATGGGAATTGCCGGTGGTCAGCGCAATCTCTTCAGGCTGCGCGTTAAGCAACTGCGCGCCCAGCGTGCGGGCGCTTTCGGTCAGCGCGCGTGACCGCACTCCGGCTTCCATCGGCCCTTGCGTGGCTTCGCGCAGCAGGTGCTCGTGGACGGCATCCACGGTCGCGGCGGAAGGTAGTGACGAACCGGCGTGGTTGAAGTGGACGCAGCGTTGCGCACCGGGCGTGCGGGCGCGCAAGGCGAGTCGGGCGTCGGAAGTCAGAGGGGCAGACATGGGGGGCTCGGAGCGTGTCGTAGGCGCAGGCTCAGACGAGCCTGCGATGGATGTTGTCGAAAAATCAGGCGGGCGTGAGCGCAATCACGGCTTCAACTTCCACGGCCACACCTTGCGGCAACGAGGCCACACCCACCGCGCTGCGCGAATGGCGGCCGGCGTCACCGAACACGTCCACCATCAGGTCGGACGCGCCATTGGCGACGGCGCTTTGGCGGTTGAAATCCGGCGTGCTGGCCACGAATACGCCCAGGCGCACCACGCGTGCAACGCGGTCCAGGCGGTCGCCGGTGGCGGCGGCGATTTGCGACAGGATGCCCAGGCCGGACAGCTTGGCGGCTTCAACGCCATCGGCATCGGAAATCTGGTTGCCCAATTGGCCCAGGTACTGGGGCTTGCCGCCTTTGCGCGAAATTTGGCCCGAGATATAGAGCAGGTTGCCTTCCAGAACAAACGGAACGTAGTTGGCGGCGGGGGCGGAGGCGGCTTCCAGGGCGTAGCCCAGTTCGGCCACGCGGCCAGAGATCGAGCGGGTCATGTCGGTGCACCTTAAACGGTTGGAGATAGCGTTGATGCTATCGGTGCGGGCCGCGTCTGACCAATCAATTCTTGCGCTTTACGTATGAGTAAAACTAATGCGTTCCGGTGCCAGTGCTGGAGCCAGTGGATTCGGCGGCGGCCTGCTTCAGCCAGTCATGCAGCATTTGCGCTGCGGGGGTGAGCGCGCCGCGCGGCGCGACGAACCACCAGCCGATGCGGGCATCTTCCAGCACGGCGTCAGGCAGCGCCTGCACCAGCGCGCCACTGGCCAGGTGCGGGGCGATCAGCCGGTGCCGCCCCATCGCCAGGCCCTGCCCCGCCAACGCCGCTTCGACGACGATGTTGTAGTCGTGCAGGCGCACGGTCTGCGCGCGGCCCAGGTCCATCCCATAGCGCCGTGCCCAGGCGTCCCATTCAAAGGGCTGCTTGGCGTGCGAGGTCAGTAGCGGATGGCGCAGCAGATCGTCCGGCGTGCGCGGGCGCTTGCGGCCAGCGACAAGGCTGGGCGCGCAGACCACAGACAGCCGCTCGGTCATCAACAGCCGCGATTTCACCCCGGGCCACACGCCGCGCCCATAGCGGATGGCGACGTCCACATCGCCGCCCGCCACGTCGGCCAGGCTGATGTCGGGTTGCAGTTGCAGGTCAATATCGGGATGCGCGGCCGCGAAGGCTGGCAAGCGCGGCGCGAGCCAGCGGGTGGCGAACGAGGCCAGCAGCCCTACCGTCAGCGTCGTACGCGCTACAGCGGGTGCGCGGATCGCGTCGGTGCCTTGCCGCAGCAATTCGAACGCGGCATGCACATGGTCGTAATACGCCTGCCCCGCGGGCGTCAACGCGACGGCGCGCGTGCGCCGTTCAAACAGCGCCAATCCCAATTCGCGTTCCAGCCGTTGGATATGGTGGCTGATGGCGCTTTGCGTGACGAAGAGTTCCTGCGCGGCCAGCGAAAAGCTCAAGCGGCGCGCGGCCGCTTCGAACGCGCGCAGGGAAACCAGGGCAGGCAGGGATCGCGTGGAACGCATGGAATCAGCAGTGCAGCATCAGGACGGGATGCGCGTCATCCTACGCTGATCGAAAGGCGCGGGGCAAAAGCCCAATGCAAAAAGCCCGCAACCAAAGTTGCGGGCTTTTTTAGGGGTACTGCGAGCAATGCGGATGAAGCTTGCATTGCTGAATTCTTGGCTCCCCGAGCTGGGCTCGAACCAGCGACCTGCGGATTAACAGTCCGTCGCTCTACCGACTGAGCTATCGGGGAACAGGTAGAGGGGCCGAATTATGCACAAAAAATCGAAAGAATGCAAAGCGGGTGGAAAATTTTCTGTCAGGCGTGCTGAATCGCCTGGGCTGTGCGGAACAGTTGCGGCACGATATCGCTCAGCAAACGGTCGCTGGGATAGTCGTGGCGGGGCGCGCTGACGCTGATTGCCGCCAGTGGCACGTCTCGCGCATCGCGTAGCAACACGGCCGCGCCGACCTGGTTTTGCAGCACCTGATCTTCGGTCAATGCATAGCCGTCGTCGCGCGCTTGCCGGATCAGCGCCAGCAAGGCGCCGGGCTCGACCACGGTGCGCGGCGTGAACGCGCGCGGGGGCGACCGCTCTAGGGTCTGGCCGATGGCGCTGTCGTCCAACTGCGTCAGCAGCATGCGCCCGCCGCTGTTGCACCAGGCCGGCATGCGGCGGCCGGGCAGCATTTCGGCCAGCGTCAACTGCCGGCTGGGCAGGCGCAGCAGATAGATCATGTCATCGCCCGCCAGCACGCTCATGTGCACGGCCAGGCCGCAGCGGTCACGCAGCGCGACCAGATGCGGTGCGGCCATGGATACCAGGCGGTCACTGCGCAGAAAGTAATAGCCCAGCTCCACCACGCGCGGCCCCAGGCGGTAGCGGCGCGTGGCCGCGTCCTTGACCAAGTAGCCCAGGCGTTCCCACGTATGCGCAAAGCGTTGCGCCGCGCTTTTGCCCAGACCGGTCAGGGTAGCGATGTCGGTCAGCCCCAAGGAGTCCGAGGCGTCACGAAAAGCGTCCAGCACGCGCATGCCCTTTTCCAGCGACGCGACGAACAAGGGGTCGTCGGCATCGGGAGTGGGGATGTCAGCAACCGGATGTTGGCGAGGGGTCATGAGCGTCTGGCCGAGGTCTTGCACAAGGGAAATGGCGGGGTGGCGCGGGTTTGGCGCGGCGGTGGCGCGGAGTTAGCCCACGTGGCGGGGCTAGTTTCCCCGAATTGTTCGCGCACCAAATACGCACTATAAAGTTGATTATTCAATACTTTGTATCGCATAGCAATACAACCAAGCTGCAATGACTTCGACTTCCCCCCTTTGCGAGATGACCGCCGTGGCCCTGCGCGCCGAGATCGCCGCCGGCCATGTCAGCGCCCGCGACGTCACCGCCGCCCATCTGGCGCGCATCGACGCCTGCAACCCCAGTGTGAACGCGATTGTGACGCTGGACGCCGAAGGCGCGCTGGCCCGCGCCGCGCAAGCCGACGAACGCCAGGCCGCCGGCCACCCGCTGGGCTTGCTGCATGGCTTGCCGATCGTGCACAAGGATTCGTTCCTGACGGCCGGCATGCGCACCACCTACGGCTCGCCGCTATATCGCGATTTCGTGCCTGAGCGCGACAGCCTCATCGTCAGCCGCGAACGCGCGGCCGGCGCCATTACGCTGGGCAAGACCAACCTGCCCGAATTCGGCGCGGGCTCGCAGACGTTCAACACGGTCTTCGGCGCCACCCGCAACCCCTACGACCTTCGCCTGACTGCGGGGGGCAGCAGTGGCGGCGCGGCCGCCGCGTTGGCCGCGCGCATGACGCCGCTGGCCGACGGCACGGACATGGGCGGCTCGCTGCGCAACCCCGCGTCATTCTGCAACGTGGTGGGCCTGCGCCCGTCGCCCGGCCGCGTGCCGCAATGGCCCACGGCCAGCCCGTACAACGCGCTGACGGTGGCTGGCCCCATGGCCCGCACGGTGGCCGATGTGGCGCTGCTGCTGGCCGCCACCGCGGGCAACGACGCGCGCGACCCGCTGGCCATCGACCAAGATCCCGCGCGCTTCCTGGACAGCTTGGCCCGTGATTTCAAGGGCGTGCGCATCGCCTACGCGCCGACGTGGGGCGGCCTGCCCGTCGAACGTGCAGTGTTGGAAGTGCTGGACCGCCAGCTGCCCGTCTTCGCCGAGTTGGGCGCGCACGTGGAACCCGCCTGCCCCGACTTCACCGGCGCGGACGCGTCGTTCCAGGCCTTGCGCGGCCAAACCTTCGCGGTGGGCTACGAAGCCGTGCTGCGTGAGCACCGGCATCTGTTGAAAGACACGGTCATCTGGAATATTGAACTGGGCTTGCAGCAATCGGCTGCGGCCGTCATCCAGGCCGAGCGCGACCGCGCCGCGCTGTTTGCGCGCATGCACGCCTTCATGCAGACGCACGAATTCCTGATCGGCCCGGTCAGTCAGGTGTTGCCGTTTCCGGTGGAACACGAAACCGTGCGCCGCATTGAAGACACGCCGATGCACAACTACATCGATTGGATGCGCTCGGGCTACTACCTGTCGTTGACGGGGCATCCGGCCATCTCCGTGCCCTGTGGCTTTACCGGCGAGGGGTTGCCAGTGGGCATCCAGATCGTTGGCCGGTATCGGCAGGAGCACGCCCTGCTGCAACTGGCGCACGCGTTCGAACACGCCACGCAGCACTGGCGCCGCGCGCCGGCATTGCCCAACTGACCTTCACACCTACAACACAAGGGGAAATCCATGAACCAGAAAGTCCTTCGCACGCTTGCGCTGTGCGTCCTGGCCGCCGCGCCGCTGATGGCGTCGGCGCAGAACTATCCGGCAAAACCGATCACCATGGTCGTGCCGTTCCCGCCGGGAGGCTCCACCGACGTCATCGGCCGCCTCTTTGCCGCCAAGCTGGGCGAACGGCTGGGCCAGACCGTCGTGGTCGAGAACAAGCCCGGCGCCAACACCAGCATCGGCGCGGTTGCCGTGGCGCGCGCCGCGCCTGACGGCTACACGTTCATGATCACCGGCGCACCCACGTTCACGTTGAATCCGCTGTTGTATTCGAACCTGAACTACGACCCGATCAAGAGCTACGAATACGTCGCCATCGCGGGCAGCACGCCGTTCGTGATTCTGACGAATCCGCAAACCGGCATCGGCACGGTGGCCGACATCACCAGCAAGTCAGCCGCGCAGCCGCTTAGCTTTGGCTCGTTTGGCAACGGCTCCACGCCGCACATCGCGGGCGAGTCGCTGGCGCAGCGCACGGGCGCCAAGCTGCTGCACGTGCCCTATCGCGGCAGCGCACCGGCCATGACGGACTTGATCGGCAACCAGATTCCGCTGTCTATCGACACCCTGGTGGCCGGCCTGCCGCAAATCAAGGCAGGCAAGGCTCGCGCCGTTGCGCTGACGGGCAACGCCCGTTCGCCGCTGGTGCCCGACGTGCCCACCGTGGCCGAAAGCGGCGTCACCGGCTACGACTTCGAAACCTGGTTCGGCGTGGTCCTGCCGCACGGCACGCCGGCCCCCATCGTCAGCCGCTTGTCCAAGGAGATTCAGGCGGTCATGGCCGAACCGGATACCCGCGCCAAGCTGCAAGATCTGGGCTTTGACGCCACCTATCAAGACCCGGCCGCGTTCCGCCGCAAGGTGGAAACGGAGCTGGAGCGCAATGTGGCGATCATCAAGGCGGCCGGGATCAAGCCGGATTGATGCGGATTTTGGGACGATAGCTGTTGCCAACGGCGGCAGCGCCCCACGAGCGGGATGCAGGTTGGCGACAGGCTGCATCCCTTATCATGGCACCCAGAAGGTTCGCGGCCTCTTTCGTCTTTTCTGGGTTCATCCATGTCTTCGTTCGACATTCAATTGCTGCTCACCGCCTTGGTGAGCGTCCTGGTGCTGGTCGCACTTATCGTCTCGCGCATCCGCATGCACCCGCTGCTGGCGCTGTTGATCGTCTCGATCGGCGTCGGTTTCGCCACAGGCATGGAGCCTGTGGCCATCGTCAAGAACCTGACCGATGGCGCGGGTAAAACCCTGGGCGCAGTAGGGGTAGTCATTGCGCTGGGCGCGATGCTGGGCAAGATCCTGGCGGACTCGGGCACCACCGAGCGCCTGGCCAACGCCATCTTGCAGCGCACCTCTACCCGCATGATCCCGTGGGCCATGACGCTGGTGGCTTTCGTCATCGGCATCCCGATGTTCTTTGAAGTGGGTCTGGTGGTGATGCTGCCGCTGATCTTCAGCGTGGCGCGCAAGCTGGAAAGCCAGCAGCGCTTCAAGGGGTCGGCCTATGTGTATGTGGGGGTGCCGGTGATTGCTGCGCTGGCGGCCATGCACGGCATGGTGCCGCCGCATCCGGGCCCGCTGACCGCCATTGCCACCTTGAAGACGACGGTCGGCCCGACCATGATCTACGGCTTCATCGCCGCCCTGCCCGCCATGATTTTCGGCGGGCCTCTGTATGGCGCCTTCATCGCGCCGCGCATGACGACTCGCCCCGACGCGGCGCTGCTCGATCAGTTCACCGCCACCAAGGAAACCGCAGGTGGCCACGCCGCACCCAGCGTCGGCCTGGGCGTGCTGGCGGCATTGCTGCCCGCCTTGCTGATGCTGGTGCATGCGGTGGCCGAGATGCTGCTGCCCAAGGGCTCAAGCACGCTGCACGTGGCCGCGTTTCTGGGCAACCCGATCGTCGCCATGCTGCTGGGCGTGCTGTTCGCGGCCGTGACGCTCGTCTTCATGCGCCAAGGCGATGCCGAGAAGCTGCGCGACGCGCTGGGCCAAAGCCTGAAGCCCATCGCCGGCATCATGCTGATCATTGCGGGTGGCGGCGCGTTCCAGCAGGTGCTGACCAGCGCCAAGGTCGGCGACGCCATCGTGCACCTGACGCACCAATTCGCCTTCCCGCCGCTGATCCTGGGCTGGCTGATCGCCATGCTGCTGTCGGTATCCACCGGCTCGGCCACCGTCGGCATCGTCGGCGCGGCGGGTCTGCTGGCACCGCTGGCAGGCGCCGACCCCAACCTGAACCTGCCGCTGCTCGCGCTGTCGATCGGCTGCGGATCGCTGTTCTTCAACTACGCGAATCACGCCGGCTTCTGGATGGTGAAAGAGTCCTTCGGCATGACGATGGGCGAAGCCACGAAAACGATCTCGGTCGTGCAATCCATCGTGTCGGTGGTGGGCTTGGTGATGGTGCTGTTGTTCAACATGCTGCCGGCGTTGGGGTGATTGTGGGCCTGACGCATCGACGGGCTGCCTGAACGGCGCGCACAGGCGGTCCAAGCGGGGTATCCGACAAGGCTGCTTCGCGTCGCCGCCCCAGGCTCAGGCCTCGTAAAGCAGACCGTAGCCGCTGCCCGTTCGCTTGATTCGCGCGAAGCCGAGTTCGCCCAGATGCATGCCGGCGATCAACATACCTTCCGAGCTGACCATGTCCAGAAGCCGTGATCGTGTGGCGGCTGCCTGGGCTGCGTCTTGGTCGAATGCAATCGAGACGTCCGGCCGTTCAATCTGGATATGAGGGAAATGAACAATGTCTCCCCAGACAAGCAGGCTCTGATCGGCGGCTTCGAAAAGATAGCCGGAGTGTCCATCCGTGTGTCCCGGTAATGGCATCGCTTTGACACCGGGAAGCACCTCCCCTTCAGCGAACGTGCGAAGCGTGTTGCGGTAGCCGCTGAAGACCTGGCGTGCGATCAGGAAGTTGCCCCGGGCGCGCTCGCTGGCACGGCTTAAGTTGCCGTCGTCCTGCCAGAAGGCAAGCTCCCGCTGATGAACAACCAGTTCTGCATTCGGAAAGATGATGTGCCCGGCGGCGTCCACCAGCCCGCCGACATGGTCGGGATGGGCATGGGTGAGCAGAATGGTGTCGATATCGCCGGGTTCGACGCCAGCGAGCGACAAATTCCTTATCAGACGGCCGCCCCATTGCTTGATCCCTCCGGCCCCTGCATCGATAAGAATGGTGCGGCCAGCGCCGCGCACCACATAGCAGTTGATATGCACGGCGGCGGGCTCCTGCTGCCCGGCTTCGCTTTGCATTCTGGCGGCCTCGGATGGGTCGATATTCGAGAGAAAGTCCAGGCTGGCGGTGAGGTAGCCGTCGCTGATGGCGGTGATCGTGAAATCTCCGGCTTGCTGACTGGGAAAGGGAATGGCGGGCATCGCTATCTCCGGAAAATTTTGTTCGCTTCAAGCGCTGCGGGCGCTTGTCAGTTGGTCCGTCATCGGCGAATAGAGGTGGACGCCGTCGGGCAGCCTCTCGACAAGCTGAGCGGTTTGCCGAGGCAGTTTTGCGAGCCAACGGCGTTCCGGAAACTGTTCCAGCGCAACAGCTTGCATGCCTAAGGGCGTGAGGCCCATCTGGATCAGAGGGTCTGAGCCGCTTGCACAAAGCACGAGAAGCTCGGATGCGCTGACCGCCGGTGCAAGGCCGATATCGCCGTACAGATGTCGGTGCCAGTCGGTGATGTGTTGCTGCCACGTTGCGAAATTACCGCCGCCTTTCTGGCGATATTCCTCGCCCGTCAGCACATCGAGACCGTCGATGGTGTGGACGGCCAGGTAGGTCGGACAACCGTCGCTTAACGCCTTGAAGCGCTGCGACGTATGAAAGCCGGTTACCGAGATCAGGGCGGGAAGTTTTTCAAGGCTGTAGAAGGCGTTCCATTCGGCTTCGCTGGCGGGATCGGCGAAGCTGCATTCCACGGTGTAGATCATCAGATTGTCCTTCGTCACGGGCGAGGCGCTTGCGGCAGCCATCCCGTTTTCATTGCGGTAACGTAATGCTAGGTGGACAATCCCGGCCTATATAGCGATATAAAGTCAGCCTTCGGTGACATTTACTCAAGCTGATATCGAACCCATCCCCGTTGTCGAAACCCTTATGCGACGTAAGATTCCAAGCAATTCCGCGCTCCTTGCTTTTGAAGCCGCGGCTCGACATGGCAGCTTCGCGCGCGCAGCCGCGGAATTGGCGCTGACGGAAGGCGCGGTCAGTCGTCAGATCGGACGCCTTGAGGCATTTTTGAATGTCGCGCTATTCGAGCGCGTGGGAAATCGGGTTCGGCTTGCGCCCAACGGCAAGCGATACGCGGTGCAGGTGCGTGAGATTCTGGATCGGCTGGAACGGGACAGCCTCTATCTGATGGGGCAGCCCATTGAGGGGGGCAGCATTGATATTGCCGCCATTCCGACCTTCGCCACCCGTTGGCTAATTCCCCGGCTGAAGCGCTTTCAGACTGCGCATCCGAGCATTACCGTGCATATCGCCGAGCGTATGGAGCCCTTCATTCTTGCTGGCAGCGGATTCGACGCAGCCATTCATTTTGAGCATCCGGCATGGGCGGGTATGCATTTGCATCCGCTGCTGGAGGAGGTGCTTGTGCCCGTCTGTAGTCCGGCGCTGCTGGCGGAGGCCGGTGCGAATGTGTCGCTCGACCAATTGCCACGCCTTCACCGCAGGCAGAACCCGGACGCGTGGCAGCTTTATGCAAAAGAGGCCGGCATCGTGCTGACCAATTCGGCGGTAGGTGCGCGCTACGATCTGCATTCCATGCTGATAGCGGCGGCGGTCGCCGGCCTGGGAGTCGCGTTGGTGCCGCGTCTTTACATCGGGGCGGAGCTGGAACAAGGCCGTCTGGTCGCGCCTTGGGCGGACGGCAAAGCGATTACCAAGACCTTCTGCCTGGTTCTTCCTGAGCCGCTCGAGTTGAGTGCGGCCCCACTACAGGCATTTGCGAAATGGATGCTTCATGAAGCGCGGGGCTTGGCGTCGTGACGTAAGCGCCAGCGGTTTGGCGTACCCCTATGACGCTATCGCAATAGGGGTGTTGGTGCCGGTGAAAGGAATCGAACCCTCGACCTTCTCATTACAAGTGAGCTGCTCTACCAACTGAGCTACACCGGCACGGCGTGCCGGGGGCACGCGCAGGGACTGCATTGTAATGAAAAATCGGCGGGGCTGCGTGGCACCGCGGAAGATAGCGATGGCGGAGACGATGTGCCAGGCACGCCGTCCCCGCGTAGCAGATGCTATTTGACGATGGTCAGACGCGGACGCTTGGGTTCGTCGTCATCACCGCCGTCGTCGCCAGGCGCGGCGTCGGCGTCGGAGCCTTCGGGCGCGGCAGCGGTATCCGCCACGCCTTGAGCACCGGCTGCCGGCGGTTCATAGGGCTGCACTTCGAAGCCCATGCCTGCGCCGGTTTCACGCGCGTAGATGGCGCTGACCGCGCCGACGGGAACGTAGACGTTCTCGGTCACGCCGCTGAAGCGGGCTTGGAATTCGATGAATTCATTGCCCAGCACCAGACGGTTGGTGGCAAGCGTGCCGACGTTCAGAGTGATCTGACCGTCACGCACATGCGCGACGGGCACCATGGTGTGCTCGTCAACTTGCACAGTGATGTATGGCGTGTAGCCGTTATCAGTGCACCATTCATGCAACGCGCGGATCAGATACGGTTTGGTCGAAGTTTCACCCATCACGCAACAGCCTTAACGACGCATCACTTTTTCCGAAGGCGTCAGCGCTTCGATGTAGGCCGGACGCGAGAAGATGCGTTCGGCGTACTTTTGCAGCGGGGCCGCATTCTTGGGCAGTTCAATGCCGTAGTGATCCAGGCGCCACAAGAGCGGAGCCACGGCCACGTCGAGCATCGAGAATTCTTCGCCCAGCATGTACTTGTTCTTCAGCAGCATCGGAGCCAGCTGAGCCAGGCGGTCGCGAATGTTCTGGCGCGCGTTGGCCAGCTTCTTCTCGTCGGGCTTGGCGCTGCGGTCTTCCAGCGTCGAGACGTGAACGAACAGTTCTTTCTCGAAGTTGTAGAGGAACAGGCGGGTACGGGCGCGCATCACCGGATCAGCGGGCATCAGCTGCGGGTGCGGGAAGCGCTCGTCGATGTACTCGTTGATGATGTTCGACTCGTACAGAACCAGGTCGCGTTCGACCAGAATGGGCACCTGACCGTACGGGTTCATCACCGAGATGTCTTCGGGCTTGTTGTACAGGTCGATGTCGCGGATCTCGAAATCCATACCCTTTTCGAACAACACGAAGCGGCAGCGTTGCGAAAACGGACACGTGGTTCCGGAATAGAGCACCATCATGGTGTAAGTCCTTTATTGAAAAACGAAAGGCCAGCGCCTAAATCTAGCAGGCGCTGGCCCCAATTGCCAGACGGGATAGGCGTACAGCCCTATCCTCCGCTACCGTCCCTTTTTATAGGGGGGGACGGTCAAATTGCCTGGCGGGGCGTTGCGGTTAGCGCACGTGTTTCCAGTACGAGGCGTTCAAGCGCCACGTAACGAGGAAGAACAACAGCAGGAACAACATGACGCCGACGCCGATGCGGACGCGCAATGTCTGGACGGGCTCGGCCATCCAGGACATGAATGCGGTCAGATCAGCGACGTCGTTGTCGTATGTTGCGACTTGGGCCGGGTTGGCGGCCTTAAATTTGGCATCAAAGGTGGCATGGCCGTGGTAATCAGCTACCGGTTCGGCCTTGACCGTGGAAAAACCTTGAGCATCGTACACCGTCGTGACACGTTCCCAGGTTTTGGGTGTGCCTTCCTTGGCATCCTTGACTTCCACTTCATGCATCGCGGTGGTCGTCAGCTCGCGCGGACCTTGGCGTTCCCAGAGCGCGTGAGGCATGCCGACGGCGGGGAAAACCAGGTTATTCCAGCCGGTGGCGCGCGACGTGTCGCGGTAGAAAGTGCGCAGGTAGGTGTAGATGTAGTCGGCGCCGGACGGGCCGGCGTTGACCGATTTGGCGCGGGCGATCACGGACAAGTCCGGGGGCGTCGTGCCAAACCACTTCTTGGCGTCCTTGGGTGACATGGCGATATTCATCATGTCGCCCACCTTTTCGCCGGTGAACAGCAGGCTTTCCTTGATTTGCTGGTCGGTCAGACCGATGTCCTTCAGCTTGTTGTAGCGCATCGAAGATGCGCTATGACAGTTCAGGCAGTAGTTGACGAACAGCTTGGCGCCGTTTTGCAGCGACGACATGTCGTTGACGCGGTACGGCGCCTTGTCCAGCGGGAACCCGCCCTCGGCGGCGAATGCGGCGGTGGTGCACGTGAGCATCAAGGCTACGGCACCAATCAGCTTCTTGATCATGGTTAATCCGTTATCTGGTGGGGCTCAGTGGGCGTGGAACGTAACGCGCTCAGGCACTTGCTTGAAGGTGCCAAGGCGGCTCCAGACCGGCATCAGGAAAAAGAATGCCAGGTACAGCAGCGTGCCAATTTGCGACGTGATGTTCAACGGCGGACTGGGCGGCTGCGTACCGATGTAGCCGAGCACCAGGAAGTTGACCATGAAGATGCCGTAGATCCACTTGTGCCACGTGGGCCGGTAGCGGATCGACTTGACCGGGGAATGGTCCAGCCAGGGCAGGAAGAACAAGATGACAACCGTGCCGCCCATGGCCACCACACCCCAGAACTTGGCGTCGATCACGCGCAGCAGCACGGCCACGACGATCAGGATGCCGGGGATGGCGACGCGCAGGATGCCCTTCAGGTTGCTCTTGACGAGCAACGCGATGGCGCCCAGCACCGATGCACCCGCCAGCACCCACGTGAATTCGTCGGTGGTGGCGCGCAGCATCGAGTAGAACGGCGTGAAGTACCAGACAGGCGCGATGTGCGGAGGCGTCTTCAGCGAGTCAGCAGGAATGAAGTTGTTGAACTCGAGGAAGTAGCCGCCCATCTCGGGGGCGAAGAACACGATGAACGCGAACACGAGCAAGAAGCCCGCCACGCCCATCAGGTCATGCACCGAGTAGAACGGGTGGAACGGAATGCCATCCTTCGGCCGGCCGTACTTGTCTTTCGGGCCCTGCTTGATCTCGATGCCGTCCGGGTTGTTGGAGCCCACTTCGTGCAGCGCCACCAGGTGAGCCGCCACCAGGCCCACGAGCACCAGCGGAATCGCGATGACGTGGAAGGCGAAGAAGCGGTTCAGGGTGGCATCCGACACGACGTAGTCGCCGCGAATCCAGATCGACAGTTCAGGGCCGATGAACGGAATGGCCGCGAACAGGTTGACGATCACCTGGGCGCCCCAATACGACATCTGGCCCCACGGAAGCAGGTAGCCGAAGAAGGCTTCGGCCATCAGACAGAGGAAAATCGCCACGCCGAAAATCCACACGAGTTCGCGCGGCTTGCGGTAGGAACCGTAAAGCAGCCCGCGCAACATGTGCAGGTAGACGACGACAAAGAACATCGACGCGCCGGTGGAGTGCATATAGCGCACCAGCCAGCCCCACGGGACTTCGCGCATGATGTATTCGACGGACTGGAACGCGCGTTCGGCGTCCGGCTTGTAGTGCATGACCAGGAAAATCCCGGTCACGATCTGCAGCACCAGGACCAATAAGGCCAGAGAGCCAAAGAAATACCAGAAGTTGAAATTCTTCGGTGCGTAGTACTCGGACAGATGGGCTTTCCAGGTGGAGGTCACCGGAAAGCGCCGGTCCAACCAGCCCAGCAGGCCTGTCGTCTCGACGGTTTTCTCGCCAGCCATGTAACGGCTCCTTCTCTAATACGTGTGCGTATTTGTTTTACTTACGTAATTCGGGAAAAAAGCGCGACGCGAGCGTCAGGCCTTGTTGTCTTCATCGACGCCCACAATGATGCGGGTATCGCTCAGATACTGGTAGGGCGGTACTTCGAGATTATCGGGAGCAGGCTTGTTCTTGTAGACCCGGCCGGCCAGGTCGAACGTGGAGCCGTGGCACGGACAGAGGAATCCGCCTTGCCAATTGGCGCCCATGCCGCCACCGCCGCCTGTCTCGAAGTGCGAGGTGGGCGAGCAGCCCAGATGAGTACAAATGCCGACACAGACGAAGATCTCGGGCTTGCGCGAACGAGCTTCGTTTTCTGCGTATTTGGGAGTGAAACCAGGCCGCTTGGATTCGGGATCGGCCAGTAAAGGGTCGAGCGCTTTGAGACCGGCGAGTTGTTCGGGAGACCGGTGAATGATCCACACCGGCTTCCCACGCCATTCCACTGTTTTCATGGTGCCGACGGGTATATCGCCGATATCCACTTCTACAGGGGCCCCGGCCGCGCGGGCCTTTTCAGAGGGAGAAAATGTGCTCACAAGCGGCACTGCCGTTGCGACACCTGCTACGCCACCCACAGCACAGGCGGTGGTAACCCAGAAACGTCGCGAAGGATCAGGTGGCAGGTTGGGATCAACCGCACCGTCATCATCGTGCACCAGCGTATCCTGACTCATCTTCCTATCCTTGTTGATGCGCCCGCTCTACGAGTAGCATCACTTCTGCGGCATCGGGTTCGCGGGAATATGTAACAACATAGCAACCGCGTATTATAGCGCCAGCCCACTGACGGGCGTATCACGAAGGGAGTGCTTTTATGAGCAAAGCAACTGGTTTCGTCAAAGAATTCCGAGATTTCGCTGTTAAAGGCAATGCGGTTGACTTGGCGGTGGGTGTCATTATCGGCGCAGCGTTCGGCAGAATTGTTGATTCGCTAGTCAAAGACATCGTCATGCCTCTGGTCAACTTCATCCTGGGTGGTTCGGTCGATTTTTCGAACAAATTCTTGGTGCTGTCGATGCCTGCTGGCTACAACGGCCCGATGACGTATGCCGACCTCACGAAAGCCGGCGCGAACGTGTTCGCGTGGGGGAATTTCGTCACGATCATCATCAACTTTGTGTTGTTGGCGTTCGTGATTTTCTGGATGGTGAAAGCCATCTACAAGGCCCGCACCAAGGCCGAGGAAGCGCCGGCCGCACCGGCCGCAACGCCCGAAGATGTGGCGCTGCTGCGCGAGATCCGCGACCTGCTGAAAAAGCCATGAAGAAAGCGCCCCGTGGGGCGCTTTTTTATTAGGCTGGATTATCAAGGTCGACAAATTCGACCTTGATGCCGAAGTGCTCGGCAACCGCCTGGCCCAACGCTTGCGCGCCATAGCGCTCGGTGGCGTGATGACCGGCGGCGATGAACCCTACGCCGGTTTCGCGCGCCAGATGCACGGTGGATTCCGAGACTTCGCCTGTGATGTAGGCGCTGACGCCCGCGTCCACGGCGTCAGCCAGCATGCCTTGCGCGCCGCCCGTGCACCACGCCACGCGCGGCACGGGTTGGTCGGGGTCGCCCACGACTAGCGGCTGGCGGCCCAGGCGTTCGGCCACGCGCGCGCCAAGTTCGCCAAGCGTCTTCACACCGGTGGCGTCGCCCAGCCAAACCAGATTGTCCTGACCACAGGTTTGCGGTGAACCGTCATCGCGGCGCGCGGGTGTCAGGCCCAGCACGCGGGCCAATTGCGCGTTGTTGCCCAGTGTGGGGTGGGCGTCCAGCGGCAGGTGGTAGGCGTACAGGTTCAGGTCGTTTTTCAACGCCAACGCCATGCGCGTGCGGCGCGTGCCGATGACGCGGCGGTCTTCGTTGCGCCACATCCAGCCGTGATGCACCAGCACCGCGTCGGCGCCGCGTTCGACGGCCGTGCGCAACAACGCTTCGCTGGCGGTGACACCGGTGATAATGTGTCCGACTTCGGATCGGCCCTCCACCTGCATGCCGTTGGGGCAGTAGTCCTTGAAGCGCGCGGCTTGCAGGGTGTTGTCCAGCCAGCTGGCCAGCACGTGGGAGTCCACTTTTTTCATTGTTTGTCCTATCAGAATCATGCGCCGATATTGGCTGATCTTCGCTCAGGCCGTCACGGTCTGCCTGGGTATTCTATTCGTCGTCACGACGCTGCGGCCCGACCTGCTGCGCCTGGCCGTGCCGGGTGCGGCGCCTGCCGCGGTGGCGGCGGCCTCGCGGCCGGCCGCAGGCACGGGGACGGGCCCGGTGTCTTATGCGGATGGGGTGGCTCGCGCCGCGCCTTCTGTCGTGAACGTCTACACGACCAAGCACGTCAATGTGCCACTGATCCCGCTGCCGGATGATCCGGTGCTGCGCCAGCTGTTTGGCCAGTTGCCGGGCGTGAGCCGGCGCGAGGCCACGACCAGCCTGGGGTCCGGCGTTATCGTGAGCCAGGACGGCCATGTGCTGACCAACTATCACGTGGTGCAGGCGGCCGACGCCATCGAAGTGGCCTTGAGCGATGGCCGCCGCGACACCGCCAAGGTGGTGGGCGCCGACCCTGACACTGACCTGGCCGTGCTGAAGCTGGCCTCGTTGCGCACCCTGCCCGCCGCTGCGCTGGCCGCTGACCGCGGCTTGCGCGTGGGCGATGTGGTGCTGGCCATTGGCAACCCGTTTGGCGTGGGACAAACCACCACGCAAGGCATTGTGTCGGCGCTGGGCCGCAATGGGCTGGGCTTGAACACGTACGAGAACTTCATTCAGACGGATGCGGCCATCAACCCGGGCAACTCGGGCGGCGCGCTGGTGGATGCGGAAGGCAACCTCGTGGGCATCAACACGGCGATCTACTCGGAATCGGGCGGGTCGATGGGCATTGGCTTTGCGACACCGGTGGAGATTGCGCGCAAGGTCATGGACGAAATCGTCAAGACGGGTGGCGTCAAGCGTGGCTGGTTGGGCGTGGAGCCGCAAGACGTCACGCCGGAACTGGCGCGCGCATTCGGCCTGGGCGGTGACGCCAAGGGCGCGATTATCGCGGGCGTGATGCGCGACGGCCCTGCCGCGCGCAGCGGCATGCGCGTGGGCGATATCGTGCAAAGCGTCAACGGCAAACGCATGGCCGACACGGCCCAGCTGTTGGCCGAGATTGCGCAGCTGCCCCCGGGCCAGCGTGCCACGCTGGGAATTCTGCGTTCAGGCAAGCCGCAGGACATGACGGTGGTGGTGGGCACGCGGCCGGGTAAGCCGCGCTGAACCGGATTCGCCTGTGAAGGTCTATGAAGGCCTATGAAGGCCCGTTCAGCGCCTTGAAGCCGCACTAAGAGGCGAGCGAATTCAAGGCCTGCGAACTTGCGCCCGTCGCCTGGCTGTCGACCATCAAGCGCACCATCGACAGCACGGTCTTCTTGGTGCTGTCGGGTTGCTGGCGCAGCAACACGCATATTTCGGCGCAATAGCCATCGACCTCCGGGGCGGACGCGAGTACTGCCGCGTGCATGAACGCATGCGCCGCCGTGCGCGTGTCCGCTTGCATGGCGGTATCAGTGCGTGGCACACCGTGTGGCGAACCGTGCGACACCCCATGTGGCGCCCCAAGTGGCACCGCATGTGGCACCGCATGTGGCACAGCATGTGGCACCCCATGCGACACCCCATGCGGCTCGACCGCGCTGATGACGCCGTCTGACAGCCACGGCACGCTGGTATCCAGCGCCGCGGCCAGGCGTATCAACGTGGCGCGAGACGGCGAGTAGCCATCGGCACGAGTAAGGATGCGGTGAATGCAGGACTGCGGCACGCTGGAAATGCGTGCGAGCTGGTTCTGGCTATGGATACCGCGCCACCGCATCAGGGCGCGCAGTCTGTTGGCGAGGGACATGTCTGCAATGTAGGTTTGCAGCCATGTCCCGGCAAGAGTGAAACAGTCCTATATTGGCCGTCGCGGTGACGGCCGGGGCTGTCTTAATGGCGCTCGGTCAGCGAATCGGAACCAGCCTCTTCAGCCGCGCCCGCCTTGGGCTGCACCATGCGGGCGCAGATCAGCCCCACTTCGTACAGCAGGCACAGCGGCACGGCCAGCATGAACTGGCTGACCACATCTGGCGGCGTGACCACGGCGGCGATGATGAAGGCGCCGACCACGACATAGCCTCGCGCCGACCTCAGCTTGGACAGTTCAACAATGCCCATCTTCACCAGCAACACCACGGCCACCGGCACTTCGAAGGTGATGCCGAAGGCCATGAACATCGTCATCACGAAGCTCAGATAGGCCTCGATGTCCGGCGCCGGCGTGATGGATTGCGGTGCGAACGTGGCGATGAAGTGGAACACCGTGCGGAACACCACGAAATAGCAGAACGCCATGCCCGCGATGAACAGGAAGGTGCTGGAGATGATCAGCGGCAGCGCCAGGCGCTTTTCGTGGCGGTACAGGCCGGGCGCAACAAAGGCCCAGGCCTGGTACAGCACGACGGGCAGCGCCACGATGAAGGCGGCCATCATCGTGACCTTGACGGGCACCATGAACGGCGTGATGACGCCGGTGGCGATCATGCGCGTGCCTTCGGGCAGCGAGGCCAGCATGGGCGCCGCCAGCACGTCATAGATGGCCGATGCGCCCGGGTAGATGAACAGCACAATGAACACAGCCACCACGGCGCCTACGGCGCGCAGCAGACGGGTGCGCAATTCAACCAGGTGAGAGATGAAGGTCTCTTGCTGGCCTTCTTCTTGGGAGGCGTCCTGGGTCACGTCGGTGTTCCGGAGGGCGGGACGGGCTTGGCGGCGAGCGCGGCGTCGTCAGCCTGGGGCGCGCGAGGCGCCGGGGCGGGTTGTTGGGATGCGGCCGGCGCGATAACGGGCCCGTGAACCGGACCCGTCGCGGACGCCCGGACGGTAGCCGGTGCGGCAGCCGAAGCCGAGATGGCAGCGGGGCGGGGTTCGGATACGGCAGGCAGGTCCAGATCCAGGCTGTGATTCTGCCCTGGCGGCGCGATGGTGCGGGCGGCTTCGGCGGGGGCGGTGGAGGCGTTACCGACTGAGGCGTCCCCGACTGACGCGTCACCCACGATCACCGGCGCGGCCTTGCCGCTGGCTTCACGGGCCACTTCGTCGAGTTCGGCGCGGAATTGCTGCACGGGTTCTTGCAGCGACGCATGCGTGTCGTTCAGCGATTGCTGCACACCTTGCGCGGCGTCTTCCATTTCGGTTTTGAACTTGCGCAGTTCATCGAGTTCGATTTCGCGCTGGATATCGGACTTCACGTCGTTGACGTAACGCTGCGCGCGCCCAAGCAGGTGGCCGACGGTGCGGGCTACTTTGGGCAGGCGTTCGGGGCCAATGACGATCAAGGCGACGACGCCGATCACCATCAGTTCAGTGAGGCTGACATCAAACATTCGACGGCCGCTCGGGAATTGAAGCAATAAGGGCCGGCCCGTTCAGGGCTGGCCCGGGAGACGAGCGGGAGCTCAGGAGTTGGTCTTTTCCTTGGCCTGCACGTCGATGGTTTCGCCGGACACGCGCTGCTGCGCGATCGGGTCAGCCGGCTTTTCGCCGTTGGCGTCTTTCATGCCTTCCTTGAAACCCTTCACTGCGCCGCCCAGGTCCGAGCCGATGTTGCGCAGTTTCTTGGTGCCGAAAATCAGCGCCACGATGACCAGAACGACCAACCAATGCCAAATGCTGAAACTACCCATGATGTTTCTCCGAATTACGCGGTGGGGGCCACGCGTCCTTTCCAGGGTCGCGAGCCGCCGATGATGTGGAAATGCAGATGCGGGACTTCCTGGCCGCCTTCGACGCCAGAGTTGATCATGATGCGAAATCCGCCATCAGGGCCCGGACGGCAACCGTTTTCGGCTGCTAGCCGCGGCGCCAACGACATCATTCTACCCAACCAACCTGCGTCCTCGCCCGTAATATCCTGCATGGATGTGACATGACGTCGAGGGATCAGCAGCAAATGTACCGGTGCTGCCGGATTGATATCGTGGAATGCAACAAAGTCCTCGTCCTCGTAGACCTTCTTGGACGGGATGTCGCCAGCGGCGATCTTGCAGAAAAGACAGTTGTCGCTCATGTTTCCGGGCTCCGTGGTCAGTCTTTGGGGCGGCTGGCCTTTTCCGCCAGGCCCGACAGGCCTTCGCGGCGGGCCAGTTCGGCCAGCACGTCTTCCGGCCGCAGGTTGAAGTGCGTCAGCGCGACCAGGCAGTGGAACCACAGGTCGGCGGTTTCGCTGACGATGCGGTCGGGCACGCCGTCTTTCGCGGCCATGACCAGTTCTGTGGCTTCTTCGCCGATCTTCTTCAGGAAGGAATCGGGGCCTTTGGCCAGCAGCTTGGCGGAATACGAGGCCGTGGGGTCGCCGCCATTTTCCGGGCGGCGGGTTTCCAGCGTGTCGGCGATGCGCGCCAGGATGTCGGCGGCGCTAAGGGTTTGATCGGTCATTTGTAGATCATTTCCGGGTCTTTGAGCACCGGGTCCACCGTTACCCACGACGCCTGGTCCGTCTGGCCTTCAAGGCGGCGGTAAAAGCAGCTGGCGCGGCCGGTGTGGCAGGCAATGCCGCCTTCCTGGTGGATTTTCAGCAGGATGACATCGCCGTCACAGTCCAGGCGCAGTTCATGCACTTCCTGGATGTGGCCGGATTCCTCGCCTTTGCGCCACAGGCGTTTGCGCGAGCGCGAGAAATACACGGCGCGCCCGGTGGCGGCGGTTTCGGCGAGCGCTTCGCGGTTCATCCAGGCCACCATCATGATCTGGCCGTTTTCGGCGTCTTGGGCGATGGCGGGGATCAGGCCGTTTTCGTCGAAGACGACGTCGGCCATCCAGGCGGGTTCAGTGCTCATGTTCAGGTATCCAGTCTTACGGCAATGCCTTGCTCGGCCATGAAGCGCTTGCATTCGCCAACGGTGTGTTGGCCGAAGTGGAAGATGCTGGCGGCCAGCACGGCGCTGGCGCGGCCGGTGGTGACGCCATCGGCCAGGTGCTGCAGGTTGCCCACGCCGCCCGAGGCGATGACGGGCACGGGCACGGCGTCCGACACCGCGCGCGTCAGTTCCAGGTCGAAGCCCGACTTGGTGCCGTCGCGGTCCATGCTGGTCAGCAGAATTTCACCCGCGCCGTAGGCGGCCATGCGGCGCGCCCACGCCACCGCGTCCAGCCCGGTCGCCTTGCGGCCGCCGTGCGTGAAGACTTCCCAGCGCGCGGGTTCGCCCGCCGCCGACACGCGGCGCGCGTCGATGGCGACCACCACGCATTGCGAGCCGTGGTAATCAGAGGCGGCGCGAACCAGCTCCGGATTGGCCACGGCAGCGCTGTTGATGCTGATCTTGTCGGCGCCGGCATTCAGCAGACGCTGGATGTCCGACACCTGGCGCACGCCGCCACCCACCGTCAACGGGATGAAGACTTGCGACGCTACCTGCTCGATGATGGGCAGGATCAGATCGCGGCCGTCGCTGGTCGCGGTGATGTCCAGGAACGTGAGTTCGTCTGCGCCCTGCTCGTTATAGCGGCGGGCGATCTCGACGGGGTCGCCCGCGTCGAGCAGGTTGACGAAGTTCACGCCCTTGACGACGCGGCCGGCAGTCACGTCAAGGCAGGGAATGATGCGGCGGGTCAGCGCGCTTTGAACGGGCGCGCCGGCCCCGGGGGTGCTGCTGGAGGTGGTCATTTTGCCAATTCGTCGGCGCGAGCCTGGGCTGCCTGGAAGTCGAGCGTGCCTTCGTAGATGCTGCGGCCCAGAATGGCGCCTTCGACGCCCTCTTCTTCGACGGCGCACAGGGCTTCGATGTCCTGGATGCCGGCGATGCCGCCCGAGGCGTACACGGGAATGCGCACGTGTTGGGCCAGGCGGACCGTGGCTTCGACGTTGACGCCCGACAGCATGCCGTCACGGCCGATGTCGGTGTAGATAATGGCTTCGCAGCCGTAGTCTTCGAACTTCTTGGCCAGATCCAGCACGTCGTGGCGGGTCAGCTTGCTCCAGCCGTCGGTGGCGATCTTGCCGTCGCGGGCGTCCAGGCCAACGATGATCTGGCCGGGGAAAGCGCCGCAGGCGTCTTGCAGGAAGCCCGGGTTCTTGACCGCGGCGGTGCCGATGATCACGTAGGAGATGCCGGCGTCAAGGTAGCGTTCGATGGTGTCGAGGTCGCGAATGCCGCCGCCGATCTGGACGGGGATGTCGTCGCCGACAGCGTCCAGAATGGCCTTGATGGGCGCTTCGTTCTTCGGCTTGCCGGCAACGGCGCCGTTCAAGTCGACCAGATGCAGGCGGCGCGCGCCTTGGTCGAGCCAACGGGTGGCCATGGCGGCGGGGTCTTCGGAGAACACCGTTGCATCGTCCAGGTCACCCTGGCGCAGGCGCACGCAGCGCCCGTCTTTGAGATCGATGGCGGGGATCAGCAGCATGGTGGGCAGCAAAAAAGAAAGAGGGGTTGAATGGGCTGGAGCACGTGGACGCGAGGCCTACGGCTGCCAGTCTACAAAATTGCGATACAGGCGCAAACCGTGTTCGGCGCTCTTTTCGGGGTGGAACTGCACCGCGAAAATGTTAGCTGCCGCCACTGCGCAGGTAAAGGCGACGCCATAATCGGTTTCACCAACAATCAGGCCGGAATCATCCGGATCGGCGTAATAACTATGGACGAAATAGAAATGCGTGTCGTCCGGAATGCCGTCCCAGATGGGATGAGAGCGCGTCTGGCGCACTTTGTTCCATCCCATGTGCGGAACTTTCAGGCGTTCGGGGCGGGTGTCGGCCAGGCCTGCGGCGCCGGTGTCGGCCAGGCAGGCTTCGTCGTCGGCGGGGATCAGGTCGGCAAAGCGCGGGCCTGAAAAGCGGCGCACGACGCCGGGGAACAGGCCCAGGCACGACGTGCCGCCTTCTTCAGACGAGTCGAACAGCATCTGCTCGCCCACACACACGCCCAGCAGGGGCTTGTTGCGGGCGGCGCGCACGACGGCTTCGCGCAGGCCGGATTCATTCAGGGTGCGCATGCAGTCCGCCATGGCGCCCTGCCCGGGGAACACCACGCGGTCAGCGGCGTCGATGTCTTGGGGCTGGTTGCAGATGCGGATGTCCGCATCGGGGGCGGCGAACGTCAAGGCGCGTGCGACGGAGTGGAAATTGCCCATTCCATAGTCGACGATGGCGATAGTGGTCACTTCTTTCTGCCTGGTGCGAGGATTACGCGGACGGGAGTGAACGGAACGTCACAGCACGCCTTTGGTAGAGGGCACGACATCGCCCATGCGCGGGTCGACTTCCATGGCCATGCGCAGCGCGCGGCCACAGGCCTTGAACACGGTTTCGGCCTGGTGGTGGGCGTTGAAACCGCGCAGGTTGTCGATGTGCAGCGTGATCAGCGCGTGGTTGACCAGGCCCTGGAAGAATTCACGCGTTAGGTCTACATCGAAATTGCCGATGTGGGCGCGGGTGAACGGGATGTGATATTCCAGGCCGGGGCGGCCCGAGAAGTCCACCACGACGCGCGACAGCGCTTCGTCCAGCGGCACATAGGCGTGGCCGTAGCGGCGCAGGCCGGCTTTGGTGCCCACGGCCTTGGCGATCGCCATGCCCAGCGTGATACCCACGTCTTCCACCGTGTGATGCGCATCGATGTGCAGATCGCCTTCGGCCTTGATGTCCAGGTCGATCAGGCCGTGGCGCGCGATCTGGTCCAGCATGTGGTCCAGGAAGGGCACGCCCGTGTCGATGGTCTGCTTGCCGGTGCCATCAATGTTGATGGCCACGCGGATGCGGGTTTCGTTGGTGTTGCGGGTGATTTCTGCGGTACGCATGTTAAGCACTCAAAATCTCTTGCAAGGCAGCCAGCAAGGCGGCGTTCTCGGCCGGGGCGCCCACCGAGATGCGCAGGCAGTTCGCCAGGAGCGGATGGGCGTTGGAGAAGTTACGAATCAATATTTTGCGCGTTTTCAGCGCAAGATGCACGGCGTTGCCGTCCAGCTTGCCGGAAAAGCGGGCGAGTACGAAGTTGCCGGCGGAAGGGAATACCCTGACGCCGGGCAAGGCGGCCAATGCCGCGGCCAGCGGTGCGCGGTCGGCGCGCAGGCGCGCAGCCTGCTCGTCCAGCACGTTCTTGTGGCGCAGCACCGTCATCAGCGTGGCTTGCGTCAGCACGTCCAGGTTGTAGGGCGGGCGCACCTTGTTCAGTTCGGCGATCCAGGCGGGGTGGCCGGCCAGATAGCCGAAGCGCAGGCCCGCCAGGCCGATCTTGGACACCGTGCGCATGACGACGACGTTGGACGCGTCCAGCACCTCGGGCATCCAGCTGCGGTCGGCAAACGGCTGATAGGCCTCGTCCAGCACCACCAGGCCGGGCGCGGCGTTGACGATCGCCTGCACGTCGTCGTCGGACCAGAGCCCGCCCGTGGGGTTGTTGGGCACCGCCAGAAACACCACCTTGGGCTGGTGTTCGCGGATGGCGGCCAGCATGGCCGGCAGATCCAGCGTCAGGTCGGCCGTCAGCGGCACGCCCACGAAACGGGCGTGATCGAAGCGCGCCGCCATATCGAAATAGACGAACGACGGCCACGGTGACATCACCACGTCGCCGGGTTCGCAGCATGCCTGCACGATGATGTGGATGAGCTCGTCAGAGCCGTTGCCAAACAGCACGTCGGCCGCGTCCGGTACGCCAAAGCCGGCCTTCACCGCCTGTTGCAAGGCGGTGAGGTCGGCGGCGGGATAGCGGTTCAGCGGCGTGTCGCGCACGGCGCGCGCGATGTCGTCGCGCACCACTTCTGGCAGCTCGTACGGGCATTCCATCGCGTCCAGCTTGATACAGCCTTCAGCGTGGGCGACCGGGTACGCGGCCAGTTCGCGGATGTCGGCGCGAACCGTGCCCTGGATGCGGCCAGCGACGTCTGCCGCCGGGGCCGCGCTCATGGCTTGTCGATCCGGTACTGGGCGCTGGCGGCGTGGGCTTGCAGGCCCTCGCCCAGCGCCAGTTCGGCGGCGATGCGGCCCAGCGTTTGCGCGCCTTGGTGCGAAACCTGGATCAGGCTCGAACGCTTCTGGAAGTCGTACACGCCCAGCGGCGACGAAAAGCGGGCCGTGCGCGACGTGGGCAGCACGTGGTTGGGACCCGCGCAGTAATCGCCCAGCGATTCCGAGCTGAAGCGGCCCATGAAAATAGCGCCAGCGTGGCGGATCTTGGCCGTCCAGATTTCGGGTTGTTCGGTGGAAATTTCCAAGTGCTCGGGGGCGATGTCGTTGGCGATCTCGCAGGCTTCTTCCAGGCTTTGGACCTGGATCAGCGCGCCGCGGTTGGCCAGGCTGACGCGCAGGATGTCGGCGCGCGGCATCGTGGGCAACAGGCGTGCGATGGCGGCTTCCACTTCTTCAATGAAGGCGGCGTCCGGGCACAGCAGGATGGATTGCGCCAGTTCGTCGTGCTCGGCTTGCGAGAACAAGTCCATGGCGATCCAGTCGGCCGGCGTCTTGCCGTCACAGATGACCAGAATTTCGCTGGGGCCGGCGATCATGTCGATGCCCACCACGCCGAACACGCGGCGCTTGGCGGCGGCGACGTAGGCGTTGCCCGGGCCGACGATCTTGTCCACGGCGGGAACGGTATCGGTGCCATAGGCCAGCGCGCCCACGGCTTGCGCGCCGCCGATGGCGAACACGCGGTCCACGCCGCCAATGGCGGCCGCGGCCAGCACGATGGGGTTGCGCACGCCGTCGGGCGTGGGCGTGACCATAATCAATTCAGGCACGCCCGCGACCTTTGCCGGAATGGCGTTCATCAGCACTGACGACGGGTACGCGGCCTTGCCGCCCGGCACGTACAGGCCCACGCGGTCAAGCGGCGTGACCTGCTGGCCCAGCAAGGTGCCTTCGGCGTCGGTGTACGTCCAGGTCTCGGCGCGCTGGCGTTCGTGGTAGCTGCGCACGCGGTCGGCGGCGGCTTCCAGCGCGTTGCGCGTGGCGGCGGGCAGCGCGGCCAGCGCGGCATGCCAGTCGGCCTTGGGAATTTCCAGCGTGTCGGCCGATGCGGCGGGCATGCGGTCAAAGCGCTGCGTGTATTCCACCAGCGCGGCGTCGCCGCGGGTGCGCACGTCGGCCAGAATGCCGGCGGCGGCGCGGTCGATGGACTCGTCCTCGGCGGCCTCGAAGGCCAGCAGCTTGGACAGGGCGGATTTGAATCCGGGATCGCGGGAGTCGAGACGATTGATCAGGGCCATGGCGTCATGGAGCAAAGCAGAAAGCGGCCGCCGCGGCATCGCGGCGGGCGGGGGTCAGGCGTTGCGGGAGGCAGCTCTTTCGAAGGCGTCCAGCAAGGGTTGCAGGCGGGCGCCTCGGGTCTTCAGTGCGGCCTGGTTGACGATCAGGCGCGATGAGATCGGCATGACGTCTTCCACCGCGACCAGGTCATTGGCGCGCAGCGTGCCGCCGGTGGACACCAAGTCCACGATGCAGTCGGCCAAGCCCACGAGCGGCGCCAGTTCCATCGAACCATACAGCTTGATGATGTCCACGTACACACCCTTTGCCGCAAAGTGTTCACGGGCTGAGTGCACGTACTTCGTGGCCACGCGCAGGCGTGCGCCTTGGTGCACGGCGCCTTCATAGTCAAAGCCGTTGCGCACGGCCACGGCCAGGCGGCACTTGGCGATGTTCAGGTCGATGGGCTGATACAGGCCGCCGGGCTGTTCCTTGGCGTGCTCGATCAGCACGTCTTTGCCCGCGATGCCCAGGTCGGCCGCGCCGTACTGCACGTAGGTCGGCACGTCGGAGGCGCGCACGATGATCAGGCGCAGGCCAGGGTCGCTGGTCGGCAGGATCAGTTTGCGCGAGCTTTCCGGGCTCTCGGTCACTTCGATGCCGGCTTCAGCCAGCAGCGGCATGGTTTCTTCAAAAATCCGGCCCTTGGACAGTGCCAGGGTCAGGGGTTTCGTCGTGGCATCGTTCATTGCAGAGCCGCCTCAAAATGAACGGGCCCCCTCGGGGGGCAGCAAGCCGAAGACGCAGTGTGGGGGCAGCTTCGCCGCCGGGCCGCCCCAAGGCGGGGCAGCCCCCTCGGGGGGCAGCAAGCCGAAGGCGCAGCGTGGGGGCTATTACTTTTCATGCCTGTTCCTTGGCGGTAACGCGTTGGATGTTCGCGCCCAGGGCGCGCAGTTTGACTTCCATCTGGTCGTAACCCCGATCCAGATGGTAGATGCGGTCGACCAGCGTATCGCCGTCGGCGGCCAGGCCGGCGATGACGAGGCTGGCGGAGGCGCGCAGGTCGGTGGCCATGACGGTGGCGCCAGACAGGCGCTTCACGCCGCGCACAATCGCGGTGTGGCCGTCGATGTCGATATCGGCGCCCATGCGGCGCAGTTCCTGCACGTGCATGTAGCGGTTTTCGAAGATGGTCTCAACAATCACTGACGTGCCATCGGCCACGGCGTTCAACGCCATGACCTGGGCTTGCATGTCGGTGGCGAAGCCCGGGTATTCATGCGTGCGCAAGCCCACGGCCTTGGGGCGCGTGGCCATGGCGCCGCGAATCCAGTCGGGGCCGGTTTCGATGGTAAGGCCGGCTTCAACCAGCTTGTCCAGCGTGGCGCCCAGGATGACGGGGTCGGTGTTCTTCAGCAGGATGTCGCCGCCCGCCGCGCCCACCGCGCACAGGAACGTGCCGGCTTCGATGCGGTCGGAAATGACGCGGTGTTCCGCGCCGTGCAGGCGTTCAACGCCGTCGATCACGATGCGGTCGGTGCCGTGGCCCTGGATGCGGGCGCCCATCTTGATGAGCAGTTCGGCCAGGTCCACCACTTCGGGTTCGCGCGCGGCGTTTTCCAGCACGGTCTGGCCGTCGGCCAGCACGGCGGCCATCAGCAGGTTTTCAGTGCCGGTGACGGTGACCATGTCGGTGCGGATGGACGCGCCCTTCAGGCGCTTGGCGCGCGCGACGACGAAGCCGTGTTCGATGCTGATCTCGGCGCCCAGCGCGGCCAGGCCCTTGATGTGCTGGTCCACCGGCCGCTGGCCGATGGTGCAGCCGCCCGGCAGGCTCACGCGCGCTTCGCCGAAGCGGGCCAGCAGCGGGCCCAGCACCAGGATCGATGCGCGCATCGTCTTGACCAGGTCGTACGGGGCTTCCAGATTGTCGACGCGGTCGGCCTGCAGCATGACGACGCCATCCGTGCCGCGCTCGGCGCGCACGCCCATGCGGCCCAACAGGCGCAGCATGGTGGCCGTGTCATTCAGGTGCGGCACGTTGGCCAGCGTCAGCACATCGGCGGTCAGCAAGCCGGCGCACAGAATCGGCAAGGCCGAATTCTTGGCGCCCGAAATCGAGATCTCGCCGTGCAGCTGCGCGCCGCCGGTGATGCGGAGCTTATCCATTACTTGCCTGCTTGCTGGTATTCATCCGGCGTCAGTGTGCGCATCGACAAGGCATGGATTTCGGCCTTCATGCGGTCGCCCAAGGCGGCGTAAACCAGTTGATGGCGCTGGATCAGGCGCTTGCCTTCGAAGGCGGCGCTGACGATGACGGCATCGAAATGCGAACCGTCGCCTTGCACGTCAAGATGTTCACAGGACAGGCCGTCCGCGATGTATTGGCGGACTTGCGCGGGAGTGGGAAGCATGGACGTCAATTCCTGAGTTTGTAGCCGCTGGCCAGAAGCCGCAGTGCATAAAGCGATAGCGCCAGGAACACCCCCGTCACGACTGCCAGGCTGCGCCACGGCGAGACGTCCGACACCGAGAAGAATCCGTAGCGGAAGCCGTCGATGGCGTAGAAGATGGGGTTCCAGTGGGACACGCTTTGCCAGAAAGGCGGCAAGGTGTGAATGGAATAGAACACGCCGGACAGGAAGGTCGCGGGCATGATCAGGAAATTCTGGAAGGCGGCCAGCTGGTCGAACTTTTCAGACCACAGGCCCGCGACCACGCCCAGCACGGCCATGATGCCGCAGGACAGCACCGCGAAGACCAGCAGCCACAGCGGGTTTTCGGGCACCAGCGACACAAAGCACAGCGCCACGAACCACACGAACAGGCCAACGGTAAGGCCGCGCACCACGGCCGCCAGCACGAAGGCGCCGAAGATGTCGCGGTGCGACAGCGGCGGCAGCAGCATGAAGACGAGATTGCCCGTGATGCGGCTTTGGATCAGTGATGAAGACGGGTTGGCGAATGCGTTCTGCAGCATGCTCATCATCATGAGGCCGGGGATCAGGAACGCGGTGTACGGCACGGTGCCATAGACCATCAAGCGCCCTTCCAGCACATGCGCAAAGACCAGCAGGTACAGCAGCGCCGTGATGACGGGCGCGGCAATGGTCTGAAAACCGACCTTCCAGAAGCGCAGCAATTCCTTGCGCAGCAGGGTCGGAAAGCCGGAGCCCGCGTCCAGGCGGGGCTGCACCAGCGGTTGGCTGGCGGTCGCGATGGGCGGCGTCATGACGAAATCTCTTCAGGTTGCAGGGCGGGCTCGGCGGGTTCGTCGCCTTGGTGCATGATGCGCACGAACGCGTCTTCCAGGTCGACGCCGCCGACGCGGGCCATCAGCGCCTGCGTGGTGTCCAGCGCCACGACGCGGCCGCGCTTGAGCATGGCGATGCGGCCGCACAGGGCTTCCGCTTCTTCCAGGTAGTGCGTGGTCAGCATGATGGTGTGGCCGGCCTTGTTCAGGCGCGAAATGAATTCCCACAGCGTGCGGCGCAAGTCGACATCCACGCCTGCGGTGGGCTCGTCCAGCACGATGACCGGCGGGCGGTGCACCAGCGCCTGCGCCACCAGCACGCGGCGCTTCATGCCGCCAGACAGCGCGCGCATGTTGTTGTTGGCCTTGTCGGCCAGGCCCAGGTTGAACAGGATCTCGTCGATCCAGTCATCGTTGTTGCGCAGGCCGAAGTAGCCGGACTGGATGCGCAGCGTTTCACGCACGGTAAAGAACGGGTCGTAGACCAGCTCTTGCGGCACGACGCCCAGCGCACGCCGTGCCGACTTGTAGTCGGACACGACGTCGTACCCACAGACGCTCGCGCGGCCGGACGTGGCGTGGGCCAGGCCGGCAAGAATCGAGATCAGTGTGGTTTTGCCCGCGCCATTGGGGCCGAGCAGGCCGAAGAACTCGCCGTGCTCGATGTTCAGGCTGACGTTGTCCAGCGCCTGGAAGCCGGGGGCGGGCGTACGCCCGAGCAGCTTCTGCCAGCCGCGAGTGCGCGGCGAGTAGATCTTTGAGACGTTTTCGAGACTGACGGCTGACATGACGGCGGGGGGATGCCCGGAAAAGAGCGAATTGATCATTATATAAGCGCGCCGTGACGGCAAGCGCCTATGGCCCCGGGAGCCGTGTGGGAGTCGGGTGTTATCCGTCCCCGAAATAATCGGCCCGGCGGGCCTTGAAGGGCGCGCCGGGCCGGAAGCAGCCGGAACCGCGGAATTACTGATTGCGCTGGTTCAGCGCCTTGATCAGGCCGTCGATACCGTTCTGGTTGATCTGCTGCGCGAACTGGTTGCGGTAGTTCTCGATCAGCCAGATGCCTTCGACGTTCATGTCGTAGATCTTCCAGCCTTGCGGCGTTTTTTCCAGGCGGTAGTCCACGCCCGTCGGCTGGCCGTTGCCCTGGCTGATCAGCGTGCGAACGACGACGTCGTCGGCCTTGGGGTCGCCACGGAATGGCAACGCCTTGACCGTGGTGCTGGGCGTGACGCGGGTCAGCGCGCCGCTGTAGGTACGCACCAGCGTGCCGCGAAACGCGTCGGCCAGCGCCGTCTTTTGCGGATCGGAAGCCTGGCGCCAGTAGCGGCCAGCGGCCAGGCGCGTCGTCTTTTGGAAGTTGACGTACGGCAGGATGTGCTGGTTGACGACTTCGTTGATGCGCGCGGTGTTGCCGGCCTTGACGGACCCGTCGGCTTTGAGCACGTCCAGCGCTTCGTTGGCGGTCGCGACGACGAATTGGTCAGGCGGGCCGTTGGGGTCGGGTTTGGCCTGTGCGGCGCTGGCGGCGGCAAGGCCGACGAGGCCCGCGAAAGTCAGGCGCTGCAACAGGGAAACAAAAGCAAATCGCATTAAAACTCCTTACTGTACCGATGAACGCAAGCCACAGCTTACTTGGTGGCGGGCGCAGGCACGGGGGCGGCCTTGCCGGCGGCAGGGGCATCGCCCTCGTCGTCTTCGTAGTTGGGCAGCGCATCTTCGTCGTTCACGCGCTGGCCCAGGACCATGGCGTTGCGGCGTTGCAGATACGCGTCGCGGATGAAGCTGTACGGGTCGAGCGCCACGCGGTCGATGGTGTCGGTGGCGTTCAGCAGGCTGGCGCGGGTGTCGACCAGACGCAGGCCCCACAACGAGTTGCGCAGGCGCACGTTGTCGATGGAGTCGATGCCCATGTAGCCGTAGGTGGTGCCGGCGAAGTCGCCGACCAGGCCCGCGCCGTCACGTACCGTCGACGAACCGAAGAACGGCAGCACCAGGTACGGTCCTTGGCTGAAGCCCCACACGCCCAGGGTCGTGCCGAAGTCGTTCGGGATCTTGCGCGCGCCGTTGGCCGAGGCAACGTCAAAGCAGCCGCCCACGCCCATGGTGGTGTTGAACAGGAAGCGGCCCAGCGTGTTCACGAAGTCGTGTCCGCGGCCTTGCAGGAAGCTGTTCGTGCCCGACCAGAGGTCGGTCATGTTGCTGAAGATGTTGTGCACACAGCTGCGCACGGGCTGCGGCGTGACGAAGGTATAGGCCTGAGCCACCGGCTTGAACACTGCGCGGTCGACCGTGTCGTTGAACTTGTAGACGCCCCGGTTGAAGCCTTCCCACGGATCGCGCGGATCGGGGTTCTGCGGCGCGGCGCAGCCGGCCATCAGGGCACCCGCCGCCGCGATGGTGGCAATTCGGGAAAGTGCGTTCTTGTTCATGATCAGGACATCCCTATCAACGATTCTTATGATATTGCGAAGGCGAAGCGAGGCCTGTTACGGCGTCTTTCGCATCGTCTTTAATTTGGTGCTTTTGCGGGCTCGGACGACGCCCCTTGCTTCTCGGCGGAGCCATACAGGAACTGGCTGATCAGCTGTTCCAGCACAACCGCGCTCTGTGTATAGCGGATTTTTCCGCCGTCGGTAAAGTTCTCTTCTTCGCTGCCCGCCGTCAGGCCCAGGTACTGTTCGCCCAGCAGACCCGACGTGAGAATCGACGCCGACGTGTCCTTGGGGAACTGATAGGCCTTTTCCAGATTCACCGAGACGACGGCCTGGAAGGTCTTGTCGTCGAACGTGATGCTGGACACGCGGCCCACCACGACGCCAGCGCTTTTCACCGCGGCGCGCGGCTTGAGGCCGCCTACATTATCGAAGTTGGCCGATAAGGTATAGGTCGGGGCGAAGGAAAAGGTGCTGAGGTTGCCAGCCCGCAACGCCAGGAACACCAGCGCGACCGCGCCCAGCAGTACAAACAGGCCTACCCAGAAGTCGGTTTTTTCGCGTGACATGATCGATCCGTTTCAATTTCCAAACATCAAGGCGGTGAGCAGGAAGTCCAGCCCAAGTACCGCCAGGGAACCCACCACCACGGTGCGCGTGGTGGCGCGCGCCACGCCTTCGGGCGTGGGCTTGGCTTGCCAGCCTTCGTAAAGCGCAACCAGCGTGACGGTGATGCCGAACACCACGCTCTTGATGACGCCGTTGGCCACGTCGTTCCAGACATCCACGCCGCTTTGCATCTGCGACCAGAAGGCGCCCGCGTCCACGCCGATCATCACGACGCCGACGACCCAGCCGCCCAGAATGCCCACCATCGAGAACACCGCCGCCAGAATGGGCATGGCGATGATGCCGCCCCACAGGCGCGGCACCAGCACGCGGCGAATGGGGTCGACGGCCATGACTTCCATGGCCGACAGCTGTTCGCCCGCTTTCATCAAACCGATTTCTGCGGTCAGCGAGGTGCCGGCGCGGCCGGCAAACAGCAGTGCCGTCACGACGGGGCCCAGTTCACGCACCAGCGACAGCGCAACCAGCAGGCCCAGCGCTTCTTCGGAGCCGTAGCGGTTCAGCGTGTAATAGCCTTGCAGCCCCAGCACGAAGCCCACGAACATGCCGGACACGGCAATGATGAGCAGCGAGTAGTTGCCGATGAAGTGAACTTGTTGCGATACCAGGCGCGGCCGCGAGAACACGATGCCGCTGCGCGCCAGCATGCCGCCAAAGAACCGGGTGAAGTAGCCGATGCCGCCGACTTGCTTGCGCACCCAGCCGCCCATTGCGCCAATGGCGTTGTTGGAACCGCTCATGTTTTGCGCCCTTTCTGTGCGGAAAGCCACTTTTGAAAAGCGGGCGTTTCGGGGTACTGGAACGCGACCGGGCCGTCGGGTTCGCCTTTCAGGAACTGCTGAACATACGGGTCTTGCGACGCCGACAGCGTTTCGGGCGTGCCCGAGGCGGCCAGCTTGCCCTGCCCGACCAGATACACCCGGTCGGCAATGGCGAAAGATTCCTGGACGTCGTGGGTGATCAGCACCGACGCGCAGCCCAGGCGATCGGCCAGGTTGCGGATCAGATTGGCGGTGATGCCCAGCGAGATCGGGTCCAGCCCGGCGAACGGCTCGTCGTACAGAATGAGTTCGGGTTCCAGCACGACGGCGCGGGCGAGCGCCACGCGGCGCGCCATGCCGCCAGAGATTTCGGACACCTTCAGGTGCGCGGCGGCGCGCAGGCCAACCGCGTCGAGTTTGTCCAGCACGCGGTCGGTGACGTCGGCTTCGGTCAACTTGGTGTGTTCACGCAGCGGAAACGCCACGTTTTCGAAGACGTTCAGGTCGGTGAACAGCGCGCCCTGCTGGAACAGCACGCCCATGCGCTTGCGCAGGGATTGCAGTTCGTCGGGCGTGGCGCGGGCGATGTCCTGCCCAAACGCGATCACCTGGCCCTGCTGGGCGACGAGCTGGCCGGTGGCCGCACGCAACAGCGTGGTCTTGCCCGAGCCAGAGCCGCCCATGATGGCGACCACCTGGCCCGCGCGCACGTCCATGGATATGTCGCGCAACACGGTGAAATCACCGTAGCCGAGCGCCACACCGTCCAGGCGCAGGGCAAATTCCGGGGTGCTGCTTGATTGAGCGGGCATGGGCAACGAAAGGGTGTTTCGGTGGCGGAGCTTGCCCTGTTGCCTTGCAGGCTCGCGAGACGGAAAACCGATGCGGCGGGGCAAGACAGGCGGCTGCGGGAAGCGCCCGGTTACTCAGGTGCCGGGGCCAAGGCGGACTCGGGCTCCCAGCGGCGAGGCGCCATTGTAGCCCGACGCTTTGCAATCACAACGCGACAGGCCGCCGGTGGAACAGTGTTTTCGGCATCAGGGACAATCCGGCCGGCCCCGATCAGCCGTGATGCGCCCATATCCACCCATATCCACCCCTATCCGCCCAGATCCGCGCCGTGGGCGCGCCAGGGCGAGGGGGCTGCGGCCAGAGATCGAGCCCCTAGCGGCGCGTTTGCGCGGCCTGGGTTTCCCGGGCCAGACGCTGGATCAGGTTCGCCGTGGATTCGCGCCGGGCCAGCGGTGCGCCCTGGCCCGCCCACAGGGACAGTACGTTGATATTGGCCGCCTTGCCGCCCGCCGTGCGCATGGGCCGCGTCAGGGCGTTCTGCAAGGGATACGGCAGGATATCGCCGGCGATGGCGTCGGCGTCGCGCATGAAGGCGTTGGCTATCCCCCGCGCCGGCCGGCCGGAAAATGCCCGGGTCAGGCGGGATTGCTCGGACCGGGACGCCGGCAGCACCGCCTTATAGGCGTCGATGATGCCGCACTCGTCTGTCGTCAGGAAGGCCGTCCCCATTTGAACAACGTCCGCGCCCAAGGCGAGCGCCGCGGCGATACCGCGGCCGTCCATGATGCCGCCCGAGGCAATCACCGGTATCGACACCGCATCCGCCACTTGGGGCACCAGCGCCATGGTGCCGATCAGCGATTGTTCGAATTCATCCAGGAAGGTGCCGCGGTGCCCGCCGGCTTCCGCGCCCTGGGCCACGACGGCATCCACGCCGTCCTGCTCCAGCGCCACCGCTTCGCGCACGGTCGTGGCGGTGCCGATGGTCAAGATGCCCAACTCCCGGCAACGCGCCAGCACGTCCGGCGCTATGCGGCCAAAGGTGAAGCTGAACACCGCCGGGCGCAGCCGCAGGATGGCGTCGATCTGGCCGGGCAGCGGGTCGGCTTGCGGGCCGGGCATGGCCGGGGCCGGCAGCCCCAGCTGTTCGTGGTAGCGGGCCACCAGCGCCAGCATCCGGCTGGCGTCGCCCTGCATCGGCAGGTCCGGCACCGACGCGAACAGGTTGATGGCGAATGGCCGCGCGGTGCGGGCGCGGATGCCGTCCACGGCGGCTTCGATCTGCTCGGCGGTCAGGTAAGCCGCCCCGAGCGATCCCAAGGCCCCCGCTTTCGATGCTTCAGACACCAGCTCCACCGTCGTGGCGCCGCCCGCCATGGGCGCCTGGATGATGGGGTGGTCCAGCTTCAGAAGATCAAGCAATCGGGTGGCCATGGGAAGACTCCTCGTGGTTATTGAAGCTGGATGTTTCCAGCCTTGATGACGTGGGCCCACTTATCGGTTTCGCTCTTGATGAAAGCCGCGAACTCCTCGGGCGTGCCGCCGCCGGCCTGGCTGCCGGTGTCGGCGATGGCTTTTTGCACATCCGGCTCTTTCAGAATCCGGTTGAACTCGCTGTTCAGGCGGGCAATGATCGGCGCGGGCGTACCGGCCGGGGCGACGATGCCCTGCCAGTTGTATGACTCAAAGCCGGGCAAGCCGGATTCCGCCATCGTCGGCACGTCGGGCAACACGGCCAGACGCTTGGCGGACGTGACGGCAATGGGGTGGATCTTGGCGCCCTGGATGGCCGGCAAGGCCGAGTAGCCCATTTCGAACATCATCGAGATGTGGCCGCCCATCAGGTCGGTTGCGGCCAGGCTGCCGCCCTTGTACGGCACGTGCACGATGTCAATCTTGGCCTGCTCACGGAACATTTCGCCCGACAGGTGATGCGCGCCGCCCACGCCCGACGAGCCAAACGACAGCTTGTTCGGTTCCTTCTTGGCCAGCGCGATCAGGTCGGCCAGCGTCTTGACCGGCAGCTCGTTGTTCACGCTTAGCACTAGCGGGCTGTTCTCGATCAGGATGATCGGGGCCAGGTCCTTTTGCGGGTTGTACGGCATTTCCTTCATCAGCGACGGGTTCACCGCCATGGGGGCCAGGTTGCCCGTGCCGATGGTGTAGCCGTCAGGCGCCGCCTTCGCGATCAGGTTGGTGCCGACCACGCCGCCTGCGCCCGCCTTGTTCTCGACCACGATGGGTTGGCCCAGCGATTCGCCCAGCTTGCGCGCCAGCAGCCGCACGCGCGTGTCGGCAAAGCCGCCCGGCGCGTAGGGCACGATCATCGTGATGGGTTTGGCGGGCCAGTCGGCGGTCTGGGCTTGCGCGGCGCCGCTGAAGGCGGCAACGGCCGCCAACGCGGCGATCAGGGGGCGCAGTGATTTCATGCTGGGTGACTCCTCTTTCTCTTCTCTAATGTGTACGGCCTTGGGGGCCGATCGCATTATGCCCAGCACCGCTGCCGGCTGTCGTGACTTTTCCCAAGCCCCAGGCCGATAGCGCCAGCAACGCCGCGCCCGCGCCCAGCACCTGCGGCAGCCCCGCGCCCCAGTGCGCGGCCCATGACGCCAACAGCGGCCCCAGGATCTGGCCGGCGGCAAAGGCGGCCGTCATGACGGCGGCGGCGCGCGGGGCGGCGGCGCCTGCGGTGCGCCGCGCGGTCAGAATGCCGGCCTGCGTGATCACCATGAAGGTGCCGCCCACCAGCAATGCCGCCACGATGACAGCGGCGATGTGGTGCCACAGCGCCACCGTCAGCATGCCCAGCGCCATCAGCGCCTGCGCTGCCTGCCAGACACGCTTTTCATCGCGCGCCCGCGCCAGCCGGGGAACCAGCAGGCATGACACCGCCGCCGCCAGCCCGAACAGCGGCCATGCCCAGCCAAAGATGGCGGGGTCTGGGAAAATTTCCTTGGCCATGGCCGGCAGGAAGGTGGCCGGAATGATGTAGCCGACGCCGAACACGCCGTAGTGCAGCGCCAGTTGCCCGATGGCGGGCGGCAGGCGGGTGGCGGCGGGCGTGGGGTGTGACGTGGAGTGGGGCGTGGAGTGGGTCGCGGCGTTGGGCGTGGTTGCCGTGGAAGCCCCCGCGCGCACCGGCGCCACAGGCTGGCGCAACCCCGGCCACGCCATCAGGGACAGAGCCAGCGTCAGCCCGCCCAGCGTCAGCCACATGCCGTCGGCGCGCACCTGCCCCGCCATCAACGCCAGACAAACCAGGCCAGTCAGCGCGATGCCCGCGCCCACGCCGGCGTAAGTCACCGCCGACGCGCCCGCTTCACGCGGGTCTCCCGCCGGCACGGGCCGCCACGCCGCGACGCAAATGAAGGCGCTGGCGCTGGCGTAGCCCGCCGCCAGACGCAGCGCGCACCAGACGGCCACGTAGTGAAACAGCGGCATCGCCAGCGTCAGCACGGCCACCGCCAACAGGCTGACCGCCAATTGGCCGCGCAACCGGCGCACGGGCCATGCCACGGCCGCCAGCGCGCCCAGCAGATAGCCGGCGTAGTTGGCCGAAGCGATCCACCCGCCCTGCGCCAGCGACAACCCTCCTTCCTGCGCCATCAGCGGCCACACCGGCGTGAAGGCGAATCGCCCGATGCCCATCGCGGCGGCCAGGGCCAGCGCGGCGGGCCAGGCCAGGCGGGCGGGGCCACGCAGGTCAGCAACGGAATCGGACACAGAAGGGTAAGCAGGCGTTGACATACGCCCACTCTACGGCTGTACTTATATCTTGAATAATGAATTATTCAGAACATAGGTTCTTGAAATGAGAAACTTGGATCTCGACGCGTTGCAGATTTTCAAGGCGGTGGCCGATCAGGGCGGCGTGGCGCGCGCCGCCCAGCACCTGAACCGGGTGCAGTCCAACGTGTCGACCCGCTTGAAGCAGCTGGAGGCTTCGCTCAACGCCCCGCTCTTTCGGCGTCAAAACCGTCGGCTGGTGCTGTCTGACCAGGGCCGCGTGCTGCTGTCATATGCCGACCGCCTGCTGCGTTTGTCAGACGAAGCACAAGCCGCCGTGCGGGATGGCGCGCCTCAGGGCGTGTTGCGCATTGGCACCATGGAAAGCACGGCGGCTGCGCGCCTGCCGCCCATTCTGGCGGCCTATCACGCGGCCTGGCCGCAAGTGGGCATTGAACTGGTCACGGGCACATCGGGCGCGCTGGCGGCCAAGGTGCGCAACTTTGAGATCGAAGCGGCGTTCGTGGCCCAGCCATTTCCGGCCGAGGGGCTGGCCACCCTGGACGCCTTCCAGGAAGACCTGACGTTGATTTCACCCTTGGCATGGGGCGCCATTGCCAGCCCGCGCGATCTGGGCGACCGCAGCGTCATTGCGTTTGCCGCGGGGTGTTCGTACCGCCGCATTCTGGAATCGTGGCTGAACCACGAAGGCGTGGCGGCGGGCCGGGTGATGGAGTTTGCGTCGTATCACGCCATCGTGGCGTGTGTGGCGGCGGGGTCAGGCGTGGCCATCGTGCCGCGTTCGGTGCTGGCCGTGCTGGGGGCGGAGCATTCCGTTTGTGTCAGCGCACTGACGGGCCCTTACGCCACCGCCCTGACCCAGCTGGTCTGGCGCGCGGACGATGACTCGCCCGCCCTGCAAGCCTTGCGCCAACAGTTGCAGGCGCCGCGCTGACGCCATGCGGTTGCAAGCGGCATCAGCGCGCAACCGCAATCGTTAGAAGCGATAGCCGACGCCCAGCGTCGCCACCCACGGATCGATGCGCGCGGTGCCGATGTGCTGGCCGTCCAGCTTCACCTTCGACTTGATGTCGATGTAGCGGATGTCCGCGTTCATGAACCAGCGTTCATTGATCTTGAAGTCCGCGCCCAGTTGCGCGGCCACGCCCCACGAGTCGCCCATCTTCAGGTCGGAACCCTTCAACGCGCCTTCGGCCTTGGTGTCGAAGAAGTGCGTGTAGTTGATGCCGACGCCGATGTACGGCTGGATCATGCTGTCGGGAAGGATGTGCCATTGCAGGCTGAGCGTGGGCGGCAGTTGCTTGCTGGAGCCGATCTTGCCTAGGCCGCTGCCGCTGACATCGTGCTGGAACGGCCATGCGCCCAGCAGTTCGATACCGATGTTGCGCGTCACCATGTAGCCCAGCGTGAAGCTCGGGCGCACGTTGTTGTTGGCGTCGAGCTTGACGCTGCCGTCGAGCACGGTGCCGTTGTTGGAGGCGGGGCGAACCTGCGTCACGCCAACTCGGAACAACACGTCGCCGGCCTCATGGGCATGCGCGGGAGCGGCGAGTGCGCCAGCTGCGATCAGGCCGGCGATGGCGGTGGCGCGGATACGCCCATTCAGCGAAAACATTTTTCTTCTCCGATCTTTCCATGAGGGTGAGACGACAGGTTCTCAGAGCAGGCGCCGGGCCCGATTGATATGTGTCAAACCGTGAAAAGATGCGGAACGCGCCGTGGCGGCTCGGCAACAGGAATCAGACCAGTCCTACCCCAACGCCACAAAAAATATCCCCGCGCCCAATCCCAACATGATGAACGGACTGACCCGCGTATACACAAGCGCCGCGGTCGACAACGCCGCCACGGCCCACGCCCACGCGCCGCCTTCGGCTGCGCGCAAGATCGTGCATGACGACGCCAGGATCATGCCCGCCGCCACCGGCACCAAGCCTGCTTCAATGGCACGAATGCACGTCGTGCGCCGGTACCTTGCCCACACGCGCGCCAGCGCATAGATCAGCAGCGAACACGGCAGGAAGATGGCTATCGACGCAGCAATTGCGCCCGCCCAGCCGCCCACATGCCAGCCGATCAGCGTCACCAGCAACGATGCCGGGCCGGGCGTGATGCGCGACAGTGCGAAGTAATCCAGGAACTGCGCGTCGTTGATCCAGCCATAGCTGTCGACCGCCTGGCGATGGATATCGGGCAGGATGCTCTGGCCGCCGCCCACCGTCAAAAACGACAGCGGCGTGAACACCGAAAACAGATCATGCAGCGTCGCCATATTCATTTGCGCGGCTCCTGGCGGCGGATGCGCGTGTAGGCAATGAAGATCGACAGCGGCGCCATTGCGCCCACCACCCACAGCAGCGGCAGACGCAGCAGAAAGATCGCGGCGAAGGTCGCGCCCATGATTGCCGCCGGCACCCAGCCGATCAGTGCACGGCGCGCCGCACGCAAGCCTGTTTGCAGCGACACGCCCACCGCCGCTGCGGCCACGCCGGCCATCGCTACATGCAGCCCGTGCGACTGCGCCATGCTGGCAAATAGCGCCGCCAGCGCAATCGCCACCAGCATTGGCGGCACGGTGATGCCCAGCCCGCCCAGCAAGGCGCCTGGCCCGCCGCGCAAGCGGAACCCGATCCAGATCGCCAGGTTCACGACATTCACGCCAGGAAAGGACTGCGCCAGCGCCAGCCCCGACAGGAAATCGGATTCCGACATCCACCGCCGCTGCTGCACGAATTCACGCATCATCCAGCCGCTTAAGCCGCCGCCAAAACTGGTCAGGCCGACTTTGGAGAACGCCAGAAAAATCTGCGGCAGCGTGGGCGGAGCAGCGAGTGTGTCGTGGGACATGGTGGCCAGAAAAGCGCGCGATGGCGCAGGGTTCCCACGTGCGTGCACGCAGGGGATGCCGCAGGGGTTTTCCGCGGTGGCTTGGTACGGCCTCACATCTTACGGAAACGAAAATGTCGGCTGCCTGAAAAGCATTCGCCGCCTTGGCGCAGGGGGCGCGAAGGCGGCGAATGGGGTTCGTCAGAACCGAAGATCAGCGCGGCAGTTCGCTGCTGCCCATCAGGTAAGCGTCCACCGAACGTGCGCACTGGCGGCCTTCGCGGATGGCCCAGACCACCAGCGACTGGCCACGGCGCATGTCGCCTGCAGCGAACACCTTCTCGACGTTGGTGCGGTAGTCGTCGGTGTTGGCACGCACGTTGCCGCGCGCATCGCGATCCACGCCGAAGGCATCCAGCACGGTTTGCACCGGCGACACGAAGCCCATGGCCAGCAGCACCAGGTCGGCCTTGATCTCAAACTCCGAGCCTTCGACTTCGCGCATCTTCATCTGGCCGGTGGCCTCGTCCTTGAACCACTCGACGCGCGCGCCGACCAGTTTTTCGACCTTGCCATTGCTGCCCTTGAGCAGCTTGGTGGTCACGGACCAGTCGCGGTCGCAGCCTTCTTCGTGCGACGACGACGTGCGCATCTTCAGCGGCCAGTACGGCCACGTCATGGTCTTGTTTTCAGACTCGGGCGGCTGAGGCATCAGTTCGAATTGCGTGACCGAGGCCGCGCCGTGGCGGTTGCTGGTGCCCACGCAATCGGAACCCGTATCGCCGCCGCCAATCACGATCACATGCTTGCCCTTGGCCAGCGTCTGGTCGGTCAGGCGGTCGCCGGCGACGGCCTTGTTCTGCTGGCGCAGGAAGTCCATGGCGAAGTACACGCCCGACAATTCACGGCCCGGCACCGGCAGGTCGCGCGGGGTTTCCGAACCGCCGGTCATGACGACCGCGTCGAATTCGGCCTTCAGCGATTCCGGCGTGCGCACCGTCAGGCCATCGGCCACGGGGTCTTTCGGGTTGCCGATGTAAGTGGACGGCGCAAACTCCACGCCTTCGGCTTCCATCTGCGAGATGCGGCGGTCGATCTGGTGCTTTTCCAGCTTGAAGTCGGGGATGCCATAACGCAGCAGTCCACCGATGCGGTCGCTCTTTTCGAACAGCGTCACGGAGTGGCCCGCGCGCGCCAGCTGCTGCGCGCACGCCATGCCGGCGGGGCCGGAGCCCACCACCGCCACCTTCTTGCCCGTCTTGCGCGCCGGCACCAGCGGGGCGACCCAGCCTTCGGCCCAACCCTTGTCGATGATGGCGTGCTCAATGGACTTGATGCCCACGGCGTCGCTGTTGATGTTCAAGGTACAGGCGGCTTCACACGGCGCCGGGCAGATGCGGCCCGTGAACTCCGGGAAGTTGTTCGTGGAGTGCAGCACGTCCAGCGCGCGGCGCCAGTCCTGCTTGTAAACCAGATCATTCCAGTCGGGGATGATGTTGTTGACCGGGCAGCCGTTATTGCAGAACGGGATGCCGCAGTCCATGCAGCGCGCAGCTTGCTGCTTGGCCTGGTCATCGGTCAGGTGCAGCACGAATTCGCGCCAGTTCTTCAGCCGCTTCTGCGGGGCCTCGGAGGCCTCCTGCAGACGCTGAAATTCCATAAAGCCGGTAATCTTTCCCATGGTATCCCTCACGCAGCCAGTTGTTGCTGGTTGGCTGCACGCCACATTTCACCCAATGCGCGACGGTAGTCCGTCGGCATGACCTTTACGAATTTGCCGCGCGAGGCTTCCCAGTCGCCCAGGATCTCGCGGGCGCGGTAGCTGCCGGTGTAGCGGAAGTGATCTTCCACCAGGCGGCGCAGGATGGTTTCATCCGTCTCGCGTTCGCCACCGCGCTGCGCGCTGTGCCAGATGTCGATATTGTTCAGCGCTTGCTGCTCTGCATGCGGCGCCACGCCTTCCAGTTCAACCATCGACAGGTTGACGCGGTGCTTGAGCGTGCGTTCCGGGTCCCACACATAGGCCACGCCGCCCGACATGCCGGCTGCGAAGTTGCGGCCCGTGGCGCCCAGCACCACGACCGTGCCGCCCGTCATATATTCGCAACCGTGGTCGCCCGTGCCTTCGACCACCGTCGCCGCGCCCGAGTTACGCACCGCGAAGCGTTCGCCGGCCACGCCGTTAAAGAATGCTTCGCCTGCCAGCGCGCCATACAGCACGGTGTTGCCGGCAATGATGTGGTCGGGGCCGAAGCCGCGGAAGTCGTTGGGCGAGCGCACGATGATGCGGCCGCCGGACAAGCCCTTGCCGACGTAGTCGTTGCCTTCGCCCACCAGGTCCATCGTGATGCCGTGCGCCAGGAACGCGCCGAAGCTTTGGCCGGCGGTGCCGTTGCACTGAATGTGGATGGTGTCGTCGGGCAGGCCGTCGTGGCCGTAGCGCGAGGCCACGGCGCCCGACAGCATGGCGCCGATCGTACGGTTGCGGTTGCGCACCGGCACGATGAACGACACCTTTTCGCCACGTTCCAGCGCGGGGCGGCTGCGGTCGATCAGTTGGTGATCCAGCGCGCCGGCCAGGCCGTGATCCTGCTCTTCGGTCTGACGCACGTCGGCGTCGGATTGCGTTTGATGGAACACGCGGGCGAAGTCCAGCCCTTGCGCCTTCCAGTGCTCAACGCCCGAACGCATGTCCAGCAGATCGGCGCGGCCGATCAGGTCGTCGAACTTGCGGATGCCCAGCTGCGCCATGATTTCGCGGACTTCTTCGGCGATGAAGAAGAAGAAGTTCACGACGTGTTCCGGCTTGCCCTGGAATTTCTTGCGCAGGACGGGGTCTTGCGTGGCCACGCCCACCGGGCAGGTGTTCAGGTGGCACTTGCGCATCATGATGCAGCCTTCAACGACGAGCGGCGCCGTCGCGAAACCGAATTCATCAGCGCCCAGCAGCGCGCCGATGACGACGTCGCGGCCGGTCTTCATCTGGCCGTCGGCCTGCACGCGGATGCGGCTGCGCAGGCGGTTCAAGACCAGCGTCTGTTGCGTTTCGGCCAGGCCCAGTTCCCAAGGCGTGCCCACGTGCTTGATGGACGACACCGGGGATGCGCCCGTGCCGCCGTCATGGCCGGCGATCACGACGTGGTCAGCCTTGGCTTTGGCGACACCAGCGGCCACCGTGCCCACGCCCACTTCGGACACGAGCTTGACCGACACCGACGCCTTGGAATTCACGTTCTTCAGATCGTGGATCAGCTGAGCCAAGTCTTCGATGGAATAGATGTCGTGGTGCGGCGGGGGCGAAATCAGGCCCACGCCCGGCACCGAATAACGCAGCTTGGCGATGTATTCCGACACCTTGTGGCCGGGCAGCTGGCCGCCTTCGCCGGGCTTGGCGCCCTGCGCCATCTTGATCTGGATCTGGTCGGCCGACGACAGGTACTCGGCCGTCACGCCAAACCGGCCCGACGCCACCTGCTTGATCTTCGAGCGCAGCGAATCGCCCTTCTTCAGCACGACGTCGGCTTCGATACGGTCCGAACCCAGCAGCGAGGCCAGCGTGTCGCCGTCCTTGATGGTGCTCTTGCCTTCGCGCATTTCGGCGCGGTAGCGCAGTTCATCTTCGCCGCCTTCGCCGGTGTTCGACTTGCCGCCGATGCGGTTCATGGCAACGGCCAGCACCGAGTGGGCTTCGGTCGAGATCGAACCCAGCGACATGGCGCCGGTGGCAAAGCGCTTGACGATGTCCTTGGCCGATTCCACGTCATCCAGCGGGATGGCGCGCGACGGCTCGAAGCGGAATTCGAACAAGCCGCGCAAGGTCATGTGGCGACGGCTTTGGTCGTTGATGATCTGCGCGTATTCCTTGTACGTGCGGTAGTTGTTGGCGCGCGAGGCGTGCTGCAACTTGGCGATGGAATCCGGCGTCCACATGTGCTCTTCGCCGCGCACGCGGTAGGCGTATTCGCCGCCTGCCTCCAGGTCGTTGGCCAGCACCGGGTCGGTGCTGAAGGCGGCGCGATGCTGGCGCAGCGCTTCTTCGGCCACTTGGAAGATGCCGATGCCTTCGATGTTGGACGACGTGCCCGTGAAGTACTTGTTCACCAGGTTGCTTTGCAGGCCCACCGCTTCGAAGATCTGCGCGCCGGTGTAGGACATGTAGGTCGAAATGCCCATCTTGGACATGACCTTGTTCAAGCCCTTGCCGATCGCCTTGATGAAGTTCTTCACGGCCTTTTCGGGGTCATTCATCTTGCCCAGCGATTCCAGCGCCAGGTAGGGGTGAATGGCTTCGGCGCCGTAGCCGCCCAGCAGCGCAAAGTGGTGCACTTCGCGCGCCGAACCGGTTTCCACGACCAGGCCGGTGTTGGTGCGCAGGCCGGCGCGGATCAAGTGCTGGTGGACGGCCGAGGTGGCCAGCAGCGCGGGGATGGCCACGCGCTCGCTGTCGACCAGGCGGTCCGACACGATCAGGATGTTGTAGCCGCTTTGCACGGCATCAACGGCGCGCGCGCACAGCGCGGCCACGCGGGCTTCAATGCCCTCGGGGCCCCAGGCGGCGGGGTACGTGATGTCGAGTTCGAAGCTGCGGAATTTCTTGCCCGTGACTTGCTCGATGTCGCGGATCTGCGCCATGGCGGCGAAGTCCAGCACCGGCTGGGACACTTCCAGACGCAGCGGCGGGTTGACGTTATTGATGTCCAGCAGGTTGGGCTTGGGGCCGATGAACGACACCAGCGACATCACCAGCTGTTCGCGGATGGGGTCGATGGGCGGGTTCGTGACCTGCGCAAACAGTTGGCGGAAGTAGTTGTAGAACGGCTTGGCGCGGTCAGACAGCACGGCCAGCGGGGCGTCGTTGCCCATCGAGCCGATCACTTCTTCGCCGGTGGACGCCATGGGTTCCAGGATGAACTTGTAGTCTTCCTGGGTCCAGCCGAAGGCTTGCTGGCGGTCCAGCAGCGACACGGCCGATTGCGTGGCAACGGCCACCTGACGCGGCGCGGGCAGCGATTCCAGCTTGATCTGCAGGCGTTCGATCCACTGGCGGTACGGGCGGCTGTTCGCCAGTTGCAGCTTGATCTCGGCGTCGTCGATGATGCGGCCTTGTTCCAGGTCGATCAGGAACATCTTGCCCGGCTGCAGGCGCCACTTCTTGACGATGCGGTTTTCGGGAATCGACAGCGTGCCGGCTTCGGATGCCAGGATGACCATATCGTCATCGGTGACCAGATAGCGGGCAGGGCGCAGGCCATTGCGGTCCAGCGTGGCGCCGATCTGGCGGCCATCGGTGAAGGCAACCGCGGCGGGGCCGTCCCACGGCTCCATCATGGCGGCGTGATATTCGTAGAACGCGCGGCGCGACTCGTCCATCTGCGTGTGCTGTTCCCAGGCTTCCGGGATCATCATCATCATGGCGTGGGCCAGCGAGTAGCCCGAATTCACCAGCAGTTCCAGGCAGTTGTCGAACGTGGCGGTGTCCGACTGGCCTTCGTAGACGATGGGGTACAGCTTCTTCAGATCGTCGCCCAGCACGGCCGACTGCATCATGCCTTCGCGGGCGCGCAGCCAGTTGAAGTTGCCCTTGACCGTGTTGATTTCACCGTTGTGCGCAATCATGCGGTACGGGTGGGCCAGCGGCCAGGCGGGGAACGTGTTGGTCGAGAAGCGCTGGTGCACCAGCGCCAGGGCGGACACCGTGCGGGTGTCGGCCAGGTCGCGGTAGTAGCGGCCAACCTGGTCGGCCAGCAGCAGGCCTTTGTAGACCACGGTGCGCACCGATGCCGACGGCACGAAATATTCCTTGCCGTGAGCCAGATGCATGTTCTGGATGGCGTGGCTGGCGGTCTTGCGGATCACGTACAGCTTGCGTTCCAGTGCGTCCGGCACCATCACGTCGGCGCCGCGGCCGATGAACAGCTGGCGGATCACGGGCTCGCAATCGCGCACGGTGGGCGACATGGGCATGTCGACGTCCACCGGCACATTGCGCCAGCCCAGCACCACTTGGCCTTCCGCGCGCACCGAGCGTTCCAGCTCTTGCTCACAGGCCAGGCGCGAGGCGGTTTCCTTGGGCAGGAACACCATGGCCACGCCGTACTCGCCCGGAGGCGGCAGGATGATGCCTTGCTGGCTGAGTTCGTCGCGGTAGAGCGTGTCCGGAATCTGAATCAGGATGCCCGCGCCGTCGCCCATCAGCTTGTCCGCACCGACCGCGCCGCGGTGGTCCAGGTTTTCCAGGATCTTCAGACCCTGCTGGATGATCGCGTGGCTTTTCTTGCCCTTGATATGCGCAACAAAACCAACGCCGCAGGCGTCATGTTCGTTCTTGGGGTGGTAGAGCCCTTGAGCCGCAGGCAAACCGATGCGGCTGGCATCGATAGGGGTCGCCTTGGGGGTGGGACAGGATTCGATCGGGGTAATTTGGGGCATGGCGCGCTCCGCAGTGAGCCTGCGTCGTAATGTTGCAGTGCAGGAGACGGACAATACCCCCGCTGCAAGTAGGGTGCAACTGGAACAATAGGGGTGTGACCCTAATTATATTGATGCTCCATCATAGGGCATAAATATAGGGACACAACAACGGCCGCGCCGTTATTGGCTCGGCAGGGAGGGGCTTTGCGCCGCTGCCGCTTAAGGGTAGTGAAATCCCTATTTATGGCCCTATATGTCCCTAAATAAAGCGACAATTTTGCTGCGGAATATCAATATCGCCTGTGGCGAAAACTGCACAGGTTTGCCGGATTCGGGGCGCACAGGCGCAATGGCCGGACCGTTGCCGAATCAATGGGTGTCGCCGCCGACGGGATCAAGCCCAACGGCGAATGCTGCGAAAAACCCGCCGGAGAGGCGGGTTCGGGTATCAGGATGACGTCGTGGGCGTTGAGCTCGTCGGCGCAGCCGGGGAGGTTTCCGCGTCAGCGGACGCCGGAGCGGCAGGCTTCTTGCGCGGACGGCCGCGCTGGCCGGGGGCCACGCGCCGGCTGGCGGTATGGGCCAGGCTGGCGATGAAGCTCGCGCCGCCCAATGCCCATTGACCCGACACGGCTTGGTCAATGCGCTGCGATTCTTCGCGCGACAGGCCGTCTTGCAGGCGTTTGCGGTAATTGGCTTGGCGGTCGAATGGCGTGTTGCCGCAAGCCCAGTAATCCGCGTGATCGGATTGCCACTGCGCGGGCGCCGCTGTCGTGTTGCCGGTGTGGCTCGCCGCGGACGACCAGGGCCAGGAATCAGGGTCTTGCGAAGCGCCACTGCGTACCGGGTACGTTTCCAGCCAGACCAGCGCCGGCAATACCCAAGCGCCCGGCTCCAGCAGCGCAGAGCGGTAACGCCCCGCGAACACCCGGCCGCCGCGCAAACGCGCCGCCAGGTTGCGGCCCAGCGTCTGCATCAGCCGGGGCAGGCCTTCCTCGTCAGCGGGCGTGGCCAGCAACAGGATGCGGTCATTGGCAAGCAGCCAGCCGTGAACCGACACGCGATGGCGTTGAGCGGATTCGCCCAGCCAGGTTGCGAGTTGATTCAGTATGTCGGCGGGCGCTGGTTGCGACGGCGCGGCCAGCGGCGAAATGAAGTTGGCCTGCACCAGTTGGGGCAGCCCGGGGGCGTACAGACGGGGCAGTCGGGCCATAGTGTCAGGGCTTGCGTATCTGGAAGAACGGGTTGTCTTCGCTCACGGTATATAAATAGTGCCACGGTGGGCGCTGGTCAAGTCCCGTGATCACAAATCGGGCACGGAATCCATTTTTTTTGTCATTCGGCCGCTTTCGAGTGCAGGTTAACATTCGGCGACGGAACGTCGTACCGTGGATATACCCTAACCCGTCGACGTTTTTTTCACCCCCCTGACCGGAGAAAATCCATGCCCACGGCCTTGGAGCTCATTTCCCAGCATCGCTGCTTTGGCGGTACGCAGCGCTACTACCGCCATGAGTCCGCCCAGATCGGCCTGCCCATGCGATTTTCGGTCTACGTGCCGCCGCAGGCTGACAACGGCCCCGTGCCCGTGCTGTTCTATCTGGCGGGCCTGACCTGCACCGAAGAAACCTTCATGATCAAGGCGGGCGCCCAGCGTCTGGCTGCTGAACTTGGCGTGATGCTGGTCGCGCCTGACACCAGCCCGCGCGGCGCCAACGTGGCGGGTGAAGAAGAAAGCTGGGACCTCGGCACGGGCGCCGGCTTCTATGTGGACGCCACCACGCCCGCCTGGCGCGACCACTACCGCATGTACAGCTACGTCACCGAAGAACTGCACGGCATCGTCACGGGCGGCACCCTGCCCGGCGACGCGTCCCGCACCGGCATCTTCGGGCACTCCATGGGCGGCCACGGCGCACTGGTGCTGGCGCTGCGCAACCCCGCCAAGTTCCGTTCGGTATCCGCGTTTGCGCCCATCGCCGCGCCCAGCCAGTGCCCCTGGGGCAAGAAGGCTTTCGGCGCCTACCTGGGCGACAACCCCGCCGAGTGGGCAGCTTACGACGCGTCGGCGCTGATGCGCGGCCTGAAGCGGCCCTTCCCCGGCGGCATCCTGATCGACCAGGGCGAATCAGACCAATTCCTGGCTGAACAGTTGTATCCCGAGGTATTCGAAGCCGCCTGCGCCGCCGCCGATCAGCCCTTGTCGCTGCGCCGCCAGCCCGGCTACGACCATGGCTACTACTTCATCTCGACCTTCATCGAGGATCACATCCGGTTTCACGTCGAACGGCTTGGAAAACCGGCGGGCTGAAGACGCCCTTCTATACTGGGGAGCCTGCCGCGGCAGGCTCGCGGCGCCCTGGGCGCGACGGGCTGGAACCCGCGGCGTTCTGAATAGGAACGCCTGATTTGATCAACGGTATCGCTCCCTTTGTCTGGATTCTTCTGGGCGCCGTCGTCGTATTCCTGCCGGGCATCGTCATGTTGCTGGGCCGCGGCGGCCCGCGCGACGAGCGTGGCCGCAAGATGTTCCAGTTCCGGCCGGTGCGCCGCCTGTTCGGCTTGATGCTGGTGTTGCTGGGCTGCGTGTCCGGTTTGCTGGCGTTGTCACTGGTGCAGTTTTTCCGCCTGACCACGGATGAATCCGTGGCCCGCGTTGAAATCGCCCAGCAGGCTGACGGCCAGTTCCAGCTTACGACCACCGCACCCGGCATCGGCCCTAAACAATATGTGCTGTACGGCGACCAATGGCAGATCGACGCGCGCGTCGTGCGCTGGAAGCTGCCCGCGCTGATGGCGGGCGTGCCGCCGTTGTATCGCCTGGAACGTTTGTCCGGCCGCTATAGCGATACGGCGCGCGAAGCCTCGGCCACGCGTTCGGTCCATGCCTTGGACGACTGGCCCGCGCCCGACTTGGGCTCGCTGAAGAAAAGTTTTCCGAACTGGTTCCCCTTTGTCGATGTCCAATTTGGCAGCGGCGCCTACATGCCCATGTTCGATGGCGCGAAGTATCAGGTCTTTATGGACCCCCGCGGCGCCTTGTTCATCCGTCCGGACGGCGACGCTACGGCAGAGGGGTTAAAGCGTCCGGGCTGGTAGAAATATATGGGGACGCGTCACGGAATTGAAACTTTGACGCACCGCAATAGTCCTATTAGCACTCCCTTTACTAGAGTGCTAACATCGAATCCATGTCGTTATCCCCTTGCTTTCCGGAGACCCCCGCTATGAAACAACCCAGTACCTCGTTGGCCGCTTCCGGCAACGCTCTGGCGTTGGCCATTGCCAATCCGGGCGCACTTGGCACGATCGACGCGTATATCTCTTCGGTCAACCGCCTGCCGGTGTTGTCCGCCGAACGCGAAACCGAGCTGGGCCGCCGCCTGCGTGACCAGGAAGACCTGGGCGCCGCGCGCGAACTGATTCTGTCCCACCTGCGTCTGGTGGTGTCCGTTGCCCGCCAGTACCTGGGCTACGGGTTGCCCCACGCTGACCTGATCCAAGAAGGCAACGTCGGCCTGATGAAGGCCGTGAAGCGTTTCGACCCGGAGCGCGGTGTGCGCCTGGTGTCGTTCGCCGTGCACTGGATCAAGGCTGAAATCCACGAATACATCATCCGCAACTGGCGCTTGGTCAAGGTGGCCACCACCAAGGCCCAGCGCAAGCTGTTCTTCAATCTGCGCAGCATGCGCCCCGACGGCCAGACGCTGGACCCTGAACAGGTCGATCACATCGCGCGCGAACTGAACGTGCGCCGCGAAGACGTCAGCGAAATGGAAGTGCGCCTGTCCGGCCGCGATATGTCGCTGGAAAACCAGGACGACGATGACGACAGCTACGCGCCCATCGCCTATCTGTCCGACGACGGCCGCCAGGAACCGACCCGCGTGCTGGAACGCGCCGCGCGCGATCAGCTGCAAAGCACCGGCCTGACCGGCGCGCTGGATGCGCTGGACGCCCGCTCGCGCCGCATCGTTGAAGCGCGCTGGCTGCAAGACGACGGCGGCGCTACGCTGCACGAATTGGCGCAAGAGTTCGGCGTGTCCGCTGAACGCATTCGCCAGATCGAAGCGGCTGCACTGAAAAAGATGCGCGGCAATCTGGCGGCGTAATCCGCCGGGGACGAACCTGCACGATGTTCGCAAGAAGGGCCGCTAAGCGGCCCTTTTCTTTGGACGCGATCGTCACGTTCACTATGCACCTACTTGGCAAGCGCTACGCAGCGCTCAGGCGTCTTGGCGTATCAACGGCGCGTCACTAGGCATCGCGCAGCAGCGCCCACACCGCAACAATAAATTGATACAAATTCAGGCTCAAATTTCTGCGGATTGCAGAAACTTAATGGGGATCGGCCCGCCTAACTTTATGTAGACCGCGAACTTCGGTTAGCAGTCTTGTCATCCGTCTCGGCTTCTCCTCTTTCCCCTCCCCTATGAGACGGATGCTTGCGGGGCACCACATATATTTCATATATCTGGTGCCCCGTTTTTTATGCGGCTTGCGCGTCGTCTGGCGCCAGCGCCGTGTGCCACAGCGCGTCCTGCACGCGACGCACGCCGGTGGCCATCGACCCATCCTGATAGAGCTTGATCCAGCGGTAGCCGGGCGCCATGTTGTCGACTACGTGCTTGCCATCGCGAATGCTGAACTGGAAGCAGGTGGAAGGCGTGGCCAGCATACGCAGGTTATGGCGGCGGCGGTCGAACTCGTGATGCACATGCCCCCACAACAGCACACGCACCTGCGGCCAGCGCGTCAGCCGCTTGAACAGCACCTGCGGGTTGTCGATCATCATCGAGTCATGCCAATGGCTGTCGATCTGCATGGGGTTGTGGTGCATCGCCACCAGGGTGTGGCGGCCGGGCGCGGCCTCCAGCGCCGCTTCCAGCATATCCAATTGGCTGTCTGGCAAATGGCCGGCGTTGGAGCCGGGCACGGTGGTGTCCAGCGTGACCACGCGCCAAGCGCCAACGTCGGTCACGGGCGTTGACCACTGCGGCAATTCCTGGCGCATCACGGCCGGCTGGTCGTGGTTGCCCGGCAGGCAGCGGATCTGTGCACCCGCCAACGAGCCGGCCTCGCCCAGAATGGCGGCAAAGCGGCGATATGCGGCGGCCTCGCCATCTTGGGACAGGTCGCCGGTGGCCAGCAGCAGGTCGGGATGCTTGCCGTCGGCCTCGATCTGGCGCAGCACCGCGCGCAGGCTCGCGTCGGTATTGACGCCCAGCATCGCGACGTCGGGTTCGCCGAACAAATGGCTGTCGGTCAACTGGACGAGCATGGCGGGGGCGTCGTGACGCCGGGCCAGGGAATGGACGCGGGGCAAGTGCCGCTCCTGCGAAGTTTGCACGATTGCACATTACCCAAAAAACATCGCACGGCGCGTATCTTGCGCCGGGCTTGGGGTAACGAAACGTGCATTCTCTAACGCATCCAGCCCGGGGCCTAGGAAAAAAGCCGCTATTCTTTGGGAAAATTCTTAACTGCTCAAATGATCGGGACGCGGCGCTACCCATGGATGTAGGTTTTCTCGTATTCGGCCTGGCCGGTCTTCTCACACTGGTCTGCTTCATGCCTCCGCTGGCCGGCCGCCTCAAGCTGCCGTACTCGGTGCTGCTGGCTATTGTCGGCTGTCTGCTGGGCATCATTATTCATGTGCATGGCTGGGCGCCCAGCTGGATTGCTGACTTCCTGGATTCGCTGGAACGCTTTGAGATTTCGTCCGAAACGTTCCTGATGGTGTTCCTGCCGGTGCTGCTGTTTGAGACCGCGTTGTCGATGAACGTGCGCCGCCTGATGGACGACATCGGCCCGATTCTCATGATGGCCATCGTGGCCGTGGTGGTTTGTACGGTGGTGGTGGGCGTGACGCTGGACGCGATCTCGCCCTATGGGATGGTGGTTTGCCTGCTGCTGGGCGCCATCGTCGCCACGACGGACCCGGTTGCGGTGGTGGGCATCTTCCGCGAAGTGGGCGCGCCCAAGCGGCTGACGACGCTGGTCGAAGGCGAAAGCCTGTTCAACGACGCGGCGTCCATCGCCTTGTACTCGGTGCTGCTGGCCGTGCTGAGCGGCCATGGCGAACTGACCGTCAGCGGCATCTTCAACGACTTCATCGTGCACTTCATCGGGGGCGGCATCGCCGGCTTTGCGATGGGGCGTCTGGCTTGCTTTCTGTTCGCGTGGCTGCGCGGGTTTCCCACGGCCGAGATCACGCTGACGCTGACGCTGGCGTATCTGTCGTTCTTTATCTCGGAGCATTATCTGAACGTGTCGGGCGTGGTCGCCACGGTGATCGCCGGTTTGGTCGTGGGGTCTACCGGCCGCACGCGCATGTCGCCTACCACCTTCGAATACCTGTCCAGCGCCTGGGAGCAGTTTGGCTTCTGGGCCAATTCGCTGATTTTCCTGTTCGCGGCCATGCTGATCCCGAAGCTGATGGCCGCAGCCGATTGGCAGGAACTGGTGCTGGTGGCCGTGGTGTTCGTGGCGACCCTGGTCGCCCGCGCCATTGTGGTGTTCGGCCTGCTGCCGTTGCTGGGGCTTACCCGGCTGGGCACCAAGGTCAGCAACCCGTACAAGGTGGTGATGTTGTGGGGGGGCTTGCGCGGCGCCGTGTCGCTGGCGCTGGCGCTGGCGGTTACCGAGCAGACCGGTGTGGCCGAAGAGGCGCGCCAGTTCATCGCGGTGGCCACCACCAGTTATGTGCTGCTGACGCTGTTCATCAACGGCATCAGCCTGCGGCCCTTGATTCGCATGCTGGGCTTGAACCAACTGTCGTCGGTGGAGCGCACGATACGCAATCAGGCGCTGGCCGTCGCGTTGGAAGATCTGCAAGGCAAGACGGATGAAGTCGCCAAGACCGAGCACATCGGCACCGAAGTCCGCGACCGTATCCGCGCCGTGTTCGACGCCAGCCTGACCAGCGTGCACGACGGCCAGGTCAGCCAGATGAGCGACGAGCAGCGTGTGGCGGTGGGCCTGGCCATCGTGGCGCAGCGCGAAGAGGAAATGTTCTTCGACGTGCTGAAGGCGCAGATCGTCGACTGGCGCATGGCCGAAGCCTTGCTGGCGCGGGCCGAACGGCTGGAGGACGCCATCCGGCTGGGCGGCGTGCCGGGCTTTGAGCGCGCCATTGTGGCCGACGTGCGTTATTCCACCGCCTTCCGTCTGGCGCTGCGCATGCATTATCTGTTTGGCTTCCAGGGGTGGCTGGCGCGCGAGCTTGGCCAGCGCTTCGCCAACTTGATGAGCAAGCGCTCCGTCGCGCAGCGCCTAATCGTTTTTGCGCGCGAACAGATCACGCCATTGCTGGGCGAAGAAGCCACCCAGCGCATCGTGGCGCTGCACCAGCGCCGCCTGGACCTGATCGAAAGCGCCATGCAGGCGCTGAATCTGCAATACCCGTCCTACGCGCAGTGGCTGCAGGAAAGCTATCTGGGCCGCGTGGCGCGCGAGCTGGAACGCATCCGCTATCGCGACATGCTTGAGCAATTCCTGATCAGCGGCGAGGTCTACGCCGACCTGATGGCGCAGTTAAAAAGCCGCTGGGCGCATATCGACAAGCACCCGCCGCTGGACATCGAAATGAGCGCGGCCGAATTGATCAAGCGTGTGCCGCTGTTTGAAGGGCTGTCGCCCGATTCGCTGCGCGCGATCAGCAAGCTGCTCAAGCCGCGTTTGTCGCTGCCGGACCAGCGCGTGTTGACGCAGGGGCGTCATGGCGAAGAGATGTGTTTTGTGGCCTCGGGCGCCGTGGCCGTGCACCTGCCGGACAACACCATGATCGAGTTGGGCAGCGGCGAATTCTTTGGTGAACTCGGGCTGTTGGGCGAACAGCAGCTGACGCCGGACGTGACCTCGCTGGGCTACAGCAAGCTGCTGATGCTGTCATCACGCGATTTCCACGCCCTGCTGGCGCGCGACGAACATCTGCGTGAACGGATTCAGGTCGTGGCCAAGCAGCGCCTGCGCGCCATTGAAGTGTGGAAGCAGTTTTCGCAAGCGTCGGCCACGCCGGCCACGCCAGCACCCGCACCCGCCTCGGCGCTGAGCCCCGCGCAGGCCGCGGAAGCGGCGGAAGCTGCAGGGGCGGAAACACCCGCAACACCCGCAACACCCGCAACACCCGCAACACCAGCAACACCCGCAACACCAGCAACACCCGCAACACCAGCAACACCCGCAACACCAGCAACACCAGCAACACCAGCAACACCAGCAACACCAGTAACACCAGCAACACCAGCAACGCCTGCAACGAATCCTGCGACGAATCCTGCGGCCGCCGTTCCGTCGTCTGCGCCCGCTGCATCCGCTGCATCCGCTTCCCCGGCTGCACCGGTCTCACGCGAAGACCTGTCCGAGGCTCACGCGCCGCGTGATGACGACGCGCCCGCTATCCTGGGCGAGCCGGGGGTTGCCCCGCGCTAGGTTCGGATCTGGCCGGCGGCCTGGCGTTGCATGATGTCTTCGACCAGCACCAGCGCCGCCTCCAGCGTGAACTCGCCGTCGGTGATCTGGCGCACCACCGTCGACACCTCCGCGACCGCGATTTCCATGACTTCGCCGTCTCGGTTGGCCGGCCGGGCATCGGCCGCCAGCACGCAGGTGCTGGTCAGCACGTCTTCCACCTGATAGCCCTCGGGCAGCCGGCGATGAATGCGCAGAATCGTACGCAAGGGCGTGCGCTGCGCGAGATCCGGCGCGTCCAGGCCCGCTTCTTCGCCGCATTCGCGCACCAACGCAAGCTCCAGGTCTTCACCGCTGCCGGCCAATCCGCCGACGAGCGTATCCCACATACCGGGATCAGTGGACTTGCTGAGCGCGCGCCGCGCAACCCAGATGCGGCCGTCCGGGGTCCAGGCGTTCAGGTGCACGGCCTTGGTCAACAGGCCCAACGGACGGACCGCTGCGCGTTCGATCACGCCCAGCGGCGCTTCGCCATCCATGACATCCAGCAATTCGTCGCGCCATCCGCGCAAGCAGTTGGCTTGGCGCAACAGTTCGGCCGTCTGTTCCAGCACGGCATTGAGCGCCGCGCCGGGAGCCAGCGCCGCACCGATATGCAAAGCGGTGTCGTCACAGTCGATGCCGGGGGCGCCGCGCAGCGCATCGCACGCGGCATGTGTCGCCCAGCCGCAGCGGCGGCCCGCTATATATAAAGCGTGCGCGCCATCGGGAGCGGGTTCTTGTGCGCGCGCGCACAGCTCGGCATACAAATCGGACAACTGCTTGGGCATGGGTGAGCGTCGTGATGAGGTTGCCGCTGATTTTATGCCACACGGTTTACAGCGGGCGTCAAGGGGTGGACGGGTGGCGCGTGCAGATGGGGGCGGGCGCCATGAATTCAAGAGGCTTGTCTTACATCTGTTTGCGTGTCCGCTATAATCCGCCAGTTTCTTTGTGATTTCGAGTGGGAACGCGGGGGCCGCTCTATCTTCCCTGCTTAACCCTGCCATCTAATAATTGCGCGTAGTCCTGTTGAAGTGACACTCGTGCCACTAGGCGACAAGGGCCCTCGCGCCGTGTTTCGAGGTAAGCATGAAGAAGTGGAGAGGGATACTGGGGGCTTGTGCGATGCTGATTGGCAGCGTGGCCAGTGCTCAGGTGCAAGACATGCCCGGCGGCCCGAAGGTCAATCAGCTGAACCTGCATGAAGGCGTGACAGCAATATCACGCGACATCATGTGGCTGCACTGGCTGTTGCTCACGATCTGTATCGTGATCTTCATCGGTGTGTTCGGAGTGATGTTCTACTCCATCTGGGCGCACCGGAAGTCACGGGGGCACAAGGCCGCAACCTTCCATGAGCATCTGGGCGTGGAAGTCGCCTGGACGGTCATCCCCTTCATCATCGTCATCGCCATGGCGCTACCGGCCACCAAGACGGTCGTGGCCATGAAAGACACATCAAGCGCCGACCTCACCATCAAGGTCACCGGCTATCAATGGAAGTGGGGGTACGAGTACCTCGACGGCTCCGCCGCTGGCGTCAAGTTCCTGTCCACGCTGTCCACGCCCCGCGCGCAGATCGAGAACCGCGAGCCCAAGGGCGAGTTCTATCTGATGGAAGTGGACAACAACATGGTGGTCCCGGTGGACAAAAAGGTCCGGGTCGTACTGACCGCGGCCGACGTGATCCACTCGTGGATGATTCCCGACTTCGGCGTCAAACAGGATGCCATCCCCGGCTTCCTGCGCGACGCCTGGTTCCGTGCTGAAAAACCCGGCATCTATCGCGGGCAATGCGCGGAACTCTGTGGCAAAGACCACGCCTTCATGCCTATCGTCGTTGAAGTGCTGGCGCAAGCCGACTACGACAAATGGGTAGAAGACCAAAAGAAGAAGATGGCGGCGAACGCCGACGATCCTAATAAAGAGTGGACGGAAGCCGAACTGGTTGCCCGTGGCGAAAAAGTCTTCGCCGCCAATTGCGTAGCCTGTCACCAGGCCAACGGCAAGGGCATTCCGGGCAGCTTCCCACCGCTTGACGGAGACAAGGTTGTTCTGGGCCCCAAGGCCGAACAGATCAACACCGTGCTGAAGGGCAAGCCCGGCACCGCGATGGCGGCATTCGGCGGGCAGCTCAATGATGTCGAGATCGCAGCGGTCATCAGCTATACGCGCCATGCCTGGAGCAATGCAGGCAAGGGGCAGGACCCGACGGTTCTACCGAAGGACGTCGCGGCTGCGCGTTGATTGCGCACCCACGTTCCTCCACCGATAGAACCGGTTCCGTTTAGTTAGAGATACCCTGCCGGTCCCGTGGATCGGGGCCGGCACTCAGCAGGAAGGAGTCCATCATGAGCAGCGTCACTGTAGACCACGTGTCGCCGGGCCACGGCCACGGTCACGATGACCACCATCACGCCATGCCCACGGGCTGGCGCCGCTGGCTATTCGCCACGAACCATAAAGACATCGGGACGATGTATCTCATCTTCTCGTTTGCCATGTTGCTGGAAGGCGGCACGCTCGCCTTGCTGCTGCGTACCGAATTGTTCGAGCCGGGCTTGCAGTTCTTCCGCCCCGAACTGTTCAACCAGTTCACGACCATGCACGGCATCATCATGGTGTTCGGCGCCATCATGCCGGCCTTCGTGGGCTTTGCGAACTGGATGATCCCGATGCAGATCGGCGCATCCGACATGGCGTTCGCGCGCATGAACAACTTCAGCTTCTGGCTGCTGCCGGTGGCCGCGATCATGCTGACGGCATCGTTCTTCGTGCCGGGCGGCGCCACCGCCGCGGGCTGGACGCTGTATGCGCCGCTGTCCTTGCAGATGGGTCCGGGCATGGACCTGGGCATCTTTGCGATGCACTTGATGGGCGCGTCCTCGATCATGGGCGCGATCAACATCATCGTGACCATCCTGAACATGCGCGCGCCCGGCCTCACGCTGATGAAGATGCCGCTGTTCTGCTGGACCTGGCTGATCACCGCCTTCCTGCTGCTGGCCGTGATGCCGGTGCTGGCCGCCGCCATCACCATGGTGCTGACCGACCGCCACTTCGGCACGGGCTTCTTCAACGCAGCCGCAGGCGGCGACCCGGTCCTGTACCAGCACGTATTCTGGTTCTTCGGGCACCCCGAGGTCTACATCATGATCTTGCCGGCGTTCGGTATCGTGTCGGCGATTGTGCCGGCCTTTGCCCGCAAGAAGCTGTTCGGCTACGCCTCGATGGTGTACGCCACCGCGTCGATTGCCGTGCTGTCCTTCATTGTGTGGGCGCACCACATGTTCACGACGGGCATGCCGGTGACCGGGCAGCTCTACTTCATGTACGCCACCATGCTCATCTCCATCCCGACCGGGGTGAAGGTGTTCAACTGGGTCGCCACGATGTGGCGCGGCTCCATGACGTTCGAAACCCCGATGCTGTTCTCCATCGGCTTCATCTTCGTGTTCACGATGGGCGGCTTTACCGGCCTGATCCTGTCGGTGGCCCCGATCGATATCCAGGTGCACGATACCTATTACGTGGTGGCGCACTTCCACTACGTGCTGGTGGCGGGTTCGCTGTTCGCGCTGTTTGCCGGCGCCTACTACTGGGTGCCGAAGTGGACGGGCCGCATGTACAGCGAAAAGCTGGGCAAGCTGCATTTCTGGTCGACGCTGATCTCGTTCAACGTGACCTTCTTCCCGATGCACTTCCTGGGCCTGGCCGGCATGCCGCGCCGGTACGCCGACTACGCCGCGCAGTTCACGACGTTCCACCAGATGGCCACCATTGGCGCGTTCTGGTTCGGCTTGTCGCAACTGATTTTCCTGTACGCGATTCTGCGCTGCTACATGGGCAAGGGCGAACCCGCGGCCGCCAAGCCGTGGGAAGGCGCCGAAGGGCTGGAATGGACGGTGCCGTCGCCCGCGCCGTTCCACACCTTCGAAACCCCGCCCGAAGTGAAGTGAACCCGTCTTTCATGTTCCAGGTAGCACAGCAATGACACCCGAGCAGCGCCGCCGTAACAAGATTGCAGGACTGGTCCTCGTGGCCTTTGTCATCGCTGTGTTTGCCTGGACCGTGTTGCGCGGTTCAGCGTTGCTGACAGGAAACGCGGTCAATTAGGCCCGAACCATGAGCGACGACCTGCACGAAACCACCCGGCGCAAGCTGAGTTTCCTTCAGACGATGAAGGCGGTGGCGTGGGGGTTCTTCGGCGTGCGCAAGGGCGCGGGCTACCGGGAAGACAGCGCCAAGCTGAACCCGGTGCACGTGATTCTGGCTGGGCTGCTGGCAGCGGCAATCTTCGTGACTGTGCTGGTATTAATTGTGCGTTGGGCGGTTTCAAGCCTGACTTGAATCACTTAATCTATAAATCTGTACCAGGGAGAAAGCCATGAGTGCAAGCCACTCGGTTCAAGGTAAAGAGGCACCGTACTACTTTGTGCCCGCCGACTCGGGTCACCCCGTGCGTACGGCGGTGGCGCTGCTGTTCATGGGGCTGGGCGCCGCAGCCTGGATCAACGGCGTCAGCTGGGCCAAGTGGTCCGTGCTGGCCGGGTTCATCGGCTTGATCGTGGTGCTGTACTACTGGTTTGGCGACGCCATCCAGGAATCTGAAGCGGGCTTGAACAGCAAGCGCATCGACGGCTCGTACCGTTGGGGCATGAGCTGGTTCATCTTCTCGGAAGTGATGTTCTTCGCGGCGTTCTTCGGCGCGCTCTGGTATACGCGCACCATCACCACCCCGTGGCTGGGCGACATCGACCACCGCCTGATGCTGTGGCCTGACTTCAAGGCCGCCTGGCCCAACTTCGGCCCGGCCGGCGTGGTTGAGGAATTCCAGACGGTTGGCCCGTTCTGGCTGCCCACGATCAACACCGCGCTGCTGCTGTCCTCGGGTGTCACGCTGACCATCGCCCACCATGCGCTGCGCGAAAATCATCGTGGCAAGACGATGTTCTGGCTGGCCGCAACCGTCATCCTGGGCTTTGTCTTCGTGGCCTGTCAGGCCGCCGAATACCATCACGCCTATACCGAGCTGAACCTGAAATTCAATTCGGGCGCGTACGGTTCGCTGTTCTACATGCTGACCGGGTTCCACGGCTTCCACGTGATTTTGGGCGCCACGATGTTGACGGTAATCCTGGTGCGCCTGATGCGGGGACACTTCACCGCCGACCACCACTTCGGCTTCGAAGGCGCGGCGTGGTACTGGCACTTTGTGGACGTGGTGTGGCTGGGCCTGTACCTGTTCGTGTACTGGTTCTGACGCCTGACGTGCCCGCTTGCGGGCACGTGTGATGGATAACGCGCGGGAACTCCTCGGCACCTACGCTGTCGATTAACCCGCGCTACCCATCCTGCCTGGGGCCGATCAGCGCAGCCCCGTGCTTTCGATCCAGCCCATGTGATGGGCGAACAGCACGAACAGGAATAGCGCAACCGATAGTCCGATGCGCACGGTCAGCGCATTGACGGTGCGGCTGGTGGACCCTTTGTCCCGCATCAGATAGACCAGGGCGGATGCCAGACTGGCCAGAATTCCGATGAAGGCCAGTACGACGAAAACGCGCATGGTGGTCTCCGGACAAAATAGAGTGATTAGCAACGATACATGGCCCGACCGCACTCCACCCGCTACACGGTAGCTGCCCTACTTCTGCTTGGTATCGCCGTGGTGATTCTGGCGTCGCTCGGGCAGTGGCAGTTGCGTCGCAGCGATGAGCGACGCGCCATTCTGGCCGCTATCGAAGCCGGCCGCAAGCAAGCGCCGGTGCAGCTCACCCCCGCCACGCCCTCTGATTCGCTCTTGCCTTGGCGCGTGGCGCAGGCGACTGGCACGTGGTTGCCGCAATTCAGTGTACTGCTCGACAACCGCAATCACGATGGGCGCCCGGGCTATTGGCTGGCCACGCCGCTGCTGCTGGATTCGGCCTCGCGGCAAGCGGTGCTGGTGCTGCGCGGCTGGCTGCCGCGAGTGATTCAGGGCCAGGGCGAACCGGTGTTGCCCGCCACGCCCGCAGGGCCGCAAACGGTGACCGGCGAATTATCGGAACGCGTGCCGCGCATGTTCGAACTGTGGTCGTTGGGCGGGCAGGACCAATCCGCCCTGCCGGCGTTACCGGCGGCGGACGGCAAAACGCCGCAAGTGCAGAACCTGCCGCTGGACACTTACGCGCGCGCCACGGGCCTGAACCTCTTGCCTGTCGTGTTGAGCCAAACCAGCCAGCCCAGCCTGCCCAGCGACGCCAGCCAGCCCAGCCAGCCCAACCAGCCCAGCCAGACTAGCCAGACCAGCCAGCCCGGCCAAACCAGCCCGGCCAGCGCCGACGGTCTCATACGCGACTGGCCAGAACCGCCCGTCGATTTTCAGAAGAACACGTCCTACGCCGTGCAGTGGTTTGCGTTTGCTTCGATTGCCGCCATCGCATGGCTGGTGGTGCTGGGGGGCGCCATCAAGCGCATGCGCCAGCGCGCAGAGCCAGGCCCCCGGGCCTGATCGCGCGCATCAATGAACGACTCTTCCAGGATATAAAGTGGCTCGCGACATTTCATCCAACCCGCCTGCGCGCAAGCGTTCGCTGATGCCGATGGTGCTGGTGTTTCTGTGTTCGCTGGCGCCCATCGTGGGCGCCTTCGTGGTGTACATGAACCCGCAATGGTGGCCGTCGGATTCCGCCAACTACGGCACGCTGGTGTCACCACAACGGCCGATGCCGGCTGCCAATGAACTGAAGCTGACCACGCTGGACGGCAAGCCGTTTGACCTGCAAAGCCTGAAAGGCAAATGGTTGCTGCTGGCGGCCGACGGCGCGGCGTGCCCGGAAAGCTGCGCCCGCAAGCTCTACATTACGCGCAACACGCACGCCAGCCAGGGCAAGAACGTGGACCGCCTGGCGCGGGTCTGGTTCATTACCGACGATGCGCCGGTGCCGGACAAGGTGCTGGAAGCGTATCAAGGCACGGTCATGCTGCGCGTGAATCCGGATCAGCTGGCGCACTACCTGCTGGCGCGCGATTCGGCTGCCGGGCAGCCGGCCCTGCAAGACCCGATCTGGGTAATCGACCCGCTGGGCAACCTGATGATGCAGTACCCTGCCGACGCTGACGGCGTGAAAGTCCGCAAAGACATCAGCAAGCTGGTCTATAACTCGCGCATTGGTTAAGGGAGTCTTTCCCGGCGAGTGCGCATGTGTGTGCATTTTTATTTGGTTGACATGGAACGCATCAAAGCGCGTTATCGCAAGCTCGTATTTTTCACCTGGTTCCTGACGCTGGACTTGATCATGTTTGGCGCCTTCGTGCGCCTGACGGACTCCGGCCTGGGCTGCCCCGACTGGCCCGGCTGCTACGGCAGCGCGACGCCGCTGGGCGCCATGGGCGACATCCACGAAGCGTCCCAGGCCATGCCGTTCGGCCCGGTGACCCTGTCCAAGGCCTGGATCGAAATGATCCATCGCTACGTCGGAACGATTCTGGGCATGCTGATCATCGGCATCGTCTACATGGCGTGGCGCTATCGCCGCGAACTGGGCCGCTCGCCGGCGCTGGCCATCACGACGCTTGTCGCCGTGTGCGTGCAGGGCGCGTTTGGCGCCTGGACCGTCACGCATAAGCTGATGCCGGCCGTGGTGACGTCGCATCTGGTGTTCGGGCTGTCGGTGCTGGCGCTGATGACCTGGTTGTCCGCGCGTGAACGCCCGCACCTGGCCATTGCCGCGGCTGCGGCGCGCTGGAAACCCTGGGTGGCGGTGGGCTTCGGCTTGCTGCTGGTGCAAGTGACGTTAGGCGGATGGGTCAGCACCAACTACGCTGCGCTGGCCTGCATGGACTTTCCCATGTGCCACGGGAAATGGGTGCCGGACATGGACTTCCACGGCGGGTACTCCGTGATCCGGGGCCTGGGCGAACTGCCATCTGGCGAGATGATTTCCCAGCCCGCACTCACCGCCATCCACTGGGTGCATCGCAATTTCGCCTTCGTCGTGTTCCTGTACCTGGGCACGCTGGCCTGGCGCCTGCGGGCGGAACCCGGCCTGCGCAGCCCCGCCACGCTGATGCTGGCATTGCTGGCCGCGCAGTTGTTCACCGGCCTGACGACCATCTTCTTCCAGTGGCCGCTCTTGATCGCGGTGCTGCACAATGGGGGCGCCGCCGGCCTGACCTTGGCTGCCGTGGTGCTGATGGTGCGTTTGTCCACGGCGGGACGCGCGCCGACGGGGGGCTATGGCCCCAATTCGGTGCGCGTTTAAAATAGGGTCCACTATGACCAGTCTTGCCGCTCCTCAACCCGGATTGTTCCGCCAATACCTCGTACTCACCAAGCCGCGCGTGACGCAGCTTGCGGTGTTTTGCGCGGTCATCGGCATGTTTCTCGCCGTTCCGGGCATTCCCGATATGCGCCGTGTGCTGTTTGGCACCATCGGCATCTGGCTGCTTGCCGCAGCCGCCTTCGCCATCAACTGCCTGATCGAACAGGAAGTCGACGCCCGCATGCTGCGCACGGCGCGGCGCGCCACGGCGCGCGGCACGATCTCGGCGTTCCAGGTGCTGAGCCTGTCAGGCCTGTTGGGCGGCGCGGGCATGTTCGTGCTGTACACGCTGGTGAACCCGCTGACGATGTGGCTGACCTTCGCCACCTTTGTGGGCTACGCCGTCATCTATACCGTCATCCTCAAGCCGCGCACGCCGCAGAACATTGTGATCGGCGGCCTGTCGGGCGCGATGCCGCCTGCGCTGGGCTGGGCTGCCGTGGCCGATTCCGTGCCGGCGGAAGCCTGGGTGCTGGTGCTGATCATCTTCATCTGGACGCCGCCGCATTTCTGGGCGCTGGCGCTGTATCGCAACCACGATTACGCCAAGGCCGGCCTGCCCATGTTGCCCGTCACGCACGGCAACCAGTTCACGCGCCTGCACATCCTGCTGTACAGCGTGGCGCTGGTGGCCACGACGCTGTTGCCCTACGCCATCCGCATGAGCGGCGTGCTGTATGTGCTGTCGGCCTTGGTGCTGGGCGGCATGTTCCTGTCATATGCGTGGCGCTTGTACCGCGTCTACAGCGACGAGCTCGCGCGCAGCATGTTCCGTTTTTCCATTCTCTACCTGGCGCTGCTGTTTGGCGCCCTGCTGGTGGACCACTGGGTCGGCCTGCTGCGCTGACCCCCTGGAGGTTGTTGATGTCCATGTTTTCCGCCAGCCGCCGGCTGGCTCTGCGCTTGACCGTCGCCGCCGCTTTCACGGCCGCCCTGGCCGCTTGCGGCGAAAGCGCACCCACGTTCAAAGGCAGCGACATCAGCGGCACCCAGCTTGGGCGCGGCATGGAACTGACCGACACCAACGGCAAGACCCGTCAGCTGTCCGATTTCGCCGGCAAGGTTGTGGTGGTGTTCTTCGGCTTCACGCAATGCCCCGACGTCTGCCCGACCTCGCTGGCCGAGCTGACCGAAGTCATGAAGAAGCTGGGCCCGGACGCCGACCGCGTGCAGGTGCTGCTGATTACCGTGGACCCGGAACGCGATACGCAGGAAGTGCTCAAGCAATATGTGTCGGCGTTCGACCCGCGCTTTCTGGGCCTGACCGGCACGCCGGACCAAATCAAGAAGGCGGCCGCCTCGTTCAAGGCGTACTACGCCAAGGCGCCCACCAAGGATGGCAGCAACTACACGATGGACCACACGGCCGCGTTCTATTTGCTGGATGGCAAGGGCGAATCGCGCGTGCTGGCCAACAACAACCTGGGTGTGGACGCGCTGACGCACGACATCCAGGCGCTGCTGAAAGGCTAGTCCTGACAGGGCGGGTTCGAAATCGGGCTAGTCCGCGAGGGCTAATTCGTAATCGGGCGATTCAGCCAGAAGTGATCAGCGGGCGCCGCCGCCCGCCGAAGCCCAGCCGGCCAGCGCCGCCTGGGCTTTTTCATTCAGTTCGGAAACGGCGATGTCGTGGCGGTGCGTCATGATCATCAGCGCATAGGGCGTGGCCAGCGCCGCGGCTTCGGGACACAGGCGCGATTCGTCACCGACCGAAGGCGACACGTTGCGCCAATAGTTGATCGCCTGTTCAAGCTGGGGCAGAGAAATGGAATCCATTCGGCTATTGTCCACGAATGCGCGCGGGTGTCCATCCGCCCGCCCTTGGGGCCATTAGCCCTGCAAAGAAGCGTCACCATCGCAACATGCCGAAACCGCGCCCGGGTGCTATACCGATGCCGGTTAGTTACGATGGAGCATCGTCATGAATACATCCACCCGAATTGAGCACGCGCGCCGCGGCTTGCATCCCCTGGTTGCCGCCGCGTCGATCGCTGTCATTGTCATGTGCGCCGTGGGCGTCGCCGCTGTGATGGGCTGGCTGCCCTCGCCGTCGGCCAATCCGCACGCGGACACGCCTGTGGCCGAGGCTGGCCCGGAAAGCGCCAACCTGGCGCCGGCGCCGCAAGCTGCTGCACAGCAATCGCAGGCCCAGCAGGCGCAGGCACAGCAGGCCCAAGCCCAGCAGGCCCAAGCCCAGCAGGCCCAGGCGCAACAAACCCAGCAAGGCCGTCCGGCATCGGCGTCCGCGCCGCGGCCCGCCGCGCCCGCACCCGCGCAACAGGCTTGCCAGAGCTGCGGCGTGGTGGAAACTATCCGCCAGGTGCAGGTGCCTGTGAAGGACAACAGCGATCACCTCGTCGGCACCATTGGTGGCGGTGTGGTGGGCGGCGTAGTGGGTAATCAATTTGGCGGAGGCAGCGGCAAGACGGCGCTGACCGTGCTGGGCGCGGTCGGTGGTGCTTTGGCAGGCCGTGAAGTTGAGCGTAATATCAGACAGCAACAAACGGTGACGCACTATGAGCTTACGGTCCGCATGAGTGACGGTAGTGCGCGCCAGTTCCGCAGCGCGCAGCCCTTCGCCTTTGCATCCGGCGATCACGTGCGCGTTGAAAATAATCAGCTGCTGCCGGGTTGACCGGCAGCCAGCGGCAACCATCCGTACGCGGGGAGATCTGGCATGAGCGACTCATTCACCAATCCGTTCGTCCTACCTGGCATGGGGCAGAACTCGGATCTGTCGGGCAACCCTCTTCTGGCCAGCATGGAAATGATGCGCCAGGCTTGGGCGGGTTTGACCGGGCCGGGCGGCCTGGCCAGCAGCCTGCCCATGGCTCCCCCGATGAACCTGGAAGACCTGGACCGCCGCATCGCCGAGCTGCGTTCGGTGGAAAACTGGCTGCGCATGAACTTGTCCATGCTGTCGTCCACCATCCAGGGCATGGAAGTGCAGCGCTCCACCATCAGCACCTTGCGTGCGTTTGTGGACAGCGCGGCCAACATGGACTTGAACATGGTGCGCGAAAGCGGTGCGGCATCACCGCTGGAAGTGGTGCTGGGGTTGAAGCCCGCGCCCAAGTCCGCACCCAAGGCTGCGCCCACGTCCTCGTCAAAGGATACCGAGGCAGCCAAGGAGCCCAACGCAGACAATGCCGCGGCGCCCGAATCCGGCATGGCCGGCATGAGCGAACAGATGGGCGCTGCCGCGCAATCGGCATCCAAGGCCTGGTGGGATCTGCTGCAACAGCAGTTCAACCAGATCGCGGCGGCCACGGCGGCGTCGATGCCGTCCAACCCCGCAGCACCGGGCGCGGCGTCGGCCCCGAAATCGGGCGAGGCCACGTCCGGCGAATCCAAATCGGGCGAATCCAAGGCTGCGGCCCGCACCGAGGCCAAGGCTTCGACGCCTGCCGCACGCAAGACGGCGGCTAAGTCCGGCGCCAAGGGCGCCACTAAGACCGCCTCCAAATCCGCGCCTCGCGCAAAGAAAACCGGGCCTGCCGACGGCACGCCCTGATCCTCCTTTCAATCTCGACTGGCGAGTGGCCGCAAGGCTGCTCCGCCGTCTCTCAACCTTTTAGAACTTATGCTTAATGTAGTGATCCTCGCCGCCGGACTGGGCAAACGCATGCAGTCCGACCTTCCCAAAGTGCTGCACACGCTGGCCGGCAAACCGATGCTGGCCCATGTGCTGGACAGCGCGCGCCAGTTGAAGCCGGCGCGCATCATCGTCGTGGTCGGCCATGGCGCGGACCGCGTCAAACAGGCGTTCGAAGGCCAGCCGGATCTGCACTTCGTGTTGCAGCAACCGCAGCAAGGCACCGGCCACGCCGTGCAGCAAGCGGTGCCGCTGCTGTTGGAAGGCGAAGGCAAGGATGACGTGACGCTGGTGCTGTACGGTGACGTGCCGCTGGTGCAGCCCGACACGCTGCAACGCTTGCTGGACGCGCGCGGCGCGGGCGCGGCGGTGCTGACAGAAGTGCTGGACGACTCCACCGGCTATGGCCGCATCGTGCGCGACGCCCAAGGCAATGTGTGCCGCATCGTCGAGCACAAGGACGCGTCCGACGCCGAACGCGCCATCAAGGAAGTGAACACTGGCATCCTGACGGCACCCACGGCCAAGCTGAAAGACTGGCTGACCCGCATCGACAACAAGAACGCACAGGGCGAGTACTACCTGACCGACGTCGTCGGGCTGGCTGTCGTTGACAGCGTGCCGGTGGGCGCGGCGCAACCGGCCGCCGGCTGGGAGACGCTGGGCGTGAACAGCCGCGTGCAGCAAGCCGAACTGGAACGCCGCTGGCAAGGCGAGCAAGCCCGCCGCCAGCTGGAAGCCGGCGTCACGCTGGCCGACCCCGCCCGCTTTGACGTGCGCGGTTCGCTCACGTGCGGCCGCGATGTGTTCATTGACGTGGGCTGCGTGTTCGAAGGCAATGTGACGTTGGCCGATGGCGTGCGCGTTGGCCCGCATTGCGTGCTGCGCGATGTCGCGGTGGGCGCGGGCACGCAGATCGAAGCGTTCAGCCATCTGCAACAGGCCGAAGTGGGCCGTGATGCGCGGGTGGGTCCGTATGCCCGCCTGCGTCCGGGCGCCGAATTGGGCGACCGCAGCCACGTCGGCAACTTCGTCGAAATCAAAAAGAGCGTGCTGGGCGCGGACAGCAAGGCCAATCACCTGGCCTACATTGGCGACGCCGACATCGGCGCGCGCGTGAACGTGGGCGCGGGCACCATCACCTGCAATTACGACGGCGTGAACAAGCACCGCACCGTCATCGAAGACGACGCCTTCATCGGTTCCGACACGCAGCTGGTTGCGCCGGTGCGTGTGGGCCGTGGCGCCACCTTGGGCGCAGGCACCACCCTGACGCGCGACGCGCCGGCTGAGAAGCTGACGGTGTCGCGTGCCAAACAGCTCACCGTTGAGGGTTGGCAGCGTCCCGTCAAGAAGTCGTGATGGCGGAGAACGACCCCGCCCAGGCTGCCGCTCAAGGCGCCGCCCCAAGCGGCGGCGCCAAGTCGGCCCAGCCTGACGGCCTGCCCACGCCGCGCCGGTATTGGGCGGCCGCTACGGTGATGACAGGCATCAGCCTGTCGGTGCTGGACACGACCATCGCCAACGTGGCCCTGCCCACGATCGCCGTCGACCTGAACGCATCCCCCGCGCAAGCCGTCTGGATCGTCAACGCCTACAACCTGGCGGTGGTGATGATGCTGCTGCCCTTGTCGGCGCTGGCCGAGCGCATCGGCTTTCGCCGCATGTTCACCTTCGGCCTGATACTTTTCACGTTGGCGTCGCTGGGCTGCGCGCTGGCCGGCACGTTGTGGCAGTTGACGGCGGCGCGCGTGTTCCAGGGCGTGGGCGCGGCCACCTTGATGTGCATGTTTGGCGGCCTGGTGCGCAACATCTATCCGCTGAAATTGCTGGGACGCGGCATCAGCATCAACGCCACCACCGTGGCCGTGATGTCGGTGCTGGGGCCCACCATCGGGTCCGCCATTCTGTCGGTGGCGCCGTGGCCATGGATCTTCGCGGTCAATCTGCCGATCTGCGTGCTGGCTATGTTCGGCCTGCGCCATCTGCCTGAAGTGCCGCGTAACGACGTCAAGCTGGATTGGGTCAGCGCGCTGCTCTGCATGGTGACGCTGGGCGTCTTCATTTCTGGCGTCGACATGATGGGGCAGGATCTGCTGCGCGGGATCGGCCTGGTTGCGATTGCGACGGTGGTTGGCTTGGTGCTGGTGCGCCGCGCCAGCCGCCAGCCCGCGCCGCTGGTGCCGGTGGACCTGCTGCGCATCCGTCCGCTGGCGTTCGCCGTGGGCGCGTCGGCCTGCACGTTTGCGGCGCAGATGGCGTCGTATGTGTCGCTGCCGTTCTACTTCCAGCAGGTGCTGGGCCGGCCGTACCTGGAAGTCGGCATGCTGATGGGCGCCTGGCCTGTTGGCACCGCCATCATCGCCCCGCTGGCGGGCCGGCTGTCCGACCGCTATTCCGCCGCCACGCTCAGTGGCGTGGGGGCGGCGACCATGGTGGCTGGCATGCTGTCGCTGGCGCTGCTGCCGTCGTCGGTGTCGAACTGGCCCATCGTGGCGGGCATGTTCGTGGCGGGCGTGGGCTTTGGTTTCTTCCAGACGCCGAACAACCGCGCCATGTTGTCGGCCGCGCCCCGCTCGCGCAGTGGTGCGGCGGGTGGCTTGCAGGCCACGACCCGCGTGTTCGGCCAGAGCTTTGGCACGGCGCTGGTGGCCATCGCCTTCAGCGTCAGTGTGGCGCACGGCCCCGGGCTGGCGCTGGTGCTGGGGACGATCTGCGCAGCCCTGGCGGTGGTCGTGAACACCGTCCGTTTCAGCAAATTGCGGGTCTAGGGGCCATTCAGCCCCTGGTTCCCGGCCGCTTCTATAATGGCGGCCGGCGCCTGGTTCCTGAAGCCAGGCGCGCAAGATTCCCTATTTTGAAGGCGGGCAGGCATGAAAATCACGGTCGTGGGTACCGGTTACGTGGGGTTGGTGTCGGGAGCGTGCCTGGCCGACATGGGCAACGACGTCATGTGTCTGGATGTCGACGCGGCGAAGATCGCCCTGTTGCGCCAGGGCGGCATCCCCATCTATGAACCCGGCCTGGAAGACCTGGTCCGCCGCAACGTGCAGGCGGGCCGCCTGCATTTCACGGACGACGTGGCGCAAAGCGTGGCCTTTGGCGACGTGCAGTTCATCGCCGTGGGCACGCCGCCGGGCGAAGATGGCTCCGCCGATCTGAAGTACGTGCTGGCCGCCGCGCAGAACATCGCGCGCCACATGACCACGCGCAAACTCATCGTCGACAAGTCCACCGTGCCGGTCGGCACCGCCGACAAGGTGCGCGCGGTGGTGGCCAAGGAACTGGCGGCGCGCGGCGTCGACATCCCCTTCAGCGTGGCCTCCAACCCCGAATTCCTGAAGGAAGGGGCCGCCATCAATGACTTCATGAGCCCGGACCGCGTGGTCGTGGGCGCTGACGACGACTACACCATCGGCGTGATGCGCCGCATCTACGAACCCTTCCAACGCACGCACGACCGCCTGATGGTGATGGACGTGCGCTCGGCAGAACTGACCAAGTACGCCGCCAACGCCATGCTGGCCACGCGCATCTCGTTCATGAACGAGATGGCGAACCTGGCCGAAGCCTTGGGCGCCGACATCGAGCAAGTGCGCCGCGGCATCGGCGCCGATCCGCGCATCGGCTATCACTTCCTGTATCCCGGCGCGGGCTACGGCGGCTCGTGCTTCCCCAAAGACGTGCAGGCGCTGGTCAACACCGCCGCCGAAAATTCCCTGCCGATGCGCGTCATCGAAGCCGCCGAAGCCGCCAACCACGCGCAGAAATTTCGCTTGTCGGAAAAGCTGGTGGAACGCTACGGCGAAGACCTGCGCGGCCGCAAGATTGCTCTGTGGGGCTTGTCGTTCAAGCCGAACACGGACGACATGCGCGAAGCGCCCAGCCTGACGGTCATCGCCGAACTGACGCGCCGTGGCGCGGACGTGCGCGCCTATGACCCCGTCGCCATGCACGAGGCCGCCCGCGTGCTGGTCGGCCAGCCGGGCATCAGCTTCGCCACCGACATGTACGACGCGCTGGACGGCGCCGACGCGCTGCTGATTGCGACCGAATGGAAGGTGTTCCGCGCACCCGACTTCGACCGCGTGAAGGCGCTGCTGAAGACGCCGCTGATCATCGACGGCCGCAACCTGTACACGCCCGCCGACGTGCGCGGCCTGGGCTTCGAGTATTCGGGCATCGGCCGCGCATGAAGATCCTGCAACTGAACTTCGAAAAAGGCTGGCGCGGCGGCGAACGGCAGACGCTGTATTGCATGCGCGCCTTCCGCAAGGCGGGCCATGACGTCGAAGTGATGTGCCGCGAAGGCGCGCCGCTGGCCGAGCGCGCGCGCCAAGAGGGTTTCGTCGCCCACACCTGCCGCAATGTGCCGGGCCAACTGGCGTTCCTGGCGGGCGCCAGCCGCTACGACATCATCCACGCGCAAACCGCCAACACCATCACGTGGGCCGTGCTGACCAAGTGGCTGCATCGCAGCCCCGTGGTGTTCTCGCGCCGCACGTCGTTTGTGGTGAAGCCGGGCGACGAATGGAAGACCGGCTACAAGTGGCGCCACGCGAATCTGTTCGTGGCGATCAGCGAGATGGCCGCCAGCGAACCGCGCCGGCTGGGCATCGAACCCGTCATCATCCGCAGCGCGGTCGAACCGCACGCCATCAACGCCGAGAACGTCGCCAACCTGGTGCGCGAATTCGAACTGACCGGCAAGAAGGTCATGGCGACCTCCGCCGCGCTGATCCGCGACAAGGACCCCGTCACCTTGGTGCGCGCCGTGGGCGAACTGGCCAAGACGCGCCGCGACTTCGTCTTCCTGCACTTCGGCGCAGGCGGCGACCGCGAACAGCAGGCCAAGGACGAAGCCAAAAAGCTCGGTATCGAAGACGTCTACCGCTTCGCGGGCTTTCGCAAAGGCGTCGAAGATTTCTACAGCATCCTCGACGTGTTCGTCATGAGCTCCGAAGAAGAAGCGCTAGGCAGCAGCGTGCTGGACGCCTTCCTGCAACGCGTGCCGGTGGTATCCACCGACGCCGGCGGCTTGAAAGAAAGCCTGGCCGACGGGCGCGGCGTGCTGGTGGCGGTGGGCGACCACCAGGCCATGGCCGCCGGCATGGCGCGCTGCCTGGACGACGCCGCATTCCGCCACGATGTGACGGCGCGCGCGTACGAGTACGTCAAGAACGAACACGACGTGCAGAAGATGGGCAACCGGTATCTGGCGCAGTTCGAGCGGCTGCTGGGCGGGCGCTGACCTGCGGCGTCAGACGCGGCTCAGCACGCGTCTCCAGGATTTTCCACGGTCCAGACGCGCGGTGTTGCTGGATATCCTTGAGTGAGATTCCCATCACAGCACTCCCTCTAGCGCTTCCTCCCAACGGGGCGCTCGGGGCAAGCCAAATTGCTTGCGAGCCTGCTGGTACAGGGCGTCGGCCTCTTCCAAGCGGACGCCGGCTTCATAGCTGGCTCGGCCGATAAACTCGGGCTCCAGCTCGATGAACATGCTGGCCAGCAATTCCTTTGCCAATGCGTCGCCGGATAAAGACAAGAGATCGCCGCCGCGCAACGCGGCGGCGACATCGGCCGGATTCACCACAGGCGCATAAGGCGCATTGAGGTGAGTCGCAATCATCTCGAGGTATGGGGTGGCGTGCTTCAGCAAGGCATGCTCCTGTACGGAACTCTCTGGCGTCTTTCGCCGGTACATGGCGCATTATCCACCGGCCCGGCCCGGCGCGCGCCACAATCGGACGATATCCTGGCCGCATCCCGGGTCACCCCCGCACATCAATCCTCGTTTCAAACTTCGCGCGGTGCACCGAGAAGAACGTGCGCACGTTGCGCACGTTGGCTTGCGCCGTGAAGGCGCGGTGGACCAGTGCGTGGTAGGCGGGCATGTCCTTTACCTGGGCGATCACCACGAAGTCCGGGCCGGGCGACACGCGGTAGCACTGAAGCACGGCGGGCTCGGTCAGCATGCTTTGTTCGAACGCGTCCAGGCTTTCGGCGGCCTGCACATCCAGCGTGATCTCAACGATTGCCGTCAGCGTGCTGCCCAGCTTTTCGGCCGCCAGGATGGCGACCTGGCGGTCAATCACGCCTTCATCCACCAAGCGCCGCACTCGCCGCAGGCAGGTGGGGGGCGAGGCATGCACGCGTGCGGCCAGATCCTGGTTGGTCAGTGAGCTGTCTTCTTGTAACTGTTCAAGAATGCGCAGGTCCAGATCATCGAGTTCCGGCAGCAGATTGGGCATATTTTGCATGATTAATTCAAAAACATCGTTTTGAAGAAAGATTATTTAATCACAAATATGTAAGGGAATTAGCTTCCAAATATAGACGTATTAAGAAATCAAATTTCTTTGCGGGTCGCGCACAATGCGTCGGTACACGAACTTAGCGGAGTCTCTCCTATGTGCGGCATTGTTGGCGCCGTCGCCCAGCGCGACATCACCCCGATTCTTGTTGAAGGTCTGAAGCGGCTGGAATACCGCGGCTACGACTCTTGCGGCGTTGCCGTCTATGCCGACGGCCATCTGCGCCGTACGCGCAGCACGCAGCGCGTGGCTGAGCTGGCCGACCAGGTTGCCCAAGACAAGGTGCAGGGTTTCACGGGCATCGCCCACACGCGTTGGGCCACGCACGGCGTGCCGGCCACGCACAACGCGCACCCCCACTTCTCGCATCTGGGTAACGACGAGCCGCGCATCGCGCTCGTGCACAACGGCATCATCGAAAACCACGACGAACTGCGTGCTGAATTGCAGGCCGTGGGCTATGTCTTTGAAAGCCAGACCGACACCGAAGTCATCGCGCATCTGGTGAACCACCTGTACGCCGGCGACCTGTTCGAAGCCGTGCAGAACGCCGTGCGCCGCCTGCATGGCGCCTACGCCATCGCCGTGTTCTGCCGCGACGAACCGCATCGCGTCGTGGGCGCTCGCCAAGGCTCGCCGCTGGTGGTGGGCGTGGGCCAGAACGAAAACTTCCTGGCTTCCGACGCGCTGGCGCTGGCTGGCACGACCGACCAGATCATCTACCTGGAAGACGGCGACGTCGTTGACCTGCAGCTGTCGCGCGTGTGGATCGTGGACGCCAACGGCAAGAACGTGGATCGTGAAGTGCACACCGTGCACGTGCACACGGGCGCGGCTGAGTTGGGCCCGTACCGCCACTACATGCAGAAGGAAATCTTCGAGCAGCCGCGCGCCGTGGGCGACACGCTGCAAGACATCGAAGCCATCACGCCCGAGCTGTTCGGCGACCAGGCTTACAAGGTCTTCAAAGAGATCGATTCGCTGTTGATTCTGGCTTGCGGCACCAGCTACTACGCGGGTCTTACCGCCAAGTACTGGATCGAGTCCATCGCCAAGATCCCGGTGGCCGTGGAAATCGCCAGCGAATACCGCTACCGCGATAGCGTGCCCAACCCGCGTTCGTTGGTGGTCACGATCTCGCAGTCGGGCGAAACCGCCGACACGCTGGCCGCGTTGAAGCACGCGCGTTCGCTGGGCATGGAGCACACGCTGACCGTCTGCAACGTGTCCACCAGCGCCATGGTGCGCGAATGCAAGCTGTCGTACATCACGCGCGCCGGCGTTGAAATCGGCGTGGCGTCGACCAAGGCCTTCACCACCCAGCTGACTGCGCTGTTCCTGTTGACCCTGACGCTGGCGCAAGTGCGCGGCCAGTTGTCGGACGAGCAGGAAGCCGATCACCTGAAGGCGCTGCGCCATCTGCCGGTGGCCATCGGTTCGGTGCTGGCGCTTGAGCCGCAGATCATGGCGTGGGCCGATCGCTTCGCGTCCAAGGAAAACGCCCTGTTCCTGGGCCGTGGCATGCACTACCCCATCGCGCTGGAAGGCGCGCTGAAGCTGAAGGAAATCAGCTACATCCACGCCGAAGCCTACCCGGCTGGCGAGCTCAAGCACGGCCCGCTGGCGCTGGTAACCGAGCACATGCCGGTTGTGACCATCGCGCCCAAGGACGAGCTGCTGGAAAAGCTGAAGTCCAACATGCAGGAAGTGCGCGCGCGCGGCGGCGAGCTCTATGTGTTTGCGGATGCCGACAGCAAGATCCAAAGCGCCGAAGGCATGCACGTGATCCGCATGCCCGAGAACTACGGCAAGCTGTCACCCATCCTGCACACCATCCCGCTGCAGCTGCTGTCCTACCACACGGCCTGCGCCCGCGGCACCGATGTGGACAAGCCGCGCAACCTGGCCAAGAGCGTGACGGTGGAATAACACCGCTGTTCGTCTTTTATATCAAGCACTTGGCCCACCGCATGCGGTGGGCCAAGTGCTTTGAAGACGGCGATTTTCAGGGGCATTATTCAGCGGATTATGACGGGCTTGTACACAACGATTTTGCATTACGGAATAATTGCTTTAGGCTATTAATAAATGCCCGCTGAACAAGCATTATGTTTTTCAGTATGGTTAAACAAGAATAAGAAATACCCTTTTTAATATTCATTAACAATTGCCCGGCCATGCTGTGTTGCGGTTTGTGTAATGAATGTAATTATTTGAGGGAATTCCCGGGGTTTATTACGGAAACCCTGACTCATTTCCACAGCAATAATAATTTTTAGAAAGAATATTGCTGTCTGGCCCATCTACGATTCGTTGGCTCGTCATCCGACACGTATGTGCAGGTTTCGAGACGAAACATTTCTTAAGCAATAAGTCCGCCCAATGGGGACAGTCGTATATCGATTTTGAATCGATTTACGTGTCTTCGGGCGTCGATTTCTAGTGTCCACGACACGACGAAAACAGTGAGGCCCCCGTGGTAAAGAGAATCGCAGTGTGTGGCCTTGGATATGTCGGCCTGCCCGTAGCCGTCGCATTTTCCAAGCGCTTTGATGTCATCGGCTTTGATGTAGATAAGCGGAGAATCGCACGACTGAAAGAGGGACATGACTGGACCGGCGAGATTGACGACGACGCCCTGCGTGCCTCTGCCATGACCTTTACCGACCAGATTTCGGAACTGGAAGGCTGCGACTTTTTCGTGGTCGCCGTTCCCACGCCGGTCGACGAAAAGAACAACCCCGATTTTTCCCTGCTGGTGCGCGCATGCCAATCGATTGGCCCTGTGCTGCGTCCGGGTTCCATCGTGGTGTTTGAATCCACCGTCCACCCCGGCGCTACCGAGGAAATCTGCGGCCCCGAACTCGAAAAGGTGTCCGGCCTGCGCTGCGGCGTCGATTTCAAGCTGGGTTACAGCCCCGAACGGATCAACCCGGGCGACCGCGAGCATCCGCTGGAGAAGATCGTGAAGATCGTGTCCGGCCAGGATGAGGCATCGCTGGAGATCATTGCCGGCGTGTACGAGAAGATCATCGACGCCGGCGTGCACCGCGCCTCGTCCATCAAGGTGGCCGAAGCGGCGAAGGTGCTGGAAAACACCCAGCGCGACATCAACATCGCGCTGATGAACGAGATGTCGAAGATCTGCGATCTGGTCGGCATCCGCACCTCGGAAGTCCTGAACGCCGCCGGCACCAAGTGGAACTTCCTGAAGTTCTCGCCCGGCCTGGTGGGCGGACACTGCATCGGCGTCGACCCGTACTACCTGACGTCCAAGGCCCAGGAACTGGGCTATCACCCCGAAGTCATCCTGTCCGGCCGCCGCATCAATGACGGCATGGCGAACCACGTTGCACAGCGCATCGTGCAGACGCTGGCCCGCAACGGCCGCCTGAACGCGTCCACGCGCGTCGGCATCCTGGGGATGACGTTCAAGGAAAACGTGCCCGACATCCGTAACTCGAAGGTTGTCGACCTGTACCAGGCGCTGGGCAGCTACGGCATCACGCCGGTTGCGTGCGATCCGATGGTCGACCCCGAACAGATGGAACACGAATACGGCATCAAGCTCGTCCCCCGCGAAGCATTCGCTGGCATGGACGTGCTGATTCTCGCGGTCCCTCACCGCGAAACCATGGAGACCATCTGGGAAGACCTCCCCGGCCTGGTCAACAGCGGAGGCATGGTGTGCGACCTGAAGTCGGTGCTGGACAGCAAGCGCCTTGCCCCCGACCTCTTGTACTGGACTCTTTAAGTTCAGGCTCGCTATCCATCACTACAGGAGAGACCCTGGATGACTGCATTTACTATCGCTCCGATCGGCACCTGCCGAATTCATACGCCCCTGCGTGACGCCGTGGGACGCTACCCGATCAAGCTGCAACTCGGGCGCAACTACGGTTTTGTGCACACCAGCGCCGAGGCGCTACAGCAGGCGCGTTTCATGTTTGGCCAGATGGACATTCCGGCCGACGTGCAGCGCCTGATCTTCCGCCCTTCGAATGGCGAGCAAGCGCGCCGCGGCACGCACAAGCCGGCCGACCTGTACATGGTCGAGCTGTCTTCGCGCAAGCTGCTGACCATCGACGGCCATCCCATTCAATCCAACTATCTGGTTCGCTATTTCAGCGAGTTCTTCGCCGACCGCGCGCGCACCCGGATGTTCTGGCAGCTGGCCAGCACCGACCGGCTTGCCGAACGCCGTGTGCAGCTGGACCAGGACGCCGTGTTCAAAAGCCTGTCGCGCGATGACCAGGACCTGCTGTCGCGCATCGTCAAGCGCGATCAGACCGACGAAGAAATCGAAGCCGAAATGCGCGAGCTGGTCGCGCTGCTGGGTCATGACAAGGTCGTGTTCGTCACGCATGTCAACGCACTGACGCCGGACAACGTGCCGATCGACCAACGCGCGCAGCTGATCGCCGCCGTGGCCGCAAGCGCGCAGCGCATCGGCGTGCCGTGCTATGACCCGACGCCGCTGATGAGCAAGATCGGCCAGGCCGACGCCATGGAAAACGGCGGGCTGGATTTGACGCACTACACGCAGGTCTTTGCCGAACGCCTGTGCCACGAGTGGTTCAAGAACTACATGCGCCCGCGCATGAGCGCATCGACCACGCAGGTGTCTGTACCCAAGCTGGGCGCCGACGACAGCGCCGAGCGCATCGAAAAGATCTGGGATTCGGGCGACCTGCGCGAAGCCTCGCGCCGCGTGCGCGACGTGCTGCGCCGCCACCCCGGCTTGCCCGAGCACATGCTGCTGTTCGCACGCATCCAGGCAGAACTGGGCGACTACGAAGGTTCGCTTGAGCTCTTGGGCAGCGCGGACGGCGCTCTGGCTTCCGGCAGCAAGGCGGAACAGATCCTGATGCGCAACCACTTCAAGCTGGGCCGCCACGATCTGGCGTACTCGCTTGCGGCCGGCTTGCTGGGCGACGAAATCGAAACGCCCGAAATCGTCCGCATCGCCGCGGCCTCCGCCGGCCAGTTGGGTCACGTGGACGAGTCGCTGGGCAACTGGAAGCAGCTGTTCCGCATTTCGTCGCCCACCGACGCCACCGCGCTGGAAGCGGCCGACACCGTGTTGTCGCTGTTGCAAACCAGCGGCGACATGGACGCCGTCATCCGCTGGGTCAATGAAGTGCGCGAAGCCATTCCGACGTACGGCCGGGGCTTTGCGGTGCTGTGGCGCGACCGGCTGCTGGCGGGCGACCGCGCCGGACTGCGCGCTCTGGCGTCGGAATCCCCCGCGTTGGAAGACGTGGACGCGCTGGAACTGGTCAAGGAAGCCTCGTGGCGCGGTTGCATCATGGCCGCCGCCGCGCTGGCCGTGTCTTGCGGCCTGGCCAAGAGCCAACACGAAGACATCAGCGCCTGGTTGCAATCGCAGTCGGCCGCATGGGCCGAGGACGGCACCCGCGCGCTGGAAGAAGGACGCCTGCGCGATGCCGCCGAACGCATCTGCGCGCACCGCTTGCTCAACCCCGACGCCCTGACCGCCCTGCGCGCGCAGCGTGCGTTCGAACGAGCGATGCGCCTTGGCGTACGCGCCGCGCTGCTGGCCGGCAATCACAAGGAAGTGATCGACCTGACCGACATCGCGTTGGATACGCAGGTTGATTTCCCCGAACTGGACGCAATGCGCGGCCGCGCGGCCGATGCGCTGGGCGACAAGCAGACCGCCATGCGCCATCTGGAACAAGCCGCCGCCGACAAGGCCGCACCGTTGAGCACGCAGCTGTACTTTGCCCGCGTGGCCTTCAACGGTGGCTGGTTCGGCGAAGCCATCGACGCCTACCAGGCCGTGCTGGCCAACGCCTCGGCGGACCAGAACGCCAAGGATGAAGCCGAACGCCAACTGGGCAGACTGGGCCCGCGCGCCATTCGCGGCGCTCGCGAAATCCTCGCGGCAGGCGATCACCGCGCCGCCTGGAACCTGTTGGAACGCGTTGCCCAATCGTGGCCGCAGATGACGGAAGTCGATCACGAAAAGCGCCGCATCATCGCCGTGCTGTATGCCGAGGCGCGCGCGTTGGACCCGGCCAGCACCACCGAGCGCCTGGCGCTGGGCGAACGCATTCTGCAACTGGTTCCCACCGACGCCATCGGCCTGCGCCTGGCCGCCGTCGGCGCCATGCGTCTGCATCGTTTCGAACAGGCTTTGCCGTACTGGCGCCGCCTTCGCGAACTGTCCGATAACCCCACGCAGTTCGATCACTACATCGATCGCTGCTTGGTGTGGATCGAAAAAGCCAATCGAAGGAAGGCAGCATGAACCCACCACTGACTACCGAACGGGCGGACGTTGCGTCCGATCTTCAATGGGTGCATGCCCAGTTGGAGGAGATCGTCACGGCGTCGGTGCGGGTCCAGGTCGCACAAGAAAACCTGGCGCGCGCCGAAGCGTTGGCGCGCGATCATCTGCAAGACTCGAAGGTCCGCTTCCTGTTGCTTCGGCTGAAGGAATCGGCAGGCTTGAACGAGGGCATGGCCGAGCAGTGGGCAACCCTGCTGCAAGAGTGCCCGGACGACCTTCTTATCGTGCGCTACTGCGCGACGCGGCTGGTCAAGGAACGGCATGTCGACGAGGCCTTGTCGTTGGTCGACCGCCATCTGCCGGCAACGTCCGAGAACCCGTCGCGGCTGTTCGCCCGCGCCAAGTTGCTTAGCGACATCCGCGCACACGAGCAGTCGGACCAGTTGTTCCGGCGCTTGATTCTGGAACACACGGATCGCAATATCCGCGTTGAATTCGCCAAACGGCTGCGCAAGCGCGGCTTGCTGGCGGACGCGTATGAAGCGATCCGCCCCGTGGCCGCGCACTTGGCGCCGGGCAGCAAGGCGGCGGAGCTGGCCAACGCGCTGGCCGCCGACTACGCCTTCTTCAAGGGCCTTGAGCCCGAAGGCGGCCTGGCGGGAAAGGACGTGCGGATCGTGTCGATGAAGCACGCCATCCTGCACTTTCGCAACCGCAAGATCGCCGAGCAGCCGCCAGAAAAGCCCGTGTCCGTCGCCCTGGTGACGGGCAGCCTGGGCCCCGGCGGCGCCGAGCGCCAGCTGACGCGCCTTGCCGGCGAATTGACGCGCATGGCGGAGCAGCCGGATCGGCAGCTGCCGGACGTGGTGATGCGGCCCGAGAAGGTCGAAGTCATGGTCAAGCAGCACACCGAGCCGGCGGGTTCGGCGAAAAAGAAGCAAGGGCTAGACTTCTTTTTGCCGGTGCTGGTGCAGGCGCAGATTCCGGTCACCGAGATCAACAAGCTGCCCGCCATTTCGGTGGCGCATCAATCGGTGCCCGACGGCCGCCTGGGCCGCATGCTGGAACAGCTGCCCCCGCCCGTGCACTACGGCGTGACGCGGCTTGCGCCGGTGCTGCGCGCCAACCCGTTTGACGTCGTCAGCCTGTGGCAAGACGGCACGTGCCTGTTCGGCGCGCTGGCCGCGTTGCTTGCGGGTGTGCCGACCATCCACCTGGTGTTTCGCGGATTGCCGCCGAACATCCGCAAAGACCGCTTCCGCGAAGAGTATCCCGAGCTGTTCCAGGCCTTGGCGCAAGTGCCGGGCGTGTACTTCGTCAGCAACAGCCGCACGGCCGCCGAGGCGTACGCGCAGTGGCTGGGCATTCCCGTCGTGCGCTTTCACGTGCTGTACAACGGCGTGCCCGACCTGGCGACCAATGCATCCAGCGCCGACGAGCAAAAGTGGGAGTCCTTCAAGGAAGCCACCACCGACGCCACTGAAACGATTGGCGGCGTGTTCCGGCTGGAACCGGACAAGCGGCCGCAGCTCTGGATCAAGCTTGCCGCGATGTATCTGAAGCGGCGGCCTCAGGCGCGCTTTGTCATCGTGGGCGACGGACGCCTGCACGACAACATCGTGGCGCTGGCGGAAGAACTGCGCGTAACCGATCGCCTGTTGCTGGTGGGCCTGTCCAACCACGTGGGCTACTGGTATTCGCAGATGGACGCCAGCCTGCTGCTGTCGCGTTATGAGGGCTTGCCAAACGTGTTGATCGAAGCGCAGCTGTTGGGCGTTCCGGTGATCTCAACACCCGCTGGCGGCGCCGGAGAGTGCTTCGTTGAAAACGAAACAGGCCATCTGCTCAGCGATGTCGAACATCCGGACCTGACCGAAGCTTGCGACAAGGTTGAGTCGATGGTTGATCGGGTGCGCAGCAACGAGTCATTGAAGGCGCAGAGCCGTACCCGGGCACAAGACCTGTTTTCGCTCGACGCGATGCTGAGCAAGTTCCTGAGCCTGTGCGTGCCCGTCCTGCCCGTCTCGGAAAACGAGGAACGCATCGACTTCCAGCCCATGCAGCGCATGCTTGCCTGACAGACGGCTGGTCTTCCCGAGGTCCTACAGATTTAAGGTTTTTATGCACATGAACGTCCCGGCTTTCGGCCTGCGGCGCAACGCGGCCTTCGCCCTGCTGGTGTTGGCCGCTCTTTCACTTTCGGGATGCCAGCTGCCGCGTTCCGGTCCGATGTTGAGCGAAATGACGGGGGCTCACGATGACAAGGATGTCGTCGTGATGCCCGCCTCGCGCGAGCTTGCGCGCGCGAGCCAGGTGCCAGAGGTGTCTGACTTTCCGGTGCCGTACCGGGATCTTACGCAGGCAGGATTCGACCGCCTGGTGCCGGGCGACGGCATCAACGTCAAAGTATGGGAACGCGGTGGCCTGGGTGTATTCGCGGCGGACCCGTCCGGCGTCAGCGACCTGGGCAATCAGGAAATCGACCGGACGGGGTATGTCTCGTTCCCGATCCTGGGGAAATTCCGCGCCGCGGATTCGACGCTCTCGCAATTGCATGACGCCATCGTGCAGCGGCTGGCCAAGCTTGTCGTGGGCGCGGATGTGAGCGTCACGCGTGCAGCCGATGCGCGCGGGCAGATGGTGACGGTGCAGGGAAACCTGACCAAGCCCGGTATGTATCCCATCACGCAAACCGCGCAACGCCTGAGCAGCGCGCTGGCGCAGGCCGCGCCGGTGCAGACGAATCCCGAACAGCTCGTGATTAGCCTGCGCCGCGACAATCAGGTGGCGTCGGTGCGTTTGTCGGATATCTACCGCAACCAGAACAACGACATCATGCTGCGGCCGGGCGATGTCATCACCGCCTATGACTCGCGTGAATACCTGACCGTGTTGGGCGCCGCGGGCAACCAAGGCCGTGTGGCGATCAGCAAGCGCAACTACTCGGTGCTGGATGCACTGGCCGATTCCCGTGGCCTGGACGACAAGCTGGCCGACCCGCGTTCCGTGTTCCTGTTCACGCCCGCGAAGGCCGGGGTGGAAGGCAAGGCGGACCTGCTGCCGGTGGTGTATCAGTTTGATCTGACGCGTCCCGAGCAGGTGGCGCTGGCCCGCGAATTTACGGTCCATGAAGGCCAGGCCATCTATATCTCGGACGCGCCGTTCACACAGGTGCAGAAGGTCTTGTCGGCCTTCCGCGTCACGATGAGCGCCGGCTTCAGCGCCACGCGAGCCATCGATAGCGATTCGGGTTCGAGTTCGTCCGGCGTGCAATAGCGTGTCGATGAGTAACGAGGACCGGATCAAGGGGTGGCGTAACCGCCGCAAGGACAGTAACTACGCGGTGGGTTCGGGGGTCGATGCCTGGCGCCTGGACCCGGCCGCGCTCTTTGAAGCACAAGCCAAGCCGGGCGTGTTGCTGAAGCCGTTGCTGGCGCGCCTGCAAGGCGAGCCGCACGATTCCGTGGCCGCCCGCCGCGCGGTGTACGAGGCCGTGCAGGCCGAGCTGGACGCAGAGATTGCGCGCAGCAAGGTCGATGAGACGCTCGCCGATTTTTCCCGGCGGCGGCTGCGTCTGATCGTGCGCCTGCTGGAGCAGGACATCCGCGCGGGCGTCGACGTGTTCACGCCGGGCTACATGCCGCCCAAGCTGATCGCTGAAGACGAGCGGCTGGCGGCGGCGCATGCGCGGCGCGTGGAACGGCGCAAGCAGGACGAAGCGCGCGATGCGCGCCGTCATGCGTCGCGCAACGACATCGCGCTGGAAATCGAGCTGCCGCAAGGCGAGGCCGGTGATCTTGCGATTCTGCGTGAACGCCTGCAAGCCTTGCATGAAGGGCATCACCCGGGCAACGCCGCGCGTGGGCGGCCCGTCGGGCGCACGCTGATGGCGTTGTTCGTGTATCAGCTGCGGGTGATTCATGGCGAAAGCCGAATCGCGCTGCTGTGGGCCTTGGTTGGCCCGGTGGTGCTGCTGACGCTGATCTCGTCGCTGTACATCCTGATGGGGACGCACTTCATTCTTGGCATGGACGTGCAAACGTTTTCGCTGTTGGGGGCCACCACATGGATCATGTTCCGGCAGATTGTTTTCCGAAGCAGCACCGCGTACGTGTCGGCCCGAGGCTTGCTGAACTTTCAGGGCGTCACGCCGCTGATGTGCGCGATGGTGCAGGCGCTGATCTACGTGTCGGTGTACCTCGTGGTGTTCGCGGTATTGATCAGCGCCGGCCACGCGTTGGGGCTCATCACGCTTCCCGAAAGCTGGGCGGGGTTCATTCTGTTCGTGGTGCTGATGGGATGCTGCGGCTCCGCCATGGGCGTGCTGTTCGGGTCGATCGCCACCTTCTGGCATTTCTTCCTGCGCCTGGCGCCCGTGATCGAGCGGGGTCTACAGATCTTCTCCAGCGTGTTCTTTGTGTCGGAGCAATTGCCCGAACATTTGCGGCCCTGGATTCTGTGGTCGCCCTTTGCCCATGGCATGCAGCTGCTGCGTTCGGCGTACTTCGCCGCCTACGATTCGCACGACGCCAGCCTGGGCTATTTCCTGACGGCATTGGTGTTCATGATGGTGGTTGCCTTGGCGGCCGAGCGTCTTGCGCGCCCCAATGTCCAACCGATGTGAGGCAAGCAGATGATCCATCTGAACGGCGTCACTGACGAACCCTATGCCTTTGGAAGCCGGCAGCCGCTGCTGGCCAACGCCACGCTCGACATTCCGGTGGGGCGCTACGCGCTGCTGTCGCATTCGCCGGAAATGCATCGCCAGATCGTCGACGTGCTGTGCTGCCTGCGTCCGCCGCGCCAGGGCTTTGTCAAACATGACGGCAACGTCTCGTGGGCGATCGGCCGGCAAGGCTTTATCCGCGGCAAGGCCAGCGGCATTGCCGTGATCGACTTCGTCTGCGAGATGTACGAAATCGATGTGGATGCCACGTTCGAACTGGTCGCAGACCTGATCAGCGATCCCAAATGCCTGGCCAAGCCCATGGAGCATTGGCCGCTCTACGTACGGCAGGAATTCTCGTTCGCCCTGGCGCTGGCGCCGGCGTTCGATGTCTACGTGATCGAAGGGGCCATCCCTTTCGAACCCTGCCGTTTCACCCGGCTATGGCTGGCGCTGTTCGAAGAGCGGCTGATCGGCCGAACCCTAATTCTCTCTAGCTACCGCCAGAACCAGATGGCGGACTATTGCCTAAAAGGCTTGATTTATGAACGAAGCGCTCTCAGCATCGAAGACGACCTCGACCAATGCCTCAGCAAATACCCCCCGCGACGATCACGAAGCGACTCCGGCACCGGCGATGACGTCTTCGGAGGCGGCTTCGAAGACAGCCAGCTCGGGATCTGAGGGCGGCTCCGAGATCGAACGCCGCCGTCGCGAACGGCAGGCGGCGCTGCGCGAACGCCGCCGCCACCGTTGGATCAACGCGTTCATCGTCATCGTGCCGGTGGCGCTGGCGCTGGTGTATGTGCTTGCCATCGCCACACCGCGCTATGAAGCGGAATCGCGGTTCTTCGTGCAATCGGGATCGGGCCAGCAAGGCGGTGGCGGCGGCGCGGCCAGCCTGCTCACCACCGGCAACATGGGCGGCATGCTGGGCGGCTTTGTCGACGGCTGGGCCGTCAGCGACTTCCTGAAATCGCGCGACGCCATGCAGCAGCTGGACAAGAAAATCGGCCTGCGCCAATACCTGATCCACGCGGGCGTGGACCCGTTCAACCATCTTTCCGAAGACTCCAGCGAAGACGATCTGTACCGCGCCTATCAGTCGTCGGTGCATGTGTCGTTCAATGCGTTGGAGCAGATCGACGTGCTGCGCGTCAGCGCGTTCTCGCCGGAAGATGCGGCAACGCTGTCCAAGGCGCTGATCAGCCTGGCCGAAGAGTTCGTCAGCTCGATGAACGAGAAAGGGGTGGCCGATAAATTGAAGGTCAGCGAAGAGGCGGTGAAGCTGGCGGAACAAAAGGCGCTTGCCGCCCGCGACGCGCTGATGTCATGGCGGACAACGCACGGCAACATCGACCCCACGGCGACGGTGGCGATGCTGTTGAATCTGTCCAGCACGCTGGAGGCCGAGCTCAGCAGCGCGCAGATCAATCTGGACAAGATTCGCGCGCTGGGCAACAAAGACCACTTCATGCTCAAGCCGGCAGAAATGCAGGTGCTGGCGCTGCAAAAGCGGATTTCGTCGGTGCGCCGCCGTCTAAGCGGCGACGGCAATGCCGAAGCCAAGCAGCTGAAATCGTATGAGTCGCTGAGAAATGCCCAGGCGTTTGCGGATTCGAACCTGACCCTGGCGCAGCAGTCGTACCAGCAGGCCATGACGGACGCGCTGCGCCTGCAACGTTACCTGTCCATCATTGCTCAGCCGGTGCCCACCGACCGTCCGAGCAGCCCGCGCACGATGGTTTTGCTGCTGCAAGCGCTGGCGCTGGGCTTTGTGTTGATGTTCATCTCGCGCGTTGCGATGGCATTGTTGAGGGGGCTGCGTCATGGTTGATACGGCAATTGAAACCCGTCGCGCTGCGGCCGACGCCACCGCGCGGCTGCGCGAGGTCATCAAGGACATTTACGCGGCGGGCGACCCTGCCCGCGAGATGGCCCGGCTGGACTCGGCGCTGGCCGAGGCCCATGACGGCTGGCGCGATGTGCGCCGTTTGATGGTGGCGCCGTGGATGCGCGAAGCGCGCTTCGAACCCGCCATCGCCGCGCTTGAAAAGCTGACGGTGGCTTACCCGACACGCGCCGATGACCGACGCCTACTGGCCAGCCTGTTGGGCCGCAGCAAGCAGTGGGACCGCGCGATTGCCGAGGCCGACGCCGCCGCCGGTATCGAGCCCGCCAACGCCTCGCTGCATGCCGCGCGCATTCAATTGCGCGTGCAGGCCGGGCGGGTGGCGGATGCCGCCGAGGTCGCGCGCGCAACCGTCGGCATGGCCAAAGACGATCCTGCTGAAGCGTATGCCTGGATGATGGCGTTCGTGCGCAACGGCGACGTGGCCGAGGCGGCGGGCATTGCGGCAAGCCTGGATTCGAACCAGTTGCCCAACGAACGCGTAGCAACGATGGCCGTGCGCGCCTTGCTGGAAGACGACCGCGCGGAAGCCGCCATCCAACTGGGCAATGCGGCCTTAAGCGCAAACCACGATTGCGCGGCATTGCGCGCCTCGCTGGGCCTCGCGCACCTTCGGCGCGCCTCTGAAGAGGATCGCAAGGTGCACGCGCTGACGCATTTCGAAGCGGGCCTGAGCGCCGCGCCTTCGGACGTCAGGCTGCTCACGCTGTATGGCGAAACGCTGTTGCGTGCTGGCCGCTACAAAGAAGCCGCGGCGCCGCTTGCGCAGGCCATGGAGTTGGCGCCGGACCTGGAACAGACGCGCGCGCTGTATGCCCGCGCGCTGCGCTATACGTTGCAGTACGACGAAGCCGCCGACCAGATGTTGAAGCTTGTGGAAAAGTCGCCCGACAAGCTGATGTGGCAGCGCGCCGCCATCGGCGCGCTGTCGCAGGCCGGCCGCAAGGGCGACGCCGAAACCCTGTACGAAAAATACGTCGCCACACGCAGCGCGAACCTGCCGAAGACCTTCCAGGAAGCCATGGCCCAGATGGAAGCGCGGCTGGATACCGCCCCGATTCCGCAGGCGCGTCTGGATTGGGCGTGGTCGATGCGCGGTGACACGAATGTGGACCGCGCAGAATGGGAACGCCGCGCGCGCTGGGGCCACATGATCGATCACCTGCTGTTCGATTGGCTGGAATGCCGCGAGGATGACGTCGAAGAATCCATGCAGCTGTTGGGCGAACTCGATACCGGCGAACGCTTCTTTGCACCGCTGCTGGCGGCCGGCAAAGGGGTGGTGGTGGCCACCGCGCACGTCGGCCCCATGTACGCGGGCCTGATGGCGTTGGAGCTGCTGGGCATCCCGTCGCGCTGGCTCGCCACCGCGCCCAGCATCGCCCAGAGCAGCTATTCCACGGCGCTGATCTCCACTGCCGACCAGACCGAAGCGCAGGTCGCCAAGGCCTGCATGCGCGCCATCAATTCGGGCTACGTGCTGTGTCTGGCGATTGATGGCGCGGCAAATCCCGCCGCACCGCGCACGACCTTCGAAGGGCAGGAAGTCACGTATTCCAGCTTCGCATCGCACCTGGCGCATCGTCTTGGCGTGCCGTCGGTGTTCTACGCGCCGCGATGGGAGAACGGCCACGTGGCTTACACGCTGGAGATGCTGCCCGCCGCCAACCCCGGTGAAGACGCCGACGCCTATGCCAAGCGCTGGCAGCAGGCGTATTTTGAACGGCTGCGCGAACACGTGGCCGGCCCCCCCGAAAATCTGCGCCTGAGCGGGGGCATCTGGCGCCATGTGCAGTCTGCGGATCGCTCCGCGCAGCAATAGGAATCAAGCCTTGATGAAGACAGCAATGAAAACGAGCCGGTGGACAGTGCGTCGGTCAATCCAGTGGCTGCTTGCCGTGGCCCTGTTGCAAGGCGGCGTGGCGGCCGCAAGTGAATCGTGCGCCAGCCCGGATGAACACTGCCCGCTCGTTTCGTCGCTGCTGTCCCAACGCGAAGGCTATGGCGCCAAGGCCACGGGCGGCTTGGGCGGAAAATTCATCGAGGTCACGTCCGACCAGGATTCCGGCCCAGGCACGCTGCGCGCCGCGCTCGCCCAAGCGAAGAAGGGGCCAACGTGGATACGCTTTGCGTCGGACATGACCATCGTGCTGGACAAGCAGCTGCGCGTGCCGTCGAACGTAACGATCGACGGGCGCGGCAAGCAGGTGACGTTGATTGACGACGGGCTGGGCGTGTACGGCAGCCAGAACGTCATCCTGACGCACCTGACCATCGACGGCCGCCTGAACCGGCTGACGCAAGCGGTGAACGTGGCCAACGGCAGCCGCGACGTGTGGGTCGACCACATGGACCTGTCGCGTATGTCTGACCGCCTGCTCAACGTGAAGAATGGCTCGACCGACGTGACGATTTCATGGACCAAGTTCCATAACTCGAACAAGGTCATGCTGCTGAACAACATCACATCGAAAAATCTGTTCGAAAACTACGACCGTGATTCGATTGCGCGCGTGACGCTGCACCACAACTATTTCTTCAACACCGTGCAGCGCAACCCTCGCGGGCAGTTCGGCACGTTCCACCTGTTCAACAACCTGTTGGAGAACTGGGACTTCTACGGCATGAGCTTCAGCCTGGAGGCCAAAGCCTTTGTGGAAGGAAACATCTTCAACAACACCACCCAGCGCAAGTGCGTGGAGCCGGCGTTCTTTCCCACGGTGGAAGGCATCAACGTCAACTACTGCCACTACATTCCCATCGCCGCCAAACGCAGCGCGCTGGACAACGGCGAATCCGATCGCGGCGCTTACGAAAAACTGAAGGCGCAGCATGGCTACACGCGCGACTACAAGGCGTTCCTGCGTCTGAAAGACAATCTTTATCTGGGCGACGCGAAGCCGGTGCTGGAAGACTACCGCCCCGAATCGGCGCCGACGCCGCCGTACTGCTACGGCTATGAGCGGCCCACGCCGGAATTGGCGGAAAAGATCCGCCAATTCGCGGGGAATACGGGTGGCGATACGCCGTTGCCGACGTCGCGCGTGGGCGCGGGCTGCGGGAAGTAACTCAGGAGGCCCAGCCCCCCTTTCCCGCGCTTGTCATTTCCCCTTCCCAGAGTGAAAATCGCCGCTTGGCGTGTTGCACAGCAACGCAGGGACGACACACGATTCGGCCGCCAGGGGAAACGCAGTGAAGGACGCCGTCCAGTATCAGACTCACACCGCTTTCGACGGTGCCGCCGGCACTGAACCGGATCGCCCGTCAGACCGTTCGCCAGACTGGGTCTACCGTTGCGCGATGAGCCTGCTCAAGCGCCCGGCCGATGACGCGATATCCGAGCAGCTGGCCTTCATGGGCGAGACGTCCGATGTGGATCGCTCGTGGCTGATCGAGTACCGGCCCGACATGCTGCGATTCCGCAATACCCATGAATGGTGCCGCGGCCAGACGCAGCCGTTTGTTGCCGAACTTCAAGATGTGCCGACCACGCTGATTGCGTGGCTGCACCGGTTCATGGTCAAGGGCTATGCCGTGGCCATTCATGATGTGCACGACCTGCCGCGCACGGCGCGGATCATCCAGGCCGAGTTCGTGCGCCAGGGCAACAAAAGCGTGCTGAGCGTGCCGGTGTTTCATGACAAGAAGCTGTACGGCATCATCGGTTTCGACACCACCGCCCGGCACCGCAGCTGGTCGCCCGCCGAGGTCAACGCGCTGTATCAATGCGCCAACCTGATCGGTCAGGCCAAGTATTCCAACAGCCTGGATCACAACCGCACAGCGATGCACGAGAGCTCGATGTCGGTGGTCTATCTGAACATGCGCGGCGTGGTGCGGGGCGTGCAGCCGGAGACCATCGTTGGCGTGCGGTCGGCAGGAAACTACAGCGAGATCTGGCTGGAAGACGGCTCGATGGTGCTGGACTCCCGCGCGCTCGGGATGTGGTCGACCTTGCTGCCCGAAAAGATCTTCTTCCGCGTACACCGCACCGCCATTGCCAATGCGTTGCATGTCATGGACGTTGACCGCCGCAGCGTCGACAAGTGGCTGATCAGGATGCGCGCGGTTGAGGGCGCATGGCCCGTGTCGCGCTCGTACCGCAAGCCGCTGCGCGAACGCATGGGGATCTGACCCGCCAGCCGGGGCCGCCGCGCCCCGCGCCTATGTCATTCGTCATGCGGGAATGTTGTTTCGTCCTGGCAAGGTGGTCAATTTCCAAGGTTTTGGGATGATCTCGCTTGCGGTGACCCCTTCCCGCAACTCCCATCCCCCGGGCGACCCTTGAGAGAATTGGCATGCTGGCGACTCGCGCTTTCACACGTTTGACTTCCCTGGCTTTGACGGCGGCGTGCGCGTTGGGCGTGGCCCCAGCGCGCGCGACCGATCTGGCGTTGCAAGATGCCGTGTCCATGGCCGGCATGCAGCTGTTTCTGAACTCGGGTGCGCCGGCCGTCATCATCGCGGTGGTGCGGGGCGATGAGGTGGTCATCCAAGGCTATGGTGAGACAGCGCCGGGCAATGGCGTTGAGCCGGACGCGAATTCCATTTTCAGAATTGCGTCGGTGTCCAAGGTGTTCGCCGCCGATGTGTTGGCGTCGCTGGCCGCCAAGGGCAAGGTCAAGCTGACGGACCCGCTGGCCAAGTACGCGCCCGACAATGCCCGCGTCGAAGCTAACGGGCGGCCCATCACGCTGTTGGATCTGGCCACGCATTCCGCAGGCTTGCCGCGCGAATTGCCGGACCCGAACGCCAAGCCGTCCGACAACCCCTACGCCGCGTTCGATCGCGCGTACTACTGGAAATGGATCGGCAGCAACAAGCCGGCCTACACGCCCGGCACCACCACGCTTTATTCCAACCTGGGATTCGGCTTGCTGGGCGATGCGCTGGCGAAAGCGGGCGGCGCGGATTATTCGACGGTGCTGGCCCGCGAAGTCACGCAGCCCGCGGGCCTGACGGACACCACCAATGTGTTGAACGATGCGCAGAAGAAGCGCCTGATGACGGGGCTGGACCCGTTTGGCAAACCGGACCCGAACGCGCCGGTGCCGGACGTGATGTACGCCAGCGCGGGCATCTATTCCACGGCGGCCGACATGGCGCGCTGGATGCGCTGGCACCTGGACGGCGCGCGCCAGGCCAAGGAAGCCTTCGCGCTGGACCATGTCATGTGGCTGCCGTATGACGGCTTGAAATCCGTGGTGGGAACCGAAGTGACTAGCGCCGATGGCATGGGCTTGGGCTGGGTGGTGTCACTGCCGCGCAACGGCACGCCCTTGCTGTTGGGCAAGAGCGGCGGCCTGGGCGGCTTCATGAGCTATGCGGTGTTGTCGCCGAATCGCGACCTGGGCGTCTTCGTGGTGGCCAGCCGCGTGAACTTCGCGATGTTCGAAAACATCCATTCCCAGGTGCGCGAATTGGCGGCTGAGCTGGCGCGGTGATCGGGTCTGGCCGGTGCTTGGCGATGGGCAAGCGCATTGGATTATCGGTATGCCACGGGCTCGTGGCGGCATTGGTGATGCATGGCGTTTTTGCGCAAGAGGTGTATGCGCAAGAAGTGCCTGCGCAAGGCGGGCCCGACATCTTCAAGACCGAGATTTTCCTCACGCCGTACAGCCAGTTGGGCGAAGACGCAGGCACGTATCCGCAGCTGAACGGCCGCTTTCTGCTGATGACGGGCTACACCGGGTTTTTTGGCATCAAGGATGACAACGGACAGATTCCGCGGTCGCACTGGAGCAGCGTGCAGCCCACGGCGGAAGCCGCACTGGTGATGCAACTGACGCAGCGGTTTTCGATCCGCACCAAGGCAACGCTCAACTCGTCGAACAACGAGACCAAAGACAACGCGTTCTCGGACCTGGGCGTGAATTTGGACAACCTGTTCGCGGCCTATACCGCCGACCGCTATGCCTTGTACGGCGGCAAGATGGACTTGGGCTTTGGCGACGCGTGGCACGTCATCGATGGCCTGTACAGCGGCTTTAACGAGAACTCGGAGTTTCGCGGTTCCATCGGATTGGGCGGCCGCTACACCTTGGCCACCGGCGGCAACGGCACGCATTCGGTGGCGGCGATGTTGTTCAAGCGTGATGACACCGCGTTGAACCAGCGCTTGAGTCTGGACGATGGTTTCATCCGCCAGGATCAGCCGCCGGCATTCAGCGACCAACTGAAGTCGTTCATCCTGTCTTATGACTTTCGGGATCTGCCGGGGCTGGAACGCTGGTCGGGCGGCGTGGACGCCGGCCGCCTGCATGTGGACCCGGGCATGGGTGAAAGCGCCAACACCGTCTCTGCCCGGCTTCGATACGACGCGCCGCTTGCCAATGCGTGGGCGCTCAGCTGGTTTAACGAAGCCACGTTTTCCAGCGCCTTTCGCGGCGCGCCCGTGCGCAACGGCAATGGCGTGACGTCAGTATCGCTGTCGCGCGACCGCTGGCAATTGACCGCCACCGCCGCTGCGCGCAAATTATCGGGCAGCGACGGCAGGCTGGCGCCGTACGGCTTGCAGAACGATTGGGACTGGGCGTTGTCCGGCGCAGTCACCTACGTCACACCGGTCGGGTTCATCGTGCAGGCCGGCGTGACCCATCAGCGCGATCAGGCCATCCGCATCAACCAGGGTGTTTTTCGCATCGCTTATCAAGCGGGATTCTGAGGTCACCATGACTAGCAAAACCAACTTCATTGCAGGCCTGTGCGTGTTGGCCCTGAGCGGCTCCGCGTCAGCCTGGGCGCAGCCGATTCCCGTTGAATCGCATGCCAGCCCGCCCGCCGACGTCGTCGCCATCCCCAAGGGCAGCCGCGAACAAGCCGTGAAGGATCTGCCGCGCGTGGTGGCAGACATCATGAAGCGCAGCCACGTGCCGGGCATGGCGGTGGCCGTGGTGATGGACGGCAAGACGGTGCTGACCCAGGGTTACGGTACGCGTGAAGCCGGCAAGAACTTGCCGGTGGATGCCGGCACCGTGTTCCAGATTGCGTCGATCTCGAAGTCGCTATCGGCCACCGTGGCGGCGATGGAAGTGTCGCAAGGCGTGGTGGCGTGGGACGACCCCGTGGCCCGCTATCTGCCGGACTTCAAGCTCAGCAACGCTTATGTGTCAGCGCACGGCACCATCGGCGACTTCTTCGCGCATCGCTCGGGTTTGCCTGGCACGGCGGGCGACGACCTGGAAGACTTGGGCTATACGCGCGGTGACGTCATGGCCCGCTTGCGGCTGCTGCCGCTGGACGCGTTTCGCACGTCGTATCACTACGCAAATTTCAGCACGACGATCGGCGCAGAAGCGGTGGCCAAGGCCGTGGGCCGCCCGTGGGAAAGCCTGGCGCAAGACGTGCTGTTCAAGCCGCTGGGCATGACGTCCACCAGCTATCGCTACGACGACTTCATGGCGCGCACGAATCGCGCCGTGCTGCATGGGTATCAGAAGGGGGTCTTCGTACCGTTGGGCCAGCGCAATGCGGATCAGCAGGCGCCCGCGGGCGGGGTGTCGTCCACCGTGGGAGACATGGCGCAATGGTTGAAGCTATTGCTGGCCGATGGTGAATTCCAGGGTAAGCGGATGATCGCGCCGGGCGCGCTGCTGCCGGCCTTGTCGCCGCAGTCGTTCAGTGCGCGCGCGCACGACCTTGACGCGCGTTCGGGCTTTTACGGTTATGGCTTCAACGTCAATACCGAGCTGGGCGGACGCCCGTCGATGGGGCATTCCGGCGCGTTCCTGATGGGCACGGGCACGACGTTCCGGATCGTGCCGTCGGCGGGCATCGGCATCGTGGTGCTGACCAACGGCGCGCCCGTGGGTGCGGCAGAATCGGTGGCGGCAACCTTCATCGACACGGCGCTGTATGGCAAGCCCACGCGCGATTGGTTCGCCGCGTACAACGGCGCCATGCAGGCCTTCTTTGCGCCACAAGCCGATCTTTCCGCGCAGGCCAAACCGGCGAACGGCAAGCCTGCCGGCGCGCTGTCGCAATACACCGGCCATTTCGACAACCCCTATTACGGTCCTGCGGAAATCCAGGAAGCCAATGGCGGGTTGAGCCTGGTGCTGGGACCCAAAGGCATGCGCTTTCCCGTCAAGCACTGGGACGGCGATACCTTCGCGTTCGCCCCGGTCGGCGAAGCCGAGCTGGTGGATTCGCTGGCGTCCATTGTGTTCAAGATGGATCAGGGAAAGGCCAGCGGTTTCGACATCAAGTTCTATGACGATGCCGGCATGGGGCATTGGTCGCGCAAGTAATCTCAAGCGCCGCCACCGCCCCTTCAAAAGCGGTAGGCGGCGCGCAGCGTCAGCGATTGGTCGCGGTACTGTCCGTTGCCGCGCAAGGCGTATTCCGTCTTCAACTCCATGCCCTTGGGGCTCACGACTTCCAGGCCCGCCGACAGATTGCCGTAGGTGCGCGGCATGCCCGACTTCAGCGAGAACGGCGTGGCGTTGAAGCTGCTTAGCTGCATCGTCGTGACCACATCGCCACCGTTCAGAAAGCTCATGCCCCCCGCCACATACGAACGCAACGTCGAGCCGTTAGCCAGGTCTTTCCGGCCGCCCAGTTCGATCATGGGCGACACCATGAACGACGTGGTGTCATTGCCGCGCACCTTAAGGTTAAAGAGCCCCGCCCCGCTTTCCTGATAGCCGTCCTGGCGGATGTGGTTCACGTCCAGATCCACATAAGGCCGCAGATACCAGGTGGGCTGGCTGAATTCATAGGCGGTGCGCAAGCGGGCGGCCAGGAAGGACGCATCAGGTTTGCTTTTGGCCACACCATCCAGCGTGCCGCGCGACATTCTGCTTTTCTCAACACCGCCATGAACGGCCACGGCAATCTGCCACGGCGCGCGGTTGTACTTCAGCGCCAAGCCACCCGAGAACGTGTCGCTGTTGCCGATCAAGTCATTCGAAGACGTCGTCTTGCCGGCGGCATAGGCCAGCGAGCCGCCCAGGAACCAGTTGTTGACGATTTCGCGCTGCGCGCCGAGGGTCAGCGCGGTCTGGCGGATGCGATATCCCTGGTCATCCGACGTGCTCTTGCGTTGCGTCCAGTTGGTGTCCAGCCGCGACCAGACGCAATTGCCTTCACGCAGTATCGTGCTTTCGCCGACAAAGCCCGGGCAGCTCATCATGCGGCTCATGGAGGCATAGGACGCGTGTATCTGGTTTGCCGCGCGGGCGAATTGCCCATCGTGGGCCACGCCATTGAGCGCATCGCGGTATTGGCCGGCGGTTTGCACGCCCGTGAACTTGTCGAACAGCGCTGCGCTGCGTGAGTCGCCCTGGTTCCACAGGCTTTGCAAGGAATTCGCGATGCTCCGGTGGTCTGCGCTGACGGGCAACGCCGAGGGCGTGAAATTGGCGTCCACCGAAATCAGCGGATCGCGCCATCCGCCTGCGCCGTTGTTCTTCAGCGCATAACTGAACAAGGGGCTGTCGCTAGAGGTGGCGGGAATCTGCGATTGCTCGGCGTCGAAATGCGCGATGCCCATCCACACATTCTTCACCGGGTTATGCAGCACGGGTTGGATGATGCCCCCGAACGTGGATGGGCCAGATACCGAGATGAAGTCGCTGTGATGGTTGCCAAAATCCAGGTCGGGCCGATAGGTGCCGGTGTGGTTCAGCACGCCCGTTAACCGGGTGGCGGCGTACGCACCGGGGCCTGCCGGGTTGAGGATGCCGGCGTTGTTCAGATCGCCCACGAACTGCGAACCGGTGTACAGGTTGCCACCCGCGTTGTTGTTGAACGTGCTGCCGTTGCCCAGCTGCACATCGCCGGCCACGGTGCCGGTGTTGTTGACGAGCGCCTGGCCCGACACCTCAATCGCGGTTTTGGCTTGAATGGTGCCGGCGTTGGTAATGGTGGTGGTGGCCAAGGGCGCCACGGCAAGAATGCCCGTGCCGGAGGTGGCGTTCGCGCTGACGAGTGCGCGCGTGCCCAGGCTGATCGACACGGCCCGCCCGCCGCCATTGGCGCCGTTGCTCAGGGCGACGATGGCGGGCGAGCCCGCGCCTGTGGCGACAACCTGGGCCGCTTCGCCCAGGCTGATCGTGACGGGGCCGCCGTAGGTCAGCGCGTTGTTGGGGGTGCCGTATTGGTAAAGCGTGCCGTCCTTGAAGACGCCGCCGCCGCCCACGCTCATGGCAAGAATGGCGGGCGCGTTTGCGCCTGAAGTCTGCACGGTGCCGCCCGTGCCAATGGCCACATTGACGCCTGCCGAATTGCCCGTGCCGCCGGTCAAGCCGGCGCTTTGGATGATGCGGGTGGAGTAGCTGGCGGACGACTGGTCGCCCGTCAGGCCGCCACCGCCGCCGATGCTTTGCGCCAGAACGCCCGCCGCGCCATTACCCGACGTCGAGATCACGCCCGACAACGACAGGTTGACGGCGTTGCCGTCGCCGTCCTGGGTGGGGGCCGTCACGGCTTTCAAGGTGGTCAGATTGGGCTGGAGCGCCAAGCCGGCGATGCCGCCGCCACCGCCGATGCTCTGCGCGACGATGGCATGCGCGTTGGCGCCAGCGGTGACAATGCGGCCGCCCACGTCCTGCGTGACGGTCACAACGCCGCCCGTGCCCTGCATACTTCCATTCGATCCGAACGTGATGGTCATGGGGTTGGCCGCTGGCCGCGCGGTGTTATCCAGCGAGGCATACCCGCCACCGCCGCCCACGCTTTGCGCCAGCACGCCGAACGACAGCGCGCCGTTCGTGACGATGCTGCCGCCCGAGTTCGAGACGGTGACGTTGCCGCCGCTACCCGTCAGCGTGGAAAAGGGCGTGGCGACGGTCTGGAGGCTGCCCAGCTGCATATCGACGCTGCCCAGTGACGCGCTGGTCGACACGATGGCCGCACCGCCGCCGCCGCCCACACTTTGCGCGAAGATGCCCGGCGACAGCCAGCCCTGCGTCGTGATGAGGCCGGTGTTGTTCGCCACGCTGACCGCGCCACCCGACAGCAACGCGCTATTGAATGCCGCGGAGTTGCTGAACGTGTAGTCACCACCCAAGGTGACCCCCACGGAGGCGGTTTGTGAAATGTTGGCCAGGCTGGTGTTGCGCAGGCTTAAGGTCGTCAACCCGCCGCCGCCGCCCACGCTCTGCGCCATGATGCCGGCCGCGCCGCCTGCCTGCGTCGTGAGCACACCGCCATGGATGACGCTGGCCTGGCCGCCCAAAGTGAATTCTGCATTGCGTTGTGCGCCGGTGGCGCCCAGCGTCGTGGTGGTGGTGAACGCGCTCCATAGATACATCGGCTGGTCCAGCACCGACACGCCGCCGCCGCCGCCGATGCTTTGGGCCAGGATGCCGGGCGCTTGCAAGCCCTGTGTGTTGATGCGGCTGGTCGACGCGCTGGCGTCTACGGTGACGACGCCGCCCGAGCCGCTTGCGCCATCGGAGCCGCCGTTTTGCACATGGATCAATGAGCCCAGCACGGACCCGCCCTTGGTACCGAGGAGGTTGATGACTTGCGTGATCTTGTCGATGATCGCGGCGCTTTGATTCCCGGCCGCCGCGGTGACGACGTCTTGCAAGTCCTGGCCGCTTGCCGTGCTGCGGCCGCCGCCGCCGCCGATGCTCTGCGCCACGATGCCGGCCGATCCATCACCTTGCGTGGTGAGGGTGCCGGTATTGATCACGATGGCGGGATCGCTTGCTGATCCCCCGCCCGCGCCGCCCGTGCCGCCGCTGCCGCCCGTTTGATGGGTGATGCTGGTTTGCGGCAGGGCGACGGTGAACAGATTCTGCGCGCCGGATTCCGCTGCCTTGATCAGCGCGTCGATGCTCGACAGCAGGCTCGACGCGCCTGTGGAATCGATCAATCCGGCGTTGCCGCCACCGCCGCCGATGCTTTGCGCGAGGATGCCGGGAGCATGGTCGCCTTGCGTGGTGATGGCGCCGTCATTGCGCACATTGAAGGCGCTGGCGCTGCCGCCTCCACCGCCTTGGCCGCCGGTTGTGACGCTGGTGGACAGGCTGATGGCTTTGCTGATCTGCATCTGCGGGGCCGCTTCCAGCCACTTCACGGCCTGTTGCAGCAAGCCGGGCAGCGCCGCCGGTGAGCCGACGATGGCGTTGAAGGCATTGGCGTCCAGCGCTTGAACGATGCCGCCGTTGCCCCCACCCCCGCCAATGCTCTGCGCCACGATGCCCGCTGCGCCTGTGCCCGCCGTGGCGATGACACCGCTGCTGGAATTGTTGGCCTGCACGCTTGCGCCACCGCCGCCCTGGCCGCCTTGCGCGCCGTGCCGGATGCTCAGGTCCAACGACACCAGCGAGTTGCCGATCGTCGGCGTCTTGACCGGGGCCAGCACGCCGCCGCCATTGCCGCCGCCGCCGCCCACGCTCTGCGCGACGATGCCATGGCTTTGCGCCGAGGCCGTGCGGATGCTGCCGTCGTTGGTGAGCGTGACGTTGCCGCCGTTGCCCGCGCCCTGTCCCGCCCCGCCATTGGTGATGGCGAGCGTAACCGTGCCGCTGGGGTTGTCGCCTGTGGGCGGGGCGATGGTGACGGTGCGCGAATTGGCCAGCCCGCCGTTGCCGCCGCCGCCGCCAATGCTCTGGGCCAGCACGCCGTTGCTGTGGGGGCCTAGTGTCGAGATCGTGCCGGTGCTGGCCTGCGTGAACGACACGGTGCTGCCCGAGCCGCCGCTGCCGCCCTTGCCGCCTGTGGCCACGGTGACGTTCAGCCCCACGCCCACGCCCACCGCGTTGGCCGACCCGGCCGTGCCGCCGCCGCCGCCGATGCTTTGCAAGACGACGCCGGGCGCATTGCCCGCCCGCGTCAAGATCTTGCCCTGCGATGAAAACTGCACCAGCCCGCCGTTGCCCGCTGCGCCGCCCGCACCGCCGATGGCGACGGTGGCGATCACGCCGGTGGCGTTGGCGTCACCGCCCGCGCCACCGCCGCCGCCTATGCTCTGCAGCGTCACGGCGGCGCTGTTGTCGCCCGAGGTATCGATGCTGCCGGTGTGCGTCATGGCGACGCCGCCGCCTGCGCCGCCCATGCCGCCATGCCCGCCGCCCACCGCGATGAAGCCGTTGCTGGCCTGCGCCAGTCCGCCGCCGCCGCCCGCGCTGTTCACCAGCACGCCCGCGGCATCGTTGCCCATGGTGCTGATGACGCCCGCGTTGGTTAGCGTGATGGCCTGGCCGGCCATCGCACCCGCGCCACCATTGCCGCCTGAGCCGAAGGCGCCGCTGGACCCGCCCGGCCCGCCTTCACCGCCCAGGACGCTGGCGACAATGCCCTTTGCGCCGACGGTGTTGGCGGCGCCTGTGGTGATGGCGCCGGTGTTGGTGATTGTGATGGCGCCGGGGTTGCCGCCCGCAGCGCCGTTGTGTCCGTCGGCCCAGGAACCATCGCCGCCGTTGCCGCCATTGCCGCCTTGGCTCAGCGCATAGATACCGATTGCGCGGTTGCCGGTGGTGGTGATCTTGCCGCCGTTCGTGATGGTGACCAGGCCCGCGTTGCCGCCTGCCGCAGCCTTGGTATCGGTGTCGTTACGCTGTGACGCATTGCCGCCGATGGATCGCGCAATCACGCCATACATGCCGTCGCCCAGCGCCGTCACCGCACTGTTTGCCGATGATGTGAACGTCACGGCCCCTGCATCGCCGCCGCGCCCGGCATTGCTGTGGCCGCCGAAGTCGCCGGAGTGTTCCGCCGCACCCCCATTGCCGCCAAGCGAGATCAGCCCCACGCCTGCGCTGACGTCGTCCGGGCCGGGTCCGCGCGCCGTGATCGATGTCGTGCCTTGCAAGATTGCGGTGGCGTCGCCGGCGTTGCCGCCTCGGCCCGAATCATTCGCGCCGCCAAACCCGCCAACGATGGCGCTGTCGGTGCCAGACCCGCCCCAGGATTGCACCGCCACGCCGAAGCCCGTGCCGGTGAGGGTGGTGTTGTTGAGTGTGATGCGCGCCAGATGGCCATCGCCGCCATTGCCGAAATGGCCGGCGCGCCCGTCGGCATTGGCGTACAGACCGCCGTTGCCGCCGGCCGAGGTCAGGCTGATGCCACGGCCCGCAGCCGAGACGGTGCTGGCCGACAGCGCGTAGTCGATGATGCGCCCGCCGCCGCCGTTGCCGCCCCAGTGGTTGAAGTTGGACGGCGCATCCCGCCCATCGCCGCCCTTGCCGCCGCTGACGTCGATCAGAATGCCCGTTTGCCCGGCTGCGTTTGCGGTGATGTTGACGTTGCGGTCCTGCTGGAGAAAGTCGCGCTGACCCCATTGGCCATCAAAGCCGTTGTCCGGGTAGTCGCCGCTGGTGCAGCAGGCGCCGTCCGCGCCGCGAAAGACATATACCAACGGGGGCTGGGTCTGGATTTGGGACTGGGCCGGGCGCCCGAATAAATACGCCGTCGACATGCCGGCTTGCAGCACCAGCAAGGCAAGTCGGGACGGCCGGAGCCGATGGCGCGAGGGGGCTTGCGGGACGGACATGGCGGCGCGGGCGTGTGGAATCGGGACAGATTAAGAAAATCGCCGTTCGCCGCGCGCTGGACAAGATCAAGATGACGAATCAACCATCCGGTGTGATGAGTCGCCTGTGGCGTGTGCAGGAGTCCGTTCTACGCCTCTTTCGTCGCCTTCCTGTCTGGCCGGGCGCTAAGCGGCTTGGCGTCATCCGCCGGCGATCCGATGCCGTCCGCATCCCGCGACCGGGCCGATTGCTCGGCCTGCGCCAGCTTGTCTTTCAGCTCGGCGACCCGATTGCCGTCGGCGTTCTTATCTTCACGCAACGCCTTTTCAGCGGCGGCCAGCAAGGCTTTCAGCTCTTGCATGACTTCCTTCACCAGGCGCTCATCGGCTTGACGCTGCCTGGCGTCGCGCTGGCGTTCGTCAGCGGGTGAGCTGGCGTCGATGCGTTCACTGTCTTCGCCGGACGCCGAGGCAGTTTCGGCGGCGTCGGCTGCGCGGTCTTCGGCCGTGGCCGCTCCGCCTGCATAAGCCGTCAATGCGCGAGACGCTGCGGTATTTGATGCCGGGGTATTTGATGCTGGGGCATTCGATGCTGGGGCATTCGATGCGGCGGCGTTCGATGCGGGGTTTGATGCCGCGGTATTCGTTGCGACGGCATTCGACGCGACGGCATTCGACGCGACGGCATTCGATGCGACGGCATTCGATGCGGGGGCTTCCGCCTGCGGTTGAGGGGCCGCAGCGGAAGTCGTAGCAAGACCGGCGGCGGGCGCCTCGGTCGTCGATGCGGCCGCGGCGCTGGTGATGCCAGCCGTGGCTGCCGCGGGCATGGCCGCGCTTGGCGCTGCGCTCGCACTATGCACCACGGGCGCTGTCATTGGCCCCACGGATGCCCCGCCTCCCGAGCCCTTCGATAGGGTCGCCGCCGCTTGGGCCAGTTGTCCGGCCAGTTGGCGCAGTTCCTGGATGATGCCCTTGGCGGCTTCCGGCCCCATCATCGCCAGCAACATTTTCAGCATCTTGATGCGTTGCTTGATTTCGGCGATGCGGCCGCGCGCCATGTCACTGCCAGATGGGCCTGCAGCCGCTGACTGGCCGGCGTCGGCCATTTGGGCTTTTCGGGCTTTTGCAGCGCGTTCAAGCGCGTCGCCGCTGATCGACACGCGAACGGAGGGCATGTCCGTCTTGGCCGCGTCGTCCTTTTCCTTGGCGTCGGCCGCGATGGCCGCTTCTTTTTTGGCCCCTTCCTTTTTGGCGTCTTCCTTGATGGCGGCGCGTGTGTCGTTGGCCAGGGCTGCTGCGCCCCAGATGGAATCGTCGGTCCGTAGACTAGAGGTCATATCGCCCGCCTTCAACGCGCCTGAGGCGCGAATAATTATGGTTTTCGTCGAGTCACGGGCGTGTGTGGCCGGTGACATGCAGGGGTATATCCCGTTAACGGCAGGCGATATAAATACTTAACGTGTGTACGGAATTGCGCGTTGTTGCCAAGGCGTGACGTTGCGAATTCAATTGCTACGGCGATCGGGATTCGTGCGCCGGATCTCCTATAGTTTTCCGGACGGGTCCGCCCTGCGGGCCGCTTCTGGGAGCACATCATGCGCATCCAAGTCAGGCATTTCATTAGTGCGGCAGCACTGGTTGCAGCGCAATGCGTCGCGGCAGGGGCGCACGCGCAACTGCTCGATTCCGTGAAGGGACAGATGGAGGGCCTGGGCGGCAGCACCTCGTCCCTGTCATCACTCAGCGCGGGCAGCGCAGGCAACGCAGCCGGCGTATTGCAGTACTGCATCAAGAACAATTACCTGAGCGGCGGCGACGCGCAGGCTGTGAAAGACAAGTTGATGGACAAGCTGCCGGGTGGCGCCAGCAAGGCCGAGTCCGACACCGGTTACAGCTCGGGTGTGCAAGGCATTTTGAAGGGCAGCGATGGCAAGTCGCTCGACCTGAGCGGAAGCGGCCTGAAGAAAGAAATCACCCGTCAGGCGTGCGACCAGGTGCTAAAGCAAGGCAAATCGTTCCTGTAGGCGGCTGGGCGCAGGCGGCAAGCGGGTGCCGTCTGCCATGCGGATGGTATCTTGTGCCTGTTTTCACCCTCTGCCCTGCCCATGTCCGACTCTTCTTTTCCCGCCGACGCATCGCAACCTGACGAGCCGGCGGCCATCCACCGGCCCTTCGTCCAGAATGCCGGCACGCGCCGCACGCTGCATTTCACGCAGAAGGAAATTCAGAGCAGCATGTCTGTGCTGAACCCGGATGCGCTGGAAATCGAATACACGCGGATGATGATGGGCTTCGTGCTGTTCAAGCCCGAACCCGCCCGCATTCTGATGGTGGGGCTGGGCGGCGGCTCGTTGCCCAAGTTCTGCCATCGCTATCTGGCCACTACCCAGATTGAAGTGGTCGAGATCGACCCCGCCGTCATTGCGCTGCGCGACACCTTCATGGTGCCGCGCGACAGCGAGCGCTTTCAGGTGATCCAGGCCGACGCGGCCGATCACATGCGCGACGTGTCGGACCACGCCGACGTGATCTTCCTGGACGGCTACGGCGTGGGCGGCATCCCCGACGCGCTGTGCTCCGAAGCGTTCTACGCCGACTGCTACCGCGCACTGCGCGACGACGGCATCCTGGTGATCAACTTCCACGTCAACCACCCCATGCACCACGAGTACCTGGACCGCGTGCGCGAATCGTTCGGCTCCGCGATGTTCGAAGTGGTCGACGACGACATGACCAACAGCATCGTCTTCGCCTGCAAGGGCGACCTGCTGAACGACCCCGCCGCCGCAGAGCTGAAACGCCCGGCGTCCATCCCCAAAGACGCATGGCGCCAGCTGATGCCGACGATGCGGGTGATTGGGGCGACGCTGGAGCTTAAGTAGCGGCTTCGTGCAAATAGGATTGGCCTGTCTTGGCGCTGATCCTTGCCAGCACGTGGCTGACCAGCCCGCTCACTTGGCGTAGCGCACGTATGCGCGTGTCGGCGTGTTCGCGGTCGAAGCCGTGAAAATTGACGAAGGCAGCGGGGCCTTCCTTGCGATAGCCTTCAACGTCAGCATCGTCGCAGAACCGGCGTGACAGGGCGTGCAATGCGGCGTTCAATGCCTTGCATTGACGCCCCTCCACCAGCCTTGCACTGAAGTGATCCGCCAGCGTTTCGGCGTCCCGCCAATAAGTCATGACATGGATAAGATCGGCGGCGTCTTTGGGTTCATGGCGTTGATCAAACGCCAGAGCCTTGAGCACGATGAAGGCCACGGCATCCGCGTAGCGGATGGTTTCCTGCGTGACGCCGCCCTGGTTGGGCAAATCAACCTGTACGACCCGTTCTTCGAACCAGTCGTGGGTAAGTCCCGCGTAGAGGATCTGGCATGCGGATACGGCTTCACCATCCAGCAGTGCTAGCCGCGCACTCTGTTCGGGGTCATCGGTATGCGTCAGGAATTCGACCCGAATCGGGAGCCCGTTCAGCTCATAGACCCATTGCCATGTACTGACGACGCCCTGGCGCGGGTGGTATCGCTGGAATCCGGCGGCCTGTAATTGCCGCTTCAAGGAGTCATAGGCGCCTCGTTCGGCCAAGAGCGCAACATCCAAAACAACATCGACGTCTGTTGTTCCCACATGCGGGGGAACGTCAGGCAGCGCCTCGGGCGTCAGATATCTCGGCACAAGCCCGCCGATCAATCTCAGGTTTCCTTTGAACCCTGCGAATGCGCGCAACAGGATGACAAGCACGGTCTCGCAATCGCGGGTGATGTCGGCGCTGTAGGCGTGCGCCGACTTGGGCTTTTCGTTCAATGCTCGGGTTCCAGATGCAGAACGTGGCGGCGGAATTCCTGCGCCAGTTCTTTATTGCGGCCATAACCATTCAGCAAATCCAGATATTGGATGAACCGGTTGGCAACGTTTGCGCCAGTCTGCCCGCTTTCATCGTCAAGGAACATCATTGAGGCCCCTTCGCGCTCAATAAATAGGACGTTTGCACCCTTTTCGGCCGGTTCTAGACCCATTTCACGGCCCCACGCCTGCGCTTGCCCGGGCGGCACGATGACCTCAACGCGCTCAACCTGGGTCAGATGCGGGAAGGCCGCATTCGCGGCTGCGGCACCGGTCAGTGCCCAGTGTTCTTTCTGCCGAAGTGTGTGAAGCAAGGTGTCGCGCAGCGAGGTTCGCGGGGGCGAAAACAGGAAGTACCGCGATGTCGTATCGCGCCGCAACGTCCACGCTTGCGCCCAGGCGTCCAGCAACGCGTTGGCATCCCGCAGCCGACGGCGCAATCGAGGGCCGTTGCCCATCGTCTCGACCCAGTCTTCGCGTTGGAGCGCTTGCATGGTGAGTGAGACGGTGTAGGGCGATGTGCCTGCCAGTGAAGCGAGCTCGGCGCCAGAGATGAATCCGTCGCTCTGATGTCGCGCCGCATGCTGAAGCAACGCCAGCACGACTTGCTCGCGAGCCCCCGTGAACAAGGCCGCAGGCCGGCGGGGGCGCGAGGGGGCCGCACGTTCGATATCAACGAGCCACGGCTGGTGTTTGAAGAACAGCGTCCCGCTGTGATCGAAGTAGCCGATGCCGCGTTGCCGAAGATCTGATCGCGCGCCCGGACTCAAGCTGTCCGCGACAACCACGCCGGCTACTGAGGATGCGTTTGGCTGCGCACGTTGAAAGTCCTGGATATGCGCAACAGCGGACGGGATGTCTCGCGGATAGCCTGCGCGCATGATTTCAACCGCCAGCGTCAAGGCGTCGCCGGTTGCAAGACGGAGGTTGACGGTGGCGTCCAGCCGGCTTGCGCCTATCGAGACATCGCGCCGGATGCGGGCGACCGATGCGCCCGTGCGTTCGCAGAACGCTTCCAGAAAGGCCGCCAAGGAATCGGAGGATGAGCGAACGTTAGCCATATAAGCAAGATTTGCTGCGCAGCAAATATAGAAGTTCTGCCAAATATAGTCTCAAGTGGCAGAAACTCCCTAACGGCTCACTCCGGCGCTGTTACGCCACTTTCCGAATCACCACCGGAATCGACTTATAGCTGGGCGTGCCGCTTTGCTTGTCCTGATAATCCAGCGGGCACAGATCATTCGCTTCCGGGTAGTACGCGCCGACGGACCCCGCGGCGATGTCGTATTCAATGGCGGTCAGGCGCAGGTGGCGGTGGGATTCGCCGGGCAGGCTGGTGTGGATGTCGACTTCGTCGCCGGGTTCCAGGCCGTGCAGCTTCAGGTCGGACGGATTCATGAACAGCACGTCGCGGCGGCCGAACACGCCGCGGTAGCGGTCGTCCAGGCCATAGATGGTGGTGTTGTATTGGTCGTGGCTGCGCAGCGTGGTCAGTTTCAGGCTGCCGGGGGCGGTGGCGGCAACGTCTTCCTGCAAGCCTTTGAACGGCAGGAATTCGGCGCGCCCGGATGCGGTCTTCCAGATGCGTTCGGTGGGCGGCAATGACAGGCGGAAGCCGCCGGGTTTCAGGATGCGTTCGTTGTAGCCGTGAAAGTCCGGGTAGACCTTTTCGATCAGGTCGCGGATGCGGTTGTAGTCTTCAACCAGGTAATGCCAGGCGATGCGGCTGCCGGGCAGCGTAGCGGCTGCGATGCCGGCGATGATGGCGGGTTCCGAGCGCAGGTGCTCGGACGCTGGCGCCAGCTTGCCGCGCGAGGCATGCACCATCGACATCGAATCTTCGACGGTGATGGACTGCGCACCACTGGCCTGCACATCGCTTTCCGTGCGGCCCAGCACGGGCAGGATGATCGAATCGCGGCCAATCAGCAGGTGCGACCGGTTCAGCTTCGTGTTCATGTGCACCGCCAGATCCAGGCGGCGCATGCCGGCCGCGCATTGGCTGGTGTCGGACAGCGCCATCGCCAGGTTGCCGCCCAGGCAGATCAGCGCCTTCGCAGCGCCGTCGACCATCGCCTTCATGGCGTCAACGGCGTCATGCCCGTGGCGCTCGGGCGGCCGGAAGCCGAAAGTCTTTTCGAAGTTGTCGAACATCACGGGGTCGATCTTTTCGGTGATGCCGACGGTGCGATTGCCTTGCACATTCGAATGCCCGCGCAATGGGCAGATGCCGGCGCCGGGCTTGCCGAAGTTGCCGCGCATCAGCAGCAGCGCCGCAATCTGCTGCACGTTCTGCGTGCCGCGCGCGTGCTGGGTGATGCCCATGCCGTAGGTGACGATGGTGGCGTTCGACTTGGCGTAGGCGGCGGCGACGAGCTCCAGCTCGGCGCGCGCCAGCCCGCTGGCTTGTTCGATGTCGGACCAGGCGGTGTCGTCCAGGTCTTCTACGTAGGCGTCAAAGCCGTGGGTGTGTTCGGCGATGAAGGCGTGGTCCAGGACGCCGGGCGTGGCGCGGTCTGCGTCCACCAGCGCTTTCATGATGCCCTTGAGCGCGGCCGCGTCGCCGCCGACCTTCACCTGGTAGTACGTGGAAGCGATGCGAGTTGACCCCATGGTGCCCATTTCAATGGGGTTTTGAGGATCGGCGAAGCGTTCCAGCGCACGTTCGCGCAAGGGGTTGAACACGATGATGGGCACGCCGCGGCGGGCGCATTCATGCAAGGTGCCCATCATGCGCGGGTGGTTGGTGCCGGGGTTGTGGCCCATCGAGATGATGAGATCGCAGGTGTCGAAGTCGTCCAGCGACACCGTGCCTTTGCCGATGCCGATGGCTTGCGGCAGGCCGACGCTGGTGGCCTCGTGGCACATGTTCGAGCAATCGGGAAAGTTGTTGGTGCCAAGCTCGCGCGCGAAGGCGCTGAACAGGAACGCGGCTTCGTTCGACGCGCGGCCCGAGGTATAGAACTCAACCGAATCCGGGTCAGGCAGGCTGGCCAGCGTGCGGCCGATGCGAGCGAAGGCGGCGTCCCATTCGATGGCTTGGTACGTGTCGCTGGCGGCGTCGTAAATCATCGGATGCGTCAGGCGGCCGGCGTCTTCCAGGTCGTGGTCGCTCCAGGTCAGCAATTCGGTGACGGTGTGCGCGGCGAAGAAGTCGGGCGTGACGCGCTTCTTGGTGGCTTCCCACGTCACCGCCTTGGCCCCGTTTTCACAGAACTGGAAGGTGGACGTGTGAGCCTTGTCGGGCCAGGCGCAGCCGGGGCAATCGAAGCCGTCGGGCTTGTTGGTGCGCAGAAGCAAAACAGGCGCTTCGGCAATGCGCATCTGGTCCGCCACGGCTTGGGCGGTGGCTTTCAGCGCGCCCCAACCGCCTGCGGGGGCGTCGTAGCGTTGGATGCCGGTAAGGTTGCGTGACTTCATGAAAATCTCGGGTCGGGAGGTGTTGCGTGCCGGGTCAGCGGGATAAGTCGGGATAAGTCGGGATAAATCGGGATCAAGCGGAATCACGCGGAATCACGCGGAATCACGCGGATTCAATCGAATTCAAGCGGATTCAGGCCGCGGTGCGCGGGCGGCATCGGCGCTGCGGGCGGCGCGGGCCGCGCAAAAACGATGGGTTACCGCAGAGCCTGCCACAGCCAGGATCATCGGCACCAAAAAACCCTGATCTACACGCGTGAATTCAAGAATCAGCACGATGGCCGTCAGCGGCATGCTCATGGACGACGCCAGAAATGCCGCCGCGCCAACGACGGCATAGGCGCCAGGCGGCCCGTCAGGCCAGGCCAGGCTCCATAGCCCGCCCAGCACAACGGCCATCAAGCCGCCGATGGCGATGCCTGGCGTCAGCAGCCCGCCGGACGCACCTGCGCGCAGCGAACTGGTGGTGATGGCCACCTTCAGCACGAGCAGAATCGCCGCCATGCCTATCGTCAGTTCGCTGCTGAAGCCCAGTTGCGCCGGTCCTTTGCCGTTGCCCAGCAACGCAGGCAGAACCATCGCCAGCCCGCCGATCATGGTGAAATTCAACAAGGCCGTCACGGGCAGCCGCCATCCGCGTGCGGCGCGGCGGCGGGCGGCGGTGGTCAGCCGCACAAAGCCATACGCGGCGCAGCCAAACAGCGGCCCTGTCACGACGGACCAGACGATCAGGCTGGCGCTGACTGACATGTCGGGAACGAGGTATTGGATGTCGTTGCCCAAGCCCGCCCACGCCACCACGGCGCCGATGCAGCAGGTTACCAACGCCAACATGGCGGCGGGCCATGCGAAGGTGCCCAGCAACACTTCCAGCACGAAAAGCGCCGCGCCCAACGGCACGTTGTAGACCGCAGCCAGCCCCGCGCCCGCGCCGCAGGCGACGATCATCCGGTGTTGTTCGGGCGGCAGCCGCAGCCACGCTGCAAGCCGGCTGGCGGCCAGCGCGCCCACTTCTCGCGGAGCGACTTCGCGGCCCAACGGTGAGCCCAGCGCTACGGTGATGATTTGCAGTGTGGCGTGCGCCAGGGTCGTCACGCCAGGCATGCGCAGGGCGGGGTCTTGCACGGCCTGCGTCACGCTGACCAGAGGCCGTCCGTAGCGGTAGATCAGCCACCATCCGCCGCCCGCGATCAGCCCGCACAACATCAAGACACCCAAGCGCCGCTCGCCGCTGGCGGCCTCGACGCCTTCCAGGAAGGTCTCGTGGCTGATGATGTGATCCAGGCTGTAGCCATAGGCCACGTGCTGGACCGCGTGCAACAGCATGCCGAGCAGCATGCCGCCCAGGCCGGCAAGCAGCCCGGTCAGCAGCGCGGCGGCGATAAGGCGGGAGTGGAACTGCGGCGGCTCGGTGGCCGGGGCTTCAGTCATTTCAGGATGGCTCCTGTCCGGGGCGGGCGAATTCGCCCGGGAACGGTTCATGATGAAGCACTGTATGCCAACTGGCGTCAACGAATTGTGAACACGTGACGCTGTTAATACCAATGGATGACGCGGTCATTCCAAATCGAAAGGAGACCGCCAGGCGCGCCCTAGGCGATGGGCCATTTCGGCAGTCGGATCTTGCGGTAAGGCAGGCTGCGCCAGTCCGGGCTGGCGGAACCCGGCGCGGCCACGTACACCACGGCGCGCGCCAGGGGCGCATAGCGGGCGTAGAAATGATGTGCCGATTTCACGACGATGAGCCGTTGCGCGGTCAGATCGCAACCCAGCTGGGTGAAGAGGTCGGTGTGATAGGCCTGCGTGCGCAGCGACACCAGCGCGATCAGGATGCCGTCCGCGTCGACCAGCGCGCAATCACCCAACGCGATTTGCGTATTGGAGTTGCCGGTCATCATCATGTTGGCGTGTGTGGCCACCACGCGGCAGCGCGCGTCGACGGGCGCGCCTGACAGCGGGCCCACCTTTCCGCCAATGCGCAGATCCAGCTCGGCACCCACGCCCGCATCGAACGCGATGCGCGCGGCAACCGGGTCCCACATCGGGCCGAGCGCGGCGTTGCGGATGCCGCGCTCTCGCATGCGCGCCAGCAGATAAGTGGAGTCGCCGGCGGCGCCGCTGCCCGGGTTATCGGACCGGTCGGCCAGCACAATGGGTCCGCCATCGAACGCCAACGCTTCGTCCAGCGCTTCATCCACGCTGCGGTACGGCACCATCAGCTGTTCACGCATGCCGATCAGGTCGTCGGCAAGCGTGCGCGCAAGCGTCTGCGCGCGGGCCGCATCGCCGTCGGCATAGACCAGCACCTTCGTACCCATCTCTGGCACATCGCCCGTGGCGAAACCCTGCGCCACCGAGATGGACAGAATGCCGTCGCGCCCTTCCAGCGCCTTGATGCGGCTGACGAAGCTGCGTGCCGGCTCGCGCGTGGTGTGCATGGGCACGACCATGTCGCAATCCGCCAGGGCGGGCGCCGGGTGCTGCTGGCGCAGGTGCGCTGCGTGGCACAGGTCCACGAGTTCACAGGCGCGCTCGTAGACGTCGATGTGCGGATACTCCTTGAACAGGACCAGCACCGTCGCCTGCTCCACCATCAGCGGCGTCAGGTGCGCGTGCGGGTCCAGCTCGGCGCCCACGATGACATCGGGGCCGACCAGCGCTCGCACGCGTTGCAGGATGTCGCCTTCGCAGTCGTCGTAGCCATCGGCCACCATGGCGCCATGCAGGCCCAGCAGCACCATGTCCACCGGCAGCGCGGCGCGCAGGTCGGCAAGCAGCTCGTCGCGCAGGGTTTCATAGGCGGCGCGTGTGGTGGTGCCGCCCGGCTGCGCCGAGGCCACCAAGCCTTCGATGACGGTCCATCCATATTCATCCGCGCGTTGGCGCGCAACCCACAAGGGGCCGCCGTAGAACGTCATGTGATCGGGGTGCGTGCCGGCAGGAAGATACTCGCGCGACGTGAAGGCGGCCAAGCCGGTTGGCAACGGCGAAAAGGTATTGGTTTCAGTGGCGAGTGCGCCGGTGAAGATACGCATGAGACGGCTCCAAGGCGCGCGCGGCGCCCGTTCAGGGTTGAAACGGCGCGGCGTCGATGGGCAAGGCGCTGCCGCTCATTTGCGCGGTCAACAAGGCCGCGCTGCCGCAGGCCAGCGTGAAGCCCAACGCGCCTTGGCCGATGTTCAGCCACAGGTTGCTGGCGGCGCGGCTCTTGCCAATAAGCGGCTTGCTGGTTGGCGTGGCGGGGCGCACGCCCGCCCAAGCCAACGCGCGCGTCAGGTCCAGCCGGGGAAACGCTTCACCGACCTGTCGCCGCAACGTCGCCAGCCGCGATGCGTCAACGTCCGCGTGCTTGGCGCCGATGTCCACCATGGCTGCGATGCGCAGCACATTGCCCAGGCGCGCGTAAACGATGCGCCGTTCGTAGTCGGTGACGCTGATGGCCGGGATATCGGCGGTGTCGGCGGTGATCGGCACGCTCAGGCTGTAGCCCTTGAGCGGGTAGAGCGGCACGCGCTGGCCCAACGCCGCCAGCAGCGGCCGGCTGCCGATGCCGGAAGCCACGACGAACGCATCCGCCTGCACGTCACCCGTTTGAGTCTGCGCGGCGACGATGCGGCCGCGTTCGCGCCGCAAGCCTTGCACGCGGGTGTTCATGTGGACGCTTACGTTCCCCGCGCTGTGCAGCCGCTGGAATAGCGCACCGGTAAAGCGATGACAGTCGGCCGTTTCTTCGCTGGGGGTATAGACGGCGCCCGCAATACGCGCGCCCATGCCGGCAAGGGCGGGCTCGGCCGCCAGCGTCTCGTCACGCGAGAGCACGCGCTGGTCGGTGCCGTGCTCGGCCTGGTAGCGCACCAGCGCGGCGGCTTTTTCCAATTGCGCGGCATCGCGGTACACGATGAGCTTGCCGGTTCGGGACAAGCCGAAATCCATGGGCGCTTCCGCCAGCAAGGCGTGCAAGGTGTCGCGGCTGAGATAAGACAGCGATAGCAATTGCGCGGTGGATGCGCGCGACACCGATGCGCGGCATGCCCGCAAAAATCCCGCCAGCCAGAACCATTGCGACGGGTCGAAGCGATAGCGCAATCGCAGCGGCGAATCGCGCCGGAACAACCAGCCCGGCATGTCCGCCAATGCGCCCGGGCCGGCAAGCGGCGCCACATAGCTATAGCTGAGCTGCCCGCCGTTGGCGAAGCTGCTGCCCAGCGCCGGCTCCGCGCGTTCGTCCACCAGCGTGACCTCGTGGCCCGCCCGCGATAACAGGTGCGCCGTCGTAACGCCGACCACGCCCGCCCCAATTACGCATACCCGCATGACTCGCCTCGTAGGTTCAGGTAGGGCACGATTCTGAGCCGCGTGTGTGTGGCTGAGCAAATTCCAAAACACGCGCTATCCATAACCTTGCGATATGTGTGTGGCGACGCGTTGCCGCCCTATCGTTTTCCCTAGCGCAGGCACATCTCTGGGGCATTTCCCCCGCTTTTTTCCCGAAAAACGCGCACACCATAACCTTGGGTTATCCATAGCCGCACGTTAGCTATTTGTGCCGCGGGTGCCCGGCCGCCGATGATCCGCATACGGAACGCAGCGCCACCTTGTTGAACAGGCAGGCGATGACGGATAACCGGCCTATACAAGGGGAAATGATGACGTCTTACCGGATCGCCGCGCGTGCCGCGGCGCTTGCGCCAGCCTGTCCGGGAGCGCAGCCATGAAGGTCTTCAGCGCCGGTCTTGGCACCGAGACCAACACCTTCGCGCCCATGCCCACCAGTCTTGCCGCCTTTCAAGAGCGCGACTACTACCCGGCGGGCACGCACCCCGATTCCGTCACCTTCGCAGGCGCGCCGCTCTATGTGGCGCGTTTGCAGGGCCGCGAAGCCGGCTGGACGCTGGTGGAAGGGTTGGTCGCTTCGGCACAACCGGGGGGCAACACGACGCGCGCCGCCTACGAAACCTTGCGCGACCAAATTCTGTCGGACCTGCGCGCCGCGCTGCCCGTGGACATGGTGCTGCTGGGCCTGCATGGCGCCATGGTGGCCGATGGCTACGACGACTGCGAAGGCGACATCCTGCAACGCGTACGTGCGCTGGTCGGCCCCGATGTCGTCGTGGGCGCCGAGCTGGACCCGCACGCGCACCTGACGCCGCTGATGGTGGAACAGGCGACGGTGCTGGTGCTGTTCAAGGAATATCCGCACACCGACATCCGCGAACGCGCAGAAGACCTGCTGGCCTTGTGCCTGGACGCGCACGCCCGCCGCACGCGGCCTGTGGCGGCGCTGGTCGACTGCCAGATGATCGTGCCCATGCACACCACGCGCGAACCGGCGCGTGGCTTTGTTAGCCGCATCAAGGCGCTGGAAGGGCGCGACGGCATTCTGTCGATCTCGGCCGCGCAAGGCTTCGCCACCGGTGACGTGCCCGAGATGGGCACCAAGGTGCTGGTCTATGCAGACGGTGATGCGGCCGCGGCGCAAACGCTTGCGCGCACGCTCGCCGACGAATTGATCGGCATGCGTGAACAACTGATGGTGCCTTACCGCAGCGTGGATGAAGCGTTGGACGAAGCGCTGGCGTTCGATGGCGGCCCGGTGGTGTTGGCCGACCGGCCCGATAACCCGGGCAGCGGCGCGCCGGGCGACGCCACCTTCGTGTTGCGCCGCATGCTTGAGCGCGGCATCACGAATGCGGCGCTGGGGCCCATGTGGGACCCGGTTGCCGCGCGCATCGCGTTCGATGCGGGCGTGGGCGCCGAGCTGGCCCTGCGCATCGGCGGCAAGGTCGGCCCGCTATCGGGTGACCCCGTCGACCTGCGTTGCACGGTGCTTGCCGTGCAGTCCGAAATGGTGATGACCGGCCTGTCTGGCGCGCCCGCGCCGATGGGCGACTGCGTGCTGGTCGAGGCGCAGGGCATCCAGATCGTGCTGACTTCCGTGCGTAACCAGGCCATCAATATGGATCTTTTCACGCAGCTGGAATGCGATCTGGCGGCCAAGAAGATCATCGTGGTCAAGTCCGCGCAGCACTTCCACGCGTCGTTCTCCAAAGTGGCGCGCCACATCATCTATGTGGGCGGCAAAGGCGTTGCGACGCCGGATTGGAAGACGCTGACGTATCGCAACATCCGGCTGCCGAAGTGGCCGCTTTAAGATCCTGCCGGCGCGAAGCCGCCGGCGAATCCACCAATTTGATGGGAGCCTAGTGCGATGAAAAACCGCCTGCTTTGCCTGTTCTCGACGACGACGCTGGCGCTGGCCTGCACCCTGGGTGCGGCAACCGCGCACGCGCAAGCCAATACGTCGCCCAAGACGTTGCGCATCGTGCCACACGCCGATCTGAAGGTGCTGGACCCCACCTTCACCACCGCCTACATCACGCGCAACTTCGGCTACATGGTCTACGACACGCTGTTCGCGATGGATACGCACAGCAAGCCGCAGCCGCAGATGGTTGAGAAGTACGAGGCCAGCGACGACAAGAAGACGTGGACGTTCACGCTTCTGCCCGGCTTGAAATTCAGCGACGGCCAGCCGCTGACCACGGCGGATGTCATCGCGTCGCTGGAACGCTGGTCGGCCCGCGACAACATCGGGCAGGCCATCACGCGCGCCGGCGGCAAATGGGAAGCGCTGGACGACACGCGCTTCAAGCTGACGCTGACCCAGCCCTTCGACATGGTGCTGGACGGCTTGGCGAAGGTGTCCAGCTACCCCGCGTTCATCCTGCCCAAGCGCCTGGCGTCGCAGCCGGCGACCCGCCCGTTGACCGAAGTGGTGGGCTCTGGCCCTTACGTGTTCAAGCGCGATGAATGGGTGCCGGGCAGCAAGATCGTGTTCGAAAAGAACCCGCACTACATCGGCCCCAAGGCGCCCGCAGACGGACTCGCAGGCGACAAGACGCCGCACATTGGCCGCGTGGAATGGCGCGTGCTGCCTGACTCCAACAGCGCAACGGCCGCACTGACCAACGGCGAAGTCGACATGATCGAGCAGGCGCCCGCCGATTACATCGACGCACTGCGCGCCAACAAGAACGTGAAGATCGGCGTGCTGGAACGCGCTCAGGGCTACATCATCCTGAACCAATCCATGCCGCCGTTTGACAACCCGAAGGCGCGCCAAGCCATTGCGCATCTGGTGGATCAAGACAAGTTCACGGCCGCCATGGGCTACCCGGACGACTTGCGCATGAAGTACTGCGCCACGGTCTTCATCTGCGGCGGCCCCAACGACAGCACGGCCGGCGCGGCGCCTTACGCCAAACCCGACCCGGCGCTGGCCAAGAAGCTGCTGGCCGAAGCGGGCTACAAGGGCGAGAAGCTGGCGATTCTGCTGCCGACCGATCTGGCCTATCTGAATTCCGCCACGCTGGTCGCCATTCAGGCCTTGCAGGACATCGGCGTCAACCTGGACATTCAGTCGATGGACTGGGCCACGCTGACCGCCCGCCGCGCCCGCAAAGAAACGCTGGACAAAGGCGGCTGGAACATCTTCCTGTCGGCGGCCTCCGAGTTCAACGTGGACTCGCCCATCAGCAACACGTATCTGGGCGCGGTGTGCGGCAACAGCCTGCCGGGCTGGCCGTGCGACAAGAAGCTGGATGAGCTGCGCGAGCAGTGGATTTCCGCCACCAGTTCGGACGAGCGCAAGCGCGTGCTGGATCAGTTCCAGGAACGCGTCTACGAAGTCTTCCCCGTGATTTCCATCGGCCAGTATTCGCGCGCTTTCGCCGCGCATAACAGCCTGAAGCACGCGGACAAGATCTGGAGCTTGCCGAACCTTTGGGTGCTGGACAAGTAGTCCGCCGCCGTTACCGATACGCGAGACAACTATGGGTTACATCATTCGGCGCGTGCTGGCCATCGTGCCTGTCATGGCGGTGGTGGCAGTGATCGTCTTCCTGCTCATCCACCTGTCGCCCGGCGACCCGGCGGCGTTGATTGCCGGCGACTTCGCCACTGCCGAGGACATCGCCAAGCTGCACACGGCGCTGGGCCTGGACGAGCCTCTGTGGCGCCAGTTTGGCCTGTGGGCGGCCAAGCTGATGCAGGGCGATCTTGGCACCTCCATCTTCACTCAGGTGCCGGTGACGCAGCTGTTGTCGCAGCGGGTGGAACCCACGTTGTCGATTGCCGCCATCACGATGCTGGTGTCGATTCTGGTGGCGGTGCCGCTGGGCGTGCTGGCGGCCTACCGCGCCGGCACCTGGATCGACCGCCTGGTCATGCTGTTCGCGGTGCTGGCGTTTTCGTTGCCGGTGTTTCTGGTGGGCTACCTGCTGATTTACGGCTTTGCCGTCAAGTTGCAGTGGCTGCCGGTGCAGGGCTACGTCAGTTTGTCCCAAGGCGTCGGGCCGTGGCTGCGCAACCTGACCTTGCCGTGCATCAACCTGGCATTGGTGTACATCGCGCTCATCACGCGCATGACGCGGGCGACGGTCGTCGAAGTGCTGCACGAAGACTACATCCGCACGGCGCGCGCCAAAGGCCTGGCGGTGCTGCCGGTGCTGGAGCACGCGCTGCGCAATGCCGCCATTCCCATTGCGACAACGGTGGGCGTGGGCATCGCGCTGCTAATTGGCGGCGTGGTCGTGACCGAAACCGTGTTTGCCATTCCGGGTATTGGCCGGCTGGTGATCGACGCCGTTCAGCATCATGACTATCCGGTGATCCAGAGCGTGCTGCTGATTTCGGCCGGCGCCTACGTGCTGATCAATCTGTTGATCGACCTCAGCTACCGGCTGTTCGATCCGCGTATCCGCTATTGACCCGCCGCGGGAGAACACCATGTCTGATAATTCCCTTTCCAACGCTGCGGCCCCCGCGCCCGCAGCGCCCATTCTGCTGCACGAGGCCTTGACGGCCAGCGGCCGGCGCTGGCGCTGGGTGCGCAAGCATCCCACGCTGATCATTGGCTTGGTGCTGCTGCTGATCGTGGCGGGCCTGTCGATTGCCGCGCCGTGGATCGCCACGCACAACCCCATCACCATCAACCCCTTGCAGCGCTTGAAGCCGCCGTCGGCGCAGCACTATTTCGGCACCGACGCGATGGGCCGCGATGTGTTCAGCCGCGTCGTGTGGGGCGGGCGCGTGTCGCTTGTGGTGGCGATTGTGGTGGCGCTGGTGGCCACGCTGTTGGGCGTGGTGCTGGGGCTCTTGGCCGGCTTTGTGCGCTGGGCCGACGCCATCATCATGCGCATCATGGACGGCATGATGGCCATCCCCGACATCCTGCTGGCCATCGCCTTGATGGCGGTGATACGCGCCAGCCTTACGACGGTGATCATCGCCATTGCGATTCCGCAGGTGCCGCGTGTGGTGCGGCTGGTGCGTTCGCTGGCGCTGACGCTGCGCGAACAGCTGTACGTGGAAGCGGCGCACGCCATCGGCACGCGTCTGCCGGTGATCCTGCGCCGGCATGTGTTGCCGAACATGGTGACGCCGCTGGTGGTGCAGGCCACGTTCATCGCGGCCACCGCCGTGCTGACCGAAGCGGTCTTGTCGTTCCTGGGCGTCGGCGTGCCGGCGCAGGTGCCCAGCTGGGGCAACATGATGGCCGACGCGCGCAACTATGTGGCCGTGGCGTTCTACACCATCCTGTACCCGGGCATTCTGCTGGCCATCACCGTGCTGGCGATCAACCTGATGGGTGACGGCCTGCGCGATGCGCTGGACCCGCGCCTGACCAACCAACGCTAGGAGGACGCCATGGCCCTATCCCCCGCCACCGCCGTCGCCCCTGGCGACGTGCTGCTTGAAGTTGATAATCTGCGCACGTACTTCGATACCGTTTCCGGCACCGTCCGGTCGGTTGACGGTGTGTCGTATCAAGTCCAGGCCGGCCGCACGCTAGGCGTGGTCGGTGAGTCCGGCTGCGGCAAGAGCGTGACGGCGCTGTCGATTCTGCGTCTGGTGCCGACGCCGCCGGGGCGGTTCGCCGGCGGACAAATTCGTTATCGCGGCACCGACCTGCTCAGCCTCACGGAAAAGCAGATGCGCCAGATTCGCGGCAACCGCATCTCGATGATCTTCCAGGAACCGATGACGTCGCTGAACCCGGTGCTGACCGTGGGGCGGCAGATTGCCGAGACGGTGATGGTGCACCAGAAGCTGGGCCGCCGCGACGCGTACCGGCGCGCCGAAGAGATGCTGCGCCTGGTGCAGATCGCCGAGCCGGAACGCCGGGTGCATGAGTACCCGTATCAGTTGTCGGGCGGCATGCGGCAGCGGGTGATGATTGCGCTGGCGCTGGCCTGCAACCCCGAAGTGCTGATTGCGGATGAACCCACGACCGCGCTGGACGTGACCATCCAGGCGCAGATCATCGACCTGCTGCGCAACTTGCAGAAGACGCTGGGCATGGGCATCGTGCTGATCACGCACGACCTGGGCGTGGTGGCGGAATGCTGCGACCGGGTTGCGGTGATGTACGCGGGGCGCAAGGTCGAGGAAGCCTCGGTGACGGAATTGTTCGACACGCCGTTGCATCCCTACACACGCGCGCTGATGGGGTCGATGCCGTCGATGAATGCGTCCACGCAGCGCCTGGCGGAGATTCCCGGCATGGTGCCCGCGCCCAGCGAGTTGGGCAAAGGCTGTAGTTTCGCGCCGCGTTGCACCTACGCCACCGAGCGCTGCCGGATCGAAGCGCCCGAGCTGTCGTCGCACGGCGCGGATCATGTGGTGGCCTGCCATGAGGTGGCGCGCGTGCTGGCGCAGCCTGCTCTGCAAACCCTGTCGTCCCCTGCCAACCCTGCCGCCCTGAATGGAGTGCAAGCATGAGCGCCCTGACGCAACAACCGGCGCCGGCTTCGCCTTTGCTCGAAGTCCGCGACTTGAAGATGCACTACCCCGGCGCGGGCGGCTGGTTCAAGCCGCGCCGCAAGGTCATCCAGGCGGTGGATGGCGTGTCGTTCAATGTGGCGCGGGGCGAAACGCTGGCGCTGGTTGGTGAGTCCGGCTGCGGCAAGACGACCACCGGCAAATCCGTCTTGCGGCTGATTCAGCCGACATCCGGCTCGGTCAAACTGGAGGGCGAAGAAATTCTGGCGCTGACGCCGGAGCAGATGCGCAACCGGCGGCGCGACATGCAGATCATTTTCCAAGACCCCTACGCGTCGTTGAACCCGCGCATGACCGCGGGCGACATCGTGGGCGAGCCGCTGCGCAATTATCCGATGCCCGGCGGCCGTGCCCGCGTGGACGAACTGGCCTGGCTGTTCGGCAAGGTCGGGCTGCGTCCGGAAGCCATGAAGAAATTTCCGCACGAATTTTCGGGCGGGCAGCGGCAGCGGCTGGGCATTGCGCGGGCGCTGGCGCTGCGGCCCAAGCTGATCGTGTGCGATGAACCGGTATCGGCGTTGGATGTGTCGGTGCAGGCGCAGGTGATCAACTTGCTGATGGACTTGCAACAAGAGATGGGCATCGCCTATCTCTTCGTGGCGCACGACCTGGCCGTGGTGCGCCACATCAGCCACCGCGTGGCCGTGATGTATCTGGGCCGCATTGTTGAAGTGGCTGACCGCGATACGCTGTTCTCGCAGCCGCGGCATCCCTATACCGAGATCCTGCTGTCTGCCGTGCCCGTGCCCAACCCGCACAAGCCCGCGCAGCGAAAGCTGCTGCAAGGCGATCCGCCCAGCCCTGCGAACCCGCCCAGCGGTTGCCGCTTTCATACGCGCTGCCCGCTGGCGCAGCCCATCTGCCGCGAGACGCAGCCCGCGCTGACCGAACGGCCCGTTGCATCGGCCACGGGTCAGCAATGGGTGGCGTGCCATTTCCGATGAACCGGCCGGGCTTGCTGGCGGGGCCATTGCCCGATGGCGACGCGGTGTTCGGGCAGCCGGTCGCCGCGTTGCAAGCGGCGATGGCGGCGGGCAGCTTGACTGCGGCCGATCTGGTGCGCGCCTATCTGGCGCGCATCGCCGCTTATGACCCGCACGGGCCTGCGCTCAATGCCGTGCTGGCGATCAATCCGCACGCCGCGGACGAAGCCGCATTGCGCGACGCAGAGCGGCGCGCGGGGCAGCGGCGTGGCCCGCTGCACGGCATTCCTGTTCTGATCAAAGACAACATCGACGTCGTGGGCATGCCCGCCACCGCTGGCTCGCGGGCCTTGGCGCAACGGCGGCCCGAGCACGATGCGGACGTCGTGCAGCGCTTGCGTAACGCCGGCGCCATCGTGCTGGGCAAGACCACGCTGCACGAGCTGGCTTGCGGCGTCACCAATGTGTCGTCCTTGTCTGGCCGGACGCGCAACGCGTATGACGCGGCGCGCGTGCCGGGCGGGTCCAGCGGGGGCAGCGCGGTAGCGGTGGCCTCAAGCTTTGCGGCGGTGGCGATCGGCAGCGACACCAGCGGTTCCATCCGCATCCCGGCCGCATTCAACCAAGTGTGGGGCTTGCGTCCGACGGCGGGCCGTTGCAGCACCGCAGGCGTGGTGCCGCTGTCGCCTACGCTGGATACCGTAGGGCCGATGGCGCGGTGCGCGGATGATCTGGCGGTCTTGTGGTCAGTGATGGCGGGGCCGGATGCGGGAACCGCGAGCGCGCCTCGGGCCGGTTCGCCGTGGCGCATCGGCATGCTTGATGCGCTTTACGGCGGCGCGGAGCAAGAGCGCGACGTGTCTGATCACGTGCGCGCCGCCTTGACGCGCATGCAGGCGAACGGCGCGCAGGTTCAGCCCGTGTCGATGGCGTTGGATGATGCGCGGCTGGCGGCCGCGAATGTCACCGGCTACGAGTTCCGCGATGCGCTTGCCGAATGTCTGCGCGATGCCGGGTTGCCGGTGCGCAGCCTGGACGACATCCTGGACGGCGCGTATCCGCACCCGGAAGTCATGGCGATTTTGCGCGAGCGCAATGCCGTGCGCGATGCGGACGGCAGCGCACGTCAAGCCGCGCTTGACCGTGCGCACGCGATTCGCGCGGACGTCTTGGCGGCGCTGGCATCGGGGTCGCTGGACATGTTGGCCTACCCCAGCGTGCGCGGCGCGCCCGTGCTATTGGGCGAGCCGCAACGCGGCGGCAATGGCTTGCTGGCCGCCGTAACGGGCTTGCCGGCGTTGAGTGTGCCGATCGGGTTTACGCCAGGCGGCATTCCGGTCGGCTTGGAGCTGCTAGGCGCGGCGGGCAGCGAAGCGATGCTGATCCAAGCCGCGCGTGGCTTGGATCAGGGTGCAGGCGCCGGCAATGCTTGCCGGTCTGCCGCCCATGCCAGCAACGCGTGATCCTGATCCGGGCGTGCGACCCATTGCACGCCGACGGGCAGGCCGCTGGCGGTCTTGCCCGTAGGCACGTGCAGCGCAGGCCAGCCCAGCAGCGACCAGACGCGGTTGAACACCGACGACCCTGTCGACTGCAAGCCTTCCGGCGCGGGGCCGGGCGCGCTGGGCGTGAGGATGACGTCAACGTCGGCAAAGCGTTCCAGCCAATCCCGCGCCAGGCGGTCGCGCGTCTGCTGGCATTGCACGTACTCCGCGTAAGGAATCGCCAAGCCCAGCGTCACCGCATCCCGCAAAGCAGGCGATAACTGGTCCGCCTGCGGGCTGTGCGCGACCGGCAGCATGGCGCGCGCCAGTTCGGCGTGCATGATGCGCGAGTGCAAGTGCAAAAGTTCTTTCAGGTCGGCGTCGTATCCGGGCGTGAAGAGGGTAGCGCCCTGCTGACGCAAGCGCGTTGCCTCGTCTTCCAGCGCTTGCCGCGATGCGGATTCCAGCGTCCCGATGCCGTCACAAACGAGCACGGCAACGCGCGGCGCGCGCGTGGGAACACTCAACGGCGCGCGCGTGGGCGCAACCCGCGGCGCGCCCTGAGGCAGCAACACCGACGCCACGGTTTGACATTGCGCCACCGTGCGGCTGAACCAGCCGATGGTGTCGAGCGAATCGCATAGCACCGTCATCCCTTGCCGGTGCACGCGGCCGAAGGTGGGCTTGAAGCCCACCACGCCGCAGAACGCCGCCGGACGGATCATGGACCCGCCGGTTTGTGTGCCCAAGGCGAAATCGACCATACCAGCGGCGACGGCGGCCGCCGAACCGCTGGATGAGCCGCCGGGCGTGTGCGAGGCCCGGTGAGGGTTGCGGGTGGGCCCGGGTGACACGTACGCGAATTCCGCCGTGACCGTCTTGCCGATGGGAACCGCACCGGCCGCGCGCAGCTGCGCGACGCAGCTGGCGTCCCACCGCGCGGGGTCGGAAGACGTGGCGGGCGAGCCGCAACGTGTGGGCATACCGGCCACGTCAATCACATCCTTGACGCCGAATCCCACGCCCGCCAGCGCACCCGTGGCGGGCGCCGCATCGTAGGGCTCGGCCAGCCATGCCCAGGCTTGGATGGCGTCGTCCCGCTCCGTGCTGCGAGACCATGCGGCGTGCGCTTTCCGCATCATTGAACCTGGATCTGCTTGTGGCGGATCAGTTGCGTCCAGCGCTCGCTTTCGCTGGCGATGAAGGCGCTGAACTGTTCAGGCGTGCCGCCTGCAACTTCACCCCCTTGTGATTCGACGACGTCGCGGTACTGCTTGTCTTGCAGCGCGCGGTTGATGTGTTCGTTCAGCGTCTTGATCACATCGGGCGGTGTGCCGGCAGGCGCGACCACGCCGAACCAATTCGATACCACCATGTTTGGCAGGCCCAGTTCCTTGAACGTCGGCACATCGGGCAGGCCCGGCACGCGCTTGTCGGCCGCAACGGCAAGCATCTTGATGCGCGGCGTGGCGCCGGTGGCATGCGGCAGGAACAGGCTGGGCAGTTCGATGTAGAAGTCCACATTGCCGGCGATCAAGTCATTGACCGCGGGCGCGCCGCCTCGGTACGGCACGTGGGTGGCGTTCATGCCGGCCTGCTCCTTGAACAATTCGGTGCTCAGGTGCGAAGCGCTGCCCGCGCCGGTAGAGGCGTAGTTCAGCTTTTCCGGATTGCGCTTGGCGTCATCAATCAGCGCGGCCGGATTGGCGTAGGGCGACTTGTCGTTCACGCCCAGCGCCATCGGCCCCCGTTCAATCAGGGCGATGGGCGCCAAGTCCCGTGCCGGATCGAAAGGCATGGTGTAGAGCGCCTTGTTGACGGCGAGCGGCGCGAAGTTGCCCAGGCCGATGGTGTAGCCGTCGGGCTTGGCGGTGGCGATTTGCCCGGTGCCGATATTGCCGCTTGCGCCCGGCTTGTTGTCCACCACGACGGGTACGCCGAGTGAGTCGCTCAGCTTCTGGGCCAACTGGCGCGAGCGCGTGTCCGAACTGCCGCCTGCGGCGTAAGGCACGATGAATTTGATTGCCTGCGTGGGATACGCGGCTTGCGCGTGGGCGCTGGCCGAGGCCAGCGACAGGCTGGCGGCAAAGGCGCCGGCCAGCAGTTTGATGGTTGCGGTTGTCGTACCCATGGCACTCCCCTGATGGTCAGGGGAATTCCCCTGCTGTTGATTTGTCAGCGCATAGTAGGAAGCGGCGATTAGGTTGTCTAATACCTTATTCTCTTGTTATTGATTCTTCAGGAAAATAAATGCTGATCGACAGCCGATTGCTTCAGGTCTTTGCCGTGGTGGCCGAAGAGTTGCATTTTGGCCGCGCGGCGCAGCGGCTGCACCTGAGCCAGCCGCCATTGAGCCAAAGCGTGCGCAAGCTGGAAGAGGCATTGGGCGTGCAGCTGCTTGAGCGCACGACCCGCTCGGTCAGGCTGACGTCGGCGGGCGCTGAACTGCAACGCCGTATTCAGAAGATGGCGGTGGAACACGAGGCCACGCTACGCCATGTGCGCCAGGCGGCGCGGGGCGATGCGGGCCAGTTGACCATCGGCTTGACGCCGAGTGCGGCGTACTCAAACGTGCCGCAAGCGCTGTTTGCATTCCGCCAGCGCTATCCCGGCGTGATGCTGGACTTGCAAGAAATGAACTCCAGCGACATGCCCGATGCGCTGCATCAGCGCCGCCTGGACCTGGCGTTACTGCGGCCGCCTTTCGCCGATGCCGACCTGGCGCCGGTGCCGCTGTATGCCGAGCCGATGGTGCTGGCATTGCGCAACGATCACCCGCTGGCGGCCAAGCGCTGGGTAACGATGGCGCAGGTGCTGGAGTTGCCGCTGGTGGGTTATGCACGCGACCGCTCGCGTTACTTCAGCCAGGTGTTGCGGCAAATGATCGAAGCGGCGGGCAAGCCGGCCAACATCGTGCAGGAAAGCATGATTCCCACGATTCTGACCTTGGTCGAAGCGGGTTTTGGCGCAGCGGTGGTGCCGGCCTCGCTTGCGCGGATGCGCATGGACATCCTGGCTTACGTTGGTATTCGCGGGCCGGGCGCGTTTCGCGCAGAACTGGCCGCCGCCCGCCATCCGGATAATCCGAATCCGTTGATCGACGCGTTTGTGGCGATCATGCGGGAGAGCCCCGATAAACGCTTGGCCGGGGCGCGCGGCGGCCGCGCCGCTTAATCCCAAACCGCCGCCAACCCGTCCGGGCTGACTTCGCGGCCGTTCCTTTCCAGCGCAGCGATCTGCGCCATGTCTTCGCTCGTCAGCCGCAGTTGCTGCGCGAGCAGATTGCTGGCCAGGTTGTCGCGCTTGGTCGACGACGGGATCACCGAATACCCCAATTGCAAGGCCCAGGCCAGCGCCACTTGCGCAGGCGTGGCGTTGTGGCGGCTGGCGATCTGCTGGATGACGGGGTCTTTCAGCACCTTGCCGTAGGCGAGCGTCATGTAGGACGTTACATGGATGCCTTGTTCCTTCAGAAACGCGGTCAGTGCGGCGTTCTGCAGATAGGGGCTGAGTTCGATCTGGTTGGTGGCAATGGCGTCGCGGCCCACGGCGGCGATGGCGGCGCGGGTTTCAGCGATGGGGAAGTTCGAGATACCGATCTGGCGGGTCAGGCCCTGCGACTTGGCGTCGGCCAACGCGGTCATGAATTCGTCGACGGATACGCCGTTGCCGGGCGCGGGCCAATGAATGAGCGTCAGATCGACGTAGTCGGTACGCAGTTTCGTCAGGCTGTCGCGCAGGCTCGCGGCAAGCTTGGCCTGTGAATAGTTCGGCACCCAGATCTTGGTGGTGATGAACAGGTCTTTGCGCGCCACGCCGGACTCGGCGATGGCCTGGCCCACTTCGGCCTCGTTCTCGTAGATTTGCGCGGTGTCGATCGCGCGGTAGCCGACGTCCAGCGCGTTGCGTACCGAGTCGATGACGACCTGGCCTTGCAAGCGGAACGTGCCGACGCCAAATGCGGGAATGCTCATGTAAAACTCCGGAGAAGATTCGGGGGGCCAGGCGCTTTCGGCGTGGGAATGACGCTAGTGTGCCCGCGAGATACTTGATGAAAAAGCCCGGTATTGGCGAAAGACTTTTGATATAACGTCAAATATGAAAACCACTCTCGACGAAATGCAGGTCTTTATTGCGGTCGTGGACAGCGGGTCCATCACCGCTGCCGCCGACGTGCTGGGGCAGACCATTTCCGCCACCAGCCGCACGATGAGCCGGCTGGAAGAGAAGCTGCAGACGACGCTGATGCGCCGCACCACGCGCCGGCTTGAGCTCACCGAAGAAGGCAAGACCTATCTGGAGCAGGTGCGGCGCATCATCGCGTCGGTGGAAGAAACCGAAGAACTCATGAACGTGCGCCGCAATCAGCCGGCGGGCCTGCTGCGTGTGGATGCGGCGTCGCCCTTCATGCTGCATGTGATTGCGCCGCTGGTGCCCGGTTACCGCAAGCGCTATCCGCAGGTGGAGCTGGAGCTCAACAGCAACGAGGGCAACATTGACTTGCTTGAGCGCCGCACGGATCTGGCGATACGCATCGGACGGCTGAAGGATTCTTCGCTGCATGCGGTGCTGTTGGGCCACAGCCGCGTGCGCGTGCTGGCCAGCCCCGGCTATCTGGCGGCGCATGGCACGCCGAAGCGCGTGGCCGATCTGGCGTCGCATACGCTGCTGGGTTTTTCGCAGCTGGAATCGCTGAATGAATGGCCGCTGCTGGAGGCCGATGGGCAGGCCCTGCATGTGAAACCCGCCGTGCGCGCCTTCAGCGGTGAAACCTTGCGGCAGCTGGCGTTAAACGATGGCGGCGTTGTGTGCCTGTCGGATTTCATGACGCGCGGCGACCGCAAGGCGGGCACGTTGCAGCAACTGCTGGTCAAGCAGACGCAGGATGTCAGGCAACCGATCAACGCGGTGTATTACCGCAACACGGCGATATCGTCGCGCATCAAGTCGTTCATTGATTACGTGGTGCAGGCCGTGGGGCCGGACGGATTCGCCGAATAACCCCCCACGGTGAGAGATGTGTCCAATGGAGACAAGGGCGTCTCGGGTGAAAAGGGCAAACGTATACTGCCCCCGTTTTTATTCTTACCGCCCCAGACACCCCATGAGCATCTTTTCCCGTTTCTTTGGCCGCAAGGAAGAATCCGCCGACGCCCGTGCGCTGGCGGCCAACCCCGCCATCGAGAACCCGCTGAGCCTGCAAGTGTTGTTCGCTGCGCCCTTGGCCGTGACCGAAGACACGCTGGCGGCTGCCTTGCGCGGCTATCACCCGTCGATGAGCGATGCGCGCGCAGAAGTTGCGCCGGACATGCCGGAGTTCCTGGGCCTGGTCGGCTGGGGCAAGCATGTGGTGCGGCTGGTGGGTTTCAATGCGCCCTATCCCAAGGACGCGCTGGAAATGTGCGTGGCGCCGGCGCATTACCCGGCCCCGGTGAAAGAAGAAATTCGCGCGCACGCCAGCCATCTCATCCTGTACTACGCGGGCTTTGAAGAAGACGTGCTGGAGCAATACGTGGCGCTGGCTGCGGTGGCGGGCGCGCTGACGGGCTTCAAGGCGATGGCGGTGATGAACGAACACGCGCATACGTCGTTGCCGGCGGGCGTGTTCGATGGCGAATCGCTGGGTGAAGAAAGCCTGGACCTCTTGCGCACGCTGCCGTTGACGATGCTGTATTGCGGCTTCGTGAAGTACGAAGTCGAAGGCGTGGAAGGCGTGTGGATGCGCACCTATGGCGCCGACCAATTCGGCCTGCCCGACTTCGCCGCGCTGGCCCAGGGCCACCACGAAGGCGAGTACTACTCGGACATCTTCAACAATATCCTGGGCTACATGCGCGACAGCGGCGCTGAGCTGGCTGCCGGGCATACGATGCAGATCGGCGAGAACGCCTATATGAAGTTGCGCGCGCCCGCCCAGGAAGAGTATTACCTGGACGGGCCCGGCGTGGTGCTGGTGGCCGAGATCATCACGGCCGACGAGATCAACGCGCCGGAGTAAGCGCCACGCCGCGGCGCGCGCCCGGCCACACGCGCATGCCCAGCGCCAAGGCCGCCGCGCCTGCCGCCACCACGGTGACGCCCGTCCAGCCCCAGTGCGCCAGCGCCAGGCTGCCCAAGGCACCCCCTGCCGCCATGCCGATGAACACGCCCGTCATCAGGATGGCGTTAAGACGGCTGCGCGCCGCAGGGTCGATGCCGTAGACGATGCTTTGATGCGCGATCAGCGAGGTCTGGATGCCCAGGTCAAAGCCGATGGCGCTGCCCGCAATCAACCACAGCGCGGCATGCGGCGACAGGAACGGCAGGAAGATCATCGCGGCAAACGACACCATCGTCAGCCCCGCGCCCAGGCTGGCCACGGCCAGCGGGCCGCGGGTGTCGGCGACGCGGCCAGCCAGCGGCGCGGCCAGTGCGCCGGCTGCACCCGCCAGACCGAACGCGCCCGCCGCGCCTGCACCCAAGTGAAACGGTGCGCCATGCAGCATCACCGCCAACGTCGACCAGAACGCGCTGAAGCCCAGCGACAGCAAGCCCTGCGCCGTGGCGGCGCGGCGCAGGCCGGGGTGTTGGCGCCACAGGGTGGCAAGCGACGCGAGCAAGGCCGCGTAAGACAACTGTGCGGTCGGCACGAAGCGCGGCAGGCCACGCCACAACGCCGCGCCCAACGCCACGATGGTGACGGCGGCCGCCACGAACATGGCGCGCCAGCCAAATTGCTCGGCGACAAAACCGCTGACCACGCGTGACAGCAGAATGCCCAGCAGCAGGCCGGTCATGACCGTGCCGACGATCTTGCCGCGTTGTTCAACGGGTGCCAGATGGGCGGCGGCGGGCACGATGTCTTGCGCCAGCGTCGCCGACAGGCCGACGACGAAACTTGCCGCCAGCAGCACGCCGATGGACGGCGACACGGCGGCGGCCAGCAGCGCCAGGCTCAGCACGGCGGCCTTGATCAGGATGATGTGCTTGCGGTCATGGCGGTCACCCAGCGGCGCCAGCATCAGGATGCCGAAGGCATAGCCCAGCTGCGTCAGCGTGGGAATCCAGCCCAGCGTTTCAGCGCTGGCGTGGATGTCCACGCCCAGCACGCCCAGCATGGGCTGGCTGTAATACAGGGACGCAACCGACAGGCCTGCGCCGATGGCAAGCAGGAAAACCAGGCCGCTGGATAGCGTGCTGGCTGGATGGGAGGCAGAGGTTTGAGAAGACATGATGGGCTATCCGAGGGATCGAGTACGGGGCAAATTCTGGGCTTCCCGCCCGCGTTTTGGTAGCCAACCTAGGGGTACATCCGTTATACGATAGGCGTATGACCACCCCTGCCCTGACCGCCGCAGCCGGCACCGACCGCATGCTGCTGATCGAAACTTTCGTGCGTATCGTCGAGGCCGGCAGCCTGTCAGCCGCCGCCGCGCAGATGGGGGGCACGCAGCCCACCGTCAGCCGCCGATTGCAATTGTTGGAGCGCACCTTTGGGGTGCGCTTGTTGCAACGGTCCACGCATGCCATCCGCCTGACCGAAGATGGGCAGCGCTGCTACGAACGCGCCAAGGAACTGATCGCAACGTGGCAGTCCTTTGAAAGCGAGGTGCGTGGCGCGGGCGATGAACCCATCGGCACGTTGCGCGTGGTGGCCCCGCATGCGTTCGGCCAGGACCAATTCGTGGAGCCGCTGGCGCGATATCTGAAGCAGTATCCGAACATGCGCGTGGAATGGCTGCTGCATGACCGCATGCCCGACCTGATTGCCGAGAACGTGGATTGCGCGATTCGGGTGGGCGCGGTGACGGACCCGTCAGTCATTGCCGTGAAGTTGGGCGAGGTGCCGCGCATCGTGATCGCGTCGCCCGATCTGTTGCAGGGCGCGCCGGTGCCGCAAGAACCTGCCGAGCTGGCGCGCTTGCCGTGGCTGGCGCTGCGTACGTTCTATCGCACCGAAGTCAGCCTGACGCATTGCACGACGGGTGCGACGGAACGCTTCGGCATTCAGCCGCGCTTATCCACCGATGGCCTGCATGCGTTGCGCAAGTCGGCCGTGCTGGGGCTGGGCGTGGCCTTGGGATCGGCCTGGGCCATGCAGGACGATTTGGCTGCGGGCCGCTTGCTGCATCTGGCGCCCGAGTGGCGCGCAGACGCTTTGCCCGTGTTCCTGGTGTATGCGCCGTCGCGCTTTCAGCCGGCGCGGCTGCGCCGCTTTATCGAGATCATGCGCGAGCATCTGCCGGTGGAGTTGGCGGAGCCGGACAGGGATCGCATTTGACCCATGCATCACCCGCGCTTCACCTGCGCATCTCCCCTCAAGCCGCGTCGCTCACCGCCTCGTACACCAACGTCGCCAGCGTCAAATCCTCCAGCGCGCTGCCCACGGCCTTGAACACCGTAATCTCGTCATCACGCTGCCGGCCCGGACGCTGTCCCGTCGTCAGCTGATGCAGATCCCCTTGAATCGCCTCTAGCGTCAGCACGCCCGCATCGAAAGCGGACAGCAGATCGCCGGACTTGGTCGGCGCTTCATCCGTGTCCACGTACACCGTCGTGCCGTCAAAGCAGGCGGGGTCGGTTTCACGCATTTCGGGTTTGAAGCTGCCGATCAAATCCAGATGTACGCCGGGGCGCAGCCACGCGCCCTGGATCAGCGGCACGGTGGACAGCGTGGCGCAGCTGATGATGTCGGCCTGGCGCGCGGCGGCTTCCAGGTCGGTCGTGGCGTCGGCGTCAAAGCCTTGTTCGCGCAGGCTCGCCGCCAGCGCGTCGGCGCCGGCTGCGCGCACGTTCCACACCAGCACACGTTCAATCGGGCGCACGGTGCGCATGGCTTGCGCGACCAGCCCCGCGATGCGGCCCGACCCCACGATCAACAACGTGCGGGCATCCTTTCTAGCCAGATAGTCCGCGCCCAACGCCGCCGCGCCCGCCGTGCGGTAAACGGTGACGATGTCGCCGTCGACTTGGGCAATGGGCACGCCGGTGGTGGCGCTGTACAGGTTGTAGGTGGCGTGCAGGCCCGGCAGGCCCTGATGCGTGTTCTCGGGAAAGATGTTGATGATCTTCACGCCGAAATAACCGCGGTCGCTCCATGCGGGCATGATCAGCGTGGTGCCATGCGCCGTGCCGGACTGGATGGCGTGGACGTGGCGGGGCGGCACGGTGGCGCCGTCGCGAAACGCGTCCCGCAAGGCGGGAATGACGGCGTCAAAGGACAGCGCGTTGCGGGTCTGTTCAGTGTCGATAAAGCGCATGGGATCACTGCCTGAAAGGGGTCAATCAATCAAAGGGCCGCAGGCAGTCTAGCAGCGCGTCCCCGGGCGGGTCCCTGGCAGGCCGTTCGCGGCTATCAATCTTTGCGCAGGCGTCATAACGCCCCGTTATCGGATGCCCTTTTGTGCGGTGCTCCGAATGCGCATAAATACATTGCAGATCAAGGGTTTGCGATGCGGAAGCGGCGATGTGCGCCATTCGCTTCATAGTGGATTTCCCTGGGTCCACGCGGCTCGGGCGCACTGGCATTCTTCGACCACCGTAAGCCCCCGGGGCGCACCAAGAGAGGTTGCTTTATGCCGAGATCCGTTCACCCTGCCGCCGCACAGTCCCTGCCGGGCTGCTGCAACGGCGGGCCGAATTCCGCGACCGGAGTTCGCGTCGCATGATCCGGCAACTGCTTAACCGTCTGTACATTTCCCTGCCCGTGCTGCTGGGCGTGATCGTGGTGTGCTTCGTGCTGCTGCAAGTGGCGCCCGCCGACCCCGCCGCCGTTATCGCCGGCCCGACCGCGTCCGCCGACGAACTGGCGCAGGTGCGCCAGGAGCTTGGTCTGGACAAGCCGCTCGCCGTGCAGCTGACCGGCTACATGTGGCGTCTGGTGCATCTGGACCTGGGCCGCTCGATGATTTCGAACGTGCCCGTCATCGATGAAATCGGCAGCACCATCGGGGCCACCGTTGAATTGATGCTGGCCAGCGTGATCTGGTCGATACCGCTGGCGATCCTGCTGGGCACGCTGGCGGCGTATCGCCGCGGCAAGTTGATCGATCGATTCGTCATGACCTTGTCAGTCGTCGGCGTGTCGCTGCCTGTGTTCTGGGTGGGCCTGCTGCTGGTGCAGCACGTGGGCGGGGCCGGCATCCTGCCTTACATCGGCCGCAACGGCCCATTGTGGACGCTGGCCGGGCTGGAATCCATTGCGCTACCCGCGCTGACGCTGGGCTCGGTGCTGATCGGGCCGGTTGCGCGCATCACGCGCACTGCCGTGATCGAAACGCTGAGCGGTGATTACGTGCGCACGGCGCGCGCCAAGGGGGCGGGCGAGTCCCGCGTGGTGCTGCGCCATGCGTTGCGCAACGCGCTGCTGCCGATCGTGACGCTGGTGGGCCTGCAAGTGGGCAACCTGCTGGGCGGCGCGGTGGTGACCGAACAGATCTATTCCTGGCCCGGCGTGGGCCGCATGGCGGTGGGCGCCATCTTCGCTGGCGACTTTCCGCTGGCGCAAGGCGCGATTCTGGTCACGGCGCTGGGCTTCATCATCATCAACCTGATCGTGGATCTGCTTTACGGCTACCTGGACCCGCGAGGACACAAATCATGAGCGCAGGTTCGACTTCTTCGATGGGCGCCTTGCCGCCCCAGGCCATGGCCACGCCGCTGGCGCGCATCGGCGCCCGGCTGCGCCGCGATCCGATTCTGCTGCTATCGCTGCTGGCGGTCATCGCCATCTTGCTGACTGCGCTGTTCGCGCCGTGGCTTGCGCCGCATGATCCGTACTCCACCAACATGTCCATCGCGCGCAAGCTGCCGGGCTGGGTGTCGTCCGACGGCATCACGTATCTGCTGGGCACCGATGTGCAGGGCCGAGACATCCTGTCGCGCATCATCTACGGCATCCGCGCCACCTTGCTGCTGAGCGTGCTGGCGGTGATTGGCGGGTCGGGTATCGGCGCCATCCTGGGCATCCTGGCGGCGTACTACCGGCCGCTGGAAGGCGTGATAATGCGCGTCGTGGACGTGCTGCTGTCGTTTCCCGCCATTCTCTTCGGCCTGAGCCTGTCGGCGCTGCTGGGGCCTGGCACCGTGGCGATGGTGCTGGCGTTGGGCGTGTCGGCCATTCCCGGCATGGCGCGCATTGCACGCGGCTCCGCCATGGTGGTGATGAAGCAGGAATACATGGAAGCCGGCCATGCCATGGGCTTTGGCAACTTCTACCTGATCACGCGCTACCTGCTGCCGAACTGCTCGTCCATGCTGATGATCTACGCGACGCTGCAACTGGGCCACACGATTCTGCTGGGTTCGGTGCTGTCATTTCTGGGCCTGGGTCCGCAGCCGCCGTTTGCCGAGCTGGGCAGCATGGCCGCCGATGGCCGCAAGTTTCTGCAGATCTTCCCGCACATCTCCACCATTCCCACGATGACGATCTTCTTCATCGTGCTGGCCTTCAACTTGCTGGGCGACAGCTTGCGCGATGCGCTCGACCCAAAGTTGCGCTTTTGACCCGCGCTCTTGATCCGCGCATTTGATCCGCGCCAGAACCACATCACGCCACAACACACCACAACGGGGAATCCACCACCATGACGTTCATCAAAGGCCTGGCCGTTGCGCCCTTGGCGCTGACCTGCCTGCTCGCCGCACCGACGCACGCCGTCGCGCAAACTGACAAGACGGTGCTGATCCTGCGCGAGCTGGACACCGACAAATACGACCCGCATCGCACCACCGCGCGCGGCGCGGCTGAAGTGCTGTTCATGGCCGCCGACACCATGGTCGGCCTGGACTACGACATGAAGACGCCGGTGCCGGCGCTGGCCAAGAGCTGGACGGTGTCGCCCGATGGCCTGACCTACACCTTTGCGCTGCGCGACAACGTGACGTTTTGCAGCGGCAAGAAGATGACCGCCAAAGACGTGGTGGCCAGCTACGAGCGTTGGCTGAACCCGGAAACCAAAGGCCTGGAGCGCTGGCGCGCCGGCCCCGTCGACAGCATCACCGCGCCCGATGACGTCACCGTCGTCTACAAGCTGAAGAAGCCCTACAACGAGCTCTTGCAGCAGATGGCGCACTACATGCACTCGGTCATCAACATCGATCAGGTCAAGGAACTGGGCCCGGACTACGGCGTGAAAGCCTTTGACGGCACGGGCCCGTATTGCTTCCAGAGCTGGTCGCCGCGCAACGAAGTCGTGCTGACCAAGCATGCCGGCTACAACTGGGGCCCGTCGATCTACAAAGACCCGACGCCCAAGGTCGACAAGATCATCTGGAAGATCGTGCCCGAAGAAAGCACCCGCCTGACGGCGTTGCAAAGCGGGCAAGCCGACTTGTCGCGCTATCTGCCGCAATGGGCCATCAAAGACCTGAAGGCCGACAAGCGCCTGTTCGTCAGCCGCGCCGACCCGTTCTACTGGACGTTCTTCCTGGGCTTCAAGATCGACAAGCCCATGCTGACCGACGTGAACGTGCGCCGCGCCATCAATCTGGCGATCAACCGCCAGGCGTTGACCGAAGCCATCACCTTCGGCGAAGCGCAACCGGCGACCAGCATGCTGGCTACTAAAACGCCCGCCGGCAGCAATGACGCCTACCGCTACGACCCGGCTGCGGCCAACAAGCTGCTGGACGAAGCCGGCTGGAAGAAGGGGCCTGACGGCTACCGCTACAAAGACGGCCAGAAGTTGTCGCTGCTGCACTACGGCATCACCGGCTACTGGAAAGACATCATGGAAGCCGTGCAAGGCGACATGAAGAAAGTGGGCGTGGACCTGCGCGTGCAGCTGTTCGATTCGACCTCCGCCTGGGGCAAGCTGGCCACGCAGGAATTCGATGAATTCAGCATGAGCTTTGGCTACATGAGCACGGGCGAAGCGCTGAACAGCTACTTCCTGTCCAACAGCGTGCCCACGCCCAACCGCATGAACTGGAAAGACCCCGAGACCGACAAGTGGCTGGCCGAAGGCAGCGAGGCGCTGGACCCGGCCGCGGGCGACGCCATCGTGTCCAAGGCGTTGACGAAAATCTCGGACGGCGCTGCGTGGATTCCGCTGTATCACGACTCGATGTACCTCGTGGGCGGCCCGCGCATGAAGCCGATGAAGGCGCATGGCATCTTCGGAGCTGCGGCCTACAAGGGTCTGGACATCGCGTTCAAGTAAACGACGCCCCTGCGGCGCGGCCGGTGCCGCGCCGCAGGGGCTGCTTCGCCTCTTCATCGTTCCCCATCTTCAAGCTGTACTGAGAGCCTGCCGTGAGCGACACCAATCAAGCCCGCATTACCCACTTCAAGAACCTGTCCACGCTCGTCGCGTGGGATGCCGAACTGGGTTCGCACGTCTACATCGAAAACGCCGATCTGGTGATGCGCGGCAACACCGTCATCCACGCGGGCACCGGGTACGCCGGGCCGGCGGATAACGTCGTCGCGGGCCATGGCCTGATGGCCATGCCGGGTCTGGTCAACGTGCATACGCATCCGTCGTCGGAACCCGGCAACCGCGGCCTGCTCGAAGAGTTGGGCAGCGACAAGCTGGGCCAGAGCTCGTTGTACGAGTACATGCCCGTCTTCCGCATGGGCATCGAGACCGCGCAATATTCCAACCAGGTCGCCATATCGGAAATGCTGCTGTCGGGCGTGACCACGTTCGTGGACATGTCGCTGCCGCGCCCAGGTTGGGCCGACGTCGTGGCCGGCACCGGCATCCGTGGCGTGCTGGGTCCGATGTTCCGTTCCGCCGCATGGCGCACCACCGACGGCCACTCGGTGGAATACACCTGGGACGAGGCCAGCGCCGTTAAATCTTTCGAAGCTGCGCTGGACGTAGTGAATAGCGCCATCGATCATCCAAGCGGCCGTCTGAGCGCCATGCTGTGCCCCTCGCAGGTGGACACATGTACGCCCGAACTGCTGAAGGAAGCGCAGGCCGCCGCGCGCAGCCTGGGCATCCCCATGCAGATTCACGCCGCGCAAAGCGTGGTGGAATTTTCCGAGATGACGCGCCGCCATGGCCGCACGCCCATCGAATGGCTGGACGACCAGGGCTTGCTGGACCCCGACCTGATCATCGGCCACGGCATCTTCCTGAACGATCACCGCACGCTGTACTGGCCGCATGCCGACGACTTCGGCCTGCTGCAACGCTCTGGCGCGCACGTGGCGCACTGTCCCACGGTGTTCGTGCGCCGCGGTATTGCGATGAGCTTCCTGGGCCGCTACCTGCGCGCCGGTATCAACGTGGGCATTGGCACCGACACCTTCCCGCACAACATGCTCGATGAGATGCGCCTGGCCTGCTATGTGGCCCGTTTGCAGGCCGGCCATTTCCGCGCCGCATCCACCGAAGAAGTGTTCAATGCCGCAACGGTGAACGGCGCCAAGATGCTGGGCCGCGACGACATCGGCCGCATCAAGGTGGGCGGCAAGGCCGACTTTTCGCTGGTCGACTTGTCACACCCCTACATGCGCCCCGGCCGCGAGCCGTTGCGCAGCCTGATCTATTCGGCTGGCGACCGCGCCATCCGCGACGTGTATGTGGACGGTGAACAGGTCGTGAAGAACGGCGAACTGCTGACCATCGACATCGAGCGCTGCATGCAGGAAGTGGAACGCGCGCAGGCGCAGACGATCGCGACGGTGTCGCAGCGCGACTACGCGGGACGCAGCATCGACGCCATGTCGCCGCGCGTGTTCCCCAGCCGCGCATGACGGAGAGCGCCTTGAACAACGAGACACTACTGGCGGTGGAAGGCCTGAGCGTGGCGTTTGGCGCCCGCGCCAACCCGTACCGCGCTGTGAAGTCGCTGGACTTCACCATCGGGCGTGGTGAAACGGTGGCGCTGGTGGGCGAGTCGGGGTCGGGCAAGTCGGTGACGGCGCTGTCCATCTTGCGCCTGATCGAACGCGCGGGCGGCCGCATCGCCACGGGCGCGGCGCGCTTTGTGCCGCGCGACGGCCAGGAAGTGGACCTGTTCAAGCTGCCGGAGTCCAAGCTGCGCCGCATCCGCGGCAACGAGATCTCGATGATCTTCCAGGAACCCATGACATCGCTGAACCCGGTGATGACGGTGGGCGACCAGTTGGCCGAGGTCTATCTGCTGCATCAGGACATCTCGCGCGAGGAAGCCTGGACGAAGGCCGAAGCCATGCTGGTGGCGGTGAAGATGTCGGAACCGCAGCGTCGCATGACGCAGTATCCCGGTGACTTGTCCGGCGGCATGCGCCAACGCGTGATGATCGCGATGGCCTTGGCCTGCCGTCCGCAGCTGCTGATCGCCGACGAGCCGACCACCGCGCTGGACGTCACGGTGCAGGCCGAAATCATCGACTTGATCCGCGACCTGCAACGCGAAGTCGGCATGGCGGTGCTGTTCATCACGCACGATATGGGCGTGGTGGCTGAAATTGCAGACCGCGTGGTCGTGATGCGCCATGGCGACAAGGTCGAGGAAAACGCCACCGTGGCGCTGTTCGACGCGCCGCAACAGCCGTACACGCGTGACCTGCTGGCCGCCGTGCCCAAGCTGGGCGATGGGTCGCCTGACGAAGCCGTGGTGCACGACCGCCCCGCCGTGCTGGAAGTGGCGGGCCTGGCCAAGCGCTTTCCCGTGAAGGCGGGCGCGTTCGGCAAGGTGGTGGCCAACGTGCATGCGGTGGAAGGCGTGTCGTTCACGCTGCGCGCGGGCGAGACGCTGGCGCTGGTGGGTGAGTCCGGGTCGGGCAAGTCGACCACCGGACGCTTGCTGATGAAGCTGGTGCAGCCGACCGAAGGCGTGATCCGCCTGGCGGGCCAGGACGTCACGCATATGTCGCCCGACAAGATGCGCGACATGCGGCGGCATATTCAGATGATTTTCCAAGACCCCTACGCGTCCTTGAACCCGCGCCTGCATGCGTGGGACTTGGTCAGCGAGCCGTTGAAAGTACACGGCGGCTACACGCGCGAACAGCGCCGTGAACGCGCCGCGCAGCTGCTTGAACGCGTCAACCTGCCGCGTGAATTCCTGGACCGTTATGCGCACCAGTTTTCAGGCGGACAACGCCAGCGCCTGTGCATTGCACGCGCGCTATCGGTGAACCCGAAGATCATCGTGGCGGATGAACCGGTGTCGGCGCTGGACGTTTCCGTGCAGGCCCGCGTGATTGAACTGATGAAGGAATTGCAGGCCGAGATGGGCTTGTCGTACCTGTTCATTTCGCACGATATGGCCGTGGTGGAGAAGGTCAGCCACCGGGTTGCGGTCATGTATATGGGCCAGATCGTTGAGATCGGACCCACGCAGGAAGTGCTGCATCGGCCGCGTCATCCCTACACGCAGCGGCTGCTGTCGGCGGTGCCGATTCCCGATCCGGCGCGCCGCCATCAACGCACGGTGCGCGCGGCGCGGGATATCCCCAGCCCGATCCGCAAGGTGGGCGACAACCCGCACGTGGCAGAACTGGTGCAGGTCGCCGCAGGGCATTTTGTGCAGCAGGCGGCGTGATGAATGGCGCGCGATGGCGCGCCATCCATACTCTTCCTATCGGCTGAACACCCTTCCCGCCGCCATCGCCACCGCCGCCTGCGTGGGCTCCACTACCGGCAGGCCGCATGCGTCTTCCAGCCGGCCACGCAGGTCGGCCATGCCGGCGCAGCCCATGATCAGCACCTCGGCGCCATGCGCATCGCGCAGCGTCTTGCCCACCGTCGCCATGCGCGCGAACGCCAGCTCGGCGTCGGCCAGCTCGCTGACTTTCATATCCAGCGACAACTCCGCGCAGATACGATCGGCCACACCCATCGCGCGGAAATAGCGCAGGTGGCGTGGCACGGACGCGGCGGCGATGGCGATGACGCCGATGCGCGTCGCCATGCTCATGGCCGTCAACACCGAACTTTCACCGATGCCCAGCACCGGCGCGGACACCAGGTCGCGCAGCCCATGCAGGCCGGGGTCGCTGAAGCAGGCGACGATGAACGCATCCGTCGTGTCTGCTTCTTGTAGAAACAACTGCGCCATCGGCGCGATGCTGGCGTCGGCTTCTGCCTGGGTCTGAATGCCGGCGGGCCCGCCTGTCGACGTCAGGCAGCGGAACTCCAGCGGCAGGCGCTGGAACGGCACCACCGCCCGGGCGATGGCGTCGGTGACCTTGGTCAGCGAATTCGGGTTGACGAGCGTGATGCGAGCGGTGGACATGATTGAGTAGAATCCCTGCAAAAGAAGCGGAAAAAATTCGGCGCAAACGCGCGCTGACCCTACCGCTCAGGTCAAGAGGAAAGAAAGCAGCATGTCTGAATTACCCGGGAAGGTCCGGTCTGGCCCGCTGAACCTGCGGCAGATCGAGGTGTTTCACGCCATCATGATCACGGGCTCGCTTAGCGCCGCCGGGCGGCTGCTGCATGTGACGCAGCCCGCCATCAGCCGCGTCTTGGCGTCGATAGAACTGCGCTTGGGCTACGCGCTGTTTGAACGGTTCAAAGGCCGCCTGCATCCCACCAAGGAAGCGCGCAAACTTTTCCAGGAAGTGGAATCCATTCAGGCGGGCGTCAACCGGCTGAACGACATGGCTGCTGGCATGGCGGGCCATGGCGGCGGGCTGGTCAGCGTGGTGTCCAGCCCCAGCTTCGGCGAATGGCTGATCCCGGCGGCGACGGCGAAGTTCTGCGCGCGCAACCCGGGCGTGCGCATCCGCTATCGCCCATTGGGCATGGATGCGCTGCTGCCCCAGCTGTTGCTGGGGCATGCGGACATCGCCATCTCCACCTTCAAGCCTGAGCATCCCAACCTGATCACCAACGAGCTCGCGCAGGGCGAGATCGTCTGCGTGCTGCCCGCGGGCCATCGGCTCGCGCGCGAAAGCGTCATCCATCCGGCGATGCTGGCTGGCGAGATGCTGGTGGGCTACGGCCGTGATACGCCGCTGGGCGAAACCTTGTTCAACTACCTGGAGCCCTTGGGCCAGGCGGTCGCGCCAGCCATCGAGGTGCGTTCGTCCCAGACGGCGTGTTCGTTCGTGCGCCAGGGCGTCGGTGTGGCCCTGGTGGATTCGTACGGCCTCACGGATACGTTGATGCACGGCATCGTGGTGCGTCGTATCGAGCCAGCGATTTCGTTGTCCGTGCACGTGTCCCATTCCCGGATCGAACCTCCGCCATCCATCGCCAAGGCGTTTCTGACGCAGTTTTCCCAGATCGTCAAAAAAGAATTGCCTGCAATGACGCAGGCAATCATCAACCGGGCTTAGACCACTTCTGGCACGGGCAGCGGCTCGCCCGCGCCGGTGCGCTCGGTGATCAGCTTGTAGTGGTGCGGGCTGCGGTGCTTGGCGAAGTTGAACACGTGGTCGCGGAAGGTCTGGCCCATGCCCAGGTCGATCTTCGCGGTGATGACTTCGTCTTCCTCGCCGCTGGAACGCGCCACGATTTCGCCCGACGGCGCCACGATCATCGAGCTGCCGATCATGTGGTGGCCGTCTTCATGGCCGCACTTGGCGGCGGCGCCGACCCACACCGCGTTCTGATACGCGCTGGCTTGCAGCACGATTTCGTGCGTGGTGGTGCGCCAGTGCGCGGGCTCGTCCCAGTGGATGTTCAACGACGGCGTGTTGTAGCCCAGCACGATCAGCTCTGCGCTTTGCAGCGACATCACGCGATACGTCTCGGGCCAGCGGCGGTCATTGCACAGGCACATGCCGATCTTGACGTCGTTGGTCTCCCACACGCCAAAGCCCAGGTCGCCCACTTCAAAGAACTTCTTCTCCAGATGCTGGAACGGCGCGTCGACCTTGTGGTCCGAGTGGCCGGGCAAGTGAATCTTGCGGTACTTGCCGATGATCTTTGCGCTGCGATCCACCAGGATGGCGGTGTTGAACTGGCGGCCTTCCGGCGTCAGCTCGGCATAGCCCAGATAAAAGCCGATGCCCAGCTCGCGCGCCGTGTCGAACAGCGGCTGCACATCGGCGTTGGGCATGGTTTTTTCGAAGTAGCGGTCGACAGCTTCGGCGTCTTCCATCCAGTAGCGCGGGAAGAACGTCGTCAGCGCCAGTTCCGGGAACACGACGAATTCGGCTTTGCGGGCGGCGGCCTCGCGCATCATGTCGACCAGGCGGCGCACGACCACCGCGCGGGTGTCGGCCAGGTTCACGGCGCCCATCTGGGCGACCGCCAGGCCCATTTTGCGGGAGGGGGTTGCGTTGCTCACGATATCAATCTCCAGGGTGTTCTTATCGAATGGGGTTCAGGTGATGGGCGTGGTGCATCACGGCTCAATCACGGTCGGGAAAATCTTGCGCAGCAAAGCAGCGCGCGGCGAGATTTCGCGCGTCTTCTGCAACGGGGCGGGCAGACCTCGCGCGATGAACTGGCCGCGGCCGCGTTCGGCATGCAGGGCGCCGTCATCCACGATGACGTCGCCGCGGCTGATCACGGTGGTGGGCCAGCCCGTAACCTGGCGGCCTTCATACGGCGTGTAGCCAACGTTGTCGTGCAGGCCATTGGCGGACAAGGTCACGACGCGTTCGGGGTCCCAGATGGCGATGTCGGCGTCAGCCCCAACGGAGATCGTGCCCTTCTTCGGATACAGGCCGTACATGCGGGCGTGGTTGGTGGACGTCAGCGCCACGAACTGCTGCAAGCTCAGGCGGCCGCTGCGCACGCCTTCGGAGAACAGCAGCGGCATGCGCACTTCCAGGCCGGGCAGGCCGTTGGCGATTTGCTTGAACGTGGTGGCGTCGCCTGCGGGCAACTTGCCGGATTCGTCGTAGCGGTACGGCGCATGGTCGGACGACAGCAGCGCCAGCGTGCCGCTATCCAGGCTTTGCCACAGCGCCTGTTGCGACACGGGGTCGCGCGGCGGCGGGCTGCAGCAGAACTTGGCGCCTTCCACACCGGGGATGTCGATGTCTTCGGCGGTCAGCAGCAAATAATGCGGGCAGGTTTCGCCGTAGACGGGTGCGCCCAGCGTCTGCGCGGCGTGAATCGCCTGCGCGCCGCCTTGCGTCGACACGTGCACGATCAGCACCGGCACTTCCAGCACAGAGGCCAGGCTGATGGCGCGTTGCGTGGCTTCGTTTTCGGCAATGGGGTCGTGGCTGACCGCGTGGTACTTCGGCGCGGTGTGTCCGGCCGCCAGCAGATGGCGCGCAATCCAGCTGATCACATCGTTGTTCTCGGCGTGCACCATCGGCAACGCCCCTTCGCGCGCGGCAATGGCGAACACGTCCAGCAATTGCTTGTCGTCGAGCTTGAGCTTGTCGTAGGTCATGAAGACCTTGAACGATGTGATGCCGGCGCGGATCAGCTCGGGCAGGTCATGGTTCAGCGTCTGCGGCGTGGGGTCGGAAATGATCAGGTGGTAGCTGAAGTCGATGACTGACTTTGCCGCCGCCGATGCGGCGTACTCATCGGCCACCTGCCGCAGCGACTGGCCGCGATGCTGCGCCGCGAACGGCACGATGGTGGTGTTGCCGCCGTGCGCGGCCGAGACCGATGCGCTGTACCAGTCGTCGGCGCACAGCACGCCCATGCTCGACAGTTGTTCAACGTGGCAGTGGCTGTCGATGCCGCCGGGCATCACCAAGCGGCCCGCGGCGTCGATGGCGCGCTTGCCGGCAGGAAGCTTTGGCGAGATCGCGGTGATGACGCCGTCAACGATGCCGATGTCGCCAATAAAATCGGCATCCGCGGTGACGATGCGGCCGTTGTGCAGAGTCAGGTCGAAGTCGGTCATGGAGTGTGGGGATGCAGGGTTGCCTGCCGCAAGGTGCCCGAAGCCGGGCGCGGCTGAAGATGCAAGCATGCATGCGTCCGCAGAAATTCGATACCGCGCGGCGGCGCCTCGTGCAAGGCGGTGGCGTGCGCGGGCGATTCTGCTAAGGCACTGATTGGATTGACGATTTAGCGGCGGCGGGCCAAGGCCAAGCACCCCACGCATAACGCTGGATCATGGACGCTATGCAAAGTTTTATATCGGGTTTCCCCGCGCTCTCGTGCGTGGATTGCCCGAGGGCGCGATGTCTTAGAACGCCTTGAACGTCTTCAGATGAATGCTGGTCTCGGTGGCCGAGATGCCCTTGAGCGTGCGCAGGCGGTCCAGCACTTCGGACAGCTGGTCGATGGTGGGCACGCGCAATTCCGCCAGCAAGTCCCAGCGGCCATTGGTGTCGTGCAGGCCCGCCACGCTGGGTTCGCCCATCAGCAGGTTCACGATCTTGCGGGTTTCATGGCCTTCGACGGCGATGCTCATCCAGGCCACGATGTCATCGGTTTCCGCTTCCGGGCGCAGCCGCACGGTATAGCCCACGATGATGCCGCGCTCTTCCAGTTTGCGGATGCGGTTGTCGATGGTGCCGCGCGAGACGTCCAGCTTCTTCGCCAGCGTCGCCACCGACAGGCGGGCATTGGCGCGTAACAGGCCCAGCAGGCTTTGATCCAGCGTATCCATTGTGAAAAGTGCTAATTGTGGCTGTCGAATTGCCAGAATCTTAGCGTTTCGTGTGGAATGTTGTCACTATGAATTGATTTGGCCGTCAGCCAGAATTTCTGTTCCATAACTTGGGGAGAAAAATATGACGACACTGCTGACGACTTCCGACGTTGCCAACATCGTGGCCTTGCAAGGCCCGCGCAAGGTCTTCACCGACCTGCTGGACTATGTGTTGGCCGACTTTCTGCGATGGCAGGAATTCGATAAATGCGCACGCGTAGCCAGCCATTCCGCCACCGGCGTCATCGAACTGATGCCCACTGCCGACAACGAGCTCTACAGCTTCAAGTTCGTGAACGGCCACCCCGACAACCCGCAAGCCGGCCTGTCCACCGTGATGGCCTTTGGCGCGCTGGCGCACGTCAGCACGGGTGAACCGCTGCTGATCAGCGAACTGACGTTGACCACCGCCTTGCGCACCGCCGTCACCTCGGCCCTGGCCGCGCGCGCGCTGGCCCGCCCCGATTCGCGTTCGATGGCCTTGATTGGCAACGGCGCCCAAGCCGAATTCCAGGCGCTGGCCTTCCACTATGTGCTGGGTATCGACACGCTGCATGTGTATGACGTGGACCCCGAGGCCACCCGCAAGCTGGAAAGCAATCTGGCTACCGTTGCGCCGTCGTTGCGCATCGTGCGCTTCGACAGCACCGCCCAGGCCGTCAAGGGCGTGGACATCATTACCACCGTCACCGCCGACAAGGCCTACGCCACCATCCTGACCGCCGACATGGTCGAACCCGGCATGCACATCAATGCGCTGGGCGGCGACTGCCCGGGCAAGACCGAGCTGCATGCGGACGTGCTGCGCATGGGCCCGGTGTTCGTGGAATACGAACCGCAGACGCGTATCGAAGGCGACTTGCAACAGATGCCGGCCGATTTTGCCGTGACGGAATTGTGGCGGGTGCTGACCGGTCAGAATGGCGGCCGCCCAAGCGCGGATGCCGTGACCATTTTTGATTCCGTGGGCTTTGCGCTGGAAGACTTCTCGGCCCTGCGCTGGTTGCGCGATAGCGCCGCCCGGCATGGCATTGGCGCCCAAATTGAAGTGGCGCCGCAATTGCAAGACCCGAAGAACCTGTTCAACGTGGTGCGCACGGCCCGCAATGGCCAGTCCGCCCTGGTTCAGGGATAAGCGGGCAGCAGGTTTTGCCAAAAAAAAGAACGCCCATTCACGAGATGGGCGTTTTTCTTTTTGGGGGACGGGACGCTTGCGGTTACATTGCCTTACGCGCAGGTGCTCCCCTTGAGAAGCGCCGCCAGTGTCCCTCCCTTACCCCGATGTCACGTATTCGAATTACGGCCGTAGTCCTGTTGATGTCGACGCTGGGTTTCCTGGCGGGCTTGTTGGGCGGACGGCTGATTGAACTGAATCAGGTCGACGACCGGCTGGCGGCCCATAATTCCCGCCTGCTGGCCCACGCCCTGCGCGTGGCGCAGGAAAGCCATCGCCTGATCGACGCCGCCACGCACACGACGGCGCTTTGCTCGGCGTCCGACATCGCGACGTTGCGCGTGCTGTTGTTCAACGCCACCTTTCTGCGCGACATCGGCCGCCTGCGTGACGGCATGCTGGTGTGTTCCGCCGCGTGGGGGCTGTTGGCGGAACCCCACGCGTTGCCGCCCGAAGCCTTCAAGACCCGTAACGGCGTCACGCTATGGGTGGGCGCCGCCAATATCATCGACCGCCGCATCATCGGCGACATGGCCGCGCGCAATAACGTGGTGGTGTTTACCGCGCCGGGCGCCTTTGACGGGTTTCCCGAACCGGGTTCCGGCATCGACGCCAAAGTCGAAACGCGCGATGGCGCCCATGTGTTCCGCCGCTTTGGCCGCACTGACGGGCTGGCATTCAACCAAGGCGACAACGCGTCGCAAACCAGTTGGCGGGCCGAACGCGTGATTGCGGAATGCGCGCCCGGCACGGTGGACATCTGCGCCGTGTCGCGCGCCCATGTGCAGTCGTGGTTCCCCTTGCCCGCCTTGATCCTGGCCTCTGCCGGCGCGCTCGTGGGCGGGCTGCTGGCGGGCCTGTGCGTGTTGTGGCGCCAACAATCCAAGAGCGATCGCGCCACCTTGCGCAAAGCCATCCGGCGTGGCGATGTGCAGGTCCGCTATCAGCCTCTGCGCGAACTGGCGACGCGCCGGCTCGTGGGCGTGGAGGCCTTGGCGCGTTGGTGCGCGCGCGACGGCTCGGCCGTGCCGCCCGCGCTGTTCGTGCCGCTGGCGGAAGAGATCGGCCTGGGGCGTGAGCTGTCGCGGCTGGTGACGGAGCGGGCGCTGCAAGAGCTGGCGGGACGCCTGCGCACCGACCCGGCGTTCTACGTCAGCATCAATGTGTCGGCGGAAGATTTGCAGAACGACGCGTATCCCGATTTCTTGCTGCGCCGGGTGAACGAACAAGGCATCGCGCCGCAACGGGTGGCGCTGGAAATCACCGAAGGCACGCCGCTGGCGGACAGCCATGTGCTGGGTACGATTCGCACCTTGCGCCGTCAGGGGTTCCGGATACTGATCGACGATTTCGGCACCGGCAATTCCAACCTCAACTACCTGGCCGAGATCCAGGCCGACGCCATCAAGCTGGACCGCCGCTTCACGCAGGCGATTGGCGCGGAGCAGGCCGGCACGCTCATCATTGACCACGTCATCGATATCTCGCGCGAGCTGGGCCTGGGGCTGATCGTCGAAGGCATCGAAACCGAAGAGCAGGCGCAATACCTGTCGTCGCGCCAACCCGCCACCATCGGCCAGGGCTGGCTGCTGGGGCGGGCGGTGCGGGCGGAGGATATTCCGCGGGAGTAGCGCTGGGGTGCAAGGGTGCCCCCCCACGGCCGTGACACCTTGCACCCGTATACTGGCCCCCTTTAAATCGCCAAAAGGACCCGCCACGATGACGCCTGCGCCCGGAGATATCTACGTCGTTCATAACAGCCGACTCGATGCCTATACGGCGGTGCAAGTGACCCATGTGGGGGGCGAAAATCGCGCGGGGCTACTGGCGGTGTTGACGCTGGACTGGCTGGGCAAGAGCCTGCCCGACGACGCGGCGCTGGACGCCATGCGGCCCGGCAGTTTCGACTTCATGTTCTGGAATGCGCACCGCCAGCACTTGTGGCTGCAAGGGCCTGTGCCGCAGCGCTTTCAGCATGTGGGCCGGCGCGAGCCGCTGGTCACGGCCGATACCCAGAGCTTTGGCGGTGGCTGGCCGGACGGCGATACGCATTTTCTGCAACGCCGCTGGGATGCCATCGATGCCGACGTGCGCGCGCGTTTCAAGACGGCGGCCCGGGAAGAACGCCACGACAAGACCGTTGTGCTGGAGGCGGGAGGCCTGGCATTGACGCGGTCCACGGGCCGCGTGAACGGCAAGGTGCTGAGCGCGCTGGCCTCGCTGGCGGACCTGGATGCCCTGCCCTTGCTGACCACGGTGGAAGCCGATGCGCCCGTGCCTGGGCTGCTGCCGTGGCTGCGCACACGGCCTACGATCAACGAACTGATTCTGTCGGGCCAGGACACGCCCGTCATTGATCTGCGCGGCACGAACCTGGGGCGTGTGGCCATCGACACGACGGGCGTGCGCGAAATCCATCTGAACGACGGCCTGGATACGTTGACGTTGAACGGCACGGCCAGCGCCGATCTGGTGGTGCATGGCGAAGACAACGGCCGTTGGCTCACGGTGAACCTGCAAGCCGTGGCGCCCGTGTGGTCGGGCTTGCCTGAGGTGTCGTCGCTGAACCTGCATGGCGTGAAGTCGTTGGACGCCAACGACATCGTGCAGGCGTTCCCGCGTTTGCAGGACCTGCGCATCTGGGGCGCACCGGGAATCTTGCAGGGCTTGGAACGCTTGGCGGCATTGAAGTCGCTGTCTACATTGATGCTTAACGACGTGTTCCCGCCTGCGGATGCCGCGTTGCCGGGGTCGTCGGCATGGCCAGCGCTGGCCATGCTGTGGCTGACCAGCGTGCCGGCTGATTTGGCGGCGGCCGCCAAGAAAGCCTACAAGGCCGAGACGGCGCGCGGCTTGAACCTGAGCGTGCGCCAGCCGCGCAAGCCCGAGTGGCTGGCCGCGAATCTGGACAACCCGTTCCGCGAATGGGATGGCAGCGAATTCGTGACGTCGGCGCAAGCCAAGAAGGCCGCCACGCTGTACCGCAAGGCACGCACCGATGCGCTGAAGCTGGCGGCTGACATGGCCACGCAAGCCGGTCCGCTGGCCGACGCCTTGCGGCCCGTTGTGCTGGCGTACACCGAAGGCTTCAACGCCATGGACCGCCGTTCCAGCTTCATTGAAACGGTGGAACGCGAGCAGATCTACATGGCGCTGATGGGCATCGTCGACGCGGTGGAGGCCAAGCGGCGCGAGGTGGCGGGCGACGGCATCGACGCACTGGACCGCGCGCGCGTGGAAGAGGCCATGGACGAAGTGCGGGAGTTTTAAGATGACGCCCATGCTCACCCCTCTGACTCGCACGCTGCTTGCCGCCGCGCTCTTGTCCGCCAGCGCAACCCTCTGGCCCGCTGCGGCATGGGCGGAGAATCAGGACGCCGCCACAAGCGTTCCGGCATCCGCCGACGCCAGCCCGCCGCAGACTTCCCCCTTCGTGCAGCACATGCAGGAGGCCCATCGCCTGATCGCTGAAAAGGACTGGCCCGCCGCTACCGGCGCGGCCCGCAAGGCAGTCGAAGCGGCGCGCCAGGGCGAAAACCACTACGAAGAATACGACGCCGTCGCCACGCTCGTCCGCCTGCTGCACAAGCAACAGCGCTACAGCGACGCGCGCCGCGAGGCCGAAGCGCAAATCGTCATTTTCGACAAGCGCAACGCCAGCGAAGACGCCACGGAACAACTGCTGGTGATGGCCGTGCGCGAAGCCGCCGCCGCCAACGAAGCCGCCGATGTGGCGCGCTTGCAGGCGCGCATTTACGCGCAGGGCAACGCCTACCCCGGACTTTGGACGCGTGATGCTGCCGCTGGCCGCTTGAACTACACGCTGGCCGGCATGAGCCTGCCGCTTGCCACGGGCCGCTGGGCCTTGGTCAGCTTCAAGCCGGCCGACAGCCGCACGGAGCGCGCGCAGCTGGATTACATGCAAACCCTGGACGACGGCAGTGCGCTGTCGGCCCGCATCTGGGTCTTGTATCGCGAAGACCTGCGCGCCAAAGACGCGCAAGCGCGGCGCCAGGCATTGGCCAGGCGGATGGGCGAACCCGAAGGCGACCAGACACCGGCGCCGGACACGGAAGCCGCGTTGCCGGGCTTGCCGTTCAAGGACGCCGTGGCCGCCAAGCGCGCGTTGCAGGCCGACTACCCCGGCGGCAAGGGCATTGAAGCGCAATGGATCGCGGCGCGCGGCGAGTGGTATGTCGAGGCGCGCGCCTCGTTCCCGCAAGGCAAGCAGGACGCGGCCATCGCCCAACTGCGTGAGCTGTTTGACGCCATGACGTGGACGGGGGATGTGCGCCTCTTCCGTGACAAGACCATGCAGGAGCAGGACCGCGAAATCGATTCGTATTGGTCGATGGCGCATGACTGGGACCAGGCGGCCGAGCTGTCTGAAGCCGCCCTGCCCGATGCGGTCTTTCCGCTGGAGATTGCGCGCTTGAATACCGTGATCGGCCGCGCCGCCTATGACCGCGACGATCTGCCCGAAGCCCGGCGCAGCCTGGAGCTGGCGCTGCCGGCTTGGGCGCATGCGAGCAAGGCGTATCACGACGAATCGCTCTATCAGACCGCGCTGGATATCGCCGCCGATGTGGCCTACCGCCAAGGCCGCACGCAGGATGCAGTGGCGTTGAATCGTCAGTTCATCCAGTGGGTGGGCAGCCTGGGCGATGGATGGTCACTCGCTGAAAAAAGCCCGGTGGTGGTGTACGACGACACGGGCATGACGCTGCCGTTGCGCATCGGCGAATTCCGGCTGGAGCCCATCGACTCGAACCGCTTTTACTACCGCAATCTGAAGACGGGTGAACAGTTGGGCCTGGCGCTGAACCAGAACGCAGCGGTGCCGGACGACAAGCTGGAAGCGTCCATGCGGTCCTTCATTGAAGACAACCTGGGCCTGCGCATTCTGAATCTGAAAACCGAGGCCTTCGCGCCGCACGCGCAGGAAGGCATGAAGGGTGCGGTACAAGGCCGTCAATATACGTTCCAGGTGGAAGCCAAGCCCGATGATGGCCGCACGATCAGCCTGAGCGGGCCGTTCGGTGCGCCGCCTGCGCAGATGGTGTTCTGGGTGGTGGACCGGGACAAGCGCCGCAGCATTCTAAGGGCGCCCCTGCCGGCGGAGGGTATCCAGACCGGCGTCGCGCAGTTTGTGCAGACGCTGGCCTGGTAAGCAGCGCGGTCAAACGCGCTGCGGTGAATCTGCGGGCGGCGTACCGTCGCGGAACATGCCTTTTAGTTGCGTGCGCAGTTCGGGCGAGTCGGTGTGTTTGTGTACGGTGGTGGCGTGCTGCACGGCGGTTTCCAACAGCTCGTCGTCGGAATCCGCGGCAAAGGCCACCGAGCAATTGATGTCGCTCGGAAATTCGCGGCAGTCGATGTATTTGCGAGTCATGGAATTCTCCTTGCGCAGCGCTCCGGGGGAGACCCCGCTGGGGCGGCTTGCGTGATGGCACTTCCGACGCGCGGCACGGCAGGCATCGGGCAGGATGGCGCGTCGCAGCGCACCCGATGATTTGAAAAGTATAGGTCTGGCCGGGCGCGCCAGGGGCCGCGAATTGCGGGGACGGCCCCTGATTCCGGGGCCGTCCGGCCGCGCTAGTCCGCGGCGCCGGGTGCGGCGTTGTGTGGGGCGTTGGGTGTGGCGTCGGCTGTGGCTTCGGCTGTGGCGTCATGAGACACCGGCCGGCCCAGCAGATAGCCCTGGAAATGCGAGCAGCCTTCCTGCGTCAGCCGGTCCAGCTGCTCGGCAGTTTCCACGCCTTCCGCCGTGGTGGGAATGTCCAGGCTGCGCCCGATGCCGTTGATGGCGCGGATGATGGCCAGCGCCTCTTTGCTGGATTCCACGTCTTGCGTGAACGACTTGTCGATCTTGATCTTGTCGAACTCGAACGAACGCAGATAGCCCAGCGACGAATAGCCCGTGCCGAAGTCGTCCAGCGCCACCTTCACGCCCAGCTCCTTCAGGCGATTCAGTGTGTTCAGGTTGGCGGCGGAGTTGGCCAGCAGCACGGATTCGGTAATTTCCAGCTCCAGCCGGCGCGCCGGCAGCCCGGACTTCGACAGCGCCGACTCCACCAGCGACACCAGCGCGCTATTGGTGAACTGGCTGGCCGACAGGTTCACGGCCACGGTTTCATGGTCGTCCCAGCGCATGGCTTCGGCGCAGGCCTCGTGCAAGGTGAAGGCGCCCAGCTCGTGGATCAGCCCGGTTTCTTCGGCGATGGGGATGAAGTCACTGGGCATGATCAGGCCCTTCACCGGATGCTGCCAGCGCATCAGCGCCTCGCGGCCCACGATGCGCACATGGCTTACGTCCATGATGGGCTGGTAATGCAGTTGCAGCTGCTGCCACATGATGGCCTGGCGCAAATCCATTTCGACTTCATGCCGCTTGAGCGCCGCCGTCTCCATCTCGGGCTTGAAGAAGGCCAGGCAATTGCGGCCATTGCGCTTGGCTTCATAGAGCGCCATGTCGGCGTAGCGCAGCAGATGGTCGGCGGTGCAGTCGGCCGTTTCGGCCAGCGCGATGCCGATGCTGACGCTGATGGGCACGGTGTGGCCGTCCACTTCAAACGGCTGGCGCACCACGTCGATGAGCCGTTCCGCCATCTTGCGCACGTCGTCTTTTTCGCCGATGTTGGGCAGCACCACGGCGAACTCGTCGCCACCCAGGCGGGCCAGCGTGTCGTGCTCGCGCAAACTCTTGGGCAGGCGCTTGGCCAGCAGCCGCAAGAGTTCGTCGCCGCAGGGGTGGCCCAGCGTGTCGTTCACGCTCTTGAAGTTGTCCAGGTCCAGGCAAAGCACTGCCGTGCTGCGCCCGCCCGTCCGGCTGCTCAAGGCCTTGAGCAATTGTTCGCGGAACAGGCGCCGGTTCGGCATGCCGGTCAGCGTGTCGTGGTGCGCCATGTAGCGCACTTGCGCATGCGCCGCGTTTTCGTCGGTGACGTCGTCCGTAATCAGCAGCACGTAGCGCGAGCGCGGGTCGTTGCTGTGGAAAACCAGTGTCTTCGTGCGCAAGGTGCGCGGGCCGCGCGCGGTGATCAGTTCTTCTTCGGCTTCGCGCAAGCCGCCATCCGAGCGCAGCGCTTCATTGGTCAGCCGGTCGAACAGCGCGCAGACAGGCGGGGGCAGGCTGCGCTGCGCGGGCTTGCCCATCATGTCGCTGCGCGACGCGCCGAAGGTGGTCTCCGCCTGGCGGTTGGCCAGCAGGATGTTGCGCGACACCGCGTCCAGCACCAGCACGCACGACGGAATGTGCGACACCACGGCTTCCAGGAAGCTCGACAGCGACGTCAGTTCGCTATTGAAGTGTTCGGCCAGTTCCTTGGCCTTCAAGAGCTGTTGCTCGCGTTCGCGCCGTTCGGTGACGTCGCGCGTGATCTTCGCAAAGCCCAGCAGCGCGCCCTGCTCGTCGTAGATCGCGTCGATGACGACGTTGGCCCAGAATAGCGTGCCGTCCTTGCGCACCCGCCATCCCTCGGCCTCGAAGCGTCCTTGTTCTCGCGCGGTCGCCAGGCCGAATTGCGGCAGTCCGGCCGCCTGGTCGTCTTCGCTATAGAAGCAGGCGAAATTCTTGCCGACAATTTCTGCTTGGGTGTAGCCCTTGGCGCGCTGGGCGCCGGCGTTCCAGTTGGCGACGGTGCCGTCTGGATGGAGCATATAGATGGCGTAGTCGACGACGCCCTGCACAAGGTGCCGGTACATGACGTCGGAGTTGTCGATGATCATTGGATGGGTGGCGGGCTGGAGCGGCCGCGTCTTGCGCGCCTTGCCGGCGCACACGTGGGCTGTCCCGCGAAAAAACTGAGGGATATACGGCTTAACGTCGTGGAGCGCGCAATATTTAACGCGTTAGCAGGAAAAGCGCGATTCTTGCGAATCGTGTCGCTGAAACACATTTGATTGCAGCGATCTACAGCTTCACCCGCTGTTTCAACGCCTGCGCAATCATGCCGATGTCGATGTCCTTGCCGGGGTTCTTCTGGCAGAAGTCGTACAGCACCGCCACGTAGGCGTTGCCCAGCAGCTTGGTGATGGCGCCCGCCGTGGTGGCGGCGATGGTGCCGCCGATTGCGCTGCCCGCGCCGGGAATGAACTTCAGCATGCCCGACACGACCGAACGCCCGATCAGCGTGGCTGCCGACGCGCCCAGCGTGGACGTGACGAGCGTGGTGATGGCGGTGGTGTTCAGCTCCATGCCGAAGGTGATGCCGATCTTGGCGATCATGCCCACCTGAATGGGCACCAGCGCAACGGCGTCAGAGAAAGGAATGGGCGCCGCGGCAGCCGATGCGGCCAGCCCCGCGGCCACATTCACTTCTATCTCAGCCCGCTTTTTTTTTACTTCCAGGGCCTTCTTGTTGCGGGTGGACAGCGCGTTGGCGTAGGCGCGTTGCTGCGCCTCGGGGATGTATTCAGCCGTGGCTTCGATCAGGTTGTCCAGGCCCATCGGCGGCAGCTCAGCGTCCAGCTCGTCGATCCATTCTGGCAGCGCGCGCACCGCCACAACCTGCTTTGCGCGCGGCAAAAGCTTGCGCGCCTCGTCCAGAAAGGGGCTGTTCTTGCGCGCTTTCGTCAGCACGGCCACGACGGGAATGCCGGCGTTGGCCAGCATGTCGCACAGTTCGATTTCGGCGTCTTCAACGCGGTGGCTGCTGTCCTGAATGCACAGCCAGGCCACGTGCACATGCTTGTCGTGGTCGTCTGATGCGGAACGTTCCTGGATCAGGTCCGTCAGCTGTTGGCGCGAGCGCGCGTAGTCGCCCACTTCCAGGCCGCGCGTGTCGATGATGGTGAGCGGGTGGCCGGGCTTTGTGTATTCCTGCGTGCTTTGCGTGACGGGTTTTCCCGCGCCGGTCTTGGCCAGTTCGCCGCGAAAGACGGCGTTGATCAACGTGCTTTTGCCTACCCCCGTTTTGCCGGCGATAAGAATGTTCACACGGCCTGCGCCGCGCGTGGCCGTGCTGATGGCGTCGGCAATGGCGTCTTGCAAGGCGGGGGAGTCGGGGCGTAGCGGCATCGGGCGTGGGTGAAAGGCGTAGGGGCGTTCGGGAACGATATCAGATGCCGCTGACTTCCGTGCGGCCAGGGTGGCCGCCCGCGCCGTCATTGGCCGCAACCCCCAGCGCCGCCCGGATGTCCTCCAGGAACGCCACCGTGATGTCGTTCAGATACGGGCGCTTCTTGGCCACCATGCTGATGTCGACGTCATAGCGGAACGTGTTGGCGTCCAGCGCGTGCAAGAGGCCCGCCGCCACATAGGGCGCGGCAAAGTGTTCAGGCAGATAGCCCAGATGCGCGCCCGACAGAATCAGCATGGCGGCGGCCTCCATGTTGTCGGCCTGTGACGTGATGCGGCGGGGCCGGCCCGTGAACGAGGCTTCTGGCAGCGGATACGTGCGCCAGGTCCAGTCGGCGTTGGCCACCTCGTCTACCGTGACGTGGCCGGCGCGCGGCGCCAGCGGATGCGTTGCGCCGCAGTACGCCACCTGGCGCTCCTGGAATAGCGGCGTGTAGTCCAGCATCGGCACGCGGTGCAGAAAGTAGCCCACGGCAACTTGCATGTCGTCTTTCAACAGCAGCTCTTCCAGTTCGCGCGGCCCGCGGATCAGTACTGACAAGCGCACGGCTTCGTCGCGCTGGCGGAAGCGTTCGATGGCCTGTCCGATGCGCACGTTGTGCGCCATCGTGGCGTTGCCGATCAGGCCCAGCGTCAGGTCGCCCACCAACTGCCGATGCATGTTGCGCGCTTCGGCGCTGAAGGTGTTCAACGACGCCAGCGCGCCGCGCGCCAGTTTTTCAAAACGCTGGCCTTTCGCCGTCAGCCGGAAGCCGCCGCGTCCGCGTTCGCACAGCTTGAAATCCAGCCGCGTTTCCAGCGTGGCCAGCTGGCTGCTGATGGTGGACTGCCCCACGCCCAGCATGTCCTGCGCGGCCGACACGCCGCCCGCATCCACGATGGCGATAAACACCCGGATCAAGCGGAGATCAAGGTCGGAAACTTGGGAAAGCATAGGGTTAGCACCTATAAAACATCGACGTGCATCGATGCTTGTAAGTCGAACGAGATATGGATCAGCGTTGGCGTCATTCCTATTATCCACAAGGCTGTCGGGGCGGCCGAACGAGGCGACCGACCGCACATCAAAACGGCCGGGCACTGCAATACGGTGAAACGGCGATTAATAACTTCTATCCGGCTCGGTGTGATGCCGGCGATAGGCGTGTGGGGAGGTGTGGGACATGATTCTGGACATTGGCGTCGTCTTGATTTATCTGGCGGGCATGTTGCTGCTGGGCTGGTACGGCATGCGGCGCGCGAAGACGCAGGAAGACTTTCTGGTGGCCGGGCGCAATCTGGGGCCGAGCCTGTACATGGGCACCATGGCCGCCACCGTGCTGGGCGGCGCCAGCACCGTCGGCACAGTGCGGCTGGGTTATGTGTACGGCATCTCGGGCTTCTGGCTATGCGCCGCGCTGGGGCTGGGCATCATGGTGCTGAACCTGGTGTTGGCCAAACCCTTGCTGAAGCTGCGCATCTACACGGTGACGCAGGTGCTTGAGCGGCGCTTTACCGCCAACACCAAGCACGTCAGCGCGCTGGTGATGATGGCGTATGCATTGATGCTGGCGGCCACTTCCGTCATTGCCATCGGCACCGTCATGCAGGTGCTGTTCGGCCTGCCGTTCTGGGTGTCGGTGGTGGTGGGCGGCGGCGTCGTGGCGCTGTACTCCGCCGTGGGCGGCATGTGGTCGCTGACGCTGACCGACATCGTGCAGTTCGTGATCAAGACGGTGGGGCTGATGTTCATTCTGCTGCCCATCTGTTTGATGCGAGTCGGTGGCTGGGATGAGCTCGTCGCGCGTTTGCCCGCCGCCAGCTTCGACATGGCGGCCATCGGCTGGAGCACGATCATCACGTACTTCGTCATCTACTTCCTGGGCATCCTGATCGGGCAGGAAATCTGGCAGCGCGTCTTCACCGCCCGCACGACCCGCGTGGCGCAGGTGGCGGGCACCGTGGCGGGGATGTACTGCATTGTCTACGGCCTGGTGGGCGCGCTGATCGGCATGACCGCCAAAGTGCTGCTGCCCGATCTGGACAATGTGAACAACGCGTTTGCCGCCATCGTGCAGGCCAGCTTGCCGGACGGTATCCGGGGGCTGGTCATCGCGGCGGCGCTGGCGGCCATGATGTCCACCGCCAGCGCGGCGATGCTGGCCACGTCCACCGTCTTGACCGAAGACCTGCTGCCCGCGCTGCGCGGCGGCCGCGCGTTCACGGATGTGCGCCTGAACCGGCTGATCACGCTGCTGGCGGGCGTGTCGGCGCTGGGTATCGCGCTGGTGGTGGACGACGTGCTCAGCGCCCTGACCTGCGCATACAACCTGCTGGTGGGCGGCATGCTGGTGCCGTTGCTGGGCGCCATCTACTGGCGCCGCGCCACCACCGCGGGCGCCATCGCCAGCATGCTGCTGGGCTGCTTCACCGCGATTGGCTTCATGTTGAAAGACGGGCTGGCGGCCAACACGCCGGTGTATGCCGCGCTGGCGGCCAGCGCCATCAGTTTCATTGCGATCAGCCTGCTGGGCCGCGCGGAGGCGGCGCGGGCATACCGCGACGCGCCCGCGCCGCAGCGACACCGGGAAGCGCCCGCCCCGCAGCGGCATCGCGACGCGCCCGCCCGCCCAGCCCGGGCGGAATGAACCCGCCGACATCAGCCATCCCCCCCATCCATCCCTGACAGGAGACCAGCATGACCTACACCCCCGACAAGCTCGCGGCCTTGCGCGCCCGCTTTGGCGGCGACAACGAAGCGCAGATTCACGACCCCCATTTCAGCGCCGTGGCCGCCAACATCATCGACGCCAGCGGCACGCGCAGCGCGCCTTACGCGGGCATGCCCACGCTGATGGATGCGCCCGCACACCAGATCGATTGGAGCGCGCCTGACTTCGGTGACCTGCAAGTGGCGCTGACAGGCGTGCCGATGGATTTGGGCGCCAGCAACCGCAGCGGTTGCCGCTTCGGGCCGCGCGCGCTGCGCGCCATTGAACGCGTCGGCCCGTACCACCACGTGCTGCGCTGTACCCCCACGCGCGACCTGCGCGTGGCCGACATTGGCGACGTGCCCATGCGCAGCCGGTTCAGCCTGGACCAATCGCATCAGGACATCGAAGACGCGTACGCCAAGATTCACGCGGCGGGCGTCATGCCGTTGTCCGCCGGCGGCGACCATTCCGTCACGCTGCCGATCCTGCGGGCGCTGGGGCGCGAACAACCGTTGGCGTTGATCCACTTTGATGCGCACTGTGACACCGGTGGCCCGTTCGATGGCAGCCGCTTCCATCACGGCGGCCCGTTCCGCCAGGCCGTGCTGGATGGCGTGCTGGACCCCACCCGCACCATTCAAATCGGCATCCGCGGCGCGGCGGAATACTTGTGGGAATTCTCGTACGCGTCCGGCATGACGGTGATTCACGCCGAAGACATCGCCACGATGGGCGTTCCGGCCATCATCGCCCGCGCCCGCGAGGTGGTGGGCGACGCGCCCGTGTACGTCTCGTTCGATATTGATTGCCTGGACCCGGCGTTCGCACCCGGCACCGGCACGCCAGAGGTTGGCGGCGTGACGGTGCGCGAAGCGCAGGCGATGCTGCGCGGGCTGGCGGGCATCAACATCGTGGGCGGGGATCTGGTTGAAGTGGCGCCGGCCTATGACGCCACGGCGAACACCGCGCATGCGGGCGCGCAGATCATGTTCGAGATCCTGAGCCTGATGAGCGTGCGCCACGCGCGCTGAACGCGGCAACCGGCGGCTGCGGTGCTTGCTTGCAGTCGCCTTTCGTTTTGGCGCAAAACGTAATGGAAGGTACGTTGGCGCGTCCCGCCCGGATCAGGCCGGCTAGTGCCGAAGGCACAGTGCGCCTGCACGGTTTTGGTGCAATGTCGACGCGTTTGGCTGCCCCCGTTCCGCTATGTGGGAAGCCCGGAAACGCCAGGTGGCAGCCGCCAAATTAAGGGGCAAATGGCGGCCTCCAATGCTGTTACATCTCAAATGTTTCGAACCCGTCGTGAGGGGGGGCGGCTGAGTAGAATCCGCCTCTCGCTAGGTTTCGCCGCGCTTTCAGTGGCACCCATTCATGACCCGTTTTGCGCTTGTCCCTCGCCTGCTTCGCTCGCGTCCGTTGACCAAAGGCTTTCGCTATTTTTACCGCTACACGCGTGGCGGAGCCTATCGGCACAACGAGACGCTGTGGCCATTGGTGAAGGTGCGGCGCGAAGGCAGCGAGCAACTGGTGGCGTGCGATCTGGTGGGCGTGCGCGGGCCGGCCACGCTGCCGATGGGACAGGTGCCGCGCGCCATTCACGGCGACGCACACCTGATTCTTAGCGGTCCGTCGGTTGCGCAGATCGATTACGCGCAATGCGGTCTACGTTCCGTCATGGGCGTGAACGGGTCCATCGCGCTGCGCCGCCAGCATCCGGCGTTGCGCTTCGATTACTACGCGATGCTGGACGCCGGCTTCGTCAAGCGCCGGCGCGATCTTGTGGCCGAGGTGCTGTCGCAAGACCTGCTGCTGTTCGTCACGCCCGAGGTCTATCGCTGGATTGCCTTCCTGTTTGATGCCGGCGCCATCCGTTGCCGCATCGCGCTGTTCGAAGAAGTGCACCAGCGCGCGCTGCAACCGCGCGCGCAACCTGATGAACTCGAAGCGCAACTGGCGCGTGACCCCGAGCTGGTGCTGTTCGACGCGCACAACCCTGAACACGCGCACGGCTTCAGCCTGAACCCCGCGCGCGGCCTCTTTGGCGGCGGCACCGTGGCATACACGGCGTTGCAGCTGCTGGCCTGGATGGGGGCGCGCACCGTGTACCTGCACGGCCTGGACCTGACCGCAGCGGCTGGGCCGCGCTTCTACGAACAACCCGGGGCGCAGTTGGCCACCGCACTTGACCGCCAATTCACCGGCCACATCGAACCCGCTTTCCGCGCGGCCAGCCGCTTGCTCGCCGCACGTGGCGTCAAGGTCTACAACTTGTCTCCCGGCAGCCGTCTGGGCGATGACGTATTCGAAAAGCGTCATTGGAGCTGTTTGCTCAATCAAGGGGAGTCTCCGCCTTCCCCGCAACTGCTCTCGGGCCTTACATCATGAAGATTCTCTACACCAATTTCCATCAGGGCGATGGCGGCGGCCACACCACTTATGTGATGTCGCTGGCGCGCATGCTGCGCCAGCGCGCGCACATTACGGTTGCCGCGCCGCGCGGCAGCCGTCTGCTGGCCGAGGCGCATGCCTTGCCCGGCGTGCATTCCATCGACCTGGAGTTCAAGGGGCGCCCGTTTCAGCAGTTAAGCGCGTTGCGCCGCTTGCGCACCTTGCTGCGCAAAGAGCAGTTCGACGTCATCCATGTGAATGGGTCTGCCGACCATCGCCTGTGCATGCTGGCCACGGTGGGCATGGGCGCCAAGCGTCCGTTCATCGTCTACACGCAACACACCGATCGGGCCTCGAACAGCCTGGGTGTGCGCATGCGCGCGAAGTGGGGCACGAACCGCGTCATCTGCGTGTGCGGCCACACCTTTCGCCGTATGAAAGATTCCGTGTTCCGCGATGAAGACCTGCGGGTGGTGCACAACGGCGTTTGCACGCAGCAATATCAACCGGCCAGCGCAGAAGAAGCGGCGGCGGCGCGTGCCGCCCTGTTGCCGGCCAGCATGCAACGCCGGCTGGTGATCGGCAGCAACGCCGGCACCGCCATCTACAAAAATTGGCTGGACATGGTGACCGCCGTGTCGCTCTTGCCCGAGCATCAGCGGGATCAGGTCGTGATTCTGATCGCCGGCAAGGCGCCCGATGACGAGCAGCGCCAGCGCGTGGCCGATCTGGCCATGACGGATCAGGTTATTTTCACGGGTCTGCTGGATGACGTGCGCCCGTTCCTGGCGGCGTTGGATGTGGGCTTCGTGCTGTCGTCGCGGCTTGAGACGATTTCGTTTGCCTGCCGCGAAATGATGGCGGCCGGCAAGCCCGTCATCGTCAGCAAGGTGGGCGGATTGACCGAGAACGTGACCGACGGCCGCAACGGCTGGGTGGTGCCGCCCGGTTCAGTCAGCAGCGTGCTGACGACGGTATCGTCGATTTTGAATGACCGCAGCATCGCCGTGAAGATGGGGCAAGAAGCCCGCAGCACGGCGCTGCGGGAATTTTCGCTGGCGCGCTTCGTCGGCCAGACCGAAAAGGTGTACCTGGAAGGCCAGACGCCAGGCCGGCAATTCGGCCTGACCTCCTGATCCGTTCCTTTATTCGCTATACGACTTGGTGCTGTACAGGCTGACGGGCAGCAGGTTCAGCACGGGCAGGCCGGACACGGGGTCCTTGGCTTGCTTGTCGATATAGCTTTGCAGCACGTCGGCGTCCAGCACGCCGATGTCCTGGCGGCGGTCGGCGGGCACGCTCGCCAGCGTCTTGTAGCCGTCGCCGCCGGTTGCGTTAAAGCTCAACACGAACAGCTTGTAGGTGCGCGCGGCGTTCAGCGGCTGCCACGTGCTGGTGGCCGCATCCAGCACTTCGATGTTGGTGACGCGGCTGCCCTGCGCTTGCGCGCCGTTCACATCCCAGCGCAAGCCGCCCGTGTACGGGTACGGGCCGGTGGAGCCGCCTGCGCCAAACACTGCCTGCATGCCGTCTTCCAACATGCCCTTGACCTCGGCGCCGGTTACGTCCAGACGCCACAGCATGTTGCCGAACGGCACCACCTCGATCACATTGGCCGCCGTCACATTGCCCTTGAGCGCCACGCGCACGCCGCCGCCGCTTTGCAGCGTGATGTCTGCGCCGCCGTAGTTGGCGTTGGCCACATCCAGATAGGCTTGCGCCACCAGTTGCTGCATGTCGCCACCGCGCAGGTCGACGCTGCCCAGGGTGTTGCAGTCAGCGCTTGAGCGGCTGCGGTCACGCGTCAGCCCCGGCACGCGGCGCGAGCACAGCTCTTGCGGAACCGAGGCCACGATGCTGGCGCTGAAGGTGTCCACCTTTGCCTTGAACGGCTGCAACACGGCCGTGGCCTGGGCGTCCGGCTGCTGGATGCGCAGGAAGCCGCTGGCCGCCACATCGGCAAGCATGGCGGTGTTGTCGGCGGCGGCGGGGGCGGCGCCGCCCACCGTCAGCGCGTCGCCCATCAGCACGTGCGGCGTGCCGGCGCATTCGGTCACGTCGCCGTTGGCGTCGAAGCTGACCTTCAGTTCGCCCACCACCTGCGAGTATTCCCAGGCCTGCACCAGGCAGACGCGCTTGCCGTCCTTGTTTTGCAGCACGGTCGGGTAAGCGCCCGACGGCGTGCCCACGCCGTAGCTCACCATCGAATCCGGGCCCAGCAGCGTGTGTGAATCACCGCCCACCACGACGTCAACGCCGCTCAGCTTGGGAATGATCTGCTTGTCGTAGTCGTAGCCGATATGGCTCATCACCACGATCTTGTTCACGCCTTGGGCGCGCAGTGCGTCGATCTGCGTTTGCGCGGCGGCGGCTTCATCCGAGAACAGCGTGCCCGCGTCGGGGCTGGACGATTGCTGCGTCTTGTTGGCGATGGTCAGGCCAACCAGGCCGATCGCCTGGCCGTCGCGCTGCAACACGATCGACGGCTTGACCATGCCGGGGGCGCGTGACGGATTCAACGCCGAGGCGTCGGCGAACGTGACGTTGGCGCTCAGCACCGGCGTCTGGCATGTGCCGGCGTGCAGCAGGTCGATAAAGCGCTTCAATCCGGTGTCGCCCTTGTCGAACTCGTGGTTGCCGAGCGTCATCGCGTCAAAGCACACCGTGTTCATCATGGCCGCATCGGCCTCGCCGGCTTCGCCCGCGCGGTTGAAGTACAGCGTGCCGGTGTTGGCGTCGCCCGCGTGCAGTTTCAGCACGTTGGCGGACTGCGCCGACAGCGCGTTGATGGCGCCGGTGACGCGCGGGAAACCTCCCACGTCCACATTCGCCGTCACCGCCGTACCGGCGGCGTTCTTCAGCTTCAGATCTTTTTTCTTGCTGTCCAGATTGGAGTGATGATCGTTGATGTGCAGGATCGTCAGTTCCATCGGCCGGCTGGCGGCGGGTTGCTCGGGCGCGGGCTGTTCTGGCGCCGGGCTGGCGGACGTGTCGTCATCATCGTCATTGCCGCCGCAACCGGCCAGCAACAGGGCGCTCAGCATGGCCGCGCCCGCATTCCTCTTCCACGTAATCATTCGTGTGATCCCTCGTTTATGAAGGGCGAATGGTTGCGGCCGAAGATGACGTGAAGATGAATGACAGCGGTGTCATGAACGCGCGCGAACTTGTCTTGGGCGCGTCATAAAAAAACAGGCCCGGCGCATTGCGCGCCGGGCCTGCCGGAACCTGCCGCGAACGTGACGCTTAGAAGTGAATCACGGTGCGGATCGACTTGCCTTCATGCATCAGGTCGAAGGCTTCGTTGATGCGTTCCAGCGGCAGCGTGTGCGTCACGAACGGGTCCAGATCGATCTTGCCGCTCATGGCGTCTTCGACCATGCCCGGCAGCTGCGTGCGGCCCTTCACGCCACCGAAGGCGGAACCGCGCCACACGCGGCCCGTGACCAGCTGGAACGGACGCGTGCTGATTTCCTGGCCCGCGCCGGCCACGCCGATGATGATGCTTTCGCCCCAGCCCTTGTGGCAGCATTCCAGCGCCGCGCGCATCACGTGCACGTTGCCGATGCACTCGAACGAGAAGTCCACGCCGCCGTCGGTCAGTTCGACGATGACGTCCTGGATGGGCTTGTCGTAGTCCTTGGGGTTGATGCAATCGGTGGCGCCCATGGCGCTGGCCAGCACGAACTTGTTCGGGTTGGTGTCCACCGCGATGATGCGGCCGGCCTTGGCCTGCACCGCGCCCTGGATCACGGCCAGGCCAATGCCGCCCAGGCCGAACACGGCGACGGTGTCGCCTTCCTTGACCTTCGCGGTGTTGTGCACGGCGCCAATGCCCGTGGTAACGCCACAGCCCAGCAGGCAGACCTTTTCATGCGGGGCGGCGGGGTTGATCTTGGCCAGCGAGATCTCGTTGACGACCGAGTATTCGCTGAACGTCGAGCAGCCCATGTAGTGGTAGATCGGCTTGCCTTCGTAGCTGAAGCGCGACGTGCCATCGGGCATCAGGCCCTTGCCCTGGGTGGCGCGCACCTTCTGGCACAGGTTGGTCTTGCCGGACAGGCAGAACTTGCACTCGCGGCATTCGGCCGTGTAGAGCGGAATGACGTGGTCGCCGGGCTTCAGCGACGTGACGCCTTCGCCCACTTCCACGACGATGCCCGCGCCTTCGTGGCCCAGCACGGCAGGGAACAGGCCTTCAGGGTCGTCGCCACTGAGGGTGAAGGCGTCGGTGTGGCAGACGCCGGTGTGGGTGATCTGCACCAGCACCTCGCCGCGCTGCGGCGGGGCGACGTCGATTTCAACAATTTCCAGCGGCTTGCCGGGTCCGAATGCGACTGCTGCGCGTGATTTCATAGCGGTTACTCCACGAATGTCGGGTGGGCTTACTTCAAATAGGAACGGACGATGCGCATCAGTTGATCGACCTCGGCTGCGGGGTCGATCTTCGCGTCTGGCGGCCCGCCCTGAGCGGATTGCAGGAAGGTTTCCCGGAGATGGCTTTCCAGCACTTCGGCCATCAGGCCGGTGGCGGCGCCGCGCAAGGCGGCCAGTTGCTGCAACAGCGCGCCGCACTCCGTGCCTTCATTGACCGCGCGTTCCAATGCTAACGCCTGCCCCTGGATACGGCGCAGGCGGGTGACGACACGCTTCTTTTCTTCCGGCGAATGCGGCACGGCAGGCTCCGAAAACGATACAGGGGGGGAGTATACGGAAATTCGGTTCCCGTTCGCAAGACGTGTGTACCTGTCTATACTAGAACCCGATTTTTCCCGTCGCACACCAGGACTCCCCCGTGGCTTCTTCCCCCCCTCGATTGCCCGCCCAGACCAACGCCCTGCCCGCCCCGCTATACGCACAGGTCAAGCAGATGATTGCGCAGCAGATACGCAGCGGCGCCTGGCCCGCGCACTACCGTGTGCCGTCCGAAAGCGAACTGGTCGATGAATTGGGTTTCAGCCGCATGACGATCAACCGCGCGCTGCGCGAGCTGACGTCCGAGGGCCTGCTGGTGCGCATGCAGGGCGTGGGCACGTTTGTGGCGCAGCCCAAGGCGCGGTCGGCGCTGTTTGCCGTCAACAACATTGCCGACGAGATTGCAGCGCGCAATCACCGCCATCACAGCCGCGTCGTGCGCCTGGCCGAAGAGGCGGCGGGCGCGGAACAGGCGCAGGCGCTGGAGATCCGTGCGGGCCAGCCGGTGTTCCATTCCATCATCGTCCATTTCGAAGACGACGTGCCGATTCAGCTGGAAGACCGTTACGTCAATGTGCGGCTTGCGCCGGACTATCTGAAGCAGGATTTCACGCAGAGCACGCCCTACGAATACCTGACGCGTGTTGCGCCCTTGAGCGAAGGCGAACACGTCGTTGAAGCCATTCTGGCCAAGCCGCGAGAATGCCAGTTGCTACAGATCGAACGCGATGAACCCTGCTTGCTGATCAGCCGCCGCACGTGGTCGGGCGACCGCGCCGTCACCCTGGCGCGCCTGATCCACCCCGGCTCACGCCACCGCCTGGAAGGCAAGTTCACGACATGACTACCCCCGACATCCATCTGTACCGCGCGGCCGATTATCCGCGCATGCCGTGGCGCAACGGCGGCGGCACGACGCAAGAGGTTGCCTGCAACCCGGGCGGCAGCACGGCGGCGTTCGATTGGCGCCTGTCCATTGCTGATGTGGCGCAGGACGGCGGCTTCTCTGCGTTTACGGGGTATCAGCGCATCATCACGGTGCTGGAAGGCCAGGGCATCCAGCTGACGGTCGATGGCCACGAACAAGCGCCGCTTGCGCCGCGCAAGGCGTACGCGTTCTTGGGTGATGCGCAGGTGGATTGCCGGCTGCTCGGCGGCGCCATCCGCGATTTCAATCTGTTCTATGCGCCGGCGCGTTATCACGCGCGGCTGCAATGGGTGTCGGCGGCCTGCACCTTTCATAGCGCGGCGCACAGCGTGCTGGTGCTGAATGCGGGCCAGGAGTTGACGGTGCGCATCAACGGCGCGGCGCACGCGTTGCCGTCGCGCTATGACTGCCTGCATGTGGAAGGCCAGAGCGGGCTGGCGCAATACCAGCTGGATGCCGCGGGCGCGGTGGATGCCTGCGTTATTGAATTGCAGCCCCGCGCTTGCTGAACGCCTGACCCCTGGCCGGGGTGATCCCATTGGTTATCGAACGTGCCGGACCCGATCAAGGTCCGGCATTTTTCATTGGGGAAATCCCTGAGCCAAATAATGGTCTTCTCATCTTGTATATACAAGCATAGGCATCCTATGATTCGGGCAACCGCCGCGCCGCGTCGTTCGCGCGGCCGAACCGATCAAGGAGAGCCTCTTGGACCAACCGACCCGATATCGCGACGTCGTCATCCGCGCCCCGCGCGGCAATCAACTGACCGCCAAGAGCTGGCTCACCGAAGCCCCTTTGCGCATGCTGATGAACAACCTCGACCCCGACGTGGCCGAGAACCCCAAGGAACTGGTGGTGTATGGCGGCATTGGCCGCGCCGCGCGCGACTGGGACTGCTACGACAAAATCGTTGAATCGCTCAAGGAACTGAACGACGACGAGACGCTGCTGGTGCAATCGGGCAAGCCCGTCGGCGTGTTCAAGACGCATGCCAACGCGCCGCGCGTGCTGATCGCAAACTCGAACCTGGTGCCGCACTGGGCCACGTGGGAACACTTCAACGAGCTCGACGCCAAGGGTCTGGCCATGTACGGCCAGATGACCGCCGGCAGCTGGATCTATATCGGCAGCCAGGGCATCGTCCAAGGCACCTACGAAACCTTTGTCGAAGCCGCCCGCCAGCACTATGGCGGCAGCCTGACGGGCCGCTGGGTGTTGACGGCGGGCCTGGGCGGCATGGGCGGCGCGCAGCCGCTGGCGGCAACGCTTGCCGGCGCGTGCTCGCTGAACATCGAATGCCAGCAAAGCCGCATCGATTTCCGCCTGCGCACGCGTTATGTCGACGAACAAGCCACCGATCTGGATGACGCGCTGGCGCGCATCGCCCGCTACACCAAGGAAGGCCGTGCGGTGTCCATCGCGCTGTGCGGCAACGCCGCCGACGTCCTGCCCGAGCTGGTGCGCCGTGGCGTGAAGCCCGACCTCGTCACCGACCAGACCAGCGCGCATGATCCGCTGAACGGCTATCTGCCTGCCGGCTGGACGTGGGACGACTACCGCGAACGCGCCAAGCGCGAACCTGCCGCCGTCATCAAGGCCGCCAAGCAATCGATGGCAGTGCATGTGCAAGCGATGCTGGCGTTCAAGCACCAGGGCATTCCCACGTTCGACTACGGCAACAACATCCGGCAGATGGCCAAGGAAGAAGGCGTGGCCGATGCGTTCGACTTTCCCGGCTTTGTGCCCGCCTACATCCGGCCGCTGTTCTGCCGTGGCGTGGGCCCGTTCCGCTGGGCCGCGCTGTCGGGCGACCCGCAAGACATCTACAAGACGGACGCCAAGGTCAAGGAACTGATTCCCGACGACGCGCATCTGCACCACTGGCTGAGCATGGCGCGCGAGCGCATCAGCTTCCAGGGCTTGCCGGCGCGTATCTGCTGGGTCGGCTTGGGCGCACGCGCCAAGCTCGGTCTGGCCTTCAATGAAATGGTGCGGTCTGGCGAATTGTCTGCGCCCATCGTCATCGGCCGCGACCACCTGGATTCCGGCTCGGTCGCCAGCCCCAACCGCGAAACCGAAGCGATGCGCGACGGCTCGGACGCCGTGTCTGACTGGCCGCTGCTGAACGCCCTGCTGAACACCGCCAGCGGCGCAACCTGGGTTTCGCTGCATCATGGTGGCGGCGTGGGCATGGGCTTCTCGCAGCATTCGGGCATGGTGATCGTGTGCGACGGCACCGACGCCGCCGCCGAACGCATCGCCCGCGTACTGACCAATGACCCGGCCACCGGCGTGATGCGGCATGCCGACGCCGGCTACGACATCGCGATCGAATGCGCGAAGGAACAGGGCTTGAACCTGCCCATGGTGACCTCGGGGCAACGCGATGGCGCAGCACGGTGAGCCAGGCGCCGCACCGCTGATCGAGCGGCGCTCCATTGACTACATTCCGGAATCTGAGCGGCACGGCAAGCTCTACAGCCAGTTCACGCTGTGGATGGGCGCCAACCTGCAGATCACGGCCATTGTCACCGGGGCGCTTGCCGTGGTGTTGGGGGGTGACGTCTTCTGGTCGCTGATTGGCTTGTTCATCGGGCAGGTGCTGGGCGGCGGGGTGATGGCGCTGCATGCGGCGCAAGGCCCGAAGCTGGGCCTGCCGCAGATGATCTCCAGCCGCGTGCAATTCGGCGTGTACGGCGCGGCGATACCGATCGTGCTGGTGTGCCTGATGTACCTGGGCTTCACCGCCACGGGCACGGTGTTGTCGGGGCAGGCGCTGGGCCAGTTGTTCGGCGTCAGCGACACCACCGGCATCCTGATCTTCGCGGCCGTGATCATCGCGGCCACGCTGTTCGGCTACCGCGTGATCCACATCATCGGCCGCATCGCCACGGTGTTCGGGCTGATCGCCTTCGTGTACCTGTTCAGCCGCATTATCGCGGTGGGAGACGTGGGCCAGCTGCTGCAGATCCGGCATTTCAGTTGGGACAAATTCCTGCTGGCCGTGTCGCTGGCGGCATCGTGGCAGATCGCATATGGCCCTTACGTAGCGGACTATTCGCGTTACCTGCCCAGCCGCACGTCTCCGGTGAAGACGTTTCTGGCGGTGGGGCTGGGGTCTGTCTTGGGCGCGCAGATTGCGATGGTGCTGGGCGTGCTGGCTGCGGCCATGGCGGCGGGCCAGTTCGCGGGGCGCGAGGTGGCGTACATCGTCGGGCTGGGCGGCACAGGCACGATGGCGGCGCTGCTGTACTTCAGCATCGCGTTTGGCAAGGTCACGATTTCCACGCTGAATTCGTACGGCAGCTTCATGTGCATCGCAACCATCGTCAGCGGCTTTCGGGGCCATGTCGAGATCACGCGGCGCCAGCGTGCGGTGGCGGTGGTGCTGATCGTGGGCGCGGCGACGGCCGTGGCGCTGATCGGCCAGCATTCTTTCCTGAACGCATTCAAGTCCTTCATCCTGTTCCTGCTGGCGTTCTTCGTGCCGTGGAGCGCGGTGAATCTGGTGGACTACTACTTCGTCAACCGCGAGCGCTACGACGTGCCGGCGCTGTCCGACCCGAACGGTCGTTACGGGCGCTGGAACCTGCCCGGCATTCTGGTTTATGCGTTTGGCGTGCTGGTGCAGATGCCCTTTATCTCGACCAAGCTGTACACCGGCCCGATGGTCGAGCGGCTGGGGGGTGTGGATATCTCGTGGATCATCGGGCTGATCGTGCCCAGCATCCTTTATTACCTGTTTGCGCGGCGCGGGCCGCGTCCTGAGGCCGATGCGTCCGACGCGTCGGCGCGGCGGCCCACGCAAGAACCCGCGTAACCACGACATTGCATGAAGCCGGCTGACCGGCGTAGGAGATCAAGAATGGATTTGCATATCAAGCCCGGCCACCTGACCTTGTCGGATCTGCGCCGTGTGTATCACGAGCCCGTGCGCCTGACGCTGGACGCCAGTGCGGCGGACCCCATCGACGCCAGCGTGGCGACGGTTGAACGCATCATCGCGGAAGGCCGTACCGTGTACGGCATCAACACCGGGTTTGGCTTGCTGGCCTCTACCAAGATCGCGCGCGAAGACCTGCAAGCCTTGCAGACGTCGCTGGTGCGCTCGCACGCCGCGGGCGTGGGCGAGGCGCTGGATGACGCGATGGTTCGCCTGATCATGGTGTTGAAGATCAACAGCCTGGCGCGTGGTTATTCCGGTATCCGCCGCCACGTCATCGACAGCCTGATTGCGCTGGTGAACGCGGGCGTCTACCCGCACATCCCGCTGAAAGGTTCGGTCGGCGCATCGGGTGACCTGGCCCCGCTTGCGCATATGTCGCTGGTGCTGCTGGGCGAAAGCCGCGCGCGCTTCCAAGGCGAATGGCTGCCTGCGCAAGAGGCGCTGGCGCGTGCAGGCCTTGTGCCGCTGACGCTTGCCGCCAAGGAAGGGCTGGCGCTGCTGAACGGCACGCAGGTGTCCACGGCCTACGCGTTGCGTGGCTTGTTCGAAGCCGAAGACATGATGGCGGCGGGTCTGGTTTGCGGCAGCCTGAGCGTGGAAGCCATGCTGGGCTCGCGCGTGCCGTTTGACGCCCGCATTCACGCCGCACGCGGCCAGCCCGGCCAGATTGCCGTGGCGGCCGTGTACCGCGAACTGCTGGGCGACGACAGTGAAGTGGGCCATTCGCATGCGGATTGCGAAAAGGTGCAAGACCCCTACTCGCTGCGCTGCCAGCCGCAAGTGATGGGCGCCTGCCTGACGCAGATTCGTCATGCGGCGCAGGTGCTGCAAATTGAAGCGAACGCGGTGTCCGACAACCCGCTGGTGTTCACCGCCCAGGGCGACGTGATTTCTGGCGGCAACTTCCATGCGGAACCGGTGGCGCTGGTGGCCGACAACCTGGCGCTGGCGCTGGCGGAAATTGGCGCGCTGTCTGAACGGCGCATCGCGCTGATGATGGACAAGCATATGTCGCAGCTGCCGCCGTTCCTGGTTGCAAAGGGCGGCGTCAACTCGGGCTTCATGATCGCCCAGGTCACAGCCGCCGCGCTGGCCAGCGACAACAAGGCGCTGGCGCACCCCGCCAGCATTGACAGCATGCCCACGTCCGCCAACCAGGAAGACCACGTTTCCATGGCGCCCAACGCGGGCAAGCGCCTGTGGGCCATGGCTGAGAACGTGCGCGACATCCTGGCCATCGAATGGCTGGGCGCCTGCCAGGGCCTGGACTTCCGCGAAGGCTTGAAGACGTCGCCCAAACTTGAGCAGGCGCGCCGCGCGCTGCGCGAGCAGGTGCCGCATTACGAAGAAGACCGCTTCTTCGCGCCTGACATCGCGGCGGCCAGCGGCCTGCTCAGCGCGCATGTCATGAATGGCCTGATGCCCGCCGGCCTGCTGCCCAGCCTTTGATTTCGATGTTGCGGCCGTCGTTTGACGGCCGCCATTGCTGCGCCGTGCGCACGCGCCCATAGAAGGCGCTCGCGCGGCGTTTGATGCTGTACGCCTATAAAACAAGTACGGAGACAGACATGCAAGCACAACCGCAGGATCTCAAACGGGGACTCAACGCCAGACATATCCGATTCATGGCGTTGGGTTCGGCCATTGGCACGGGGCTGTTCTACGGGTCAGCCAAGGCCATTCAAGAGGCTGGCCCGTCGGTGCTGCTGGCCTACATCGTGGCGGGCGCCGCCGTGTACATGGTGATGCGCGCGTTAGGGGAAATGGCGGTGCGCAACCCGGTGTCGGGTTCGTTCGGGCATTACGCCACCAGCTATCTCGGCCCGATTGCGGGCTTTCTCACGGGCTGGACCTATGCGTTTGAGATGATCATCGTGTGCCTGGCCGACATCACGGCGTTCGGGCTTTACATGGGTTTCTGGTACCCCGATGTGCCGCGCTGGATCTGGGTGCTGTCGATCGTGTTCTTCATTGGCGCCATCAACCTGCTGTCGGTGAAGGTGTTTGGCGAACTGGAATTCTGGCTGTCGCTGCTGAAGGTGGGCGCCATCATTGCGATGATCGCGGGCGGCCTGGGCATCATGCTGTTTGGTTTCGGCCTGAGCGCGGATACCGCGGCAACCGGTGTGCATAACCTGTGGGAGCACGGCGGCTTCATGCCCAATGGCGTGGGCGGGCTGATTGCGTCGCTGGCGGTGGTGGTGTTTGCGTTTGGCGGCATTGAAATCATCGGTATCACGGCGGGCGAAGCCAAGGACCCGGGCCGCACCATTCCGCGCGCCATCAACGCGGTGCCGATGCGCATTCTGCTGTTCTATGTGCTGACGCTGTTCGTGCTGATGTCGATCTTCCCCTGGACCCAGATCGGCAGCAAGGGCAGCCCTTTCGTGCAGATCTTCGATAGCCTGGGCATTGGCTCCGCGGCCACCATTCTCAATATCGTGGTGATCTCGGCGGCGGTGTCGGCTATCAACAGCGACATCTTCGGCGCGGGCCGCATGCTGTATGGCATGGCGCAGCAAGGCCAGGCGCCGCGCGGGTTCGCGGCCGTCTCCCAGAACGGCGTGCCGTGGATGACCGTGGTGGTGATGTCGATTGCGCTGCTGCTGGGCGTGCTGCTGAACTACCTGATTCCCGAGGGCGTGTTCATGCTGATCGCTTCCATCGCTACCTTTGCCACGGTGTGGGTCTGGCTGATGATCCTGTTGTCGCAAGTGGCGATGCGGCGCAAGATGAGCGCGGAAGAGGTCGCGGAATTGAAATTCCCGGTGCCGTTCTGGCCTGTGGGTCCGCTGCTGGCCATTGCGTTCATGGTGTTCGTGATTGCCGTGCTGGGTTATTTCCCGCGCACGCAGGCCGCGCTGGCCGTGGGCGTGGTGTGGATTGCGCTGCTTTGCGTGGCGTACCGTTTCTGGGTCTATCCCAATCGTCCGGGTGACGGCGGCATTTCCGTGCCGTTGGCGCAAGGTTCGGACTGATGTAGTTGCTTTCAGGAGATGTGCATGAGACAGGTCTGGCGACACTGCCACGCCGCCACGATGGCGGGTGGCGGCTATGCGGTGATTGAGCGCGCGGCCATCGTGACGCGCGCCGATCGTATCGAATGGATCGGGCCAGAGGCCGAGTTGCCAGGCGTGGATGCGGCGCATGTCCATGATCTGGGCGGGGCGTGGGTTACGCCCGGCCTGATCGACTGTCATACCCATCTGGTGTTTGGCGGCAACCGCAGCACCGAGTTCGAACAACGCCTGCAAGGCGTGGACTATGCAACGATCGCCGCGCAAGGCGGCGGCATTGCCAGCACCGTGCGCGCCACCCGCGAAGCCTCGGAAGACGAACTCTATGTCAGCGCGCGCAAGCGTGCGCTGCATCTGCTGCGCGACGGCGTCACCACGCTTGAAGTCAAGTCGGGCTACGGGCTGGATTTGCCTAACGAGCGCAAGATGCTGCGTGTTGCGCGCCGGCTGGGCCAGACGCTGCCGCTGACGGTGCAGGCGACCTGCCTTGCCGCGCACGCGCTGCCGCCCGAATTCCGCGGGCGGCCCGACGATTACATCGACGAAGTGGCGCGCCGCATGTTGCCGGTGCTGGCCGCCGAAGGGCTGGTGGATGCGGTGGATGCGTTCTGTGAGCATCTGGCGTTTTCGCCTGAACAGGTTGAACGCGTGTTCCAGGCCGCGAGGCATCTGGATTTGCCCGTGAAGCTGCATGCCGAGCAGTTGTCGTCGCTGCATGGCGCAAGTTTGGCGGCGCGTTATGGCGCCTTGTCGGCGGACCATCTTGAATACCTGACCGAAAGCGATGTGCTGGCCATGGCCCAGGCTGGCACGGTGGCGGTGTTGTTGCCCGGCGCGTTCTACGCCTTGCGTGAAACGCAGCTGCCACCGCTGGAACTGCTGCGCCGCCATGGTGTGCCGATTGCGATTTCCACTGACCTGAACCCGGGTACGTCGCCCGTGTTGTCGTTGCGGCTGATGCTGAGCATGGCATGTACCTTGTTCAAGATGACGCCGGAAGAGGCGCTGGCGGGCGCCACCGTACACGCGGCACGCGCGTTGGGCTTGCAGGCCACGCATGGGGCGCTTGAGGCCGGCAAGGTGGCGGACTTTGTGGCGTGGGACATCGCGCATCCGTCGGAGTTGGCGTACTGGATTGGCGGCGACCTGCCCAAGCGCGTGATTCGCCACGGCGCGTTGCTGGACATGGCGGCGCTGGCCTGAACCGCGCGGAACGCGCACGGCTTGGCGGTCGAAGGGGATGCCGTGCGCGGCCACACGGCTGCGGCGGAAAACGGACCACGACGCGTCGGATACGGACCACGACGCGCCGGATATGGACCACGACGCGCCGGATACGGACCACGACCCGTCGGATACGGACCACGTGCGCCGCTACCGCACTATCGCCACGCGCGGCGTTCTACGATGTGGCCTGACCGCGTCCGATGCCGGGCGCGCCGCGCATCCAGGAGAACGTATGCGGATCTGCATGATGGAAGGGCCGGTGGATCTGGCCCCCGATAGCCCCACGTGGGCAGGCATTGCCGAGCGCATTGCCGAATTGGAACCCGACCTGCTCGTCACGAACGAGATGCCTTTTGGCGAGTGGCTGGCGGGTTCGCCCGTCTACGATCCGGCGCGTGCGGCCGAATCCGTGCGCATGCACGAAGCGGGCCTGACCGCGCTGGCGGCGCTGCCGGTGCCGGCTATTGTCTCGTCCCGCCCCATACCCGCAGGCGACCGGCTGGCAAACGAAGCCTTCGCCTTGCAGGGCGGGCGCTACACGCGCCTGCATCACAAGCAGTACTTTCCGGAAGAGCCGGGGTTCTTTGAAGCCACGTGGTTTCGTCCGGCGATGGAGGGGTTTGAAGTCGTCGACGTGGGCGGCATTCGTCTGGGCGTGCAGCTGTGCACCGAGCTGATGTTCAACGAACGGTCGCGTCGTTACGGACGCGACGGGGCAGAGCTGATCGTGGTGCCGCGCGCAAGCGGCGCATCCATCGGGCGCTGGCTGACCGCGGGCGCGATGGCGGCCATCACGTCCGGCTGCTACGTGGTCAGTTCCAACCGCGCTGGGCGCACCGCCGACGGCCAGGTATTCGGTGGCCGCGCGTTTGCCTTCCAGCCCAACGGCGAACCGCTGGCGCAATCCACCGACACGGAGTCCATCGTGGTGGTCGACGTGGACCCCGCGCGTTCACGCGCGCAGCAGACGCAATACCCCTGCTACGTGAAGGAATAGGTGGGGGGCGCCGAGCTGGGAGCGCCGAGCTGGGGGCGCCGAGCTGGGTGCGCCTGGCCGGCCGCACCTAGCCGGCCGCACCTGGCCGGCCGCCGCCGTCAGGCCGCGATGGCGATGGCGCGCTGGTCCTGGATCAGCGGCGGCAAACGGAACGCGCTGACTGCGCTCTGCAAACGCTGCGCCTGCGTTTCAAGCGAAGACGCGGCGGCCGCCGCTTCTTCGACCAGCGCCGCGTTTTGCTGCGTGACCTGATCCATCTGGTTCACCGCGGTGTTCACCTGGTCGATACCCGTCACCTGTTCGTTCGATGCGGATGCGATGTCGTTGACCAGCAGGGTCAGGCGTTCGATGGTCGACAGAATCTCTTCCATCGTGCGCCCCGCAGCTTCCACCTGCACTGAGCCCGCCTGCACCGTGGCGCCGGACGTGTTGAGCAGCTGCTTGATTTCTTTGGCGGCGCCCGCGCTGCGCTGCGCCAGCGACCGCACTTCGGCCGCCACCACGGCAAAGCCCTTGCCCTCCTCGCCCGCACGCGCCGCTTCCACCGCTGCGTTCAAGGCCAGGATGTTGGTCTGGAAAGCGATGCCGTCGATCACGCTGACAATGTCTTCGATGCGGCCAGAGTCCTGCGCAATTTCGCGCATGGTGCTGACGGCTTGCTTGACCGCCTGGCCGCCGCGCTGAACCACTTCGCTGGCGGTGGCCGCCATCTGGTTGGCCTGGCGGGCATTTTCGGCGTTGCTGGTGACGGTGGACAGCAGCTGCTCCATGCTGGCGGCGGTTTCCTCAAGCGAGGCCGCCTGCTGCTCGGTGCGGCTGGACAAGTCCTGGTTGCCGGCCGCGATCTCGCTGGACCCCGTGTTGATCTCGATGACGCCTTCGCGCACCGCGTGCACCGTGTGCACCAGGCTCGCCTGCATCTCTTGCAGGTACGGAATCATCTGGCCCACGCAGTTGGCGCCATAGTGCGGAATGGGCGCCGTCAGGTCGCCGCTGGCGATGCGCCGGAAATGGGCTTTGATGGATTCCAGCGGTTGCCGCACGAACACCACCACATAGCGGTCGCCCAGCACCAGCAGCAACAGGCAGATGCCCAGCACAACGCCCATGCCGATGTAAGCCTGCTGGCGCTTGTTGGCCGCATCGGCCCACAACTGGGTTTCGCGTTCCTTGGCGTAAGCCTCGTAGTTTTCGATGCTCTTGCCGAAGGCGCGGCTGGAGGCGACGACGGCGCTTGCCGCGTGCGCACGGGCGCGCGGGATGTCGCCCGCGTCCAGATGCTGACGCTGCACGGCGATGCCGCCGTTGACCAGCGCGTCAAAGCCCGCTTGCATGGGCTCCAGGATGGCGGCGGGCGCGTCCTTTTTGGCCAGTTCGATAAAGACCGCTTGCTGCTTGCGGGCTTCGTTCAGCGCGGCGTCGATGCTGCGCCCTTCTTCGGCGGCTTGGGCCGCCTGGCCATCGCTGGCGTATTCCAGCTGGCGCGACAGGCGCAAGCGCGCTCGCATGATCTGATCATTGACCCGGGACAGGGCGGAGACTTCGTGCAGGAGTTCGCTGCTGTCGGCAAGCGCCTCGCCGGCGCTGCGCAATCCGTTGACGCTGATGGCCGACAGGCCGGTAATCAGGGCGCTGATCATGAGCAAAGTGCACAGAATCATGCGGCGGATCGTGATGTCTTTCAAAAACTGTGTCATGCGTGTCGTTCCCAGATACAGCGAGTGCTGCAACGACAATTACGACCTCGCCGCTGGGATATTTAGCGGCTGTTTCACAACTTACGAATATGTCGGCGTGTTGCTTGAATATATTGAAAGATAGCGCAACATTGTTGCGTTTTGGTGCCATCTGAGCGATGCGTTGCCGGCTGGGTTGGCGGCATAGTTGGCGGCATAGTCGGTGGCTTAGTCGGCGGCATAGTCGGTGGCTTAGTTGCCCCGGTCCAAGCCCACGCTGGATCGCCCCTGCGGACGGCCCTGCCGCCCTACCGCGTCGCGGACGCTTGCGTCGGTTCCGACGCGTCAAAACGCAATCGGGAAAAGCTGGCGATGCAGGCCAGCGCCGCACACAATCCGCCCAGCCACAAGGCGGCAATCGCGCCGTGCGTGGTGGACACATGGAAGCAGGCGGCCACCAGCGCCGCGCCGGTGGCCTGGCCCAACAGGCGCACGGTGCCGATCATGCCGCTTGCGCCACCGGCCCGCGATGCCGGGGCAGAGGTCATGATGGCGCGCAGATTGGGCGACTGGAAAAAACCAAAGCCCGCGCCGCAAATCGCCATGCGCCACGAGATGTCCCACACCGACGGCGTGGCGGGCATCAATGCCAGCAGCACCATGCCCAGCGCCAACAGCGCAAGGCCGACGCCGCCCAAGATGCCGGCGGGATACTTGTCGGACAGGCGCCCCGCAATCGGCGCCATGATGGCCACGACGACGGGCCACGGGGTAATCAGAAAGCCGGTATGCACCTGGCTGTAGCCCAGCACCGTCTGGAACAGAAAAGGCAGCGAGACGAACGCCAGCGCCTGCGCGGCAAAGGCGCAAACGGCGGTGGCAGCGGACAAGGCGAACAAGGGCCGGCGTAGCAGGTCCACGGCCAGGATCGGGGCGGGATGCCCCGCTTGCCGGCGCATCAGCAGCCACAGGCTGGCGATGGCGCCGCCCCACTCCAGCACCACGCGCGGCCACGGCGCGGCATGCGCCAGTTCGTTGGACCCCAGCACGAACAAACCCAACGTCAGCGCGCACAACAAGGCGGCGACGCCATCAAACCCGTGCGGCGCGCGGGCGGTTTCGGGCAGGCCGCGCAGGCCCAGCACCGCCGCCAGAATGCCGATCGGCACATTGATCAGGAACAGCCAGTGCCACGACCCCAGCAGCAGAATGGCCGATGCGGCCGTGGGGCCGGCGGCGAACGACAAGCCCACCACCATCGCGTTCAGCCCCAGGCCGCGGCCCAGCATGTGCGACGGATAGATAAAGCGCAGCAGCGCGCCGTTCACGCTCATCACGCCCGCTGCGCCCAAGCCCTGCAAGATGCGCGCCACCACTAGCGTGGGCAGCGACGGCGCCAGCCCGCAAGCCAGCGACGACAACGTGAACACCACCAGCCCCACGATGTACACGCGCCGATGGCCCAGAATTTCACCGAGCGCCGCCGCAGGCAGCAGCCCCGCCACCATCGCCAGCTGATAGCCGCTGATGACCCAGATGGAGCCCGCGTCGCTGGCTTGCAGGTCGCGCGCGATGGTGGGCAGCGCGGTGTTGGCGATGGCCGTGTCCAGGCTGGCCATGCAAACCGCCAGCATGACGGCTAACAGCGCGCCCAGGCGTTCCGATGCAGGCAAGCCGGCGCCAGCCGGATAAACGGTGTTGCGGGAGAACGAGAGCATGGGGCGGAGGTAACAGCGAGGGTTCCGGGCGGGGCGTCCGGAATCAAGAGCACTGATTCTAATGCCGCATCGCGATTCAACGCTTCGTCAGCCGAAGGGCGTGGCGGCGCCAATGGTGTTTGGTTTGGCCGGTCAGGCATTAATAATGCGACCGCATGGTCACATGGCTTAATGCCTTTACTGAATCAGTTATTTGCACCGCCCGAACGGGTTTGTTTGAATATTGTCACGGTGGGACACGGGCTTCGGTGCATAAATATAACTAAATGTATGTGGCGAACTTGTTTGAGTTTTCATAGATAAACTGACGGCTTTGGATAATCCGGCATGCGTGGGTTTAGTTAGAAAACGTAATAATGGCGCGGGTAAATTGAAACGAAGTCGTGCCGGATTTATTTATTCGACGTACGATTATTTTTCGTACGTCGCATGGTGCAACTATTTGGTGGAGGGTTTCCTTATGAAACGCTTGTCCTGGTATGCAGCAACGTTGTCCTTAATCGGCGCTGGCGCCGCGCCCGGTATGGTTTCCGCGCAAACCACCGCCACCGCCACCTTCAACGTCACACTGACCATCAACGCCAACTGCGCGATCGCCGCGAATGATCTGGCGTTTGGCGCACACGGCGTCTTGAATGCCGCCGTTCCCGGCTCCACCACGCTGAACGTCACGTGCAGCAACACCACGCCTTATGCGGTGGGGTTGAGCGCAGGCACCGGCACCGGGTCCACCGCGACCACGCGCTTCATGAGCGCCACCGGCGCCAACACCGCCACCGTTTCCTACCAGCTGTACAAGCCGGGCAGCCAGACCGTGGTGTGGGGCGACGCCCAGGTTGCCGACCGCGTCAGCGGTGTGGGCAACGGTACGGCGCAGCCGCTGGTGGTCAATGGCATCGTGCCGGCCCAGACCACGCCCGCCCCTGACAACTATTCGTCCACGGTCACCGCCACGGTCTACTTCTAGTGGGCGCGCCAATGCAGAGGCTGTGTCGGGCGGTATTGGCGTTGTGCATGGCGGGCTGGTCGGGGCTTCTGTCCGCAGCGGCGTTGCAGATATCGCCGGTGCTGGTGGATATCGCGCCGCAGCAGGCGGCAAGCGGCATCATGCTGCGCAATCCCGGCACGACACCCGTCTATGGACAGGTTCGGATCTACCGCTGGGAGCAGGCCAATGGCGACGATGTTCTGACGCCCACCGAAGAAGTTCAGGCCAGCCCCCCCATCATTCAGGTGCCGCCCGGCGGCGAGCAATTGGTGCGGCTCGTGCGCGCATCCAAGGAACTCGCGCCGCTGGAACGCGGCTACCGGCTGGTTATCGACGAAATTCCCGACCCGGCCACGCCCGGCATCAATGGCGTGGTTTTGCGCCTGCGGTATTCCGTGCCCGTGTTCGTGGCGGGCGCTACGCCCTCGCCCGAACCCGAGCTGGCCTGGAACGCCACGCGCGCGGGCGGCGACTGGGTGCTGCGGCTGGCCAACACCGGCACGCGATACGCGCAGGTGGCGGCGTTGCAGGTGCTCAACAGCGCAGGCAAACCGGTGGCGGGTATTGAAGGATTGGTGGGATACGCCTTGGCGCAGCGCGAACGCGAATGGCGCATCCCCGCAAAACAAAACGCATCGGGACCGGTGCGGATCAAAGCCCTGATCAACGGTGACGTCGTCACCGTAACGCCTCGCGTTGATTGATCGCGCGCCGGCACGCCCGGCACCAACGAGGAAGGCAGCACATGGCAGTACGCGCTCCCCGTGTTCGCGGGCGACGCGCCTGGTGCCTTGCCCTCTGTTTGCTGGGGGCGCCGGCCCTGGCGGCGGAATCGCCTGATCTATTGTCGTTCGGCAATATCGCCGAGCGGGATGTCTTTCTGGAGGTCAGCATCAACGGGGTCAACACTTCGCAACTGCTGCGCTTTCGCGATGCGCAAGGCCGCTTGTCCGCCAGCGGCGATGCGCTGCGTTCGGTGGGCGTGGATGTGTCCAAGCTGGGCCTGCCCGACACGCGTGAGGTCGCGCTGGACCGGGTGGCGGGCTTGCGCTATTCCTACAACGCGGCGGCGCAGACGGTGGACATCGTGCTGCCCGACAACTTGCGCACGCCTTATCAGGTGGGGCGCAACCTGGCGGCTACGCCGCTTGCCACCGCGGGCCGCGGGCTGGTGCTGAACTACGACGCGTATACGCAAACGGACGCCATGTACAAGCTGTCGCTGTTTACCGAGCAGCGCTACTTTGATTCCAATGGTGTGTTCAGCAACACCGGCACGGCCTACTTCGGCGGCGAGGGGGATCGAGGCGACCGCTATGTGCGCTATGACACCTACTGGACGCGCTCTGATCAGGAAACCCTGCGCACGCTGCGGCTGGGCGACACGATTTCTTCGTCGTTGAACTGGTCGCGCTCGGTGCGCATGGCGGGCGTGCAGTGGGGCCGGAATTTTGCGCTGCGCCCCGACTTGGTTACCTTCCCGGTGTCATCGTTAAGCGCTTCGTCGGTGGTGCCGTCATCGGTGGCGCTCTACATCAACGGCGTGCAGCAGTATTCGGGCAATGTGCCGCCCGGGCCGTTCGTGGTGAACCAGATTCCCGGCATCACGGGCGCGGGCCAGGCCACGCTGATTACGCGCGATGCGCTGGGCCGCACGGTCAGCACGTCGGTGCCGTTGTATATCGATACCCGCATGCTGGCCGGGGGCCTGTCCAGCTATTCGCTTGAAGCCGGATTCGTGCGGCGCCAGTTCAGCATTCGTTCGTTCGATTACGACAACCAGCCGGTGGCGACGGCGTCCGGGCGCTATGGGTACAGCGATGACCTGACGCTGGAAGCGCACGGCGAAGCCAGCGCGGGCCTGTACAACGTGGGCGCGGGTGCCATGGTCAAGCTGGGCCAGGCGGGCGTGCTGAGCGGCTCGCTGTCGGGCAGCGCGGGCCAGTATGACGGCGGCCAGATCAGCCTGGGGTATCAGTACATCCGCCCGGAATTCAGTATCGATTCCCAAGTGACGCGCGTGGTGGGCGACTACGGCGACCTGGGCTCGCGCGAAGATGCGCCGGTGCCGACGCAAACAGAGCGGGTGACGGTGTCGCTGCCGCTGACCACCTCGCAAAGCGTGGCCGTGAGCTACATCGGCTACCGCATGCCGCAACTGCCCACCGCCAAGCTGGGCTCGGCGTCGTACATGGTCAATCTGCACAGCCGTGTCGTCATGACGCTGAGCGCCTATAACGATTTCACGCAGTCCAACACGCGTGGCGTGTACTTGGGGTTGACGATGATGCTGGGCGAACGTTCCCAGTTGAACGCGTCGGTGGGCCGGCAAGGCGGCGACTCGACCTACAGCGTGGGGGCGCAAAGCAGTGTGGCTTACGAGGGCGGCTGGGGCTGGGGCGTGCAGAACGGGCGCGTGGGCGGCATGGGCTACAACCAGGGCCAGGCCCAGTATCTGGGGCGCTACGGCCAGGTGGCCGGCATCGTGCAGGACTACGGCGGCCGCACGCAGGGCGCGTTGCAGGCGTCGGGTTCATTGGCGTTGATGGACGGAACGGTGCTGCCCACGCGCCGCATCAACGACAGCTTTGCGCTGGTGTCGACCGATGGCGAGCCGGATGTTGCCGTGCTGCACGAAAACCGCAAGCTGGGCAGAACCAACCGCAGCGGCTACCTGTTGGTGCCCGACTTGAATTCCTATCAGACCAACCGCATCGCCATCGACCCCGAGGACTTGCCGGTGGACGTGAAGCTCGACACCACCAAGACCGTCGTCGTGCCGCAAGGCGGCTCTGGCGTGCTGGCGAAATTCCAGATCGAGAAATACGCGGCGGCCTCGGTCATTCTGAAATTGCCGGACGGCGCGTTCGTGCCGGTGGGCGCCGAAGTGGCGCACGTGGAAAGCGGCAAGCGTTCGGTGCTGGGATACGAAGGCCTGACGTTCGTTGAAGACCTGGTGGCGCGCAACCACTTGCGCGTCAAAGGCGCGGGCGTGTCGTGCACCGTGGAGTTCGACTACGAACATGATCCGAAACGGCCGCTGCCCACCTTGGGGCCGTTTGTCTGCGAACCGTTGGCGCGGGGGCGGCAATGACGGCGGCCTTGGGGGTGGCAATGAGGGCGGCGCGGGGCCGATACGCGCCGTGGCTGCTGGCGGCGCTGTGCATGGGATCGGCCGCAACAGCAGAGGCAAGCTCCTGCGCATTGGGCGCGGGCACCACCGGCACAATGGATTTCGGCACGATCAACCCGTTGCTGTCAGCGGATACGGTGAACTCGGGCGGGCAAATCGTTGTGACGTGCGACTTCACCGCCCTGTCGTTGGCGGCGCGGCTCTGCTTCAACCTGGGGCTGGGCAACACCAGCACGTCGAACAACCCCCGCACCTTGGGCGCGGGTGTGAACCGCATGAACTACAACCTGTACACGGATGCCGCGACCAGCCAGGTATGGGGCACGGCGCTGACGACCGCACCCACGTCGGTGACGCTGATCGGCCCGTTGCTGGGCGGCACGGCGTCCACCACGTTCAGGTTCTACGGCAAGGTGCCGGGCAACCAGCCGCTGGTCAAGACCGTGAACAATGCCGACACGCGCTATTCCGAAACGTACTCGACGACCGCAACAGTGGATGTGTCGATCGGCCTGTTGAGCGGCCTGACGAATTGCCCGCTGACCTCGCCCACGCGCATCTCCATTCCCCTGACCGTGACCGCGCTGGTGCAGAAGAACTGCACGATCAACGCCACCAACATGGCGTTTCCGCCCAAGGGGGTGCTGAGCTCTGCCACCACCGCCACCAGCCAGATCACCGTGAAGTGCACCAACAACAACGCGTACTCGGTGGCGTTGGACGGCGGCTCCGTCGCCAACAACGTGCTGGCGCGCAAGATGAAGCACGCGACGCAGGCCGACACGGTCAGCTATCAGCTCTACCAGGACGCGGCTTACGCCACGATCTGGGGCAACGCCAGCGGCGGCGCGCCGCGGGCGGGAACCGGCACGGGGTCCAATCAAACGTACACGGTGTATGGCCGCGTGCCGGCGCAAGCGACGCCCCGGCCGGGGGACTACAAGGACGTCGTCACCGCCACAATCACGTTCTAAGCCACACCACGTTCAAGACTGCTCGGGCGCGGGCCGGGGTTTGACCGGCCAGAACAGCGTGGCGGGCCGCTGCCAGATGCGCTGGCGCACACCGGCCGACAGCGAATCGCGATCGCCCCGGCGCAGGTTGCGCGAGCGCAGCGCCACGTTGAACGCCAGCGCGAAACTTACGCCCACGTTCAACAGCCCCGTCATGGCGGTGCCTGCCACGGCCATCCAGAACGTTTGCGTACGCACGACGTCCCAGCCTAAGGTACCGATGGCGGTGCCGATCTGCCCCGCGCTGAGCGTCACGTGGCGCACTTCCACGTGCGGGCCGAAGAAGCTCACGATGGCGGGGCCCAGGCCCAGCATCAGCCCCAGCGACACATTGCCCGCGATACCCGACACGTTGCGTTGCCAGAATCCCGCCCAGCGCACGGCGCCGCGCTCGCCAAACAGATGCCGCACGCGGCGGTTGTATGCCATCACGTCGTGCACCCGGTGCAACGCAAACCAGTTGTCGGCCCATCCGGCGATCAGGCTGGACAGCCATAGCAGCACGCCGGTGGCCGCGGCGTAGATGGGGGTGGCGCCCCAGATGGAAAACGAGGCCAGCGTTTCTTGCGCCTTCTCCGCGCTGATCAAGGGATGGTCCAGCGCGTTCACGGCCACCCATTGCACGGCCCACGCCAGCGGAAACACCACGGCCAGGTTGCCCAGGATGGCGGCCGCGTTGGACCGGATCATGGCGAGCGTGTCATCCAGAAAGGCGTCGCGCCCTTCCGGCGTGTAGGCATCATCCAGCCGGTGAGCCAGCGCCGGCCCGGTCATGGCGGGCTGCTTCGTGGCCAGCGTGTAGTGGGCGAAGTGGATCACCAGGAAGCCGCCCGCGTAGTTCAGCGACGCAAGCAGCCCTTCGATGAACTTGTCCAGATGCAGCGAGACGATGAAGAATTTCAGGTAGACGGTGAACACCATGATGAAGCCGCCGCCCAGCGACGCTTTCAGCATCGTCAGGTACTCGGTGGCGTCACGCGCAATGTAGTGCTCGCCGGTTTCGGCGGTGCGCTCCATCACGCGGCGCGCCAGCTGCGCAAACGAGGACGCGGCCAGATGGCGGATGCTGCTGCGCGCTTGGGTTGAGCGGATCAGCTCGGCGGTCAGGTGCACATATTTGTGGCGCTGCGTGGGGTCTACCCACACGCTCAGCAGCAGTTCGATGCGGTCCAGACGCAGTTTCATGCGTTCGATCTGGAACACGACTTCGACGGATACGCCGTTTTTTTCCAGCTCGTCGTAGACGCCTTGCGAGGCGGCGCGGCAGCCATCAAGCAAGGCGCGGAACATGTTCAGGCGGCGGCCGAACACGTCGCGGGGGGTGTCGGCGGTGCTGTCACAGAGTTCAGCCGCGGCGGCGGCCAGCGCAAAGAAAGGCGTGTCCTGCACGCGGCCGGGCAGGCGCGAGCGGATGTCTTGGCTCAGACCCGTGGCGCGCACCTGGCTGACCAGCACCTGGATGCTGCTGGTTAGTGCTTGCGTGAGCCGCGGGGTGGGCGGTTCGGGCGCGATGGGGTCGGGCCGCGCCACGCCGTCGCTGATGCGAAACAGTGCGCGCATGCGGGCGAGCGTGTCGTCGTCCAGCGTCTCGATCCATTGCGCGTCGCCGGCGCGGCGGAAGATCAGCGAGAACAGGCCGAACATGTCGCTGCGGTTGGGCGGCGGCGGCAACAGGCGCGCCTGCGCGCGTTCCCAGAATTCGCCCCAGAAGCCGGGGTGTGAAGCCACACCAGTGTCGCAGAGCAACGAGGTGGGATCGTTGTCGGCCACCAGCGAGCGCAGCGTGGCGGCGACGGGCGCGGCGCGCTCGGGATTGTTTTCCAGCACTTGCAGCACGTAGCGCAGGCGCGCGTGCTGGGGGTGGCGGACGGGGGCGTCGGGGGTGGCGCTGGTGGTGGCGTCGGTGGCGGGTGTGCGCGCTGGCCGCCCCGGGCGGTCGAGCCAGCGGCACAGGTCCACCATCCACAGGTTGCGTTCGGCTAAGGGGGCGTCGGGGTTGGCGTTCGCCAGGATGACATCCAGCTGAGGCCCGCCGTGCCGCGCGGCCCGCCATGTGCGCCAAAGAGAGGTAAGCATCGACGGGCCTCGCGGGTCATAGGGATTCGGGGTCTCGGCGCAGTGAGAAGCCTTGCGCTTCGTTCATGGCCAGATAACTGACATTGCGCGATACCACGGGCGGTTTGTCGCCGCTGTGCAGCGCGCGGACTTCGTCCAGCACCATCTTGTCGGCCAGCGTCAGGCGGTCGAGCATGCGCAGGTATTGCATCCAGCTTTCCACGAGGAAGACTTCGCGCCAGACGCCCTCACGTTCCAGGTCGCGGAACAGTTGCCATTGCTGCGCGCCGTTGCGCAGGCGCAGTAATCGCAGCGGATGCGCGGCGCCGAGCAGCGCCGGCAGTCTGTCGTGTTCGATCAGGTATTCCACGGCGACCAGCACGGAGCCATGTTGCGTGTTGAAGCCGGCGGCAGCCAGCGCCGGTTCGGTGCTGTCGACCCGGGCGAGCGATTGGGTGTCGACGTGTTCGGGCAGGCGGGAGCGGTACAGCAGGGCAACGGTAATGCCCAGCATGATGCCGGCGGTGACCAGCGCGCCGGATACGCCCATGGTGCCGGCGAAGTGGCCCCACATGAATGAGCCCGCGGCCAGGCCGCCGAAGATGGCGGTCTGGTAGAGCGCCAGCGCGCGGGCCTTGACCCAGTCGGGCACGAGCATCTGGACGGTGGTGTTGTAGGTGGCCAGCACGCCGATCCAGCAGCTGCCTGACACCAGCAGCGCGGGAAAGGCGACCCACAGGCTGCCGGTCAGGCCCAGCGCCAGCAAGCACACGGCCAGCAGCCCTGCGGCGACGGTGACAAGTCCGCCCGAGCCCCATGCTGCCTGGACGCGGCGCACGAAGGCGCTGCCCAGGATGGCGCCCAGGCCAAGCGCGCCCAGCATGTAGCCGTAGAGCAAGGCGCTGCCGTCTTCCTGGTCGTGCGCCAGCAGCGGCAGCAGTGCCCACAGGGCGCTGGCCGACAGGCCGAAGGCGAATGAGCGCAGCATGACGACGCGCGTGACGGTGGAGTGCTGGGTGTAGCGCAGGGCGGCGACGACGCCTTCGAACAGGCCTTCGGGCGGCAGGCGGCGTTCAGGCAGGTCTCGCTTCCATCGCCAGATGGCCCAGATCAGGCCGCCATAGCAGAAGCAGTTCAGCAGGAAGACCCAGGGGGCGCCCATGGCGCCCAGCAGCAGGCCGCCAATGGCGGGGCCGACGGCGCGCGCGACGTTGTAGTTGACGCTGTTGAGCAGGACGGCGCTGCCGACGTGGGCGCGCGGCACCTGTTCGCCAACGGCGGCTTGCCAGGCGGGGGTGACGATGGCGCTGCCGATGGCGATGCAGAAGACGGAGGCGATGAGGGTGATGGGGTGCAGGAGGCCGGCGAACGCCAGGATGGTGATGAAGACGCCGCCGGACAGTTCCAGCAGCATGCCGGTCAGCATGACTTTGCGGCGGTCGTAGTTGTCGGCGAGCACGCCGGTCAGGATGGATAGCGCGACCAGCGGGAAGGCGGCGGCGACCTGGATCATGGCGACCATCAGGGGGCTGCTCTGTTCGGTGGTGATGATCCAGGCGGCGGCGACGGATTGCGCCCAGGTGCCTAGATTGGCGAACAGGTTCGCGATCCAGATGATGCGGAAGGCGGGGAAGGATAAGGGGGAGAGGGTGCTGACGGTCAGGGGTTCTGCCGGGGCGGCAGGGGGGGCGGCGGGAAGGTCCGCGGAGGGGGAGACGGGTTGGAGCATTGGCTCGTCTGTCTTTTTTGGGGGGATTTTTTACGGCGGGGTGAGGGGTATGGTACGCCTTGGTTTGCGGTTTTGGGTGGGGGGTTGTTGTTGTGGTCGCGGGTTGGGTTCTTGGTCCGCCTGGGGCGTGGGGGGCAGGGGGTGCGCGGGTCAACGATTGCGGTCCGGAGCCTTCGCTCCGGACTTGCCTAGGCGGCCCCCCCCTTCGTCATCTTCGTCAGCGCCTGCGGCGCTTCCTTCAGATTCCCTCGGGCGCATCGACTCCCCGCGCACCCCCTGCCCCCCACGCCCCAGGCTGCGTTGTCGGAAACTTTGCGGGCGCTGGGGCGGGGGGTGTGCTTGGCGTTTTTGGGCAGGACTCGCTGGGTGGGGAAGAGATTGCGGGGACGCCAAAGTCGGCCGCGCGGGCGGCCTGTTTTGGCATATGGCTGTGCTGTGCGTGTGGGTGTTCGCTGCGCGTTTTGGGGGGATTGTTTGTGGGGGCTGTGGATAAGGGTGTGGGTAAGGCGGTGGATTTTGGGTGGATAGGCGGTGGATAAGGTGGGATAACTTTTGGTGACGCATTTGGTGCGGGCTTGAGTCGGGTTTTCCCTTGATTTCTAGTACGCTGCGCGGTGGCCCGGCGCTTGCCGGGCTGGACTCTGTTTGGATGCACTGTTTGCCATGACCCTGACGTTCAATGGGCGCGCGTTTGCCGCCCTGCTTGCCGTGACCGCGCTGCTGGCGCTGATTGCCCTGTATGGCGCGCCCTATCCGTTCTTGCGTGGGTTTTTGGGGGATGTGATCGCCGTGGGGTGGGCGTATCTGGTGTATCGCACCTTTATCCGGGCGCGCGTGATGACGCTGGCGGTGGCGGCGTTGCTGACGGGGTATGCGGTGGAGTTTGGCCAGTATCTGGCGCGCGTGTACGGGTGGCAGCTGGAGCAGCCGGTGTTGCGCGTGGTGTTGGGCAGCGTGCCCGACTGGTGGGACGTGCTGGCTTACACGGTGGGGTTTGTGGTGGTGTTGATGCTGACGCTGGGTAAAGAGCGGCGGCAGCAGAAAGCTGAATTGCTGAATGCCCGGATGCGGGCCAGCTTGCGCGCCCGCCGTTAGGCGGCGGGGCGATGTAGCCGGGGCGCTCGCCCCGGCTGATTCCGATTGATCACGCTTGGCAGATCGGTTCGTCGTCGTTGCGACGGACTGCGGGGGCGGCTGCGCGCAGCGGTTGCAGGCGGGCGGCGAGGAACGGGGCGAAGAGTTCGGCCCAGGACGAAGGGAACAACGGGGTTGCGTGGCGCACCGCGTCGCGGCGGGCGTAGTGGCTCAACAGTTGCTGGCCGATCGGGGCGTCTCCCAGAGGATGGCGGGTAGTCATGGTATTTCCGTATTGCATTGATAATGTATTCATTGTACTCGGCGAGGCCCTGCTCGTAAACCCTGCCCCGCGTCTGGCTGCTACGCGGCAAGTCATTGATATGCAACGGTCTGACCCTGTTTAGCTTGTGCGTCTTCGGGATTGCCCTAGCAGTTTGAAACGGTAGACGGTATACAATGTTCTTCATGGCCGGGCTGAGCCAGCCTGGAATCTCTCCCACTGGACTGGAGCGTGTCATGGCAGAACTGATGAACCGAGATGAATTCCGCACCGCGTTGGAAAACGCGATCAAGGGCAAGAGCGCGAATGCGTCGCCCTTTTCCATTGCCTGGGCGGAAGGCAAGCTGAGCCGCGAGCATTTGCAGCGCTGGGCGGAAAACCACTATCACTACGTCGGCCCCTTCGCGGACTACCTGGGCTATCTGTACGCCCGCACGCCCGACACCTATACCGAGGCCAAGGACTTCCTGCTGGCCAATATGTATGAAGAGGAAATCGGCGGCGACCGCCATACCGATCTGTTGATCCGCTTTGCCGAAGCCTGCGGCACCACCCGCGAACGGGTGACGAATCCGGACAACATGTCGCCCACCACGCGCGCCCTGCAAAGCTGGTGTTACGCCGTGGCCATGCGTGAAGACCCTATCGTGGCGGTGGCGGGTTTGGTGGTGGGGCTGGAATCGCAGGTGCCGTCGATCTACCGCAAGCAGACGCCGACGCTGCGCGAGAAGTACGGCTTCACGGATGAAGAGGTGGAGTTCTTTGATCTGCACATCGTGTCGGACGAGATCCACGGCGAACGCGGCTATCAGATTGTGCTGGAGCATGCCAATACGGTGGAGCTTCAGCAGCGCTGCCTGAAGATCTGCGAAATCGGCGCGCAGATGCGGCTGCTGTACACCACGGCGCTTTACACGGATTACGTGCAAAGCGACATCAAGCTGCCCGAGCTGGGCCTGGCCGCCTGATTGCCTGGCTGGCCGATACCCGCCGGTTGCACGGTGTATGCCGGGCAACCGGCCCGCAGTTCCTGGACGACAGACTCATGCCTACCGTTGTATTTCATAAAGGCGGCCAGACCTACACCGACGAGGTGAAGGACAACACCAATCTGGTGGTGCGGGCCGGCATCAAGCAATTTCCGTATCCGCATCTGCGCTACGAATGCGGCATGGGCAAGTGCGCGAAGTGCGCGTGCCGCGTGCTGGCGGGGGCGGAGCATCTGCCGCCGGTGAACTGGAAAGAAAAGAAGCAGCTGGGTGATCGTATCGATCAAGGCTATCGGCTGGCGTGCCAGTTGTGGCTGAGCAGCGATGTGGAATTGCTTCAGGACGTGGAGGCATGACGGCCATGGATTCCGCATACGTGATTTTGACGACCAAGCCCGGCGTGTTCCGCACCGAAGTGGGCGACGAGGTGGACATCATCGAGACCTATGACTACGTGTTCTACGGGCGCGCGCTGGCGGTCTTTCGCATTGCGCGCCTGCATGGCGATACCCGGCTGATCGTCACCGAAGAGACGCCGCCTTACGTGGTGAACCGCGTGCCGTCCAAGTTCCTGGAGAAGTTCTCGTCGGTGGAGGCGGCCCGCAAGGAGCTCGCGCATCTGACGCGCTTTGGCAGTATGGAATCGACCTTGACGCTGCGGCCCGCCGCCGCTGTCGCGGAGCATTGAGCATCATGGTTCAGATTACATTTATTTCGAACGGCGGCAAAGTCGCGACGGCGCCCGAGAACAGCAATCTGCTGCGCGTCTCGTTGAAAGAGAAAGGCGGCATCCCGTTCAAATGCGGGGGCGGCCTGTGTGGCACGTGCAAGTGCCGCATTGAAGAAGGGCTGGAACACACCGACGCCATCAAACCCAAAGAGCGCAAGCACTTGCGGCCCGAGGACTTCGAGGCCGGCTACCGCATGGCGTGCCAGACCTTCGTGAACGGCGACGTGAAGGTGTCGTGGGTGGTGCAGAACGGCAAGGGCGTGGTGGTGGGCGCGGCGTCCGATCCGGTCGAAGCGGCGACTTGAAACGACGCGGCGTGATTAGACGCGCGACGACAAGACGAAAATGAAAAGACGCCAGATGACACGACGCAGATGACAAGACGCAAATGAAAAGACGGGGGCCGTGCGGCCCCCCTCTTCTCTTTGCGCCTTTTTTAGTCCGCCGACCCGTGTTGCTGCGCGTCGGTATACGCCTTGGCGGCGTTGTGTACATGCTGGCTGGCCAGCAGCGCGGCCAGGTCGCCGTTGCCGGCGATGACGGCGTTCAGAATCTGCGAGTGCTCGTCCCAGTTCGCCTTGGCGCGATGCATGTTGCTGGGGGCGAACAGCAGCGCCGTGCGGTCACGCAGCGAACGCATCAGATCGGTCAGCACCACGTTGCCGCCAATCGTGGCCAGCATTTCGTGGAACTGCGAATTCAGCGCCAGGAACTTGTCCAGCTGTTCGCTGCGGGCGGCTTCCGTGCCTTCGCGCAGGAACGCTTGCAGGCGTTCAACGGTTTTGGCGTCGCGCCGCTGCGCCGCGAGTTTCGCGTTCAGGCCTTCCAGGGTGGCGCGCACTTCGACCATGTCGTAGGCAATGGCGTCGGACAGCACCGATACCGATGCGCCGCGGCGCGGCTCGATGGTGACGAGTCCTTCGGCGGCCAGCGCGCGCAGCGCCTCGCGCACGGGAATGCGCGACACGCCCATCTCTTCGGATAAGCGGCCTTCCACCAGGCGGTCACCGGGGGTGAATTCGCCGCTAAGAATGCGTTCGCGCAGCTTGTCGCGAATGACGGCGAACAACTGGGGGTGCTGCTCGCCGATCTTCAGCGGTGCGGAAGACTGCGTCTCTACGGCTTGGGTGCTGACAGGCGAAGTGGTCATGGCGAGCATGGTTGGATTAATGGATACATTCTCCATTGTATTACCGGGTGTAGCCGAATGCAGGTTCGGAAGCGACGCAAATCAAGCACCCCAGAACGCCTTGGCCAACACGCCTATCGCGCCCAGCGCGCAAGCCGCGAGCAAAACGCTGCGCACGGCATGCGGTGGCAACAGGGTGCGCAACCGGTTGGAGACCGCAAAACCGGCCAGCAGAAAGGGCGCAAGGCTCAGCGCCAGCCCCGCGTGGTAACCCGTATAACGATCAGCCAGCGCCAGCATGGCCAACGAGAAAATCGACCCCAGGAACAACACCACGCCCAAGGTGGCGCGCAGCTGCGGGGGTGCGGTGTGTTGCAGCACGATGGCGATGGGCGGCGCGCCTACAGAGGTCATCGTGCCCATGATGCCCGAGGCCACTCCCGCGCCCGACACGCGGCCCGGCGTGGCCGTAAAGCGCAAGCCCGCCACGCTTAAGCCCACTGCGGCCAGGATCATGCAGGCGAACAGCACGCCCAGCGTTTGCGGGGCGAAGCGCGCCATGGCGTAGATGGCGATCAGCGTGCCGACCGCGCGGCCGGCCAGCGCATAGGACACGGCGGACCAGTCGATGAAGGCGCGTTCGCGCAGCGCGGTCAATAACGAGATGAAGCCGCCAAGCGTCAACAACGGGCCGGGCGCCAACTGCGGAAAGAACATCGCCGCCACAGGCGCGGCAAACATCGCAAAGCCGATGCCGCCCACGCCTTGCGCCACGGCGGCGCCGAACACCACCACCGCCATGGCGGCGTAGTGCCAGGCATCCGGGAACGTCAGGGTGGATAGCATCTAGGGCTATGTTCCTTTTTGTATACGATAGTCAGATAGGCCTAAGTGCCCGGTTCGCGAACGCACCGCAAATCCTAGGGTAATCCCTTGATTTTCGGCGCTTATTCATGGGTTTTTCAGAATTATCGGTTTCCCTAGGCGCTGCATATTTCGGTTGGTATGGCTTACAACGAAATATAGTATACCGATTGTGGCGACCTAACAGCCACGTCACAAGGGGAATCGCGCATGCAAGCGGACGTCGTGCTCAACGCTGCTCACTGGATGTATCTGATCAGCGTGGCCGCCATCATCCTGACGATGATTTTGCGGGCCAACGTGGTTGTGCCATCGGTAATCGGCACGTTTCTGGTGGTGCTTGCCATCACCGGCAATCCGATCAGCGCGCTGATCGGCATCTTCTCGGCCAGCTTCGTGGCCGCCAAAGAGCTTTTCAATATCTTCCTGGTCATTACCTTCATGACCGCCCTGCTCAACGCCTTGAAGACCTTGCAGGCGGATGTGCGCATGGTGCAGCCGTTCCGGCGGGTAATGCGCGGCGGCCACTCGTCGTTCGTGATCATCGCGCTCTGTACCTATGTGATTTCGCTGTTCTTCTGGCCCACGCCCGCCGTGCCGCTGGTGTCCGCGATTTTGCTGCCCGCCGCCATCGCGGCCGGGCTGCCCCCGCTGGCCGGCGCCATGGCGATAGCCATTGCCGGCCAGGGCATGGCGCTGTCGTCCGACTATGTGATCGGGGTGGCGCCCAGCATCAGCGCCAAGGCGGCGGGCGCGGCGGTCAGCGCGGCCGTGGTGGCCGACCGCGCGCTGGTGCTGTCGCTGATCACCGGCGCGGTGGCGCTGGTGACGGCCTACCTGCTGATCCGCAAGCACATCGTGCCCGCCAACGCCGCGCTGCTGGACGCCTGGCAGGCCCGCGCGCAAGACGGCAGCCTGGCGCGCATTGAGCAATCGGGTTCCTTTGACAAGGCCGAGCTGGCGCGCGGCACCATGGGCGCTGATCCGGCATTGCCTACCGGCCCCGCCATCAGCGACGAAGAGCGCCGCCGTGTGCGCTGGTCGAAGACCTTCGCGGTGGTGACGCCGCTAGCGTTCCTGGCGGTGATTGCGGTGATGGTGTTGCCCCGCATGTTCCCGTCGCTGCCCGCCTTGCGCGGCGGCGATGCGGCGGCGCTGGTGGGCGGCGTGGCCTTCGTGGTGATGATGTTCGTGACGCTAGCCGCCGAAGGCCCGCGCAAGATGCTGGACGTCTGCCCCGAACACGTCACGGACGGCTTCGTCTTCGCTTTCAAGGCGATGGGGTCGGTGCTGCCGATTGCGGGTTTCTTCTTCGTGGGCGCCAATGAAACCGCCGCGCAGATCCTGGGCGTGCCGCAGGCGCAAGCCCCGGGCCTGTTGTTCGAAGTCATCTCGGCCGGCCAGCACCTGATTCCCGAGAACCACTTCCTGGTGGCCTTTGGCGTGCTGCTGGTGGGCATGATCACCGGCATCGACGGCTCGGGTTTCGCCGGCCTGCCGCTGACCGGCACGCTGTCTGGCGCGCTGGGTCCGGTGGTTGGCGTGGACCCGGCCACGCTGGCGGCGGTGGGCCAGATGGGCGCGGTGTGGACGGGCGGCGGCACGCTGATCGCGTGGTCGTCACTGATTGCGGTGGCGGGGTTTGCGCGGGTGAACGTGCTGTCGCTCGTGCGGGCATTACTGCTGCCGGTGTTGTTGGCGCTGTTCGTTTCGACGATTTGCGCCGTGCTGATCTGGAGTTGACCCGGTCGGCATGCAAAAAGGGCCCTGCGGGGCCCTATTTTTTTTATCTCTGGCGGTGACCGCTGACCCATCAGCCAGGGTTTCCACGGATCGTCGCCTACCGATTAAAGTATACAATGTTCATAAGCTATCTCAGACGACCAATCCGGCCACTCCGTATCAATAAAGGAAGCGCACCCGTGGACGATCTTTCGCAGCAGGCCTTCATGAATCACATCGGCGGCGCCTGGGTGCCCAGCGCCACCGGCCGCACGGCCCCCAATATCAATCCGGCGGACACGTCCGACGTGGTGGGCTTGTTCCCCCTGTCCGACGCCGAAGATGCCGGGCGCGCGGTCGCCGCCGCCGACGCCGCGTTCGCCGCCTGGCGCGACATGCCCATCTCCAAGCGCGCCGCCATCCTGTTTCGCGCCGCCCAATATCTGGAAGACCACGCCGACGCCTTCGCCCGCGAGCTGACCCGGGAAGAGGGCAAAAGCCTGAACCTGGCCAAGGACGAAGTGATGCGCTCGGCGCAGACGATCCGGTTCTATGCGGTGGAAGGGCAGTCTTTCACCGGTGAAACCTTCGTCAACGATGATCCCGACATGGTCGTCTACAGCCAGCGCGAGCCCCTGGGCGTGGTCACCGTGATCTCGCCGTGGAACTTCCCCATTTCGATTCCCGCCCGCAAGATCGCGCCCGCGCTGATCGCCGGCAACACCGTCGTGTTCAAGCCGTCGTCGGATGCGCCGTTGTCCGGCTACCGGCTGACCGAGGCCTTCGTGCAGGCGGGCTTGCCCGCGGGCGTGCTGAATCTGGTGATCGGCCCGGCATCGGCGGTTGGCCCGGCCATCACCAGTGCGCGCGCCGTGCGCGCGATTTCGTTTACCGGCTCGACCGCCGCGGGCGAACAGATCCACCGCAACGCGGGCCTGACTACCCGCACGCAGATGGAGCTGGGCGGCAAGAACCCGCTGATCGTGCTGGCCGACGCCGATCTTGACCGTGCTGTAGACCTGGCGGTCAAGGGCGGATTTTCGTTGAGCGGGCAGGCCTGCACCGGCACCAGCCGCGTCCTGGTCGACGCCCGCGTGCGCCAGGCGTTCACCGACAAGCTCGTCGCGCGCGTCAAGACGCTGACCATCGGCAACGGGCTGGACGGCAATTTCGACCTGGGTCCGCTGGCCACGCGCAAGCAGCTGGACAACGTGCTGAGCTACATCGCCATCGGCAAGCAGGAAGCCACGCACCTGTGCGGCGGCGATGTGCTCACCGGCCCGGGCTTTGAACGCGGCTATTACGTGACGCCCGCACTGTTCACCGACGTGACGCAGCAGATGCGCATCGCGCGCGAAGAAATCTTCGGCCCGGTGATCGCGCTGATCGAAGTCGACGGCTATGACGACGCCATCGCCAAAGCCAACGACACCGAATACGGCTTGTCGGCCGCCATCGCCACCACCGACGCGCGCTACGCGCACCGCTTCGCCCGCGACATTCAGGCGGGCACGGTGAAGATCAACCGCACCACCACCGGCAACTTGATCAACGCGCCGTTTGGCGGATTGAAGCATTCCAGCACCTCCACGTTCCGCGAATCGGGACGCGTCGGGCTGGAGTTCTACACGCAGATCAAAACCATCTACCGCGCCGGCTGAACCCGCGCAAACAAAGAGGCTACGAAATGAAGCAGATCTATCGCCTGGAACTGGAAGAAGCCCGCCTGATGGTGCGCGCGGCTATCGCCAAGTCGGAAGCTATCGGCGTCCTGGAATCCATTTGCATCGTGGATGACGGCGGCTATCCCATCGCGCTGGAACGCATGGACGGCGCGCGCATCACCGGCCCGCAGATCGCGTGGAACAAGGCGTTCACCGCAGCGGGGCACAAGCGCTCGACGCATCTGTTCAACACGCCGCCCAACGGCCCCGCGCTGCCCGGCAACGAAGCCTTCGGCATCCAATGGAGTTTCGACGGCAAGTTCGCGGTGTTCGTCGGCGGCTTTCCGATCGTGGTGAATGACGAGGTGATCGGCGGCGTGGGCTTGAGCGGCGGCAACGGCGAACAGGACACGCAAGCCGGCCTGGCCGCCTTGGCGGCATTGGCCGAACTGCTGGAGCCGCGCGGCATGAAAGTGCTGGTGCAGGCCGACATCAAAAAATAACGACGAAACGAGCGAGGCCGCGATGGCATACCGCGTGCATATCCTGGAAACGGACGAGGCGTTCGTTGTGGAGCCGGACGAATCCGTGCTGGACGCCGCCGTGCGCGCGGCGGTGAAGCTGCCGCACGAATGCACGTTCGGCGGCTGCGGCACCTGCCGCATCAAGCTGAAATCCGGCGCCGTGCGCTACGACGAATTCCCCATGGCGCTGACGCCCGAGGAAGCCGCCGACGGCTACGCACTGGCCTGCCAGGCCCGCCCGGAAACTGATTTGTGCATCAGCGTGGCCAGCAGCCGGCAGCAGTTTCCCGAGCCGCGCCAACTGCCGGCCACCGTGCACCGCATTGAGGCGTACACGGACGACATCATTCATCTGACGTTGGCGCTGCCCGATGACGCGCTGGACTACGTGCCGGGCCAGTACATGACTGTGCTGCTGCCCGATGGCGAAACGCGCAGTTTTTCGATGGCGTCGGCGCCTGCCAGCGGGCTGCTGGATTTCCATGTGCGCCGCATTCCCGGCGGCCGGTATACCGACCACTGGCTGGGGCAGGCGCAGGCCGGCGCAGCGTTGAATATCGAAGCGCCGCTGGGCGTGTTCAGCTATCACGAGGAAGACTGGCGTCCGCTCATCATGATGGCCACGGGCACCGGCATTGCGCCAATCAAGGCCATTCTGGAATCCTTGCTGGACAAGGAAGACTGCCCGCCGGTCAGCCTGTATTGGGGCATGCGCACCGAAGCCGACTTGTATCTGCAAGACGAGATCGCAAGCTGGGCAGGGCGCTTGTACGAATTCACCTACGTGCCGGTGCTGTCGCGTGCAAGCGCCAGCTGGCAAGGCCGGCGCGGCCATGTGCAGGACGCGGTGTTGCAAGACCACGCCGACTTGTCCGAGCACGCCTTCTACCTGTGCGGGGCGCCCGCGATGATCCTGGACGCCAAACACCAGCTGGCCGCGCGCGGGGCCAGCCTGGACCATCTGTACGCCGACAGCTTCACCTTCCAACACGCGCTGGCGCCTGTCGCCTGACGCGGCCCGACGTGGCCTGGCGGCGTCCGGCTCGGACGCCGCCAGCATCGCCACCTTTGCCTGCGCTGCGCTACCGGAACACCAGCACCGGTAGCCGCGTCTTGTTCAGCACGCGCTGCGTTTCACTGCCCAACAGAAAGCCGGTCATGCCGTGCCGCCCGTGCGAGCCCATGATGATCAGGTCGCAGCCTTCGCTTTTCGCAGTCTCGACGATGGCCTCGTGCGGGTGATCGTTGACCATGACAACGGTGCTGCAAGGCACCAACGCATGGCGGGCTTCCATCTCCAGGCCTTCCAGATAGCTCTGCGCGTTTTTTCGCGCCTGGTCAGTATGGTGCGCTTGGGTCGTGCCCAGCATCTCGGCCTGATAGACCAGCAGATGGTCCTCCGGTATGGCGCGGATAACGGTGATGGTCGCGCCCATTTCCTTGGCGAAAACGAGCGCGCGCTTGAAAGCCGATTCGGACAGCAGGGAGCCATCCACGGCGATGAGCAAGTGCCGATACATGTCGCTTCTCCTTTAGAAAAAGGAATGTCGAGCAACGAAGGTCGAGCAACGGCGAAATCAGTATAGGCTCGCCGTTATCGGCAATCCAGTCCCGCATAAGGACGAGGCAGCTCTCGCCTTCAGGCGCGGCGGCGCAACGCGTCGTCGCGGGTCGCCAGGCCCTGGGGCAGTGCGTCGATCAGGCTGCGCGTGTAGGGGTGGCGGGGGTGGCGCCATAGGGTGGCGTTGGGGCCTTCTTCCACGATCCGGCCCGCATTCATCACCAGCACCCGGTCCGCCAGATAGTGCACCACCGACAGATCGTGCGAAATGAACAGGTACGACAAGCGGAACTCGGCCTTCAGGTCCACCAGCAGATTCAGAATCTGTGCCTGCACGGACACGTCCAGCGCGGACACTGGCTCGTCGCAGATGACAACGGCCGGCCGCAGCACCAGCGCCCGGGCGATGCCGATGCGCTGTCGTTGCCCGCCCGAGAACTCGCTGGGATAGCGCGCCAGCGCCGTCCGTGGCAAGCCCACGGCATCCAGGATGTGGTCGATGCGCCGCCGCCGCTCATGCCGGTCCGACACGCGGTGGATGCGCAGCGCCGCTTCCAGAATGTCGTTCACCGTATGCCGGGGGTTCAGCGACGCATACGGGGCCTGGAAAATCATTTGCACGCTCTGGCGGTAAGCGGCCAGGCGGCGGCGGTCCAGTTGCGCGGTGTCTTCGCCACGCAGCAGGATGCGGCCGGACGCCGGTGTCAGCAGGCGCACCAGCGTGCGCGACAAGGTGGATTTTCCGCAGCCGGATTCGCCGACCAGCCCCAGGGTTTCCCCGGGCGCCAGCTGGAATGACACCCCGTCCACCGCCGTCGCCGCGCCTTCGCGCGTGGCGTATTGCACGCGCAGGTTTTCCACTCGCAGCAAGGGCGGCGTGCCGGGCGGCGCGGGGTCATTGGCCGCGGCGGCCACGCGCGGGGGCGTGACCAGGCCAAACACCGGCCGCCCAGACTCCGGGTCCAGGCGGGTGCGGATTTCCGGCAGGCGGCGCGTGCGGTAGTGGGTGGCGTCGTCCAGCTGTAACGAGGCGCCCAGCAAGCCTTGTGTGTACGGATGGCGCGGCTGGCTCAGCAGTGTTGCCGCCGGACCTTCTTCGACCTTCTCGCCGCCCACCATCACGGCCACACGGTCCGCCCATTCCCCGACCACGGCCAGATCGTGGGTGATCAGCAGCAGCCCCATGCCAAGCTCGGCGCGCAGGTCGTCCAGCAATTGCAGAATCTGCGCCTGCACGGTCACATCCAGCGCCGTGGTGGGCTCATCCGCCACCAGCAGTGCAGGCTGGCAGGCGATGGCGGCGGCGATCATGGCGCGCTGGCGTTGGCCACCCGACAGCCGATGCGGATAGTCGTCCACGCGGCGCTGCGGTTCCGGCACGCGCACCAGGTCCAGCAATTCGATGGCGCGCGCGCGGGCCGCGCGAGCGCTGGCGCCTCGGTGCAGGCGCAGTGCCTCGCCAATCTGCTCGCCCAGCGTCAGCACCGGGTTCAGGCTTGTCATCGGCTCCTGGAAAATCATGGCGATGCGGTCGCCGCGCAAGGCGCAGCGCTGGCGTTCGGTCAGCGCCAACAGGTCCTGTCCGTTAAACGCGATACGGCCAGCGACGCGCGCATGGCGCGGCAGCAAGCCCAGCAAGGCGAGCGCGGTGGTGGATTTGCCGCAGCCGGATTCGCCTACGAGCGCCAGCGTTTCGCCAGCATGGATGTGCAGGTCCAGCCCGCGTACGGCCTGATGCCCGGGAAAGGACACGTTCAAGCCTTGGATGTCGATCAGCGTGGTCATGATGGTTCGCAGGGCGGGCTAGCGCGCGGCGGCGGGCGCAACGGCCCGATGGCGGCGCAGTTTGGGATTGAGCGCGTCGTTCACCGCATCGCTCAGCAGGTTCAGCGCCAGCACGGTGGCCATGATGGTCAACCCCGGCAGCGCCGTCATGTACCAGGCGGTGCGCAACGCCTCGCGTCCGGCGCCAACCATGCTGCCCCAGCTGACCACATTGGGGTCGCCCAGGCCCAGGAACGCCAGGCCGGCTTCTGACAGGATGGCGTGTGCGACCAGCACGGCGGTGGTCACGATGATGGGCGGCAACGCGTTGGGCAGAATTTCAAGAAAGATGATGCGCGCATGGCCCGCGCCCAAGGTCTGCGCCGCCCGCACGAACTCGCGTTCACGCAGCGCGATGAATTCGCCGCGCGTCAGGCGCGCGATGCCCGTCCACGACGTCACGCCCAGCGCGAAGATGATGGTGGATAACGACGGCCCCAGAATTGCCACCAGCACAATCGCCAGCAGGAAGGACGGCACCGTCTGGAACAGTTCGGTGATGCGCATCAGCACCGCATCGACGCGCGGCCCCGCATAGCCGGCAAAGGCGCCCACCATCAGCCCGATGAAAAGCGCGATGGCGGCGGACGCGCCGCCCACCAGCAGCGACACGCGCGCACCGTGAAACAGGCCGGCCAGGATGTCGCGGCCCATCAGGTCGGTGCCGGCCGGAAACTCCACGTCTTCGCCGGGCCAGGTAAAGGGCGCGCCGACCATTTCAAGCGGGTCACCCGGGAACAGCCACGACGCCGTTGCGGCAGCGCCCAGCACGATCAACAGGATGCCCGCGCCCACGGCAGCGGAAGGGGCGCGCAAGAGGCGCAGCACGGCCAGCAGATTCTGCTTCATGTCTTTCTTACCCGAGGGTCCAGCAAGCCGTAGGTGGCATCCACGGCAATGTTCATCAAGGCGACCAGCGCCGCGCTCATCAGCAGGATGCCCAGCAACAGATTGACGTCGCGGCTGGCGATGGCTTCGAACGACAGCTGGCCCAGGCCCGGCCACGCGAACACGGTTTCGACCACGATGCTGCCGCCCAGCAACGCGCTGCTTTGCAAGCCCAGCATGGTGATGACGGGCAGGATGGCGTTCTTCAACGCATGCCGCCAGATCACCCGCGCTTCGCCGTTGCCGCGCGCGCGGGCGGTGCGGATGTAGTCCTCTTGCAGCGTTTCAATCATGGAGGCGCGCGACAGCCGCGCGTAGATGGCCACGTAGTAGATCGCAACCGTTGTCACCGGCAGCGCCAGGTGCCGCGCGTAGTCCAGCCACTTTTCCCAGCCGGTGTAGGCCGCGCCCACATCGCGGATGCCGCCCACGGGCAGCCAGTTCAGGTGCACGCCAAAGCCTACGATAAGCATCAGCGCCGTCCAGAACATCGGCGCGGAATACCCCGCCGTGGCCAGGGCCGACAGCAGGGTGTCCAGCACGCCGTGGGGGCGCCGGGCGGCCAGTACGCCCAACAGCACGCCCAGCGCTACCGACAACGCCAGGCCGGTGCCAATCAGCGCCAGCGTTGCGGGCAAACGGCCGGCGATCAGATCGGCCACCGGCTCGCCATAGCGAAACGAATAGCCCAGGTCCAGTGACGCCAGGCTCTTCAGGTAATAGCCCAGTTGCGCCCACACGCTTTGGTCCAGCCCATATGCCACGCGCAACTGCGCCACGTGTTCCGGCGTAATGCCGCTGTTTTCAGAGGCGATGACGTCCACCAGATCCCCCGGCACCAGCTTGAGCAGGAAGAAATTGGCGACGGCGGTGGCTCCTACGACAAAAAGAATCTGAAGCAGGTAACGCAAGGGGCGGGGCAGGCGCATGGTGAGGTTCCCGCGGCCGTCAGGCCTTGCCTAGCCAGACGTTGGCAAAGTTGTTGCGCGAATGTGAGGACGCGTCCGTCACGTTGCGCACCTGCTTGTCCCACACGCCGAACCAGCGGAATTCAAAGAGCCCGATCAGCGGCAGGTCGCGTTGCGCCAGGCGCTGCACCTCGTTGTATTGCTCAATGCGCTTTTTCGGATCGGTCTCGACCTGGGCCGCTTCAATCGCGCGGTCCATGTCGGGGTTGTTGTAGCCCGACACGTTGTACCAGGGCGTGCCTTTCGCTTCGGCCTTGCTCCAGTACCGCGTTTCCACGCCCAGCTGCGGATCGATCAGCACCGTGCCCCACGAACTGATCAGCTGGAAGTTGTAGTCGGTGAAAACGTTGCGCGTCCACGTCGCCAGATCCAGCCCACGCAAGGTGACGTCAATACCGATCTTGCGCAACGCCTGACGCACGAATTCGCCGGTGCGGCGGTAGTCATCGCCAAAGGGGATGTAGTCATGCGTCAACGCAAAGCGCCAGCCGTCGGCCTTGCGGGGAAAGCCCGCTTCGTCCAGCAGCTTTTCCGCCAGCGCCGGGTCATAGGGATACTGCTGCACGTTCGGGTTGTGATACGGCTTCACCAGCGACGGCACCGGGCTTACGAAGGGTTCGGCATAGCCGTTCCATACCGTCTTCACCAGCACTTGCTTGTTGACCGCGTGGGCGATGGCCTGGCGCACTTTCAGCTGCGACAAAATCGGGTCGCGCAGATTCGCTTCCAGCCACAGCCAGGCGGCAAAGCCGTTGTAGCCCGACGTGTCCACCGCCAGCTTGGGCAGTTTGGACAGGCGCGTGGCATCGGTGAAGGCGACAGGGTTGCGTTCGCCGTAGGCCACGCCGCCCGTCTCCAGCGCCGTGGCGCGGCCCGACACATCGGGAATGATCTTCCACACGATGCGGTCCAGGTACGGGCGTTCCGGCTGCCAGTACTTGTCGTTCTTTTCCAGCACGATGTAGTTGCCCCGGTTCCATTCCTTGAACACAAAGGGGCCGGTGCCAATCGGCTTGTTGTTGTAGGGGTTGTTCTGGATGTCGGTGCCTTCGAACAGGTGGCGCGGCAGAATGGGCGCGCCCAACGAGTCGATGGCGTTCAACGCCACGGGCGTGGGTTGCGACAGGTGCAGCACCACGGTGTGGTCGTCGGGCGTTTCCACCTTCTGCAAGTACTGAAACACGCGGCGCGCGCTGGGCGCATGCTTCAACCACACCGCTTCCGCCGACCACTTCACATCGGCCGCCGTGAACGGCTTGCCGTCATGCCACAAGACGCCTTGGCGCAGCTTGAACGTGATGGTCTTGCCGTCATCCGACACGGCCCAGCTTTCAGCCAGTTGCGGGCGCGGCTTCAAGTCCGGTCCGTATTCGACCAGCCCGTCGAAGATCTTGCTGACCACGGCGCCGGTGGGCGTGGACGAGTTCAGGTAGAAGGCCAGCGTGGGCGGCTCGGGGTGGACCACGGCGTTCAGCACGCCGCCGCGCGCCGCGCCGTCCACGGTGTTGGGCAGGCTTTGGGTGTCGGCATAAGCGGGCGCGAAGATCACGTTGGGAAACAGCGCACCCGCGCCCATCAGCGCGCCGGCGCTCAGCAGCCAGCGGCGCAGCGGGTTGGTCGGTTCGTCTTGCGGGTCGAGATGGCCGCCCGGAGGCAGTTGCTGCGTCATGAAGGTTTCCTTCTTTGGAAGAGAGTGCCGGCGGTGTCAGGCGGCCAGGCTGGTCAGAGCGGGAAGTTCGTCGGGGTCCAGGCGCAGCAGCGTGGCCAGCAGTTCGCGGCGCCAGGCGTCATACAGCGCAACATGGTTGCGGGTGTCCAGACCGGTGGCGCGCAGGTTCAACTGCCAGGAATCGCGCAGATAGGGGCCCAGCAGGCGCTGCACGTCCTCGTCAGCCTGGATCAGCCCTGCGACCCAGTCTTCGCGTTGTGCGGGGTCGGCGCGCGCCAGTTTTTCCAGCCACCATTGCGTGATGCGGATGCGGTGCGCTTCTTCATCGGGCAGGATGCGGTTCTCGCCGAATTCCCGATGTCCCGCGTCCAGCACGCGTGCCGTGCGCCGGTTCACGAACAGCCGCGCCAGGATGTAGTGCTCGTAATGGAATTGCCAGGCCAGGAAGTTCTGCCAATTGCGCAGCGCGAAGCCGCCAACGAGATCCCAGGCTTCCTGCACGCCTTGCTCAACAGCAGCCAGCGGCGATGCGCCTAGCAGCACCGTCGCGCGGCCGAGCGAAAACTCTGCGTGCGCCGCGTCGTCGCCCAGCTGGCGCGCCAGGGCGAATTGAAAGCCGGTGTCCTCCTTGAACGGGCCAGCAATCGCCTGCGCGGCGACCTGGGTGATGAACAAGTCGTGCACCGTGTTCCAGATGGCGTAATCAGCGGCAGCGTGGCGCTCTTCGGCCGTAGCCAGATCACGCGGTGGCTCCAGACGCACGGCAGGAATGTTGGGCGCGACAACCAGCCGGATGTCGTCGAACAAGCGCGCCTCCAAGGCGCCGTCATAGTCCAGCGTCAGAGGCAAGCGGGGCAGGTCCAGTTCAGGCATGGCAGGTGTCGGACGCGGAAAAGTCTCGACTCTAAGCAAGCGCTGACGCCGCCCGCAAACATTCTTTGGTCATGTCGATATGTGCCTATGCGCGCTGCTAACAGTAGGCAACGGGCGCGCCGCGCGCATATACCGATTTCAAATAACCGCATGAGAAATCCGTCCTTCCGCGTGTGATGGCGCGCCGATAGGCTGCATGTTTCCTCAACGCCGGGGCGCACCATGCCGCACGGGTCCAGCAATACGGCTTCAAGCCTTTCACCCCACCACGAACCGGATCAGGCGCCGCGGCGGATACGCCCGGCCCGCATTCATGACGATGCCCAGGCCATTGCCTCCGCGCACGAGCTGGCCGCCGACTTCGCGTTGGGTGCGGCAGAACGCGACCGCGAACGCGGGCTGCCTTGGCGAGAGATCGAACGCTATACGGCAAGCGGATTGGGCGGCATCACCGTGCCGCGCGAATATGGCGGCGCAGAGGTGTCGCATGTGACGCTGGCCGATGTGTTTCGCATCATCAGCGCCGCTGACCCGTCGTTGGGCCAGATTCCGCAAAACCATTTTGGCTTCCTCAATTTGCTTCGCCTGACCGGCACGCCCGCGCAGCAGCGCCGCTACTACGACGGCGTGCTGGACGGCTACCGGCTGGGTAATGCGGGCCCCGAGCGGCATACGAAACACACTAGCGATATCGAAGCGCGGCTCACGCCCGATGGTGACGGCTACCGCGTCAGTGGACGCAAGTTCTATTCAACGGGCGCGTTATTCGCGCACTGGATACCCGCCAAGGTGTTGGACACCGAAGGCCGGCTGGTGACCGTGATTCTGGAGCGCGGTGCGCCGGGGCTGTCCGTCGTGGACGATTGGTCCAGCTTCGGCCAACGCACCACGGCCAGCGGCACGGTGCTGCTGGATAACGTGCGTGTCGAACCTCATGCCATCTTGCCTGCCTGGCAAGCTCAGCAGGCCTCCGTGTTGATCGGGCCATTCGCGCAACTAATGCAGGCTGCCATCGACGTCGGCATCGCCGAAGGGGCGTTGCAAGACGCGGTGGCGTTTCTGCGCGAGCGCTCGCGTCCGTGGGTAGAGGCCAACGTTGAACGCGCCACGCAAGACCCGTATGTGATTGCGGACGTGGGGCAGCTTTACATCGAACTGCATGCGGCCCAGGCCTTGCTGACGGAAGCTGCGCAGCACCTGGACGATGCCCGTGGGCGCGCGCTGAACGGAGACGACGTTGCCGCCGCGTCGATCTCCGTGGCGCGCGCCAAGGCGTTGTCTACCGAGATTGCGCTGGCGGCCAGTGAAAAGCTGTTCGAACTGAGCGGTGCGCGGGCGTCGCTGGCCGAGTTCAATCTGGACCGTCATTGGCGCAACGCGCGCACGCACACGCTGCACGACCCCGTGCGTTGGAAGTATCACGCGGTGGGCCACTACGTGCTTAACGGCCAGCGCCCCAACCGCCATTCCTGGATCTGACGCTATGACGCACGAGAAAATATCCACGTTGGCGCCGCGCCGCGCCGCTGTCATCGAGTCGGGTGCGCAAGCGTTGTCGGTAGCGCGGGCGCTGGCCGAAGACTTCGCACGCGAAGCCTCCCAACGCGACCGCGAACGGCGTCTGCCGCTGGCGGAGCTGGAGCGCTATTCCTTGTCGGGCCTGTGGGGCATCACCGTGCCGCGCGAGCATGGCGGCGCGGGCGTGTCGCGCGTGACGCTGGCCGAAATCACCGCCATCATCTCGGCCGCCGATGGCTCGTTGGGCCAGATTCCGCAGAATCACTACTACGCGCTGGAAGCGTTGCGCGTGAACGGCAGCGCCGACCAGCAGCGCCGCTTCTACGCACGCGCGCTGGCGGGTGAGCGCTTCGGCAACGCATTGGCCGAAACCGGCACGCGCACGGCAGCCGAGCGCCGCACCCGGCTGGACCCGGATGGCGCGGGCGGATGGCGCATCAACGGCAGCAAGTTCTATTGCACGGGCGCGCTGTACGCGCAGTGGATACCGACGGCCACTGTGGATGGCGACGGCATTCAGCGTCTGGCCATCGTGCGCCGCGACAGCCCCGGTGTGGAAGTCATCGACGACTGGTCAGGCTTTGGCCAGCGCGTCACGGGCAGCGGCACCGTGCATTTCACCGACGTGGCGGTGCCTGCCGAAGACGTGTTGCTGCTGGCCGATCCGGTGGCCCCCCCGAACACGATCAAGCCGCTGGCGCAGATCATCCACGCCGCTATCGATTTGGGCATCGGCCAGGCCGCGTTGCAAGACGCGCTGAGCTTTGTGCGCGAGCGGTCGCGTCCGTGGATCGACGCCAACGTTGAACGTGCCGCCGATGATCCGCTGACGATCAGCGAGTTCGGCCGCCTGTCCATCCGGCTGGAAGCGGCGCGCGCGCTGGTCGCCCGCGCCGGCCGCATTCTGGATGTGGCTACGGCCGACGGCACCGCCGCCAACGTGGCCGCCGCCGCCATCGCGGTGGCGGAGGCCCGTGTGTTGACGACCGAAGCCTCGCTGGCCGCAGGCACCAAGCTATTCGAGCTGGCGGGCACGCAATCCACGCTGGACCACCTGAATCTTGACCGCCACTGGCGCAATGCCCGCACGCACACGCTGCACGATCCGGTGCGCTGGAAGCGGCACGCGGTGGGCAATTACTACCTGAACGACATTGCGCACGGCCGCGTGGGCACCACCTGATCCTGACGGAGCCAACTTTCATGGCGAAAAAGAAAATCCTGCTCAACGCGTTCAACATGAATTGCGTCGGCCACATCAATCACGGTTTGTGGACGCATCCGCGAGACACGTCCACGCAATACAAGACGCTGGAATACTGGACGCACCTTGCGAAGTTGCTGGAACGAGGCCTGTTCGACGGCTTGTTTCTGGCTGACATCGTGGGCGTGTATGACGTGTACCAGGACTCGGCGGACCTGACGTTGCGGGAATCGATTCAGCTGCCGGTGAATGACCCGCTGCTGACGGTGTCGGCGATGGCGGCGGTGACGCAGCACCTGGGCTTTGGTGTGACGGTGAACCTGACTTACGAAGCGCCGTATCTGCTGGCGCGTCGCTTTTCCACGCTGGACCACCTGAGCAACGGCCGCATCGGCTGGAACATCGTGACGGGCTATCTGGAAAGCGCCGCGCGTGCGATGGGCTTGTCGGAACAGATTGCGCACGATGAACGCTATGACCGCGCGGATGAGTTTCTGGAGGTGGCCTACAAACTGTGGGAAGAAAGCTGGGACCGCGATGCGGTGAAGGCAGACAAGCGTGCGCGTGTGTATGCGAGCCCGGATGCGGTGCGGCGAATTGATCACGAGGGCAAGTACTACAAGGTGCAGGGCTATCACCTGTCGGAACCGTCGCGGCAGCGCACGCCGGTGCTGTATCAGGCAGGCTCGTCGGGCCGGGGCCAAGCGTTTGCGGCACGTCATGCGGAGTGCGTATTTGTGTCGAGCCAGACGAAGGAAGGCTTGCGTAAGCTGGTGGCAAGCGTGCGCGAGTCGGTGGCGCGCGAGGGGCGTGATCCGCGTGATATCAAGTTCTTCATGGGGGTGACGGCGGTGGTGGGCAAGACGGAAGCCGAGGCTCGGGAGAAGCATTCGGAGTATTTGCGGTATGCGAATCCGGAGGCGGGGCTGGCGCATTACGCAAGTTCTACGGGCATCGACTTTTCACGTTATGCGGCGGACGAGCCAATCCGGTATGTGAAGAACAACGCGATTGAGTCGGCGGTGAAGAATCTGACGGTGTCGAGAACGGATCGGACGGTGACGGATCTGCTTGCCGATATGGCGTTGGGGGGGAGATATCCGGCGCTGGTGGGTAGCGCGTCGCAAGTGGCGGACGAGTTGGAGTCTTGGGTGGCTGAGACGGATATTGATGGGTTCAATGTGGCCAGGACGGTGACGCCGGAGTGCTATGAGGACTTTGTGGATCTGGTGATTCCGGAGTTGCAGGAACGGGGGGCTTATAAGACGGCTTACTCGGAAGGGGGATTACGGGAGAAGCTGTTTGGGGCGGGTAGGGGGGAGCTGCCGTTGGAACATGTGGGTAAGCGGGGAGTGCGGGTGTATTGAGTTGTGGCGGGTGCGCGCACACATAACCTCATACCGACTAAGTATTTTTCGCCATCTCATCCCGGTGCCAGAATCCTCAAATCATCTCTCGCTCCGAGCCAAAAATCATGCCCTCGCTTCGTTACCTGTTAGCCGCCTCACTCCTCGCGATTCCGTTCATCACCCCCGCAAACGCCGCCGATAAATCCACCATCACCGTTGGCATCTCTGTCGGCACGGCGGAAAAGATATTCGATGTTGTTCAGAAAGTCGCCGCCCGTGACGGCCTCACCATCAAGCTCGTCAAGTTCAACGACTATCAGCTTCCGAACGCGGCCCTCAACGCCGGTGACCTCGATGCAAACGCCTTTCAACACAAGCCGTTTCTCGACAATCAGATCAAAGCCCGCGGCTTCGATATTGTTCCGGTTGGCCTGACGATCACGGCGCCGCTGGGCTTCTACTCCCGCAAAATCAAATCACTCAACGACCTGCCTGAAGGCGCGTCTGTTGGCATTCAGAACGACCCGTCCAATGGCAACCGCGCGCTTCGCTTGCTGGCTGCCTACAAGCTCATCACGCTGAAGCCCGAAGCCGAACAGAAGAACACAGCCACGCCGCTTGACGTCGTATCCAACCCGCGCAAGATCAAGCTGGTGGCGCTGGATGCCGCGCAATTGCCGCGTTCGCTGGATGACTTGACGGCGGCCTCCATCAACAACGACTACGCCGAACAAGCTGGCCTGGTGCCTGCCCGTGACGCTATTGGCCGTGAGGCGGCTGACGGCCCCTATGCGAACTTGATCGCTGTCCGCACCAAAGACCGCGACGAGCCTTGGGTGAAGAAACTGGTGTCTGCCTACCAGTCGCCCGAAGTGCGCGCCTACATCGAGAAGGAATTCAAGGGTTCCCTCATTCCTGCGTTCTGACGCGACCTTTGCGAACCCCCATGAGCATCCTTACCTTGACGGGCAGCCCGTCTCAGCGTTCCCGGTCTTCTGCTTTGCTTCGCCATGCCGCGCAACGGTTGCGCGCGTTGGGGCTGGGTGTCAGTGAACTGGGCTTGCGCGATATTCCGGCCGAAGAATTGATTGAAGGCCATTACTCGGGCGCGGCCGCCGGCGCGTTGCGGGCGCGGGTTGGCGCCGCGGATGCGGTGCTGATTTCGACGCCGGTCTACAAGGCTTCGTTCGCCGGCGGGCTGAAGGCCGTGCTGGATCTGTTGGATGAGAAGGCGCTGGCCGGCAAGGTGGTGCTGCCGATTGCCACGGGCGGAAGCCCTGCGCATTTGCTGGCGCTGGAATACGGGCTGAAGCCGGTGTTGTCGGCGCTGGGCGCCCGCCACATCCTGGCAGGCGTGTACGCCACCGACAAGCAGGTGCGCGTCGATGATGACGGCGCCATTCATATCGACGATGACGTGCGCGCGCGCCTGGACGACGCCGTTGACCGTTTGAGCGAGCAGGTGCTGCCGCGCACCATCGTTGTCAACGAAGCCTATGACCTGGGCCGCCTCGCGCTTGCGGGCGGGTTCAGCGTCTGACCCGGAGCTGCACATGGATGTTTTCTGGTTCATTCCCACGCATGGCGACTCGCGCTACCTTGGCACCAGCCAGGGCGCGCGCGCGGCAAGCTATGACTACTTTCGTCAGGTCGCGGTAGCGGCCGACACGTTGGGCTATGACGGCGTGCTGCTGCCCACCGGCCGGTCTTGCGAAGATGCGTGGGTCGTGGCGTCCAGCCTCATCGGCGCCACGCGCCGGTTGAAGTTTCTGGTGGCGATACGCCCCGGCGTCAGCTCCCCGCAGGTGTCGGCGCGCATGGCCGCCACGTTTGACCGTCTGTCCGAAGGGCGTTTGCTGGTCAACGTGGTGACGGGCGGCGACCCGGGTGAGCTGGAAGGCGACGGTGTCTTTGTCAGCCATGACGAGCGCTACGCCATCACGGCTGACTATCTGCACATCTGGCGCGGCATTCTGGAAAACAGCCATCAGGCCGAAGGCTACAGCTTCGAAGGCGAACAGCTGGTGTCCAAGGGCGGCAAGGTGATTTATCCGCCCGTGCAAAAGCCGTATCCGCCTTTGTACTTCGGTGGCTCGTCCGAGGCCGCACATGCGCTGGCCGCCGAGCAGTTGGACGTTTATCTGACCTGGGGCGAGCCGCCCGAGGCCGTGGCCAAGAAAATCGCGGACATCCGTGCACGGGCGGCGGAGCATGGGCGCACCTTGCGCTTTGGTATCCGCTTGCACGTCATCGTGCGCGAAACGGAAGAAGCGGCATGGGCGGCCGCCGACGAGCTCATCAGCCACTTGAGCGAAGACGCGGTGAGCGCGGCGCAAGCAGCGTTTGCCAAGATGGATTCCGAAGGCCAGCGCCGCATGGCCGCTTTGCATGGCGGAAAGCTTAGCGACGGGCAGGGCGGCCGTTCGCATCTGGAAATCGCTCCAAACCTGTGGGCGGGTGTGGGGCTGGTGCGTGGCGGGGCTGGCACGGCGCTGGTGGGTGATCCCAAGACCGTCGCCGCCCGCATCCAGGAATACGCCGATCTGGGCATCGACACCTTCATCTTCTCGGGCTATCCGCATCTGGAAGAGTCGTATCGCTTTGCTGAGCTGGTGTTTCCGCTGCTGCCTGGCAAGGGCCAGCGCCACGCGGGCAACACGGTGCTGACAGGACCGTTTGGCGAAGTCATGGCGACCGAACTGGTGCCAAAGGAATCGGCAAGCTGATGTCTGCGCTCTGGCTGCCGGTGCTGTCCACGCCGTCTTCGTTGGTCTCCGCTGCGGCAGAGGCTTGGAGGTCGGGCGACGCATGGGCGCTGCTGCGCGTCAGCGTGTGGCGTGTGTCGGTGGCGCTGCTGTTGGGCGGCGCCGTGGGGGTGGCATTGGGTGCGCTGAACGGGTTGTCGCGCACGGCCGGCAACGTGTTGGACGCAGGAGTGCGCGTGTTGCGCGGCGTGGCGGTGTTGGCGAGCATTCCCTTGCTGCTGCTGAGCGCGGGCGCAATAGGGGAAACAAAAGAAGGCGCAACGCTGGGCCTGTTGGCCGTGGGCGTGTTCTTTCCGGTGTATGCCGCCGCGTTCCAAGGGGTGCGCGGGGTGGACGCAACGCTGATCGAGCTGGGCCGCACGGCAGGTCTTGCCCGTTGGCCGCTGTTGCGCGACGTGATCTTGCTGGGCGCCTTGCCGTCGGTACTGTCCGGGCTGCGAGGGGCGCTGGTGCTGCTGTGGGGCTTGCTGCTTGGCGTCGAAGCCATTCGCACCCTGGCGGCCCATCCCGATGGCAGCACGGCCGTTGACCGCATCGTGCTGACCTTTTTGATTTACGCCGTGCTGGCCCAGGCGGCCGATCGCTTGCTGTCTGCCTGGTCGCGTCATGCGTCGCGCTGGAGCCGCGCGCGGCCCGCCGCTGGCGCTTATTAGGATTTCAACCATGGCCAAGATTCAAGCCATACGAACAACATCCGTGGCGCAGGCCGCTGAAGCCGATGATGTCACTCCGGCGTTCTCCGCAGACCCGGCGCAGGCGCTGGAAACACTGGCGTCGCAGTTGGCCGCGACCGCTGTCGAGCGCGACCGGCAGGGCGGACACGCCGCGCACGAACGTGAACTGATTCGCGCGAGCGGCTTGCTGCGCTTGTCAGTGCCAACAGAATTTGGCGGCGCGGGCGCAAGCTGGTCCGCGGTGTTGGCGGCGGTGCGCCGCTTGGCCGAAGCCGACAGCGCCTTGGCGCACGTCTTTGGTTTTCACCATTTGCAAGTCGCCGGCGTACTGCTCTACGGCACGCCCGCACAGCACGCGTATTTCTTGAAACCCACCGTCGAACGCAATCTGTTCTGGGGCAATGCGCTGAACCCGCTGGACCGCCGCGTGGTTGCGCGCGCCGAACTGGATGGCTACCGCATCGACGGGGTGAAGAGTTTCAGCTCGGGCTCGGTGGGTTCGGATGTGCTGACGTTTTCTGCCTGGCACAAGGCGTCGGATACCGCGTTGATCGCGGCGGTGCCGACGCGGGCTGAGGGCATTACCGTAAACCCGGATTGGGATGCCTTCGGACAACGCCAGACCGATAGCGGCACGGTGCGTTTCGACCACGTCCGCCTGGAAGCCATTCAGGTGCTGCAAGCGCCGGGCGTGACGGCAACGCCACGCGCCACGCTGCGGTCGCAGGTGGCGCAGCTGATCATGACGAATCTGTACCTGGGGCTGGCGCGCGGCGCATTCCAGGAAGCGCGCCGCTATGTGCGCGAGGATGCGCGCGCGTGGTTTGCCGCAGGCGTGCAGCGCCATGCCGACGACCCGTATGTGCAGGAGCGCTTCGGCGAGTTCTGGTTGCGCCTGCAAGCCGCAGAGGCCCTGACGGACCAGGCGGGTCTGGCGCTGGATGCCGCCTTGGAACGCGGCCCGTCCGTGACGGCGGACGAGCGCGGCCGGGTGGCGGTGGCGGGCGCACAAGCCAAGGTGCTGGCGCATCGCGCCGCGCTGGAAGTGGGGTCGGAATTGTTCGACGTCACCGGCGCCAGTTCCACCGCCGCGCGTTTCGGCTACGACCGCTTCTGGCGCAATGCGCGCGTGCACACGTTGCACGACCCGGTGGCCTACAAGGTCCGCGATCTGGGCCGCTACGCGCTGCTGGACCAGATTCCTGAACCCACCGCTTACTCCTGATGCCTTCCCGATGACCCAGATTTCTTCTCTTCCCAGCGCGCCGCAGACCGTGATCCGGCTGGACGCCGTCAGCAAGGCCTACGCCACGCGCGCGGGCCGCTTCGATGCCGTGCGCGATGTGTCCTTGTCGATTCGCGCGGGCGACACCTTCGGCATCATCGGCAAAAGCGGCGCGGGCAAGTCCACGCTGCTGCGCCTGATCAACCTGCTGGAACGGCCAGACGAAGGCGCGGTGCATGTGGCCGGCACGGAATTGACGGCGCTGCCCAAGCGCGCGCTGCGAGGCGCCCGGCAGAACATCGGCATGATCTTTCAGCAATTCAATCTGCTGCAAAACGAGACCGTGTTCGAGAACGTGGCCTTTGCATTGCGCGTGCATGGCGGACGCAGCCGCGAACAGATTGCGGCGCGCGTGCGCGACTGCCTGGACATCGTGGGCCTGACCGACAAGATCGCCAGCTACCCCGCGCAATTGTCGGGCGGCCAGAAGCAGCGCGTGGCGATCGCACGCGCCTTGGCCAGCGAGCCCGCGGTGCTGCTGTGCGACGAGCCCACTTCCGCGCTGGACCCCGAGACCACGCGTTCCGTGCTCGCCGTGCTGCGCGACATCAACAAGCGGCTGGGCGTGACGATTGTGATCGTCACACACGAACTCGCCGTCGTGCGCGCGCTATGCCGCCATGTGGCGGTGATGGAAGACGGCCGCGTGCTTGAGCAGGCAGAAATCTCGGGCGCCAACGTGCACCTGTCGTCCGCGCTGGGCCGCGAGCTCATCCGCGAGGCCACCCACCCGTATGAAGAGGTTGCGTAATGCTGGATACCTTTGTGCAGTTGCTGCCCGAACTGGGCGTGGCGGTTGGCCAGACGTTTCTGATGCTGGCCATCGCCTTGGCGGCGTCGATCCTGTTTGGCGGGCCGCTGGGCGTGCTGGTGTTCCTGACAGGGCCCGGCCAGTCGCTGGACCGTCCGGTGTTGCATCGGCTGCTGAGCTGGACGGTGAATACGGTGCGTTCGTTTCCGTTCATCATTTTGCTGGTGGCGCTGGTGCCGTTTACGCGTGCGATTGCGGGCACGTCGATCGGTCCCGTTGCGGCGGCGGTGCCGCTGTCTTTCGCGGCCATTCCTTACTTTTCCCGCCTGGTCGAGCAATGCCTGCGGGAAGTGCCGCGCGGCGTGATCGAGGCCGCCCATGCGGCCGGCGCGTCGGAGCTTCAGATTGTGCGGCGCGTGCTGCTCGTTGAGGCGCGCTCGGGCCTGGTGCTTGCCTTGACGGTGCTGGCCGTGAGCTTTCTTTCCTATTCGGCGGTGGCCGGCGTGGTGGGCGGCGGCGGCATCGGCGACCTGGCCATTCGCTACGGCTACTACCGCTTCCAGACCGACGTGATGGTGCTGACCGTGGCGCTGCTTGTCGTGCTGGTGCAAATCATTCAGGTAGCGGGCAATACCGTCGCGCGCCATATCGACAAGCGTTGAACGCTTGAGGACTCACATGTCATTCCCTCGACTTGCCCTGTTCGCGGCGCTGGCCGCGCTGACCCTCGGTGCGGCGCATGCCGCCGACCCCGCGAAGAAAGAAATCGTGTTCGGCGCCACGGCGGGGCCGTACAGCGACCAGATCAAACTTGGCATCAAGCCCATCCTGGAAAAGCAGGGCTACACGGTCAAGATCGTGGAATTCAACGACTACATCCAGCCCAACTTCGCGCTGGCGCAGGGCGCGTTGGACGCCAACGCGTTTCAGCACGAGGTGTATCTGAAGAACTTCGCGGCCAAGAACAAGCTGGCGCTGTCCGAGCTGGTGAAGGTGCCCACTGCGCCCATCGCCATCTACAGCAAGAAATACAAGAGCGTGGACGCGGCGCCTGACGGCGTCACCGTGGCCTTGCCGAACGACCCGACCAATCAGGCGCGTGCGCTGGTGGTGTTGCAGGAGCTGGGCTGGGTGAAGCTGCGCGATGGCTACGACCCCTTGCAGGCGTCAGAAAAGGACGTGGCCGTGAACGTGAAGAAGATCAAGCTGATTCCGCTTGAAGCGGCGCAGTTGCCGCGTTCGCTGGACGACACCGATTACTCGTTTGTGAACGGCAACTTTGCGCTGGCCTCGGGCCTGAAGCTGACCTCGGCGCTGGCGCTGGAGAAGACCACGCCCACCTACCAGAACCTGGTCGCCGTGCGCACCGCTGATATCGGCAAGCCGTATGTGAAAGACATCGCGGCGGCTTACGCGTCGCGCGAATTCCTGGCGGTGACCGATAAGTCATTTGCGGGCTTCGTGAAGACCGATTATCAGCAAAAGCTGGAGGCGGCCCGCTAGGGTGGCGGCCGGCACGCTGATGTTCATCCCGCCGCAGGAGTTCGAGCTGTTGCAGCATCTGGAGGTGCCTGACCGGGCGCGGCGCGATGACGCGGACGCGCCCGTGGAGGAACCCGGCCGGCCGCTGCGCATCAGCCTGCGCAAGCTGGCCAAGCGGGATGGCGCGCGCGTCGTGCTCAATGGGCTGGATCTGGATATTGCCGCGGGCGAGTTCGTGGCCGTCGTGGGACGTGGCGGCGCGGGAAAGAGCAGGTTGCTGCGCATTCTGGCGGGTCTTGACCGGCCAAGCGGCGCGCAGGGGGGGCCGCCCACGCGTTCGCCCGTGCTGTTCGACAACTTTCCGCAATGGGCGTCCGACGAACGGGTGCGGCTGGTGTTTCCCGAAGACCGGCTGCTGCCGTGGAAGCGCGTGTGGCAGAACGTGGCGCTGGGTGTGCCGGGCGATGCGCGGGGCCGGGCGCTTGATGCGCTGCGGCAAGTGGGCTTGGCGGAACACGCCAGCGACTGGCCGGCGCAGTTGAATGCTGCGCAGCGCCAGCGCGTGGCGTTGGCGCGAGCGGTATTGCGCCGGCCCGGCCTGTTGTTGCTGGATGACCCGTTAAGCGGGCTGGATGCGTTGTCGCGCATCGACGCGCAAGCGCTGATCGAACAGGCGTGGCAGCGCGGCGGTTTTACGTCCGTGCTGGCCACGCGTGACGTGCACGAAGCCGTGGCGCTGGCCGATCGCATTGTGGTGATCGACGAGGGTGCGGTGATTTTTGACGAGCGCGTGGCATTGACGCGCCCGCGCGCACGCGGTTCCGCCGCTTTTGCCGCGCTGGCCGCGCGGGTGTTGCGCGCCATCTTGAAAGAAGCAGAGCCGCCGTTGACCGACCGGCCGCTTGCGCCCGTGATTCAGATTCGGCATTTGCGGCTGGCGGTGTAGCGCCGTCAGTCATTTCCCTTTTACGTGGCGCCCCGGTGGCGCCGACCCTTTCATCAGGAGCAAGCCATGAGCATTCAATCCATCAACGCCCGTAACCAGTTCCGCGGCAAGATCAAGGAAATCATCCTGGGACCGGTGGTGTCCGAGGTAGACGTGGACACGCCGGCAGGTATCGTCACGTCCGTGATCACCACGCGTTCCGTGAAGGAACTGGACCTGCAAGTCGGCACCGAGGTGCTGGCCTTCGTCAAAGCCACCGAGGTGTCCGTCGCCAAACTGTAAGAAAGCGAGATTGGCGCCGGCGCTTCCCCTGCGCCGGCGTTAGGCATATATTGTCAGCGCGTTATCCGGCGGTTTCTTCCTGGTGTTCTGCTTCATGCGTTGCTACACGGAGAACGGTTCATGCGTCGACTGCAAAGGTGGTTCATCGGCTGGTTGTGCCTGGGGCTTGCAGTCTGCCTGCCCGCCGTGGCGCAGACCAAGCTGGACAATGGGCAGTTGGATCAGCTGATGGCGCCCGTGGCGCTGTACCCTGATTCGCTGCTGTCACAAATCCTGATGGGGGCCACGTACCCCGACGACATTGCCGCTGCGGCCAAATGGTCGGCGGCGCATACGTCCGAGTCGGGCGATGCGGCGGTCAAGGCGGTTGAAGGCGAAAGCTGGGACCCCAGCGTCAAATCCCTGGTGGCGTTTCCTTCCGTCATGGACATGATGGGGCGTCAGCCCGACTGGGTGAAATCCGTGGGCGACGCCTTCCTGGCGCAGCCGGACGGGGTGATGGATTCGGTTCAGCGGCTGCGCACGCAAGCGCAAAAGGCCGGCAACCTGAAGAGCACGCCGCAGCAGACGGTGAAGTCCACGACTACCGACACCAACAAGACGGTGGTGGTGATTGAGCCGACCGACCCGCAAGTGGTCTATGTGCCCAGCTACAACCCGACGGTGGTGTACGGGGCGTGGTCCTATCCGTCGTATCCGCCTTATTACTATCCCCCGCCTCCGGGCTCGGTGTTTGCGACCGCACTCGTATCCGGCATCGGGTTTGGCCTGGGGGTGGCGGCCGTGAATTCGATGTGGGGCGGATTCAACTGGGGACACAACGACGTTGATATCGACGTGAACCGCTACAACAACATCAACGTCAATAACCGGATCGACAACGCCAGAAACAACAACGTGTCGTGGCAGCACAACCCGGCCAACCGCGGCAACACGCCCTATGCGGATGCGGGCAACCGCCAGCGTTTCGACAGCCAACGCCAGGCGGGTTTGCAGAACCGTCAGGCAGCGCAGGGTCAGAGGCAAGGGCAGGGGCTTGGGCAGAGCCAGGGCGGCCGCGCTGCCGGCGCCGCGCCCGCTGCGAATTCCCGGGAAGCCGCACGTGACCGCGCCGCGCAGTCTTTCGAGGGGCGCACGGGGCAATCGATAGCCGGTCATGAAGAACGGGGCGGGGCACGCGGCCAAGGCGCAGCGGGCCGGGGCGGCGAGGGCGCAGCCGGGCGAGGCGGCGAGGGCGCCGCAGGTCGAGGCGGCCAGGCTGCGGCGGGCCGGGGTGGTGAGGGTGCGGCAGGCCGGGGTGGTGACGCGGCGGCCAGCCGTGGACAAGGCGCCAACGCAGGCGCCGGGCAAGGCTCCCGCGACCGGGCGCAAAGCGGCGCCACCCACACACCACGTTCTTCCAGCGTTTCCACGCAGGACCACCAGGCAGCGGCCCAACGCCAGCGCGCGGACGAATCCGCCGCCCGCGATCGTGCCCGCGCCTCCAACAGCAGCAGCGCGCTGCACGACGCCGGCAACGGCGACCGGATGCGCCAGCAGAGCCAACGCAGCGAGATGAATCGGGGCGGCGGCGGTGGCGGACATCGGGCTAGCGGCGGCGGCGGCGGACGTGCGGGTGGCGGCGGCGGCGGTCATTTCGGCGGCCGGAGGTAAGCACCATGGACAAGGGAGCTTTCATGACGAATGCCTGGGTTCGTGCCCGTACGCTAAGCGCCGCAACATTGTTGGCGCTGGGCTTGGCCGCGCCGGTGGCGGCGCAAAGCGTGTATCCGACGTCGCAGGCCGCGGCCGACGCCTTTGCCGACGCGCTGGCCACCAGCGATTCCGCCGCCATGGCCAAGGTGCTGGGGCCGAACCATAACCAGATCGTGCCGGGCGGCGTGGCGCAGGACGACATCTACCGATTCCTGTCGGCCTGGGCAAAGAAGCACGAGATCATCGCCGACGGCGGCCGTTCCTGGCTGGCGGTGGGAGATTCCGGCTGGACGATGCCCGTGCCGATCGTGCAGTCGGGCAAGGGTTGGCGTTTCGACCCGGCAGCGGGCAAAGCGGAAATCCAGCGCCGCACGATTGGCCGCAATGAATTGAGCGCCATCGAAGCCTTGAAGCAATTGCAGGCGGCGCAGACCCGATACATGCAGGGCGTGGGCCAGGGCCGTTACGCGAGCCGCCTCGTCAGCCGGCCCGGCAGCATGGACGGCCTGTACTGGCCCGAAGTGCCCGGCGCGCCCGAGCAGGCGTTTGGGCCGGACGCGCTCGTCATGGGGCCGGAAACGCCGGTGGCGGATGCCTATTCCGGTTATCGCTTCAAGGTGTTGCCGGGCAGCCAGGACACGGCATACCGCATCGTCGCGTGGCCCGCGCAGTACGGACGCACCGGCATCGGCACCTTTGTCATCGGCCCGCAAGGCGGGGTGCTGGAATCGGACCTGGGGCCGTCATCCGCATCCCGTGCAGCGGCCTTGCGCGAACGCGATATCACCGCTGGCGCGTGGGTCGACGCCGACGCGCAACCCGTTGGAACCAAATGATTTTTTGGTGATTCGGGGGACGCTTCGGGCAGGGGTTGTTGCTGGACGGCAACAGGCGCATTCGTTTGTCGCCAAACCCCTGCTTGTTGCCCTTTTGAAAGGCCGCTGTGCCTAAAATGGCGACCATTGGGATCGGTGCCCGATCCTTACTTGCCGGACCTTGAAATTGAATCTCATGCATTTTGTCCGCTACGCCCTGGCAGGCGTGGGGATGGCGCTTAGCGCAGCGGCGGCATCGGCCCCGATTTTCGTCCTGAATTCCCTGGACGCCAACGTCAGCATCATCGACCCGGTCACCTACAAGGAAGTGCGGCGCGTGCCCACCGGCAAAGAGCCGCATCACCTGTACCTGACGCCTGATGAGAAGTCGCTGATGGTGGCCAACGCTACCGGCAACACCATCACGATGATGGACCCCAAGACGGGTGAAGTGCAGCGCACGCTGACCGGCATCGTCGACCCCTACCAGTTGCAGTTCTCGCCGGACATGAAGTGGTTCGTCACGGCGGCCAACCGCCTGGATCACATCGACATCTACGCCTGGCAGCCGCAGCAAAAGGGCGCCGAGCTGAAACTCGTCAAGCGCGTACCGGCGGGCAAGACGCCCAGCCACATCATGATCGACAAGAAAAGCACCACGGCCTACGTGACGCTGCAAGACAGCGACCAGCTGATCGCCATCGATCTGGCCACGCAGACGCCCAAGTGGACGGTGTCGGTGGGCAAGACGCCGGCCGACGTGTTCCTGACGCCCGACCAGAAGACCCTGCTGGTGGCGCTGACGGGCGACTCCTTCGTCGAAGCCTATGACGTCAGCAACGGCCCGGCCAAGCTGGTCAAACGCATCCCGACTGCGGCCGGCGCACACGCGTTCCGCGCGCAGGGCGACAAGCGCCACCTGTTCGTCAGCAACCGCACCGCCAACTCCATCAGCCGCATCGACATGCAGACGCTGACGGTTGCCGATACGTTCCCCGTGCCGGGCGGCCCGGACTGCATGGATGTGCTGGCCGACGGCAAGACGCTGCTGGTCACGTCGCGCTGGGCGCGCAAGCTGACGGTGGTGGACCTGGAGCAGAAGAAGGTCGTGAACCAGGTGACGGTGGGCAAGTCGCCTCACGGCGTCTGGACGCTGAACCATGCGCCAACGCGTTAAAGGCCCCCACGCCGCGCCCGCTGTCGCGAGCATGCTGCCCCCCAAGGGGGCTTTTTCGCCTTGGGGCGGCCCGGCGGCGAAAAGCGTTCTGGCCATCTGTCTCGCTATTGCCGTCCCGATGGCAAACGCCGCCCCGGTGCAGGCCACCTGCGACAAACCCGTCTACCTGACGTTCGACACCGGCCACATGGGTGTTGCGCCGTTGATCGCCGACGTGCTCAACCGCCATCACGTGAAGGTCACGTTCTTCCTGGCCAACGAACGCACGAAGACCGAGGGCTCGAGCCTGGACGACGTGTGGGCGCCGTGGTGGAAGGCGCGCGCGGCCGAAGGCCACGCCTTTGGCTCGCACACCTATGACCACGTCTACTGGCAGGGTGACCTGCCCGGCGGCAAGTTCCGAGTGAAGCCCAGCGCCGGCCCCGACACGGGCAAGACGGCGCAGTGGACGGCCGAGCAGTACTGCGCCGAGATCAAGCGTTCCGCCACCCGTTTCCATCAGATGACGGGCCAGAACATGCTGCCGATCTACCGTGCGCCGGGCGGCAAGACCTCGCCCGCCTTGCTGAAGGCGGCCAAGGCCTGCGGTTACGAACACGTGGGCTGGGCGCCTGCCGGCTTCCTGGGCGATGAGTTGCCCAGCGACAAATTCCCCAATGCCAAGCTGCTGGACCAGGCGCTGCGCACCATCAAGCCCGGCGACATCCTGTTGGCGCATCTGGGCATCTGGTCGCGCCAGGACCCCTGGGCGCCCGCGGTGCTGGAGCCCTTGATTGTGGGCTTGCAGCAGAAGGGCTATTGTTTCGCTACCTTGAACACGCATCCCGCTTATCGCGATTGGATCGCTACGCATCATTGATTATGGATACGCTTAGTCAATTCTTCGGGGCTTGCCAGCAATGGCTCTTCGAGACGCTGATCCAGCCCGCTCTGTTCCATTTGGGGCTGAGCAACTTCATCGAAGACGGCTACGACGCCACCATGTGGCTGCTGGTCGGCCTGGTGCAGATCGCCGTCCTGGTGCTGGTGTTCGGCCCGCTGCAACGCCTGCGGCCCGTTGAAGCCGTCACCGACCGCCGCCAGATCGGCATCGACGTGCTCTACACGCTGATCCATCGCCTGGGCGTGTTCCGGCTGGCGCTGTTCTTCACGATCGATCCCTTCTGGGACAGCGTGTTCGGCCAGTTGCACATCTGGGGCTTTGCGCCGTTTCAGCTGGACCAGTACTGGCCCGGCGTTACCGACAAGGCCTGGGTCAGCCTGATCATCTACCTGCTGCTGTTTGACGCGGTCGATTATTTCTACCATCGCGCGCAGCATCGTTTCGGCTGGCTCTGGGCGCTGCACGCCGTGCATCACAGCCAACGCCAGATGACGATCTGGAGCGACGACCGCAACCACTTGCTGGACGACATGCTGCGCGACGTGCTGGTCGTGTTCGTGTCGCAACTGGTGGGCGTGCCGCCCGCGCAGTTCGTGATGGTGGTGGCCATTACTCAGCTGGCGCAAAGCTTTTCGCACGCCAACCTGCGCATGCACTTTGGCGCGATTGGCGAACGTTTGCTGGTCAGCCCGCGCTTTCACCGCCATCACCATTCCATCGCCTACGACGCCTCGTCGCCGGGGCCGGTGGGCGGCTACAACTTCGCCGCGCTGTTCCCCATCTGGGACGTGCTGTTCCGTACCGCCCGCTTCGGCGTGGGCTACGGCCCCACGGGCATCCACGACCAGCAGGCGGAATTGGGCGGGCGCGATTACGGCCGCAGCTTCTGGTCGCAGCAATGGCTGGGATTGAAACGCATGGTGGGCCGCGACCGCGAGCCCGCATCGGCGCCACCCGCGCCTCCTGGCGCGGCAGAACGCGCGTGATTCTGCACATGAAAAAACCGAGCCTGCGTGGCTCGGTTTTTTTTATGGCGTCCGGCGCGCGGAATCAGGCTTGCGGCGTGTCGTGCGTGGTTTCACGTTTGATCTGATCGTGGCGGCGCTCCATTTCCTGGCGCAGTTCGCGGCGCAGGCCGGCGGCTTCGAAGCGTTGCCGTTCTTCCAGGTTGCGCGGTTCCAGCGGCGGCACGGCGGTGGGCGCGCCCTTGTCGTCTACCGCCACCATCGTGAAGTAACAGCTGTTGGTGTGGCGCACGAGTTTCTTGCGGATGTCTTCGGTGACGACCTTGATGCCGATTTCCATCGACGTGCGGCCGGTGTAGTTCACCGCCGCCAGGAAGGTGACCAGTTCGCCCACATGGATGGGTTCGCGGAACACAACCTGATCCACGGACAGCGTCACCACGTATTGGCCGGCGTACCGGCTCGCACAGGCATAAGCGACCTGGTCCAGATACTTGAGGATGGTGCCGCCGTGTACGTTTCCTGAAAAATTCGCCATGTCCGGCGTCATCAGGATGGTCATCGTCAATTGGTGGCTAAAGGCGTCGTCCATGGCGGGCGCTCATCATTCGTGAATAAAACGCCTATGGTAGCGGCAGGCGCCTGTCATTGCGCCGACATTCGTACGGCGATCAGGGTTTCTTGGGCGTGGCGGCTGACGGTTTGGCGGGGGCGGCAGCGGGCGCGGCGACAGGCGGCGCGGCCTGCACCAGCGGCGCGGTCTCCGCAGGGGCGGGGGCAGGTTCCATGTGGGGGGCGAGTTCGGATTGGGGTTCGGGTTTGGTCTCCCCTTCATCGCGCACCATTCCCGGCGGCATCCACAACCCGTCCAGCAAGGCCGGACCCGGTTCATAGACGCGCAGCAGCAGCGTCACGGGGCCCACGGCCGGCACGGGCAGCCAGTTGGCCTGGACTTCAGGCGCGGGCGGCAGCGCGCTGACATGCACGTCCAGCGATCCGTCGGCGTTGTAGGCCAACGGCGCGCGGTCTCCCAGCGCGTAGCGGTTGAGCATATTAGCCACCGGCATGCCCTGGCCGTCGTATACGGCCAGCGACCACAGGGCGCCTGCGGGCGGCAGCTGGCCGCTTTCAAAATGCAGCGTGTAGCGATGCGCGCCGTCGATCGGCGCACCGTGGCTGTCAGCCGCCAGCAGCAGCACGCTCAGGTCTTCGGGCAGGCCGGCGCCGGGCTGGGCTTGGGCCGCCAGCGCGCGGCGCAAATAGCCATTGCCATAGACGCCGACGCTGCCCGTTTCCTGCTGCCAGCCGTTCAGGTTGCGCAATGATTGGCCGGCGGCGGCGTCCATGCGTTCGCGCGCGGCGCGCAGGCCCCGGCGCATGCCTTGCTTGGCGGGGTGGTCAAGCTTGTCGAAATCGAAGGTGCGGCCGGGGATGATGCCCACCCGGCGCAGCTGCGCCAGCACGGGCTGGTCGGTGGCGTGCGGCGGGTGCTTGCGCATCAGCTCGGCGGCGTAGGTGAAGAAGGCGTCGGTCGGCATGGATTCCACCTGTTCGCGCACGGCAATCTTCAAGTCCAGGTTCGGGTCCGACTTCACGCGTTGCGATTGCGCGGGCAGGTTCCATTGCGACAGCGGCGTCAGCGTGAAGCCGTCTTGCAAGGCGTTGACGGCAGAAAGGTCCGCCTGCCCGTCAGCCTGGATCAGGATCTTTGCCCACACGTGCGCCGTGGGGGCGTCTAGGCGCGCCATGCCCGAGGGCAGGGTGCCCGTCCAGCCGGGCGGCACGATCACGGTGTTGCCCTTGGCCGTGCCGGTGGTGCGCTTGCCCAGCGTGGCGAAGACGTCTGTCCACATGTCCAGCAGGCTTAGCGTGTACAGACGGCCTTGCGTATCGGGCGCCGACAGCACCACGGGGCCGGCAGTCAGGTCCAGCCAGCCCGTGCTGCGCAGCATGTCGGGGTTGGCCCACGGCGCCGCCGTGCCGGGCTGGGGCAGGGTGCGGCCATGCAGAAAGGTGTTGGCGGGGGCGCCCTGAGCCCCTTGCGACGGGTGGGTGAACTGGCGCCGCGTCAGGTCCATGGTGACCAGCGGGTAGAAGTACAGATAGCCTTCAATCGCCGCCTGCTGCGCGGCTTCGGTGGCGGCCGCGGCGGGACTCAGCGCGGGCCGGGCGGGGGCGGCCAGGGCGGCGGGGGCGGTGGTCCATGCCAGGGCGGCAAGAGACAGGGCCAACGGGGCAAAGCGGCGCATCGGCGCTCCAGCGATCAGGCAAAAAGGGGGCAACAGGGGCAAGCAGGGGGCAAGCAGGGGACAAGCAGGGACAAACAGGGTGCAAGCAGCGGTGCAAGCAGGCGTGCAGGCGTTCAAGCGAGCGTGCAAGCGGGGAGCAAGCGGGGCAAGAACCACGCCGCTGCACATTACGACAGCCGGCAATGGTAGCAGCCGGCCGACCGTCCAAAATCTGCGAACAACTCCCATTTCGCCTGTAAATCCGCGCAGAAAAGGGGGATAGACCCATGGCATGCGGGGTCGGCTTCGGAATATACTCATTGAAATATCCTTGGAAGTTGTAGGGCTTCTTCCTTCGGGCAGGCCTCCGGCTTTCTTCATTCACCAGGAGAGGAGTGCTTCATGGTCAACATGAATCGCCGCCAGTTCTTCAAGGTGACAGGTGCAACCCTGGCAGGCTCCAGCCTGGCATTGCTCGGGGTTGCTCCCGGCACAGCCATGGCCGAAGTTCGCCAGTACAAACTTGCGCGCATGACTGAAACGCGCAACACCTGTCCCTACTGTTCGGTCGCCTGCGGTTTGCTGATGTACGGTCTGGGCGACGGCGCCAAGAACGCGCGCGCCAGCATCATGCACATCGAAGGCGACCCCGATCACCCCGTCAATCGCGGCACGCTCTGTCCGAAGGGCGCAGCCCTGATCGACTTCATCCACAGCCCCAACCGTCTCAAGTTCCCGGAATACCGGGCGCCCGGGTCGGACAAATGGGTGCGGATGTCGTGGGACGACGCCCTGACGCGCATCACCAAACTCATGAAAGCCGACCGCGATGCGAACTTCGTCGAGAAGACCGCGGATGGCAAAACCGTTAACCGGTGGCTGACCACCGGCATGCTGGCCGCCTCGGCAAGTAGCAACGAGGTGGGCTACATCACGCACAAAACCGTGCGCAGCATGGGGATGTTGGCATTCGATAACCAAGCCCGTGTCTGACATGGCCCGACGGTGGCAGGTCTTGCCCCGACGTTTGGCCGTGGAGCGATGACGAACCATTGGGTCGACATCAAGAACGCGGACGTAGTACTGATCATGGGTGGCAACGCCGCCGAGGCCCACCCGTGCGGGTTCAAATGGGTCACGGAAGCCAAAGCCCATAACAAGGCGAAGCTGATCGTCGTGGACCCGCGCTTTACGCGCTCGGCTTCCGTGGCGGACTTCTACGCGCCCATACGCACCGGCACCGACATCATCTTCCTGGGTGGCGTCATCAAGTACCTGTTGGATCACGACAAGATCCAGCACGAGTACGTGCGCAACTACACCGACTTTTCCTACATCGTGCGCGAGGACTTCACGTTCGACGCGGGCCTGTACTCCGGCTACAACGCCGAGAAGCGCACGTACGACAAGGCAAGCTGGGACTACGAGCGCGGCGATGACGGCTTCGTCAAGACGGACCCGACGCTGACGCATCCGCGCACCGTCTACCAGCTGATGAAGAAGCACTACTCGCGCTACACCGAAGACATGGTTGAGCGCGTGTGCGGCACGCCCCGCGACAAGTTCCTGAAGGTGTGCGACATGCTGGCCTCTACGGCCACGACGAATCGCGCCGCCACCATCCTGTACGCGCTGGGCTGGACGCAGCATTCCATCGGGTCGCAGATCATCCGCACCGGCGCAATGGTGCAGCTGCTGCTGGGCAATATCGGTATCGCCGGCGGCGGCATGAACGCGCTGCGCGGGCACTCGAACATTCAAGGCCTGACTGACCTGGGCCTGATGTCGAACCTGCTGCCCGGCTACATGACGCTGCCCAACGAGCCCGAGCAGGATTACGCCAAGTACATCGAGACGCGTGCGTTAAAGCCCTTGCGCCCGAATCAGCTGAGCTACTGGCAGAACTACGGCAAGTTCCACGTGAGCCTGATGAAGGCCTGGTGGGGCAAGTCGGCCACTGCCGAGAACAACTGGGCGTTCGACTATCTGCCCAAGCTCGACAAGATGTACGACATGCTGCAAGTCTACGAGCTCATGGTCCAGGGCAAGATGAACGGCTACATCGCGCAGGGTTTCAACCCGCTCGCGGCGGCGCCGAACAAGAGCAAGCTGAACGACGGCTTCGCCAAGCTGAAGTACCTGGTCATCATGGACCCGCTGGTCACCGAGACCTCGGAGTTCTGGCGCAACGCGGGCGAACACAACGATGTGGATTCGTCCAAGATCCAGACCGAAGTCTTCCGCCTGCCCACCACCTGTTTCGCCGAAGAAGATGGCGCGCTGGTGAACTCCGGACGCTGGCTGCAATGGCACTGGAAGGGCGCCGAGCCTCCGGGCGAAGCCAAGAGCGACATCGAAATCATGTCGCTCATCTTCACGCGCCTGCGCAAGATGTACCAGGAGGAAGGCGGCAAGTACCCCGACCCCATCGTCAACCTGTCCTGGCCGTACTCCAACCCGCAGAACCCCACCGCGGAAGAGTTGGCCAAGGAATATTCGGGCAAGGCGCTGGTGGACGTCATGGACCCCAAGGACCCCACCAAACTCGTGCGCAAGGGCGGCGAACAAGTGGCGGGCTTTGCGGAATTGCGCGACGACGGCTCAACGGCCAGCGGCTGTTGGATCTTCGCCGGCGCCTGGGGCCCCGGCGGCAACCTGATGGCGCGCCGCGACAACAGCGACCCGACCGGCATCGGCCAAACCCTGAATTGGGCGTGGGCGTGGCCGGCCAACCGCCGCATCCTGTACAACCGCGCATCGTGCGACGTGTCGGGCAAGCCATTCAACCCGCGCCGCAGCCTGATCTCGTGGAACGGCAAGATCTGGACGGGCGCCGACATCCCCGACTTCAAGGGCGATGAAAACCCCGATGGCGGCATGGGCCCGTTCATCATGAACCCGGAAGGGGTGGCGCGCTTCTTCGCGAAGGCGGGCATGGCCGAAGGGCCGTTCCCCGAGCACTACGAACCCTTCGAGACGCCGCTGGGCTACAACCCGCTGTATCCGAAGGCCAAGGGTGTCACCAGCAATCCGGCCGCGCGCGTCTTCAAGGACGACCTGGCCGCGATGGGCACGGTGGACAAGTTCCCCTATGTGGCCACCACGTACCGTCTGACGGAGCACTTCCACTACTGGACCAAGAACGTCCGCATCAACGCGATTCTCCAGCCGGAGCAATTCGTTGAAATCGGCGACGCGCTGGCCAAGGAACTGGGCATCGCCAACGGGTCACGTGTGAAGGTCTCGTCCAACCGCGGCTACATCAAGGCCGTGGCGCTGGTCACCAAGCGCCTGCGCGCGCTGACCATCGAGGGCAAGACCGTGCACCACGTGGGCATACCCATCCACTGGGGTTTCGTGGGCCTGGCCAAACCCGGCTTCCTGACCAACACGTTGACGCCAGTCGTGGGCGACGGCAATTCCCAAACACCGGAATTCAAGTCGTTCCTGGTCAAGGTCGAGAAGGCTTAGGAGAACCGACATGTCCCTGCAATCCCTAGACATCAAGCGGCGCTCCGCCACCACGACCCCGCCGCCGGGCATCCGTGAACCCATCACGGGCTCGGTGGCCAAGCTGATCGACGTCTCCAAATGCATCGGGTGCAAGGCTTGCCAAAGCGCCTGTATGGAATGGAACGATCTGCGCGACGAGATCGGCACCAACGTGGGCGTCTACGACAACCCGGCCGACCTGACCGAGCATTCCTGGACCGTCATGCGTTTCTCGGAATACGAGAACCCCGCAGGCGACCTGGAATGGCTGATCCGCAAAGACGGCTGCATGCACTGCGAGGACCCGGGCTGTTTGAAAGCCTGTCCCTCGCCGGGCGCCATCATCCAATACACCAATGGCATCGTGGACTTCCACGAAGAAAACTGTATTGGCTGCGGCTACTGCATCACCGGCTGCCCGTTCAACGTGCCGCGCATTTCCAAGAAAGACCACAAGGCGTACAAGTGCACCTTGTGTTCCGACCGCGTGGCCGTCGGCCAGGAGCCGGCGTGCGTCAAGGCCTGTCCCACCGGCGCCATCGTGTTCGGCACCAAAGAAGACATGAAGCAGCATGCCGAAGAACGGATCGTGGACTTGAAGTCCCGCGGTTTCGATCAGGCCGGCCTGTATGACCCGCAAGGCGTGGGCGGCACCCACGTCATGTATGTGCTGCATCACGCCGACCAGCCCGGGCTGTATCACGGGCTGCCCAAAGACCCGCATATCAGCCCCATGGTGTCGTTGTGGAAGGGGCTGGCCAAACCGCTGGGCGTGGCCATGATGGCCCTGACCGCCTTGGCGGGCTTCTTCCACTACGCTCGCGTGGGCCGCAACGAGGTCTCGGAAGAAGACGAACGCCGTGCCGAAGAGGAGGTGCGCCATGAGTGAAGACCACCGTCACCGCCGGATCAAGCGCTATACGCCGGGCGAGCGCACCAACCACTGGATCATTGCCCTCACGTTCATCTTGTTGGCGTTGTCCGGGCTGGCGCTGTTCCACCCGTCGATGTACTGGTTGTCCAACCTGTTTGGCGGCGGCCCCTGGACGCGCATCCTGCACCCCTTCATCGGGGTGGTGATGTTCGCCTGCTTCGTCGTGTTCGCCGGCCACATGTGGCGGCACAATCTGATGACGAAGGCCGACCGCCAGTGGTTGAAGCAACTGAACGACGTGGTCGAGAACCGCGAAGAAAAGCTGCCCGAAGTCGGCAAGTACAACGCCGGCCAGAAGCTGCTGTTCTACGTGCTGGTGCTGTGCATGCTGGGGCTGTTTGCCAGCGGCATCGTGATCTGGCGCGAGTTCTTCGCGTTCTACTTCCCCATCTGGGTGGTTCGGGTGGCGTCCGTCGTGCATGCCGTGACGGCGCTGGTGCTGATCTGCTCGATCATCGTGCACATCTACGCGGCCATCTGGGTCAAGGGATCGCTCACCGCGATGCTGCGCGGTTATGTCACCGCTGGCTGGGCGTGGAAACACCACCGCGCCTGGTTCCGCGAACAGATCCGAAAGTAGCGCCAGTTTTATCCTGACCGCACGGCTGCTATCCTTCTTCGAAGGCTGGCAGCCGTGTTTGTTTTCTTGGAGACGCAATTGCAGCGAATTCTTCCGCGCGGCGAGATCGAAGCGCTAGACCACAATGTCATCCCCCGCGTCAGCCTGCCCGACCGCGCGTCGGTGTTTGCGACGCGTGCCGCGCGCTTGCGGCAATTGGCGGCCGACAGCCCCGTGGCTGACTATCTTTTGCTGATGGCGCAATTGGTTGACGCCCAGCAGCGCGCGCTGAAAGACTGTGCGGCGCCGGGCGCATCGGAAGATCGCCTTGCCCTGGCGCAGGCGCACGGCATGCCGCCGTTGCAAGCCGTGGGCTGGCCTCGCGACCCGATGTGGCGCGGCATCCTGGCGCAATTGGTGGACGACGTTTCGCGCGGCCAGAACGTGCCCGTCGAAGCCGTTGATGTTTGCCGCGCGCTGCGCCGCGCGGTGGACGAAGACCCCGAATCGCTCGAAGACCTGGCCGAAGCCGTGCTGTCCGAACAGGACCAGGGCGTGGACGGCGCCGCCGCCCCGTTTGTGATGGCGGCCTTGCAGGTCTACTGGACGGACCTGGCCAGCCGCTTTGACGACAAGCAATTGCCCGTGGTCAGCCCGTTTGGCGTCTGCCCCGTGTGCGCCAGCCTGCCGGTGGCCAGCGTGGTGCGCGTCGGCGGCCAGTACGAGGGCTACCGCTACCTGTGTTGCAGCCTGTGCGCCACGCAATGGCACATGGTGCGTGTGAAATGCTCGCATTGCGAAGACGTGGAATCGGTGGCGTATCAAGCCATCGACGGCCGCTCGCCCGCCATCAAGGCGGAAACCTGCGACCACTGCCACACCTATCGCAAGATCTTCTACCAAGACAAAGACCTGTACGTAGAGCCGGTGGCCGATGACCTGGCCAGCCTGATGCTGGACGTGCTGGTAGGCGAGGCGGGCTATTCACGCGCAAGCGGCAACCCCCTGCTGTGGCACGGCAACGAGGAATAGCATGGCCCAGCACCCGTCAGAAGGCAGTGTGGCCGCCGTTTCCGATATTCCCCCGCTAGACCGCTTGCTGAATGCCGACGCGTTGCGCACAGCGCTCGACACGCATGGCCGCACTCAAGTGGTTGCGGCGTTGCGGCGCGATCTGGATGCCTTGCGCCAACGGGCGCTGGCGGGCGGCTTGATGCGCCAGGAACTCGATGCGCCGGTTGTTGCGGCCCGGGTGTCGGCGGCATTGGATAAAGCGGCCCAGCCGCGTCTGCGCGCCGTCTACAACCTGACCGGCACGGTGCTGCACACCAACCTGGGCCGCGCGCTGCTGCCCGACGAAGCGGTGGCGTCCGTATTGCGCGCGCTGACCACGCCCGCCAACCTGGAGTTCGACCTGGACACCGGTGGCCGGGGCGACCGCGACGATCTCATCGACGAGCTGCTGTGCGAACTGACGGGCGCGGAAGCGGCCACCGTCGTCAACAACAATGCGGCCGCTGTGCTGCTGATGCTGAACGCGCTGGCCGACAAACGTGAAGTGGTTGTGTCACGCGGCGAGCTCGTCGAAATCGGCGGCGCGTTTCGTATCCCCGACATCATGAAGCGCGCGGGCGCCAAGCTGGTTGAAGTGGGCACCACCAACCGCACGCACGCCACCGATTACGACACCGCCATCGGCCCGCGCACCGCGATGCTGATGAAGGTGCATTGCAGCAACTACGCGGTCACCGGCTTCACCAAGAGCGTGAGCGTGGCCGAGGTAGCGGCGCTGGCGCACGCCAAGGGTTTGCCGGCCACGGTGGACCTGGGCAGCGGCACGCTGGTGGACCTGACCCAATTCGGCCTGCCCAAGGAAGACACCGTGCGCGAGACCATCGAGGCTGGTGCCGACCTGGTTACCTTCAGCGGCGACAAGCTGCTGGGCGGCCCGCAGGCGGGCCTGCTGGTGGGCCGCGCCGACCTGATCCGCAAGATCAAGAAGAATCCGCTCAAGCGCGCGCTACGCGTCAGCAAGCTGACGCTGGCCGCGCTGGAGCCCGTACTGGGCCTGTACCGCGCACCGGAATTCCTGTCGCAACGTCTGACCACGCTGCGCCTGCTGACGCGTCCGCAACGCCAGATTCAGCCGCAAGCCGAAGCCCTGCGCGGCACGCTGGCGCATGCCGTGGGGCCGAACTACGCGGTGGAAGCCGTGCCGATGTTCAGCCAGATTGGCAGCGGTGCGTTGCCGGTGGACCAGTTGCCCAGCTACGGCCTGGCCGTGCGCTACACGGGCAGCGGCCGCCCCGGACGCCATCTGGATAAGCTGGAAGCGCAGCTGCGCCGCTTGCCCACGCCCGTTATCGGCCGTATTGCCGACGACGCGCTGTGGCTGGATTTGCGCTGCCTGGAAGCGCGCGACGAAGCCGCGTTTGCCGCGCAATTGGCGGAGCCGTTGGCATGATCATCGGTACCGCGGGGCATATCGACCACGGCAAGACCACCTTGGTACGCGCGCTGACGGGCGTGGACACCGACCGCCTGAAGGAAGAGAAGGCGCGCGGTATTTCCATTGAACTCGGCTACGCCTACACGCCGCTGGCCAACGGCGACGTGCTGGGCTTCATTGACGTGCCCGGCCATGAAAAGCTGGTGCACACGATGGCGGCGGGCGCCAGCGGTATCGACTTCGGCTTGCTGGTGGTGGCGGCGGACGACGGCGTGATGCCGCAGACGCGCGAGCATCTGGCCATTCTGTCGTTGCTGGGCGTGGCGCAAGGCGCCGTCGCCCTGACCAAAGCCGACCGCGCCGACGCCGCGCAACAAGCTGCCGTGCACGCGCAGATTGCCGAGCTGACGGCAGGCACGTTTCTGGATGGCGCGCCGGTGTTCGCCGTGTGCGCGTCACAACCCGGCGACACCGCCACGGCCGAACTCAACACCTATTTGCACGCGCAAGCCGAAGCGTTGCGTCAGCGCGATGCGGCGGGCCTGTTCCGGCTGGCCGTGGACCGCGTGTTCACGCTGGCGGGCCACGGCACGGTGGTGACCGGCACGGCGCACGCGGGGCAGGTGCGCGCGGGCGACGACGCTGCCGATCTGCGCCTGATGCCTGCTGGCACACGCGTGCGGGTGCGCAGCATCCATGCGCAGAATCAGCCCAGCGAAACCGGCGTGGCAGGTCAGCGTTGCGCCTTGAATCTGGCCGGCATCGACAAGCAGGCCATCGCACGCGGCGACTGGATTGCGGATGCGCGCTGCTTTCTGCCGTCGCGCCATGTTGATGTGGCGTTGACCCTGCTGCCGTCCGCCGATGCGCCCGTGCGCGCCTGGGCGCCGCTGCATGTGCACATCGGCGCGGCGCGCCATGTGGCGCACGTGGTGCCGCTTAGCGCCGAAACCTTGGCGCCCGGGCAGTCAGGCTGGGTGCAGCTGGTGTTCGACGAACCCGTCTGCGCCATGCCGGGCGACCGCTACATCGTGCGCAATGCGCAGGCCACGCGCACCGTCGGCGGCGGCCGGGTGCTGGACCCGAACGCGCCCGACCGCAAGCGCCGCGCCGCCTCGCGCCTGCAAGGCTTGCAGGCGCTGTCCGACATGCTGGATGGCGGCGGCCTGGCGCCGGTGCTGGAGCATGCGCCGTTGGGTCTGGACGAAGCCACATTGCAACGCCTGACCGGCAAGCCGGTACGCGACATCGAAGCGCCGCACGGCGCTTTGTGGCTCGAGACGCGCAATGCCCAAGCCCCGCGCACCTTGATCTTGTCTGCCCATTGGGACGCGCTGCGCGCGCGCGTGGAACAAGCGTTGGCGGCCTTCCACCACAGCGCGCCGGATGAACCCGGCCCCGATGGCGCGCGCTTGCGCCGGATGGCGATGCCGGTGGGGCCCGACGCGTTGTGGACGGCGGTGCTGGATGCGCTGCAACGCGATGGCCGCATTGTGCGCAACGGGCCGTGGCTGCATCTGCCGGCGCACACATCCACGTTGGCAGATGCCGAAATCGCCCTGGCGGCGCGGCTGTTGCCGCTGCTGGAGGCCGGTGCGTTTGATCCCCCTTGGGTGCGGGATCTGGCGCGGTCACTGGAAGCGTCCGAAGAGCAGGTGCGGCAATTGCTGCGCAAGCTGCTGCGGCGCGGCGAGGTGGCGCAGGTGGTCAAGGACCTGTTCTATCACCGCAATCAGGTGCGGGTGTTGGCGGGGTTGGCGGCGGATCTGGCCGCGCAGCCGGGCGGTTTGAACGCAGCCGTGTTCCGTGACGCCACGGGGCTGGGCCGCAAGCGCGCCATCCAGATTCTGGAATTCTTTGATCGCGTGGGCTACACGCGGCGGGTGCGGGACACGCATGTGCTGCGCGCCGAAAGCGCGTATGCCGTTGCGCAAGGGGTGCAGCAAGAGCGTCCGTAATACGGACGGCAAGAGCGGCTGCAAAAATCGCAGCAGCCGGTATCATAGGCGGTCCGCTGCGGAAGGCATTCGTGCCCGGCGGCACGGCTGGGCTTCAAACCCAGTTGGGGGCGTCAGACGCTCCCAGGTAGGTTCGACTCCTGCTGCCTTCCGCCACGTTGTTTCAGGTGCGCAATTCAGCGGCCCACGTCAACAACGCAAGACATCCGCGCGAGTCATCTGCGCACTTCATCCGCGCACTTCAGCTGCGCAGCATCCGCGTCACCACGCTCGTCACGCGCGCCGACGTCCAATCCAGTTCCCCCAAGTGCCAATACCGGATTGATCCGCCTCGGTCCACCAGGTAGTTGGCGGGTAACCCAATCGCTTCCCACTTCTTTGACGCTGCGCTGTTGCGGTCATGCAAGACCGTGCCGGCCACCGGCCATTTCGCCAGAAAGGTCGACACCTTGCCCAGCGCTTCGCCCACGTTCACCGCAACCAGCCGCAGGCCTTCTTCGCGATGGCGCTTGGCCATGGCCGACATCAACGGAATTTCATCGCGGCAGGGATCGCACCAGGTCGCCCAGAAGCTGACGATGACGACGTTGCCGCGCCACGCCGACAGCTTCTGTTCGCGGCCGGAAAGGTCAGGAAGGATGAGCGGTGGTGTGGGCGCGGTCCAGGGCGCCCAGTCGGGGCCGGTGGCGGTTTTCAGCGCAGAGTCGGTGGCGGCCCGCACCCAGGCAGGCACGGCCGCCAACGACAGGCCGGATTGAAGCAGACGGCGACGACTGATCAAGGCGGCTTCCTCCGCAGGGGTCAGATGGACACGGGTTTTGCCGTGAGCGTGTAGCTGAAGCTTGCCGGGTCCAGGCTGTCCAGACGCCCGGCGGCCGTCTCGCCGTTGGGGTACATCAGGAACGGCACGGGGTCATGCGCGGAACCGGGCAGGACGACATCGTGGCCGTGGTTATAGGCGACCCAGTTCATTTCCCAGGCGCCAAACAACATGACGCGCGCGGCGCGCACCTTGGCATCGGTCAAGGGCAATTCGCCGGGCGGCTCTTCCAGCATGACCTTGCGCACGTCCGCCGGGTCGACCGGCACCCAGCCATAGCCCGACGCATAGAACTCGGCGCGGCAGTGCTGCGCCTTGGTGACGTCGCCCGCTTTGCCCAGGCTCTTGTAGCCCAGCTCGGAATTCGCCACGCGCAGGCCGTAGGCATCGCGCGCGGGAATGCCGGCCGCGCGCGCCAAGGCCACGAACAGCGCGTTGATGTCGGCGCACTTGCCGTTCAGATCATTGGCCGTGAGCATATAGCGCACGTCGCCCACGCCGCAGCCGCGCGTGGATGCCGTGCGGCAGGTGTTTTCAACGACCCATTCGTAGATGGCGCGCGCACGCGCCACGTCGCCCTGATGGCCGCGTGTGATTTGGTCGGCGGTGGTTTTGACGATGCCGTCGGTGGGCAGCAGCGCGGTGGGCTTCAAGTATTCGCGCAGCGCGTCGGGCGTTTCCAAGACGGCATCGGCGGACGGTGGCGCGGTCAGGTCCACGCGGCGGTTGCGCGTCTGGAAGCGGCTTGTCATCGTGACCGCGCGCGGGGTCTGTGCATCGGGCCATTGCACGGCCAGCATCTGCACGTCGTAGCCCGGCGCCCGCATTAACTGGGCGGTGCCGCCGCCGCTGACTTGCCACGTGGTTTGCGCGCCGCGCTGGTAAGCAGTGTCGGTGGCGTAAGGCACCGGAATCCAGATGCGCGTGTGTGCGCCGGGGTCGGTGACTCGAATATCGGTGGTGAGTTCGAAGCTGCGCCAACCGGCGCTGACGGGCGCCTGCTGCGCGCGCAGCGCTTGCGGCAAGGCGGTTGTGGCGGCGCACAACGCGCCTGAGAAACGGAGAAAGTGTCGGCGATCCATGAAGCCCCCACGCACGGTGAAGATTGGCTGTCGGTGCGCCCGGAGCCGGGCGGCCGTCCGTTGCTGCTGAATGCGATGCGATCTGCCAAAACATCATAGGGCCAACAGCGGGGCCGATGCTATCCTTTTTCGATTGATCCACGGAGACTGAAATGACCCAGGACGTCGCGGCCCCGCCCGCACCGCGTTTGACTTCGCTTTCGCACGGTGGCGGCTGCGGCTGCAAGATTGCGCCGGGCGTGCTGTCGGAATTGCTCAAGCGTTTCGGGCCTGCCGCCAGCTATCCAAATTTGATGGTGGGCACTGAAACCGCCGACGACGCGGCGGTGTATCGGCTGAACGACGAGCAAGCGCTGATCGCCACCACTGATTTCTTCATGCCCATCGTTGACGACCCGCACGACTTCGGCCGCATCGCGGCCACCAACGCGCTGTCGGACGTCTACGCAATGGGCGGCACGCCCATCATGGCGCTGGCGATCGTCGGCATGCCGATCAACGTATTGCCGCACAGCGTCATCGCCGACATCCTGCGCGGCGGCGAATCGGTGTGCGCGGAGGCCGGCATTCCGGTGGCGGGCGGCCACAGCATTGATTCCGTCGAACCCATTTACGGTCTGGCGGTGATGGGGCTGGTGCACCCGGATCGCGTGAAGCGCAATGCCGATGCGCGCGCGGGCGACGTGCTGATCCTGGGCAAGGCGCTTGGGGTGGGCATTTTGTCGGCCGCGCTGAAAAAGAATCGGCTGGACGAGGCCGGCTACCGCGTCATGATCGACACCACGACACGCCTGAACCGGCCCGGTGCGGCGCTGGCCACGCTAGATGGCGTGCACGCGGTGACCGACGTGACGGGCTTTGGTTTGCTGGGCCACGCGCTGGAGATGGCGCGCGGCGCAAAGCTGACGGCGCGGCTGCATCTGGATGCCTTGCCCTGGCTGCCTGGCGTGGAAGCCTTTGCGGCCGAAGGCATCATCACCGGCGCGTCTGGCCGCAACTGGGCGTCGTATGGCGACGCCGTGCGTTTGGGCGCTGGCGTCACCGACACGCAGCGCGCCTTGCTGACCGATCCGCAAACGTCGGGCGGTTTGCTCGTGTCATGCGCGCCCGAGGCCGCGGAATCGGTGCTGGCGCTGTTCCGCAGCCAGGGCTTTGATCAGGCGGCGGTGGTGGGCGAGATGATCGCGGGCGACGGGCAGGTGCAGGCGGGCTGACCCGCCTCAGTGCCGCGCTTGCGATTGCACCTGGTGGTTGATCTGCCAGAGCATCAGCTTGGGGTAGGCGGCCAGCCGCGCCTGTTCTTCGCGCTGCGCCGGCGTGGTGGCCTGTTCGCTGTCTAGCGCCAGGCCCGTTGCGTTGGCCCAGGGCAGAATCTTGCCCGGCTGGTTGCGCCGGTAAGCGCCGTCTTGCGTGATCGTGACGTTCGGGTCATTGATGCCAAAACACCAGACCGGGTCCGGCTGCGCCGCCAACATATCGCAGCCGCTGCGAAAGTAGGGCGTGCCGGGCAGGCTCAGCTGATACAGCGTGGGCATGATGTCTTTGTGGCTGCCCACGCGGGCCGGGTCAAACACGGCGCGGCTGCGGTACTCCTGCGGCACGTACAGGTAGAACGGCACGGCGCGGGCCAGCGCGGCGTCGCGCTCGTCCGGGTAATGCAGGCCAAGCAGGTTGTGGTCGCCCGTTGCTGCAACGATAGTGCGGGCGCCGCTGGGCGATGCCTTGACGCGAGTCAGGAAGCGGCCCAACTGGTCGTTGGCGTAGCGCAGCGTGTCAAAGACGTCTTCCGCCGAATCCCAGGATTTGAAGTACGGCAGGCGCGTCACATCGTTCAGTGCCAGGCCGCCGCGTGGGGCGCCTTTGGGCGTGATGAAGGGCGGGTGGTGGGTCGTGGACAGCGCGATGATGAACAGCGGCGTGCCGTCGCGGTCGGCGTCGGCCAGGCGGCTTTCGATGTAGCGGAACATGTATTCGTCGGGCACGCCCCAGGTGCCGGCTTCGGCCTCGGGATACTTGGCGCGCAACGTCTGCTGGTCGATGAATTCGTGCGCGCCCAAGTGCGTGGCGAAGGTGCCCAGGTTGCGCCAGGTGGCGGCGCCTGACGTCACGAACAGCACGCGGTATCCGCGCGCCAGATACGGCGTGAAGGCGTTGCTGGCGAAGGTGTCGTCGGCGGCTGACGATTGGCCGATGGCTGGCACCGGGCTGCGCACCAGCAGACGGGACAGCGAATCAATCGTGCCATTGCCTTCCGACAGGAAACGGTCAAAGCGCCAGTCCTGTTCCCAGTGCGGGCGCAGTGCGCCCAGCAGGTCCCGCCCCGGCTGATCGTAGGTGTTCAGGTGATGGCCCATGCTTTCCATGACTTGCAGCACCACGTGCGGGGGCCGCGCCTGCGCGGCGGGGTGCGCGCCGGTGACGGCCATGAACGGTTGCAGGTCCGGCGTTCCCGGCGCCCCAAGAAAGCGCGCGTACAGTGCTTCGCCTTCAGCCGCCGTGACCGGCAGAAAGCGCTTGTCGTTGCCGCGTTCGCCCAGCGCCCAGAAAAACGCGGAGATGCCGTTGGGCGCAATGGCGTTCAAAAAGCGCATGTTGGAAATGCTGGTGTCGTCCCGGTTCAGCGGAAACCGCCCCACCGACCCGCGGCACGCCAGTACGGTGATGGCCAGGATGAGCAGCAGTTGCAGCACCGTCGGCAGCAGCCCCCGGCGGCGCAAGGAAATGCGCATCACGTTGCGCCGCCAGCGCGACCCCAGCCACCAGGTGCAGGCCAGCACGGCCGAGAGCAGCAGGCCCGCCTGCACCACGGGGTAGCCGTGCCACAGCGTCATCAGAATGGCGCGCGTGTCGTCGTCGACCATGCCGAACACGAAGATGTCGATGGACCGCGAGAACGTGGCGAAGTAGCAGACGCTTACGACGGTGGATGCGGCAAACAGGGCGGCCAGGCCCGCGCCGACCCCCGGCGCCAGCCGCAGCCAACGCGCATATAGCGGCCGGCTGCCCGCCGCCAGCATCGCCATCGCCAGCAAGGCCGAGAACACGATGCTGGCCACTTTGATGTCAAACAGCAGCCCGATTCCCAGGGTGCGGCCAACATCTTGCGGCAGCGCCGTATAGGTGGCCGAGGGGGCGTACTTCACCAGCAGATAGCTGCGGCCAATGAACTGCGCCAGCACGCTGACCAGCCAGGGCGCCAGGATCAGCAGGAAGGCGCGCTGAACATTCAGAAACCAGTCTTGCCACGCGTCGGTGAGACGTAAACGCTTCATCTGCATCAATGGGGTGGGCTAAGCAAAAACGCCGATAACGGCGACAAAACGCCCTTGGCCCCAGTCTCGGGGGCCTTCAAGGGAAGGGATGCATGCAAGAAACTCCGGCCCCAATATCAGGGACAGCACCGGGAAGGGGCGCCGGAATGGCTGGAGCAATCAGCGGTGATCGTGGTTCGGGTTATGGCCGCTGTTCGCCATGCAGCGCGAACTGTACTTGAGGCGCACCGGAAATGTACAAAGGTTTGTATAGCTTTGTGAGTGCCGTGTACCGGTGGGCCTGATTCAGGGGAACCGCAGAATCAGGGGCCGTAGGGCGTCGGGGCGGCAGCGTCTGAGGCCCCTTTATTCAACGCAGATTCATCACGCAGATCGCGCTCGGTGGCCGCAGCTTGCTCCATCAGCCACTGCGCGACCACATCGGCGTCGGGTGTGCTGCGCCGCGCATTGCGCACCAGCCAGTACGCGTGTTCAGTGGCCAGGGCCGCCTGTCCGCCTACCGCGTGCAACCGGCCATCAGCCAGCATGGGCGCAATCAGCGCCACCCGGCCCAGGGCGATGCCGTGGCCGGCCAGCGCCGCCAGCACGATCTGGTCGTATTGGTTAAAGCGCAGCATGCCTTTGGCGCGCGCCCGGTTCAGCCCGCGCGCGTTCAGCCATTCCGACCATTGCAGCCAGGGCCGCGTCGGGTCATCGAATTCCAGCAAAACATGGCGTTGCAGTTCTCGCGCGTCCAGCTCGCGGGCGTCCAGCGACGGATGCGCCACTGGCACGACCGATTCGCCGAACATCCAGGCCGCGGCGTCTGGAACCATGGCTCGCAAGCTGTAGCGGATGGCGATGTCCACGCTTTCGCGGTCGATATCGATCAGGCGGTTGTCGGCCGCCACACGCACGTCGATATGCGGATGCGCCGCCTGGAACGCGCCCAGCCGGGGCAGCAGCCACAGCGAGGCCACGCCGATGGTTGTGGTGACGGTAACGGGCGTGCGGCGCTCGGGCGCGCGCAGTTGCTCGGTCAAGTCGCCCAGCTGGCTTAGCCAGACGTCGGCCATGCGAAACAGCTGCGCCCCTTCAGACGTAAACGACACGCTGCGAAATCCGCGCACCAGCAGCGGCACGCCCAGATGCGCTTCCAGCGCCCGGATCTGGCGGCTGACGGCAGACTGCGTCACATGCAGATCCTGCGCGGCAAGGGTGATGCTCATGCGGCGGCCCACGGCGACGAAGCCTCGGACCAGATCAAGGGGCGGGAGTTTGGCCAGCGGATATGACATTCGTAAAACTCATGCGTATCGGGCGGAAATGTCGCTTGAGCAATAGTACGCCGACGGCGTTCAATAGAAGCCTGCGACGGGCGCTTGGCCTTACCGCCTGCCCTTACCGCTTGCCATTACCGCTTGCCCTTACCGCCTGCCATAACCGCTTGTCCCTGCCGTTCGCCTCTGCCGTTCGTGTCGTTCGCCCCTACCTTTCGCGCCCCATTCCCGCCGGAGCCTTCCCGATGACCGCGCCTTCGCCTGACTCGCCCCGCATGCAGATGTGGTTCGATTTCGCCAGCCCCTACAGCTATCTGGCCATTGAGCGGGTCGGTGCATTGGCTGAAGCGGCGGGCGTCGTGGTCGATCTGCGCCCCTTTCTGCTGGGTCCGATCTTCCAGGCGCAGGGGTGGAACGATTCGCCGTTTCGCCTGTTTCCGGGCAAGGGCGCGTACATGATGCGCGACATCGCCCGTCTGGCCGACAAGTACGGCGTGACGTACAACCGCCCGCGCCTGTTCCCGCGCATGAGCGTGCTGCCCGCGCGCATTGCGCTGCTGGGCCAGGACGAACCGTGGGGCCGGGACTTTTGCGTGGCGGTGTTTCGCGCCAATTTCCAGCACGACCTGGACATCCAGGCCGAAGATGTCGTGCATCAGGTGTTGAAGGATCTGTCGCTGGACGCCGACATGCTGATCGAACGCGCCAAGACTGAAGCCGCCAAGGAGGCGCTGCGCCGCCAGGTGGACCGGGCGCGCAACCTGGGTTTGTTCGGCGCGCCGACGTTCTTTGTCGGCGATGAAATGTTTTGGGGCAATGACCGCCTGGAAGACGCCTTGGAGTGGGCTCCAAAATGAAGAATGCCAGCAGTGCTTATCGTGGCGCGCCCATGCCGGGCGGCCGCTCGTTCACGCAGTTCCGCGCCGCCCGCATTCGGCGGGTGTCGTTTCAGTGGGAGCAGGCAGCGCAGGCCGATTTGCAGCCGACGATGCCGCAGCCGACGATGCCGCATGCAAAGGGGCCGCATGCAAAGGGGCCACATGCAAAGGGGCCACATGCAAAGGGGCGCCCCGGCGCCCATCGCGGCAAGGGCGGTTGATTCACCCCTTCGTCACGGGCGCCACTTGCGCCCATTCCTCATCGGAGTACAAGCGCGACCGCAGCAGGAAGCGCTTGCCTTCCGCGCTGTCCAGTGAGAATGCGCCGCCGCGCCCCGGCACGGCGTCGATGATGAGCTGGGTGTGCTCCCAATACGCGAACTGGTCTTCGCCCATGTAGAACGGGCAGCCCTCCAGTTCGCCTAGCAGCACGTCCGATCCGCCCACCATGAATTCGCCCAGCGCGTAGCACATGGGCGAGCTGCCGTCGCAGCATCCGCCCGATTGATGAAACATCAGCGGGCCGTGCTTCGTGCGCAGCGTGTCGATCAGTTGGCGCGCTTCGTCGGTGGCGACGACGCGTGGCGTGGGTTCTGCCATGTTGTGACTCCTGTCTGGCGTGTGTTCCGATGCACTTCGCTTCGGCGTCGGCGTCGGCTTCGGCTTCGGCTTCCGCTTCCGCTTCCGCCTCCGCTTGCCTTGCCCGCGCGCCAGGCCCGAAGGCCTGGCGCGCGGATTGCGGCAGGTGCAGGATGCGCGATCAGAAGAAACCCAGCTTCTTCGGCGAATAGCTCACCAGCAGGTTCTTCGTCTGCTGATAGTGGTTGAGCATCATCTTGTGGTTCTCGCGTCCGATGCCCGATTGCTTGTAGCCGCCGAAGGCCGCATGCGCCGGATACGCGTGATAGCAGTTGGTCCACACGCGTCCGGCCTTGATGGCGCGTCCCATCCGGTAGCACGTGTTGGCGTCACGCGACCACACGCCGGCGCCCAGGCCATAGAGCGTGTCGTTCGCCAGCGCCAGCGCGTCATCGGCGTCCTTGAACGTCGTCACGGCCACGACCGGCCCGAAGATTTCCTCCTGGAACACGCGCATTTTGTTGTGGCCCTTGAAGACGGTGGGCTGCACGTAATAGCCGCCTTCCAGCGCGCCTTGCATCTGCGCGCGCGAGCCGCCGGCCAGCACGTCGGCGCCTTCCTGCTTGCCGATGTCCAGGTACGACAGGATTTTTTCCAGCTGCTCGGTGGACGCTTGCGCGCCCAGCATGGTGTCGCCGTCCAGTGGGTTGCCCTGCTTGATTTCCGCCACACGCTTGAGCGCGCGTTCCATGAACTTGTCGTAGAGCGATTCCTGGATCAGGGCGCGGCTGGGGCACGTGCACACTTCGCCTTGGTTCAGCGCGAACATCACGAAGCCCTCGATGGCCTTGTCCAGGAAGTCGTCGTCTTGCGCGGCCACGTCGGCGAAGAAGATGTTGGGCGACTTGCCGCCCAGCTCCAGCGTGACGGGGATGATGTTCTGCGACGCGTACTGCATGATCAGCCGGCCGGTGGTGGTTTCACCGGTGAACGCGATCTTGGCGATGCGCTTGCTTGAGGCCAGCGGCTTGCCGGCTTCCAGGCCAAAGCCCGTCACCACGTTCAGAACGCCCGGGGGCAGGATGTCGCCAATCAGCTCCATCAGCAGCAGGATGCCCAGCGGGGTTTGCTCGGCGGGCTTGAGCACCACGCAATTGCCCGCGGCCAATGCCGGCGCAAGCTTCCACGCGGCCATCAGGATGGGGAAGTTCCACGGGATGATCTGGCCGACCACGCCCAGCGGTTCGTTGAAGTGATAGGCCACGGTGTCGCTGTCGATTTCCGACAGGCCGCCTTCCTGGCTGCGGATGCACGAGGCGAAATAGCGGAAGTGGTCGATGGCCAGCGGGATGTCGGCGGCGCGGGCTTCGCGGATGGGTTTGCCGTTGTCCCAGGTTTCGGCGGTGGCCAGGCGTTCCAGGTTGGCTTCCATCACGTCGGCAATCTGCATCAGCATGCGCGCGCGTTCGGCGGCCGGGGTCGCACCCCATTTCGGTGCGGCACGATGCGCGGCGTCCAGCGCCAGGTCGATGTCGCGTTCCTTCGAGCGCGCGTTGCGGCTCAGTACCTGGCCCGTGACCGGCGTGACGTTATCGAAGTACTCACCGTCTGCCGGCTTCTGCCACTTTCCATCAATGAAATTGTCGTACTGCGTTTTCAGGTCCAGACGGGTGCCATACGAGTCCGGGGTGATGCGGGTCGCGATGTCCATACTTGTCTCCGATATTGTTGGGATAGCGGCAGTCGGCTGCCTATCCCTTACCAAGCAAGGACCATGCCAATGTGCGGGCTTCCCCGCTGGACAGCGCGCGTCCCGGCGTGCGAAAGTTGACCAACCCGCGCAGCAGACTCGGCGCGGGCAACATCCAGTGCCGTTTTTTGCGACATTGTCGCGGAACAGGTGTCGCAGAACGCCTGTCCTAGGAGACACGCATGGCCACTCACTCCCGTCAGCACGCGCTGACGCAAGCGCGCCTGCTGTTCAACCAGCAGGGGGCGGTGCCGGGCGGCATCGTCGCGGAACCCATCCTGCGATCCTGGCGGCGTTGTGCTGATCTGGGCTTCGACATGCGGGGTGTGCGCCGCGCCGAACTCATGACGCAAGGCGAACTGCGCGAAGCCCAGCAGCGCAATGAAGCGTTGCGCCGGCTGTCCGAACCCGCCATGTCGTACCTGCGCCGCGAGGCGGGCGGCAGCGGCAACTTGGTGATTCTGTCTGACGCCCAAGGGCTGGTGCTGGATAGCGACGGCGATGCGGGGTTCGCCAGCCGCGCGTCGCGCGTGGCGCTGATGCCCGGAGCACCGTGGGACGAAGCTGCCGCAGGCACCAACGCCATCGGCACCGCGCTGGTCGAAGGCCGGCCCATCACAGTGCATGGCGCGGAACATTACTTCGAACCCAATCGCATCCTGACCTGCGCCGCGGTGCCCATTACCGATAGCGAAGGCCGCACGCTCGGCGTGCTGGATTTATCCAGCCAGGCGCGCGATATCCGCCCTGACGTCCTGGAGCTGGTGCGCGCCGCGGTTGATCTGATCGAACACCGCTTGTTCGAACAAGCCTATGACCACCATGCCGTGCTGCGGCTGCACGACCACCATTCCGGCCTGGGCGCGCCGGGCGAAGGCCTGCTGGCGTTTCAGGGCGATGTGCTGATCGGCGCCAACCGCCGCGCCTTGCAGGCGCTGGGGCTGGCGGCAACGGCGTTGGGGGTGTACCGCTACAGCGATGTTTTCGATGGCGCACTGGAACGTTGCCCCGATGCCGCGGGCCGCGTGCATACGCGCACCGGCACGAGCTATCACGCGCGGCTGCGCTTGCCGCGTTCGCGTCCGCCGCAGCCGGTGGCGCCGGCCTTGCCAAGCGCCGATGCCACGCGCCCGGCCGCGCCCAGTTTCGACGCCGCCACACTTGGCGCACTGGCGCGCGCCGTGCACCTGTCAGACGCGGGCGTGTCCATTTTGCTGCAAGGCGAAACGGGCGTGGGCAAAGAGGTCTTCGCGCGCCAATTGCATGCGCGCGGCAAGCGGGCGGCCGGCCCGTTCGTGGCGGTGAACTGCGCCGCCTTGCCCGAAAGTCTGATCGAATCCGAATTGTTCGGCTATGAAGATGGCGCGTTCACGGGGGCGCGGCGTCAAGGCAGCAAGGGTTTGCTGCGGCAGGCGCATGGCGGCGTGCTGTTCCTGGATGAGATCGGCGACATGCCGCTGATGCTGCAATCACGGCTGCTACGCGTGTTGCAGACGCGCGAGGTGTCGCCACTGGGCGCAGCGCGGCCGGTGCCGGTGGATTTTGCGCTGGTGTGCGCCACGCACCGTCCGCTGGCCCACGAAGGCGCCGATGCGCCGGTGCGCCCCGACCTGTATTTCCGTATCGCCGAATACACCGTCACGCTGGAGCCGTTGCGCACGCGCGCCGACCGTCTTGAATTGCTGCGGGCGCTCTGGGCGGCGCAAGGGGCGGGGCCGGTGTTGCCGCCGCCCATCGAAGCGCTGCTGGCTGCGTACGCGTGGCCGGGCAATTACCGGCAACTGGTGGCCGTGCTGCGCACCTTGCATGTGTTGGCGGGGCCGTCGGGCGTGGTCGATGCAGACATGCTGCCCGCCGAACTGCGGCCCGTGGCGAATAACGCGCATGCCACCGCCGCCGCGCCGCCCGAAGGCGGTACGGCAGATCTGCAATCGATGACGGATGCCGCCGTTCGCGGCGCACTGGCCGCGCATGGCGGCAATGTCAGCAGAGCGGCGCGGGCGCTGGGTGTGCACCGCAGCACCGTGTACCGGCGCGCGGCGGCGTTGGCTTTGCCGCGCGCGCGATAGCCTGGGTAAGCGGCGTTAGCCGACCAGGCGTGCGAGTTCGGCGCCCGGGTCTTTGGCGCGCATGAACGCTTCGCCCACCAGGAAGGCGTTGACCTTGTGGTCGCGCATGAGCTTGACGTCTTCCGGCTTGAGAATGCCGCTTTCGGTCACGACGCGCTTGCCTGCCGGGATGTTGGGCAGCAGGTCCAGCGTGTTCTTCAGGCTGGTCTCGAAGGTGCGCAGGTTGCGGTTATTGATGCCCAAGAGCGGCGTCTTCATGGTCAGCGCCACGTCGAGCTCGCGGGCGTCATGCACTTCCACCAGCACGTCCATGCCCAGTTCCATCGCCAGCGTTTCGTAGTCACGCAGTTGTGCGGGCGTGAGGGCGGCCACGATCAGCAGCACGCAGTCGGCGCCCATCGCGCGCGCGGCGATGATTTGGTACTGATCGATCACGAAGTCCTTGCGCAGCACCGGCAACGAGCAGGCGGCGCGCGCCTGGCGCAGGTGGTCGTGTGAACCCTGGAAGAATTGCACGTCGGTCAGTACCGACAGGCAGGCCGCGCCGTGCACCGCGTACGTCGACGCGATGTCGGCGGGGGCGAAGGTCTCGCGCAGCACGCCTTTGGACGGCGATGCTTTCTTGATTTCGGCGATGACGCCGGCTTTGCCCTGCGAGATCTTGTCTTCGATGGCTTGGGCGAAGCCACGCACGTCCTGCCGCGCCTGCGCTTCGCGCAAGACTTCGGCTTCGCTGCGCATCTGGCGAGCGGCGGCGACTTCCTCAACCTTGACGGCGAGGATCTTCGCGAGAATATCGTTCATTTCAGGAATTTCCGGGTGGTTGCGCAGAATTCTTCCAGCTTGGCTCGCGCCGCACCGGTGGCAATCATTTCAAATGCTAGCGCTAAGGCTTCGGGAATGGAATCGGCTTTATTGCCGGCGTAGATGGCGAGACCTGCGTTCAGGGCGACGATGTCTCGGGCGGTGCCCTCGACATTTTCCAGCGCCTCGATGACAAGTTCGCGTGACTGCTCGCGATTGGACACCTTGATAGACCGATTGGACATCATGGATAGCCCGTAGTCCTCGGGGTGGATTTCATATTCCCGTATTTGACCATCTTTCAATTCACCGACCAGCGTGGCCCCGCCCAGCGACGCTTCGTCCATGCCGTCCTTGCCGTGCACGACCAGCACATGGCGCGATCCCAGCCGTTCCAGCACGCGCACCTGGATGCCGACGAGGTCGGGGTGGAACACGCCCATCAGCTGGTTGCCGGCGCCGGCCGGGTTGGTGAGCGGCCCCAGGATGTTGAAGATGGTGCGCACGGCCAGTTCCTTGCGCACGGCGGCCACGTTCTTCATCGCGCCGTGGTGGGCGGGGGCGAACATGAAGCCGATGCCGGTGGTCTGGATGCACTCGGCGACTTCTTCCGGCGTCAGCACAAGGTTGGCGCCCAACGCTTCCAGCACATCGGCGCTGCCGCTGGAGGACGACGCGCTGCGGTTGCCGTGCTTGGCGATCGGCACGCCGGCCGCCGCCGCCACGAACATGGCGGTGGTGGAAATGTTGAACGTGTGGCTGCCGTCGCCGCCCGTGCCGCACATGTCCAGCAGGTCTTCGGGGTTGGGGGTGACGACAGGGGTGGCGAACTCGCGCATGACCTGGGCGGCCGCGGTGATCTCGCCGATGGTTTCCTTCTTGACGCGCAGGCCCATCAGCAGCGCGCTGGCGATCTGCGGCGTCATCTCGCCGCGCATCAGCATGCGCATCAGATGCAGCATTTCGTCGTGGAAAATTTCGCGGTGTTCAATGCAGCGCGTCAGGGCTTCGGTGGGGGAAATGGTCACGATGCGTCCTTCTTGTCTTAGGCGAGGTTCAGAAAATTGCGCAGCAGGGCGTGGCCGTGCTCGCTGAGCACCGACTCCGGATGAAACTGTACTCCGTACAAGGGCAGCGTCTTGTGACGCACGCCCATGATGTCGCCGTCCGGCGCCGTGGCCGTCACGGCCAGGCAGTCGGGCAGGGTGGCGGGGTCGATCGTCAGCGAGTTGTAACGGATCACCGTGTACGGCGTGGGCAGGTCCGTGAAGATATCGGTGCCGGTGTGCGAGATGCGCACGGTCTTGCCGTGCATGATCTGCTGCGCGCGCACGATGTCGCCGCCGTAAGCCGCGCCGATGGCCTGATGGCCCAGGCACACGCCCAGAATGGGCTTCTTGCCGGCAAAGGCCTGAATGGCGGCGACCGAGATCCCGGCTTCAGCCGGCGAGCACGGGCCGGGCGACACGCAGATGCGGTCCGGGTTCAGGGCGGCAATCTCTTCCAGCGTGATCTGGTCGTTGCGCGCCACGCGCACGTCTTCGCCCAGTTCGCCAAAGTACTGGACCAGGTTGTAGGTAAAAGAGTCGTAGTTATCGATCATCAACAGCATTTTTTTCTCCGTGCGGGCAGGGTTCGTTTTGGCCGTGGCCGGAATCAGATGGGTTCGTCCAGGCCGTGCTGCACCTGCTCGGCGGCGCGCAGCACAGCGCGGGCCTTGGCTTCGGTTTCGGCGTATTCGGCTTCGGGGTTCGAATCAGCCACGATGCCGGCGGCGGCTTGCACGTACAGCGTGCCGTCCTTGATGACGCCGGTGCGGATGGCGATGGCCACGTCCATTTCGCCGCCGTAGCTCAGGTAGCCGGCCGCACCGCCATAGATGCCGCGGCGCACGGGTTCGAGTTCGTCGATGATCTTCATGGCTTCGACCTTGGGCGCGCCCGTCAGCGTGCCCGCCGGGAACGACGCGCGCAGCACGTCCATGCTGCTCATGCCCGGGTTCAGGTTGCCGGTCACGTTGGACACCAGGTGCATCACGTGCGAATAGCGTTCGATGACCATGGTGTCGCTGACTTTCACCGAGCCCACTTCGGCTACCCGGCCCACGTCGTTGCGCGCCAGGTCGATCAGCATCACGTGTTCGGCCACTTCCTTGGGGTCGGCCTTCAGTTCGGCGGCAAGCGCCGCATCTTCCTCGGGCGTGGCGCCGCGCTTGCGGGTGCCGGCCAGCGGGCGGATGGTGATCTGCGACTTCGGCACGCCGTTGTCCACCACACGTTCCTGGCGCACCAGAATCTCGGGCGACGCGCCCACCACCTGGAAGTCACCGAAGTTCCAGAAGTACATATAGGGGGAGGGGTTCAGCGACCGCAGCGCGCGGTAGAGGGACAGCGGGGAATCACGGAAAGGCTTGGCGATGACCTGGCCGATCTGGACTTGCATCAGGTCGCCAGCGGCGATGTGTTCCTTGGCGCGGAGCACAGCCGCCAGATAGTCTTCTTTCTTGAAATCGCGCCGCTCTTCGGTCTGCATGCTGGCGTGGCTGTACGGAATTTCCACGGGGCGCCGCAGGCGGGCGCGCAGATCATGCAGGCGCTGCTGCGAGCGGCTGTAGGACTCGGGCTGGCTGGGGTCGGCATAGACCATCAGGTAGATACGGCCGGCCAGGTTGTCGACGATGACCAGTTCGTCCACGTGCATCAGCATCAGGTCGGGCGTGCCGCCGTCCATGCCGGCCGGGAAGGGCTTCACGGCCGGACCCAGGCAGGGCTCGATGTGGCGCACGGTGTCGTAGCCGAAGTAGCCGGCCAGACCGCCGCAAAAGCGCGGCATGCCGGGGCGCAGCGCCACCTTGAAGCGGCTTTGGTACTGCTCGATGAAGGCCAGCGGGTCGCCTTCGTGCGTTTCCACGACCTGGCCGTCGTGCAGCACTTCCGTCAGCGTGCCGCTGGCGCGGATGACCGTGCGGGCGGGCAGGCCGATGAAGGAGTAGCGGCCGAAGCGTTCGCCGCCCACCACCGATTCCATCAGGCAGGTCATGCGGCCAGCCAAGGGGCCTGCATGCGCCAGCTTCAGGTAGATGCCCAGCGGCGTATCCAGGTCGGCATAGGTTTCGGCCACCAGCGGGATGCGGTTGTAGCCTTGGGCGGCGAGGGCTTTGAATTCGATTTCGGTCATGGCGGGTCTCGTAAGCGATTTTTGATTTGCTTTCAGACCGGGCGCACAACAAAAAAGCCCGGTCCAGGTAACTGGTTCCGGGCTTGGCTCTGTGTTTACACAGCTACGGCACTAGGCGGCATACGCGTCCAGGGCCGGGAGGGATCATCGCCACCCGGAAGACAAACGCCACCAGCGCCACGAGGCGCCGAGCATTTGGTTCTGGGGGTAAGCGTTCATTGATCCGGGTGTGTGTATTCAGGTGTTCGGGTTGCCGACACCGATTCAGGGGGGAAATCAGGAAGCGATTTTTGCGGCGTTCTGGTTTTGGTTCCAGAGCGCTACCCACTGAGCGGCGTTCACAAGCGTGTCCACTATACCATCGACATCCAGCTCGCGCACGTCACGGCCTTCGTTGTAGCCGTAAGGCACCACCAGCACCTGCGTGCCGGCCGTGCGCCCGGCCTGGGCGTCGTTGATCGAGTCGCCAATGGTGACGGCTTCGGTCACGGCCACGCCCAGCAGCTCGCAGGCGTGCAGCACCTGGTCGGGGTCGGGCTTGCGGCGCTCGCAGGTGTCGCCGCAGACGACCGCGTCGAAAAAGCCCGCCAGGCCGGTGCGTTGCAGCAGCGGCAGCGTGAATTCGGTGGGCTTGTTGGTGACGACGGCCAGCTTCAGGCCCTGGTCGCGCATGTGCTTTAAGCCATCAAGCACGCCGGGGTAGACCTGCGCGCGTTCGCCGTTGACCAGGTGGTAGTGGCGGTAAAAGGACTCGCGGGCGCGGGCGAAATCTTCTGCCGACGGGTCGGCGGCGTCCAGGCTGCCCGCCAGACTGCGGCGCACCAGGTTGTCCACGCCCTTGCCCACGAAGGTGGCCACCACGTCTTCGCGCAGCGCGGTCATGCCAAGTTCCACGCGCATGGCGTTGGCGGCGAAGGCCAGGTCGGGAATGGAGTCGAGCAGGGTGCCGTCCAGGTCCAGCAGCGCGGCGCGAAAAGCGGTCATGTCGATTCCTGATTAAACGGCGGTGGTTTCGCCGATGGCGATCTGTTCGCGCATCGATTTGATGATGCCGGCGTAGTCGGGCTTGCCGAAAATGGCGGAGCCGGCCACGAAGGTGTCGGCGCCCGCGCGGCGGATCTCGGCGATGTTGTCGATTTTGACGCCGCCATCCACTTGCAGCATGATTTCCTGGCCGCCGGCCTGCGTCCAGGCGTCGATGCGGGCGCGCGCTTCGCGCAGCTTGGTCAATGCGCCGGGAATGAAGCTCTGGCCGCCAAAGCCCGGGTTCACCGACATGATCAGGATCAGGTCGATCTTGTCCATGACGTAGTCCAGGTAGGACAGCGGCGTGGCGGGGTTGAAGACCAGGCCGGCCTTACAGCCGTTTTCGCGGATGAGCGACAGCGTGCGGTCCACGTGGCGGCTGGCGTCCGGGTGGAAGCTGATGTAGTCGGCGCCTGCCTTGGCGAACATCGGAACCAGGTCGTCCACCGGTTCAACCATCAAGTGCACGTCGATCGGCACTTCGACGTGGGGGCGGATCGCCGCGCACACCATCGGGCCGATGGTCAGGTTGGGGACATAGTGGTTGTCCATCACGTCCACGTGAATCCAGTCGGCGCCTGCGGCGACGACGTTGCGGACTTCCTCGCCCAGGCGGGCGAAGTCAGCCGACAGGATGCTGGGGGTGATGCGAGTGGAGGCCGTGGAGGATGACATGATGTTCGGGATCGGGGAGGGCATAATGTGCCATTATTGCAGTTTGGGGCGCGGGTTCGGGAAAGACCCGGTTCCGCGGGCCGAAAACTGCGTCTTCAAAACGCTCAGGCGCCGCGCTTCGGCCCCCGCGTCCAGCAGCCACACAGGGAAGGACTGTGAAACCTTACGACCTTAGCGTCTCTGTCACTCCGCGCTTCGTGCCTGAACAGTCCGATCCCGGCGAACAGCAATTCGTGTTTGCCTATACCGTGCGCATCACCAATACGGGGGAACACCCCGCCCAGGTGATCAGCCGGCACTGGGTCATCACCGACGGCAACCAGCGCGTGCAAGAAGTGCGCGGGCTGGGCATTGTTGGCCAGCAACCGTTGCTGGCGCCCGGCGAGACCTTCGAATACACCAGCGGCTGTCCCTTGCCCACCCCGGTGGGCACGATGCGCGGCACGTACCACTGCGTCGGCGAGAACGGCATTCCGTTCGAAGTGCCGATCTCCGAATTCGTCCTGGCCATGCCTCGCACCCTGCATTGAATGGCCCGGCCCGTCGCCCGTTTTTCCAATTGCTCATGAAGCGCATTCTTAGCCTGTCCCTGCTGCCGATTCTGCTGGCGGCATGTTCCACGCCCTCGGAAGTCCCCCCTGAATCTGGCGCGCCCGGCACCCCCGGCGTGCGTACCCCGGCGGCTGACGGCCCATTGGTGGTGCCGTCGTTGTCGGCCCTGCCCGATACTCCGCCGCGCGCCCTGGCCGGCAAATTCAAGGCCGGCACCTGGTCTGAAATGCCCGGCTGGAGCACCGACGACCTGACCCAGTTCTGGCCGCTGTTCCTGCGCAATTGCCGTGGGCTGATGCGGCCCACCAGCGGCAACCTGGCCGCACCCGCCCGCGCCACCCCGCGCGCGTGGCAGCCGGTCTGCGCCGCCGCCATCGACCCGTCCCGGGCGCCGGCGGCAGGCGATGCCGAAGGCGTGCGCCGCTTCCTGCAAACCTATCTGCAACCGTGGCGCCTGAATGCCGCCGACGGTAAACCGGCTACCAACACGGTCACCGGATACTACGAACCGCTGGTGCGCGGATCGCGCCGCCAGGGCGGCAACTATCAATGGCCGCTGTACGCGGTGCCGGCGGATCTGCTGACGATCGACCTGGGCGCGGTATACCCGGACCTGGCTGGCAAGCGCGTGCGCGGCAAGCTCGAAGGCAAACGTGTGGTGCCTTATGACACCCGCGCCGCCATCGAATCGTCTGGCCGCCGCCCGCCTGTGGTGGTCTGGGTGGACGACCCGGTGGATAACTTCTTCCTGCAAGTGCAGGGGTCGGGCCGCGTCCAGCTGACCGACGGGCCCGACACGGGCAAGACCATCCGCGTGGCGTATGCCGACCACAACGGCCAGCCTTATGTATCGATCGGCCGCTGGCTGATCGACCGCGGCGAGCTGACTGCCGACCAGGCGTCCATGCAGAACATTCGCGCCTGGGCGCAGCGCAATCCCAAGCGCGTGCCGGAAATGCTGAACGCCAACCCGGCGGTGGTTTTCTTCCGCGAAGAGCCGGTGATTGACCCCGAACAAGGGCCCAAGGGCGCGTACGCGATTCCGCTGGCGCCCAAGCGCTCGATCGCGGTCGACGCCACCTTCGTGCCGCTGGGTACGCCGGTGTATTTGGCCACCACATTCCCGGCGTCTGACCGGCCGCTGCAACGCCTGGTGTTCGCGCAGGACACGGGCACGGCCATCCGGGGCGCGGCGCGCGCCGACTTCTACTGGGGTTACGGCGAAGAAGCCGGCCAGCAGGCGGGCCGCATGAAACAACGGGGCCAGATGTGGGTGCTGTGGCCCAAGCAAGCTGGGGAGCCCTCGGCACGATGAGCCATCAAATTGTTGTTTGCGGGGCCGGCATCGTCGGCCTGTCTACGGCCCTGGCGCTGGCCCGGCGCGGCCAGCGCGTGGCCGTCCTGGCGCCGCGCACGGCCGTGCCCGCCGCCGACCCCAACCGCTACCACCCGCGTGTCTACGCCATTTCGCCCGCCAGCCAGCGTTTTCTGGCTGACCTGGGCGTCTGGGACGCCATGCCCTCGGGTCGGTTGATGCCGGTCGAGGCCATGGAAATCCATGGCGACGCCGACGGGCAGGTCAACCTGAACGCCTGGCAGGCGGCGCTGCCGCAGCTGGCCTGGATTGTGGAGTCCGGCGAAATCGAGCGCGTGCTGATCCAGGCGGTGCGGATGTTTGGCATCCCCTGGCTGGAAGACCGCTGCACGGGCTACCGGGATGGCGAGATCGATACCGAAAGCGGTGCACGCATCCAGGCTGAATTGTTCGTGGGCGCTGATGGCGCGGCCTCGCCGCTGCGCACGGCGGCCGGCATGAAACATGACGCCGTGTCCTACGAGGACACGGGTTTGGTCGTGCATCTGGACGCCGAGCGCGCCCACCATGGCACGGCCATTCAATGGTTCCGCGACGACGGCGTGCTGGCTTTGCTGCCGCTGCCCGATACGGCGGACGGCCCGCAGGTGTCGATGGTGTGGTCCATGCGCAATGAACCGGCCCAGGCGCTGCTGGCGTTGCCGCCGGAAGAACAGGCCGCCCGGCTTGAAACCTTGTTGGCCCAAGCGGCCGAGGGCCGGTTGGGCCGCTTGAAAGTGCGCAGCAAACTGCACGGCTTCCCCTTGACGCTGGAGCGCGCCCAGATGGTTGCGCCCGGGATCGCACTGGCGGGCGACGCCGCGCACCGGCTGCATCCGCTGGCTGGCCAGGGCTTGAACCTGGGGCTGGGCGACGTCGAAGCGCTGGCCCGCACGGTGGCGGGCCGCGAGCCTTACCGCACGGCGGGCGACTTGCGCGTGCTGCATCGTTATCAGCGCGCGCGCGCCGAACCGGTGCTGGCCATGCGCCTGGCAACCGACGGCCTGCACAAGCTGTTCGCCTCGCACGCGACCCCGCTGGTGTGGCTGCGTAACGCCGGCATGCACTGGGTCGAAAAGGCGCCGCTGATCAAGCGCCGCCTGATCGCGGGGGCGTCGGCCAACTGACGGGGACGGATGCCGGTTTGAGACATCGGGGTGTAGCAATTCCGGTTGGAGGCATCCTGGTTTGAGAAGTCCGGGTTTGAGAAATCCTTTTGGAACCTTGAGGGCGGGCAGACGTCTGACAGACACTGCACCCCTCTCTCTCAAAACCATCCCGGCTCAGCCCCCCGCCCGGATGCGTTACGCTTCCCACCAAAGAACACGATAAGTACAGGAGTACAAATGAACTTCCGCATCTCCGCCACGCTGGCGGCATGTTTCCTGGCCGGTGGCCTGGGACTGACCGCCACCGCCCACGCGCAAGCGCCCGCCAAGGGTGACAAGGCCGTCTCCACGCAGTCCGTCGGACAGCCGGGCAAGGGCGAAAAAAGCGTGTCCACCACGCAGATCGACCCCGTGGCGGAGGCCGTGAAGGAACGTTTCCAGCAGCGCTTCACCGGCATGGACGTCACCACCGTGCGCCAAACGCCCTATGGCCTGTTCGAAGTCCAGTTGGGCATGGACCTGATCTACACGGATGAAAAGGTTACCTGGGTCATGGAAGGTCCGTTGATAGACGCGATGACCCGCCGCGACGTCACCCGTGAATCCCAGGAAAAGCTCAGCGCCGTCACGTTCGACCAGTTGCCGCTGGAACTTGCCATCAAGCAGGTCAAGGGCAATGGCGCGAAGAAGGTTGCGATCTTCGAAGACCCCAACTGCGGCTACTGCAAGCAATTGCGCCACACGATGGAAGAGCTGGACAACGTCACCGTGTACACCTTCATGTACCCGATTCTGTCGCCGGATTCCAAGACGAAGGTGCGTGACGTCTGGTGCGCCAAGGACCAGGGCAAAGCCTGGGACGACTGGATGGTGCGCGGCAAGAAGCCGGCTACCGCCAGCTGCGACGTACCCGAAGACAAGCTGCTTGCCCTGGGCCAGCAACTGATGGTGCGCGGCACGCCCACCCTGTTCTTTGCCGATGGTTCGCGCGTCAGCGGCGCCATCCCGCTGGACCAACTCAAAGCCCGTTTGAACTGACCGGCGCCCCGCGCGCCGGCCGGGTGGCTGGCGCGGCAGGCGCCTCGCCACCCGGAGACATGACTTGAAAATCGCAATACTCGACGATTACCACGACGTAGCCCGGCGCTATGCAGATTGGACCTCGCTGGGCGGTGACGCCGAGGTGCAGATCTTCAACAACTTCATCCCGGCCGAACAGGTCGACGTCACGCTCGAATCTTTTGACGTGATTGTGGCGATGCGGGAACGCACGCCGTTCCCCGCCGAGCGCATCCGCGCGCTGCCCAAGCTGCGCCTGTTGATCACGACCGGCATGCGCAACAACGCCATTGACATGGCCGCCTGCACCGAGCAGGGCATTGTCGTGTGCGGCGCACCCGGCAGCGCCGACGCCAATACCGCCACCGCCGAACTGGCGTGGGCGCACATCCTGGGCCTGTTCAAGCATCTGACCACCGAAGACGCGGCGATGCGTCGCGGCATGTGGCAAACCGCCATGCCCGAGCCGCTGGCTGGCAAGCGGCTGGGTGTGTTGGGCCTGGGCAAGCTGGGCGCTGCCGTCGCCAAGGTGGGGCAGGCGTTCGGCATGGATGTCGTGGCCTGGAGCCCCAACCTGACCGACGAACGCGCCGAAGCGGCGGGCGTGAAGCGGGTCGACAAGCATGAACTCTTTGCCACGTCCGACGTGGTCAGCCTGCACCTGATTCTGTCCGACCGCAGCCGCCACGTGGTGGACGCCGCGGCGCTTGCCGCGATGAAGCCGACGGCCTATCTGGTGAACACATCGCGCGCCGGCCTGGTGGACCACGAAGCGCTGATGGACGCACTGGTCAAATTCCGCATCGCGGGCGCCGGCCTGGACGTCTATCCCGAAGAGCCGCTGTCGCCCACCGACACCGTGCGCGATCTGGACAACGTGATTCTGACGCCGCACCTGGGCTATGTCAGCCGCGAGAATTTCGAGGCGTTCTACCAGAACGCGCTGGACGCCGTGAAGGCGTTTCAGGCGGGCAAGCCGATTCGGGTGCTGAACGCGTAGCGGGGCGAGTCCGGGCTTGAACCCCGGACCCGCACCCGCATCACCGCGCGTCTTATCCCCGGGATATCACCCGGCCCATCATCCACCCGGGCCGAATGCTCCACCGGTCGCGACGGCCTCCTCCAGATATTTCCATAAGCGATTCAGCACCGGCCCTTGCGGCCGGTCGCTGCACCGCGCCGCCACCAGCGCTTCGATGCTGCCGGGTAGATGGCGGCTGGTGATGTCCAGCAGCCGCCCATCGCGCAATTCATCCTCGATCAAAAAGCGCGGCAGGTGGCCCCAGCCCATGCCTTGCAGGATGACCTCTTTTTTCATCTGCTGATCCGCCACCGTGCATTGATGCGCGCCTTCGATCATGAAGTAGTTGCGCGCGGGCGTATGGCGCGCGGTGTCGCGCATGACGCACTGCGTGTAGTCGCGCAGCAAACGTGGCGTGATGGGTTGCTGGGCCGTCGTGGGCAGAAAGCCCGGCGCCACGACGGGCGTGAACGGCACCGCCAGCAAATCCAGGCACTCGATGCGGGACTCGCCGCCATCCACCCGGTGCAGGATCAGGTCGGCATCCCCGTCCAGCAAGCGTTCCACCGGCCCGCCCACCGCCTCGAAGTGCAGGTGCAGGCGCGTGGCCGGACACTGCGCGAAGAAGCGGCTCAGCAGGCCCAGCATCTGCGGCCGGGGACACAGATCGCCAATCACCACATGCAGCTCGCTTTCCTCACCCATCGCCAATTGCGCGGCATGCGTGCGCAAGGCGTCCAGCTCGCGCAGCAAACCTTGCGCCTGCCGGTGAAACGATTCGCCTGCCGGCGTGGGCCGCACGCGGTAGCCGCCGCGGTCGAACAGCGTCAGGTCCAGTTGGCGTTCCAGCTTGGCTACCGCGGCGAACACGGCGGGATGCGAGCGGTGCAGTGCAGCCGCCGCCGCCTGGAATCCGCCCAGGCGCACCACGGCGTCAAAGCACTGGAGGTCGTGCAGGGTGAAGTCGCTCATGTCTGTTTTTCCGACAAAGACTGTGCGAACTTTGTAATTTTTTCTTCAATCCGCCGCAACTACGCTGTGCATCATGTTCAACGCTCAAGGCGGATTCCTCATGCAAGCACGCTCCACGTTCACCACCGGCGATGGCGTCCGAATCGCTTACCGAATTGACGGCGGCGACCGTCTGCCCGTGCTGGTGCTATCGAATTCCATCGGCACCACGCTGCACATGTGGGACGGCCAGATCGACGCGCTGTCCCAACGCTTCCGGGTGCTGCGTTACGACACGCGCGGCCATGGCGCATCCGGCGTGCCGGCGGGCGCGTATTCAATGGACCGCCTGGGCCGCGACGTGATCGAGCTGCTCGACGCATTGGGCATTGCCCGCGCGCATTTTCTGGGGCTGTCGCTGGGGGGCTTCATCGGCCAGTGGCTGGGCGTGCATGCGCCAGAGCGCATTGACCATTTGATTCTGGCCAACACGTCTTCGTACCTGGGGCCCGCGCCACAATGGGACGCGCGCATCGCCGCGACCTTGCAGGCGCCGGACATGACGGACACCGCCGCGATGTTTCTGGGGAACTGGTTTCCGGCCGCCATGTTGAAAGCGGGTGGCCCGGTCATTGATCACTTCCGCGCCATGCTGCTGGCGACGAACCCCCAAGGTCTTGCGGGCGCCTTCGCGGCAGTTCGGGATGCAGACTTGCGACGCACGATTGCGCTGATCAATCACCCGACGCTGGTGATTGCCGGCCGCGACGATACGGTCACCGCCGCGAGCCATGGCGCACTGATCGCCGCCACGGTGCCGGGTGCGATGTGGGTGGAAATGCCCACCGTGCACTTGTCGAACATTGAACGGCCCGCAGAATTTGTGGACGCGGTGCTGTCGTTCTTGCCGCGGCCTTGAATCAATTCTGGCCATGAAAAAGAGAAGGGCCGCTGTGGGCGGCCCTTTCTCGTGACTTGCTTGCGTGGCCTGTTCTCCGAGTTTTGTCTCGGGGCCTGGCCTTTTACTGACGCGTGAACATCACTTTCTTTTCAACAATCGCACCCGGCTCCAACGCTTCGGGCGTGTCGCCGCAGGCTTCGTCCGCGTCGTCATCCGGGTCCACCGCGTCAAACGCCGTGTCGCCATTGGCGTCCGGCACGCCGGTGGGCTTTAAGCCCACGAAATCGAACAGGTCGCGGTCCATCAAATGCGACGGCACCACGCGCGACAGCGCATTGAACACATTCCACGAACGGCCCGGATGCTGCTTGTCCCAATCCTTGATCATCCGGCCCACTTCCTTGCGCTTCAGGTTCTCCTGCGAGCCGCAGAGGTTGCACGGAATGATCGGGAATTGCTTCAGTTCGGCATAGGCAATCAGGTCCGTTTCGGCCACATAAGCCAGCGGGCGGATCACCGTGTGGCGGCCGTCGTCGGACACGAGCTTGGGCGGCATGCCCTTGGCCTTGCCACCGTAGAACAGGTTCAGGAAGAACGTGGCCAGGATGTCGTCGCGGTGGTGGCCCAGCGCAATCTTGGTGGCGCCCAGCTCAGACGCGACGCGGTACAGAATGCCGCGGCGCAAGCGCGAACAGAGCGAGCACATCGTCTTGCCTTCTTCCAGCACGCGGGTCACGATGGAATACGTGTCCTGCGTCTCGATGTGGAAGGGCACGCCCAGATCTTTCAGGTACTGGGGCAGGATGTGGTCGGGAAAGCCCGGCTGCTTCTGGTCCAGGTTGACCGCGATCAGCTCAAACTTGAACGGCGCGCGCTTTTGCAGCTGGAGCAGAATGTCCAGCATCGCATAGGAATCCTTGCCGCCCGACAGGCAGACCATGACGCGGTCGCCTTCTCCGATCATGTTGTAGTCGGACAGGGCGCGCGTGGTTTCGCGCGCCAGGCGCTTGGTCAGCTTGTTGCCTTCGTGGCGGGCTTTTTCTTCTGCTTCCGTGCGGAAGCGGATGCCAGGGGGAGCGATATCGTTCATGGTCAACGCGTGATCTGAATTTCCACGCCCACCGCCGCACAGTCGGAAAAGGCCATGGGCTTGCTGATGCGCAGGCGCAGCGAGCGGATTTCCTGGAAGTCGGCCAGCAGGCGCGCGGCAACTTGTTCGGACAGGGTTTCGATCAGGTTCACATGCGCCTGCGTGCATTCTTCAACGATGGCTTCGCGCAGGCGGCGGTAGTCCAGCACGCTGTGGATATCGTGGTCGTCGACCGAGCGCTGGATATCCACGTCGAATTCGGCGTCGACATGCAGGGGCTGGGTAGCGCGGCGCTCGTGCTCGAGGATGCCGATGCGGGCGTCGAGCGCAAGCCCGGAAAGGATGATGCGGCGTGTGGGCATGATGGAAACCTGGTGGGACAGCCGGAATTGTAAAGGGACAGCGGATCGGGGGCGGCGCGCTGGCTACAATTCGGCCATGTCCGGGCGCCCGAGAGACGCCGGCGCAGTCAATAAGGGGTGAAATGCAACAGTTGCACGATGCGGTCATTGTAGGCGGCGGGCCGGCGGGCGCTTCCTGCGCGCTCTGGCTGGCCAGACTTGGTTTGTCCCCATTATTGGTGGAAGCCAGCGCCCGCCTGGGCGGTTTAAGCAGTGACAACCCGTTTTCCGACGACTGGATCGCCGTCTTGCCCGGCGTGACCGGCCAGCAGGTGGCGGCCAATATCGACACCAGCGTGCGCGCAGCCAATGTGCCGCTGCGGCTGGAAACCCGCGTGACCCGCGTCTTGCCCTGCAAGGGCGGCATCCAGGCCACGCTGCACGGGCCGGATGGCGAAACGTCCGTGCGCGGCCGCACCTTGGTGATCGCCTCGGGCGTGCGCGCCAAAGGCCTGCCGGATCACCCGCCGGGCGCCAACTGGCCCGGCGTGCTGATCGGCCCGGGTTCGCCCATCGTCGCGCAGGACTATTCCGGTTTGTCGGTGGCCGTGCTGGGCGGCGGCGACAACGCGTTTGAGAATTACGTCTACGTGCGCAACCGCGGCGCGCGCGCCGTGCACTTGTACGCCCGCAGCGTCCGCGCGCAGCAGCAATGGGTGACGCGCGCCGGGCGGGATGGCGTGCGCATCGGCCCCTATACCGTCGACCCCGCGACCCGCAGCGTGGACGGCCGTCAATATGATCTGATCCTGGTCTTCTACGGCTGGGAACCGCAAGCCGCCTTCGCCGACAGCCTGCAATTGGCCCGCGACGAACGCGGCTATATCCGCACCGACTTCGCTACCGCCGAAACCAGCGTGCCCGACATTTATGCCGTGGGCGAAGTGGCGCACCGCATGCATCCTTGCGTGGTGACGTCGATGGCGGATGGCGTGGTCGCGGCCAAGGCCATCCAGCGCCGGTGGGAACGGGCCGCGGGGTAAGGTGAGGGGAAAGGCGGCGGTTGAACGGGCGGGCCGACGCGCGTTCAGCTCAGGCGAAGCCTGACCTCCACATTGCAGAATAGGCATTTGCCAGCGCGGCGCACACACTCCTCCCACAAGTTGATCAATCAATGATCACGTCGGGAGACAAGCATGTTGCACTCGCATCGCTGGCTGGCTGCCGGCGCGATGGCCTTCGCCTTGGCGGGCCCCGCGCACGCCGCCTGGCCTGAACGGCCAATCACCCTCATCATTCCCGCCGCACCCGGCGGCACCACCGACATCGCTGCGCGGCTGATTGCCGACAAGCTGGGCGCCAAGCTTGGTCAGCAGGTCATCGTTGAGAACCGCGCGGGGGCCGCCGGCATCATCGGCGCGCAAACGCTGGCCCGCGCCAAGCCCGACGGCTACACGCTGTTGATGGGCAACATCGGCCCCAACGCCATCAACTACGCGCTGTACAAGACGCTGCCCTACAAGCCCGCGGACTTCGCACCCGTCACGCTGGTGATCTCGGTGCCTAACGTGCTGGTCGTGAATGAAGCGTCGCCCGTGCGCTCGGTGGCTGACCTTCAGGCGCAGTCCAGGCGGGACCCGTCCAAGGTGTCGTTCGGAAGCTCCGGCGCCGGCCAATCGCCGCATCTGTCGGGCGAACTCTTCAAGCAACGCGCGGGGGTGGCCGGCACGCATATTCCGTACAAGGGCGCCGGCCCCGCCGTGGCCGCGCTGCTGGGCCAGCAGTTCACCTTCATGATCGACAACCTGCCCAGCTCCATGCCGTACATCCAGTCGGGCAAGCTGCGTGCGCTGGCCGTCACCAGCGAGCGGCGGCTGGCTGAATTGCCCGACGTGCCGACCATGGCCGAAGCCGGCGTGAAAGACATGGTGGTGACCGCCTGGTTCGGGCTCATCGCCCCGGCCGGCACGCCAGAAGACGTGGTCGGCAAGCTCTACGCCGCCACGCGCGATGTGGTGCGCAGCCCCGATATCTCCGACCGCTTCAAAGCCATGGGCGGGCAGGCCGGCGGCAACACGCCGGCCGAGTTCACGGCCTTCATCAACCAGGAACGCACCCGCTGGAAACAGATCGTGGACGCGGCCGGATTGGCGCAGGAGCAATAAGTGATCGACAAGATTCAAGCATCCATGGCCGACGCCATTGCCGTCATTCCCGATGGCGCGTCCGTGCTGGTGGGCGGGTTTGGCGAAGCGGGCGTGCCTTACGAGCTTTTGCATTGCCTGGCGGAATCGGGCCGGCGCGATCTCACCATCATTTCGAACAATGCGGGCACCTTCGAACGGGGCATCGCCGCGCTGCTGATTCGCAAGCAGGTCAGAAAGATCATCTGCTCGCATCCGCGTCCGCCCAATTCCGACGCGTTTGCGCGCGCCTACCGCGCGGGCGAAGTCGAACTGGAATGCGTGCCGCAAGGCACCTTGGCTGAACGCCTGCGCGCGGCCGGCGCGGGCCTGGGCCCGTTCTACACGCCCACGGGCTATGGCACCGAGCTGGCCGAGGGCCGCCGCCAGGAAGTGATCGACGGCGTGGGCTACGTGCTGGAACACCCCCTGCGCGCCGACTACGCGCTGATTCGTGCGCACTTGGGCGACCGCTGGGGCAACCTGATGTACCGGCACGCCGCGCGCAACTTCAATCCGGTGATGTGCATGGCCGCAGGCCACGCGATTGCGCAGGTGGACGAAGTGGTGCCGTTGGGCACGTTCGTGCCAGAGCAGGTCATGACGCAAGGCATCTTCGTGAAATCCGTGGTGCGGGTGGAGGCCTGACATGCAACACACACAAGGCACACAAGACACGCAACCCATCACGGGCCTGACCCGGCAACAGATCGCGCAGCTGCTGGCCAGCGATATCCCCGACGGCTCCATCGTCAACCTGGGTATCGGCATGCCCACGCTGGTGGGCGACTACCTTCCGCCCGACAAAGACATCCTGCTGCACAGCGAAAACGGCATCCTGGGCATGGGCCCCGCCGCCAGCGGCGAGCACGTGGACCCGGACCTGATCAACGCCAGCCGCCAGCCCATTACCTTGCTGGACGGCGCATCCATCACCGAGCACACCATCTCGTTCGCGATGATGCGCGGCGGCCATCTGGACTATGCGGTGCTGGGCGCGTTTCAGGTGTCGGAAACGGGCGATCTTGCCAACTGGAAAACCGACGCCGCCGACGCCATTCCCGCCGTGGGCGGCGCCATGGACCTGGCGGTGGGCGCCAAGCAGGTGCTGGTCACGATGGAGCATCGCGGCCGCGACGGCACGCCCAAGGTGCTGCGCCAATGCACGTATCCGCTGACGGGCAAGGGCGTGGTCACGCGCATCTATACCGATCTGGCCGTGATTGATGTGACGCCAGAGGGGCTGAAGGTTCACGCCATGACGGCGGGCGTCAGCGCGGCGTATCTGCGTTCGGTCACGGATGCGCCGTTGAACTTCCCCGAGACACCGCGCGTGATCGTGCTGGATGCCGCCGGCGCGCCGCGTTACGCCTGACGGCGGGGGCATGGAGGCGCCCGCGCTCCGGTCCCGCCCTTCGATCCCGGCCTCTTCGATCCCGCCCCTTCGATCCCGCCCTTCGATCCCCGCCCCTTCGATTCCGGCCCTCGGGCCAAGGAGACTGCTGATGATCCGTTCCCTGCTGGCCGCAGCGTCGCTGTGCGTGTTGTCCATCGGCGCCGCGCAGGCCGCCCCGGTCTACCCCGACAAGCCCATCACCCTGCTGATTCCGTATCCGCCCGGAGGCAGCGCCGACATGCTGGCGCGTCCCTTGGGGGCGGAGCTGCAAAAGAAGTGGGGCCAGCCCGTGGTGCTGGAATACAAGCCGGGCGCGGGCGGGGCGATCGCGTCGGCTCAACTGGCGCGCGCCAAGCCCGATGGCTACACCTTGCTGATGGTGCTGGCGGCGCACGCCATCAACCCCAGCCTGTATCCGTCTTTGCCCTACGACACGCGCAAAGATTTTGCGCCGGTCTCGCTGGTGGCGACCTTGCCGATGCTGGTGGCCGCGCCATTGAATACGCCCGCCAACACGGTTCCCGAATTGATCGCCTACGCCAAGAGCCATCCCGGCAAACTCAGCTTCGCGTCGGCCGGCAACGGCAATACCAGCCATCTGGCCGCCGAAATGTTCAAGCATCAGACGGGCATCGACATGATGCATGTGCCGTACAAGGGCAGCGGCCCGGCGGTTGTCGCCTTGCTGGGCGGCGAAGTCTCGCTGATGTTCGACAGCATTTCCACATCGCTGCCCCAGGTGCAGGCCGGCAAGCTGAAGGCCATTGCCGTAACGGGCGAACGGCGTTCGCCTTTGCTGCCCGATGTGCCGACGGTGGCCGAAAGCGTGCCGGGCTTCGTGGTCAATGGCTGGTACGGCGTGTTGGCGCCTGCTGGCACGCCGCCTGATGTCGTCAACGCCCTGAGCCGGGGTATCGCGGACGCGGTAGCGCTGCCTGCCTTGAAGCAGCAGTTGGCGGGCTACGGATATGAAACGGTCGGCTCCACGCCCGCTGAATTTGCGGTGCATATCGACCATGAGTTGGGGGCATGGAAAGAGGCGGTAGAGGTGTCGGGAGCCAAGCTCAACTGATATTTCTGTAATGCCCGGCGCAGATGTGTTGTGCATCGTCCTCACCGCAGGGCCGCAAAATTTTCTTTGAGAAATTTCTCGTATTTCACGACCGACGGATTCGAAACAATGCTTCTGGTCCTCTGCACTGATCAAGTGACGGCTTCGTCCTGATTCTGCGCGGCGGACCAAGGCGTGGCAGGTCGCCCGCCTTGGTGAGAAGTCAGTCGGAGAGTGCGGTGAATAAGAAGATTGTTGCGGCAGGCCTGGCATTGTCGTCATTGGTACTGTGCGGCAGTGCGTTGGCGGCGGATGTGAAGTTGGTGTTCAAGGGCGAGGTGTCTTCCTCCACCTGCAAAATCGAGGGTGTGGCCAGCGAAGGCGTCAAGCAGGTGTCGCTTGACCCCGTCAGCGTCAGCGCTCTGGCTAACCAAAATGATGTCGCCGGCCGTAAGCTCGTCGAATTGAACCTGACTGGCTGCACGGGCAGCAAAGTGACAACGCGCTTTAACCGTGATTCGAACGTCGATCCTTCCACGGGCGCCTTGATCAACCAGGCGGCGTCCCAAGATGGCAAGGATGCTTCCAGCGCGCAGGTGCAGTTACTGAACAGCAAATATCAGCCCATCAACCTGTTTACGGGCGATGGCGCTGAAACGGTCAGCATCGATGCTGGCACGGCAAAGCTTGAGTTCTACGCGCAGTACCTGGCCGCAACCGCAGCCACCACGGCGGGTCTCGTCCAGACCGAAGTGCTGCTGGACCTGATCTACGAATGAAGCCGGCTCCCCTTGAGCGCACGCTCAGGGGGCTTTCAGATTCCGCCAGCCGGGCCATGCTCCGCCATCTATGCGCGGCGCTATGCCTGGCTTGTGCGACCCTGCTGCCCCCTTCCGCCCAGTCCAACGTGGTGATCGGCGGCACGCGCATCATCTATCCCGCCCAAGAACGCGAAGTCACCTTGCGCTTGACCAACGACGGCGGCCAGCCAGCATTGGTGCAGGCCTGGATCGACGACGGCGACGCGAACTCCACCCCGGATGAAGTGAACGTGCCGTTCATGATCATGCCGCCGCTTGCGCGCATCAACCCGGGCAAGGGGCAGACGCTGCGCATCGCGTATGCGCCGTCATCTGGCGTGCCTTCCGACCGCGAATCCGTTTTCTGGATGAACGTGCTCGACGTCCCGCCGCTGCCGTCCGCGCAAGTGGCGAACCACATGCAGCTGGCCTTCCGCAGCCGCATCAAGCTGTTCTTCCGCCCGATGGGCCTGTCCGGCACGGTGGGCGAGGCAGCCGCGCAGTTGCAATGGCGCATCGTGCAAGGCAGCAACGGCCCGACGCTGCAAGTGCGCAATGACAGCGCTTTTCATGTGTCATTGACCACCGTCGAACTGACGCTGCAGAACGGGCGCACCCTGCCGGTGCCGAGCCGCATGCTGGCCCCAAAGTCCGTAACGGAACTGGGCGGCGGAAAACTGCCGAACGCGGCGGGCGCCAAGGGCGCCGTAGTGTTCGAATGGATCAACGACTACGGCGCCACGGTTCGGCGCGAAAGTCGCCTTGATTCTTAGCGGCGTCATGTTCCGCCGTCTACGCATCGGCCATTGGCTTCTACTTGGGTCCGGTTTGGCAAGCGCAGCGGCCCAGGCCAGCGAGCCCGTCGAATTCAACCCCGCATTCTTTGGCAGCCGCCGAGGGCAAACGGTGGACTTGTCGCGCTTCCAGCGCGGCAATTCCCTGGAGCCGGGTGTCTACCAATTGGACCTGTACCTGAACGGAAACCGGGTGGGCCGTGAGCAGATCTACGTCAAGGCCATGCCGTCGCCCACGTCCCCGGGCCAGCCGGCGGTGCAGCCCTGTCTGCCGGCCAAGGTCTATGAGCGGCTGGGGGTCAACTTGGCAATGTTGGCCACGCCCTCGGGCGCTGTGGAGCAGGAAACTGATTGCCTGGGCGTCGACAGCCTGCCGCCCGCGAGCCAATTCGATGTCGATATGGGTGACCTGCGCGCCGATCTTTCCATTGCTCAGCTCTACCTGAAGTCGGTGGCGCGTGGTTACGTGCCGCCGGAAGAATGGGACTCGGGCGTGGATGCCGGCTTTCTGGGATACGGGCTTAACCTGTCGTCCAACCGTGTCGGCAATCGCACGCAACGCCGCTTCTACAGCAGCGCGAATGCGGGCGTCAATCTGGGCGAGTGGCGCTTTCGGCATAACGGCTCTTTCAGCTATACCGACGACCCCGGCGCATCCGAGCGCAGCCGCTATCAGGCATTGAGCACCTACGTGCAGCGCGATGTGACGGCGGCCAGTGCGCAACTGACCCTGGGGCAGTTCTACACGCCGGGCAATCTCTTTGACAGCGTGCCGTACACCGGCGTCCAGCTCAGCAGCGACGAACGCATGCTGCCTGACTCGATGCGCGGCTTTGCACCGGTGGTGCGCGGCGTGGCCGACACCACAGCCAAAGTCAGCGTGCGCCAGGGCAACAACCTGCTATACGAAACCACGGTATCGCCCGGGCCATTTGCCATCGACGATCTGTACAACACCGGTTACGCGGGCGATCTTGACGTCACGATCACCGAAGCGGATGGGCGCAGCAAGCACTTCGTGGTGCCTTATGCGTCGGTAGCGCAGTTGCTGCGCCCCGGCAGTTCGCGCTTCAGCGTGACGGGCGGCCGGTATCGCGACGACGCCCTCAGTACGCCGCCCGCGTTTGTGCAGGGCACGTATCAGCGTGGCCTGTCCGATACGGTGACGGGCTATGGCGGCGTCATCGCGGCGCAGCAGTATCGGGCAATTCAGGCCGGCGTGGCGGTGAGTACGCCGCTGGGGGCGTTGGCGGCGGATCTGACGCAGTCGCACGCAACGGGTCTGGGCGGGCGATGGGGGCAGTTGAACGACCTGTCGCGTGACTCGGAAAATGACGCGGCAACCCGCGTTGCAGACAACCCTGCCGGCAGCTCTTCAAGCGGGCGCAGCGTGCGGCTAAGTTATAGCAAGCTGCTTGAGCCCACTTCCACAAACTTCAGCGTGATGGCGTATCGGTTTTCAAGCGAGGGCTATCTGGGCTTTGGGGAATTCGCACGGGCGCGTGAATCGCGCGGCGCATGGGCATACGGCGGCAAAGAGCGCAGCCGGTTCCAATTCAATATCAGCCAACCCTTGGGCGATGGCTGGGGGCACGTGACGCTGTCTGGAATCGCGCAGAACTACTGGAACCGCAACCGCCGCGATACGAGCTACTACACCAGCTACTCCAACGGCTACGCATGGGGCAGTGTCACGATCAGCATGTCGCGCACGCGCGACGAGCGCGGCCGCTTCGGTAATCAGTATTTGCTAAGCCTGAGCCTGCCATTGGGACGCGGCGCGAATGCGGCGTATCTCAGCACATCCATGAATTTTGAAGGCAACGGCAAGCGCAGCGCCAACGCGTCTGTCAGCGGGTCCGCAGGCGATACGGGGCAGTTCGGCTATGGCGTTTACGGATCGTATGACCGCACGAACGGCCAGGGCAGCGGCAACCAGGGCGGCAGCCTGCGCTACGACACCGCGCACGCCAACTACACGCTGTCTGGCAGCGGCGGCACGGGCGGCAGCGGCGGTAGCAGCTATCGCCAATTCGGCGCAGGCATGCGCGGGACCTTGATCGCCCACGCGGGAGGCATCAACGCGACCCAGGCCCAAGGCGAAACCATGGCGGTGCTTGAAGCGCCCGACGCCCATGGCGCTGGAATTGTCTCGGGTTCGCGTGGCCGCATCGGTCGTAATGGATACGGCGTCGTGGCGGGCCTGATGCCCTACCGCCGCAATGAAGTCGCGCTTGATCCCAAAGGCACGTCGCGAGATGTCGAATTGGCAATGACGTCGCAGCAAGTATCACCGCGCGCGGGTGCGATCGTGTTGTTGCGCTATCCCACCGTGGCGGGCCGGCCCATCCTGTTGAAACTCGTGCGCGACAACGGCGCAACCATTCCCATGGGCGCCGAAGTCATCATCCCGGGCATGGATGCCATCACCCTGGTGGGTCAGGGCGGCCGGGCTTTCGTGCGTGGCTTGCAGGGGCAAGGGCAGCTGTCGGTCAAGTGGGGAGAACAGGCCGATCAACAATGTCAGGCCATCTATCAGGTCGACGAGCAAACGGCGTCCGAAGACGCGCATTACTACCCGCAGCTGGAGTTGCCATGCACGCCAGTCCAACCATCGTCACGACAGGATTCGGCATCATGAAAACAACCTTGCGACTCGCGGCCTTCGGGTTTGCATTGTTGATGTTCGCGGGCAATCCAGCGTGGGCGGCATGCACTGGTGAGTCCCTGTCTACGACCATTACCGCGCAGAATCTGCAAGAAATGAAACCGCCGCGAGACGCGCTGGTGGGCAGCACGATCTACACGAAATTCATCGACGAGGGCATTGGCTATCTTCGCTGCACCACCAACGGCGAGTGGTTCGCGTATGGTTTGCAACCGGGCGCGAAGGCGGTGCCGGGCTACGAACACGTGTATGAGTCCGGCATTCCGGGTATCGGCATGCGGATATTCTGGACGCACGAGGGCGGGGTCTACATGAACTACCCGGGACATCGGCACCGGATCAGAAACTGGCAGTATTACCCGCCGCAGAAGTTCGTGTTTGAACTCATCAAGATCGGCCCGATCAAATCCGGCGTGTCCTTCGCACATCGCGCTGAAGTCTATTACGGTGCGTTGCGCAGCAATATGGTGGACTTCAGCAACGTGGCTTACGAGGCCAGCAGCATTGGTTGCACGGTCAGCGAGAAAACGGTAGAGGTGGAGCTCCTGACGATCAACAACCGTCACCTGGGTCATCGCGGCGCCACGGCCGCGGACAAGGCGTTTGACATCAAGCTGGAATGCGATCAAGGCGTCAAGGTGGCCTATCGGATCGATGCGGACGGCACGCCCGAACACGTCATCAAGAACGCCCAAGGGGGCGATATGGCGCGGGGCGTTGGCGTGCAATTGCTGCAGGGCGAACTCGGCAGCAATGTCATCCAACCGCTTGCGACCCGCACTGAATTCACGACCGCCGTGACGACGGTTGACAAGGAACAGCTGACGATCCCGCTGGTGGCGCGGTACTACCAAACCGATGACACACTGGTGGCGGGGCACGTCAACGCCACCGCCACCGTGACGCTGTTCTACGAATAAGGACCCGTGAACAGGGCGGGCCGAGAGATCGGCCCGCCCGCTTTCTTACACCGTCAGCACGCAGTCCAGCGCTTCAGGCGCGCGCAGCTTCACGCGGTACGCGCGCAGCTCATCGCGGCGGAACACGTGCACGATCACGCGGTCGCCGGGCCGGTATTGCGCCAGCAGCAGATCCAGGCCGGCGGGCGCATCGACCCGCAACCCCCCCACCGCGACCAGCACATCGCCCGCCGACAGCCCGGCCTGATGACCCGCGCCGCCTTCCAGCACCGTCGCCAGCGTCAGCGTGTCGCCCTGCTTGCGCGTGCGCACATCCATCGACGGAATGTTGGCCGTTGCTTTCCAATGCATCGAAATGCCGTGGGGCGCCAGCAGTTCCGCCAGCGGGACATCCGCCGTGCCATAGGCGTGGCGCGCGATGAAGCGGCGGGTATCAACGCCCGTGGCCTCCTGAATCAGCGCAGGCAAGCCGTCTTCCGGCAGGCCTTGCGGCTTGCCCTGATAGAAGTCGCGGCCATAACGGTCCCATAGCAGGCGCATCACGTCATCAAGCGAGTGGACGCCCGCGCTGTCGCGGCGGATCAGCAAGTCCAGGCCCAGGGCCACCAGCGCGCCCTTGGTGTAATAGCTGACCAGCGCGTTGGGCGAGTTCTCGTCCTGCTTGTAATAGCGTGTCCAGGCGTCGAAGGAACTTTCCGCCACCGATTGCTTGGCCCGGCCGGGCGTGCGATGCACGCTGGTGATGGTCTTGGCCAAGAGGCGCAGGTAGTCGGATTGTGGGATCACGCCCGAGCGCAGCAGCAGCAGGTCGTCGTAATAAGACGTGAAACCTTCAAACACCCACAACAGACGCGTCAGGTCGGGCTGCTCAAGATGGTAGGGCGCAAACGCCTGCGGCTTGATCCGCTTGACGTTCCAGGTGTGGAAGTATTCGTGGCTGACCAAGCCCAGAAAGCCGCGATAGCCTTCGCCCTGGCCTTGCTGGCCCAGCACGGGCAAGTCCTTGCGCGAGGTCATCAGCGCGGTGCTGGCGCGATGTTCCAGGCCGCCGTAGCCGTCGCCGGTGACCATCGTCATGAACACGTAGCGATCAGCGCTGTCCAGGAACGGCGCGCGTTTGGTGCGCGGTTCAAAGAACTCAATCTGGGTTTCGCATATTTTCTTTACGTCGGCCGTGATGCGCGCCAGATCCAGATTCGCGGCGACACCGGTGAACACCAGTTCATGCTCGGCGCCATGGGCGGTAAAGCGGGCGACTTGCGGCGTGCCCATTTCCACGGGGTGATCAATCAGCGCGTCATAGTCCGGCGCCAGGTACAGGCCGAAGCCGTGGCGGCGCGCCGCGCCCTGATGGCCGCGCGCTTCCGGCAAGCTGGTGTAGACCTTCCAGCCGTCCAGGCCACGCGGCGGCGCCAGGTCGACGAGGCAGGGCAGATGGTCCTGTCCATGCACGCGCAGGAAGACGCTGGTGCCGTTGAAGAAGCCGTGGCTGTCATCCAGATGCGCGCCGCGCACCGACAAGTCCCAGGCGTAGACGACGTATTCGATTTGCAGCGGGCCGTCGCATGGCGCGGCCTGCCAGGTGTGGTTGTCAATTTTGTCGACATTCACGCGCTTTGATCCGGCACGCGCCGAGACGGATTCGATTTGGCGGGAAAAGTCGCGGATCAGGTAGCTGCCCGGAATCCAGGCCGGCAACGACAGGCGCTGGCCGTCGGGCGAGGGCGTATCGATCGTTAGGGTTATCCGGTAGCGGTGTCCGGCGGGATCATGAGGCTCAAGGCGGTAAAGTATCGGAAAAGCGGCATCTGATTTTTTCATGCTTCTATCTTATTACTGGAGACATTCAATGAGCGAGTCGTTTGTACTGGTCGAAACCCGGGGCCGCGTTGGGCTGTTGACGCTGAACCGCCCCAAGGCGCTCAACGCGCTGAACGATCAACTGATGGATGAGCTCGGGGCGGCGCTGCTGGCGTTTGAAGCCAATGCCGACGTCGGCTGCGTGGTCATCACCGGCAGCGAAAAGGCGTTTGCCGCCGGCGCCGACATCGGCGCCATGAAAGATTGGTCGTACATGGACGTGTACGGCAGCGAATACATCACCCGCAACTGGGAAACCCTTAAGCGCATCAAGAAGCCCGTGATTGCGGCCGTCGCCGGCTACGCGCTGGGCGGCGGCTGCGAACTCGCGATGATGTGCGACATCATCATCGCCGCCGACACCGCCAAGTTCGGCCAGCCCGAAATCAAGCTGGGCGTGATCCCGGGCGCAGGCGGCACGCAGCGTCTGCCGCGCGCGGTGGGCAAGGCCAAGGCCATGGACCTGGCGCTTACCGCTCGCATGATGGGCGCCGAGGAAGCCGAGCGCGCGGGTCTGGTGTCGCGTGTGGTCGCCGCCGACAAGCTGATGGAAGAAGCGCTGGACGCCGCCACCGTCATCGCATCGATGTCGCTGCCGTCCGTCATGATGGCCAAGGAATGCGTGAACCGCGCCTTTGAAGGTTCGCTGAACGAAGGCCTGCTGTTCGAGCGCCGCGTGTTCCATTCGCTGTTCGCCACCGAAGATCAGAAGGAAGGCATGGCCGCCTTCACGGAAAAACGTAAACCGGACTTCAAACACCGTTAAGCCTTGTTACGTCCGTGCTTTTGATGCGGACAGGCCGGAAGAGTGATGGCGCGCCCCATGTGGGCGCGCTTTTTCTTGGACGGCAAGCAGGGATTTGGCGTTGCGCTTTGAAACGTCTAGGCAGCACCTTGTTGCAGGCTTCTTCCCTATCCTGAAAAAGCGTCATCTAGAGGTGCCGCGCCAGAGCGGCTTGCCCCACCTGGCAAGTTCCGCGCGGCGGCTCGCTCGCAAACAAAATCAAGAAGGAGCCTTGCATGCGTACTTTTATCGCTAACCGCCGGTGGTCGACCGCGGTACTCGCCGGCGCGTTGAGCGCCTGCTTCATGACCGCCACTCAGGCTCAATCGCCGCAGCCTACGCTGCGCCTGGTGTCCGAAACGCCTTACTCGGCGCCCGCGCCGCAGATGAGCGAGCAGGAACTGCGCGACACCGCCATCGACGCCTACGTCTACGCGTACCCCATGGTGTTGATGGAACTGGCGCGCCGCAAGGCCACCGCCGTGCAAAGCCCGCTGGAGGGCCGCGCGCCGGTGAACCAGTTTGGCCACAAGGCCGCTTTCCCTGATCCGCGCGCGGCGGATACGCCGTGGCCCACCGCCGACGCCCTGTATTCCAGCCTGTGGTTTGACGTGACGAAAGCCCCGCTGGTGGTGAACCTGCCCGACACGGGCAACCGCTACTTCGTGCTGTCGGCGCTGGATATGTGGAGCGATGTGTTCGCCTCGCGCGGCACGCGCACCAATGGTCCGGGCGCGCAATCCTTCGTCATCGTCGGCCCCAACTGGCAGGGCAGCGTGCCCGCCGGCGTCGACGTGATCCGCAGCCCGACCTCCACCGGCTGGCTGATCGGCTGGACGCAAACGGGTGGCCCGCAAGACTATGCCGCAGTCAATCAGATTCAGGCGGGCATGACGGCATCGCCATTGATCACGGCAACCGCCGCCACGCCGCCGATGCGTGGCCGCGCCCCGGCCTCTGCGTATCCGCAGACGGGTTCGGGCGTGGGTTCGGCGCCCATCGGCAGCGACTTGCCGATGCCGACGCCGGTGAATCTGCCCGAAGGCACGCCGGCGGAGCAAGCCGCCAGCATGGACGCCGCGTCTTTCTTCACGGTGTTCTTCGATGTGCTGCGCAACAACCCGGCGCACGCCAATGACACGCCCATCATTGACCGCATGCGCCGCATTGGCCTGGATAGCCGCCAGCCGTTCTCGTATGGGCGCTTGAGCCCGGCCGTGCAGCAGGCGCTGGCCGACGCGCAGCCGCTGGCCGGCCGCCGCATTGCCGATGGCGTGTCGCGCCTGGGTACGCCGATCAACGGTTGGAACACGGTGCTGTCGGGTATCGGCACCTATGGCACCGACTACGTGCGCCGCGCGTCCATCGCGTATGCGGGGCTGGGCGCGCCGACGCCGGAAGATGTGCTGTACCCGGTCACCGTGTCGGATTCCAAGGGCCGCGCCCTGAATTCCAATGAAGACTACGTGCTGCATTTCGACAAGGGCCAGCTGCCGCCGGCCAACGCGTTCTGGTCGTTGCAGGTCTACAACGACAAGCACGGCTTTGCGGATAACCCCGCCAACCGCTATGCGCTGCGCAGTACCGACCAGCTGAAGTACAACTCGGACGGCTCGCTGGACATCTATATCCAGCGCCGCGACCCGGGCGAGAAGAAGCGTTCGAACTGGCTGAGCACGCCGGCCACCGATGGCCCGTTCCTGCTGAGCATGCGCTTGTACTGGCCGCAAGACACGGCGCTGGACGGCCTGTGGGCGCCGCCACCGGTCAAGGAAGATTGATGCTGAAAGCCTGATAGCACCGCCAGGCAGAACAAAGCGGCCCCCATTGCGGGGGCCGCTTTTTCGTCCCTAATTTTGGTACGATGCGCCCGTTGTTGGCACCTTACAAACGCCCGAAAGTTCATTTGCTTGGCGAAAAAGATTCAAGCTATACTCTGCGGGTTTGACGCTTGCGGGATAAGAACACGTGGCGGCTGGTAAGCAGTGGATGGGAACGGATTGCGTGAATGTGGCAGAAGTAGCGAAGCGAAAGCAACGCAACGCAACGCAACGCAGGCAAGCCGAACCGAGACACTAGCGCGCACTGAAGTACGGTGTCTTTGCTCTATGTAGGGCCAAAGCATCCGGTTTCAAGTGCGGGCACGCCGGTTCTGATAGGAGCAAGAAGTAAAGCGGGGATGTTTGATGCAGAACTCGATGCAAAATGTGCAGCAGGGTTTGTTGGACCAGGATGATGAGATCAAAGTTCTGGTTCTCAGCGATGCGGATCGCGCAGCGCTGAATGCTCAAGCAAGCCGCGGGCTCCTGTTGGCATTGGCGGCGCAAGGCGCCATGGGGCTCGCAGCAGCAGTAATTGCGGGGGTTGTCGGAGGGGCGGCGGCTGGTTGGTCGGCGCTGGCGGGGGCGGGAGCGTATTTCATACCCAATGCATTGTTTGCATTGCGCCTGGTTGTCAGCGTTCGGGCCGGCAAGGCCAGTCCCTTTACCTTTCTCTCTGGTGAGTTGATCAAGTTGTTCGCAACGGCGTTGCTGTTGTGGCTGCTTTCGCGTGTGGCGCAGGACAGTCTGGTTTGGCCTGCCGCATTGATCGGTTTGATACTCACATTGAAGGGCTACCTCCTGCTCTTGATGTTCCGCAAGTTGTCTTAGCGCCGAGTAGTAAGTAGCGGCAAACGTGATCGTGGAATCGTCCGGCTCGCAAGGGCCGGGCATACAGCAAATAGGGTAGGATTCAAATGGCTGCTGCCAGCGACGTGTCGCCTCAGTCCGCGTATATTCAGCATCACTTGGTGCACCTGAACAATACCGGTGAGAAACAGAGCGCAATTGCTCAGTTCGACATCATCAATTACGACTCGTTGTTCTGGTCCGGCCTGATGGGCCTGATCGTCATTTTCTTCCTGTGGCGCGCAGCTCGCCGCGCCACCAGTGGCGTGCCGACCCGCTTCCAGGCATTTGTGGAAATGATCGTCGACATGGTCGACGACCAGGCCAAGGGCATCGTCCACAACGCCAAAAGCCGTCTTTTCATCGCCCCGCTGGCGCTGACCGTGTTCCTCTGGATCATCCTGATGAACGCGCTCGACTTGCTGCCGGTTGACCTGTTGCCCTCCATCTGGCGCCTGACCGGCCTGGGTGCCGAGCACGGCGATCCCCTGTACTACCACCGCATTCTGCCGACGGCCGACCTGAACGTGCCGATGGGCATGTCGCTGGGCGTGCTGCTGTTGATGTTCTATTACGGCATCAAGATCAAGCACCCGGGCGGCTTCGTCAAAGAACTGTTCACTGCGCCGTTCCATGCGCATGGCATCGGCGCCGTTGTGCTGGCCCCGTTCAATCTGCTGCTGAACCTGATCGAATACGCCGCCAAGTCCGTGTCGCTGGGCATGCGGTTGTTCGGCAACATGTTCGCCGGCGAACTGATTTTCATGCTGATCGCCCTCTTGGGTGGCGCCTGGACCGGCTTTAACGGCGCCAGCATCGGCTTGGGAATCGGCCACATCCTGGCCGGCTCCATCTGGGCGATCTTCCACATCCTGATCGTTCTTCTGCAGGCCTTCATCTTCATGATGCTGACGCTGGTGTACCTCGGCCAGGCACACGAAGGCCACTGATCCCCCGAATTTCTCGCGCTGGCCACCCGGCCAGCGTGGGATAGCAAGATTATCTTGCATTGAGCTGTACCCCTTTTTCAATTTTTGACTTCAGATTTCTAACCAAGGAGTTGTCATGACCAACGTCGCTTTCGTTGCCCTCGCTTGCGGTCTCATCATCGGTTTGGGTGCTATCGGCGCTTGCATCGGCATCGCACTGATGGGCGGCAAGTATCTGGAAGCTTCGGCTCGTCAGCCTGAGCTGATGAACGCTCTGCAAACGAAGATGTTCCTGCTGGCTGGCCTGATCGACGCGGCATTCCTGATCGGCGTGGGTATTGCCATGCTGTTCGCCTTCGCCAACCCGTTCGTCGGCTAAGGCAGCGCCCGCCGGCGAATAGGCGGGTCATGACGTTGGCGGCGATGTGGGCACAAGCCCCGTCGCCGGCCAGCAAAGTATCGAGTGCTCCGTGACGCCCCTTTCCGGGTGCGGTCGGAGCCGCAAGGTGTTAAAGGAACGACCGTGAATCTGAACGCGACGATCATTTTCCAGATGCTCGTGTTCTTCGTTCTGGGCTGGTTCACGATGAAATTCGTGTGGCCTCCTCTGACGAAGGCGATGGACGAGCGCCGCCAAAAAATCGCCGACGGCCTTGCCGCCGCCGAGAAGGGCAAAGCCGACTTGGCTCAAGCCCAGGCGCGTGTCAGTCTGATCGAGGCTTCTGCCAAGTCCGAAAACCACGCCCGCATCATCGAGGCCGAGAAGCAAGCCGCCTCCCTGATCGAGCAAGCCCGCCGTGAAGCGGAAGCTGAACGCGCCCGTATCGTGGCTCAAGCCGCTCAGGATGCCGCGCAGGAAGTCCAGCGCGCTCGTGACTCGCTGCGCGACGATGTTGCCGCGTTGGCTGTCAAGGGTGCTGAACAGATCCTCAAGCGCGAGGTTGACGCCCGCGCCCACGCCGAGCTGCTCAACCAGCTTCGCGCGCAGCTTTAATCCGGGACCGTCATGGCTGAACTTTCCACTGTTGCCCGGCCCTACGCTGAAGCGCTCTTCAGCGCAGCGCGCGACGACAAGGCCGGCTTGCCGGCTTGGGCCGACCTGGTCAGCGAAATGTCGCAGGTCGCCTCCAACCCCGACGTGCGCGAGGCCATGGCCGACCCGCGTCTGGGTGACAAGCAGCGCGTCGAGCTGTTTTCCGGCCTGATCAAGGCCGAACTGCCCCAGGCCGCCCGTAATTTCATCGAGCTGCTGGTCGAAAATGACCGGCTGCTGCTGCTGCCCGATATCGCCACGCAATTCGTGGTGCTGCGGAATCGTCACGAGGGCACGGCGCAGGCGGAAATCACCAGCGCGTTCGAACTGAGCGACGCCCAGGTCAAAGAACTGGTCGCCGCGCTCGAACAAAAATTCGGCCTCAAGCTCAAGCCCAACGTCACCGTCGACCAGTCGTTGATCGGCGGCGTGCGCGTGGCTGTCGGTGACCAGGTGCTCGATACTTCCGTACAAGCCCAATTGGTCCGCATGCGCGATCAGCTCGCCGCTTAAGGCAACTAACAGGATTCCAGGAGTCAATATGCAACTCAATCCCTCCGAGATCAGCGAACTGCTCAAGAGCCGCATCGAGGGCCTGGGCGCTTCGGCTGATGTCCGTACTCAGGGCACCGTCGTGTCCGTGACCGACGGTATTACCCGCATCCACGGCTTGTCCGATGTGATGCAGGGCGAAATGCTCGAATTTCCCAACAACGTTTTCGGTCTGGCGCTCAACCTCGAGCGCGATTCCGTCGGCGCCGTTATTCTCGGTGACTACACCGGCATCTCCGAAGGCGACCAGGTCAAGACGACCGGCCGCATTCTGGAAGTTCCGGTTGGTCCCGAACTGAAAGGCCGCGTGGTCAACACGCTGGGCGAGCCGATCGACGGCAAGGGCCCGATCAATGCCAAGGCTACCGACATCATCGAAAAAGTGGCGCCTGGCGTTATCGCCCGCCGCTCGGTGTCGCAGCCGCTGCAAACCGGCGTCAAGGCTATTGACTCGATGGTGCCGATCGGCCGCGGTCAACGCGAACTGATCATTGGCGACCGCCAGACCGGCAAGACCGCCGTCGCTGTCGACACGATCATCAGCCAGAAGGGCAAGGGCGTCACCTGCGTGTACGTCGCTATCGGCCAGAAGGCTTCCACGATCAACAACGTGGTTCGCAAGCTGGAAGAGCACGGCGCGATGGAATACACCATCGTCGTGGCCGCTACCGCTTCTGACTCCGCCGCCATGCAATACCTGGCCGCTTACGCCGGTTGCACGATGGGCGAATACTTCCGCGATCGTGGCGAAGACGCCCTGATCGTTTATGACGATCTGACCAAGCAAGCCTGGGCCTATCGCCAAGTGTCGCTGCTGCTGCGCCGTCCGCCGGGCCGTGAAGCCTACCCGGGCGACGTGTTCTACCTGCACTCGCGTCTGCTGGAACGTGCTGCCCGCGTGAACGAAGACTACGTCGAAAAGTTCACCGATGGCGCCGTCAAGGGCAAGACCGGTTCGCTGACCGCACTGCCGATCATCGAAACGCAAGCGGGTGACGTGTCCGCCTTCGTTCCGACCAACGTGATCTCGATCACCGACGGCCAGATCTTCCTGGAAACCGACCTGTTCAACGCCGGTGTCCGCCCCGCAATCAACGCCGGTATTTCGGTGTCGCGTGTGGGTGGCGCTGCTCAGACCAAGGTCGTGAAGAAGCTGTCTGGCGGTATCCGTACCGACTTGGCGCAGTACCGTGAATTGGCCGCCTTCGCGCAATTCGCTTCCGACCTGGACGACGCAACCCGTCGCCAGCTGGAACGCGGCAAGCGCGTGGTCGAACTGCTCAAGCAGCCGCAATACCAGCCGCTGCAAGTGTGGGAACTGGCCGTCACGCTGTACACGGTCAACAACGGCTACCTGGATGACGTGGACGTGGCCCAAGTGCTGTCGTTCGAGAAGTCGCTGAAGGATCAACTGAAGGCCAAGCATGCGGCCATGATCCAGCGCATCGAAGACACCAAGGAACTGTCCAAGGACGACGAAGCCGAATTGGCTACCGCCGTTCAGGAATTCAAGAAGCACGGTGCTTTTTAAGAAAGTGATGGGTTAGGCGTCTGCAACGCCTCACCCATCCTTACCGGATGGTTGAGGCGTGAGCGGAACCCATCGGCCAGTCTTCACAGGAAAGCGCAATGCCCGGAATTAAGGAAATCCGAACCAAGATCAAGAGCGTGCAAAACACGCGCAAGATCACCAAGGCGATGGAAATGGTCGCCGCATCCAAAATGCGCAAGGCGCAGGAACGGATGCGTGCTGGTCGTCCGTACGCCACCAAGGTGCGCGAGATTGCTGCGCACCTGATGCAGGCCAACCCCGAGTACAGCCACCCGTACCTGGTCGAACGCGAAATCAAAGCGGTCGGCGTGGTCATGGTGACGACGGACAAGGGTTTGTGCGGCGGCTTGAACACCAACATCACTCGCGTGACGTTGAGCAAGCTGAAAGAGTTCGAGAAAAACGGCGTTGCCGTGCAAGCGACCGCTTTCGGCAACAAGGGCGTGGGTGTGCTGACCCGTATCGGCGCCAAACTGGTTTCCCAGGAAGTGCAACTGGGCGACAAGCCGCAACTGGACCGCCTCTTGGGCGCGATCAAGGTGCAGCTGGACGCCTACCTGGATGGCCGCATCGACGCGCTGTACGTGGCTTCGACCCGCTTCGTCAACACGATGAAGCAGGAGCCGCTGTTCTTGCGCCTGCTGCCGTTGGCCAATGGTTTGGAAGATCCGTACCAAACGGGTGCTGAGAGCCTGGCCAAGACGTCGGAAGTGAAGTCGGACTACAGCTGGGATTACATCTACGAACCCGACGCCCGTAGCGTGATCGACGACCTGCTGCAGCGTTACGTTGAAGGCCTGCTGTATCAAGCCGTGGCCGAGAACATGGCTTCGGAGCAGTCGGCCCGGATGGTCGCCATGAAGGCGGCGTCGGACAACGCCAAGAAGGTCATCGGAGAGCTGCAACTGGTCTACAACAAGACCCGTCAGGCCGCGATCACCAAAGAAATTTCGGAAATCGTAGGGGGCGCTGCCGCCGTTTAAGGCAGGCAGCTCCCGTCTAAAGCTATCAAGCAAGGAATCGACATGAGCAACGGAACCATCGTTCAGTGCATCGGCGCCGTGGTGGATATTCAGTTCCCCCGCGATCACATGCCCAAGATCTATGAAGCGCTTACTCTGGCTGAGGACGAGTCTTCGTCGTTCGCCGAAAAGGGTCTGACGCTGGAAGTGCAGCAACAGTTGGGCGACGGCGTGGTGCGTACCATTGCGCTGGGCTCCAGCGACGGTCTGCGCCGCGGCATGAAGGTCAACGGCACGGGCGCCCCGATCTCGGTGCCGGTCGGCACCGGCACGCTGGGCCGCATCATGGACGTGCTGGGTCGTCCCATCGACGAAGCTGGCCCGATCCAACACGAAGAAAAGCGTGGCATTCACCAATCGGCTCCCCGTTTCGACGAACTGTCGCCGTCGGTGGAACTGCTGGAAACCGGCATCAAGGTTATTGACTTGGTCTGCCCGTTCGCAAAGGGCGGCAAGGTCGGCCTGTTCGGCGGCGCCGGCGTGGGCAAGACCGTGAACATGATGGAACTCATCAACAACATCGCTAAGCAGCACAGCGGTTTGTCGGTGTTTGCCGGCGTGGGTGAGCGTACCCGTGAAGGCAACGACTTCTACCACGAAATGGAAGAGTCGAACGTTCTGGACAAGGTCGCCATGGTGTTCGGTCAGATGAACGAACCCCCGGGCAACCGTCTGCGCGTGGCGCTGACCGGCCTGACGATGGCCGAGAAGTTCCGTGACGAAGGCCGTGACATCCTGTTCTTCGTGGACAACATCTACCGCTACACCCTGGCCGGTACCGAAGTGTCCGCACTGCTGGGCCGTATGCCGTCGGCCGTGGGCTACCAGCCCACGCTGGCTGAAGAAATGGGCAAGCTGCAAGAGCGCATCACGTCGACCAAGACGGGCTCGATCACGTCCATCCAGGCCGTGTACGTCCCTGCGGATGACTTGACCGATCCGTCGCCTGCCACGACCTTCCAGCATTTGGACTCCACCGTCGTGCTGTCGCGTGACATCGCTTCGCTGGGTATCTACCCGGCCGTGGACCCGCTGGATTCGTCCAGCCGCCAGCTCGACCCGCAAGTCGTTGGCGAAGAGCACTACTCGGTTGCTCGTGGCGTGCAGCAAACGCTGCAGCGCTACAAGGAACTGCGCGACATTATCGCGATTCTGGGTATGGACGAACTGTCGCCGGACGACAAGCAGGCCGTGGCCCGCGCGCGTAAGATCCAGCGCTTCCTGTCGCAGCCGTTCCACGTTGCTGAAGTGTTCACCGGCTCGCCGGGCAAGTACGTTCCGCTGGCTGAAACCATCCGTGGTTTCAAGATGATCGTGAACGGCGAGTGCGATTCCCTGCCGGAACAGGCCTTCTACATGGTCGGTTCGATCGACGAGGCCTTCGAGAAGGCCAAGAAACTGCAATAAGGAACCGATATGGCTACCCTGCATGTGGATGTCGTCAGCGCAGAGGAAGCGATCTTCTCCGGTGAGGCGAAGTTCGTGGTGCTGCCTGGCGAAGCGGGTGAACTGGGCATTCTGCCCGGCCACACCCCGCTGATTTCGCGCATACGCCCCGGGACGGTCAAGATCGTTCGTGCCGACCAAGGCGAGGAAAACATCTTCGTCGCCGGGGGCATTCTGGAAGTGCAGCCGGGCAGCGTGACGGTTTTGGCCGACACCGCTATCCGTGCTTCCGACCTGGACGAAGCCCGCGCCGTGGAAGCGCGCAAGAAGGCCGAAGAGGCCCTTGCGAACGCCAAGGACAAGGCTGACATCGCGGTTGTCGAAGCCGAACTCGCCATGCTGGCTGCGCAAGCCATCGCGGCGCGTAAGCTGCGCCAAGGCGGTCGCTCGCACTAAGCGGCAAAGCAGTACGCCGGGGTTCGCCCCGGTTTGGAAAAAGCGGCCATTGGCCGCTTTTTTCATGCGCGCACGGTTTGCGGCGAGGGGATGACGTTTTTATCTGCATCGCCCGGCGGGGCGACCGCAATGCGTTCGATACGAATAGCTGGCCCGGTTTTGCACCAGTAGCCTTCAACTTTGCCAATTGAGCCAAAGGGGAAAGCGTGCGAAAAGTCCTGGATTGCGGCGTGCTGCTGGCGCCCGGCCACGAAGATGACATGCGCGAGTGGGTGGCCCTGCATCGGGGTGGGCTGTCACGCATCCGGCTGCACCTGGTGCCGTTGGCCCCCCTGGCGGCCGCTGCGCAAGACGCCCCGGCGCCGGCGCCTCCCGATCCCTTGCGGGCCACGCCAGACACCTCGCAAGACGTGCAGGCCTTGGCGCGGCTTGCGGTCTCGCTGCGGCGTTATGACAGCTGCATCCTTCCCGTTGCTCCGTCTTCGGTGGCGTGGGCGCGCATGGCGCTGTCGCAAGCCGGGGCGTTGCTGACGACGCCCATCCTGCTGTTGATGAACGGCATGAAAGCGCCCGCCATCGAAGACCTGCTCGGTTTGGGCGCGGCCGACTTCATGGCGCAGCCGGCGTGTTTGGAAAGCATGCGGGTGCGCCTGGGGCGTCTGGGCCGGCCACTGCTCTGGCGGCAGGCGTTGCAGGCGGGCGTGCAAGAGCCACCGGCCGATTATCACGCTGCGGGCAATGGGTCTGCGGCCCTGAGGGATGCCGCAAGGCCGCGCGTATCTGCGGACGTGTTGGAAGATGCCTTGGCGGGGGTGCTGGAGTGGGATGGCTATTCCAGACGCAGCCCGCGGCAAGACATCCGGCACGACCTACGGCAAGACATCCGGCACGACGACCGGCGAAATTTGCGACTGAACCCGCAGCCAGATCCGCAGCCAGACCCGCGCCGAGACCCCCGCCATCCTTCCGCGCAGGAATCGTTTCGTCTGGCCAAAGCGCGTGTGGTGGATGGGTTTGAGCGCGATTACATATGCCGCGCGCTGTCGCGGCATGGCGGCAACGTGGCGCAGGCGGCCCGTGCTTGCGCCAAGCATCGGCGCGCCTTCTGGGCACTGATGCAAAAGCACGGCATCGAAGCCGCGCCGTACCGGCATGCCGCGCACGTGCGACGGCTGTTGGGATGAGTTGTGCGGCAAACGATGCGTGGTGAACGTTACGTGGTGAACATCGCGTGGTGAACCTTGCGCGGCAAACATTGTGCGGTGACCATCACGCGGCAAACCGCGTCTTGCGCACCGGTCTTGAGGTCCGGCAAACCGTGCTTTCCGGCTGGCCGCGCCTTGTCAGCTAGGGGGAAGTAAAATCACGGCTTCCGATCATCGAGGATAGTCGTGTCTGCTTCCAGCTTGAAGAACGATGTGTTCTTGCGCTCGCTCTTGCGCGAGCCCGTGCCCTACACCCCGATCTGGCTGATGCGCCAGGCGGGTCGCTACCTGCCCGAGTACCGCGCCACGCGCGCGCGCGCAGGTTCCTTCATGGGCCTGGCTCAAAATCCGGACTACGCCATGGAGGTCACATTGCAGCCGCTGGCGCGCTTTGACCTGGACGCAGCCATCCTGTTCTCGGACATCCTGACCGTGCCGCACGCGATGGGTCTGGGTCTGGACTTCGCGGAAGGCGAAGGCCCGCGCTTCGCGCACCCGGTGCGCACCGAAGAAGACGTGGCCCGTCTGGCCGTGCCTGACATGGACAAGCTGCGCTATGTGTTCGACGCCGTCAGCGTCATCCGGCGCGAGCTGGACGGCAAGGTGCCGCTGATCGGCTTTGCCGGCAGCCCGTTCACCATTGCGTGCTACATGGTTGAAGGCAAGGGCAGCGACGATTACCGCCTGATCAAGACGATGCTGTATTCGCGTCCTGATCTGCTGCATCGCATCCTGGAAATCAACGCCGAAGCCACCCTGCAATATCTGAACGCGCAGATTGCAGCGGGCGCGCAGGCCGTCATGCTGTTCGACAGCTGGGGCGGCGTGCTGGCTGATGGCCTGTTCCAGCAATTCTCGCTGGCCTACACGAAGAAGGTCGTGGCCGGCCTGACCCGCGAACACGAAGGCCGCCGTGTGCCGGTCATCGTGTTCACCAAGGGCGGCGGCCAATGGCTTGAGCAGATCGCCGCTTGCGGTTGCGACGCCGTGGGCCTGGACTGGACCGTTGACCTGGCGGCGGCGCGCCGCCGCACGGGTGACTCCGTGGCCTTCCAGGGCAACCTGGACCCGATGGCGCTGTTCGGTGGCGGCCCGGCTATTCGCACGGAAGCCCGCCGCGTGCTGGATGCCTTCGGCCCGGTGGGCAAGGGCGGCCACGTGTTCAACCTGGGACACGGCATTTCGCGTTTCACTCCGCCAGAAGCAGTAGCCGAATTGGTCGACGAAGTCCACCAACACAGCCGCTCGCTGCGGGGGTAAGTGAGTGGACGCTTCGGTCCGAAGGGCCGAAGTTTGAGGGCCCCGGCGAGCACTTGTGCACAGCAAGATTTCGCTCGGGGAAAACCCTTTATAACCTGGTTTACAATCTTGGAAGCTGCCTTAAGCTATTGTTTTTAAAGCTTAAAGTTGAGTTTTCCACCGGATTGCACCGTGCTGCGCAATCTAGGCTTATTCCAAAATTTGATGTTGCTCCAGCCTTTTCCCCAAAGTTATCCACAGGCGGGTCTGGAGCAAGCGACGGCCGCCGGGCGACAATTGCCCGGCCGCGCCATTCCCCTGTCCTTTTCCGCCTTGCAGGCGACTCCCGCCCCATGATCCTTCCGAGCATCCATGTCTGAACTGCCGTCTATGCCGACTCCCGCAGCCGTTTGCTGGGTGCGCGTGGCGCTGGACGTGCCGTTGCCCGGCCCCTTCGACTACCGCAGCGATGCGCCGGTCCCCGTGGGCTTGCGGGTCATCGTTCCTTTCGGGCGGCGCAAGATGATCGGGGTGGTGGTGGAAAATCCGGCCGAACCTTCGTTCGACCCGAAACAGATCCGGCCCATCGAGCAGGTGCTTGACGACCTGCCCCCCTTTGACGAGGACTGGCTGCGCCTGGCCCGTTTCGCGGCCGAGTACTACCAGCGGCCCCTGGGCGAAGTGATGTTGCCAACGCTGCCGCCGCCGCTGCGCAAGCCGACGGCGTATCAGGGCAAGCGCTCGGCAGGCGGCCCGGTGGCGCGGCTGGACAACCGCAAGCGCAAAGCGGCGCGCGCGCCCGCCAAAGCCGATCAGCCGCCGGAATTGAACGACGCGCAACGCACCGCGGTGGACACCATCGGCGCGCTGACGGGGTTCAAACCCGTGTTGCTGCATGGCGTGACGGGCAGCGGCAAGACCGAGGTCTATCTGCGGGCGGCCGAAAAAGTGTTGGCCCAAGGGCGGCAGGTGCTGCTGATGGTGCCCGAAATCAACCTGACTCCGCAGCTGGAAGGCGCATTGCGTGCGCGCCTGGAAGCCTTGGTGGGGCCGGATGGGCTGGCCGTCATGCATAGCGGGCTGTCGGACGGCGAACGCCTGCAAGCCTGGGCCCGCGCCCAGCGCGGCGACGCCCGCATGCTGTTGGGCACGCGCATGTCGATCTTCGCACCGCTCAGCAAGCTGGGCTTGATCGTGGTGGACGAAGAGCATGACGCGTCTTACAAGCAGCAAGATGGCCTGCGCTATTCGGCGCGCGACCTGGCCGTGTGGCGCGCGCATGATCTGAACATTCCCGTGGTGCTGGGGTCGGCTACGCCGTCCTTGGAAACCTGGCAGCACGCGGAGCGCGGCCGGTACCTGCGCCTGACGCTGCCGGGCCGTGCCCGGTCCAGCACGCTGCCGTCCATGCGGCTGGTGGACACGCGCCGGCTACAGATGAAGCACGGGATGTCGCCGCAACTGCTGGAGGCCATCGGCCTGCGCCTGGAGCGCAAAGAGCAGTCGCTGATCTTTCTGAACCGGCGCGGCTATTCGCCCGTGCTGCATTGCCAGTCGTGCGCGTGGGTCAGCAATTGCCCGCGGTGCACCGCGTTTACCGTGTTGCACCGTACGGACGGCCGCGGCCATCGCCTGCAATGTCACCACTGCGGTTACCAAGCGCCGGTGCCGCGCGCCTGCCCCGAATGCGGCGACCAGGATCTGGCCCCGATGGGCCGTGGCACGCAGCGTGTCGAAGAGCATCTGGCCGAGCTGTTCCCCGAGGCGCGCATTCTGCGTATCGATGCCGACAGCACGCGCAAGAAGGGCAGCGCCGAGGCCCTCTTCGCGTCGGTGCATGCGGGCGATGTGGATATCCTGGTTGGCACACAAATGGTGGCCAAGGGCCATGACTTCGCGCGGCTGGGTCTGGTGGGCGTGCTGAATTCCGATTCGATGCTGTTCGCCCACGATTTTCGTGCGCCCGAACGCCTGTTCGCGCAGCTGATGCAAGTGGCGGGCCGTGCCGGCCGCCATCAAGGCAACGGCGAGGTGCTGATACAGACGGGCTACCCCGAGCAGCCCGTCTACCAGGCGCTGCTGCGTCACGACTACGCGGGCTTTGCGCGCCACGCGCTGCATGAACGCGAAAGCACGGGTCTGCCCCCGTTTGTGTATCAGGCGCTGCTGACCGCTGAAGCGCGCGAGCTGAAGGTGGCGCAGGCCTTCCTGGAGCGCGCCCGCGTATTGCCAGAAGGCGAATGGGCGGCGGACTTTCCGGGCCTGGACGCCATCATGCTTTATGACCCCGTGCCGCTGCGCGTGGTGCGCGTGGCGAACATCGAGCGCGCGCAGTTGCTGGTGGAAAGCAGCAGCCGGCCGGCCTTGCAGGCCTTCCTGGCGTCGTGGTCGCACCACCTGCCTTACATCGCCAACGAAGCGCGCGTGCGTTGGCAACTGGAGGTCGATCCGCTGGAGATCTGACCCCTCGGTCTGTACCGATGCGTGCTCCAACTGATTGATCTATGATCTTCATCCTCTATCGCGCTGGCGCGGCCGCCACCGCATGACGACGCCAGCAACACGGGCGTCAGCGCAAACTGGCGGCCCCCCGCACTGCATGACCATCCCACTCAAAAATGTCCGCTAGCGAAACCATTGCTTTAGGTATGAACCCCGCCCAGAAAGAGGCGGTGTTGTACCTTGACGGCCCCTGTCTGGTGCTGGCCGGCGCGGGCAGCGGCAAGACGCGCGTGATCACGCAGAAGATCGCCTATCTGCTGCGCGAATGCGGCTACATGGGCCGCAACGTGGTGGCGCTGACCTTCACCAACAAGGCCGCGCGCGAGATGGACGAACGCGTGAAGACGCTGGTCGACCGCAAGCTGTCCAAGGGCCTGATCATCAGCACGTTCCACTCGCTGGGCGTGAAGATGCTGCGCGAAGAAGCGCGCAACGCAGGGCTCAAGCCCACGTTTTCCATCCTGGACGCCGATGACGCCATGTCCATCATCCAGGAACTGCTGGCCACCACCGACAAGGCGCGCCTGCGCCACGTGCAGGGCATTATCTCGTTGTGGAAAAACGCGTTGCTGGAACCGGACGACGCCGCGCGCGAAGCCGTGACGCCCGGCGACGTCGAAGCCGCCAATGTCTACCGCAGCTACGCCGCTACGCTGGCGGCCTATCAGGCGGTGGATTTCGATGACCTGATCCGCATCCCCGCCTTGCTGCTGGCCAGCAACGAAGAAGTGCGCACGCGCTGGCAGAACCGCGTGCGCTATCTGCTGGTGGATGAATATCAAGACACCAACGTGTGCCAATACCGGCTGGTGCAATTGCTGACGGGCTCGCGCGCCATGTTCACCGCCGTGGGCGACGACGACCAGGCCATCTACGCCTGGCGCGGCGCCACCATTGAAAACCTGGCCAAGCTCACCACCGATTACCCCAACATCAAGCTCATCAAGCTCGAACAGAATTACCGTTCGGTGCAGCGCATTCTGGCGGCCGCCAACCAGGTCATTGAAAAGAATCCCAAGCTGTTCGAAAAGAAGCTGTGGTCCGAGCTGGGCGTGGGCGAACCGATCCTGGTGTCGGCGATGGACGGCGAAGAGCAGGAAGCGGAATCCATCGCCATGAAGGTCTCGGCCTCGCGCTTCGAGCGTCAGGCGCAGTGGAAAGATTTCGCCATTCTGTATCGCAGTAATCATCAGTCGCGCATTCTGGAGCAGGCGCTGCGCAACCTGAAGATTCCGTACACGATCTCGGGCGGGCAGAGCTTTTTCGATAAGGCCGAAGTGCGGGATGTGCTGGCGTATCTGCGGCTCCTGGCTAACGACGATGACGACCCCGCGTTCATCCGCGCGGCCACCACGCCCAAGCGCGGCATCGGTCAGGCAACCTTGCAGGTGCTGGGCCAATACGCGGCCACGCGCGAGCAGTCCTTGTTGTCGGCCGTGGCTGAAACCGGTATTGAAAGCCTGCTGGCCCCGCGCCAGCTGGACCCCCTGCGCACGTTCGCGGAATTCATCCGGCGCATGCAGTGGCGCGCCGGCCGTGGCGCGGCATCGGGCAAGGACGCCGCGCCGGCCGAACCGGCGGGCGTCATCCTGGACGATCTGGTTGAAGCCATCCAGTACGAGCGCCATCTGTTCGAGCTGTTCGAAGAACGCCCCGCGCAGACGCGCTGGCAGAACGTGCTGGAGCTCACCGGCTGGCTCAAGCGCAAGGCCGAAGAAGACAATATGTCGCTCTTCGATCTGGTCCAGCACGTGGCGCTGGTCACGATGCTGGAACGCGGCGAAGAAGACGAGCCCGACGCCGTCAAGATGTCGACGTTGCATGCGTCCAAAGGTCTGGAGTATCCGCACGTGTATCTGGCCGGCGTCGAAGAGGGCCTGCTGCCCCACCTGGGTAAAGACGACGAAGTGGGCGACCCGGCGCGTGCGGCCGAGAACCTGGCGTCACGCATCCAGGAAGAACGCCGGCTGATGTACGTGGGCATCACGCGCGCGCAACGCAGCTTGAACCTGAGCTGGTGCAAGCGCCGCCGCCGTGCGCGCGAAGACTTGGTGCGCGAGCCGTCGCGCTTTATCGAAGAAATGGGCCTGGGCGATGTGCGCATCCAGGAAGACGAGGCCACAGCCGCCATGAATCCCAAAGAGCGCATGGCGATGCTGAAGGCCTTGTTGAAGAAATAACGCACGCATAGGGATGGCGGGGCCATGAAAGACGACGTCCGATACCACCCTGTTCCCGGCACCCCTGGCCTGGTGCTCGGGCAAGCGCGCTTCAGTGAATTCGAGTTCGACCGCCACTACCATGTGGACTATCACATCGGTCTTGTCACCCAGGGCGTGCAGCGCCAGCGGTTCCGCGGCAAGAGCATTCTGCTGGGCCCGGGCGGCATCGCGTTGATGCCGCCAGGCGAAATCCACGACGGCGCGGGGGTCAGTGACTACGGCACGGCCTACACGTTGAAAACGTTCCGCTTATCTGCCGAGCTGATGCGCAGCTTCATCGAAGATGTGTCGGGGGCGGCTGCCAACGAGCGCTTCTTCGGCACGCTCGTGGAAGACGCGGCGCTGGCTGGCCGCTTCATGGCGCTGCATAGCGCATGGATGTCCGGCGCGCCGGATGAGCCTTTGGCGCAGGAGTCGCAGTCTCTGGCGTTGATGGGCGCGTTGTTCGCGCGCACCGGCGCGGTGTCACCCCAGGAAATCCGGGGCGGGTTGTCGGCGGCGCATCTGCGCGCGGTGCATGACTACTGTCAGGCGCATTTGTGCGAAAAGATAGCACTGGACGATCTGGCGCGGCTATGCGGGCTGAGCCGCTTCCAGTTTCTGCGCCGCTTCACGCATTCCGCTGGCCTGACGCCGCATGCGTGGCTGGTCCGCCTGCGGCTGGAACGCGCATGCGCCGCGCTGGCAACGTCCCGCGTGTCGGTGGCACAAGTGGCGGCGGACGTGGGCTTCTACGATCAAAGCCATTTCAACCGAGCGTTCCGCATGGCTTACGGCGCGCCGCCCTCCGCGTATCAGCCCGCCGCATAAGGGCGGGCAGTCAACGCTAAGCCACCTGCGCGCGCAACGCCGACAGGAAGTAATCCACCTCTTGTTCCTGCGTGGCGAACGACGTGACCAGGCGCACCACGCCCGGGCCCCAACGGTCGTAATAGAAGCGGAAGCCTTGCTCCAGCAGGCCCTCGATGGCGTGGGCCGGCAATTGGCAGAACAGGATGTTGGCGTCGGCCGGGCCTTGCAGCGTGACACCCGGCAGGCCTTGCATGCCCGCGGCAAGCCGCGTGGCCATGGCGTTGGCCTGGCGCGCATTCTTCAGCCATAAATCGTCGTGCAGATACGCTTCCATCTGCGCGGACAGCAGACGCATCTTCGAGAACAGATGGCCGCCACGCTTGCGGCGAAACGCCAGTTCGCGTGCGCGCGCCGGGTTGAACAGCACGATGGCCTCGGCGCCCAGCACGCCGTTTTTCGTTGCGCCAAACGACAGCGCTTCGACGCCCGCCTTCCACGTCATCTCGGCCGGCGTGCAGCCCAGGCTGACCAGCGCATTCGCAAAGCGCGCGCCGTCCATATGCAGTGGCAAGCCCGCGTCGCGGCAGATGCCGCCAATGGCTTGGATCTCGTCCAGCGTATAGACGCTGCCGGTTTCGGTCGCCTGGGTAATGCTGACGCACGACGGTTGCACGGAATGCACGTCGCCCACTTTGCGGCGCGCTTCGGCGGCCAACTGCACCGGGTCGATCTTGGCGGCCTCGCCACCCAGCAGCATCAGCCGCGCGCCGTTGGTAAAGAACTCGGGCGCGCCGCATTCATCGTTGGCGATATGGCTTTGCGTGTGGCACAGCACGGCGCCCCAGGGCGGCGTCATGGCGGCCAGGCTGAGCGAGTTGGCGGCGGTGCCGGTGGGCACCAGCAACACCTCGACGTCATGTTCGAAGATCTCGGCCAGCTTGCGTTGCACGCGCAGCGAGCCGTCATCGGCGCCGTAGGCGGGGGCCTGACCGGCATTGGCGCGCAGCAATGCCTCCATGACTTCAGGGCTGGCGCCCGCGATGTTGTCGCTGGAAAAACCCTGTTGCAGGGCGGGGACGGATGAGGGCGTATTCAAGATGCGGTTCCGGGGTGATCGGGAAAGGGGACACTATGCCGGGGCGTGGTCACGCTAGCTTGTAGAAAATTGCAGGTGGCTCCTACACTGGGCAGTCTGTCTTGAAGGAGCGCATCATGTGTCGTTGGCTGGCTTACACCGGTAGTCCCCTGCAGATGGAGAGTGTGCTGTTCAAGGCCAAGCACTCGCTGATCGACCAGAGCCTGCATTCGCGGCTGGGCGCAACCACAACGAATGGCGACGGCTTTGGGCTGGGCTGGTACGGGCGGCCGCAGGCTGATGTGCCGCCGGATGCGCCCTTTCGCTATCGCAGCGTGCACCCCGCGTGGAACGATCGCAATCTGCGCGAAGCCGCGCGTGCGATTCACGCATCCTTGTTTGTGGCGCACATCCGCGCGGCCACCGACACGCCCGCGCAAGAAACCAACTGCCATCCGTTCCGGCATGGACAGTGGCTGTTCGTGCACAACGGCCTTATCCGCGACTATCCGCTGCTGCGCCGTGACCTGATGCTGATGATTGCGCCGGCGTACTTCGGGTCGCTGGAAGGGTCCACCGATTCTGAAGTCATGTTCCTGCTGGCGCTGACGTTCGGCCTGGAGGAAGACCCCATCCCCGCGTTGGCCCGCATGGTGGGCGCGGTGGAAGAGACGGGCCGCAGACACGGCGTGGCGCATCCCATCAACATGACCGTGTGCGCGCTGGATGGCGAACGGCTGATTGCGGTGCGCTATTCCAGCGAAGGCGATTCACGCACGCTGTTCCACAACACCTGCGTGCGGCATCTGCGCGAGCTCTATCCCGACAATCCGCAACTCGCGACGCTGGACGACAGCGCCTTCCTGTTGCTGTCTGAACCGCTGAGCGAGATGCCCGGTGTGTGGGAAGAAGTGCCGGAGGCCACCGCGATCATCGCGGGCAGGGGCGATGTGACGCACTATCCGTTCACGCCGATCCCACCGGGTGAATGACGCATTTGCCCGTCTGGCAAGGTAATTGGGTCAAAAACGGCCGAAAACGAGCGATATATTGGGGTCATCAAGCACGCCTCGCCCATATAGGGGAGAATGCGTGTCGCATGACTTTGCGACGTCCTGGGCCGCGAAAGCACCCCAACTTGATAAGGAAGTTGCATGACTGATAGCAAAACCCCGCAGGTCTCAGACGCATTGGCGGTGTTTACGCACACGGGGAGCGCCCCGGTTTGCTTTGAATTGCATGACAAAGGTGTGGTTCGCCAACAAGGCGACGCACGTCAATACACCGCGTTCGCGGATGTTCTGGACCTTTGCCTGTTCGCCTCCGGGCCGGACGCCACGGCAGGTTCTATCAACCAATTTGCCTACCGCACGCACGCGACGCAGGACTGGACCATTGTGTCCGGCGACGTCAGCGAGTTTGCCCAGTTCATGGATGCGTTCCGCTCGCGCTACGTCGCGCAACGCCTGCCGGTGCTGGAAGCTGCGATCGCGGAAGGCGAGCGTGTGACGTTCCGTTATATCGAGGCCGGTGAGTTCCCCAGCCTGCAAACGCAGGAATTGGCCCTGTCGGCCGAAGGCCTGCACATTGATGGCATGACCTGGTCCTTCGAGTCGCTGCAACGCATCGACCTGAACGATTGGACCGAGACGATCACGCTGCAAGACGACAGCGGCAAGACCGTGTTTTCGTGCCTGGGCACGCGGATTCTCAGCTCCGATCTGCTGGTGAACCTGGTGTACGACCAGTTGGGACAGACGGCGGAATACGCCTGAGCGGTACATCCCCGCAAGCGGCGTAACGGGCGCGCTTGATGTTCGGGAAATAAGAAAGGGCCGCTGACTTCGCGGCCCTTTTCCATTTGGACTTTCCGTTCAATGTCCGGAGTGCAGCGCCGGATTCAAGGTGCCCCACGCCGCCGTGCGCACCAGCGCTTCCACCGCGCCCGTCTGCGAGTTGCGGCGAAACAGCAGGCCATGTTGGCCGGCGAGTGCGGCGGCCTTCACGACGGCGCCTTCGGGCGTCAGCACGCGCGTGCCGGCGGTGATGTAGCAGCCGGCTTCCACGACGCAATCGTCACCTAACGAAATGCCGATGCCGGAATTCGCGCCCAACAGGCAGCGCTTGCCGATGGACACGACTTGTTTGCCGCCGCCCGACATGGTGCCCATGATGGACGCGCCGCCGCCGATGTCGCTGCCGTCGTCGACGATGACGCCTGCACTGATGCGGCCTTCAACCATCGAGGCGCCCAACGTGCCGGCATTGAAGTTGCAGAAGCCTTCATGCAGCACGGTGGTGCCGGGCGACAAGTGCGCACCCAGCCGCACGCGCGCGGTGTCGGCAATACGCACGCCGGCAGGCACGACGTAGTCGGTCATGCGGGGAATCTTGTCCACGCCGCGGATTTCCAGCGTCTGCCCGGTGGCGCGTAATTGCCAGCGCAGCGCATCTACTTGATCGACGGCGCAAGGGCCAACAGATGTCCATGCGACGTTGGACAACACGCTGAACAAGCCATCGAGGTTGGCGTCGTGCGGGCGGATCAGACGATGGCTGAGCAGATGCAGCCGGAGGTAGGCGTCATGCGCGTCGGCGGGCGGTTCATCCAGCGAGGCGATGGCGGTGCGGACCGCAACGATATCGACTTTGCGGCGGGTGTCACGAATGAGCGCCGTCGGCACATGCTCGCCAAGCGCAGCACGCGCTTCTTCAGGCGTGAGATGACGCGTGCCAGCAGCGGGCGTGTGATCGGCCAGCGACGGGCGCGGATACCAGGTATCAAGGACGGAGCCATCGGAGGCTAATGTGGCGAGACCGTAGGCGATGGCGCTGATGGGGGCGGCGGACATGATGTTTCGGGATGAGAGACGGATGGGGAATTCTAGGCGATGTGAATTCCTGGTGTCAGACTTCGGGATGGTTGTGTATTTGGGGGGAGGATCGTAGATCTTCGTGGGTCGCCCGTCGTCGGGGTGGGCGTGACGGCGCGCGCCCACGATTGCGGTCCGGAGCCTTCGCTCCGGACGTCCCCCTCGTCATCTTCGTCCAGGCCTTCGGCCTTCCCTTCAGATTCCCTCGGGCGCATCGAGGTTGCGCGCCGTCACGCCCACCCCGACGACGGGCTGCTGTCGTTTTGGTTCGTAGCGCTGCTAGGGTGTGCCTTAGTGACGAGTGCTGCGGGGCCCGCCGAGTGGCGGCCGCGCGGGCGGCCTTACTCGGCATACGCGGTGGTGGGCGTTTGCGCGGTGTTCGCTTTCGCGAATGTGGGGGAGTCGTTTGCTAGTGGTCCCCCCCGCACGTTTTTGGGGGGTAGAAGGGTGGCGCGCGTCCGGCACTGCCTTGCGCGTGCCGACCCGTCGCGCGCCACCGCGCCGGAGTTCAACGGGTGACCGTGCCTCGCGGGATGGGTAAAGCGCGGCAATCCATCAAGAAGAACCTGTGCAATGCCGCCACACGCGAAGCGAACACCGCGACGACGTCCCACCACGCGTAAGCCCCCAAAGGCCGCCCGCGCGGCCGGCCGGGGGCGGGCCCCGCAAAATCTTCCACCACCCAAATCCTCGTGGCGAGAACCTCAAGAACCCTGATCGCCCCAGCTGACGTCAGATTGCAACTACCAGAGCCCGTGAGGCCGGCGCCCTGGGGTGCGCGGGGCGTCGATAAGCCCGAGGGAATCCGAAGGCAGTTGCCGCAGGCAACAACGAGGATGACTACGGGGCAGTCCGGAGCGAAGGCTCCGGACCGCAATCGTTGCCCCGCGCACCCCAGGGCGCCGGCCTCACGGGCGTCTAAAGAACCAACACCCGCCAACAGAAAACCCTTAAGCCAATTCCTTCAACAACAATTCCCAAAACTTCAACCGCTGCTCCAACGTCGACACCAGCACATACTCATTCAACGTATGCGCCCCATCCCCATCAGCACCCAATCCATCCAGCGTCGGAATCCCCATCGCTGACGTAAAGTTGGCATCGCTGCCACCCCCCGTCATCGGCGCGTCTTCCAGCAGGAAGCCGGCCCGATCCGCATAACCCTGCACCAGCGCCAGCAGTGCCGAAGCTGCTTCCGTCTTCACCATCGGCGGACGATTCAGTTCCACGTTGATGTCCAGTTCAACGTCCGGACCCACCGCGCACAACTCACGCATCCGGCGCAGCACGTCTTCGGCGGCCCCCATGTCCGGCACGCGGAAGTCCACCACGCAACGGCACAGGGCCGGCACGGTGTTGGTCACGGTGCCGCCTGCGATCGTGCCCACGCTGACCGTGATGCCGCGGTCGTAGTCGGTCATCGCTTCCAGCGCCAGCACCTGGTGCGCCATTTCGCGGATTGCGCTGCGGCCCTTCTCGTGCTGCATGCCGGCGTGCGCCGGGCGGCCCTTCACGTTCAGGTTCAGCATCCCCGTGCCCTTGCGCGCCGTTACGCACTTGCCGCCGTTCGGGCGGGCCGGTTCGCAGACCAGCGCGTACTTGGCGTTGGCGGCGAAGCGTTCGATGTGCACGCGCGAAGCGTGGCTGCCGGTTTCTTCGTCGGGCACCACCAGGAAGTCCACCGGCAGTTGCGTTGCGCCGGGGCGCGCCACGCCAGCCAGCGCCGTCAGCGCCAGGTAGATGCCGGCCTTCATGTCATAGCTGCCCGGGCCGTAGAGGCGGTCGCCGTCGATGCGCACCGGGTTCTCAAGCAGCGTGCCCACCGGATGCACCGTGTCCATGTGCGCCAGGATCAGGATGCCCGGGCGCGTGTCGCCAGGTGCGCGGTTGGTCGCGTACAGCAGCGGGCCCGTGGTGGGGCCCAGCGACGACAACTCCACGGTCAGGCCGGCAGCGGCTGCGTAGTCGGCGATGATGCGCGCCATCGCGGCGATGCCGTCGGGGAAGTTCGACGGCGACTCGCATTGCAGCCAGCTTTGAATGCCAGCGACGATCTGTTCAGTGCTCTGAGTGTTGGACATGGCGGTATCGGGTTTCAGCAATGAAAAAAGAAAGGGCGATCAGGCGACCTGCTGGCCAGCCAGGCGGGCCAGTTCGGCATCGTCGGGCATCTTGCCGTCGAACCACAGGCTGGCGCACACGGCCGACATGGCGCGGCCGTCGTGGCCGATGCCAGGCACCACTTGCAGCGTCCAGCCAAACGGCACGCCGCGGCGCTCGGCTTCCTGCTTGCCGAACTCGTAGTAGTTCTTGGCGCGCGCAAAGCGGTGCGGGCCTTGGCGCATGGCGGCGGGTTCGGCGGGCAGGTTGGGGTCGTCGGTGGCGATGTCCTGGTCGCCCGCCAGAATCGTCATCGGATAGGCCAGCAGCTTCACCAGATGCTCTTCGGTCAGGCCGACGCCATCCATGCCTTCGGGGAACGGGTGATCGAACGTGGGCAACGTGTACCAGCCGGGGTTGCCGGCCGTGACCGCCTTGAACGGCGCGTGCGACTGGCTGCTCATCAAGCGGTGCACGAACTGGCCGCCAGCCGAATGGCCGAACAGGTAGACGTTCTGGCCGTCGGTGATTTCACCGTCGATCATGTCTTTGATGACGTTGCCCACCAGCGCATACGTCCAGCCGTCGATGTGGCGCGGATTGCCGCCCGCCGAGAACACGCGGCCGTTGTTGTAGCTTTCAACGCCAGGCCAGATTTCGTTCGAGAACGTCAGCGCCACGATCAGCAGCTTGTGCTTGTCGGCGGCTTCAACCCAGAAGTCGCGGTATTCATCGCCGTTGCGCAGCACGCCGTGCTGCACGATGACGACCGGGCGGTCCGGCGTGTAGCCGTAAGGGCGGTACGTTTGCAGCTTGAAGGGACGATCCGAATTGCGGTCTTCGTCGATGTACTGAATGGTGTTGCGGCCCGCATGGCCCATTTCGATGGCGATGCGGTCCACATTGGACATGTCGGAGGGTTTCATCAGGCGCTCGCTTCGTTCAGGTGACAGGCCGACCAGTGGCCCGCCGAGATTTCTTTCAGGACCGGCGCCTGCTCGCGGCAGCGCGGCATGGCGTGGGGGCAGCGGGGGTTGAACGTGCAGCCCGGGGGCGGGTTCAGCGGCGAGGGGATTTCTCCCTTGATCGGCGTGAACTTGCGGCCGCGGCGGGCCACGTCCGGCACTTCGGCCATCAAGGCCTGAGTGTAGGGGTGATTGGCGCGCGCGAAGATCTCGGCCGACGTGGAAATCTCCACGATCTTGCCCAGATACATGATCGCGACGCGGTCGGAGATGTGCTTGACCACACCCAGGTCATGGCTGATGAACAGATACGTAAAGCCGTGCTGTTCGCGCAAGTCCATGAACAGGTTGATCACCTGCGCCTGGATGGACACGTCCAGCGCGGCCACGGGCTCGTCGCACACCAGGAACTTCGGCGCCACCATCAGCGCGCGGGCGATGCCGATGCGCTGGCGTTGGCCGCCGGAAATCTGGTGCGGGAAACGGTCGCGGTATTCGGCGTCCAGGCCCACTTCCTTTAGCGCCTGGTCAATGCGCGCCGGGATCTCGGCAGGCGGCGCCAGCTTGTGGACCTTCAGCGATTCGCCCAGGATCTGGCGCAGGCGCTGACGCGGATTCAAGGACGCTTGCGGGTCCTGGAAAATCATCTGCACGCCCAGCGTATACGCCAGCTTTTCAGCGCCGCGCAGGCGCACGGCGTCATGGCCTTGATACAGCAGTTCGCCTTCGGTCTGGCGGTGCAGGCCCGCAACCACGCGGCCCAGCGTGGACTTGCCACAGCCGGATTCACCCACCAGGCCAACCACTTCGCCGCGCTTGATGGACAAGTCCACGCCATTGACGGCATATACCGTGCGGCGGTCGATGGGGCGGCCGGTCAGGGCCAGGATGCGTTGGGCCAGGTCGGGTCGCTGCTCGAAGCGCTTGTGGACGTTCTTGAGCTCGATGACGGGAGTATCGGCTTGGCTCATGCTTGCTGTGCCTCGCGGGCTATCGGCACGTAACAGCGGTAGCTGCGCGGACCTTCGGTGGTAACGGAGGGGGCTTGTTCGGTGCACCGGGGGATAACCTTGGTGCAACGCGGACGGAAGGCACAGCCCGACGGGCGGCCCGCCAGGCTGGGCGCCATGCCGTTGATCTGATGCAGGCGCGCGCCGGGTTGCGTGGCGCCGGGCATCGAATCCAGCAGGCCCTTGGTGTAGGGGTGGCGCGGCGATGCCAGCACCTGTTCAACCGGGCCGCTTTCAACAATGCGGCCGGCATACATCACGGCTACGCGATCGGCCAGTTCGGCCACCACGCCCAGATCGTGCGTAATCCAGATAAGCGCCGTGTTGTGTTCGCGGCAGATCTCTTGCATGCGGTAGAGAATCTGGCCCTGGATGGTGACGTCCAGCGCAGTCGTGGGTTCGTCGCAGATGATGAGATCAGGCTTGTTCAGCATGGCGATGGCGATTGCCACGCGCTGACGCATGCCGCCCGAGAACTCGTGCGGGTAGCTCTTCAAACGCTTTTCAGGCGCAGGAATACCCACCATCGCCAGCGCTTCGCGGCAGCGTTCCTCGGCCTCGGCGCGCGACACGTTCTCGTGCGTGAGGATGGCTTCCATCATCTGCTCGCCGATGCGCAGCACTGGGTTCAGCGTCATCAGCGGGTCTTGGAAGATCATGGCGATGCGGTTGCCGCGCAACTGGCGCATCTGCTCTTCCGTGAGCTTGCGCAGGTCGGTGCCCTTGAACTTCACTTCGCCCTCCACGACTTCCCCGGGCGGGTCGATCAGACCCAGCAGCGAGAAGCCCGTGACGGATTTGCCGGAACCGGATTCACCGACCAGGCCAACGATTTCGCCGCGTCGGACAGTCAGGTCGACACCGTCGACCGCCAGCCACGCGCCGGCTTCGGTATGGAATGCAGTGCGCAGGCCGCGCACATCAAGAAGAATGTCGCTCATGCTCGTCGCGGGTCCAGGCTTTCACGCAGGCGGTCGCCCACGATGTTGATGGAAAGGATCAGCAGCAGCAGGGCAATGCCCGGGAACAAGCTGATCCAGTAGTCGCCCGACAGCAGGTATTGGAAACCGTTCGAGATCAAGAGGCCCAGCGACGGCTCGGTGATCGGTACGCCGACGCCCAGGAAGGACAGCGTGGCTTCCAGCGCGATGGCGGTGGCGATCTGAATGGTGGCGAACACCATGACGGGGCCCAGGCAGTTGGGCAGCAGGTGAAACGCCATGATGCGCCAGGCCGGAAAGCCCAGGTTGGCGGCGGCTTCCACGTATTCTTTGCGGCGCTCTTGCAGCGCGCGGCTGCGCATGATGCGGGCGTAGTGGCCCCATTGCACCAGCACCAGCGCCAGAATCACCTTGTCCACGCCCCGCCCCAGCACCACCAGCAGCACCAGCGCCACGAGAATGGTCGGGAAACCCAGGATGAAATCGACGATGCGCATCAGCACGGTGTCGACCAGGCCGCCGACATAGGCGGCGATCAGGCCGACCGCGCCGCCGATGGCGGTGGCCAGCACGACGGCGGACAGGCCCACCATCAGGCTGATACGCAGGCCATACAGAATGGCGCTGAGCATGTCGCGGCCCTGGTCGTCGGTGCCGAGCCAGGCGATGCTGCCGTCCATGAAAGCTTGGCGTGGCGCCAGGCGGCCGTCCAGCAGCGACAGGTTGGCCAGGTCATACGGGTTTTGCGGCGCGAAAAAGGGTGCGAACACCACCAGCACCACCAGGATGGCCAGCGCGATTGCAGAGCCGCGCACCGTGGGGCGCGCACGCAGTTTCTTCAGGATGGAGGCGCGCTGCGGCGTCTCAGCCAGGGGCTGGACGGTGCGGGTGCGGCCGGGATTGGGAGAGTTAGCCATGGCGGATTATTGAGCGGGGGTCACGAGCTGCACGCGCGGGTCGAGCGCGGCGTACAGGATGTCCACAACCAGGTTGATGACCACGAAGATCAGGGTGACCAGCATCACGTACGCGACCACCACAGGGCGGTCCAGCTGGTAGATGCTATCGATCAGCAGCTTGCCCATGCCGGGCCACGCGAACACGGTTTCGGTGATGGTGGAGTAGGCGATCAGGCTGCCGAACTCCATGCCGATCACGGTCACGACGGGGATCAGGATGTTGCGCAGGATGTGGCGGCGCACGATGCGCCCGGGCTTCACGCCCTTGGCGCGCGCGAATTTCACGTAGTCCTGGCTGCGCGCTTCGACCACACCCGAGGCCGTCAGCCGCAGCACCAGCGCAATGTTCGCCAGCGCCAGGTTGATGGCCGGCATGATCAGGTGCGACCAGCCGTTGGCGGTCAGGATGGACAGGCGCACGCCCAGCACGGTGACGGTGTCGCCGCGGCCCGTGGCGGGCAGCCATCCCAGCCAGACGGCGAACAACAGGATCAGCATCATGCCCTGCCAGAAGTTCGGCAGCGAAAAGCCCAGCACCGACGTCGACATGATGCCGCGGCCCAGGTAGTCATCGCGGTACAGGCCAGCGACCAGACCCAGCGGAATCCCGATCACACAGGTCAGCATGATGGCCACGAACACCAGTTCGAACGTGGCGGGAATGCGTTGCACGATCAGTTCAACGGCGGGGATGCCGTGCACGAAAGACGTGCCCAGGTCACCGTGCAGCGCGCGCCACAGGAACCCGGTGTATTGCTGCCACACGGGCAGATCCAGGCCCAGGCGGGCGATCATCGCCTCGCGCGCGGCCTGACTGGCTTCGGGGCTGACCAGCAGTTCAATCGGGTCGCCCACGGCATACACCGCGAAGAAGACCACGACCGAAACGGCCAGCAGTACGAACAGACTCTGGATCAGTCTGCGTAGGATGAACAAGGCCACGTGATGATTTCCTTGGTGGGCTCAGGGTTGCTTGGCGCCGAGTGCTTACTTGGCGGGTTTGGCCGACATGGCCAGGGTGTACTGATCGGCCCGGCCTTCGTAGACCAGCCCCTTCTTGAACGCCCAGATGCTGCTTTCGAAATGCAGGGGAATGCTGGGCAGGTCAGCCAGTGCAAGCGTCAGCGACTGTTGCAGCAGCTTTTCCCGTTCGGCGGGGTCCACGGTGACCAGGGCGCGCTTGAACACGGCATCGAACTCGGGGTTGTCGTAACCGCCGTAGTTGCTCGTGCCCAGGCCATGCTCTTTGTCGAACCGGGTAACCCAGTATTGTAGGAAAGACGAGGCCTCGCCGGTCTCGGACGACCAGCCGCCCATCGCGAAGCTGAATTCGCGCTTGGCGCGCTTGGGGAAATACACCGAGCGCGTCATTGCGTCCACGGTCGTCTTGATGCCCACGCGCGACAGGTATTGCGCCACGGCTTGCGAGATCTGGGCGTCGTTGATGTAGCGGTCGTTGGTGGACGAGATGGCCAGCTCGAAGCCGTTGGGGTAGCCGGCGTCCGCCAGCAGCTTCTTCGCGCCTTCGGGGTCGTACTTCAGTTCCGGCGGGTGCGGCAGCGTGCCGAACATGCCGTCGGGCAGGAACTGGTTGGCGGGCGTGGCGGCGCCGTCCATGATGCGGGCGGCGATGGTCTTGCGGTCGATCGCCATGGAAATGGCGCGGCGCACGCGCACATCCTGCAAGGGGTTTTTGCCGTCGGCGGCCTTGACCGTTGGGCTGGGGCTGCGGGCCACATCAAACTGGAAATACACCACGCGCACCGACGGCGTGATCACATGGCCGAAGCCCGGCGTTTCCGAAATACGCTTCACGTCGCGCGCGGCGGGGTTTTCGATCAGGTCGAAATCACCAGCCAACAGACCCGTCAGGCGCGGGCCGGCGGCCGGCACCGGGATCAGCTTGACCGTCTGCCAGGCGGGCTTGTCGCCCCAGTAGGCGTCGTTGCGGGTGAGCTCGATGCCCGTGCCCTTCACGTAGGACTTCAGCGTGTAGGGGCCGGTGCCGATGACGTCGCGGCCATTGTTGAAGTCGGCCACCGTGGGCCAGGGGCCGGTCACGCCGCACTTGTTCTTCAGGTCGAAGGTGATGGGGCCGTGCTCGACGATGCCGCTCCACAGCATGCCCGTGCGGGTCAGGTCGTTGGGCAACAGCGGGTAGGGCTTGTGCGTCTTGATGACCAGCTTGTTGCCGTCGCGTGCTTCAACATTGGCGAATTTCTGCACGATGGCCGGGTACGAACCGCCAATGGACTGCTCGTTGTTCATCACGCGGCAGAACGTGAAGATCACGTCCTGGGCGGTGAAGGGCTGGCCATTGGAGAATTTGGCGCCGTCGCGCAGCGTGAATTCCCAGGTGGTGTCGTCCACCGACTTCCAGGCGGTCGCCAGGCGCGGAATCAGGTCCATCTTGGCGTTCTGGCCAATCAGGGTTTCGAACATGTGCGAGGTCATCGCATCGTTCGGCGTCGCCTGGTGATAGTGCGGGTCCATCGAGGTCGGCTCGGACGACAAGCCGATCTTCAGTGTGGAGCCGGCTGCGGGCGCCTGGGCCTGGGCGGCGGAGGCGGCCAGCGTACAGGCTAGTAATGCGCTGCGTAGGTAAACCTTGGCGGACATGCTTTTCCCGTTGTTATGGATGTTTCCGGCGGCGCCTCGTTGGTGGGCGCCGCTCGTTTGCTTGAATCAGACGATGGGTTGCGCCAGCCGGACGACGGTCACGCCGGGCCGCAGATTCGCGGTGGACGGCATGATCAGGACGCAGTTGTCGTAGGGCGTGACGACGGGCTCGCCTTCGGACCAGCCGATGACGGTGCCGGCGGCGGCCAGCGTTTCCAGGCCCTTCCAGGGCTGGGCGAAACGGAAGTCGGCGCTTTTGGCGGCGACGGCATGCGTGACGCGCAAGGCGCGTTGGGTGGAGGCGGCGGGCACGAACCAGTCCGCGGGCAAGTCTTCGCTGTCCACCGTGCCAGCTTCCACCAGGAAGCGCGCCATCTGGTCGACCGCCACGCCGCGCGCTTCGGGTGCGCCGTGGAACCCGCATTCGATCAGCAGCGAACGCGTGCCGTTGTCGCCGGCTTCGCCAAAACGGCCGTAGTCGCGCATGCGCACGCCCGCAGCGTGGCCCGCGTCAGCAATGATGGTGGCGGGGTTGCCCAGCGCCAGGGCCAGGTCGATGTTGCGTTGTTCCATGCCGGTCAGTTGCAGCGGCACATCGGAATTGCTCATCGAATGAAAGTCCAGCAGCCAGTCGGCCTGTTCCACCCAGGGGCGAATTTCGGCGGCGCGGCGGCGCTCCTGGCTGATCGGCAGGCTGAGCTTGTCGTCGCTCCAGACGCGGTTCATGTCTTCGTCGACGAAGCGCGCGGGGGCGTAATTGGTGGAGTCAAAGCGGTCGAACGCCGCCAGGTTGCAGAACGCCAGGGTGAGCGCGCCGCGGCGCGGACGCAGCCCGGCGGTCAACGCTTCTTTCAGCGCCCAGGCGCCGCACAGTTCATTGCCATGAATCAGCGCGCTCAACATGACGCGCTTACCCGGCACGCCGGAGTCAAAATGCCAGACACCGGGGGTATCCGTATTGCCCAAGCGTTCTGCCGACAGATTCGGACAGGCAAGAAGAAAAGGGCGCGGATGGGCCGCGGGGGTCGACGTGGGCATGGGAACTCCGATGAAGCGAGGGGATTGTATAGGGGATAGACGTCTAGGGCTTCAATCGCGCGCCAGTAAGACGCGGTCCCGGCGAATTCTAGGAGCTTGGGAGCTTTCTCTACAATTAGAATATTTATCGGCGGCTTTGCATAAAAGGCAAAGCTTGAGCGTTGGATGACCTGCGTCGCAACCGAGGACGGAACGTGCACGGCATTGCCTTGAAGTATTTTCTGGAGGTGGCCCAGGCGGGCAGCCTGAGCGGGGCGTCCGAACGCCTGCATGTGGCGGTGTCCGCCATCAGCCGGCAGATCGCCAAGCTTGAGGAAGAGGCCGGCGCACCGTTGTTCGAGCGCGCTGCGCGGGGGATGGTGTTGAGCGAAGCGGGCCAGCTGCTGCTGGTGCACGCCCGGCGCACCATGCTCGAGGCCGAGACGGTGCTGCAAGAGATTGCTGCGACCAAGGGCGTGGCCCGCAACGAAATCCGGGTGGCGGCGGTAGAAGGCGTGGCGCGTATTTTTGTGCCATCGGTGATGGCGCGTTTCCGCCAGGAACGGCCCAACATCCGCTTCGACCTGTTCGTGGGGTCGCCCGCCGAAGTCAGCCGCAAGGTGGCCGAAGGCAGCGTCGAGCTGGGCATGACCTTCATCGCCGAGCGCACAGAAGGGGTCAGCGTCCGCTATTCGCGCCGCGCGCCGGTGCACGCGGTGATGGCGGCCAACCACCCGCTGGCGGGCCGGCGCAGCGTCAGCCTGCAAGATCTCAGCCAGTTTCCGCTGGCGCTCACCGGGCCAGGCACCACCACGCGGCAACTGTTCGACATGGGCTGCGCGCTGGAATCCGTGCAGATGGAGCCCGTGCTGACGTGCAACGATTCCTCGCCTTTGCACGGCTTCGTGTTCGGATCGGACGCCATCATGTTGAGCGGCTATATCTCGGTGGCGTGGAGCTTGCGGCGCGATGAGCTGGTGGCCGTGCCCATTTCCAACGCCGAATTGCAGTCGCGCACCTTGCAGATCCAGGTCATGCCGGGCCGCGTGCTGCCGCCGAAGGCGGAGGCGTTCATTGATCTGCTGTCACGCGAGCTGGACCAGGCCCTGGCGGCCGGCCCGGTAGCGGCGAAGGCATAAAAAAACGGCTGCCCGAAGGCAGCCGTTTTTCGTTCAGGCGGACCTGATTACTTCTTGTCGGGCGTCACCGAGGTGGCCAGCGTGTACTGGTCGCGGCGGCCTTCGTACGTGATGCCCTTGCGGAAAGCCCAGATGCTGCTTTCGAAGTGCAGCGGGATCAGCGGCACGTTGTCCAGGGCGATCTGCGTGGATTGCTGCAACAGCTTCTCGCGCTTGGGCGCGTCCACGGTCACGATGGCTTCCTTGTAGACCTTGTCGAAATCGGCATTGGAGAAGCCGCCGTAGTTGCTGGTGCCCAGGCTGGCGGGCGAGTCGAGCGACGCCACCCACAGCTGGAACAGCGCCGAGGCTTCACCCGTTTCCGCCGGCCAGCCGCCCATCGAGAAGCTGAACTCGCGCTTGGCGCGCTTGGGGAAATAGATGGAAGCCGTCATGGCGTCCACGTTGGTCTTGATGCCGACGCGGGCCAGGTACTGGGCCACGGCTTGGGCGACTTGGCCGTCGTTGACATAGCGGTCGTTGGTGGACGACAGCGTCAGTTCAAAGCCATTCGGGTAGCCGGCTTCGGCCAGCAGCTTCTTGGCGCCTTCCGGGTCGTACTTGATTTCCGGAGCCTTGGGCAGCGCGCCGAACATGCCGTCGGGCATGAACTGGTAGGCCGGGGTGGCCATGCCGTCCATGATGCGGGCGGTGATGGTCTTGCGGTCGATGGCCATCGAAATAGCCTTGCGCACACGCAGGTCCTGCAGCGGGTTCTTGCCGTCGGCGCTCTTGACGAACGGGCTCGGGTTGCGGCCCACGTCGGGCTGGAAGAACACCAGGCGGGTGGACGGCGTGGCCACGAAACCGAACTTCGGGTTGTCCTTCAGGCGCGGCAGGTCGCGGGCGGCGGGGTTTTCGATCATGTCGAAGTCGCCGGACAAGAGGCCGGTCAGGCGCGGGCCGGCGGACGGCACCGGCACGAACTTCACTTCCTTCCAGTACGGCTTCTCGCCCCAATATTGTTCATTGCGGACCAGCTCGATGCCGGTGCCCTTCACGTAGGACTTCAGCGTGTACGGGCCGGTGCCGATAGCGTCTTTGCCGTTGTTGAAGTCAGCCACGGTGGGCCAGGCGCCCGTCACGCCGCAACCCTTCTTCGGGTCGAACGTCAGCTTGCCGTGTTCGACGATGCCGTTCCACACGATGGGCAGCGAGCGGGCCAGCTCGGCGGGCATCAGCGGGAAGGGCTCGCCAGTCTTGATGATGACGGTGTGCGCGTCCGGCGTTTGCACGTCGGTGATGCGCTTGGTCATGTCCATATAGGACTGCGACACGTTGGTTTCGTTGTTCAGCGTGCGGCAGATCGTGAACAGCACGTCTTCGGACGTGAACGGCTTGCCGTTCGAGAACTTGACGTCATCACGCAGCTTGAATTCCCAGGTCAGGTCGTCCAGGTTTTTCCAGGACTTGGCCAGTTGGGGCGTCAGTTTCATGTCGGCGCTACGGCCCACCAGAGAACTGTAGACGTGCGCGGAGAACGCGTCGTTCTGCGTCATCTTGTGATAGTGGGGGTCTGCCGAAGTGGGTTCGGCCGACAGGCCGATCTTCAGCGTCTGGGCTTGGGCGGCAGCCAAGGGGATGGCGGCGGCCACAAGGGCCAGGGTGGTGCGCAACTTCATGGTGACAACTCCGGATGGATAACGAACCGGATCGTGCTTGCGGGAAAACCACCGGGGCCGGGCGGACAGCGGGTGTCGGCCACAGAGCTCAGGGTGTGTTGGCGCCAGGCACGACGGCAAGGGGCCGATTATCGGTAGGGGCTTCGCGCGCTGTCAATGAAGAATGGCAATCCGGGCGCTAGGGAAAACGCCGAGAGGATGCGGAGATTGCGGGGGAAGTGAGGGCGCCGCGGGGGCCTCGCAATGCTTCAAAGCGAGGCCGGCGCGGCGCGATGGCGCCAGGTGAGGGTCGGGCGCCGAAGGTTCGTTGCAAGGGGCGCTTGGGCCAGCAAGCGGGCGTTGCAACGGCAGCGCGCCGGGCGAAATCGCGGGAGATCGTTCGCGATTCAGCCCAGCGCAGCTGTGCTTACCACTGAGAGCCGGAGAAGCGCGAGCTGGCGGCGCGGGCCTTGTTCATCGATTCGTTCACTTCGTCGATGAAAGCAAAGACGCCAGCAACAGCGGCGATCACGGCTTGGCCAGCCTTCTTCAGGTTGGTCAGCGGGTGGGAATTCGGTTGGTTTTCGAGGGCGCCGCGAAGCAGGTCACGTTCGAGGGCGTCGGTCAGGCGGGCAGTGTGGTTCAAGGTCAGTTCGCTCATGGTCTTCTCCAGTCCGTTTCGTCTTGGGGTAATCCATTATAGGGATAACCCTAAATAGAAAGCAACGACCATTCCAGGGAAAACCCTAGTATGTTGTAAAAATGTTTATTTGGCAGGGACTTAGCGCGGGTTCCGCAGGGCGCGGGCGGCATCTGCGAGCTCGCCTGCCGTCAAACCGATAGGGCCGATGCCTTGTGCGACCAGGGCGTCGGCGGCGGCGCCATGCAGCCAGACGGCGCCCGCGACCGCCTGATCCCAGGGCAGCTTTTGCGCAATCAACGAACCCAGCATGCCGGCCAATACGTCCCCGGTTCCGGCGGTGGCCAGGCCCGGGTTGCCACTGGTATTGATGCGCGTGGAGCCATCCGGCGCGCAGACGATCGTGCCCGCGCCCTTCAACACCACCCAGCACTGATAGCGCTGAGCCAGCTTCCACGCCGCGCCCGGCCGGTCGGCCTGGACGTCGGCGGTGCTGATACCTAATAGGCGGCCGGCTTCGGCAGGGTGGGGGGTGAGCACGACGGGGCCCTCGCCCCAGTTGGGCTGGACATCCCCCCAGGCCAGCAGGTTTAGCCCGTCGGCGTCCAGCACCAGCGGCGCCTCCCGGCGCAGCACGAACAGTTCGGACAGCGTGTTGGCCGCCAGCGCGCCCGTGCCGATGCCGCAGCCCGCGACCCAGGCGGTTACGCCCAGGTCTTCATCCAGCAATGAGCGCGCATCCCGCAGCATCAGCTCGGGCTGCTGCGGGTCGCAGGGCAGCGGGGATGTTTCCTGCGCAAAGCCGACCAGCACCTTGCCCGCACCGATCTTCAAGGCGGCGCGTGCCGCCAGCAACGCCGCGCCCGCCATGCCCGGCCCGCCGCCCACCACGCCAACCGTGCCAAAACTGCCCTTATGCGTGTCCGCATGCCGGGGGGAGAACAGGGCAGAAAGCGCGGCGCGGTCGATGGGGGCGGGGGTGTTCATTGGCTGAGGCTCCGAAGGGACAACGGCAAGGTGGGGGCCGATCTATCCACTATAGTGCGCAAAAACACGCCGGCCTTCAGGCCCGCCCCACTGCGAAAGACAATGCGGAGAAGACAATGACAGATATCACGCTGCAACATTATTCGGCCTATGAATCCCTGAAGTTGCGCCGGCATCCCGGGGGCGTTCTGGAGCTGATCATGGGCGCCAAGGGCGGCCAGCCGGGCAAGTTGTCCACGGCCGATGACCGCATGCACCGCGAACTGGCCGACATCTGGCGCGACATCGACACGGACCCGGACACCCGCGTGGTGGTGATCCGCGGCGAGGGCAAAGGCTTCTCGGGCGGGGGCGACCTGGACTTGGTGCAGCAGATGGCGGATGACTTCGACGTGCGCACCCGCGTCTGGCGCGAGGCCCGCGACCTGGTCTACAACATCATCAACTGCAACAAACCCATCGTGTCCGCCATGCATGGCGCGGCCGTGGGGGCGGGGCTGGTGGCGGGCTTGCTGGCCGACATCTCGATTGCCGCACGCGACGCGCGCATCATCGACGGCCACACCCGCCTGGGCGTCACGGCAGGCGACCACGCCGCCATCGTCTGGCCGCTGCTGTGCGGCATGGCCAAAGCCAAGTACTACCTGATGCTGTGCGAAACCGTCACGGGCGAAGAAGCCGAGCGCATCGGCCTGGTGTCGCTGTGCGTGGACGAGGCCGAACTCATCACCCGCGCGTTCGAGGTGGCCAACAAGCTGGCCGCGGGTTCGCAGACGGCGATCCGCTGGACGAAGTATTCGCTGAATAACTGGTTGCGCATGGCCGGGCCGACGTTTGATACGTCGTTGGCGCTGGAATTCATGGGCTTTGGCGGGCCGGACGTGAAGGAAGGGGTGAAGTCCTTGCGCGAACGTCGGGCGCCGAATTTCCGGCCGGATTCGCCGTTTTAAGGTGATGGGTTGCGCGCCTCAGGCCGCGCGCAACCCATCATCACTTCGCCATCATCACTTCTTAAAGAACTTCGCAAACGCCGCTTGCGCTTCGTCCGTTTGCAAGCGGGCGCGGAACTGCTGGGCTTCGTAGTCCAGCGTTTCCTGAATCGCCTGGCGATCCGCCCGTTTCATCATGGCCTTGGTCAAGCGCAGCGCGGCGGGCGGTTGGCGGGCCAGATCCGCAGCGGTCGCCTGAGCGGCCGCCAGCGCCTGGCCTTTTTCCGTGACCGACGTGGCCAGCCCGGCCTCGTGCGCGTCTTGCGCGGTAAAGGCCTTGCCCTGCAACAGCCATTCGGCTGCGCGGCGGCCGACCAGTCGAGGCATCAGCAGGCTGGATGCGCCTTCCGGGCACAAGCCCAGCGCCACGAACGGCATGCGCAAGGTGGCGCCGTCGCCGATGTGAACAAAATCGCAGTGCTGCAATAAGGTCACGCCAATGCCGATCGCGTAGCCCTCGACCGCGGCGACGACCGGCACCTCGGCCGTGGTCAGCGCGCGCAGGAACGTCAGGCCGGCGCTGTCGCCCGCGCCGCGCTCCGCCTGGAAGTCGCGCAGGTCGTTGCCGGCCGTGAAGTGTTCGCCCGCGCCCGTCAGGATCACGGCGGATACGGACTGATCCGCCGATGCCTGCACGATCTGTTCTGTCAGCGCGGCGTAGGTCGCCGTGTCCAGCGCGTTACGGCGGTCCTGGCGGTCGATCGTGAGAGTCAGAACGGCGCCGTCGCGGGCAAGCTTCAGGCCCGCGCTCATGCGTACGTCCGGCTGGCCAGCCGGGCCTTTGCGTCGTCGTACTCGCGGCGCAGCGTGTCGACGATCTTGCGGGTGGGTTCCACGCTGGCGATGCCGCCCACGCCCTGGCCCGCGCCCCAGATGTCCTTCCAGGGCTTCACGCGCGAAGATCCGAAGTTGGACGCGCCGCTGTCCGGCTGCGGCAGGTTGGCCGGGTCCAGTCCCGATGCGGTGATGCTGGCCTTCAGGTAGTTGCCCGGGATGCCGGTGAAGAAGGGCGTGTACAGAACGTCGGACGCGCTGGCCTCGACGATGGCTGACTTATAGCCTTCGCTGGCGTTGGCTTCCTCGCTGGCGATGAAGCGCGTACCCATATAGGCGAAGTCCGCGCCCATGGCCAGCGCGGCCAGCACGTGCTCGCCGGTGGTGATGGCGCCCGACAGGATCAGCGGGCCGTCGTAGAAGCGGCGCACTTCGGACACCAGCGCGAACGGGCTCAGCGTGCCTGCGTGGCCGCCGGCGCCCGCGCACACCAGGATCAATCCGTCGACCCCCGCTTCCAGCGCCTTTTCGGCGTGGCGCAGGGTGGTGACGTCGTGGAATACCTTGCCGCCCCAATCGTGCACGCCTTGGACCAGGTCGCCGGGCGCGCGCAGGCTGGTGATGATCAGCGGCACGCGGTGGCTGGCGCACACGGCCAGGTCTTGCTCCAGGCGGTCGTTGGACTGGTGAATGATCTGGTTGACGGCAAACGGCGCCACAACGGCGCCGGGGTTGGCTTCGCGGTGCGAGGCCAGACCCGCCTGGACTTCATCCAGCCAGTCGGTCAGCAGGCTTTGCGGACGCGCGTTCAGCGCGGGAAATGACCCGACGATGCCGCTCGTGCACTGGGCAATGACCAGTTTCGGGTTGGAGACGATGAACATGGGGGCGCTGATGACCGGCAGGGACATCTGGCCATACAAATCTGTCACGAGAGAGTGGGGCATAGCGTCGTCGCGTTGTGTCCAGGTCAGTCCAGAAAAGGCGGGCCTGCATTCAGGCTTGAGCACCCAAGGCGGATGTGCCTATAATTACCTACCGACCGTCCGGTAATTAATTAATCTTTATTTAACGGCATGCGCCGAACCGCTGTCAATCCACGCCGCGTGCTGGTTGACCGCTTCCGTCGCAGCCCCCTGTAAAGGCTGTCATGGCGACCTCCGCCCCTCCCGCCCAAAAGCGCGCCCGCGCCGGCCGGCCCCCCACGCTGGTCGCGCCGCGCGAACGCATTCTGGAAGAAGCCGCCAAGCTGTTCGCCCAAAGCGGTTACGACGGCAGTTCCGTGTCGGATCTGGCCGCCGCCATTGGCGTGTCCAAAGCGGCCATCTATCACTACTACACCACCAAGCAGGACATTTACGACGCCATCATCCTGGGCGTGCTAAGTGGGCTGACCCAGAACGTGGGCCAGGATGTGGCCGCTGCCGACGGCGCCGCCGCGCGCTTGCGCGCCTTCATGGTGGGTCACGCCCGCTACTTCGAACAGCACCATGCTGAATTCGTCACGATGCTGATTGGTTATTCCGGCATGGCGCTGCCCGAACGCGAAGACGCGGCCCGGCTGCGCGACGGCTACGAAAAGCGCCTGCGTGAACTGATTGCGCAGGGCGTGGCCGACGGCGTATTCCGGCCGTTGGATGTGGCCGCCACGGGCCGCGCCGTGCTGTCCATGCTGAATTGGATGGTGCGCTGGTACAAGCCCGGCCAGGGCGACAGCGCCGAAACCATTGCTGCCGGTTATTTCGATTTATTGGTTGGCGGCATGCGCGCCTGACGCGCCGCCGCCCATGTTCCGTACTGAACCTTCCGTACCTGTCCCCCCAATTCGCTCCTCTTCCTGAGACTTCCATCATGGCCCTCGACACCGAAACCCTGAACCTGTTGCTGGACGCCGTGCGCCGCTTTGTGCACGAACGCCTGATCCCCGCCGAAGACGAGCTTGCCGAGAGCGGCCAGGTTCCGCCGGCCATCGTCAACGAAATGCGCGAACTGGGTTTGTTCGGCCTGTCGATCTCGCCTGACTTTGGCGGCCTGGGCCTGACGATGGAAGAGGAAGTGCGCGTGGTGTTCGAACTGGGCCAGACCTCGCCCGCGTTCCGTTCGCTGGCCGGCACCAACATCGGCATCGGCTCGCAAGCCATCGTGCTGGCAGGCACCGACGAGCAACGCGCGCGCTACCTGCCCAAGCTGGCCAGCGGTGAACTGATTGGCTCGTTCGCCCTGACCGAGCCGGACGCCGGTTCCGACGCCATGGCGCTGCGCCTATCCGCCGAACGCGACGGCGACAGCTACGTGCTGAACGGCACCAAGCGCTACATCACCAACGCGCCCATCGCGGGCCTGTTCTCGGTCATGGCGCGCACCGCACCCGAGCGCCGCGCCAATTCGATTTCGTGCTTCCTGGTTGAAGCGGGCACGCCCGGTCTCATCATCGGCAAGCCCGACAAGAAGATGGGCCAGGCCGGCGCCTTGACCAGCGACGTCGTGTTCGACAACTGCCGCGTGCCCGCCAGCGCCTTGTTGGGCGGCGAAGAAGGCAATGGCTTCAAGACGTCGATGCGCGTGCTGGACAAGGGCCGTCTGCATATCTCGGCGCTGTGCGTGGGCATTGCCGACCGCCTGCTGTCGGACGCCGTCAAATACGCCATGGACCGCAAGCAATTCGGCCAGCCCATTGCAGAATTCCAGCTGATCCAGGCGATGATCGCCGACAGCCAGGCCGAACTCTATGCCGCACGTTGCATGGTGCTGGACGCCGCCCGCATGCGTGACCGCGGCGAGAACACCACCATGCAAGCTGCATGCTGCAAGCTGTTCTCGACCGAAATGGTGGGCCGCGTGGCCGACCGCGCCGTGCAGATCCACGGCGGCGCGGGCTACATGTCCGAGTACGCCGTTGAACGCTTCTACCGCGATGTGCGCCTGTTCCGCATCTTTGAAGGCACCTCGCAAATTCAGCAGCTGGTGATCGCCCGCGAGACCATCAAGGCGCATTCCTGAGGCGGCAGCACGCGGAAATCCGGGTTTAGTGTCCAAACGGCTAATATCCGGATTGACGAATTGGTGCTCCGGGCGCGACCCTAGCGGTCCGCCGTTTTCATTTCTCATCTAGCGAAAAGAACACAGATGTCGCAACGTCCCGCTCCCCTTACCGGCATACGCGTGCTGGACCTGACCCGCGTGCTGGCGGGCCCCTGGTGCACTCAAAACCTGGCCGATCTTGGCGCCGAGGTGATCAAGATCGAACGCCCCGGCTCGGGTGACGACACGCGCGCCTGGGGGCCTCCGTACCTGAAGGACGAAGCGGGCAACGACACCACCGAAGCGGCGTACTACCTGTCGGCCAACCGCAACAAGATGTCGGTGGCGCTGGACATCGCATCGCCGCGTGGCGCCGAGCTGGTGCGCGAATTGGCGCTGCAAAGCGACATCCTTGTTGAGAACTTCAAAGTTGGCGGCCTGAAAAAATACGGGCTGGACTACGAAAGCCTGAAGGCCATCAACCCGCGCCTGATCTACTGCTCGATCACCGGCTTCGGCCAAACCGGCCCCTACGCCAGCCGCCCCGGCTATGACTTCATGATCCAGGGCATGGGCGGGCTGATGAGCATCACCGGCGAACGCGATGACCTGGCTGGCGGCGGCCCGCAAAAGGCGGGCGTGGCCGTGGCCGATCTGATGACCGGCATGTATTCCACCGTGGGCATTCTGGCTGCGCTGCTTGAGCGCGCCAACAGCGGCCAGGGTCAGCACATCGACATGGCTTTGCTGGATTGCCAGGTCACGATGCTGGCCAACCAGAATCTGAACTTCATGACGTCCGGCGTCGCGCCCAAGCGCGCGGGCAACGCGCATCAGAACCTGGTGCCGTATCAGGTGTTTGCGGCGGCCGATGGCCACCTGATTGTGGCGGTCGGCAACGACAGCCAATTCCGCAATTACTGCGGTGCGATCGGTCTGCCCGAGTTGTCGGCGGACCCGCGCTTTTCAACCAACCCGCAGCGTGTGAAGAACCGCGCCGAGCTCGTGCCGCTGTTGGCCGAGCGCATGGCCACTGGCGCGCGCGACCACTGGCTGGCTGCGCTGGAAGGCGTTGGCGTGCCGGCCGGCCCGATCAATACGCTGGACCAGGTCTATGAAGACCCGCACGTGCTGGCGCGTGGCATGAAGCGCGAGCTGCCGCATCCGGCCGCCGGCCGCGTACCGATGGCGTCGAGCCCGCTGAAGTTCTCGGATAGCCCGGTGGAATACCGCCGTCCGCCGCCCATGCTGGGCGAACACACCGCACAGGTCCTGGCTGAAAAGCTGGGCCTGTCGGCCGAAGAAATCCAGGCGCTGGCGCAGACCCAGCCCTGACCGGAAACGGGGCGGCCAGGCGCCGCCCCGTTTTCCTTGCGCCCCGCCACGGCGCGCACGATCCATTCCAATACAGGCAGGAGAGAGTTGATGACGGAGATTCAAACCATCGGCGTCGTAGGCGCCGGGGCCATGGGGCGCGGTATTGCGCAGATCGCGGCGCAAGCCGGCCTGCGCGTGCGCTTGTACGACACCAGCGCCGATGCGGTTGCCGCCGCGCGCGAGTCGTTGCGCCAGACCTGGGACAAGCTGGCTCAAAAGGGCAAGCTGACCGCCGCCGACGCGCAATCCGCGCTGGAACGCGTGGAATCCGCCACGGCGCTGACCGACATGTCGGCGTGCCAGCTGGTGGTGGAAGCCATCGTCGAACGCCTGGACGTCAAGCGTGACTTGTTCGCCGCGCTGGAAGGCGTGGTGTCGGAAGACTGCATCCTGGCGTCGAATACGTCGTCGCTGTCCATCACCGCCATTGCCGCTGCCTGCAAGCATCCGCGCCGGGTGGCGGGCTACCACTTCTTCAACCCCGTGGCGTTGATGAAGGTGGTTGAGGTGATCGACGGCCTGCGCAGCGCGCCGGAAGTCGGCGACGCGCTGGCCGAGCTGGCCCGCCGCATGGGCCATACCCCCGTGCGCGCCAAAGACATGCCGGGCTTCATCGTCAACCACGCCGGCCGTGGCATGAATACCGAAGGCTTGCGCGTGGCGCAGGAATCGGTCGCCACGTTCGCGCAAGTGGATGCCGTCATGCGCGAGCAGGCGGGCTTTCGCATGGGTCCGTTCGAGCTGCTGGACCTGACGGCGCTTGACGTGTCGCACCCGGTGATGGAATCCATCTACCGCCAGTTCTTCGACGAGCCGCGTTTCCGCCCGTCGCCGATCACGACCGTGCGTCTGGCCGGTGGCCTGATCGGCCGCAAGGTGGGCGAAGGTTTCTACGTTTACGCCGACGGCCAGAAGCAGGTGCCGGCCGAGCCGCCCGTGCCGGCGCTGCCGGAAGGCCTGAAGGTCTGGGTCAGCCCCAAGCACGCGGAAGGGTATGCGCGTGCGTCGGCGCTGGTCGAAAAGCTGGGCGCAACGCTCGTCACCGGCGCCACGCCGGATGCCGACGCGCTGATCATCGTCACGCCGTTTGGCGACGACGTGTCGACGTCGGTGTCCGCACAAGGCTTGAACGCGGGCCGCACGGTGGGTCTGGACACGCTGTACGCATTCGATAGCGCCAAGCGCCGCACCATCATGGTGTCGCCTGCTACGGACGCCAAATGGCGCGACGCCGCCCACGCGCTGCTGGCCGCCGATGGCGTGCCGGTGACGGTGATCGAGGATTCGCCGGGCTTTGTCGCACAGCGCATCGTGGCCATGATCGTCAACATCGCCAGCGACATCGCGCAGCAGCAAATCGCGACGCCGGAAGACATCGACCAGGCCGTGACGTTGGGCTTGGGCTATCCGGTTGGCCCGCTGGCCTTGGGCGACAAGCTGGGCGCCGAGCGCATTCTGGAAATCCTGAAGAGCATGCAGCGCGTGACGGGCGACCCCCGCTATCGCCCCAGCCTGTGGCTGCAACGCCGCGTGCAGTTGGGCATGTCGCTGCTGAAGTCGTCGGCGGAATAAGCGCTGAACATTTTGCGGCGATAAAAAAAGCCCCTTGAGCAATCAAGGGGCTTTTTGTTTGAGCGCCGGATTTATTTCGCGGCGTCCACCATGTATTGCACGGCGGCGCGGATGTCGTCTTCCGAGGCGTTGGCCGCGCCACCCTTCGGGGGCATCGGCGGCTTGCCTTGCATGGCGACCTTCACCATGGCGTCCATGCCGGTCTTGATGTACGGGTCCCACGCGGCCTTGTCGCCGAACTTGGGCGCGTTGGCCACGCCGGTTGCGTGACAGGCGAAGCAGACGCTCTTGTAGAGCTTTTCACCAGCCGGGTTGACGGCGGCGGCCTGTTGAGGCGCGGCGGCGGCAGCGGGCGCAGCAGGCGCGGCAGCAGCAGGAGCCGCCGCCGTGGGAGCTGCGGCAGCCGGTGCTGCGGCCGGCGCTGCTGCGGCAGGCGCCGCATCCGCTTCCTTCTTCGCGCCTTCTTCCGCGGGAGCGGCGGGTTCGGGCAGCGAGGCGCCGGACTTGTTGGCCATATAGACCACGGCGCGCGCGACTTCGTAGTCGGACAGCGTGGGGTTGCCGCCCTTGGCAGGCATGCCGCCCTTGCCGTGCAACGCCACGTTCAACATCGTGTCGTAACCGGACTTGATGAAGGGCGCCCAGGCCGCGTTGTCGCCCATCTTGGGTGCGCCGGCCACACCGGCGGTGTGACAGGCCGTACAGACCGCGGCAAAGACCTGCTCGCCCGTCTTGAAGACCTTGGGCGCGTTGGCGTCAACCAGTTCAAAACCCGCGACGGGTGCAATACGTTTGGTGATGGCTTCTTGCGTCAGCGTGTCAGAGCCGGCGCCGACCTTATTGCCGGAGACCACCATGTTCACCAGGAGGATGATGATGGCGATTGGGATCACGAAAGATAGAACGATCGTGACGACCAGTTGCTTGGGGGTCTTGATGGGGGAGGAGTGCTCTTCTATGTGTTCCTGCTCGTTGCTCATGACCAAATCCTGCTAACGGGTGGGGCGCCTGGCGGCGGCAACAGAAAATCAGTAACTGCACAAATCGGCGGACCATTGACGCATCCGCCTGCAAGCAAACGCTGGATTATATAACGGTGTCAGGGACGCACGTCCAATGCCTCTGCCGGGGTTTTCGATGAGATTGCAGGAGGTTTTGATCCACTTCATGCACGCTAGCGAAAACTAGGTACAATGTCGCCTCCTTGCGCTGCGCCCGTAGTTCAATGGATAGAATGAGAGTTTCCGAAGCTCTTGATACAGGTTCGATTCCTGTCGGGCGCGCCACTTGAAACCAACCTCTGATGGTTTTACGCGCAACGGCCAGCCAGCCTCTTGGCAATATTTCCCGATATTCAAAAAGAAAAAATCACGCGCTGAGTTTTCTCATTGCGCAATAGCCGTGCGCGGTCGTGCGTGGTCGTGCGCGAAAATGACAACGCCCGCTTCCGGATTTGAACGGCAGCGGGCGTAATCCAAGCAAACAACGCAAACAACGCAAACAGCACAACCAACGCCATCAGCGCAAAGATTGCCAATCAGCGATCAACGCAAACCCGGCAATCAACGCAACAGCAGATCAATCATCCAGCGACGGCACCGTGCCGATTTGCGTGAGGATGCGCGGCGACTCCATGTCGCCGGTTTCTTTGTCGATCCAGACTTCGTAAGCGGCGACGCCTGCGAATTTGGAGGCCATGGAATTGGCGATTCGGATGGCTCCGAATTCGCTGCTGGCCGGACGGATTTCCCCGGGCGCCACGCCATTGGCGGCGGCGCGATAGGGAACGACGATGTACTGAACGAGATGAGCGGCTTCGGACACAGGATTCTCCCTGGACGACAGTTTTTCGGGCGAGCGAAATGTATCACGTCGCACTGTGTTTTTGTACAGTATTTTTTGACGTTGCGCCAACAAAATCCTTCGCACGGGAAAACCCCTAGCGGGCAATCGTTGCTCAAATTCTGGCCCGCCTCTAATATTTTCGAAAATCCACGAAGTTTTATAAAAAACGAGGCAAGGGATGGAAGCGAACCGGTACGACGCCTATCGCGAGGACACCGCAGGCCGCGCCAATGTGGCCGACTCGCCTGAGCGCATCGCCTATTACCAGGAGCTTGCGCGCCTGGAAACGGGCGCCTTGTGGACGGTGGCGAACAAGATTGAGCCCTGGGCGCCGCGCTCGGCGTCGGTGCCAGTGGTGTGGCGCTACCAGGAGTTGCGCGGCCATGTGCTGCGCTCGGCCGAACTGGTGTCGCCCGAAGAGGCCGGCCGACGCGTCATCTATCTGAACAACCCCGGCCGGCGTGATGTGGCTGCCGCCGTGGGTTGGCTGTATTCGGGCTTGCAGGTGATGCAGCCCGGCGAGCTGGCCTCGGCGCACAAGCATTCGCATTCGGCGTTGCGCTTCATCATGGAAGGCCTGGGCGCGTACACCGTGGTCGACGGCCACAAGATGACGCTGGGCGCAAACGATTTCGTGTTGACGCCCAACGGCACATGGCACGAGCACGGCGTGGCCGAAGACGGCACCACCTGCATCTGGCAAGACGGGCTGGACATTCCGCTGGTCAATGCGTTGGAAGCGGGCTTCTACGCCGTCCACCCCGACCTGAACCAGACGGTGACCTTTCCCGTGGATGACACCAGCGCCGCGTGGGGCAACGCGGCATTGCGCCCGCAGGTGTCGGGCTGGACGAAGCCGTATTCGCCGCTCTTCAAGTACGAATGGGAACCCACCTACGACGCGCTGCGCCGTTATGCGCGCACCACCGCGGGCAGCCCCTTTGACGGCATCCTGCTGGAATACGTGAACCCGGCGACAGGCGGTTCGGTCATGCCGACCATCGGCGCCAGCATGCAGCTGTTGCGCCCCGGCGAGCACACCAAGGCGCATCGGCACACCGGCAGCTTCATTTATCAAGTGGCCAAGGGCAGCGGCTTTTCCATCATTGATGGCAAGCGCTACGACTGGACTGAACGCGACATTTTCTGTGTGCCGTCGTGGGCCATCCACGAACACGTCAACCTGTCGTCCAACGACGACGCCTGCCTGTTCTGCTTCAACGACCTGCCCGTGATGCGTTCGCTGGCGCTGTACCGCGAAGAAGCGGTCAAGGAAAACGACGGCCATCAAGTGCTGATCTAGCGTCGCCTGATTCCCCTTTTCATTTTTTTATTCGCCGCGCGGGCCTGGCTCGCGCGTTGGCTCAACTCGTCCTGATTCAATGGAGTTCCTATGCGCTTGGTGACTTTTCGCGCTCATCCCACGGCCGCCGCAAGGCTTGGCGCGCTGGCCGAAGGCTATGTGATTGACCTGGCTTTGCTGGGGCAAGCGGGCGGCGTGGACCTGCCCGACGACATGCTGGCGTTCATCGACTTAGGCCCCGTGGCCGTTGCGCAAGCCACGCGCCTGATGGACGCGTATCGCGGCGAATGGCCCGTTGGCACGGCGCTGCCGCAGGAAAACGTGAAGCTGCTGGCGCCCATTCCGCGCCCGCGCAAGAACATCTTCGGCATCGGCCTGAACTATGTGGAGCACGTCGCGGAATCCAGCCGCACGCTGGACACGTCCGCCGACTTGCCCAAGCAGCCGGTGATTTTCTCCAAGCCGCCCACCACCGTCATCGGCCCGGGCGACGCCATCGAACACAACGCCAAGATCACGCAACAGCTGGACTGGGAAGTGGAACTGGCCGTGATCATGGGCCGGCGCGCGTCCCGCGTGGCCGAGGCAGATGCCTTGTCTTATGTGTTCGGCTACAGCGTCATGCTGGACATGAGCGCGCGCGATTGCCGCCGCGCGGGCCAGTGGATCTATTCCAAGGGCCAGGACACGTACGCGCCGTTCGGCCCGTGCATCGTCACCGCCGACGAAATCCCGGACCCGCAGGTGCTGGACTTGTGGCTCACCGTCAACGGTGAGAAGAAGCAGGGCTCCAACACGCGCCACATGCTGTTCAAGGTGCCGTTCCTGATTTCGGACATCAGCGCCGGCATCACGCTGGAGCCGGGCGACATCATCGCCACCGGCACGCCCGAAGGCGTGGGCGCGGGCCGCAAGCCGCAGGAATGGTTGTGGCCGGGCGATGTGGTGGTGGCGTGCGTGGAAGGCATCGGCACGCTGCGTCATCCGGTGGTGGCGGTGTAGGCAACGCCCGGCCGCAAGGCGGGCAACGCAGTCTTCAAGGGGAAAACATGATCAAGAAACAAACACTGGGCGGCGTGGCCGCCGTGTTGTCCGTCGCCGTTGCCATGGGCACGGCGGTTGCCGCCGAACCGGTCAAGATCGGCTTCATCGCCACCTTGTCCACGCCGGCGGGCTACATCGGCGAAGACGAGCGCGATGCGTTCAACCTGGCGATCAAGCAGGGCGATGGCAAGCTGGGCGGCGTGCCTGTGCAGCTGGTCATCGAAGACGATGGCTTGAAGCCCGCCAACGCCAAGCAGGCCGCCGACCGGCTGCTGCAATCGGGCGTGAAGCTCTTTACCGGCGTGAACTTTTCCAACGTGCTGGCGGCGGTGGTGCCCAGCGTGGTGAAGTCGGGTGCGTTCTACGTAAGCTTGAACCCCGGCCCGTCGAACTTTGCGGGCGAAAAGTGCGACCCGAACTATTTCGTGGCGTCGTATCAGAACGATGCGTTCCACACGGCGGGCGGCGTGGCCGCCAATGAGCTGGGCTACAAACGTGTGGTGCTGCTGGCGCCGAACTATCAGGCCGGGCGCGACGCCATCGAAGGCTTCAAGCGCACGTACAAGGGCGAGGTCGTGGCCGAGATCTACACCAAGCTCGACCAGTCTGATTTTTCTGTGGAGCTTGCGCGCCTGCGCTCGCTGGCGCCGGAAGCCATCTACCAGTTTCATCCCGGCGGCACCGGCATCAACTTCGTCAAGCAATACGCGGCGGCGGGCCTGAACAAAACCATCCCGATGCTGATGCCCAGCTTCTCGATGGATGCGCGGATGATCCAGGCAACGGGCGACGCTTCCGCCGGGTCTTACACCACCGGCATCTGGTCGCAAGACTTCAATAACCCGCAATCGCAGGCCTTTGTGAAGGCGTTCAAGGATGCTTACGGACGCGTGCCGACCGACTACGCGATGCAAGCCTACGACACCGCGCAACTGATTGGCGTGGGGCTGAAGGCAACGGGTGGGGACTTGTCCAAGGCGGCGGAATTTCGTGCGGCATTGCGCAAGCCCGAGTTCACGTCGTTGCGCGGCAAGTTCAGCATGAACACCAATCAGCATCCCATTCAGGACCTGTACCTGATGCGTATCGAAAAGGACAGCGCGGGCGGCTTGTCGCCGCATCTGGTGCGCAAGCTGGTGTCTGACGACAAGGATGTCTACGCCCAATTTTGCAAGATGCCATCATGACGCTTCTGTTTGAACAGCTGCTCAACGGCTTGCAGTTCGGCGCCATGCTTTTCATGCTGGCGGCCGGACTGACGCTGATCTTCGGGATCATGGGCGTCGTGAACCTGACGCACGGTTCCTTCTACATGGTGGGCGCGTACTGCGCGGCCTACGCCATCGGCACCACGGGTTCGTTTCTGGCGGGCGTGCTGGCTGCGCTGCTGGGCGCGGGCTTGTACGGCATTTCGGTAGAAGTGCTGGTGATACGCAAGCTGTACAAGCGTGATCACCTGTACCAGGTGCTGGCGACTTTTGGGCTGCTGCTGTTTTCGAACGAAGCGGTCAGCCTGATCTTTGGCCGGCGTCCGCCGCTGGTGGGCATTCCGTCTTTTCTGGAAGGCGCGGTGACGCTGGCGCCGGGCTTTCAGTATCCGCTGATCCGCCTGTCGTTCATCGCCATTGGCGCGTTGGTGGCGGTGGGCTTGTGGTGGCTCGTCAACCGCACGCGCATCGGCATGTTGATCCGCGCAGGCGCTGACGACCGCGAGATGGTGGACGCCTTGGGCGTCGACATCCGCAAGCTCTACACGCTGGTGTTCGGCCTGGGCGCTTTGCTGTGCGGGTTGGCCGGCGTGATGGCCGCGCCGCTGTTGGCCGTTGAAATCGGCATGGGCGAACGCATCCTGATCACCACCTTTGTCGTCATCGTGATTGGCGGGGTGGGCTCGGTGCGCGGCGCGCTGGCGGGCGCCTTGTTGGTGGGCATGGTCGACAGCCTGGGGCGCGCGTTCCTGCCGCAACTGCTGTCCACGATGTTCTCGCCCGCCACGGCAGACCCGCTGGCGGCCGGCATGGCGTCGGCCAGTATCTATGTGTTGATGGCGATCGTGCTGATCGCCAAGCCCGGCGGCTTGTTTCCGGCGCGAGGATGATGATGACAAACACGCTTTCAAATCGCGCCCGCTGGGGCTTGGGCGGCCTGGTGGTATTGATCCTGCTGCCTGCGGCCGCTGTGGCGTCGGGCTCGCCGTTCCTGATCGGCGTGGTGACGCGCTTTCTGATCTACGGGCTGGCCGCGGTCAGCCTGGATCTTGTCATTGGCTACGGCGCCATGGTCAGCTTCGGCCACGCCATGTTTTTCGGCCTGGGCGGTTACGCCGTGGGCATCATCGCGTTTCATACGGCCGAGGCCGGCCCGATCTTCGGCTGGGCGGGCAGCAACGCGGCGCTGGTGGTGTGGCCGATTGCGCTGGCGGTGTGCGCGCTGGCTGGCTGGATCTTCGGCTACCTGGCGCTGCGTACGCGCGGCGTGCAGTTCATCATGATCACGCTGGCGTTCGGGCAGATGGTGTATTTCATTCTGGTGTCGTTGCAGTTTTACGGCGGCGACGATGGCTTGATGATTCCGCAACGCAACGTGCTGCCGGGCGTCAATCTGGAAAGCCCCATGGCTTTCTACTACGTGTGTCTGGCGTTGCTGACAGCGTGGACGCTGCTGTGCATCCGCGTCACCAACTCGCGCTTTGGCATGGTGCTGCAAGCGTTGCGCCAGAGCGAGCGGCGCGCGCTGAACTTGGGCGTTGCGCCCACGCCGTACCGGCTGAGCGCGTTTGTGCTGTCAGCGGTGGGCACCGGGCTGGCAGGTGTGCTGTGGGCCAACTACGCCGGGCTTGTCACGCCGGATATGGCGGCGTGGACCAAGTCGGGTGAGCTCATGGCCATCGTGATTCTGGGCGGCGTGGGCACCTTGCTGGGGCCAATTGCGGGCGCTGCCGTGTTCCTGGGGCTGGAGCAGATGTTGTCGTCGCTGACCGAGCATTGGCTGCTGTACATGGGGCCGATTCTGGTGCTGGTGGTGTTGTGGGGGCAGAAGGGCCTGTTCGGAAAACTGCTGGAGACGCGCCATGCCGACTGACCCCCGCACGAGCTTGCTGCAACTGACGCAGCTGCGCAAAGCGTTTGACGCGGTGGTGGCCACCAACGGCGTCGACCTGGACGTACAGGCAGGCGAGATCCACGCCATCATCGGCCCGAACGGCGCGGGCAAGTCGACGTTGATTGCGCAGATTTGTGGCGAGATCCGGCCGGACTCGGGCACGATTCATCTGGACGGGCGCGACGTGACCGCGCTGCGCGCCTTTGAGCGTGCGCGGCTGGGCCTGGGCCGTTCGTTTCAGATCACCGAGCTTTGCCACGAATACACCGCGCTGGAAAACGTGATTCTGTCGCGCATGTTGAAAGACGGCCGCGCGTTTGGCGCGTGGTCTGATCCGCGCCGCGATGCCGGCCTGAAGGCCGAAGCCATGCAGTGGCTGACGCACGTCGGGCTGGAAGACCGCCGCCATGTACGGTCGGCAGACTTGGCGCATGGCGAAAAGCGGCAGCTGGAACTGGCGGTGGCGCTGGCGCGTTCGCCTCGGCTGTTGCTGCTGGACGAACCCATGGCCGGCATGGGGCCCGAGGAATCGGCGCGCATGACGCGGCTGCTGCAAGGCATGAAGGGCGACTACGGCATCTTGCTGGTCGAGCACGATATGGACGCCGTGTTTGCGCTGGCCGACCGCATCAGCGTGCTGGTGTACGGGCGCGTGGTGTTCAGCGGGCCGCCCGACGAGGTGCGCCGCCATCCGGATGTGCGCGCGGCCTATCTGGGAGAAGAACATGTTGAAGGTTGATGGGCTGACGGGCGGCTACGGGTCGAGCAAGGTGCTGTTCGGCATGTCGTTCGAGGCCAGCGAAGGCGAGGTGATTTCGCTGATCGGCCGCAACGGCATGGGCAAGACCACCACGGTGAAAACCGTGATGGGCATGTTGCCGGCAACGGGTGGCGCGGTGCAGTTTCGCGGGCAGACATTGGGCCGGTCTGCGCCCAGCACGGTGGCGCGTTTGGGCGTGGGGCTGGTGCCGGAAGGGCGGCGCGTGTTCGGTTCGCTGACGGTGCAGGAAAACCTGGTGGCGACGTCACGCGCGGCGCCGGGCGGGTGGGACCTGGAACGGGTCTACACCTTGTTCCCGCGCTTGAAGGAACGGCGTGGGCAGTCGTCGCGCACCTTGTCGGGCGGCGAGCAGCAGATGCTGGTGGTGGGCCGCGCGCTGATGACCAACCCCAAGCTGCTGATTCTGGACGAGGCCACCGAAGGGCTGGCGCCGCTGATTCGCCAGGAAATCTGGCGCTGCCTGCGCGCGCTGAAGTCCGAGGGACAGACCATTCTGGTCATCGACAAGAACCTGGCCGAGATGGCGACGCTGGTCGACCGCCATTACATCGTCGACAAGGGGCGCGTGGCCTGGTCGGGCAAGCCGGCCGAGCTGTCTGCGCAGCCTGAATTGGCGCATCGGTATCTGGGCATCTGACGGCGACGCCGCGCGGGTAGAATGGGCCGCCTGTGCGCGGATCGGCGGACAAGCCGCTGACATCTGGAGAGCATGTTGAAGCCAAGAATCAAAGCTTCCCGCCAGGACGATCCCGGATCGGACGGGAATGCTGACGTGGAAGAAATTACGCTGTCGGAGCAGGTGTACCGCCTGCTTCGGCGCGACATCATGAGCGGTGCGTTCGCGCCGGGCCAGTCGCTTCGGCTGGAGTTGCTGAAGCAGCGCTACGGCAGCAGTTTTTCGCCCATTCGCGAAGCGCTTAACCGCTTGCGCAGCGAACGCATGGTGGTGAACACCACGTCGCGTGGTTTCAGCATCGCGCCCTTGTCGGTCGAGGAAATGTGGGACGCCTGTGAAACGCGCATCCTGATTGATTGCGATGCCCTGCGCCGCTCGCTGGCCAATGCGGACGATGCCTGGGAAACGCGGCTGGTGGGGGCGTATCACGCGCTGACGCTGGCGGCGCAGCGCGCGGGCGAGGCCTCGCCGCCGTCGGAAGAACGGGAAGAACTGCTCGAAGCGCGCCATCTGGATTTCCACCATGCCTTGATTGGCGCGTGCCGGTCGCACTGGCTGCTGGACTTGTCTACGCAGCTGTATGCGCAAACCGAGCGTTACCGCCGCCCTGCGCGCGCGGGCGCCACGGCCTACGGGCCGGAACGCAACGTGGATGACGAACACCGCCAATTGCTCGACGCGGCGATCTCGCGCGACGCGGATCGTTCCGTCGCCATGCTGGCGGCCCACTACCGCAAGACCGCGCAATTCATCGAACGGATCATTTCACAGCCCGACTCGCAGGCACGACATGCATAACGCCGACATCGACCTTTTCTTTCCCACCATCGCCGAGCGCGAGGTGCAATACAACGCGCGCGAATCGGTGGCGGATTTTGACGCCTGCGTGCGGCGCTACGCGGAATCGTCCGCGCGGGTGCGCACGCGCCGCCCCGGCGTGCTGGACTTGCGCTACGGCATGGGCCAGGACGAGCGGCTGGACTTGTTCCTGCCTGCCGCGTCGCGCGCCCCGGCGCCGCTGTTTGTGTTCATCCACGGCGGTTACTGGCGTGCGCAGCGCAAGGAAGATGCGCCGGTCATGGCCGAAGCCTTCAACGCCGCGGGCGCCGCCGTAGCCACGCTGGAATACACGCTGGTGCCGGAAGCCACGTTGGGCGAAGTGGTGCGCGAAGTGCGTTCCGCCGTGGCCTGGCTGTACCAGAACGTGGCGGCCTATGGCGTGGACCCTGACCGCATCTATGTGGGCGGCAGCTCGGCAGGCGGCCACTTGGCCGGCATGCTGGTCGCGCCCGGCTGGCCCGCGCGCTATGGCGTTCCAGACGACGTCATCAAGGGCACGCTGGCGCTAAGCGGGCTGTTCGACTTGCGGCCGCTGTGCGACATCCTGCCGAACACGTGGCTGCGCCTGACGCCCGAGCAGGCCGCGCATCAAAGCCCGATCTTCAATCTGCCCGAACACGCGGGGCCGATGCTGCTGGCTGTGGGCGGCCTGGAGACGCAAGGGTTCAAGAATCAGACTTCCGCGTTCGAAGCCGCCTGGAACGCCGCGGGTCTGGCGTCCACCCGCATCCCCACGCCGCATTGCAATCACTTCGATCTGGTCAACGAGCTTGAAGACCCGGACAGCGACCTGACGCGTGCGACCTTGGCGATGATGGGGCTGGCGGCGCGCTGAGCGACGGTCTGATTGGCCGGTCAACCCAAGGGCCAGCCAATCTACGGGACGGTCAATCGCTTAAACGGGACGGTCAATCGCTTAAGCTACTGCCTTGTGCTTTCGTACGCTCGCCTTATGGCCGACCTGAAACTCCTTGAAGACCTGATTGCGCTGGCGCGTACCGGCAGCTTTGTGCGCGCGGCCGAGCTGCGCCACGTCACGCATCCCGCTTTCGGGCGGCGCATACGCGCGCTGGAAGTCTGGGCCGGCGCGCCGCTGGTCGAACGCCAGCATTTGCCCGTCACGCTGACGCCCGAAGGCGAAGCCCTGCTGAAGACGGCCACCCAGGTGGTCGAGCAGATGGGGCTGGTGCGCCATCGCATCCGCAGTTCAGGGGCGGGCGGCGAAGCGGTGTTGCGCATCGCCACCGGCCGCAGCCTGGCGCGCACTTTGGTCGCGGACTGGATTGCCCGGCTGCGGCATCGCACGCCCAAGGTGCTGACCGAGGGCACGCAAGTGGAGCTGTCCACCGGCAAGGCGCAGGATCTGGTGGTGCGGCTGGAGCAGGGCAAGGTGGATTTGCTGTGCTGCTACGAGCATCCGGCGCTGTCCGTGCCGTTGAGCCCGGCGCGCTATCGCTACATGACGCTGGCCACCGACAAGCTGGTGCCGGTCAGCCAGGTGGATACGCGCGGCCGCGCCCGCTACACGCTGCAAGATGGCGGGCCGCCGGTGCCGCTGATTACCTATACGGGCGGGCTGGCGATGGAACGCATCGTTGGCGACCGCCTGGAAACCACGCCTTATGCGCTGACGCCGTTCGTGCGCAGCGATTCGCTGGACGCCGCCCATGGTGCGGTTGCCAAGGGGGTGGGGGTGGCGTGGTTGCCGTGGTCGATGGTAGCGGCCGATTGCCGGCGGGGCGTGTTGGCCGCGCTGGGTGGCCGCAGCGAGGAAATCGCTTTTGAAGTGCGCTTGTACCGGCCGCGCGCGCGCTTGACGGATTTGGCGGAAGCCGCCTGGGAAGCCACCGCCAATCGCAAGGCCTGATCGCCGTTCTGCGGCTGCCCATCATTATCGAAAAACAAGATAAGCACGAAGATGTGCCGTTTTGGCACGGATGACGTACGTGCGCGCCACGAAAATGTGAGCCTAAACCTCAAATGAGACGGCCACGCCGTCCACCCCCAGCACCCCAAGGAAGAAAACCATGAAGTCCATTCTGCATCCGCTGCGTGCAGCGCTTGTTGCGTTGTGTGCCGCCTCGGCCCTGGCTGCCGCTCCGGCCGCGTCTGCCGCGGATTACCCCTCCCGTACCATTTCGCTGATCGTCGGCTACCCCGCCGGCGGCAGCCTGGACCTGACCGCGCGCCTGTTGGGCGAAGAGCTGGGCAAGCGCCTGGGCCAGACCGTGGTGGTCGAAAACGTGGGCGGCGCCGGCGGCACCATCGGCGCGCAACGCGTGGCGCGTGCGGCCCCCGACGGCTACACCATCTTTCTGGGCTCGACCAATGAAATGGTGATTGCCCGCATGATCAACACGGCGGTGAAGTACGACAGCGCCAAGGATTTCACGGCGCTGGGCCTCGTGGCCTCGCAGCCGATGCTGCTGGCCGCCAGCAAGAATTCCGGCGTGAAAACCGCCGCCGACTATCTGAAGAAGCTGCGCGGCGCTGACGCCGGCACGTTCAACTACGGCTCGTCGGGCGTGGGCACCACGCTGCATCTGGCGGGCGAAATGATCAACCAGGCCACCGGCACGCGCGCCGAACACGTGCCGTACCGCGGTGTGTCGCCGCTGGTGACGGACCTGATGAGCGGCCAGCTGGACTACGGCATGCTGGTGCTGTCTTCGGGCCTGCCGCAAGTGCGCAGCGGCAACATCGTGGCGCTGGGGCTGACCGAGAACAAGCGTTCGCCGGCCGCGCCCGAGATCGCGCCGCTGGCCGCTACCCCGGGCTTTGAATCCGTCGATATCAACCTGTGGTTCGCGCTGTATGGCCCGGCGGGTTTGCCGGAGCCGGTGGTCACCAAGCTGCGCACCGTGCTGGATGAAACGCTGAAGTCCGAACCGTTCCGCAACAAAATGCAGGACGCAGGCGGCGAAGTGGCCAAGCCGGGCGTGGACATGGTGGCCTATCAGGCCGAAGAGACGAAGAAGTACGGCGCGCTGGTCAAGGCCGCCAAGATCGAAGCACAGTAAACGTGCAGAGTAAACGTGCAGTAGACGTGCACTAAATCCACAGCCATCAACCCCATCGCATCACCAGGCAACACAGCGGATCACACCATGGAATTCAAGCTTCCCGTTCCCGACCTGAGCGCCGAGCGCGCCGGCAACACTGGCACGCCGGGCGTGTGGCATTTTGATTCGGGCGTGCCGGGACGCACGCTCATGGTGTCCGCGCTGGTGCACGGCAACGAGCTGTGCGGCGCGTGGGCGTTGAAGGACTTGCTGGCCGCTGGCGTGAAGCCGCGCCGCGGCAGCCTGACGCTGGCGTTTTGCAACCTGGACGCGTTCGACCGCTTTGATCATGCCAACCACGATGCCTCGCGCTTCGTGGCCGAAGACATGAACCGCGTCTGGAGCGCCGAGCGCCTGGACAACCCGACCACGCCCGACCGCCAACGCGGCGCGGCCCTGCGCCCCTTCGTGGAGCGCGCGGACTGGCTGCTGGATTTGCATTCCATGCATGAGCCGGGCGCGCCCTTGTTGTTGACGGGCGTTTTGCCGCGCAACATCGCGTTGGCGCGCCGCCTGAAGGCGCCGCAACACGTGATCGTTGATGCGGGCCACAAGGACGGCGTGCGCATGCGTGACTTTGCGCAGTTCGGCGACCCGGCGCGCGAAGACGCCTGCGCCTTGCTGATCGAATGCGGTTTCCACGGCGAGCTGGCCGCGCGCGATGTGGCGCGCGACATGGTGGCGCGCATGCTGGTGGAGTCGGGCGTGCTGGATGCGGCTGACCTGCCGGCGGGCTGGCTGATGCCCGATCCTTCCGTGCAACGTGTGCTGGAAGTGACGAATGCCGTCGTTGCACCGTCGATGGACGTGCAGTTTGCGCAGGGCTGGACAGGGCTGGAAACGCTGGAAGCAGCGGGTTCGGTGATCGGCTGGGCAGATGGTCAGCCCCTCGTGACGCCGTACGATCACTGCACGCTGATCATGCCGTCGTTGCGGCAGTTGAAGCCCGGCGTGACGGTCGTGCGTCTGGCGCGAGACTACGCGGGCTGACCTGTCGTGGGCTGATTCGTGGCCAGATGACAACCGGCGCAATCATGCGCCGGTTGTGTCATTGCTGAGAGACTGCTGAGCGGCTGCTGAGCTACAGCTGCGGCAGTGCTGCGTCACTTCTGCGGTGTGTAGCGCAGTTCATCCAATTGATAGCCCTGAGCTGTTGCCGCGGCCAGGGCTTTGTCCAATTCTTCCTTGGGCAGTTGCGGCGAACGCGACAGAATCCACAGGTACTTGCGGTCGGGCGTGCCCACTACCGCCCAGCGGTATTCCGGGTCCAGGCCGATGACCCAGTAGTCGCCCTTGAAGGGTTTGACGAACGTGACTTCTAGCTTGGCGTTGTTGCTGCCTTCCACGACAGTGGCGGTACCGGAGGCGGAATCGATATCGCCATCCTTCGTGCGGCAGCGATTGTTCACGCCTATCGTGCCATCGGGATGCGCGGTGTATTCCGCCGTGGTGTCGCCGACGCAGTTGCGCTGGAAGAACATCGGAAAATTCGCGATCTCGTACCACATGCCTGCGTAGCGTTTCAGGTCTACCGATTCCACGGTCTGCATGGCGGGCGGCGCGGCATGGGCGATACCCGCCATGCTGGCTGCCAAGGCCAGCAAGAGTGTTGCAGTGCGGCGCATGGAAAAAACCTCCTGAGTGACTGACGTGATTCGCGGCGCCCAGGAACGGGCGCCGCAAAACCAAACCCTAACGATACGCCTTATTTGCGCGGCGCTTTCAGCGCCTCGTGGTAGCGGGCGACATAGGTGTCGAAATCCACCGTGTCGGATTGCTCCAGGCGTTGTTGTTCCACCGTGGACTGCGCGGCGGCTTGCTCATAGGCGGCCGCCAGATCTGACGGCAGCGCTTGCGCGCGCAGCGTGTCTGCGTGTTGGCGGCTTTGTTGCAGCGAATAATCATGGAACGACAAGCCGCTTTGCGTCAGCGCTTCAAGCAAGCGCGCCGACGGCGTGGTGTCGGGGTGATCAAGCTTGGCGCGCTGCGCGGACAAGGCTTCGGCATAGGCGTTGCCGCCCAGCGCGGAATCGAACAACGCGGCGTACGGCGCGATCTGGTCCAGCAGTTCGTGGCCCCATTGCGTGAGCGATACGGCCTGGCCTTCGCGGTCGAGCATCAGGCCGGGCTTGCGGCCTTCCTTGACGACGGTCGAGAAGTTGTCGGCGCTGCGCTGGCAGTAGCCGCTGGCGGGGAAGAACGGGCTGTCGGACGTGGTGCAGAACAGCAGGAAGGCGTCGACGAAGCGGCTGGTGCTGGCGTCGATGCCCACGGGCGAGCTGGGGTCGATATCCAGGCAGCGCACTTCCACGTACTGCACGCCGCGTTCCGCAAGCGCCGTGATGGGGCGTTCGCAGCGGCCGGTGGCGCGCTTGGGGCGGATGCTGGAGTAGTACTCGTTTTCGATCTGAAGCACGTTGGTGTTCAACTGAATCCATTCGCCGTTGCGATGCGTGCCCAGCTTTTGGTAATCGGGCCAGGGCTGCGTCACGGCGTCGTACAAACGGCCCAGGAACGTGTCCAGGTCGTTGTAGCAAAGCTTCAACTGCGACTGCGCCTTGTTCTGGTAACCCAGGTCGCTCATGCGCAGGCTGGTGGCATGCGGCAGGTAGAGCGTGTGGTCGCCCAGGCGATTCAAGGGATGCTCGCGGCCGCGCAGGAAGTCACTGGCCAGCGCGGGGGCCGCGCCGAACAGATACATCAGCAACCAGGAATAGCGCGTGAAGTTCCGGATCAGCCCGATGTAGCCGCGCGAACGGCGGTCTTGCACCGAGCCAGGCTGCGTATCCAGCACCGACCACAAGTCTTCGGCCAGCGAGAAGTTGTAATGCACGCCGGCGATGCATTGCATCGTCTTGCCATAGCGTTCGGCCAGACCCCGGCGGTAAACATGCTTGAGCATGCCGGTGTTCGACTTGCCGTACCAGGCGATGGGAATGTCGGCTTCTGCGGGCAGCGTGGCCGGCATCGACTGATTCCAGATGAGCTCGTGGTCCAGCACGCTGTAAACGTGGCGGTGGGTATTGGTGAGCTCGGCCAGCAGCGCGTCCACATCCGTGTGGGTGCCCGTGATCAGTTCGAGCAGCGACTCGGAATAATCGGTGGTGACGTGTTCGTTGGTCAGTGCCGAACCCAGGCCAGCGGGGTGCGGGGTGCGCGACAGGATGCCCTGTTCGTCCACGCGCAGGCCTTCTTTCTCAATGCCTCGCAGCGTCTGGGTCAGCAGCGAGCGGTTGGCCTCTAGGCGGGAGAGGCGGTTGGCGGCGGTATCAGTCACGGATTCTTCTCGTATGGGTCTGTCGCCGGATTTTACGGGGTGCCGGCTTCCTGTGCCGAGGGAGCCAATACTGGGCGCAGGGACAATGCCTGAGCCGTACGCGCCAGCCACTCGTCCAGGTCAGCATAAACCGGATCGGAAATAGGGGCCGTTTCATTGAAAATCTCGTGCCAGGCGGTGTCGTACCAGCGCAGAGTCAGCAATTCGGCGGGCGCCCGCTGTGCGAATTGGCGGCTGCCTTCGGCCGCGACGATGGAATCGTCGCCCGCCACCATCAGTAGGGTGCGGCAGGGCAGCAGCCCGGCCTCGCGCAGGGCTTCCTGGCCGCCTTCGTCCACGAAGCGCGCCAGCCGGCCTGTCATGCGGCGCCGCACCAGCGGGTCGGACCGGTAGGCTTTGACGACCGCTCGGTCATGCGAGATACGGGCGGGCGCCAGCCCGTGGGGCACGCGCAGGTCCGGGGCATGCAGGGACATCCATGTCAGCGTGCGGCGCACCCATAGCGGGACGTTGACCACGAAAGGCGGCGAACTGAGCACCAGCGCATCCAGTTCGGCCATGCGGCGCAGCGCAATGCGCACCGCCACCAGCGCGCCCAGGCTGTGGGCCAGCACGATGGGCGGGCGGCCTTGGGCTTGCGTCCAGGCGGTCAGCCGTTCGACGGCGTCAGTGACCAGGTCTTCCTGGTGGGCGAGCGTGGCGGGGGCGCCGCCCGAGCGGCCGTGGCCGCGGTGGTCGTGCGCGCCCACCGTCCAGCCGCGTGCGGCCAGCCAGCGGGCCAGGCGGTCATAGCGCCCGGCGTGTTCGCTCAGCCCGTGCAGCAGGTAGATGCCGGGGGTGCCCGCGCCGGTAATCGGCGGGGGCACATTGGGGGCGGCGGGCCAAAGATAATTGGCCAGTGGCGTGCCGTCAGGCGCAGGGGTCATCGAAATCGGCGACAATTTCCAGATTCCTCGAAATGATTAGGCGTCACGGGCCTCGGGTAATGACGATTTCATCGCTGTTTCGTTTCATGTTCAAGAAAGCCGGCGTGATTGTGGGGTTGGCGCTGCTGGTAGCTGCCTGCTCGCCCCGTTACAACTGGCGCGAAGTGGACGTGGCCGACGGGCATGTGCGCGCCGCGTTCCCCGATCGCGTGTCGACGGAAACCCGCGACTTGCGCCTGGATACCCATACCTTGCGTTTTACCCTGGCCACGGCCACGGTGGGTGAAGCCGTGTTTGCCATCGGCAGCGCGCCGCTGCCGCCCGACATTGCGGCGGACCCGGTGGCCAAGCAGGCGTTGGGCGTGGCGCTGATGCATTCGCTGTATGCCAACATGCAGGCCCCTCCGCCCATGGCGTGGCCGCCCTATGGCCAGGAAATCGAGGTGCACGGCAAAGCCATGGGCAAGCCGGGATGGTTGCAGGCGAAGGTCTGGGTCACTGACACCATGCTGATCGAAGCGGTGGCGGCGGGCACGACGGAAAGCCTGCCCGCCGAACGCGCGCGGGAATTCCTGCGGTCGGTGGTGGTGAACCCGGCCAAACCCGTCAAACCATGACGGTGTCCAGCAGCCCTTGGCGTATTGCCGCCACCACGGCGGCTCGCCGGCCCCGGACGCCGAGCTTTGTGCAGGCGTTGCGCAGGTGGAAATTCACGGTGCTTTCACTGACATCCAGGATGCGGGCCGTTTCCCAGCTGGTTTTGCCTGCGGCCGACCAGAACAGGCAGATGGCCTGGCGGTCTGACAGGGGCTTGGCGGCCGACATCTCGCGGGGCAAGGGCGCTGACAGCGAGGTCAGCGGCGAAATCGGCGGGTGCAAGCGGGACAGGGGCGGGTTGCTGGGCAACAGGTCGGGGCAATATGCGGACAGCGGACGATTGACGGACATGGCGGCAATGGGCGGTGCGCCCTGTAGTTGACAAGGTGCCCCCATGCTGCGGCCCACATCGCCCCTGGGCAAGCATTGATGCCTTGGCGCATCAATCTCTTTATCTCTGACGGAATAGTTGTATGTTTGCCATTGCCCAGTTTTACCTGTCAGCCATTGTGCTGATGCTGCCTTTGTTGTCGTGCGTCGGCATCGGGGTGTTGTGGGGCAAGCGCGATATCCCTTTTGGCGGGGCGTTCATCACCACGCTCGTCACCTCCGTGACCACGCCGGCCCTGGTGTTCCACACCTTTGTCACGACCCACCTGGACGATCGCGCGTTGGCCGACGTGGCGGCGGCCACGTTGCTGGCGCTGCTGCTGTGCGCCGCGGTTGGCGCGCTGCTGCTGAAATTGTGGAAGTTGCCGGTGCGCACGCTGCTGCCCACGGCCTTCCTGCCCAACGCCGGCAACCTGGGCCTGCCCATTTCGCAATTGGCGTTTGGCGATGCGGGCCTGTCGGTGGCCGTGGCATTCTTTGCCGTGAATTCCTTTGTCATGCACACAATCGCCGTGCGGCTGCTGCCGGGCGTCAACACCAAGGGAAGCTGGAAAAGCCCCATTCTGCTGGCGTCGGTGGTGGCGGTGGCATTGCGCATGCTGCATATCCCCGTCCCGGAATGGATGATTGAAACGGCCCGCATGCTGGGCGCGGTGACGGTGCCGCTGATGCTGCTGAGCCTGGGCCATGCGCTGGCGCTGATTCCGTCCAACGGCCTGCGCGATGGCGCGAAAGTCGCGGCGATCCGGCTGGTGGTGGGCCTGGCGGCAGGCTTGGCCGTGGTGTGGGCGCTGGACCTGGAACCCGTGCTGGCCGGCGCGCTGAGCCTGCAAATGGCCATGCCTTGCGCCGTGGTCAGCTACATGTACGCCAAGCGTTATACGACGCTGGGCGACACCGCCGCTGGCGCGGTGCTGGTGTCGACGGTGGTGTTCCTGTTGCTGGCGCCCTTGATGTTGTGGTTCACCCAGGGCGCCTAGCGCGCTAGGCCACGCCCGCCATCTCGCGCAGTTGCGCCATGAGCGGGTCGGGGATGTCGACCCCGTGCTTCACGGCTTCGTCGCGCAGCTTGCGGCGGCGGTCGCCGGGCAGGCGCACGCCGTCGTCTTCCAGCATGGCGTCAACCAGGGTTTCGACGCGTTCCAGGTAGGTGTTGTTGCCCGCCAGCGCGCCCGGGTCGATCGCCATGAAGGCCTGGCCCAGCTGCGCGGGGCCGCCTGCGTCGACAAAGAACGATTCCGTTTCGAAACCGAAGTGCGCGCCGGTCAGCGCGCACGCCAGCAGTTCGACAATCAGCGCCAGCATCGCGCCCTTGACGCCGCCTGCGGGCAGCATGCTGCCTGCGAGCCCGGCCTTGGGGTCAGTGGTGGGCTGGCCGTCGGCGTCCAATGCCCAGCCCAGCGGAATGGGCTGGTGGTCGCGCGCGGCGATCATCAGTTTGCCGCGCGCCACTTGCGACAGAGACAAATCAATCACCAGCCGCGCGCCATTGCGGCGGGGAAAGATGGCGGCGATGGGGTTGGTGCCAAACAGCGGACGCTTGCCGCCCCAGGCGGGCATGGCGGCGGGCGAATTGCTCAGCGCCAGCGCCACCAGCCCGGCATCGGCCAGCGCTTCCAGGTGGTAGGCGGCTTCGCCGAAATGATGGCTGTTGGCCACGCCGATGAAGGCGATGCCGTGTTCGCGGGCGCGCAGGGCGGCTTGCTCGACCGCCATGGCGCAGGCGGGATAGGCCAGGCCCGAACCCGCGTCGATCAGCGCTGCGCCGCCGCGCTCGTGCACGATGCGCGGCACGGCCGAGCCGATGGCGCGGCCGGCGCGCAGATGGCCGGCGTAGAACGGCACGCGCGACAGGCCGTGGGAACTGATGCCCTGGCTTTCGGCAAAGACCAGCGCGCGGGCGGTGCTGTCCGCCATCGCCGGATTGGCGCCGGCGGCGGCCAGGGCGGCGGCCGCCAGGTGTTGAAGTTCGTCCAGATAGATGTGAGCCATATCCTTCCTGTCAGGGGGGCGCGCCGCGCGAAATGGGTGGGGGCTGGCGAAGCGCGCCGCCGGTAAGCGCTATTGTCACACCGGCGGCCCGCTTCAGCAGCCCCGCCAAGCAGTGCTAGAATTCTTTCCGCTGTACCTGAGTGCAGTACCCATATTTCGGCGCCGATTTGCCTGATCCGCTTGCGGGCGCCTTCCAATAAATCCAGCTAAAGAGGTCCGTATGACCACTCCTGCCCAACATTTGGCCGGTGATTCGGCCAGCGGGTTCGTCCCCGCCACCGTCACGACGTCCGACTCCGCTGATCCCGGTTCCGTCGGTCTTGTCGCACCCACCTTCATCCGCTTCGATGAGCCGCTGCCCTTGCTTAGCGGCCAGTCGCTGGCTGCGTACGAACTTGCCGTGGAAACCTACGGCACGCTCAACGCGCAGCGCACCAACGCGGTCCTGATCTGCCATGCGCTCAATGCCTCGCACCACGTGGCGGGCCTGGCGGCAGACAACCCCAGCGATGTCGGCTGGTGGGACAACATGGTCGGCCCCGGCAAGCCGGTGGACACCAACATCTTCTTCGTCATCGGCGTGAACAATCTGGGCTCCTGCTTCGGTTCGACGGGTCCGGCCAGCGTCAACCCCGAAACCGGCAAGCCCTGGGGCGCCGCGTTCCCGGTGCTGACCGTGGAAGACTGGGTGCGCGCGCAGGCTCGCGTGGCCGATCACTTCGGTATCGATCGCTTTGCGGCGGTGATGGGCGGATCGCTGGGCGGCATGCAAGCGCTCAGCTGGGCCATCACCTTGCCCGACCGCGTGGCCAACTGCGTGGTCATTGCCAGCACGCCGCGCCTGTCGGCGCAGAACATCGGCTTTAACGAAGTGGCGCGCCGCGCCATCATCACTGACCCGGATTTCCACGGCGGCGACTACTACGCGCAAGACACCGTGCCGCGCCGCGGCCTGTCGGTGGCGCGCATGATCGGTCACATCACGTACTTGTCCGATGACGACATGGCCGAAAAATTTGGCCGTGCGCAACGCGCGCCCGCCGAAAACGGCGCCTACCACTACGGCTACGACGTCGAGTTCGAAGTGGAGTCGTACCTGCGTTACCAGGGCGAGAAATTTACCCGCTATTTCGACGCCAACACCTATCTGCTGATCACGCGCGCGCTGGATTATTTTGATCCGGCCCGCACGACGGGCGGCGACTTGGCGCGTGCGCTGGCACCCGCCAAGGCCGACTTCCTGCTGGTGTCGTTCTCGACCGATTGGCGCTTCCCGCCCGAGCGCTCGCGCGAAATCGTGCGGGCGCTGCTGAAGAACGCCAGCCCCGTCACCTATGCCGAAATCGACGCGCCGCACGGGCACGACGCCTTCCTGCTGGAAGACGCGCGCTACCATGCCGTGGTTCGTGGCTACTACGAACGTATCGCGCGCGAGCTTGGGCTGGCGGGCGATACCGCCCTGACCGAAGGACGTTCCGCATGACTCCTGTCACCCCCCGCTATGCCCATAACGCGCTGCGGCCCGACCTGGCGCGCATCGCGGGCTGGATCGAACCCGGCAGCCGCGTCCTGGACTTGGGCTGCGGCGACGGCGCGCTGCTGGCGCACCTGCGCGACAACCGCCAGGTGCGCGGCGCGGGCGTTGAGCTGGACGACACCTGCGTGATCGCCTGCGTGCGGCGCGGGGTTGAAGTCATCCAGCAAAACCTGGAAGATGGCCTGGCGCTTTTTGACGACAAGCAGTTCGACACGGTGGTGCTGTCGCAGACGCTTCAGTCCATGCACCGCACCGAACACATCCTGCGCGAAATGGCGCGGGTGGCGCGCCACGGCATCGTGTCGTTTCCCAACTTCGGTTACTGGCCGCACGGTTGGGCCATCCTGCGTGGCCGCATGCCGGTCACGGGCCAGATGCCGTACCAGTGGTACAACACGCCGAACATTCACCTGTGCACGCTGCGCGACTTCGAACAGCTGGCCGGCGAGCTGAAGCTGCGCATTCTTGAACGCGCCACGTTCAACGAAGGGCACGAGGTCAAGCTGTTCCCCAGCTGGCGCAGCACGCTGGCGGTGTATCGCTTCGCGACGCCCTGACATTCCGACACCGATCGCCCTGACGGCGCGGCCGAACAGGCCCTAAAATGCCGCAAGCCTCGCGGCGCAACGCCTGTTGCGCCGTGCTGGCGCGTTTCAGGAGACCGTCATTACCGCTGTATCCAACGTCTACACCAGCCCCCGCGTGGCCCCCTTGCTGGTCCTGGGCTTTGCCAGCGGATTGCCTCTGGCCTTGACCGGCGGCACCTTGCAAGCCTGGGCCACCGTGGAAGGCGTCCCGCTCCAGGAAATCGGTTTCCTGACGCTCGTAGGCACGGCCTACACCATCAAATTCCTGTGGGCCCCCCTCATCGACCGCTATGTGCCGCCGCTGCTTGGCCGCCGCCGCGGCTGGATGCTGGTCACGCAAGTGCTGCTGGGCCTGGCCATCATGCTGATGGGGCTGATGTCGCCCTCCACCGCGCTGATGCCGCTGGCGATGCTGGCCGTGGGGGTGGCGTTTCTGTCCGCCACCCAGGACATCGCGTTCGACGCATATTGCACGGACGTGTTGCGCAAGGAGGAACGCGGCGCCGGCGTTGCCATGAAGGTGATGGGGTACCGGCTGGCCATGATTGCCTCAGGCGGGTTGGCACTGATCCTGGCGGACCAGTGGATCGGCTGGGGCAATACCTATGTGCTGATGGGCGGGTTGATGCTGCTGTGCGTGCTGGCCACGCTGTGGGCGCCCGAGCCGGAACACGTCGCTCGCGCCCCGCGCAATCTGGGGCAGGCGGTGGGCGAGCCTTTGGTCGAATTCTTTACGCGGCCGGGCGCTATCTCCATCCTGCTGCTGATCGTGATGTACAAGCTGGGCGACGCGTTCGCGGGCGCCTTGTCCACCACCTTCCTGATCCGCGGCGCGGGCTTCACGCCCACCGAAGTCGGCACCGTGAACAAAGTGCTGGGGCTGGCCGCCACCATCGTGGGCGCGCTGGCCGGCGGCACGCTGATGTCGCGCTGGGGCCTGTACCGGTCGCTGATGGCGTTCGGGCTGCTGCAAGCGGTGTCGAATCTGGCGTACTGGCTGATTGCGGTCAGCCCGAAAAATATCTGGCTGATGGCCACCGGCGTGGGGATCGAAAACCTGTGCGGCGGCTTGGGCACCGCGTCGTTCGTGGGCCTGTTGATGGCGTTGTGCCGGCAGCGGTTTTCGGCCACGCAGTTCGCGCTGCTGTCGGCGCTATCTGCCGTGGGGCGCACGTATCTGGCGGGGCCGCTGACGCCGCCGCTGGTGGCGTACCTGGACTGGCCGGGGTTTTTCCTGCTGACGGTGGTGATTGCCGTGCCGGGGCTGGTGCTGTTGAAAATGCTGCGTGGCACGATCGAAACCATGGAAAAGCAGGGCGACGAGGCGTAATCGTTTCCCAGACACATCGCAGCACAGCAAAAAGCGGCGCCAGAAGCGCCGCTTTTTCATGGGGCCGTGCTGATCCTGCCGGCCCGCTTATTCGCCGTCGATCAGCCGGACGATCAGCACGTCGCTCGGCAGGGATTCCAACAGGCGCTCAGCCACGCTGCCGATGGCGGTGCGCAGGATGCCGGTGCGGCCGTGCGTGCCGGTCACGACCAGGTCGGAGCGATGGTTGAACGAATATTCCGACAGCACGGTTTCGGGTTGGCCGGGTTCCAGCACCACCTTGGGCGGCGTCAGCCCAGCCAGTTCCGGCGTTTGCGCCGTGAATTCCTGCGCGCTTTGTTCCGCGCCCTTGTAGAAGCTGCGCGTGACGGCGTCGTCAGGCACGGACTTGCCCTGGAACGGCACGTCGTACGCATGGAACAGTGTCAGGTTGGCGTTGGGCACCAGTTGCAGCGCGGCGCGCAGGGCCTGGCGCGAGCCGGGCGAGAAGTCGGTGGCGACCAGCACGTCGCGATACGGCTTGCGCGGGCGGGTCTTCACGACCAGCACCGGCTGGCGCGCTTGCCGGGCCAGCTTCTCAACGGTGGTGCCCAGCAGCAGCCGGCCCAGCGTTTCGTCGCGGGCGATGCCGGTGACGATCAGCGAGCAACCATAGCTGTCGGCGGTTTCCATGATGCGCGTCAGCGGATCGCCCGACACCACCACCACTTCCGACGGCACGTCAGCCGCAGACAGGTCTTCAGCCAGCTCGCGTTCGGCCAGCGACTTGTGGTCGGACGACAGGCGCCGCCAGACCGGCGTGGTCAGGCGCGCAGGCGTGGCATGGCTTTCCATGACATGCAGGACGATCAGCTTGGTATTGAGTTCCTTCGTGAGCTGTAGCGCGCGGTCCAAGGCGCGATCGCCGCGCGCGCTCAGGTCAGTCGCCAGAAGGATGGGGCCTGTTTGCTGTGTCATACGTTATCTCCCGGTTGTGGCCAGAGTGGCGACTCCCGCGTCCGCGCAGCCTGGCTTGTACTGCCCTGTCAGGGCGTTATCCCATTGTCTCGCCGCGACGCAGACAGGGGATTGATCGATGTCAACGCACGGTCCAGCGTAAGGGACGCGCCGCAACCAGGCAATGGCGGATTGCGCAATATCAGCGTCAATACAATGTGGGGTTGGCCGCGCCGGTTTCCCTGGCCCCTTTTTTCTATAACTGTTATCTCCATGTTCTCCGACATTTCCCCCGCCTTGCTGCACACGCTGTATTTAGTCGCCATCGTGGCCGAAGCCATGACGGCGGCGCTGTCGGCCGGCCGGCGCGACATGGACTGGATGGGCGTCTGCATCATCGCCTGCGTCACTGCACTGGGCGGCGGGTCGCTGCGCGACGTGCTGTTGGGGCATTACCCGCTGACCTGGGTCATCCATCCCGAGTACCTGTGGATGACCGGCGGGGCCGCCATCCTAACGGCCTTGATCGCGCCCGTGATGCGGCGCTTGCGCAGCGTGTTCCTGCTGGCCGACGCGCTGGGTTTGGTGGCGTTCACCGTCATCGGCTGCCAGGTGGCGCAGATGATGCAGCTGCCGGTCACCGTCGTTTTGATCAGCGGCATGATCACCGGTTGCGCAGGCGGGGTGCTGCGCGATGTGCTCTGCAACGAAGTGCCGCTGCTGTTCCGCAAAGAGCTGTACGCCAGCGTATCGGTATTGACCGGCGCCTTGTACCTGGGCGGCCAGTCGCTGGGCTTGTCGGCCAATGCCGCCGTACCGCTGGCGTTGGCGGTGGGGCTGGCCATGCGTCTGTTGGCTCTGCGCTTTAACTGGCAGATGCCAAAGTTCGTCTATCGGGATGATTGGGATTGAACGGCGGGGACTGAGACAAACCCGTTTTGACCTCTGCAACAATTTTCCTATTTGTGTTTCAAGAGATTTCTAGTATCTTCTCGGTGTCTCATACCATGCCTCGCGCAGTACAAGGGGAGCCGATTGGACGTCAAAGCGCCCGCCACGATTCCGTATTTCCTTCAGGAACAGATTCGTGAGTTGATAGTGGATGGCACTATCCGGCCCGGGCAGCCCTTGCGGGAGCAAGAACTAGAGCAGCGTTTCGGCACCAGCCGCAGCCCGATCCGGGAAGCACTGCGTTTGCTGGAGTTGAGCGGCCTGGTCACGCATATCCAACGCAAGGGCTTTCGGGTCACCCTCTATACCGAAACGCAAATCCGCCACCTGTACATGTTGCGCGCGGAGCTGGAGGCGTATTGCCTGCGCCAGCTGGCCGACGTGACGGATCTGTCGCCGCTGGTGGCCGAGCTGCGCAGCTACGACGAAGCGATTGCGTCGTCGATGGCCAAGCGCGACGTGCGCGCCAGCATCGCGGCATGCCGCGAGTTCTATCTGGCCAGCGCCCGCTACACCGGCAACACGCCGCTGACCAGCATGCTGAGCAAGCTCTACGAACAGGTGGAGCCGCTGCGCTTCCTGCTGGCCCGGCGCTCGATTGAAACCAACACCATCCAGACCTACACCCACGGCATCACGCAGGCCGTGGCAGTGCGCGATTTTGAGCGCGCTGCGGGGTTGACGCGCACGTACGTGCTGGAAGTGCTGCCGAGCATTGTGCAGGTGTATCGCGACGCCATTGAACCCGTAAGGCAAGAGGCGGCGCCGCGTTACGGCCGGGCCTGACCCCTTGCTTTAAGGGGCTGCGCGTTCAGCCGCGCGCAGGCGTGCGGACTTCAATGCCCGCCTGCTCCAGCGCCTGGCGGATGCCGTTGGCGAACAACAGGGCGTTGGGCTGGTCGCCATGAATGCAGAGCGTGTCGGCTTGCACCGGTACGTCGCGGCCATCCACCGAACGCACCTTGCCTTCGCGCACCATGCCTATGACTTGCGCCACCGCTTGCTCCAAGTCTTCGATCATGGCGCCCGCGCGCGTGCGCGGCGTCAGCGAGCCGTCGTCCTGGTAAGAGCGGTCGGCGAACACTTCGCTGGCGGCCGCAAGCCCAATGGCGCGCGCGGCGTCGATCAGCTTGCTGCCGGCCAGCCCATACAGAATCAGCGACGCGTCCACATCCTTGACCGCCTGGCAGATGGCGCGCGACAGGCCTTCGTCTTTTGCGGCCATGTTGTACAACGCGCCGTGCGCCTTCACGTGATGCAGCCGCGCCCCTTGCGAGGCGGCCACACCGGCCAGCGCGCCAATCTGATAGACCACGATGTCATAGGCTTCATCGGGCGTGGTCGGGATGCTGCGGCGGCCAAAGCCCGCCAGGTCCTGCAAGCTGGGGTGGGCGCCCAGCGCCACGCCCTGCTTGAGCGCGGCCGCCACCGTCTTGCGCATGGTGGCCGGGTCGCCGCCATGAAATCCACAGGCGATGTTGGCGGAGCTGACGTATTGCAGCACCGCCGCGTCGTTGCCCATGGTCCACGCGCCATAGCTTTCGCCCATGTCGCAATTCAAATCGATGCGGGTCGTCATTGCAGGTTCCTTTATGCGGGGGTCAACAAGGCGCGCAGCGGGGCCAGCGCCTCGTGCAATTGCGTGAACGCGCGTTCGCGTTCGGCATCCAGCCGCTGCGCATCGTCCAGGCTGATCAGGGCAAAGCGCAGCGTGTCGCCGGGGGCGGTCTGCGCCAGCGCGGGCAGGTCCACCGTGGCAATCTGCGCAATCTTGGGGTAGCCGCCCGTGGTTTGGCGGTCGGCCATGAGGATGATGGCCTCGCCGCCCGACGGCACCTGCACGGTGCCGAAACAGGCGGCTTCCGACAGCATCTGGCGCGGCTGTTCCAGCGCCAGCGCCGGGCCCGTCAAACGATAGCCCATGCGGTCAGACTGCGGGCTGACGCGAAATTCCGCGCCGCTGAACGCGTCGCGCGTGGCGTCCGAAAATTCGTGCCAATGCAGGCCGGGCAGAAAGCGGATGGCGGCGCGGCGCGTGTTGCCCAGCGTGCCGGGCAGATAGATGCGCAGGTTCCACAACGCGTCGCGCAGCGCCTTCAGGTCCCGGTGCGCGGCAAGCGGGGTCCGCAGGGCAATGCAATCGCCCTTGGCTAGCGCGCGCCCTTGGAAGCCGCCAAAGCCGCTGCGCAAATACGTGGATTCGCTGCCCATCACCGCAGGCAAGGCAAAGCCGCCATGCACCGCCAGATAGGCGCGCACGCCGGTGGCCGGGCGCGCGCCGAAGGCCAGCGTATCGCCCGCGCAGGCCACTAGCGGCCGGTGCGGGGCAATGTCTTGTCCGTTCAGCGTGGCGCCAAGATCTGCGCCGGCCAGCGCAAAGCAAGCCGGCGCATCGAAGCGCAAGGTCGGCCCGGTCAGCGTTATTTCCAGCGTGGCGGGGTCACCGGCGTTGCCCGCCAGCGCATTGGCCAGCCGGTGCGCGCGTTCGTCCATGGCGCCAGCGGCGGGTATGCCTTGATGCTGATACCCGGTGCGGCCGGCGTCCTGGAAGCTGGACAGCATGCCGGGCTTGATGACGGTCAGGCTCATGGCTGTGCCTTCCGGATGCGGTTGAACTCGTCGGCGCTGATGGGCACGAAGCGCACCGAATCGCCCGGTTGCAGCAGCGAGGCCGGTTCGCGGGTCGGGTCGAACAGCGTCAGCGGCGTGGCGCCGATGATGTTCCAGCCGCCGGGCAGCCGGTTCGGGTAGATCACCGTCTGCCGGTTGGCGACTGCAACGGAACCGATGGGCACCACGGTGCGCGGCGACGGCCGGCGCGGGATGTTCAGTTTTTCGTCGTGCAGGCCCAGGTAAGGGTGGCCCGGCGCAAACCCCAGCATGAACACCATGCTGCGCGGTCCGCTGTGCAGGGCGATGATGTCGTCGGGCGTTACGCCAGCGGCGCGCGCCACGTCTTCCAGGTCGGGGCCATGTTCGCCGCCGTAGCAAACCGGGATATCAATGTCACGTTCGGCCGAGGCGTCGGCAGGGATGCCATCGGCAAGCAGCGCGTTGACGCGGGCGGTCAGCGCGGAACAGGTGGGGCCGCCGCCGACGCCGTCGGGCCGGTAATGCACGGCCACGGCGACGAATGACGGCACCACGTCGGTCACGCCGGCCAATTGCACGTCGCGCAGTTTGCGCGCCGCGGCCAGACAGGTCCGGCCGACCGACGCGTCAATCCGGTCGCCAAAGGTGATGATCAGGCAGCGATCACCCTGGGGCTGGATGCGCCAGGAGGGTTCGGCCGGAGAAGGGGGTTCGGAAGAAGCGTTCAACGGCGCGAAACCTCTGGCGGCGGATTACTTGGCGAACAAGGAATCCATGTTCTTGAAGGCTTTGAATTCCAGCGCGTTGCCCGACGGGTCCAGGAAGAACATCGTGGCCTGTTCGCCGACTTCGCCCTTGAAGCGGATGTAGGGTTCGATGACGAATTCGGTGCCGGCGTCGATCAGGCGCTTGGACATGGCTTCCCATTGTTCCATGGAAAGAACCGCGCCGAAATGGCGCACGGGCACGTTGTGCGAGTCCACGGCGCTGGTGGCCTTGTGGCCGCATTCGCTGGGCGCCAGGTGGGCGACGATCTGGTGGCCGTAGAAGTTGAAGTCGATCCATTCGGACGAGCTACGGCCTTCCGGACAGCCCAGCTTTTCGCCGTAGAAGGCGCGGGCTTCGGCCAGGTCGCGAACCGGGAAGGCCAGGTGGAACGGCGGCAGGTTGGTTTGAGCGGTCATGAGAATTTCCGGGTCATTCAAAAGAGGGTGATCGGCATGCGGGCTGCCGCGGGTGCAAAACAGCGCTAGCACCAGCCCCTAGTTTAGGTATTGTTTTTTTGATTGAAAAACGATATTTTTTGTGTCTTAGCATCAAAAATATTGATCGTGATCAAAGAGTTCAAAACCTTCATCGCCGTGGCCCGTGATGGCACCTTTACCGGGGCGGGCACGCATCTTGGGCTGACGCAGTCGGCGGTCAGCGCGCAAATCAAGCGCCTGGAGGAATACCTGGGCGTGGAATTGTTCGACCGCAGCGCGCGCGCCGCCGTGTTGAACGCGCACGGCCGAGAGATGCTGCCGCAGGCCGAAGAATTGGTCGCCATGGCTGAACGCATGGTCACCACGGCCGGGGCGGGGCATGTCAGCGGTTCGTTGCGCATTGGCGCAATCGCCTCGGTGCAGCAAGGCCTGTTGGTAGATGCGCTGGGCCGCTTTCGCGCGGTGTATCCCGATGTGCGGGTGCGGATTGTGCCGGGGGTGTCGCTGTCGCTGCTGGGTCAGGTGGACGCGGGCGAAGTGGACATGGCCGTGCTGATCCGCCCGCCTTTCACGCTGCCGCCGGAGCTGGGCTGGCAGCCGCTGTTAAGCGAACCCGTGGTGCTGGCCATGCCGGAATCCATGCCGGCCGCGCCTTGGCGCGACGTGCTGGCGACGCAGCCCTTCATCCGCTATGACCGGGCGTCATTCGGCGGGCGGGTGGTGGATATTTTCTTGAAGAAGCACCGCTTGAATGTGCACGAAGCGGTGGAACTCGATGAAATTGAAGCCATCGCCAACCTGGTGCGCCACGGGCTGGGGGTGGCGCTGTTGCCGCGCCTGCGCGGGCTGGACATGACGGGCTTGCGCCTGGTGCCGTTGGGCGACCAGGCGTTTCACCGCGACATCGGCATCATCGGCCGGTTGCCGTTCGACGCGGGCAGCGTGCGGGAAAAGATGGCGGAATGCCTGGTGGCGGCAGCCGGTGAAGGCGTGCCATAAACAAGAATGGCGTCATGGCAAATTCAGCCACAACGCCATCCGCAATCAAGCGATCAACCTCGCCCGGTTTACAGCCGGTCGCAACGCACCGTGATCGGGTGGCTGCGCAGCGTGGACATCACCACGTCATCCACCTGGCCTTCCACGTCCGTAATCACATAACCGATCTGGCCCTTGGTTTGCAGCGTCTGGCTGACGATGTTCAAACCGTGTTGCGCCATCAGGTTGTCCAGCGTGCCCAGCGCGCCCGGGGCGTTGCGGTGCACGTGCAGGATACGGGTGGCGCCCGCCGGTTCCAGATACGGCAGTTCGGGGAAGTTGACCGCGCCCTTGGTCGTGCCGGCCTGCATGAAGCGCACCAGCTTCTCGGCCACTTCGCGGCCGATGTTCTCTTGCGATTCCTGCGTGCTGCCGCCAATGTGCGGGGTCAGGATGACGTTGGGCAGGCCAATCAGCGGGCTTGCCAGCGGCTCGTCCGCGCCCTTGGGTTCGGTGGGGAACACGTCCAGCGCAGCGCCCGCCAGGTGGCCGGACTTCAGCGCGGCGTGCAGCGCGTCGATGTCGACCACGGTGCCGCGCGACGCGTTGATCAGGATGGCCCCGCGCCGCATGCGAGCGATGGTCTCTGCGTTCATGATGTTTTCGGTGGACTTGCCGCCCGGCACGTGCAGCGTCACCACGTCGGCCTGCTCCAGCAGGTCGTTCAGCGTTCCGGCCGGACGCGCGTTGCCCAGCGGCAGCTTGGCTTCCACGTCGTGATAGATGACGCGCATGCCCAAGCCTTCGGCCAGCGTGCTGATCTGCGAGCCGATGTTGCCGTAGCCCACGATGCCCAGCGTCTTGCCGCGCGTTTCAAACGCGCCTGACGCGCTCTTGTCCCAGTGGCCCAGATGCACGCGGGCGTTCTTTTCCGGAATCCGGCGCAGCAGCAGGATGGCTTCGCCCAGCACCAGTTCGGCAACGGAACGGGTATTGGAGAAGGGCGCGTTGAACACGGGAATGCCGCGCTGCATGGCCGAATCCAGGTCGACCTGGTTGGTGCCGATGCAGAAGCAGCCCACGACGCGCAGGTCGGGGCTGGCCAGCAAGGCGGCATCCAGGTGCGTGCGAGAACGAATCCCGGCCACGTGCACGCCACGCAGGGCGTCGTGCATCTGCGCCGGCGGCAGGGCCGCGGCGTGCGTGACGATATCGGTGTAGCCGGCGGCTTCGAAGACCGCGCGGGCACTCGGGTGGATGTTCTCGAACAGGACGATTTTTGCCATGACTGCCAGGGGGTGGGTGAGGAATGCGTGTTATTTATTGTGGCGCATTTTTGCTGCAGTGCAAGGAGTAGCCATTGAGACGGTGTGGATGAATTGTTTCAACGGCTTTCCCACCCCCGCGCCCTAGCGATACGCCTGGAACACCTTGGCGCCGCCCTGCTTGTCGACCAGCATCACGTCGTGCGGCGTCTTGCGGCCGCCGTACTCCGGGCCGTCCATGCCGGGCGAACCCAGCGGCATGCCGGGGGCGGCCAGGCCCGCTGCGTCGGGCTTTTCAAGCAGCAGACGCCGCACATCGCTGGCCGGCACATGGCCTTCGACCGCATAGCCGTCAACCATGGCGGTGTGGCAGGAACCGTAGTCCGCCATGCCCGCGTTGCGGCGGATCGGGCCGGTGTCTTGCACATCGTGCGTGGTCACGGTGAAGCCGTTGTCACGCATGTGCTTGACCCAGTCTTCGCAACAGCCGCAGGTGGGCGTCTTCCAGACGTCCACCTTGACGGGCGTTTGCGCCGCCGTGATCGCGGGGGCGAATAGCGGGGTGAACAGCGCCGCGGCAATAACCAGGCGGCGCGTAACTCGGGATGCGTTCATGATGCTCCGTAGGGTAAATGTCGAAAAGGCGGGGGGTGTCAAAACCAGAACCGCACACCGGCCATCACGGCCGTCTGCGAGCGGCTTGCCCCAGCGTCCGCGGCGTAGCTTGCCGTCTGGCCAAACTTTCGCTCAAAGGATACGCCGATGTAGGGCGCGAATTCCCGCGTGAATTCATAACGCAGCCGCAACGACAGTGAGCCCGTCGACAGCCCCGACCCGATCCCGCGTTCGGGGTCGGATTTTCCGTACAGGCTGGCTTCGAGTTCCGGCGTGAAGATCAGCCGTTGCGTCAGCAGCAGGTCGTACTCGGCCTTCAGCGCCAGCGCCGTGCGGCCCGACGAACCCACATAGCCGGTCGTCTCCAGTTCGATGTTGTACGGCAGGACGCCTTCAATGCCAATGGCGGCCCAGTTGCGCTTGGGGCCCGTGCCGATGTCGCGGCGCGCACCCAGTTGCAGGTCCCAGAAGGGCGAGACCGCGTGGCTCCAGAACGCTTCAACCTTTCCGTCCGAGCCGCCACCGTTTTCGCGTTCGCCTTCGCTCTTCACGACCAGCCGGTCGGTGGCCGTGCCGAACCAGAAGCGGCCATCCCAATCCAGCGCATTCTGTCCATCGCGGTTGCGCGACATGCCGAACTTGTCGAACAGCACTTGCCACGTGGGGTCGTTGTCCATCATGTGCGGATGGATACCGTAGCTGTCGTAGCTGCGATCGCCCGCGCCATCGCTGGACGGCAGGCTGCCGATGGGGGGCGGCGCATTCGATGCTGCGGCGTCGCCGTGACCCATGCTGGCATGGTCTATGGCGGCTGGCGCCGGACGCGTCGCGCCGTGGTCCATGCCCGGCATGCTGGCATGGTCCATCGCGCCGTGATCGGTCGCTGCGGTTTGCGCGTGCGCACCCGCAGCCACCAGCATCATCGCCAGGGCGCAGGCGCCCAATCGTTTTGTCTTAGGCGTCATCGCTTACTCCACCACGACCGCTCTGAACATGCCGGCCTCCATGTGATACAGCAGGTGGCAGTGGTAGGCCCAATGCCCGCGCGCATCGGCGCTGACGCGGTAGCTCAGCCGCTGCGCCGGGTTGAGCGTGATCGTGTGCTTGCGCACCTGGAACGCGCCGTCGGGCGATTCCAGGTCGCTCCACAGGCCGTGCAGATGGATGGGGTGCGTCATCATCGTGTCGTTGACCAGCACGAAGCGCACGCGCTCGCCGTAGCGCAGCACGATGGGTTTCGCGTCCGAGAACTTCACGCCATTGAACGACCACATGTAGCGTTCCATGTTGCCCGTCAGATGCAGCTCGATCTCGCGCGAGGGTGCGCGGTTGTCGGCGGGTTCGCGGATGGAATGCAGGTCGGCGTATGTGAGCACGCGGCGGCCGTTGTCGCGCAAGCCCACGCCCGGATCGTCCAGACGCGTTGACACCACGTCGGGCAGCATCGAATTGCCCACGCCGCGCTCGGCGGGGTAGGGATGCTTCACTTCGACCATGCCGCCCTGGCCAGCGCCGGAACCGTGCTGCATGCCATGGTCCATGCCGGGCATGGCGCTGTGGTCCATCGCGGCTGCTTCTGCGTCTGCCCCTGCATTGGCAGCCGCGCCCGCACCGGCATGGTCTCCACCGCCCATGTCGTGCGCCATGCCCATGTCCATCATGCCCAGCAGCTGCACGCGGTCCAGCGCCGGCACGTCTGCCTGCATGCCGGCGCGCGGGGCCAGCGTGGCGCGGGCGTAGCCGGAACGGTCCATGGCCTGCGAGAAGATCGTGTAAGCGCGGTCGTCTTGCGGCTCGACGATCACGTCATACGTTTCCGCCACGCCGATGCGGAACTCTTCCACATCCACCGGGCGCACATCCTGCCCGTCCGCCGCCACCACCGTCATCTTCAAACCTGGAATACGCACGTCGAAGTACGTCATCGCCGAGCCGTTGATGAAGCGCAGGCGGATGCGTTCGCCCGGCGTGAACAGCCCGGTCCAGTTGCCCGCGGGCGTCGCGCCGTTGGTCAGGAAGGTGTAGGTTGCGCCCGACACATCCGCCAGGTCCGACGGGTTCATGCGCATCTGTTCCCACATCAGACGTTCGGACAGCGCAGCGCGCCAGCCACGGCCGTCCGCGTCGGCGCGCAGGCTTTGCACGCTGGGCTGAATGCCGTTGTAGTAGTCGGGCATCACCTTCAGCTTGTTGAAAAGCCGCATCGGATCTTCGTCTGTCCAGTCGGACAGCAGCACAGTGTAGTCGCGGTCGGACGCGACGGGGTCGCGGCGGCGCGGGTCGATGACGATGGCGCCGTACAGGCCCGTCTGTTCCTGAAAACCCGAATGGCTGTGATACCAATACGTGCCGCTTTGGCGCACGTCGAAACGGTAGGTGAAGGTCTGGCCCGGGTCGATGCCGTCAAAGCTCAGGCCCGGCACGCCATCCATGTTCGACGGCAGCAAAATGCCGTGCCAATGAATGGACGTTTGCTCGCGCAACCGGTTGGTGACGTGCAGCGTGACCGTGTCGCCTTCGCGCCAGCGCAGGATGGGCGCGGGCAACTGGCCGTTGACGGTGGTGCCGATGCGGGCCGCGCCCGTGAAGTTGACCGGCGTTTCGCCGATTTCAAGATGAAACTCGGTGCCACGTAATTCGGTGGCGGAGGCAGGGTGCGATGGCGACTGCAGCGGGGACAGCGACGGCGATTGCGCCAGCGCCGCGCGCCAGCCGCCAAGCGCCGCCAGCGCGCCGCCGGCCGCCACGCCCTGCACGAATCGCCGGCGGGCAAGAGGGGGAAGTGTGCGCATGGGTAGTCTGTGCCGGGCGTCAAAGCACCGACACGGCTCCCTTCATGCCGGCCGAGTAATGGCCGGGTTCCAGGCAGCCGAAAGACACCGTACCCGCCTTGTCGAAGCGCCAGACGATCTGCCCGGACTTGCCCGCCTCCAGCGACACCGCGTTGGCTTCCTCGTGGCGCATGCCGGGGTCCTTCATCATCATGTCGTAGTGCGCTTTCAGATCGGCGTCGGTGCCCAGCACCAGCTCGTGCCGAATCTTGCCGACATTGCGCACCGTGATGCGCACGGTCTCACCGGCCTTGACCTCGATGCGGTCGGGCGTGAAACGCATGGCGTCGTTCATGTCGATATTGACGGTGCGCGTGGCGCGGGCGGCGTCGCCCGGCTTGCCGATCGGGGCCGTTGCGGCCGGCATGGTCATGGACGGCATGTTGTGGCCATCGTGGCCGCCTGCGGCTTGCGCGGCGCCGGTGAACAGCAGGGCCAGGGCAGCAGCCTGGCTAAGGCGAATCAGAGCGTCTTTCACGAAAATCCTTACAGGAGTGACCGTGATGACACTGTAGAAAAGCCGGGGTGACCCGATTCTGTCGCCTGGATTACGGTTTTGTAATGTTCGGCGGGCGCGGGGACGTTTCCGGCCCGCGCAACGTGATGCCCACCACCGTGCCGGACGCATCCGACACCGCGTCCACATCGCCGCCATGCATGCGGGCGATGGCGCGCACGATGGCCAGCCCCAGCCCGTGCCCTTCGCTGCGCGGCGCGCGGGTATGCCCAGACCGGAAGAAGCGGTCGAAGATGCGGGGCAGGTCGGCGGCCGGAATGGGCGTGCCGGGGTTACGCACTTGCACCCGCGCGCCTGCCGCCGACGCTGAACACGTCAGCACGATTTCGCGCCCCGCGGGCGTAGCCTTGATGGCGTTGGAGATCAAATTGGCCAAGGCGCGGCGCACCAGCCCCGGGTTGGCGGCCACCGTCGCATCGCCCTCGCAGCGCAACTGCACGCCTTGGGCTTCCAACGTGGCTTCGTAGTATTCCGCCACGCGCCGGGCTTCGGCCGCGAGCGACACCGGCGCCAGGTCCGCCGCCCGTTCCCCGCGGTCCGCACGCGCCAGGAACAGCATGTCGTTGACCAGCGTCTTCAGGTCTTCGAGCTCTTCCAGATTGGATTCCAGCGCGTCGCGCAACTCGGCGGCGTCGCGCGGGGATGACAGCATCACCTGCGTGCCGTTGATCAGCGTGGCAAGCGGCGTGCGCAGTTCATGCGCAACGTCGGCGTTGAACCCTTCCATCTGCTGATACGCCGATTGCAGCCGTTCCAGCGTACGGTTGAAGGACCGCACCAGGTCGTGCAGTTCGCGGTCGGTGTCTTCCAGCGGCAGGCGGCGCGCCAGATTGTCGGGCTGGATGCGGGCGGCCTGCTCCGACAGCCGGCGCGTCGGGGCCATGCTGCGGCGCACGGCCCAGGCGGCCAGCACCACGGTCGCGCCCACCCAGAGCGCGCAGATCAACACCAGCGCGGTGCCATAGGCGTACAGAAACTGCGAGCTGGTGCGCGTGCTGACGGCCACGGTCAGTTCGGCGCCCGGCAGGATGCGGTCGTTCATGGCCACGCGCAAGCCGCGCATGCGCCCGCCATCGGCGGTTTGCAGCACCACTTGTCTGCCGTCGTCGGCCGTGCCCAGCGTTTCCGGGGCGGGGCCGCCGTACACGGCGTGGCCCTGTGCGTCCACGATCCAGATGCCCAACTGGCCTTGGCCGGCGCGCATCTCGTCAAACGTGGCGGCCAGATCGTGCAGGCCGCTGGCGCTGTTCTGCATGTCGATCAGGTGGTCGATCAATTCCAGCTTGCCGCTGACCTCGGTGATTTCCTGGCGCTCGACTTCGCGCTTGAGCGCCCAGAACAACGTCGCCCCGGCCAGGCTGGATACCAGCAATGCAATGGCGCCCAACAGCAGCGTCAGCCGCGCCTGCATCGAACGCATGCGCGGCGGCTTCATGCCGGTTTGGGCTCGGGGCGCGACTCCAGCACATAGCCCATGCCGCGCACGGTGTGCAGCAGCTTGGCGTCGAACGGGTCGTCCAGCTTGCCGCGCAGGCGGCGCACGGCGACGTCGATGACATTGGTGTCGCTGTCGAAATTCATGTCCCACACCTGTTCGGCCAGCGTGGTGCGCGACAGCACCTGCCCCTGGCGGCGCAGCAGCAGGGCGAGCAGGTTGAATTCCTTGGCGGTCAGGTCCAGGCGGCGGCCGCCCCGCTGGGCGCGGCGGCGCGCCAGGTCCAGCTCCAGGTCGGCCAGGCGCAGCAGAGTGGGTTCTTGCGTGCGGCCCCGGCGCAGCAGCGCCTGCACGCGCGCCAGCAGCTCCGAAAACGCAAAGGGCTTGACCAGATAATCGTCGGCGCCGCCTTCCAGGCCGCGCACGCGGTCTTCCACGGCGTCGCGCGCCGTCAGCATCAGGATGGGGGTGTCTTTTTGTGCGCGAACCGATGCCAGGATGCCGAAGCCGTCCACGCCGGGCAGCATCACGTCCAGCACGATCAGGTCGTACGCGCCTTCCAGCGCCAGATGCAGACCGTCGACGCCGTCACGCGCCAGATCCACGATATGGCTCTGTTCCGACAGCCCCTTTTTAAGGTAGTCGGCCAGTTTGGGTTCGTCTTCGATGACCAGGATGCGCATGGCCGGAAATTTACCACCCGCGCCGGCTGTGCGGCGCGGGTGGTACGAGCAAACCGGTCAGGCCGGTTCGTCGATAGCGATACGTTCGAAGGGGAAGCGCAGCGCAAAGACGCTGCCTTTGCCGGGCTCGCTCGTGATGAGCAATTCGGCATCGTGGCGCATGGCGATGTGCTTGGTGATCGCCAGGCCCAGGCCCGTGCCGCCCACGGCGCGCGAGCGCCCGCGGTCCACGCGGTAGAAACGTTCGGTCAGGCGCGGCAGGTGGCGGGCGGGGATGCCGATGCCGGTGTCCTGCACGCTGTAGCGCGCGCCGCCATCGGGCTCGCGTTCCCAGCGCACGGTGATCGTCCCGCCGTCGGGCGTGTAGCGCACGGCGTTGGTCAGCAGGTTCGACAGCGCAGAGGTCAGCTCGGTTTCGGCGCCCAGCACGTCCAGCGTTTCGTCGATGTGCCATTCCAGCACATGACGTCCGCCCGACAAGGCTTCGATCTGCTGACGCGCCTTTTGCAGCAGCGCGCTCATGTTGATTGCGCGCGGGTCGCTGCCCGGCGACGATTCCAGCGTGGACAAGGTCAGCAGGTCTTCAACGATGGCCTGCATGCGCTGGGCCTGCTCATGCATCATGTCGATGTACTGCGCGCGCTGTTCTTCGGGCAAGGCATCGGCCGGCATGTCGCGCAGCGTTTCCAGAAAGCCCGCCAGCACGGTCAGCGGCGTGCGCAGCTCGTGCGAGACGTTGGCCACGAAATCGCGGCGCGTGGTTTCCAGGCGTTCAATCTGCGTGACGTCGCGGGTAATAAGCAGGCGCTGATTGCTGGCGTAAGACGTCAGCTGCATCATCATCAGCCGTTCCTGGCCTTGCTGGCCCAGGCGCACCAGGATCGGGTCGGGCCAGGACGAGCGGTGCGCGTATTCCACGAATTCCGGCGCGCGCAGCAGGTTCAGCAGATTGTGGCCACGGTCGGCCGGCAGGCGCAGGCCCAGATGCTGGCGCGCCATGCGGTTGCACCAGTCGATCTGGAATTCTTCATTCATCGTGACCGCGCCGTCCGGCAGCGCCTGGGCGGCGGCCAGCATGCCTTGCATGGTGTCGCGGGTTTCAGCCAGTTCCCGGGCGCGGGCGCGGGTGTAGCGGTAGAGCGGGGCGAGGATGTCGTCCCAAGGCCCGACGGAGGCGGGAGGAGAGGTGTCCGGGTGATTGGCCCAGTGGGAAACCAGCGTCAGGCGCCAGCTGCGCCAGAGCAGCATGGCGGCCAACGCGGCGGAAAACACGATCCAGCCGAATGGATCACCTATGAGCCATTGCGCCAGTAGTGAAATCACCGCCCACAGGGCGACCAGAAAAAGGGTGCGCAGCCAGATCATCGTGCGGGAGTTTTACCGCGTCGGAAGCTGTGCCGTAAACCGGTATCCGCTGCCGCGCACGGTTTCAACGTGCGCATCGTGGCCGCTGGGTTCCAACGCCTTGCGCAGGCGGCGGATGTGGACGTCAACGGTGCGCTCTTCCACGAACACGTGGTCGCCCCAGACCTGATCCAGCAGTTGCGAACGCGAGAACACGCGCTCGGGGTGGGTCATGAAGAAGTGCAGCAGACGGAACTCGGTGGGACCGATCTGCAAAGACTGGCTATTGCCTGACAAGCGGTGCGTGACCGGGTCCAGCTTCAGGCCGCCCACGTCGATGACGTCATCGGTCAGCTGGGGCGCGCGGCGGCGCAACACGGCCTTGATGCGGGCCATGAGCTCTTTCGGCGAGAAGGGCTTGGTGATGTAGTCGTCGGCGCCGGCTTCCAGGCCGTCTACCTTGTCTTGCTCGGAGCCCTTGGCGGTCAGCATGATGACCGGGACGGCGCGGGTGCGCTCGTCGTTGCGCAGCTTGCGCGCCATGGCCAGGCCGGACGTGCCGGGCAACATCCAATCCAGCAGGATCAGATCGGGGAGTTCGGCGCGAATCAGGGTCTGGGCCTGGTCGGCGTCGAACGCGCGCAGCACTTTATGCCCCGCGAAGGACAGGTTGACGGCGATCAGTTCCTGGATTGCGGGTTCGTCTTCGACGACGAGGATGGTGCTGGACATGGCGAATTTGGCACACTTCTGAGCGCCGGCGCGGCGCGAACATTGCGATAGTATGGCCGCAATATTTCAGGTATGTGACCGCAGGGTGCTTCCGGGGAAGGTTCTCTGCCCGCCGGGGCGTGCCCGATAGGCTACCATTGCCAGGATATATCGGGAATTCACCATGCAAAACCCCTCCGAATCGCAACATTCCGCCGACTCCAACGCCCAATCCACGCATTTCGGCTTCCAAACGGTGCCGGAAGGCGAAAAAGCCCGCAAGGTCGCTGAAGTCTTCCATTCGGTCGCCCAGCGCTACGACGTCATGAACGATTTCATGTCGGCCGGCCTGCACCGCGTCTGGAAGGCCTTCACCATTGGCCGCGCCGCCATCCGCCCCGGCATGAAGGTATTGGACATCGCCGGCGGTACGGGCGACCTGGCCAAGGCTTTCGCCAAGCGCGCGGGGCCTACCGGTGAGGTCTGGCTGACCGACATCAATGATTCCATGCTGCGCGTGGGCCGCGACCGTCTCACTGACGCCGGCCTTTTGGTGCCCGCCGCCGTTTGCGACGCCGAGCGCCTGCCGTTCCCCACGGGTTATTTCGACCGCGTCAGCGTGGCCTTTGGCCTGCGCAACATGACGCACAAAGACCGCGCGCTGGCCGAAATGACCCGCGTGCTGAAGCCGGGCGGCAAGCTGCTGGTGCTGGAATTCTCGCGCGTGGCCAAGCCGCTGGCGCCCGCCTACGACTGGTATTCCTTCAACGTGCTGCCCTGGTTGGGCAAGAAGGTCGCCAAGGACGAAGCCAGCTACCGTTACCTGGCGGAATCCATCCGCATGCATCCCGACCAGGAAACCCTGGCCGACATGCTGCGCACCGCCGGTCTGGAGCGGGTTCAGTATTTCAACCTGACCGCCGGCATCGCCGCCTTGCACGAGGGCGTGCGCCTGGGCTGAACCCCGGCCTGTCCACAGGATATTTCTTCACCCCACGGGGAACTTGTGGGGCGGCGTCTTGTCCGTTATTCTTACGACGTTCAGATTACTGTAAGAAAAGTCGCGATTAGGTCCCGCTGTCCGTGGGACTCCCAGCTGCTCGGGGCAGCGGGGGCGCGAGTACGAGGGAGCAAACTCTATGACCAAATTCTGTCTTTCGCGGTTTGTCGCCGCGGCGCTCATCGCCGTTTCCGGCGCGGCGTTGGTGACGGCGTCGTTTGACGCTGAAGCCCGTCGTGCAGGTGGTGGCAGCAGCGTCGGCCGTCAATCCTCCAATGTGACCCAGCAGCGCCAGGCGACCACGCCGCCGGCCGCCGCGAACAACACGGCTGGCGCCACCGCCGCTCCGGCAGCCGCCGGCGCAGCCACGGCCGGCGCCGCGGGCGCTGCCGCCAAGAGCGGCGCGTCGCGTTGGCTCGGCCCCATCGCCGGCATCGCTGCTGGCCTGGGTATCGCCGCCTTGCTGTCCAGCATGGGCCTGTCGGGCGCCTTCGCTGAATTCCTGGGCTCCGCGCTGCTGATCGCCGCCGTTGTCTTCGCCGTCATGTTCATCATCCGCCGTCTGCGTGGCGCCGGTCCGCGTACCGCGACGCAAGGTGCCTTCAATGGCGCCAACAACGCACCGGGCCAGCAACCGCAGCCGATGTGGCGTGAAGCCCTGAAGCCGGCTGCCGCCGCACCCGCCGCTGCTGCCGCCCCTGTGGCTGCCGCCGCACCGGTCGCGCCTCCGGCAGTTCTGCCGAAGGCGGGCGAGGACAACAACTGGTTCGTGCCGGGTGATTTCGATACGCCCAACTTCCTGAAGCAAGCCAAGGAGCAGTTCGTTCGCATCCAGGCTGTGTGGGACAGCGGCAGCACCGATGGCCTGCGCGACTTCCTGACCGATGACCTGATCACCGAACTCAAGCCGCAGCTGGCTGAGCGCGGCGCGGCTCCCAACAAGACCGAAGTGGTGCTGTTGAACGCCGAAATGCTGGGCATCGAATCCGTGTCCGACGGCCACCTGGCCAGCGTGCGCTTCTCCGGCATGCTGCGTGAGGCCCCCGGCGCCGAAGCCTTCCGCTTCGAAGAAGTCTGGAACCTGTTCAAGCCTGCCAATGGCGGCTGGCTGTTGGCTGGCATTCAGCAGATTCCGGTGGATCTGGCCAGCTAAACGCTGGCTGGCCGGGACTGCCTCTGTCCTCCGTTGCCGGATGCCCGAAAGGGCATCCGCTTGAACCGGCCCCACAAGGGCCGGTTTTTCCATGTGCCTTTCGCACTAAACACGCGCCCATCTAACCCGTTACACTCCCGATTTACCTACTAATTCCGGCAACCCCGCCACGCGGTGTTGCAGACCGTCATGCTGCCTTTTTCGTTCCTGCCCACTCCCTCGCGGTTGGCTGTAAGCGCGCTCAACGCCCTGTTGCGGCGTGAGGACTGGGCGCGCGAGCGTCTGGCGCGGCATGCCGGCAAGACCGTGCGCTTTGCGTTGGGCGGTTTCACGCTGGGCCTGACGATCGACAGCGAAGGCCTTGCGGCGCAGGCTGACCCCGCCGTCGTGCCCGACGTGACGCTGACCGTGGCCCCTGAAAAGCTGCCGTTGCCGCGCCTGGGCGCTGACCGTGAAACCCCTGACTTCGCCGAAGCCACCCATATCTCGGGCGACGCGGCATTGGCCCAAGTGGTGGCGGACCTGTCCAAGCAGCTTCGCCCGGACCCCGAAGACGCGCTGGCCCGCGTGGTGGGCGATATCGCCGCACTGCGCATCGTGGGCGGCGCGCGCGCCGCGGCCAATGGGGCGCGCACGGTGGGCACGCGCCTGGCCGAAAACGTCTCGGAATACCTGGCCGAAGAAAGCGGCGTGCTGGTGGGCCGCCCCGCGCTGGAACAATGGCGCCTGGACTTAGCCGAGCTGAACGCTCGCACTGATGCCTTGACGCGTTCGGCCACCGCCCTGCAAACCCGTCTGGCTTCGGCCAGCGCAAAGCGGGGCGCCTGATCCATGTTTCCCCTGCTGCGCCTGCTTCGCATCATCGTTGTTTCCCTGCGCTATGGCCTGGACGAGCTCGTGCTCTCCAGCCTGAACCATCCTCTGGCGACGTGCCTATTGCGCGTCATCCGCCTGGGCACGCGTCCGCGCCAGCCGCGCGGGCAGCGCCTGCGGATGGCCCTGGAATCGCTGGGCCCCATCTTCGTGAAGTTCGGGCAGGTGCTCTCCACCCGCCGCGACCTGATCCCCGCCGACATCGCCAACGAGCTCGCGCTGCTTCAAGACCGCGTGCCGCCGTTCCCGTCCGCGCAGGCCGCCGCCTGCATCGAGGCCGCGCTGGGTGCGCCGCCCGAAAAACTGTTCGCGCAGTTCGATGTGGACCCGGTGGCCTCGGCGTCCATCGCCCAGGTTCACTTCGCCGTGCTGCATGACGGCCGCGAAGTGGCCGTCAAGGTGCTGCGTCCGGGGATGCTGAGCATCATCGAAAAAGACTTGTCGCTCTTGAAGATCGTGGCGCGCATCATCGAGCGCTTGGGCGACGATGGCCGCCGCCTGAAGCCGCGCGAAGTCGTGGCCGAATTCGACAAATACCTGCACGACGAGCTGGATCTGGTGCGCGAAGCGTCCAATTGCAGCCAGCTGCGCCGCAACTTCGGCCCTGAATCGGGCCGGGGCGACATGCTGATCGTGCCCGAGGTCATCTGGGAATACACGGCGTCCACGGTGTTCACCATGCAGCGCATGTACGGCATGCCGGTGGGCCAGGTTGAACGCATGCGCGAAGCCGGCATCGACATCCCGACGCTGGCGCGCACGGGCGTCGAAATCTTCTTCACGCAGGTGTTCACCGACGGCTTCTTCCACGCCGACATGCACCCGGGCAACATCTACGTGTCGGATCGCCCTGGGACGCTTGGCAGCTATATCGCGCTGGACTTCGGCATCGTGGGTTCGCTGTCCGAGTTCGACAAAAATTACCTGGCACAGAATTTCCTGGCCTTCTTCCACCGCGATTACCGGCGTGTGGCGCAACTGCACATCGAGTCAGGCTGGGTGCCCGCCGACACGCGCGAAGAAGAGCTTGAAGGCGCCGTGCGCGCCGTTTGCGAACCGTACTTTGACCGGCCGTTGTCCGAGATCTCGCTGGGGCAGGTGTTGCTCCGCCTGTTCCAGACCTCGCGCCGGTTCAATGTAGAGATCCAGCCGCAGCTGGTGCTGCTGCAAAAGACGTTGCTGAACGTCGAGGGGTTGGGCCGACAGCTCGATCCCAACCTGGATCTCTGGAAGACCGCCAAGCCCTATCTGGAACGTTGGATGCGCCAGCGTGTCGGACTCAAGGGCTTGCGGCAAAGCCTGGAAAAAGAGGCGGTGCAGTGGTCGCAAATGCTGCCCGCTTTGCCCAGGCTGGTCCATGACCACCTGAGCCGCCCGAACGTTTCGCCCGCCCTGTTGGCCGAAATGATTCACCTGCGGCGCGCCCAGGAACAGAACAACCGGCTGGTTGCAGCGCTGGTTGGGGTGTTGGCTCTTGCGATTGGGGTCGCAATATGGGCCTTGACCCGATAGGCGGCGCGATGATCTAGACGAACCTTGTCATGTTTCATTCATGAAACGGTCATCATAGCTTCGCGGGAGACGGCGAAAAATAGCGCTGCGGTGGATGAATGCAGCGTCACGCCGAAGAGACGCGCGCGCCATTCATTAATTTCTATCGCCCCACAAGCGGGACGAATACAAGGGCAGACCCATGCTTTATCCTGAACTCTTCAAGACCATGGAAGCCGTGCGCTGGAACATGGCGCATGACATCCCCTGGGGGGATTTCGATCGCAGCAAGCTCTCTGACGAGCAGGCTCAAACGATCAAGATGAACGCCATCACCGAATGGGCGGCCCTGCCGGCCACAGAAATGTTCCTGCGCGACAACCGCGGCGACAGCGATTTCTGCGCATTTATGTCGGTCTGGTTCTTCGAGGAACAAAAGCATTCGCTGGTGCTGATCGAGTATCTACGCCGTTTCCGCCCGGATCTCGTGCCCACCGAAGAAGAGCTGCACAACGTGCGCTTTGAATTCGACGCGGCCCCCGAACTGGAAACGCTGATGCTGCACTTCTGCGGCGAAATCCGCCTGAACCACTGGTACCGCCGCGCCGCCGAATGGCACACGGAACCCGTCATCAAGGCCATCTACAAGACCGTGGCGCAGGATGAAGCCCGCCACGCCGGCGCCTACCTGCAATACATGCGCCGCGCGCTGCATGACCGTGGCCAGGACACCAGCGAGCAAGCTCGCCTGGCGTTCTCGAAGATTGGCGTGCTGATGGCCTCGGCCGGCCGCACGCAGCAGGCGCTGCACCCGACCAACCTGCACGTGAACAAGGACTTGTTCCCGAACGACACGGTGCAGTCGCGTCTGCCTGAGCCGGGCTGGCTGGAGCATTGGCTGGACACCCAGATCCGCTTTGACGGCATCTGGGAACAGAAGGTCGCCTCGCGCATTCTGCACATCTTGTCCAAGCTGATGGACCGCAGCTTCGAAACGGTGAAGGACCTGAACCGTTACCGCAAGGAAATGACGGCGCTGATCGTTCCCAAGGAAAAGAAGATCATTCTCGGCGGCGCCTGAGTTTCAGGCGCTATTGCCGGCTATCGGGCTGCCGATGGGCCGGCAATCAGGCTGCCATCGGGCGGCGGACGGGCGGATATAATCGCCGCATGTCCGCCGCCCGTTTTGAATCCAAAGTCCTTTCCCGCGATGAATGCGTCGCCGCCGTCGCTGCTGGCCGCTTGCCGCGGCCGCTGGTGTTTACCAATGGCGTGTTCGATATCCTGCATCGCGGGCACGCGACGTATCTGGATCAAGCGGCGCAACTGGGCGCGACGCTGGTGGTGGCGGTGAACACCGACGAATCGGTGCGCCGCCTGGGCAAAGGCGCCGAGCGCCCGCTGAACCGCATGGAAGACCGCGCCGCACTGCTGGCCGCGCTGGGCTTTGTGACCGTCGTCACGTCATTCCACGAAGACACGCCCGAAGCGCTGATCGGCGAGCTCAAGCCCGATTTGATCGTCAAGGGTGGCGACTACGACATGGAAAAGCTGCCCGAGACCGCGCTGGTCAAAACCTGGGGCGGCCGCGCAGTGGCGATTCCATTTGAATTCGAACGGTCGACGACGGCGCTGGTGAAGAAGATTCAAAGCGCCTGACGGGCGTTCAACGCGGTTCCCGAAGCAAGCGGTTGATCGCTTCCAGATCCGTTTCCGCCAGAATCCCGCTGGTGGCTTTCAAACGCAGCCCTGACAGCACCGTGCTGTAGCGCGCCAACGCCAGATCCCGCTGCGTGGCGTATAGCTGCTGCTGGGCGTTCAGCACGTCCAGGTTGATGCGCACGCCCACTTCGTAGCCGGTGCGGTTGGCTTCGACTGAGGCGCGGCTGGATTTTTCGCCGGCTTCCAATGCCTGGATGCGCGCCAGCCCGCTGGTGACGCCGGTGTAGTACTGGCGCGCGGCCTGAACGGCTTGGCGCCGCGCGGTTTCAAAATCGTAGCGGGCCTTCTGTTCCAGCTGCACCTTCTCGGTCACTTGCGACGACACGCCGCCACCCGAATACAGCGGAATCGACAGCACCACGCCTATCGTGTTGTCGATCGGCTTGCCCGGCGCGGCGTTACGCATGACGGCGTCGCTGGCGCTGCCGCTGGTGGCGCGCAGGTTCAGGCTGGGGTAGTGGCCGCTCTTGGCGATCTGGATTTCACGGCCCGCGATGCGCGTCAGCAGCTGCGCGCGCAGCACTTCCAGGCTGGAGGACTCAGCCTGGGTGCTCCAGTCATTCACGCGGGCGGGTTGGGGCGACGGCAGTTGCACGCCATACGGCAGTTCGGCCAGTGCGCCCGGCTGCGTGCCGATGATCTTGGCGAGCTCATCGCGGCGCACGTCCAGGTCATTCTGCAACCGCAATTCCTGCGCCACCACCAGGTCGTAGCGCGCCTGCGCCTCGAAGGTGTCGGTGACGGTGGAATTACCCAGCTCGAAATTGCGTTTGGCGGACTCCAGCTGCCCGGCAACGGCGGCCTTTTCGGCCTCGGTGGCGGTCAGCGTGTCTTGCGCGTAGAGCACGTTGAAGTAGGCGTCGGCCACGCGCAGCAGCAAGTCCTGGTAGGACTGCTGCAATTGCACTTCGACGTCGGCCACGATCAGCTTGGATTGCTCGTAGTTTTGCCAGCGGCCCCAATCGAACAGAGGCTGGGTCAGCGCCAGATCCCATACGCCGCGCCCGCCGCTGTAGGACACGCCCAGCCCACGGGTGCTGCGGGTTTCCTGGTAGGCGCCGCCGGCTTCGGCGGAAATCAGCGGCAGCAGCAGCGCGCGCGCTTGCGGCTCTTTTTCCAGGCCCGCGCGGTAGTTGGCGCGGGCGGCGGCGTAAGTCGGGTCATTGCCCAGGGCGGCTTGCCAGACCTGGATCAGGTTCTGCGCAAACGCGGGCGACGGGCCGACGCTTGCGGCGCAGGTAAAAACCAGTAAAGCCGTAAGCAATCGGACGCGCATGATTTTCAACGATACGCCGGACCACCCCGTTGATGCGCCACGCCCCGGCTGGGGGCAGGCGCGGGGCGGCAAGCTAGGGGTTTAGAACTTGAACTGGGATACCGTGGCGCCGCGCAGCGGCTTCACCACGGTTTCGAACAGGTTCACCGTTTCGAAACTGGCAGCGGTGGTGCGGGTGATGCGACAGGCCGTCATGACGGGGGCCTGGCCCACGATGACAACCAGGCGGCCGCCCACGCGCAGCTGGTACTTGAGCGCGTCGGGCACAACCGGCACCGAACCCGTCACCAGGATGGCGTCGTATTCGGTGGAGCCCCAGCCATTGCGGGCGTCGCCGGTTTCGACCTTGACGTTGGTGACGTTGTTCATTTGCAGGTTTTGCTGCGCGAACGTGACCAGGCGGCTGTCGATTTCGACCGAGGTCACTTGTTGGGCCAGATAGCCCAGCAGCGCAGCCTGATAGCCGGAGCCGGTGCCGATTTCCAGCACGCAGTCGGACTTGGTCAGTTGAAGTTCTTGCGCCAGGCGGGCTTCAACCTTGGGGGCCAGCATGGTCTGACGCGTATTGACCGCGTTGATTTCCAGCGGCAGTTCCAGGTCGGAAAACGCCAGGGCGCGCAGGGCCGGCGGAACAAATTGTTCGCGGCGCACATCGAACAGCGCTTGCAGCACGTTGGCGTCCAGGACGTCCCACGGGCGGATCTGCTGTTCCACCATATTGAAGCGGGCTTGTTCTACGTCGGGCAGGGTCGAAGCGTTCATGACGGTCAGGAAAAAACAGAGGAATCAGCCGGCCATTGTACCGATTCGTAGCGTCCTGTGACGGCGGTCCCATTCGGCAGATGTTTCAACGGCGGGAATCGGTCTGATTCGCGGGCCGGAAACGACAGCGGCGCTCCGTAGAGCGCCGCGTTTCACCCGCGTCTAGCCAGCGCAGCCGGCGCTCACCACCACGCGTGGAAGTGGTGGACGGGGCCGTGGCCGGACCCGACCGACAGCCGCTCGGCGTGGCGGATGGCTTCGGTCAGATAGGCCTTGGCGCGGCGCGCGGCCTCGGGTACGTCCCCGATTTGCGGCAGCAACGCGGCCAGCGCGGCCGACAGCGTGCAGCCCGTGCCGTGCGTGTTGACGGTCTCGATGCGGTGGCCGGGCAGTTCGATCATGCGGTCGCCGTCGTGCAGCAGGTCGATGGTCTCGTTGCCGGGCAGGTGGCCGCCCTTGACCAGCACCCAGCGTTCGCCCGAATGGGCCAGCTTGTTGCGCAGGCGCTCGGCCACGCGGCGCATTTCCTTGACGGTCTCAACCGGCCGCTCTTCCAGCAGCACGCCGGCTTCGGGCAGGTTCGGGGTCAACATCGTGCACTGCGGCAGCAGCGCTTCGCGCATCGCGCCCACGGCGTCGTTCTCCAGCAGCAGGTCGCCGCTTTTGGCGACCATGACCGGGTCCAGCACCACATGGGCCGGGGTCCACTTGGCCAGCTTTTCGGCCACGACTTCAATGACCGGATATTGGCCCAGCATGCCGATCTTGACGGCGTCGATGCGCACGTCGGCGAACAGGGTGTCGATTTGCAGGCCCACGAACGCGGGCGGCACGGCCGAGATGCCGGTGACGCCCTTCGTGTTCTGGGCGGTCAGCGCTGCGATGATGGCGCAGCCGTAGGCGCCCAGCGCGCTCATGGCCTTCACGTCGGCCAGGATGCCCGCGCCGCCGGACGGGTCGACGCCGGCGATGGTCAGCGCGTTGGGAATGGGACGGGCGCTGCCGTCCTGTTGGCGCGAACTCATTTCGCCGCGCCCGGGCCGCCGGTGATCAGCCCTTCGGTGGGCGAGCTGGGCGCGCCGCTGTACAGCTTCTTGGGCATGCGGCCAGCCAGGAAGGCTTCGCGGCCGGACTCCACGCCCTTCTTCATGGCGCTGGCCATCAGGATCGGGTCGCGCGCGGCGGCGATGGCGGTATTCATCAGCACGGCGTCGCAGCCCAGTTCCATGGCGATGGCCGCATCCGAGGCGGTGCCCACGCCGGCATCCACCACGACCGGCACGCGGGCCTGGTCGATGATCAAACGCAGGTTCCACGGGTTCAGGATGCCCATGCCCGAGCCAATCAGCGATGCCAGCGGCATCACGGCCACGGCGCCCATGTCTTCCAGCATGCGGCACTGGATGGGGTCGTCGGTGCAATAGACCATGACCTTGAAACCTTCGTCGACCAGCGTCTTGGTGGCCTTCAGGGTTTCGGGCATGTTCGGGAACAGCGTGTGCGGGTCGCCCAGCACTTCCAGCTTGACGAGCTCATGGCCGTCGAGCAGCTCGCGCGCCAGGCGCAGGGTGCGGATCGCGTCGTCGGCGGTGTAGCAGCCGGCGGTGTTGGGCAGCAGCGTGAATTTGGACGGCGGGACGTAGTCCAGCAGGTTCGGTTCGCCCGCGTTCTGGCCGATGTTGGTGCGGCGGATGGCAACCGTGACGATCTCGGTGCCGCTGGCGTCCAGCGCCGCGCGGGTCTCTTCGAAGTCCTTGTACTTGCCGGTGCCGACGAGCAGGCGCGACGAATAGGCGCGCCCGGCGATGGTGAGGGTGTCTTGTGTGGTCATGGCGGTGTTCAAAGGGCGGGGGCGCAAGAGCGGAGCCCGCGGAGGCTGACTGATTTTGCTATGCGAATGATAAAGCACGATGCCCTGCGGCAGGCGCGGCCGGTGAAATGCGGCGTTCCACTATTTGCAGATCGCGTGCAAAGCGGGCGATGCGTCAGCGTAACCAGCCTATGCCAGCGAAGCATGGTTCGGTCAGCGCAACCGGTCAGAGTCAGCGAAGCATGCTTCGATCAGCGCAACCGGTCAGAGTCAGCCGAGCATGGTTCGATCAGCGCAACCGGTCCAGGTCGGCGCAGATTGCTTCTGCGGCGTCGATCAGGCGCGGGCCGGGGCGGTATAGCGCGTCGGCGTCCACGCCGTACACATGGCCGGCACGGGCAGCGGGCAGCCCCAGCGCCTGCCAGGCGGCCAGGTTCTTCGCGGTGTCTTCGGGCCGGCTGACGCCCGCCAGCACCGCTTCCGGCCTGGCGGCCAGCACATTTTCCAGCGTGACCTGCGGAGCGACGACAGGCGCCAGGCCAAAGACGTTGATGCCGCCGCACAGGCGCAACGCGTCGCTGACGATGCTGCTGTTGTTCAGGGTGTAGATGGGGTCCAGCCCGGCCTGCACGAAGACGCGCACGGGACGGCGGCCGGTGTAGCGCGCGCTCAAGGCAGCCAGCCGGTCGCGCAAGGATTGCGCCGCCGGCCGCGCGTGTTCCTCAGTGCCGAACAGCACACCCATGCGTTCGACGGCGTCAGGAATGGCGGCGAGCGTCAGCGGGTCGCTGTAGAAGACGGGCACGCCCAGCTTGTCCATGACGCGCACCAACGGCTCGGCGGCGGTGGGCTGCCAGGCGATCAGCAAGTCGGGGCGCACGCCGGCCACGCGCTCGGCGTCGGGCTGCATGCCGTCGCCGATAACGGGCAATTGGCGGGCGGCGGCGGGGTAGTCGCTGCCGCGTATGGTGGCGATGAGAAAGCGGCCTGCGCCGGCGGCGTAGACGAGTTCGGTCGCGTGGGGGGCCAGGGTGACGGCGCGGCGCGCGGGTGCGGCCAACAAGACCGTGTGGCCCTGGTCATCCCGGACTTGAATGTTCGGGTTCGGGTTCGGGTTCTGGCTCTGACTTGGCTGAACTTCCAGCGGCGCGCGGTTGCTGTCCACAGCCGAAGCCGCCAGCACCGGGCCTGCCAGCAGCGCACCCAGGGCAATCAACAGCCCCGGGGCGATGCGTGGAAACGCGCGTGAGTCAGTCATGCAGGGGCCGATACCGTCAGCGAAGAACGCCGACTATATCGGATGTCCGCGATCAATAGCGCAGCGTGAGCGAAGCGTAGAAATTGCGGCCCGGCGCGGGGTACAGGTTGTAGTTGGCGACGGGGCCCAGCATTTCGAACGACGCGTTGCCGCCACGGATGCCGTAGGTGGCGTACTGGCGATCAAAGATGTTGTTCACGCCGATAGCGCCTTCGATGTTGCGCGTGAACTTGTACGCAACCTTCGTGTTGAACAGCACGTAGGCGTCCAGCTCCTTGTCGAACTGGTTGGCCTGGTCGTTGTCCATGCGCGACTTGCCCACATATTGCGCCGACACGTTCCACAGGAACGCATCGGTGGGGCGCCAGGTCACGCCGGCGTTGGCCAGCCACTTGGGCGCCAGCGGCACGGTCTTGCCGGCCAGGTCCACGCCCGCGTAGTTGCCCGAGCGGAATTGCGCTTCCATCCAGGTCAGGTTCGCATCCAGCGTGATGCTGCTGGAAAGGGCGGTGCGGCCTTCCAGTTCGATGCCTTGGCGGCGGGTCGGGTCCAGGTTGGTGTTGGCGCCGGTGCCCGGGCCCCACATGCCGTCGGCCAGCGGGTTGTACTGGATTTCGTTGGTCAGGTCATAGCGGAAGTACGACAGGCGGGCGCTGCTGGCGGCGCCTTGCCACGTTACGCCGATTTCCTTGTCGGTGGACGTTTGCGGGGCCAGCGGCTGTTGCACCGACAGCAGTTCGTCGGCATTGGGCAGACGGAAGCTGCGGCCAACCTTGCCGTACAGGCCGAAGCCGGCGGACAGGTCCTGGCGCACGCCCAACTGCCAGGCGGTCAGGTGGTTGCTGCGGTCGGAGGCGGTGCCCGAACCGCTCAGCACGTCCAGGTCGTCCGACGCGTACTGGCGGCGCACGCCGGCGGTCACGTAGGTGCTGTCGGTGGCGCGGATCTGGCCTTCGGCAAACAGGCCGTACTGGTGCTGGCGCGACTGCCACTTCGACGGTTCGAAGTCGTAGTAGGCGTTCTGGTCAGCGGTGGTCTTGGATTCTTGCGCGTCGGCGCCGAAGACGATGCTGTGGCCGCCGTTGATCGGCAGGCGATAGCGCACGCTGGCGATGTTCTCTTCCAGCTTCTGGTCGCGCAGGGTGTCGCCAAAACCGTCATACGACAGGCCGTTCAGCTTCTTTTCGCGGGTCGACAGGTCGGCGTACAAGGTGCCAACGCCAATCGCCTGCTCGACTTGCAGGCCGAAGGTGGTGGTCGTGGTCTTGACGAAGTCGACGTCGTTCTTCGAACCGCGCGGGTCGTCCTGGAATTCGTTCACGCCGGTCGACGGGCTGATCAGGCGCGGGCCGGGCAGCTCCAGCTTTTGCGTCGTGGTGCGGCCGTACAGGCGGATCGAGCCGTCGCTGTGGCGCAGGGTGATGCCGCCGCCGCCACCTTCGCGGCGCTCGCCGCTGTGGTCGCGGTAGCCGTCGGAGTGCAGCGACTGCATGTAAGCGTCAACGCCAACCTTCTCGTTGTTCATCGCCACGGCGGCGTCGTACTGGCGCAGGCCGTAGCTGCCGAACGTGGCGGTGGCGCGGGCCGTGACCGGCTCCTTCGAGAAATCGGACTTGGTGATGATGTTGATCACGCCGCCGGTCGTGCCGCCGCCGTATTGAACGGAGCCGCTGCCGCGCACGATTTCAATGCGTTCCACCTGGTCCAGCGGCACCACGCCCAGGCTGGGGGCCGACAGGTCATTCGTGTTCTGCTTCACGCCATCGATCAAGATCAGCGTGTTGCTGGCGCCGGTGATGCCGAAGCCGCGCAGGTCGACGATCGCGTTGTCGCTCGAACTGCTGGTGTTGATCAGGTTGATGCCGGACTGGGTCGACAGCAGGTCCTGCATGGTGCGGGCGCTGCTGGCGGCGATGTCTTCAGCCGTGATCACCGAAATGGACACCGGCAGCGTGCGGCCGTCGGTCGGCACGCGCTGGGCGGTGACGGTGACCGTGTCGAGTTCGGGGGCGGGGGAGGCAGCTTGCTGGGCGGCGGCGATGGCCGGGGCGGAACAGAGCAGGGCGCCGGCGTAACGCCGGATGGAGCGGGCTTTCATCTACGTAACCTCGATGCGACCCGCGACCCCGCAGGTCATTCACGATGGGGAGGGCGCCCACGCGCCGCGGCGGGCCGGTTCAGGCCTGGCGGCATTGCATGGACTTCCTGGCGATCGAACTGGCCGGTATCGGGCTGCCATGGGCGCAAAGCGCGCATGGGGACCGTTGCGGGGGCAGCACAGGCTGGACGCCGGGACGTGTGCGGCCGCCTTGTGGGCGGCGCGGCAGCCCTGGCGGGCGTCTTCCTGTTTCCCGTTTACCTTTCGCACGCGGACAGGCAAGTGTTGTGTTCTTGCCAGCAAGATGCGCCGAAAGCACCGGTTCGGGGCCGAAACTGTATCACCCGAGGGCGCGAGACAGCCCGTTTTGTTACGATCAGGGCTTGTTTTTTCGGCGTTTTTCGCTTTTTAGCCACATCTACGCCGCCGTTGGCCACCTTTATCTGGACCTGCCCGTGTCGTATCCCCGTTTGCCGTACCCGCCCGAAGCCTATACCCAAGGCGGTGAATTCGCCCGCCTGCTGGGCAAGCGCATCCTGATTCTGGACGGCGCCATGGGCACCATGATCCAGCGCTACAAGCTGGGCGAGGCGGACTTCCGCGGCGAGCGTTTCGCCGGCCACGGCAAAGACGTCAAGGGCAACAACGAACTGTTGTCGCTGGTGCGCCCCGACGTCATCTCGGAAATCCACCGCCAGTATCTGGAAGCCGGTGCCGACGTCATCGAGACGAACACCTTTGGCGCTACCACCATCGCGCAGGGCGACTACGACCTGCCGGAACTGGCCTACGAACTGAACCTGGTGTCGGCGCAATTGGCGCGCGAAGCCTGTGACGCCTACAGCACGCCGGACAAGCCGCGATTCGTGGCCGGCGCCCTGGGCCCGCAGCCCAAAACGGCATCGATCTCGCCCGACGTGAACGACCCGGGTGCGCGCAACGTCACGTTCGACGAATTGCGCGTGGCTTATATCGAGCAGTTGAACGGCCTTCTGGACGGCGGCATCGACATCGTCCTGATCGAAACCATCTTCGACACGCTGAACGCCAAGGCCGCCATCTTCGCCACCGAAGAAGTGTTCGAGACGCGCGGCATCCGCCTGCCCGTGATGATCTCGGGCACCGTCACCGACGCGTCGGGCCGCATCCTGTCGGGCCAGACCGTGGAAGCCTTCTGGAACTCGGTGCGCCACGCGCGTCCGGTCACCATCGGCCTGAACTGCGCGCTGGGCGCGGCGCTGATGCGCCCCTACGTGGCCGAACTGTCCAAAATCTGTGACACCTACGTCTGCGTCTACCCCAACGCCGGCCTGCCCAACCCGATGGCCGAAACCGGCTTTGACGAAACGCCGGCCGACACGTCGGCGCTGCTTGAGGAATTCGCCCGCGCCGGGCTGGTGAACATGTCGGGCGGCTGTTGCGGCACCACGCCCGACCACATCCGCGCCATTGCGGACAAGGTCACGTCGCTGACGCCGCGCGTCGTGCCTGACATCCCGGTCAAGACCCGGCTGTCGGGCCTGGAACCGCTGAACATCGACGAAGACACGCTGTACGTCAACGTGGGCGAACGCACCAACGTGACGGGCAGCAAGATGTTCGCCCGCCTGATCCGCGAAGAAAAGTACGACGAAGCGCTGGCCGTGGCCCGCCAGCAGGTCGAGAACGGCGCGCAGATCATCGACATCAACATGGATGAAGCCATGCTGGATTCGGTGGCCTGCATGCACCGCTTCCTGAACCTGATTGCGTCCGAGCCCGACATCGCCCGCGTGCCGGTCATGATCGACAGCTCGAAGTGGGAAGTCATCGAAACCGGCCTGAAGTGCGTGCAGGGCAAGCCGGTGGTGAACTCCATTTCCATGAAGGAAGGGATCGAGCCGTTCCGCCATCACGCCCGCCTGTGCCGCCGCTACGGCGCGGCGGTGGTCGTCATGGCGTTTGATGAACTGGGTCAGGCCGATACGCTGGAACGCCGCAAGGAAATCTGCGGCCGCGCCTACAAGATTCTGGTCGAAGAAGAGGGCTTCCCGCCGGAAGACATCATCTTTGACCCGAACGTCTTCGCGGTCGCCACCGGCATCGACGAACACAACCACTACGCGGTGGACTTCATCGAAGGCACCCGCTGGATTCGCGACAACCTGCCCCACGCCCGCATTTCGGGCGGCGTGTCGAACGTCAGCTTCTCGTTCCGCGGCAACGAGCCCATGCGCGAAGCCATCCACACCGTGTTCCTGTATTACGCGGTCAAGGAAGGCATGACGATGGGCATCGTCAACGCCGGCCAGCTGGGCGTGTACGCCGACCTGGACCCCAAGCTGCGCGATCTGGTCGAAGACGTGGTGCTGGACCGCCCCAACCCCGTGGGCAAGACGGAAGCCGACGACGAACGCACGCCTACCGAACGCCTGGTGCAGTTTGCCGACAGCGTGAAGGGCTCCGGCGCCAAGCGCGAAGAAGACCTGACGTGGCGCAAGGCGGAAGTCGAGCAGCGCCTGTCGCACGCGCTGGTCCACGGCATCACGACGTTCATCGTCGAAGACACCGAAGAAGTCCGCCAGAAAATCTTCAACCGCGGCGGACGCCCCATTGAGGTCATCGAAGGCCCGCTGATGGACGGCATGAACGTCGTGGGCGACCTGTTCGGCGAAGGCAAGATGTTCCTGCCGCAGGTGGTGAAGTCGGCGCGCGTCATGAAGCAGGCCGTGGCCCACCTGATTCCCTTCATCGAAGAAGAAAAACGCCAGATCGCGGCGGCCGGCGGCGACGTGCGCGCCAAGGGCAAGATCGTCATCGCCACCGTCAAGGGCGACGTGCACGACATCGGCAAGAACATCGTGTCGGTGGTCTTGCAGTGCAATAACTTCGAAGTCGTGAACATGGGCGTGATGGTGCCCTGCGCGCAGATCCTGGAAAAGGCCAAGGAAGAAAACGCCGACATCGTCGGCTTGTCCGGCCTGATCACGCCCAGCCTGGAAGAGATGGCGTATGTGGCCAGCGAAATGCAGCGCGACGACTACTTCCGCAGCCGCAAGCTGCCGCTGATGATTGGCGGGGCCACCACCAGCCGCGTGCACACCGCCGTGAAGATCGCGCCGAATTACGACGGCCCGGTCATTTACGTGCCGGACGCGAGCCGCTCGGTGGGCGTCGCCACGAATCTGATGTCGGACCAATCCGAGACGTACCTGGCCGAACTGGCGCAGGAATACGAAGACGTGCGCCGCCGCCACGCCAACCGCAAGGCCACGCCCATCTTGCCGCTGGCGGACGCGCGCGCCTCGCGCCCCGTTATCGACTGGGACAACTACACGCCGCCGCGCCCGAAGTTCATCGGCCGCCGTACGTTCAAAAGCTATGACCTGGCCGAGATCGTCAAGTACGTGGACTGGGGCCCGTTCTTCCAGACGTGGAGCCTGTTCGGCCCGTTCCCCGCCATTCTTGATGACAAGGTCGTGGGCGAACAGGCGCGCAAGGTCTACGCCGACGGTCTGGCCATGATGAAGCGCATCGTCGAAGGCCGCTGGCTTACCGCCAACGGGGTCGTGGGCTTTTACCCGGCCAACAGCGTCAACGACGAAGACATCGAAATCTACAAGGACGAAACGCGCAGCGAAGTGCTGTTCACGTATCGCAACCTGCGCCAGCAGGGCGCCAAGCGCGAAGGCGTCAGCAACAAGTCCTTGGCGGACTTCATTGCGCCCAAGTCGTCCGGCAAGCTCGACTACATCGGCATGTTCGCCGTCACGGCGGGCATCGGCATCGAGAAAAAGGAAGCGGAATTCGAGAAGGCGCTGGATGACTATTCCAGCATCATGTTGAAGTCGCTGGCTGACCGCCTGGCCGAAGGTTTCGCCGAATGCCTGCACGCCCGCGTGCGCCAGGACTTGTGGGGCTACGTGCCCAACGAGGCGCTGACGAACGAAGACATGATTGCCGAAAAGTACGTGGGCATCCGCCCTGCGCCCGGCTACCCGGCCTGCCCCGAACACGTGGTCAAGACCGACATGTTCCGCGTGCTGGACGGCAGCGACATCGGCATGATGCTGACCGACAGCTACGCCATGTACCCGGCGTCCAGCGTGTCCGGCTTCTATTTCAGCCACCCGGACTCGCAATACTTCAACGTAGGCGTGATCGGCGAAGACCAGCTTGAAGACTACGCCAAGCGCAGCGGCCGCAGCATTGAAGATCTGAAACGGACGTTGGCGCCCAATTTGGGGTGACGCGGGCGGCGCATAGCCATCGCTTTTTTACATATTGGTTGGGGGCCAGTCCAAGCTAATTGGGCTGGCCCCCAATCATTTCGTGAGAAGTGATATAGGAATAATCAGAATAAATATCGCAAATTATGTATTCCGGTTAATAAGCAGAAGTGACGCGTAACATCGGTTTCAAGCTTGAATATTTGTTTAAATTCAAAGCTTTACGTTGCATGTTCGACCGATGGAAGTACGTCGCTGGCGCCCATTTTCCATTTCGACATCAATAATCCAAGCGCCTGTGTGTCCGAGTCAGTAAAGCTTCAAATTAGTCCTAGGCAGTAATCGGATGCTGTGCCGTTATCGGTCGTCATGTCTTTCGAAGTGTCTTTCAAGGCTAGGAGATAGATATGAAAGCTCGCGCTGCGATTGTCGAAAAGATTCTGACCGCAAAGCTGGACCAGGGGCTGAAGTGGCAGGCCATCACGACAGCATTGGGCCTGCCCCTGACCAAGGGAACGGCCGCTTGCCTGGGCCAGATGCCGTTGGCGGAAGTCAACGTGAACAAGTTGGACGAGTTTCTCGGCCTGAACCTGAGCGCAATCGAAAAGGCCACGCTGCAAGAAGCGCCTGATCGCGGTTCGCTGGAAGCCCTGATCCCCGCCGACCCCACCGTCTATCGCTTTTACGAATTTCTTCTGATCTACGGGAGCACGCTGAAACAGCTGATCTCGGATCAGTTCGGAGACGGCGTGATGTCCACCACCGATTTTGATCTGGTGGTGGACGCCAAGGGCGACCGGGTACACGTCGAAATGAGCGGCAAGTTCATGCCGTTCACGATGAAGTAAGCAGGAAGCTGCGGGGGCCATGGCGCATCCTGGCCCCCGCATCGTGGCTTGCCATGACACCGGCAGCCATCGCACTCCCTTGCCACAAGCACCTTCCGTCACTCACCAAGGAGGACGAGATGAGCGTCACTGTAATTCGTAATCTCGCGAAAGCCGCCGATGCGAAAACCATCGCTGATGTTGCCAAAGTCGGCCGGTATTTTCGCCATCCCGATTCGGCGCGGATCGTTTATCCCACCATCGTGCAGCAGCCCATCGGCACCTTGCCCGCTGGGCGCAATCTGCGCATCGGCATCGTCGGCGCAGGCGCGGCGGGCATTGCCGCGTTGAACGAGTTGTCTCGTCTGGTGAACGACAAAACCGGCACGGTCAACGTCACCTTGTATGAGTCGGACCCCGACAGCTTCCTGTTTGATCTGGCGCGCGGCCTCACCGTTCGCGGTAAGAAGGCGGGGCGGGTGCTGGCGGTGCAATCCGATGACAAGACGGTGTATGAAGTCGGCGCCATGCGCTTTCCGGAAAGCGCCGGCTTGACCTGGCAGTACGCCCAGCGTGTCTTTGGCCCCACCGCCCAGGTGCAGGTGTTTCCGAACCCGGGGAAGATCGCCACCGAGTTTGTCTTTGGCCATCAGGCGGACCGCTACAAGGGCGACTACTGGCAGGACCCTGCCTCGCCCACGCGCGCCGTCCGGGATCTGGTGTTGTCGCGGCTGGTGGGCGTCGGTGCGCCTGCGCTGATGCCGATTGGATCGCGCACGCCTGCGGAAGTCATCGGCGTGCTGACCAGCGAAACGAGCTCCGATGCCCTGTTGCAGGAGATCGACCGCGATTGGAAGCAGTTCATCGCCGATCACGACGGCACCACGCTGGAAGGCGCGGTGCGCGCCATCATCCGGGCAGATGGGGCGTCCCTGCCCGCATTGCCTGGATTGAGCCCGAGCGATACGGAAAACTATTACGTGGAGCTCTTCGCCCGATTCGGATTCGGCACCGGTGGATTCAAGTCGCTGTTCGGCATATCCATTGTTGAAATGATGCGGCTGATTCTTTGGGACTATTCCAACGAATACACCCTGCCCGTAAAAGAAAACGTCGACTTCATCCGGCAGCTGTACACGACCACGCTGGCCGCGGCGCCGTCTGGAAAGTTCAGCGTCACGCCCATCCAGGGCCGCGTGTCTGATGTCTTTCACCGCAATGATGCGGGCGCAAACTCTGCCGTCGTCACGTACTACGCGCCGGGCAGCGACAAACTGCAGGATCAGTCTTACGACTATGTGATTCTGGCGCTGCCGCACGAACAGCTGACTGGCCTGGTGACGCGCGCCGGCTATGCGTCCAAGCCCAGCGCCACTGTCACTTTTGGCGATCAGGCCTTGGGGCTGGAGGCGCGCGCTTTCACCAATGTGTTGCCGCCCTTGCTGCTCAGCACGACAAGCGACATTCCGAACGCGCGCGCCGCCAGCGCGGTCAGCATGTTGCGCATGGTGCGGTCGTCGAAGATCTTCGGCACGATCAGCAATGCCGAACTGGCTAACCTGCCCAAGCTGTCATTGCCGGACGGTACGTCGGAACCCATCAAGGCCGTCGTGTCGGACAGCGGGCTGGCCACCAGCTACATCGTGCCCAGCTCATTAAGCCCGGACTTCTCAAGCGTACTGGCCAGCTACACGTGGGACGACGACTCCACGCGCTTGCAACGCGACTTCGGCGCTTATCCGCAAAATCCGCCGACGGGTGCCGGGGTGCAAGACGCGAATGGCATGTTCACCCGGATGATCAACCGGGCTGACAAAGACATCAAGTTCCCCGGCGAAGGCGTCTACAAGCGCTGGTGGTTTGTGGATGTCCTGAAGAAGATCCAGGTCGACAACCGCTTCGTGTTCGACTGGACCACCAACGGCTCTGCTGGCGGCTTCAAGCTGGATTTGAGCGGCGACCATTACCAAAGCAACTTTTGCTTCCGCTATCACACGCACGCCCAGCACCCCGAGCTGGACAGCCGGTTCTTCATTGCGTCCGACAGCTTCAGCCATCTTGGCGGCTGGCTGGAAGGCGCGTTCATGAGCTCGGTCAACGCGGTGGCAGGACTGGTGCTTGCCGTGAACAACGGCAATGCCGCCAGTTTGAACAATGAAGCGGGCAAGGTGTTCACCACCTTGAATTCAGTGGTCTATACGCCGCCGACGCCACCGCCGGCAACGCGTGCAGCGGATGGTGTGGTGTATGCCAACGACCCGCTCATTCACGCCTTCAAAGAGGTTTTCGCCGTCTACGGTCCAACCATGAAAACCTTGGTCAACGAGCAATTCGGCGATGGTGTGATGTCCAGCACCGACCTCGAATTCACGTTCAACAGGCAGCCCGCTCCAGATGGGGACCGCATCGCGATCGGACTGAGCGGCCGTTACGAGCCATTCGGGAAGGCTGTGGCCGCAAGCCCCCGCAAGCGGGGGTGAAAGCAGGCCGAGGCCAATACGCGCATGCGCGGGGCCTCGGCTTTTTTTTGGCCGGTCCGGCCGTCGCTTCAAACGCGCGGCGGTGCAATGCGTCCCAGCACGCCTTCGATCATCACGCCAATTTCCAGCACCTTGCGGTCTGTACCCGGCAGACCATCGATTTCCAATCCCACCGGCAAGCCTTCCGCGGACAACCCCGCCGGCACGCTCAAGCCGGGCAGGCCGGCGTTGCTGCCGGGGTCCACGTTGCGGGCCAGACGGCTGAAGCTTTCGAAGCTGCTGGCCTCGGGGGTGGCGGCCATCGGCAGGATCGGCAGCGTTGGAAACAACAGGCCGTCCAGGTTGTGCGCCTGAAACGCTCGCTGATAGACGTTGATCAGTTCGTCACGCTGTTCCGCGATGACGCGTTCGTAGAGCGGTTGCAGCGCCAAGACTTGACCGTCAGGGGTCGGCAGCACGCCCGGCACGATCAGGCCATCGAAGATGGCTTTGACGTCGGGGCTGGAGATTTGCGCCACCACCTCGTCAAAGCTCACGCCCACGTTGTAGCGTTGCAGGTAGGCGGTCAGATCGGGCTTTTGCTCGTACAGGCACAGCGGCATGCCGACGGCGGCGTTGGCGGCGGGAAGCTCAGGCATGTCGATATCAATCAGCTGGACCCCCGCTTCGCGCAGCTTGGCCAGCGCGGCGTCCATGACGTCGCGCACCTGCGGTTCCAGATCCGTCCAGAAATAGCGGGCCAGCCCCAGACGCACGTGCGCGGCGGGCAAGGCCCGCAACGGTTGCGCGTCGCCGGCAAGGATGCCGTCCAACAGCACGATGTCTTGCATGCTGTTGGCGATGGGGCCCGGGGTGTCGCGCGTGTGCGAGATAGGCGTGATGCCCGAGCCGTCGTAACGGCCCACCGACGGGCGGAAGCCGGCCGCGCCATTGACGGCGGCGGGCAGGCGCACCGACGCGCCCGTGTCCGTGCCCAGCGCGGCGGGCGTCAGGCGGGCGCCAACCGCCGCGCCGCTGCCCGATGACGAGCCGCCTGCAATGCGGGTGCTGTCGTAAGCGTTGCGCGCGCCGTCGCCCTGCGGGCCGGGAAACGCGGTGTTGTAGCCCGACACGCCAAACGCCAATTCGTGCATGTTGGTCTTGCCGATGATGATGGCGCCGGCGGCACGCAGGCGCTGCACGACGGGCGCATCCTGGGCGGGACGGAAATGCTTCAACGCGGGTGTGCCGGCCGTATTGGGCAGGCCAGCCACGTGGATGTTGTCTTTGATGGCGATGGGCACGCCGCCAAGCGGGGCGTATCCATCGCCGCCTTGGGCGCGCGCTGCATCGTAAGCGCGGGCCCGGGCCAGCGCGCCCGCGCGGTCCACGGTGATGAACGCGTTGAGGACTTGTTGGGCGTCGATGCGGTTCAGGCAGGCTTCGGTGAGCGCCACGCTGGTCAGCCGGCCATCGACAATCAGGGCCGCCGCTTCGGTGACGGTGAGATCCGTGGGCAATGTCTGTTCAGACGCTTCGGGCATGACACTTCCTTTTCGTGTGCTCTGGCAAAGGGGGACAGCCATCTATACAGGGTTTTTGCCGAGGCTGTCGAGCGTGGTGACCGCAAGTGACACGGGACAGGTCCGTCGCCCCTGATAGTGGTAAACCATGATGGTGAAAATTGGTGAACCAAATACGATTTGGTCTAACCAATTTAGGCCGTGACGATGCTGCAACTGCTTCCCCAACCTGTCGAACCTGCCGACGAACCCGCCGTGAAGACCGCGCCCGACCGCGCCTATGTCAGGCTGGCCGCGCAGATTCAGGCCCTGGTGACGCAAGGCGAATTCGCCGTTGGCGGGCGCTTGCCGGCCGAGCGGGCGTTGGCCGAACGCTTCGATGTCAGCCGCACCGCGCTGCGCGAAGCCATCATCGCGCTGGAACTGCAAGGGGTGGTGGAAGTGCGCGGCGGGTCCGGCATCTATGTCTGCGAACCCAAGCCCGGCGTGGCCCGGCTGCCCGCGGCGCAGGAAGCGGGTGCTGGCCCGTTCGAACTGCTGCGGGCGCGTTCACTGATTGAATCCGAGATCGCGGCGCTCGCCGCCACCACCCGCACCGATGCCGATCTTGACCGCATATTCGAAGCGCTGACGACGATGCGCGACCAGGTCACCGACAAATCCGCCAACGAAGCGGCCGACCGCCGGTTTCATCTGTATATCGCGCAGTCCACCGGCAACAGCGTGCTGCTGGCCACGGTGACGTCGATGTGGGATCAGGCGCGTGGCCCCATCTGGGACAAGATCGAACAGCATTTCCATACACAGGCATTGCGGCAGGCGTCGCAGGAAGACCATCAGCGCATTTTCAGCGCGCTGGTGGCGGGCGACGCCCACGCCGCCAGGCAGGCGATGCGCGCTCACCTTGAGCGCGTGATCGGCGAATTCGCGCAGGGGTGGCGATAGCGCGGCAACACCTAACGGGGGCTGGCAAGCATGTTGAATTGCGCAATTCATGGCGCGGACGATCTGCGCCTGGACGAACAGACGCCCGAGCCCTTGGGGCCGGCACAGGTGCGGGTGGGCATCAAGGCGGTGGGCATCTGCGGGTCTGACCTGCACTACTACCGCCATGGCCGCGTGGGCGACTTCGTCATCCGTGAACCGCTGACGCCCGGCCACGAAGCGTCCGGGCGAGTGCTGGAAGTGGGTTCGGAAGTGACGGCCGTCAAACCCGGCGACCGCGTGGCGCTGGACCCCGCGCGCACCTGTGGCGTGTGCCGCTATTGCCGCCAGGGCGATTCCAATCACTGCGAGGCCGTGCATTTCTTCGGCAGCGCCAGCCGCTATCCCCACATGCAGGGCGCGATGCGCGAACAGGTGGTGGTGCAGGAAAAGCAGTGCCTTCCCGTGCCGGACAGTTTGTCTTTCGAGCTGGCCGCATTCGGCGAACCGCTGGCCGTGGCGCTGCACGCAGTGCGCAGCGCGGGAAGCTTGCTCGGCAAGTCGGTCATGGTGGTGGGCGCGGGGCCAATCGGCGCATTGATCCTGATGGCGGCGCGCCTGGCCGGCGCAAGCCAGGTGACGGTAGTGGACATCGTGGACGAAACGCTCGCCACCTGCACGCGCGTCGGCGCGACGCGCACGATCAACGTGGCGGCAGACCCGGCCGCCATCGAAGCGCTGGCGGCGGGCAAGGGCTCAATTGACGTGTGCTTCGAAGCGTCGGGCCATTACGCCGGGCTGGCCAACGCCATCCGCGTGACGCGTCCGCGCGGCGTCATCGTTACCGTTGGCACCTTGAGCGGCAGCAGCGACGGGTGTCCGTTCAACCAGATCATGGTGAAGAGTTTGTCCGTCATCGGCAGCTTCCGTTTTGTCGATGAATACGCGTGGGCCGTGGATTATCTAAGCCGCGGCCTGCTGGACGTATCGCCCTTGTTGACGGCCGCCGTGCCGGTGGCGAACGTGCATGACGCGTTTGCGCTTGCGGCCGACCGCCATCAGGCCATGAAAGTGATGGTGACGTTCTGAACCACGGAAACCCACGATGAAAATTACGAATGCACGCGTGATTGTCTGTTCGCCGGGCCGCAATTTCGTGACCCTGAAAATTGAAACCGATCAGGGCCTGACCGGCATTGGCGACGCCACGCTGAACGGGCGCGAGCTGGCCGTGTCGGCATACCTGACCGAACACGTCATCCCCTGCCTGATCGGGCGCGATGCGCATCAGATCGAAGACATCTGGCAGTACCTGTACAAGGGGGCGTACTGGCGGCGCGGGCCCGTCACCATGACGGCGATTGCCGCAGTGGACACCGCGCTGTGGGACTTGAAAGCCAAGGCGGCCGGCCTGCCGCTGTACCAGCTGCTGGGCGGCAAGAGCCGCAGCGGCGTCATGGTCTACGGACACGCCAACGGGTCTGACATTGAGCATACCGTTGACGAAGTGCTGCGCTACGCCGACATGGGCTACCGCGCCATCCGCGCGCAAAGCGGCGTGCCGGGTCTGGACAAGGTGTATGGCGTGGGGCGCGGCAATCTGTTCTACGAACCGGCCGATGCCGACTTGCCCAGCGAACACGACTGGTCCACCGAAAAATACCTGCGGCACACGCCGCAACTGTTTGAACGCATTCGCGAAAAGCTCGGCTTCGACCATCATCTGCTGCACGACGTGCATCACCGCCTGATACCCATCGAAGCCGGGCGGCTGGGCAAGTCGCTGGAACCCTACAACCTGTTCTGGATGGAAGACGCCACGCCCGCTGAAAACCAGGACGCCTTCCGGCTGATCCGGCAGCACACCACCACGCCGCTGGCGGTGGGCGAGATTTTCAATTCCATCTGGGACTGCAAGGACCTGGTGCAGAACCAGTTGATCGACTACATCCGGACCACCGTCGTGCACGCAGGCGGCATCACGCACCTGCGCCGCATTGCGGACCTGGCGTCGCTGTATCAGGTGCGCACGGGTTGCCACGGCGCGACCGATCTGTCGCCCGTGTGCATGGGCGCGGCGCTGCATTTTGACTTGTGGGTGCCGAACTTCGGCATCCAGGAATACATGCGCCACACCGAAGAAACCGACGCCGTCTTCCCGCACGCGTACACGTTTGATCAGGGCATGCTGTATCCGGGCGACGTGCCGGGGCATGGCGTGGATATCGACGAAGCGTTGGCCGCCAAGTATCCGTACAAGCGCGCGTACCTGCCGGTGAACCGCTTGCAGCAGGACGGGACGCTATGGAATTGGTAACGGACGGCGCGGCGCGTTTGACGCCCGCGCGTCTGGGTCTGCTGCCGCCCGGCGTGGCGCGCCCTGCGTACGACCGAAGCGCGCTGCGTGTCGGCATCGTGCATCTGGGGCTGGGCGCGTTTGTGCGCGCGCATCTGGCTGCGGTCAATGAGGCGGCCATTAATGAATCCGTCATTCACCCCGCCGCGCCGCTTGCCGGTGCGGAGCTTTGTTGGGGCATCTGCGGCGTATCGTTGCGCCATTCCGATACGCGCGATGCCCTGGCGCCGCAAGACGGTCTGTATACGTTGGCGCTGCGCAGCGCTAACGCAGACGGGCGGCCGCAACAGCATTTGGCGGTGATTGGATGCCTGCGCGAAATGCTGGTCGCGCCTGAAGACCCGCAGGCCGTGCTGGCGCGCATTGCGCACGCGGACACGCGGATTGTCAGCGTCACCGTCACCGAGAAAGGCTATTGCCATGATCCGGCCAGTGGCCTGTTGAACCTGAACCATCCCGATATCCAGCATGATCTGTCGCACCCGCGTGCGCCGCGCAGCACCATCGGGTTCATCGTGCGGGGGCTGCAACAACGCTACGCGGCGGGGCGCAACGGCATCACGTTGATGTCGCTGGATAACCTGCCCAGCAATGGCCATTTGTTGCGCGGCATGGTGGTCGCCTTCGCGCAGAAAATCGATTCTGCATTGGCGCAATGGATCGCATCGCATTGCACCTTTCCCTGTTCGATGGTGGACCGCATCGTGCCGCGCACAACGGACGACGATCGGCGCGATGTGGCGCACGTGCTGGGCGTGCACGACGCGTGGCCGGTGGTGGCCGAGCCCTATCTGGAATGGGTGGTGGAAGACATCTTTGCCGCGGGCCGGCCAGACTGGACGGCCGGCGGCGCGCGCTTTGTGGCACACGCCGCGCCCTTTGAAACGCTGAAGCTGCGCACCGTTAATGGCGCGCATTCGGCGCTGGCGTATTTGTCAGTGATGGCCGGTTGGGACACGGTCGACCAGGCGATGGCGCAGCCCGCATTGAAGGCCTATCTGGCCGCGTTGCTGCGCGAAGACATCGTGCCGACCTTGCCGGAATTGCCTGGTCTGGACCTGACGCAATACCAAGCGCGCCTGTTGCAACGCTTCGCCAATCCCGCGTTGAAACATCAGACCCGGCAGATCGCGATGGACGGCTCGCAGAAATTACCGCAGCGCTTGCTGGACACGGTGCGTGCGCGCTTGGCGCAAGATTTGCCGATCAATGGATTGGCGCTGGCCGTGGCGGCGTGGCTGCATTTTTTGAGTGGTGTCGATGAAGCGGGGCGACGCTACGATATTCAAGACCCGATGGCCGATGAGCTTGCGAAGCGCTACGCGCAGGCCGAGCAGGCGGTAGCCATTAGGAAAGTCGATAGGCAAAGCGATAGGCCAAGCGATAGACAAAGCGATAGGCAATGCGGCCAGGACCATGCCAATCAAGGTGGCAATAGCCGCCCCGACGATAGCGCCGAAGCGGATGCAACGCGGGTCTGGGTGCAAACGTTGACCGGCCTCGCGCCCGTCTTCGGAGATGATCTGGGCCAGGACCCGCGCTTTGTGCGCGCCGTGGCGCTAGCGGTGCAGTCCCTACGTGCGCGGGGCGTGGCGGGGGCGCTGGCAGCGTTTACCGCCAGCCCCACAAGCTGAATCAGCCCGGCTTCTTCACCACGATGGTCGCCGTGTCGCTGGTGAAAGAGCTGTCTTCCTTCACGTCGAAGTGCGCACGCACCACGTCAGGCGCAATGCCGAACATATGGCGCAGCGCGGCCACCAGCGTGTCGGGCGTGCGCATGCGCGTGACCCAGGTCTGGAATTCCAGCGGCAGGCGGCGCGGCGACAAGCCTTGCAGCGTGAAGCCTGCCTCGGTCAGCATGCGGGTCCATTCGGCCACCGAGTAGTCGCGCACGTGCGAGGTGTCGCGCAACACTTCGATGGTCTGCAACCACGTGTCCAACAACGGTTCGCCCGGCGACACCACGTCCGCAAATACGGCGATGCCGCCCGGCTTCAACACGCGAAACGCTTCGCGCAGGCCGCGACCGGCGTCTTGCCAGTGGTGCGTGGAATAGCGCGACATCACCAGGTCGAACTCGCCGTCAGCAAACGGCAGGTACTCGGCCTTGCCCTGACGGGTGACCAAATTGTTCAGGCTGCGCTTGGCCGCTTCGCCCGCGACCACGTCCAGCATCTGCTGCGACAGGTCATACGCGGTGACGTGCTTCACTTCGGGCGCCACGTGAAAGCTCACGTGGCCGCCACCACAGCCCAAGTCCAGCACGCGCGCATCGGGGTGCTGGCGGGCGACGTCTGCCATTTGCAGCAGGTCTTCGCCTTGGGCGTGGACGGCGCTGGTCAGGTAGGCCGTGGCGCGCGGGCTGAACTGGCGGTCGACGGCGGCGTCGTGGGTGCTGGCGGTCATGAATGTCCTTTAGGGGCGTTGTGGGGCGTTGTGCGAAAAGTCAGGTGCAGGCGCTAAGATAGGCCGACCCTTATACACGTACAAGCCCATTGCTTATCCTGGTATGACTACTTCCCCCCATGGCGCCGCCAGCCAAGACGGTTCGCCCTTGCGCCGTCAGGCATTGGGCGAATTTGTGCGCAGCGCCCGTTCCCGCATCACGCCGCAGATGGCCGGACTACCCGAAGGCATGCGCCGCCGCACGCCGGGCCTGCGCCGCGAAGAGGTCGCGCAACTGTGCGGCATCAGCGTCACCTGGTACACGTGGATCGAGCAGGGGCGGGAAGTCTCCGTGTCGCCGTCCGTGTGGTCGCGCATTGCGGGCGTGCTGCAACTGGCGCGCGCCGAACGCGCCTACTTGTTCGACTTGGCCGACTGCGCCGATCCTCAACATGCGCGCGACGATGCGGGCGGCGCGCCCGGCCCCTTGCAAGAATGCGTGAACGCGATCAACGCGCCGGCCTATGTGCTGGACCGCGCCTGGAACGTGCTGGCCTACAACGAGCCGCTGCGCGACCTGTTCGACGATTGGCCCACGCGCGACCCCGAACCGAACCTGCTGCGCTACATCTTCATGGACCCCGCCGCGCGCGATCTCGTTGTGGACTGGGACCAGCGTGCGCGCCGTGTGGTGGCGGAATTCCGCGCCGACGCGGGCGCGCATCTGGACGAGGCCGCCGTGCTGGGTTTGCTGGATACGCTCAGCCGCCAAAGCCCCGTTTTCGCCCACTGGTGGACGCGGCATGCCGTGGTGGAGCGCGAAGGCGGCTTGCGGGAATTCCAGCATCCGCGTGACGGCAAGCTGGCGTTTCAGCAGATCACGTTCCGGCTGGCGACGCATCCGGATCTGAAGCTGGTGATGTTGTTGAGCGGTGCGGTGCAAGCCGAGGCGTGATCACGCCCCGGCCAGCCTGCGCCTCAGGGCTTGGCTGAAGCAAACAGGCTGTCCTGCATGCCGGCATCCACCAGGCCTTGCAGCAATTTCTTCACCGGTGCGGGCAGCGCCATCGTCGCCAGCTTGTCTGCATGCACCCATCGTTCAGGCAGTGCGGATTCGCGCAAACCGGCTGCGCGCACAGGCACCAGCCAAGGCCGGATGTGCAAGCGGTAGTGCGTGAAGGTGTGGGCGAACGCCGCGAGTTCGAAGCGTTGTTCGGGTTCCAGACCCAGCGCGCGCGAGGCGGCGTCGGGGTCGCCCGTGATGTCGAATTCCGGCAGGCTCCACAGCCCGCCCCAGATGCCGGGCTCGGGCCGTTGCTGCAACAGGAAAGCGCCCTGGTGTTGGAGCACGAGCATACAGGTCTCGCGTTCCGGAATGGCCTTGCGCACTTTCGGCGTGGGCAGTTCAGCCTGGCGGCCTTCGCGGCGGGCGACGCAGCTGCCGGCCACCGGGCATTTGTCGCAAGCGGGTTTGCCGCGCGTGCAGAGCGTGGCGCCCAAGTCCATCAACCCTTGCGTGTAGGCCGCCATGTCCAGGCCCGGCGCGGCGTCGACTTGCGCGTCAGCCAGCGCCCATAGCCGCGTTTCGACGTCGCGCTTGGACGGGTCGCCGGCAATGCCGAAGTGGCGGGTGAAGACGCGTTTGACGTTGCCATCCAGGATGGGAGACCGCTCGCCATACGCGAACGCCGCAATGGCCGCCGCAGTGGACCGGCCAATGCCGGGCAGGGTGGCGATGTCTTCGGCGGTGGGCGGGAAGCGGCCGTTCCAGTCGCGCGCGATTTCCTGCGCGCAGCGATGCAGGTTGCGGGCGCGCGCGTAGTAACCCAGGCCGGCCCAGTACGGCATCACGTCTTCCTGGGCGGCGGCGGCCAGCGCGGCAACGTCCGGGAAGCGTTGCAGGAAGCGGTCGTAATACGGGATGACGGTGGCCACTTGCGTCTGCTGCAACATGATCTCGGACAGCCAGATCCGATACGGGTCACGTGTGTTTTGCCAGGGCAGATCGTGGCGGCCATGCTGGCGTTGCCAGGCGACGATTCGAGGGGCGAATTCCATGGCGCACATTATCGCATCGCCCTATTGCCGGGGTGGGGGCAAGCGGTTACAACTGGCAGAGCTAAGCGCGCGAGCGCATCACTTCACTTTCACGGCCCTTGTTGGCCCGCGTGCGCCCAAGCGCGCGACGCGAAGCTGGTGGGGGCATCCAGGATCTTGGAGTAGACATGAATGCCCCCCTTACGCCCGCACTGCGCGCGGCGCTTGAATCCGTCCAACTTGACGACAAGTACACACTGGAATCCGGCCGCGCCTGGATGAGCGGCATCCACGCCCTGGTCCGCCTGCCCATGATGCAGCGGGTGCGCGACGCACGCGCGGGCTTGAACACGGCGGGCTTTGTGTCGGGGTATCGGGGGTCTCCCTTGGGCGGCGTCGACCAGAACATGTGGAAGGCGGCCAAGTACTTGAAGGCCCATCACGTAGAGTTTCAGCCCGGCATCAACGAAGACCTGGCGGCCACCGCCGTCTGGGGCTCGCAGCAGGTCAACCTGTTTCCGGGCGCGAAGTACGACGGCGTCTTTGGCATGTGGTACGGCAAAGGCCCCGGCGTGGACCGTTGCGGCGACGTCTTCAAACACGCCAACGCGGCAGGCACGTCGCGCCACGGCGGTGTGCTGGTGGTGGCGGGCGACGACCATCCGGCCAAGTCGTCGACCTTGCCGCATCAAAGCGACCACATCCTGAAGGCCTGTATGATCCCGGCGCTGTTTCCGGCCAGCGTCCAAGAGGTGCTGGATTACGGATTGCACGGCTGGGCCATGAGCCGGTACGCGGGCGTGTGGGTAGGCATGAAATGCATCACCGACATTGTGGAAGTGTCGGCCTCGGTGGACGTGGACCCGCATCGCGTGCGCATTCAGCTGCCCGAAGATTTTCTGATGCCGCCCGACGGCTTGAACATCCGGATTCCCGACACGCCGCTGCAACAAGAAGCGCGCCTGCTCGACTACAAACTTTACGCCGCGCTGGCCTACGCCCGCGCCAACAAGCTCAACCGTGAACTCTGGCACGTGCCCGAGCGCGATGCGCGCTTTGGCATCATGACGTCCGGCAAGGCGTATCTGGACACGCGCCAGGCGCTGTCCGACCTGGGCTTGTCGGAAGACGTATGCCGGCGCATCGGGCTGCGTCTCTTCAAGGTGGGCATGGTCTGGCCGCTGGAGTCCACCGGCATGCAGCAATTTGCCGAGGGGCTGGACGAGATTCTGGTGGTCGAAGAAAAGCGCCAGGTGCTGGAGTACCAGCTGAAGGAAGAGCTGTTCAGCTGGATCGGCAGCGGCAAGAAGATTCCGCGCGTGGCGGGCAAGTTCGATGACAAGGATGGTGGCGAATGGTCGGTGCCGCAGGGCAACTGGCTGCTGCCCGCGCATTACGAGTTTTCGCCCGCGATGGTGGCGAAAGCCATCGCGTCGCGTTTGCTGCGCTTTGAACTGCCCGCCGAAGTGCGTGCGGGCATCGAGGCGCGGCTGGAGTTCATCCGCGGGCGCGAACAGTTGCTGGCGCGGCCGCGCGTGGTGGAAGAGCGCAAGCCGTGGTTCTGTTCGGGCTGTCCGCACAATACGTCGACGCGTCTGCCAGAGGGTTCGCGCGGCATGGCGGGCATCGGCTGCCACTACATGGTGCGCTGGATGGATCGCAACACCGAGGTCTATACCCAGATGGGCGGCGAGGGCGTGCCGTGGGTAGGCCAAGCGCCGTTCACCGAAGAAAAGCACGTCTTCGCCAACCTGGGGGATGGCACGTATTTCCATTCCGGCCTGCTGGCCATCCGCGCGGCGGTCGCGGCCAAGGTGCCGATCACCTACAAGATCCTGTTCAACGATGCCGTGGCCATGACGGGCGGACAGCCCGTGGACGGCCCCATCAGCGTGCCGATGATCAGCCGGCAGATGGCGGCCGAGGGCATCGAGAAAATCATCGTGGTGACAGACGAGCCCGACAAGTACAAGAGCATGTCTGGCCTGGCGCCAGGCGTGCCGGTGATGCACCGCGACGAGCTTGACGCCGTCATGCGCGACCTGCGCGAACACCCCGGCGTGTCGGTGCTGATCTATGACCAGACCTGCGCCACCGAGAAGCGCCGCCGCCGCAAGCGTGCCGCCTACCCAGACCCCGCGCGCCGCGTCGTCATCAACGAACGCGTGTGCGAAGGCTGTGGCGATTGTTCGCAGAAGTCGCATTGCTTGTCGGTCGAGCCTTTGGAAACCGAGTTCGGCCGCAAGCGCACGATCAACCAATCCAGCTGCAACAAGGACTTTTCCTGTCTGAAGGGCTTTTGCCCCAGCTTCGTTACGGTGGAAGGCGGCAAGCTGAAAAAGCCCAAGGCTTTGTCGCAGGAAGGCGTGATCGATGAAGGCGTGCCGCCGCCGCGTGAGCGTGCGTTGGATGAACCGTACGGCGTCTTCATCGCGGGCGTGGGCGGCACGGGTGTCGTCACCATCGGCCAGTTGCTGGGCATGGCGGCGCACCTGGAAGGCAAGGGCTGTTCGGTGCTGGACATGGCTGGCCTGGCGCAGAAGGGTGGCGCTGTTTATTCGCATGTGGTGCTGGCGAAGTCACCCGACGACCTGATGAATACGCGCGTGGCGATGGGCGAGGCCGACTTGCTGCTGGCGGGCGACCTGGTGGTGGCCACCAGCGCGGAAAGCATGGCGCGGCTGCGTCCGGGCCGCACCCACGCGCTCTTGAACCGCGACAACGCACCCACCGCCGCGTTCGTGTCCAACCCGAACTGGACCTTGCCGGGCGCCAACCTGACGGCGGATCTGCAAGCGGCCTGTGGCAAGGAAAACTTGCACACGGTGGACGCCGCGGCGATGGCGGTGGTGTTGCTGGGCGACGCCATCTACGCGAACCCGTTGATGATGGGATACGCCTATCAAAAGGGCTGGATTCCGCTGTCGCAAGCTGCGCTGTTGCGCGCGATTGAGTTGAACGGCCAGCAAGTGGCCAGCAACATCGCCGCCTTCGCCTGGGGCCGCCGCGCCGCGCACGACATGGCCGATGTGGCACGCGTGTTGGCCAACGGCGGCATGCCGATAGCGCCGCCCGAAGACATCATCGAAATCAAGCGCCCGCGCACCGCCAGCCCGGTGACCGAACTCAAGAAACCCGCCGGAGAACTGGCGCAGATCGTGGCGGTACGCAAGGCGTTCCTGACGCAGTACCAGAATGAGGCGTATGCAAAGCAGTACACGGATTTGGTCGACAAGGTGACGCACGCCGAGCACGAGGCCACCGGTACAAACCGGCTGGCGATTGCGGTTGCGCGTTACTACTTCAAGCTGATGGCCTACAAGGACGAGTACGAGGTGGCGCGCCTGTATTCAGACGGCGAGTTCGTGAAGAAGGTGAGCGCGCAATTCGAAGGCGACTGGAAGCTGCACTTCCACCTGGCCCCGCCGCTGTTCGCGCGGCGCGATAAGCAGGGGCATCTGATCAAACGCAGCTATGGGCCGGGGATGTTGCGGGTGTTTGGAATGCTTGCGAAGTGGCGGCGCTTGCGGGGGACGAAGCTTGACGTGTTCGGGTATACGGCGGAACGGCGAGCGGAGCGCGAGCTGATTCGCGAATACCGGGAGACGATGACGGCGATCTTGTCGAAGTTGAATCGCGGAAATCTGGACCGCGCAGTGGCGTTAGCGAGCGTGCCGGAGGAGATTCGAGGGTACGGACACGTGAAGGAAGAGGCGATGGCTCGGGCGGGGAGGGTGCGGGAGGAGTTGCTGAAGGAATTTAGTGCGAGGGTTGTGGCGATTGGGGTTAGGGCGGCTTGATTTGTGGTTTTTGATTTTTGTTGTGTGGGGGAGTTTGGGGCGGCCGTGGAGGGTGGATGGGGCGCGGTTTGGGTTCTTTAGACGCCCGTGGGGTCGGGGGCCTGGGGTGCGCGGGGCAACGATTGCGGTCCGGAGCCTTCGCTCCGGACTGCCCCGTCGTCATCTTCGTCCAGGCCTTCGGCCTTCCCTTCAGATTCCCTCGGGCTTATCGACGCCCCGCGCACCCCAGGCCCCCGACCCCACGGGCTCTGGAAGTTGCAATCTGACGTCAGCGGGGGCGATCGGGGTTTTTAACGTTCTCTCCACCGGTTTTTGGTGGTGGAAGATCTTGCGGGGCCCGCTCCATGCCGGCCGCGCGGGCGGCCTTGTGGAGCTTACGCGTGGTGGTGCGTCGTCGCGGTGTTCGCTTCGCGTTTGGCTGAATTGATTTTGCAGTCAGACTGCATTTATTGGCATCGCGGGCGGAGGATGGCATTCGGAAAATGCAGTCTGACTCCGAAAATGCAGTCTGACTCGCTCCATGCCCTTCTTGAAAGCTTGCCGTGCTCCACCCATCCCGCGAGGCACGGTCACCCGTTGAACCCCGGTGCGGTGGCGCGCGACGGGTCGGCACGCGCAAAGTAGTGCCGGACGCGCGCCCCCCCTTTACCCCCCCCAAAAAACGTGGGGGCTTCCTAGCAAACCGTTCTCAACATGCGCGAAAGCGAACATCGCTCAAACGACCGCTAACGCGTATGCCGATCGTGGCCGCCCGCGCGGCCGCGATTCGGCGGGCCCCGACGCACTCGTCACTAAGGCACCCCCTAACAGCGCCACGACCCAAGACAATGGCAGCCCGTCGGCGCGGTGGCCCTGACTGCGTGCAACCTCGATGCGCCCGAGGGAATCTGAAGGGAAGGCCGTAGGCCTGGACGAAGATGACGAGGGGGAAGTCCGGAGCGAAGGCTCCGGACCGCAATCGTGGGCGCGCGCAGTCAGGGCCACTGCGACGATGGGCGACCTACGAAGATCTTCGACCGCCCCAAAAACACGGACCTATAAAAACACGGACCTATAAAAACACGGACCTATAAAAACACGGACCTACAAAAAAACACGGACCTACAAAACACCAATCGCCCCAAACAAAACTACGCCTTCCCACTCCCCGCAGCCCACCCCTTAGACAACTCCACCGCCTGTCTCCACCGCTTCATCCGCGCCGCACGAACCGACTCCGGCCACGTCGGCTCAAACGTCCGTTCCGCCTGCCACTTCGACGCGAATTCATCCAGTCCAGACCAGAACCCCACCGCCAGCCCCGCCAACCCAGCGGCCCCCAACGCCGTCGACTCCGACACGCGTGGACGCACCACCGGCACTCCTAGTAGATCTGCCTGCATTTGCATCAGCAGGTCGTTGCGGGCGGCGCCGCCGTCTACGCGTAGTTCGGTCAGCGCGATGCCGCTGTCGCCGTTCATGCAGGTCAGCAGTTCGGCGCTTTGCAGTGCGATGGATTCCAGCGTTGCGCGTGCGATGTGGGCGCGGGTGGTGCCGCGCGTCAGGCCGACCAGCGTGCCGCGCGCGTACGGGTCCCAGTGCGGCGCGCCCAAGCCCGCGAAGGCCGGCACCATGAACACGTCGTCAGTGTCCGACACGCTTGCGGCCAGGGACTCAATCTCTTCAGAACGTTGGATGATTCCCAAGCCGTCGCGCAGCCATTGCACCGCCGCGCCCGCCACGAACACGCCGCCTTCCAGCATGTACGTCGGCTTCCAGCTGTCGGCGCCAGACAAAGGCAAGCCCCAGCCCACCGTCGACAACAGATGGTTTTTCGATTGCACCGGCTTGTCGCCCACGTTCATCAGCATGAAGCAGCCGGTGCCGTAGGTGTTCTTTGCCATGCCTGGCGTGAAGCAGGCCTGGCCGAAGGTGGCGGCCTGCTGGTCGCCGGCCACGCCTGCGATCGGGATCGAACCGCCCAGCCATTCCGGCAGTGCGTTGCCCACCACCGCGCTGCTGGGCGCGATCTGCGGCAGCACGCTGCGGGGAATTTTCAGCAGGGCCAGGATCTCGTCGTTCCAGTCTTGCGTGTGCAGGTCGAACAGCATCGTGCGCGAGGCGTTGCTCGGGTCGGTACTGTGCACCGCGCCGCCGGTCAGTTGCCAGATCAGCCAGGTGTCGACGGTGCCGAACGCCAGTTCGCCGCGCTCGGCCATCTGGCGCGCGCCGGGCACGTGGTCCAGCAGCCAGGCGAGCTTCGTGCCTGAGAAATAGGCATCCAGCACCAGACCCGTGTGCGATTGCAGGAAATCGGCATGGCCGTCCTGCCGCAGCTGATCGCACATTGGCGCGGTGCGGCGGTCTTGCCAGACGATGGCGCGCGCCAGCGGGCGGCCCGTCGAGCGCTCCCAGATCAACGTGGTTTCGCGTTGGTTGGTGATGCCGATGGCGGCGATGTCGGCGGCGGTTGCCGCGGCGTTGCGCAGGGCTTCGCGCGCCACGTCCAGCTGGCTGTGCCAGATCTCGCTCGCGTCATGTTCCACCCAGCCCGGACGCGGGTAGTGTTGGCGGAATTCACGCTGGCCGACGCCGCGCACCACGCCTTCGCGGTCGAATACGATGGCTCGGGAGCTGGTCGTGCCCTGGTCCAGGGCTAGGACAAATTCATTCGTCGTCACTTTGTTTGGCGCCGTTCAGGTGTGCCCCGGCCAGCGGCTCAAGGCGTCTAAAGGAGAAGGTCGAGGCCATGCACATGAGGCCGATGACGATGAAGCCGGCGACGACGTCGCTGACCGCAAGCGTCTCGGCGCCGCGCAGGGTCATGCTGACATTCAGCGTAACCGCGGCCACCCCCACGCCCAGACTGATGCCCAGTTGCTGCGCCATGGCGGCGAAGCTGCTGGCGCGGCTCATTTTGGCTGGGGGAATATCGGCATAGGTTAGCGTATTTACCCCCGTGAACTGCAACGACCTGAAGAAGCCGCCCACGAGCAAAATCGCGATCATCAGCCACACTGGCGTGGCGGGCGTGAACGTGGCGCACACCATGATGAACACGCCCGTCAGCAGCGCGTTCACGGTCAGCACGCGGCGAAATCCGAAGTGGCGCACGATGGGCGTGGCCACGAACTTCATCAGCAGCGCGCCCGCGGCGCTGGCGAACGTGATCAGCCCGGCCGAAAACGGGCTCAGGCCAAAGCCCACTTGCAGCAGCATGGCCAGCAAAAACGGGGTGGCGCCCACGGCGAAGCGGCACAGATTGCCGCCCAGCGTGGAAATGGCGAAGGTGGGGATACGCATCAACGACAGGTCGATGATGGGATGTTCAATGCGCCGGGCGTGCCATGCATACAAAAAGCCGCAAGCCGCGCCCACGGCGATCAGGCCCAGCAGCATCGGCAGCGGCATGATGTCTCGGCCAATCGCCTCGAAACCGCTGACCAGCGCCGCCAGGCAAACGGCGCTAAGCAGAAAGCCCAGCCAGTCCAGGCGCGGGGCGGTCTCTTCCTTGATCTCGGCCACGTAGCGCAGCACCAGCGCAATGCCCAGCACGCCGATGGGGATGTTGATCAGGAAAATCCAGTGCCACGACATGTACGTCACCATGAAGCCGCCCAGCGGCGGCCCGATCACCGGGCCAAGCAGGGCCGGGATGGACAAAAACGACATGGCTTTGAGCAAGTCCTGCTTGGGCACCGTGCGCAGCAGGATGATGCGGCCCACCGGCACCATCATCGCGCCCGCCATCCCCTGGATGACCCGGGCGGCGACCAACTGGGGCAGGTCTTGCGAGATTGCGCAGGCGACCGAGCTGAGCGTGAACAGGCCGATCGCGGCCACGAACACCCGGCGGGCGCCGTAGCGGTCGGCCGCCCAGCCGCTGACCGGCACGAACACGGCCACCGACAACAGGTAGGACGTAATGGCCACATTCAGCCGTACGGGTGTGGACCCCAGCGCGCGGGCCATGGCCGGCAGGGCGGTGGCTACGACGGTGGCGTCCAGCATCTGCATGAACAGCGCACAGCCCACAATAAAGGGGATCATGCGAGCCGCACGCACCGCGTCCGGGGTTGAGGGCGGAGCGGGATTGGCGGCTGCTGCGGATTCGGCTGACATGGCGGGAGGGGGCGTTGGATGCCTGACGATTGTAACGCCGGGGGATTGGCGCCGCGTGAAGTAAACTCCCCACATCTGCAACCTACTGAAATTGGTGCCATGGCGACCAACTACGAATCCGAGATCACCCTTTTCCTGAAAGACTTCAAGCAGTCGCACCCTGGCACGGAAGAACGCCAGCGCGAAGGCCGCGCGCGTCTTTGGGATAAACCGCAAGATTCGGAGCTGCTGGAAGGCTTCCGCGCCGCCCGCGTGCCGCAAAAACCCTACGTGTATTCGGCAGACTGATCGCATTGCGGCAGACATGTCCCAAAACCCTTCAGTTCCTGGCGAGGCGTTAGCCAAGCTGGTGGCGCCGCCTGTGGACAGCACGCCTGACACCGTCGATAGCGTGGCGTTCGCGCGCCTGTACGGTGAACCGCTGTTCCAGATGCCGACGGATCTTTACATTCCGCCGGACGCGCTGGAAATCTTCCTGGAAGCGTTTGAAGGGCCGCTGGACCTGCTGCTGTACCTGATCCGCAAGCAGAACTTCAACGTTCTGGACATCCCGATGGCGGATGTCACGCGGCAGTACCTGTCATATGTGGACCAGATCCGCATCACCAATCTGGAGCTGGCGGCCGAATATCTGCTGATGGCCGCCATGCTGATCGAGATCAAGTCGCGCATGCTGCTGCCGGTGAAAAAGACCGACACCGGCGAAGAGCCCGAAGATCCCCGCGCTGAACTGGTTCGCCGCCTGCTCGAGTACGAACAGATGAAGCTGGCCGCCCAAAAGCTGGACAAGCTGCCGCAGCTGGGCCGCGACTTCGTCAGCAGCCAGGCCGTGGCCGACCTGAGCGTCGAGCGCATGATGCCCGAAGTCAGCGTGGACGACCTGCGCCAGGCGTGGGCCGACATCATGAAGCGCGCCAAGCTGAACCAGCATCACCACATCACGCGCGAACAGCTGTCCGTGCGCGATCACATGACGCATATCCTGCGGCGCCTGAACGATGTGCGCTTCATGGAATTCGGCGACCTGTTCATGGAGCGCGTCCGCGAAGGCGCGCCCGCGGCGGTCGTCGTTGTGCATTTCATCGCCATGCTGGAGCTGGCCCGCGAATCCCTGCTTGAGATCACGCAGGCCGAGCCCTATGCGCCCATCTACGTGCGCCTGGCCTATACCAGCGTGGCGGCGGTCGCGGCCTGATCCTGACCGGGCTGCCCCCAACCCCGGAGAGTCCCCTTGAAAGTCGTACACACCATCCAGGAATTGCGCGATCACCTGCGCGGACAGAACCGCGTGTCGTTCGTGCCTACGATGGGCAACCTGCACGAAGGCCACCTGTCACTGATGAAGCTGGCGCGCCAGCACGGCGACCCTGTCGTGGCCAGCATCTTCGTGAACCGCCTGCAATTCGGGCCCAACGAAGACTTCGACCAGTACCCGCGCACGCTGGCGGCCGACATCGAAAAGCTGGAGCAGGCGCGCGACGTTTACGTATTGTTCGCGCCGAACGAGCGCGAGATGTATCCCGAACCGCAGAACTACCGCGTCCAGCCGCCTGACGATCTGGGCGACATCCTGGAAGGCGAGTTCCGCCCGGGCTTCTTCGAAGGCGTCAGCACGGTGGTGTTGAAGCTGTTCTCTTGCGTGCAGCCGCGTGTGGCCGTGTTCGGCAAGAAGGACTATCAACAGCTGATGGTGGTGCGCAACATGTGCCGCCAGTTCCAGCTGCCCGTGGAAGTGCTGGCGCACGAGACCGTGCGCGCTGATGACGGCCTGGCGCTGTCGTCGCGCAACCGCTATCTGACCGAAGGCGAACGCGCCGAGGCGCCGGCGCTGTATGCCGCGCTGCAAAACATCGGCCATCGGTTGGCGCAAGGCGAGCGCGACGCGCTGGCCCTGGAACGCGACGCCGCTGCGCATCTGACCCAGCGCGGCTGGAAGGTGGACTACGTGGCGCTGCGCCGTCAACGTGATCTGAAACGCCCCGAAGCCGCCGACTTGCAAGCGGGCGAACCCGTGGTGGTGCTGGCGGCTGCGAAGCTGGGCGCCACGCGGTTGATCGACAATCTGGAACTGGTCTACACGGCCTGATATCCGGTTCTGGGCGGGGCGCGCGAGGGTCTTTTGGCCATTGCGGCAGCCCGACCCTGACAGAATTGCTAGCTTCCGCCGTTTTAGGGGGCCGGGCAGACTTCTTGTAATCCTACATTGCAAAAATGAGTCGCCCATGCAAGTTCCCCGTCACGATCTTGAATCGGTCTTGTCCGCGCTGACGCCTCGCGAAAGAGAAATCGTCGGCCTGGTGGCGGCGGGCCGGCCCAACAAGGTCATCGCCATCGACCTGGGTATTTCGCTGCGCACCGCCGAAGCCCATCGCGCCCGCATCTTCGCCAAGCTCGACGCCCGCAATGCCATGCAGCTGGCGTGCCGGCTGTGCGCCCACGGGCGTTCAGGGTCGTCGCCGATTCTGAATGCAGTGGAATTGGACGCCGCGGGTGACGATGTGGCGGATGGGGCGGGGGCTACTGCTACTGCTACTGCCGCTGTCACTGCCACTGCCACTGGTGCTGCTGCTGCTGCTGGTGCTGCTGCTGCTGCTCATGCTGCTGTTCCTGCTCCCGCTGCGATCCCGGTCCAGTCCGCCGCAATGGCCCGCCATGTGCTGCACGAACCGCCGGCGGAATATGGCGCGTGCCCCGCTGAATCAGGAGCCCAGAACCATGATCCCTGAATGTGTTCGCGCCAAAAGAATCGGGCCCGCCGAACAGGGAGTTCGGCGGGCCCGGCAGATACTGGCTCAGGCAAGCGCTGATTCAGCCAAGCTGCCAGATCGCTGGCGGCTGGCCGTCAAGCCATCAAGGGCACTGCGGCGCTTGGGCCTTGGCCAACTCGTCAATCGGGTCAAGGTCCGGCTGGCGGGTCAGGTTGTAGTTCAGGTTCGGCGTCTGGCCCGCGATGGAACGCACGCGCAGCACGTTGTTGGCGGCCACCAGGAATTCCGCGCGGGCGTTGCCCTTGCCGTCCATCAGGATGACGCGCGGCGGGCGCTCGTCGGTGGCGTCCCAGCAGCCTTGCTCGGTAACGGCGGGGCCCTTGTTAGGGTCATTTTCCAGATAGGCCGTGCGGCCGCGCCACCGGCCATTGGGCGCCAGGGTCAGCGTGACGCGCTGCGCCGTGCATTGCATGGCAGGCGAGAAACACGGCAGCGTGCCCATGTAGGTTTGCGGTTGCGGCACCAGGCTGTGCGCGGCGGCATTGGGTGCGGCGGCCGGAGCCGGGGCGGGGGCAGTATTCGAGCTGGTGTTCTCCGCGCCTTCCGGAACGGCCTGGCCGTCTTCGGTGGTTTGAGCGCCCGCGGCGGGTTGGCCAGACTGGTTTTGCGGCTTGCGCGCATCAGGCTTCAGGGCGATTTGCACTTGCGACGGCGCGCGGATGACGCTGCGGTAGCCAGCGCCCGAACCCTGGTATTGGGCATCGGTCACTGTGCTTTCAACGGGCGGGTCGTAATACCCTTCGCTTTTCTGCTGGGCGCAACCTGCGGCGCCTAGTACGGTACCTGCCAGCAGCAGCCCCATGACGCTAAGTTTGCGGGATCGGGTAACGATGTCGACGCGGGCGGTCATGGCAGCTTATCCGTGAATTGAGTCTGTCTCCGATTTTACGCACTTATGCGAAGATTCGATACGTTCCCTTAGCCACTCTTGGGTGTTGTCAGCACTTTATGCACAATTTACGACAAGGCCGTGGTCAGGCCGCCTGCCTTTTGGTTATCAGCCCAAGGGTTGAGCCGAGCGCGCGCGCGCGTTCGGCCGGAGCATGAGCATCGTGCATCAGGTCTTTGATATGCCCTTGGGGCTCTTCATTGGTATCGCGGCGCTGGCAGGGCTGGCCGTGGGCAATTGGCTGACTGTGCTGACGTATCGCTTGCCGCGCATGATGGAACGCGAATGGCAAGCGCAATGCCTGGACGCGGTGGGCAAGGCGCGTCCCGACAGCCCCGATGGTTTGTTTCGGCCAGCGTCGCATTGTCCTGCTTGCCACGCACCCATTACCGGTTGGCGCCGGCTGCCGCTAGTGGGCTGGTTGATACTGCGCGGCCGATGCGCGGCTTGCGGGGTTGGGATCAGCTTGCGGTATCCCGCCATCGAACTGCTTACCTGCATCTTGTTTGCCGCCTGTGCATGGCGCTACGGCGCAACGCCCATCGCGCTGTTCGCCATGGGCTTGACCGCGATGCTGGTGGCGCTGGCATGGATCGATTTCGAAACCACGCTGTTGCCCGACGTGCTGACGCAGCCGCTGGTGTGGGCGGGCCTGCTGATCAATCTGTTCGACACGTTCACCACGCTGCCGCTAGCCGTCATCGGTGCGGTCGCGGGCTATGTTTTCTTGTGGGTTATCTTCCATGTGTTCCGCCTGCTGACGGGGCGCGAGGGCATGGGCTATGGCGACTTCAAACTGTTGGCGGCGCTGGGCGCATGGTTTGGCGTTGAGTCCCTGCCCATGTTGTTGTTGGCCGCATCGCTGGTGGGCGTGGTGATCGGGGGCGCCTTGACGTTAAGCGGCCGCGCCAGCCGGGGGCAGCCTTTACCGTTCGGCCCTTATCTGGCGTTGGCCGGTATCGTGATGCTGCTGCTGGGCGGCGATCAAGGCATATGGCAATTCCTGCGCTAGGCAAACGCGGCATCGCCAAGAACGGGCAGCAAGAACGGGCAGCAAGAACGGCTGGCAAGAACGGCCGGCAAGAACGGCTGGCAGTAACGGCTGGCGACAACGGATAGCAAGACGGATAGCAAGACGGATACCAAGAAAGGGATGAATGGCATGTTCAAGATTGGTCTGACGGGGGGCATCGGCTCGGGCAAGTCCCGCGTGGCGGACATGCTGGGCGAATGGGGCGCGACGCTGGTCGACACCGACGAAATCGCGCGGACGTTGACCGCTGCGCGCGGCGCGGCCATGCCCGCGATTGAACGTGAATTCGGCCCCGATGCCTTGACGCCCGATGGCGCCTTGAACCGCGAATGGATGCGCGAGCGCGCGTTCGCTGACCCGCAAGTCCGGTTGCGTTTGGAAGCGGTTTTGCATCCTGCCATTACTGAAGAAACCAAGCGTCAGGCAGCGGCTGCAACCGGATCGTATCTGGTGTTTGTTGTGCCGCTTTTGGTGGAGTCCTTGCCGCGTTGGCGAGGGCGTGTGGATCGCATCTGCGTGGTGGACTGCGACCCCGACACACAGGTCGCGCGCGTGCAGTCGCGCAGCGGGCTGACGGAGCCAGCCATCAGGCGTATTATGGCGGCACAGGCTGCGCGGGCAAGCCGCCTGGAGGCTGCAGACGACGTCATCACGAACGACGGCGCAACGACTCCAGAGCAATTGCGCGCGCAGGCGAAGACCTTGCATGACCGCTGGCTGTTGCTGGCGACCACAACGGGCCGGTAAGCGACAAGCTTGGCCGGCACCCCTGAATCTCTCGGCCGCTTGGCCGACCACTGATGGGCCTGTCAAAAAGCGTGATCGTTTACGAATATCCCTTCAATGAGCGCATCCGCGCTTATCTGCGATTGGAATACCTGTTCGACAGGTTGTTCTTCTTTGCTCGCGAGGGAGACTCACGCCAACATCAGGTTGCCGTCACATCCCTGTTCGATCTGCTCGACGCGTGTGAACGCACCGACGTCAAAGGCGCCGTGCTGCAAGACCTTGAGCGCCAGCGCATGGCGCTTGTTGGGTTGCGCGACCACCCCGGCGTGGCGCAAGACGCATTGGAAGGCATGTTGCGCGAACTGGAGAGAGTGGCCAGCGCGTTGGCCGCACCCGGCAAGACCGGCCAGTCTTTGCGCGAAAACGAATGGTTGACCAGCTTGCGCGGCCGCCTGTCGGTGCCAGGCAGCGCCACCCAAGTGGACATGCCTTCCTATTTCGCCTGGCAGAACAAATCCGAAGCCGCCCGCTGCGCGGACTTGCAGGCCTGGCTCTCGCCCTTCACCGCCCTCTACGACGGCCTGACCCTGGCCTTGCGTCTGTTGCGCGAGTCCGGCCGCAAGACCGATATCGTCGCCGAGCAGGGGGCCTACCAGCAGATGATGGGTGGCAAGCAGTTCCACCTGTTGCGGGTGTGGGTTGACCCCACCGAAGGCGTATTTCCCGAGATCAGCGCCAATAAGTACATGATCTGGATACGTTTTTCCACGCAAGACGGCGAATTCAAACCCCAGCAAGTCGCCCGTGATGTGGCGTTTCAAATGACGCTGTGTAGTTCGTAGGGTGGGTCCCAGCGCTTATCCCCCCAGTTCTTGAGACCGATTCCTGTTGCGGCCAGTTTCAACTCGGCCTCGCAATGGTAGAAATCCCGACCGACTAGTAGACAATACGGCTTTCCTCCGTCAGTGCCCGGAACCGTTCCATGTCCGAAAGTCGTCCTGTTTCCCCGCCCTCCCGCTGGACCCGCCGCCGCATCGTGGTGTGTGTGGTGTTGCTGCTTGTCGTGGCGGGCATTGCCTGGCTGGTGCTGCGGCCCTCAGCCAAGCAAGGCGGCCCGGCTGGCCCAGGCGGGCGCGCTGCGGGCGGGCGGCCCCCGATGGCTGCCATGGCCAATCTGCCTGTGCCGGTTCGGATTGCGACCGCGTCCACGCAGGACATCGACATCTACCTGAAGTCCCTGGGCACCGTCACTGCCTACAACACCGTTACCGTGCGCAGCCGCGTCAGCGGCGAATTGGTCGACGTGGCGTTCCAGGAAGGCCAGCAAGTCAAAGCAGGTGACCTGCTCGCCCAAGTCGACCCGCGCGCATTCCAGGTGGCGCTGGATCAGGCGCGCGGCACGCAGATGCAGAATTTGGCGCAGCTGGAAAACGCGCGCCGCGATTTGCAACGCTATCAGGCCCTGTTCAAGCAGGACTCCATCGCCAAGCAGCAGGTCGATACGCAAGCCGCGCTGGTGCGCCAGTACGAAGGCACCGTCAAGAGCGATCAGGCCAACGTGGACAACGCCAAGCTGCAACTGGACTACGCGCGCATCACCGCGCCGATCAGCGGCCGGCTGGGCCTGCGCCAAGTTGACCGAGGCAACCTCGTGTCCAGCGCCGACACCAATGGCCTGGTCGTGATCACGCAGACGCAACCCATTTCCGTGGTGTTCACGCTGCCCGAAACCCAGTTGCCTGAAGTGCGCGGTGAAATCGCGGCCGGCCAGATCCTGAAGGTTGACGCCTATGACCGCGCCGACACCCGCCGCATCGCCACCGGCGTGCTGGAAACGCTGGACAACCAGATCGACGTCACGACTGGCACGTTGAAGCTCAAAGCCAAGTTCGACAACGCCGACGACGCGCTCTTTCCGAACCAGTTCGTCAACGTGCGCCTGCATGTGCTGACGCGCAAAGACGTCACCGCCATTCCCACCGCCGCCATTCAGCAGGGCTCGGCCGGCGCGTTCGTATTCCTGGTGCAGCCTGACAACACGATCGTGGTGCGGCAGGTGAAGCTGGGCGCCATCAACAACGGCATGGTGGCGGTCAACGAAGGTTTGCAGCCGGGCGACCGGGTTGTCACCGAAGGCACCGACCGCCTGCGCGCAGGCGCCAAGGTGGAAATCGTGGGCGGCGCCGAAGTCATTCCCGCCACGCGTGACAAGACGCTGGGCGCGGGTGCGCCGGCCGGCACCACGCCCGCCACCAAGTAAGCCGAGACCATCGTGAGCCCGTCGCGTCTGTTCATCCTCCGCCCCGTGGCCACCACCCTTGCGATGGTGGCCATCCTGATCGCTGGCTTCATCGCGTACCGGATGCTGCCCGTGTCGGCGCTGCCCGAGGTGGACTACCCGACGATTCAGGTCGTGACGCTGTACCCGGGGGCGAGCCCCGACGTCATGACCTCGCTGGTCACCTCACCGCTTGAACGCCAGTTCGGGCAGATGCCGGGCTTGAACCAGATGTCGTCCACCAGTTCGGGCGGCGCGTCGGTCATCACGATGCAGTTCAACCTGACGCTGCCACTGGATGTGGCCGAGCAGCAGGTGCAGGCCGCCATCAACGCGGCATCGAACCTGCTGCCCAGCGACCTGCCCGTGCCGCCCACCTACAACAAGGTGAACCCGGCTGATGCGGCCGTGCTGACGCTGGCCATCACCTCGCCCACCATGCCTTTGCCGCAGGTGCGCGATCTGGTCGATACGCGGGTGGCGCAGAAGTTGTCGCAGATTCCGGGCGTGGGCCTGGTCAGTGTGGCGGGCGGGCAGCGGCCGGCAGTGCGGGTGCAGGTGAATCCGCAAGCGTTGGCAGCCAACGGGCTGGCCTTGTCTGACCTGCGCACCGCCATCGTGGGCGCCAACGTCAACCAGCCCAAGGGCAATCTTGACGGCCCGCAGCGCTCCACCACCATCAACGCCAATGATCAGCTGAAGTCGCCCACCGACTACAACGACCTGATCATCGCCTACAAGAACAACGCGCCGCTGCGTTTGTCTGACGTGGCGCGCGCGGTCGAAGGCGCCGAAGACACGCGGCAGGCGGCGTGGGCCGGCGACAAGCCCGCCATTCTGCTGAACATCCAGCGCCAGCCGGGCGCCAACGTCATTGACGTGGTCAACCGCATCCAGACGCTGCTGCCCCAGCTGCGCGCGGCCCTGCCGGCCACGCTGGACGTGACCGTGGTGTCTGACCGCACGCAAACCATCCGCGATTCGGTCGAAGACGTGAAGTTCGAAATGCTGCTGGCCGTGGCGCTGGTGGTCATGGTGACGTTTGTGTTCCTGCGCAGCCTGACCGCCACGCTGATCCCCAGTGTGGTGGTGCCGCTGTCGCTGGTGGGCACGTTCGGCATCATGTATTTGGCGGGTTTCTCGATCAACAACCTGACGCTGATGGCGCTGACGATCGCCACCGGTTTCGTCGTGGACGACGCCATCGTCATGATCGAGAACATCGCCCGCCACATCGAAGAGGGCGAAAAGCCGTTGCAGGCCGCGCTGAAAGGCGCCTCCCAGATCGGCTTCACGCTGATCTCGCTGACGTTCTCGCTGATTGCCGTGCTGATCCCGCTGCTCTTCATGACGGAAGTGGTGGGCCGATTGTTCCGCGAGTTCGCCATTACGCTGGCGGTGTCGATTCTGATTTCGCTGGTCGTATCACTGACGCTCACGCCAATGATGTGCGCCCGTTTGCTGCGCGCCGAATCGGAACAGAAGCACGGCCGCTTTCATACGGCCACGGGCAATTTCATCGACCGCGTCATCGCCGGCTATGACCGCATGCTGCAAGTGGTGCTGCGTCATCAGCCGCTGACGCTGCTGGTGGCGTTGGGCACGTTCGCGCTGACGGTGGTGCTGTATATGGTCGTGCCCAAGGGCTTCTTCCCGCAGCAGGATACCGGCTTGATCCAGGCCATTACCCAGGCGCCGCAGTCCATCTCGTTCCCCGCCATGGCCGAACGCCAGCAGGCCGCAGCGCGATTGGTGCTGGAAGACCCAGACGTGCAGGCCGTGTCCTCGTTTATCGGGGTGGATGGCAGCAACGCCACGCTCAGCGCCGGCCGCATGCAGATTTCGCTGAAGCCGCAAGCCGAACGCAGCGGCAACTTGCGCGCGGTGATGGCGCGCTTGCAGGAATCGCTGTCTAAGCAAGACGGTCTGACCGTCTATATGCAGCCCGTGCAGGACTTGACGATCGAAGACCGCGTCAGCCGCACGCAATATCAGATGACGCTGTCCAACCCCGATCTGAAAGTGCTGAGCGAATGGACGCCCAAGCTGGTGGACCGGTTGCGCCAGGTGCCGGGCTTGAAAGACGTTACCGACGATTTGCAAGACGACGGCTTGCAGACCTGGGTTGAAATCGACCGCGATGCGGCGTCCCGCCTGGGCATTACGGCTGCGGTGATCGACGAGGCGCTGTACGACGCCTTCGGCCAGCGGCTGATCTCCACCATCTTCACGCAGTCCAACCAGTACCGCGTGGTGCTGGAAGTGCAGCCGCAGTTTCAGATGAACCCGTCGTCACTCGGCCAGATTCATGTGCCGACGTCGTCTGGAGGGCAAGTGCCGTTGTCGTCGGTGGCGCACATCAGCGAAGGCCGCACCGTACTGGCCGTGAACCGGCTGGATCAATTCCCCATGGTGACGGTGTCGTTCAACCTGGCGCCGGGTGCGTCCTTGTCGAATGCGGTTGAAGCCATCACCGCGGCCGAAGCCGAAATCGGCATGCCGGCCGGCGTGGAAACGCGCTTCCAGGGCGCGGCGCTGGCGTTCCAGAATTCGCTGACCAGCACGTTGTGGCTGATCCTGGCGGCTGTCGTCACCATGTACATCGTGCTGGGCGTGCTGTACGAAAGCTATATCCACCCGATCACGATCCTGTCCACCTTGCCGTCGGCCGGCGTGGGCGCGTTGCTGGCGCTGTTGATCAGCGGCACCGAGCTCGACATGATCGGCATCATCGGGATCATTCTGCTGATCGGCATCGTGAAGAAAAACGCCATCATGATGATCGACTTTGCGCTGGACGCCGAGCGCAAGCGGGGCTTGAGCCCGCGCGCGGCCATCCACGAAGCGGCGTTGCTGCGCTTTCGCCCGATTCTGATGACGACGCTGGCTGCGCTGTTCGGCGCCTTGCCGCTGATGCTGTCCACCGGCACGGGCGCTGAGCTGCGCCAGCCGCTGGGCCTGGTGATGGTGGGCGGCTTACTGCTCAGCCAGGTGCTCACGCTGTTCACCACGCCGGTCATCTATCTGATGTTCGACCGCATGTCGCGCCGCTGGCGTGGCGTGCGCGAACCGGCCGCCGGGGACGCGTCATGATCCTGTCGGCGCCCTTCATCGTCCGGCCAGTGGCGACCACGCTGCTGAGCGTGGCGGTTGTGATGGCGGGAATGCTGGCGTTTTTCCTGTTGCCGGTGGCGCCGTTGCCGCAGGTGGACATCCCCACGATCTCGGTGTCGGCCAGCCTGCCGGGCGCCAGCCCTGAAACCATGGCCTCCAGCGTGGCCACGCCGCTGGAGCGGTCGTTGGGCAGCATTGCGGGCGTGACGGAAATGACGTCCAGCAGCTCGCAGGGGTCCACCCGAGTCACGCTGCAATTCGATTTGTCGCGCGACATCAACGGTGCGGCGCGCGACGTGCAGGCCGCCATCAATGCCGCGCGTTCGCTGTTGCCTAGCGGCTTGCGCAGCAACCCCACGTATCACAAGTCCAACCCGTCCGACGCGCCCATCATGACGCTGGCGCTGACATCTGACACGCTCAGCCAGGGCCAGCTGTACGACATCGCGTCCACCATCGTGGCGCAGAAACTGGCGCAAGTGGATGGGGTGGGCGAAGTCACCGTGGGCGGTAGTTCGCTGCCAGCCGTGCGCGTGACCGTGCTGCCGGGGGCGCTGGCCAACCGCGGCGTGTCGCTGGACCAACTGCGCGCCACGCTTGCCAACGCCAACGCGAACCGGCCCAAGGGCGTGCTGGAGAACGACCGCTACCACTGGCAGATCATGGTCAGTGATCAGTTGAGCCGCGCCGAGCAATACCGGCCGCTGATTGTGGCGTGGAACGACGGCGCGCCGGTGCGCGTGTCGGACGTGGCCACCGTGGAAGATTCCGTCGAAGACCTGTACCAGACCGGCTTCTACAACGACCGCAACGCCATCCTGATGATCGTGCGCCGGCAGGCCGACGCCAACATCATCGAAGCCGTGGACGCCGTGCGCGCGCAGCTACCTGTGTTGCAAGCGCTGATGCCGGCGGATGTGAACATGACCGTGGCGCAAGACCGCACGCCCAGCATCCGGGCGTCGCTGCACGAGGCCGAACTTACGCTGATCATCGCTGTGGGGCTGGTGGTGCTGGTGGTGCTGCTGTTCTTGCGGCGGTGGCGCGCGGCCATCATTCCCAGCGTGGCTGTGCCTGTGTCGCTGATCGGCACGTTCTGCATCATGTACCTGTGCGGCTTCACGCTGAATACGATCTCGCTGATGGCGCTGATCGTGGCCACGGGCTTTGTCGTGGACGACGCCATCGTGGTGCTTGAGAACATCATGCGCCACGTTGAGAACGGCATGTCGCCGATGCGCGCGGCCTTGCGCGGCTCGCGCGAAGTCGGCTTCACGGTGCTGTCGATGAGCTTGTCGCTGGTGGCGGTGTTCATTCCCATCCTGTTGATGGGCGGTGTCGTCGGCCGCTTGTTCCGCGAATTTGCCGTGACCTTGTCGGCCGCCATCATGGTGTCTTTGGTTGTGTCGCTGACCTTGACGCCGATGATGTGCGCGCGTCTGCTGCGGCCCGAACCCAAGGAGCAGAAGCCGCCCGGACGGCTGTCGCGCTGGTCCGAACGCGGCTTCGACGCCATGCTGGATGGCTACCGCCGCAGCCTGCGCTGGGCGCTGGCGCACGGCCGGCTGATGATGGTGATTCTGGCCGTGGCCGTGGGCTTGAACGTTTACCTGTACATGGTGGTGCCCAAGGGCTTCTTCCCGCAGCAGGACACGGGCCAGTTGCTGGGCTTTTTCCGCGTGGATCAGGGCACGTCGTTCCAGGCCACGGTGCCGAAACTGAACGCCTTGCGCAAGATCGTGCTGGCGGACCCGGCGGTGCAGAGCATGACGGGGTACGCGGGCGGGCGGGGCGGCAGCAACAGCAGCTTCATGCAGATTCAGTTGAAGCCCTTGGAAGAACGCAAGGTGTCGGCCGATGTCGTCATCAACCGCCTGCGCGGCAAGCTGCAAAACATGCCGGGCGCGCGCATGTTCCTGGTGTCGCAGCAAGATATCCGCATCGGCGGGCGGCAAAGCCAGGGCTCGTATGACTACACGCTGATGTCGGGCGACCTGCAATTGCTGCGCACGTGGATGCCGAAGGTGCAGCAGGCCATGGCCAAGATTCCCGAAATCACCGACGTGGATACCGACGTCGAGGACAAGGGCCGCCAGATCAATCTGGTGATCGACCGCGAGGCCGCGACACGCCTGGGCGTCAGCATGTCCACGATTTCGACGGTGTTGAACAACTCGTTCAGCCAGCGTCAGGTGTCGGTGATGTACGGCCCGCTGAACCAGTATCACGTGGTGCTGGGGCTGGCGCCGAAGTTTGCGGAAGACATTGAATCGCTGAAGCAGGTCGAGGTGATTACGTCGACGGGCGCGCGCGTGCCCTTGCTGTCATTCGCCACGCTTGAAAACGGTAACGCGCCGCTTAGCGTGCAGCACCAGGGCTTGTTCGTGGCCGACACCGTGTCTTTCAGCCTGGCGCCCGGCGTCTCGCTGGGCCAAGCCACCGCCGCCATTGATGCCGCGGTGGCGCGCATCGGCTTGCCGTCGGATCAGATTCAGGCGGGCTTCCAAGGCACCGCCGCCGCCTTGCAGCAGACCTTGGCGCAGCAGCCCTGGCTGATTCTGGCCGCGCTGGTCACGATGTATATCGTGCTGGGCATCCTGTATGAAAGCTTCGTGCATCCGCTGACGATTCTGTCGACCCTGCCGTCCGCGGGGTTGGGCGCGTTGCTGGCGCTGCTGCTGGTGCGATATGACTTCACACTGATCGCGCTGATCGGGGTGTTCCTGCTGATCGGCATCGTGAAGAAGAACGCCATCATGATGGTGGACTTTGCGCTGGATGCCGAGCGCAACCAGGGCATGGCGCCGCGCGACGCCATCTTTCAGGCGTGCCTGACACGCTTTCGCCCCATCATGATGACGACCATGGCCGCTATTTTCGGCGCGCTGCCGCTGGTGCTTGCCACCGGCGCAGGCGTTGAAATGCGCCAGCCCCTGGGCATTACCATCGTGGGCGGCCTGGTGCTAAGCCAGATCCTCACGCTGTACACCACGCCTGTGGTCTATCTTTACCTGGACCGTTTCCGTCTCTGGGCCGCGCGCGGGCGCGGCACGCGGAACGCCGCCCCTGATTCCATAGAACACACATGATCCGCATCACGCCTTTGCACGCCTTCTTTCCCCGCAGCGCCGCCACGATCGCGCTATGCGCGCTGTTGGGCGCCTGCGCGGTTGGCCCCGACTACCAACGCCCCGAGCTCGATGTGGGCGCGTCCTATAAAGAAGCGCAAGGCCAGGATCAGGTGGAAGGCTGGAAGCGCGCGCAACCGCGCGATGACGCAGACCGTGGCGCCTGGTGGCTCGTCTATGACGACGCCACCTTGAATGGGCTGGTCGACCGCTTGAATACGTCGAACCAGACCATCGCCCAAGCCGAAGCGAATTACCGTCAGGCGCTGGGTTTGGTGCGCGCCGCGCGCGCTGGTTTCTACCCCACGGTGGGCGCAAGCGCCGGCATGTCGCGTGCGGGCACCGGCAGTGGCAACGGCTCATCGTCGGTGTCCAACGGCAGCAACGTGTCGAACCAGTACACGGTGACCGGCAGCGTCAGTTGGGAATTGGACGTGTGGGGCCGCGTGCGGCGCAGCACCGAATCGTCTGAAGCCAGCGCGGCCGCAAGCCTGGCCGACCTGGCCGCCACGCGCTTGAGCGCGCAGGCGGCGCTGGTGCAGACCTATCTGCAACTGCGCGTGCTGGATGAACAAAAGCGCTTGCTGGACGCCACGGTGGCGGCCTACGAGAAATCACTGCAGCTGACGCAGAACCGCTATGCCGTCGGTGTGGCGGGGCAGGCCGATGTGGCCGTGGCGCGCACGCAGGTGGAAAGCACGCGCGCCCAATCGATCGACCTGGACTGGCAACGCGGCCAGTACGAGCACGCGATTGCGGTGCTGATGGGGCAGGCGCCTTCGCACTTCACCCTGCCGCCTGCCGTCTTCGCGCTGCAACTGCCGCAGATTCCGGTGGGCCTGCCGTCTGAACTGCTGGAGCGCCGTCCTGATGTGGCGGCAGCCGAACGCCGTGCGGCGGCGGCCAATGCGCAGATCGGCGTGGCCGAGGCCGCGTGGTTCCCGTCGCTGACCTTGTCGGCCGATGGCGGTTTTCGCAACGGGCAGTTTGCCGAGCTGCTGACCGCGCCCGCGCGCTTCTGGTCCTTGGGGCCAGCGCTGGCCATGACGATCTTCGACGGCGGCGCGCGCGCGGCGCAAGTCGAACAGGCACGCGCGTCCTATGACTCGCAGGCCGCCGCTTACCGCCAAGCCGCATTGGTGGGCTTGCGCGAAGTTGAGGACTATCTGATCCAGCTGCGGGTCATGGAGAACGAACAGGTCGTGCAACGCCGCGCGCTGGAGTCCGCACGCGAATCGCTGCGTTTGATCCAGAACCAATACCAGGCCGGGCTGGTGGATTACCTGAGTGTGGCGGTGGTGGACGCCACCGCGCTCAACAGCGAGCGCAACGCGCTGAGCCTGTTGGGCACGCGTCTGGTGGCCAGCGTGAATTTGATTGTGGCGTTGGGCGGGGGGTGGGATGGCCTGCCGGCGGTGCAGCAGGCCGATGCAGCGCCTGCGCCTGCCTCGACGACAGCCCCTGTGAACTGAACGCGCAGCGGGTCACACGACGGGTTCGCCGGACGCCGCGCTGCTTTGGCGGCGCGCTTCCAATGCCGATAACGCTTCGGCATTGAGCTCATCCGGAAAGCTGTGCGCAACCAGGTATTCCAGCGCTTTGTCGATGCGCGCCCAGCCTTCCGGCTCATGCAGCGGCAAGCCTAAAAAATGCGTGGCGGTTTTGGCGCGCAATGTCAGGTACACCGCCCCGGCCAGTATCACGCCCGCCACAGCAGGCACGTCTACGTCAGGCGCAAGTTCGTCAACGCGCTCGATGAATCCGCGCGCGGCATTTTCGCGGCGTTCGGCAAGCGTTGCGGTGACGTCGTTCTGTTCGATCAGTTCCCAGCGCCGCACTTCGCGCAGGGTTTCATTGCCTAATAGCGTTTCGATCTGCGCGCGCAGCATCGTCAGAATCAGATCGGCCGGCGGGCGCTGGCTGGATTCCTCTGCGGCCAACAAGCCGGGGTCGCGTGTCCAGAAATCTTGTTCTTTCATCCACGCCAGCAGCAGGCCCGGCATGCCGTCGAAATAGCGGTAGATGAGTTCTTTGCTGACGCCTGCGCGTTTGGCGATGGCGTTGATGCCGACTCCGCCCATGCCTGTTTCCAGGATCTGGGCTTCAAGGGCTTGGAGTATTTGGCGCTCGGTATTCGCACGGCGGGACATGACAGGTTCCTTCATGACGAGAGAGCTGTCGTGGCCCGTCACGCGGGACACCCGGCTATCAGGACCGGAGCGGCGCCGGAGGAGCCGGCGGCGGGGCCGATAAGACTTACATCTTGCCAGACTTCCGGCCCCGCAGGGTAGTTAGATCACGCCACGTATACCCGCGATGCCGTGCGCACCATGACGTAGTGCGTGCGACACGGTGGTGGTGGACTGGCCGCCCAACGCGAAGACGGGAATGCCCGCATCGCGATTGCCCGCGACAAAGCCTTCCCAGCCGAGCGTTGCGGCGCCAGGGTGGCTGGGCGTGTCCAGCACGGGGCCAAGCACGGCAAAGTCTGCGCCGATTTCACGGGCGTGGACGACTTGCGCGTTGTCGTGCGCGGACACGCCAACCAGCGCGCCGGCCGGCAATTCGGGCCGTGCGTGCAAGCGTGCGGCGTCGGCCGTGCGCAGGTGCACGCCGTCGGCTTCTTTCCACCATGCCGCGGGGTGCGCGCTGTTGACCAGCACACGCGCGCCGGCAGCGTGGCAGCGCTTGATCACTTGCTGAAAAACTTCATGCAGCGATGCTGCGCCGGCGCCATCGGGCCATTGCGGTTCACGTAGTTGCACGAGCTTCACGCCACGCGCAAGCGCCGCGTCCAGCCGGCCCAGGAACGCGGCCACGCCGGCACGCGAGCCGATCGAGCTGATGCCATAAGTGGTGGGCAGTTGCAGCCAGCGCAGCGGGGGCAGGGTGGCGGGAAGCAGATCGCCGACCGATGCCGCGTTGGCGGGGTTGACCCATTCCAGGCGCTGGTTTTCCAGCCCTTGCGGTTCGCCTTCCCACGCCGTGACATGGCAGAACGCCAGGCGCACGGTGGTGTGCGGATAGACGTGCACATAGGTCACCCACGGACGCGATTGCGTGACGCGGATGCCCAGTTCTTCCTGCAACTCGCGCGCCAGCGCTTCCAGCACGGTCTCGCCCGGCTCCAGCTTGCCGCCCGGCAATTCCCACCAGCCCGACCAGGGCTTGCCTTCAGGGCGTTGGCCCAGCAGCAGCATGCCATCGGGGCGCAGGATCAAGCCGGCGGCAACGTCGACGATTTTTTCAGACATGGCGGGCCGCCCAATCGCGTGCGAACTGATACGCCACGCGGCCGGAACGCGAACCGCGTTCGATCGTCCATTGCAGCGCTTCGGTGCGCGACGGCGCGATGTGCGCCTCCGGGCAACCCAGCTCGCGCAGCCAGTGGTAGACGATGTCCAGATAGTCGTCTTGCTTGAAGGGGTAGAACGACAGCCACAGGCCGAAGCGCTCGGACAGCGAGATCTTCTCTTCGACCGTCTCGCCCGGATGGATTTCGCCATCGGGCTGATGCTTGGCCTGCAAGTTCTCGCTCATGTATTCCGGCATAAGGTGGCGCCGGTTGGACGTGGCGTAGATCAGCACGTTGTCGCCCGAGGCCGACACGGAACCATCCAGCACCGACTTCAGCGCCTTGTAGCCGGGTTCGCCTTCTTCGAACGACAGGTCGTCGCAGAAGACGATGAAGCGTTCGGGGCGCGCGGCGACGAGTTCGACGATGTCGGCCAGGTCGCCCAGGTCAGACTTGTCGACTTCGATCAAACGCAAGCCGCGCTCGCCGTAGGCGGCCAGCATGGCCTTCACCAGCGAACTCTTGCCGGTGCCGCGCGCGCCAGTCATCAGCACGTTGTTGGCCGGTTTGTGTTCCAGAAACTGAACCGTGTTGCGGTCGATGGTGGCCTTCTGGCGCTCGATGTGCTGAAGGTCTTCCATGTCGATGCGCGCCACGTGGCGCACCGCATCCAGCCAGCCGCGCGCGCCCCGCTTGCGCCAGCGGAACGCATGCGCGCTCCAGTCGATCTCGGGCGTGGCGGGCGGCAGAAAGGCTTCAAGCTGCGCCAGCACGCGCTCGGCGCGCTGGATAAGGGTGGTGAACTCGCTAGCGCTCATGGCGGATCAAGAACGGTAGTCGGCGTTGATCGACACGTATTCGTGCGAGAAGTCGCAGGTGTAGACCGTATCCGACACCTGGCCGCGGCCCAGCGCAATGCGCACCGAAATCTCGGCCTGCTTCATCACGCGTTGGCCATCGGCTTCCTGGTAGTCGGGGTTGCGGCCGCCGTTCTTGGCCACCAGCACATCGTCCAGCCACAGGCGGATGTTGGACACGTCCAGATCGTCGATGCCGGCGTAGCCGACGGCGGCCAGGATGCGGCCCAGGTTGGGGTCGGATGCGAAAAAGGCGGTCTTGACCAGCGGCGAGTGGGCCACGGCATAAGCCACCTTCAGCGCTTCTTCGGTGGTGCCGGCTTCTTCGACGCGGATGGTCATGAACTTGGTGGCGCCTTCGGCGTCGCGCACGATCTTCGTGGCCAGTTCCAGCGCGGCGGCGGTCAGCGCATCGCGCACGGCGGCGTAGGCGGCATCGGATTCGCTGTTGACGGTCACGCCCGACTTGCCGGTGGCGGCGATGATGAACGAGTCATTCGTGGACGTGTCGCCGTCAACGGTGATGCGGTTGAACGACGCGTCAGCGATTTCGACGGCCAGCTTGCGCAGCAGCGGCTGGGCGATGCCGGCATCGGTGGCCAGGAAGCTGAGCATCGTCGCCATGTTCGGGCGGATCATGCCCGCGCCCTTGCTGATGCCGGTGAAGGTGACGGTCTTGCCGTCGATCTGCACCTTGGCCGACGAGATCTTCGGCAGCGTGTCGGTCGTCATGATGCCGTGGGCGGCGCTGGACCAGTGGTCGGCCGCCAGGTTGGCGATGGCGCCCGGCAGGCCGGCGACCAGGCGGTCAAGCGGCAGCGGCTCCAGGATGACGCCGGTTGAGAACGGCAGGATCTGGCTGGCGGGCACGCCCAGCAATTTGCCCAGCGCGTCGCAGGTATCTTTGGCTTTCTTCAGGCCTTCTTCGCCGGTGCCAGCGTTGGCGTTGCCGGTGTTGATGACCAGCGCGCTGATGGGGCCGCCAGCAGCCAGATGGGCCTGGCAGACCTGCACCGGGGCGGCGCAGAAGCGGTTGCGCGTGAACACGCCCGCCACGCTCGTGCCTTCGGCCAGACGGAACACCGTCAGGTCACGTCGGTTGGCTTTGCGGATGCCGGCCTCGGTGACGCCGATTTCAACGCCGGCAACAGGAAAAATTTCGGACTCGGAGGGGATCTGCAAATTAACGGCCATGACTTCGTCTCTTGAGTAGGCAGGACGGAATCGCCGCCCGAAAATAGGCGGCGGGTGGGGGAAAGCTTCGTATTATCCCACCGCTTTGCGGCAGGGGTTTGTCAGGGGGGCGGCCAGGGGCATGCCCTGGGGGCATCCGCGGCCATCATCGGTAATCAGGGGGCCATTCGCATGGCGGCCACGTCCAGGACGCCCGCTTCGCGGTTGCTCAACACGCTGCGCACGGTGCCGTCCGGGGCTTGCAGCACCGAATTGCCTGCTGAGACTTCTTCACCACCCTCGCGGCGGGCCGTCCGGCCCCGCGACGGGGAAAACAGCAGGTCGCCTGGCTGCGCGCCGGGCAGGCGAGGGGGCGCGGACAGCACGCGGGTGCCGGGCGGGTAGGTCATGCTGCCCAGGATCGCTTCGCGCGCCAGCAGGCCTTCGAAATTCAACATCCGGCGCTGGGCGTCCAGCCGCATGTCGACTTTCAGCAGCGGCATCTGGTGCAGGCTCAACGCGTCGCTGCCCTCGGTGCGCAGCAGCCAGCGCGGCGACGTGGCGGTGGTGTCGGTGTTGGCGTTGGTATTGGTGTTGGTGTTGGCGTTGGTATCCAGCGGCGTGCCGCGCGCCGCTTCGTCAACTTTCAGCCAGGCGCCGGCCGGTACGGGCTGCTTGTCCAGCGTGTTGCCAATCGCCAGATGGCAGCTGGAAAAGCGGGGCTGGCCGCCCTGCATCACGAATTCAAGCCGATGGCCATGGGCGCACAGCCAGCCTTCCTGCGCCTGGTCGCGGGCGATTTCAACGGACAGGGTTTCGGGCTGCTTGGGCGTGGCGGCGTAGCGGAAGAGCTGCGTGGCGTTGACCCCGAGCACGGGCGCAGGATGGGTCTCGGGGAAGACGGCGCGATCGAACGACGCCAGCTCGCCTGCGCGCGTCAGGCTGAGCACAGTGCCGGCCGGCATGTCCACGCCCGCCAGCCGGGTCGCGTGCGGCAAGGTCGTCTTGCGGTCGGCGTCGGCCTGGGCATCGCGCTGGGCGGCAAACCACAGGCTGAACTGCTGATAGGGAAAGATGGCGCCGATAAGCGCCAGGAAGGTCATCAGCGTGGTGCCGACGCGGCGGTGGTCGCCCAGCCAGAGCCGGGCGCTGCGGGTGGTGGCCAACACCGCCAGCCAAGTCAGCAACGTGGCCAGGCAGGCCAGCGAGGCCGCCATCAGCACATAGAAATTACCGCCAGGAAGAGATACCGGAATCATGGCGGCAATTATGCGCCAAACCGGGCGCGGATTTCAGCGCCCGGGGCGTCTCTTCACAAGCGTTAGCCCTTGGCCGATTCCGACCGGGTGGCGACCACCTGGAGCTTGAGTTCGCCCAGCGCCTGGAACAGCGCGTTGCGGGTGGATTCGGGCAAGTCGCCGAACATGGACTTGACCCAGGTTTCATGTGCGCGCGCCATGCGGGCAAAGCTCTTCTTGCCCTGGGGCGTGAGCTTGATCAGCGAGCTGCGGCGGTCGGACTCCACTTTGGTGCGCACGACCAGGCCTTCTTTTTCGAGCTGGTCGGTGATGCCGGTGATATTGCCGTTGGTGACCATCATGTGGCGCGACAATTCGCCCATCTTCATGCCCTTGGGCGCGCGCTGCAATTGCGCCATCAGGTCAAAGCGCGGCAGCGTGGTGTCGAACTCATTGCGCAACCGGCTGCGGATCTCGCTTTCGACGAGATTGGCGCAGGTGAGCATGCGCAGCCACAGACGCAACGCGTGGTGGTCATCGGGCGCGGCGCGGGATTCCAGATCGGGAGCGTCAGTCATCGTCGGTTTTCTTGAGGTTCGGCGGGATGTCGGGTACTGTCGCGTGCGTTGCACCGGGCGACCCATCCGACGCGGTCATCGTTGAGGTGGAGGGAAAACCCTTCGGTAAAAACCCTAGTCTTGTTTTGAAGAATACTTTAAACCTAAACTATGAACCACGCCAGTTTTCCCTATGCTGCACAAGGGGATTGTGGTGTGGCAAGCAATATCTTGCCGCACGCGTTTGACGGCGGCGCAATGGCGCCGGCAGGCCGGGCATAGAAGTCTTTCGAATCGCACCCTCAAAAAGAACACCCTCTGCGCGGGCTCGCGCACGGAGCACACCACCATGCGTTTGATCACTTCCCTTATCGCCGCCGCCGCACTGGTTCCGGCCGTGGCCCTGGCCGACGCCGTTAAGGTCGGCATCGCCAACGATATCTCCGGCCCGTTCTCGGCCTTGGGCGCTGAAGCCCGCGACGGTTTCAACCTGGCCATCAAGCAACTGGGCAGCAAGCTCGGCGGGCAGCCCGCCGAATTCGTGCAGACCGACATGGGCGGCAACCCGGATCAGGCCCGCCAACTGGTCACGCGCTACATCCAGCGCGACAAGATTGATTTCTTCACCGGCCCCATTGGCTCCAACGTGGCGCTGGCCGTCGGCCCCGCACTGTTCGCCGCCAAGGTGCCGTACCTGTCGAACAACCCCGGCCCCAGCCAGTTCGCTGGCGCCCAGTGCAATAACTACTGGTTCGGCACGTCCTACCAGAACGACGCCTTCCACGAAGCCGCTGGCAAGGTCGCAGCTGACCGTGGCTTCAAGAAAATGTTCATCATGGCCCCGGACTACCCGGCCGGCAAAGATGCGCTGACGGGCTTCAAGCGCGGCTACAAGACCGCCCCGGGCGACGAGGTCTACACCAAGCTCGGCCAGATCGACTACGCGGCGGAAATCGCCCAGATCCGCGCCGCCAAGCCGGACGCCGTCTACATCTTCCTGCCGGGCGGCATGGGCATCAACTTCGTCAAGCAGTTCGTGTCCGCCGGCCTGTCGCAAAACGTCAAGCTGATCGGCCCGGGCTTCTCGGCTGACGAAGACGTGATCCAGGCCGTGGGCGACCCCATGCTGGGCATGTACAACACGGCGCAATGGGCGCATGACCTGGACGTGCCGCAGAACAAGATCTTCGTTGACGCCTTCCGCAAGGAATACAACGGCCGCTACCCGTCCGTGTACGCCGCCCAGGCCTACGACGTGATCATGGCCATGGACGCCGCCGTCAAGCAGGCAGGCGGCAAGGCTTCTGACCGCGACGCCATCATCAAGGCGCTTGAGAAGGCCGACTACCCGTCGGTGCGCGGCAGCTTCACCTACGGCAAGAACCACTATCCGATCCAGGCCTACTACCTGCGCGTGGTCGACAAGGACGGCAACGGTCGCATCACCAACAAGCTGGTGGGCAAGGTGTTTGACAAGTACCAGGACGTCTACGTCGGCGAGTGCAAGCTCTAAGGTAAGACGCTACGCGTGCGTGGGGGCGTCCGGCCATGCCGGACTGACCCGCCCCGCGCCGCCAGCCATCGCAGGTTCGAATCGCACGCGCACCGCTCGCAAGGTCCGCGGCAGGGGGAAGTGTTCATGACGTTTACGCTGATCGTCGAGCAATTGCTGAACGGTCTGCAGTTTGGGTTGATGTTGTTTCTGATCGCGGCCGGGCTGACCCTGGTCTTCGGCATCATGGACATCATGAATCTGGCTCACGGCTCGCTCTACATGGCCGGCGCCTATGTCGCCGCCGAAACCATGCAGCGCACAGGTTCATTTACCGCCGCCGTTCTGGTGGCGGCCGTCGCCACCGGCCTGGTTGGCGTGGTGTTGGAACTGACGCTCATCCGCCGCCTGGCGCTGCGCGACCACCTGGCTCAGGTGCTGGGCACCTACGCCGTCATCCTTATCGCCAATGATCTGGTCAAGATGATCTGGGGCCCCGCGCCCGTCATGCTCAACATGCCCGCCGTGCTGTCCGGCCCGGTGCGTCTGTTGCCCGATCTGCTGTACCCCGCTTACCGCCTGATGATCATCGTCTTCGGCGTGGCCGCCGCCGCCGGGCTGTATTGGTTCGTGACGCGCACCCGCGCGGGCGTTCTGGTACGGGCCGGCGCGTCCAACCGCCAGATGGCCACGCTGATGGGCGTGCGCGTGCCGCTGCTGTTCCTGGGCGTGTTCGTGCTGGGCGCCATGCTGGCCGCCGTGGCCGGCGCGCTGCTGGGCCCGATCACCTCGGTGCAGGTGGGCATGGGTGAAGAAATCCTGATTCTGGTGCTGGTGTGCATCGTCATCGGCGGCATCGGTTCGATCCGCGGTGCGTTCGTTGGCGCCTTGCTGGTGGGCATGGTGGACACGGCCGGGCGCGCGTTTCTGCCGATGCTGTTGCGCCAGGTCTTTTCGCCGGCCGTGGCATCCAGCGTCGGCCCGACGCTGGCCGCCATCGCCATTTATGTCTTGATGGCGGCTGTGCTGGTGTTCCGGCCCTCTGGCCTGTTTCCGGCGCGGGGTTGATGATGAGAACCACACTCTGGACGGTGGTCCTGCTGGCGGCCTTGGCGGCATTTCCGCTGGTGGCGCCCGCACTGGGCCTGGACTTCTACATTTCGTTCGTGCGCCGCGTGCTTATCTACGCGCTGGCCGCGACCAGCCTGAATTTGATTCTGGGCTACGGCGGCATGGTGGCGCTGGGGCACGCGGCCTTCTTCGGCGCGGGCGCCTACGCCGTGGGCATTCTGGCGATGTCGGGCATCACGTCGGCGCTGATCGTCTGGCCAGTGGCGATGCTGCTGGCGGGCGTGTTGGCGGCCATCACCGGGGCGATCTCGCTGCGCACCCGTGGCGTGTACTTCATCATGATCACGCTGGCGTTTGCGCAGATGCTGTTCTACATCTTCATTTCGTTGCGCCAGTACGGCGGGGAAGACGGGCTGAACCTGCCCGGCTATTCCACGCTGCCGGGCATCGATCTGGCCAATGACGTCAGCTTCTATTACCTGGTGCTGGTGCTGTTTGCGCTGCTGATGTGGGTGTTCAGCCGCGTGGTGTCTTCGCGCTTTGGCACGGCTTTGCAGGGCATCCGCGAAAACGAATCGCGCATGGAGTCCATGGGTTACCCGGTCTACCGCATCAAGCTCGTGGCCTTCACGCTAAGCGGGGCGGCGGCGGGTTTGGCTGGCGCGCTGTTGGCCAACCATAACCTCTTCATCTCGCCCAGTCTGATGCATTGGACGCAGTCGGCCAACCTGCTGATCATGGTGCTGGTGGGCGGCATCGGCCTGCGCTGGGGTGGTGTGGCCGGCGCGGTTGTGATGCTGACCCTGGAAGAAGTGCTGCGTCTGTGGACGGAATACTGGCATCTGCCGCTGGGCGTGCTGCTGCTGTGCGTGGTGTTTGGCGCACCGCGCGGTTTGGTCGGGTTGTTTGGCCCGTGGTTTGGCGGCCGTGCCGCATCGGGCAAGGTGGGATCATGAGCGCAGTGATGAATGGCAGTTCCACCATGAACGGCAATTCCACGGCTAGCCCGGTCTTGCAGGCGACGGGCCTGGTGCGCCGCTTCGGCGCGCTGGTCGCCACCGACAATGTGTCGCTGTCTTTGAACCCGGGCGAGATCCACGCCTTGATCGGCCCCAACGGCGCAGGCAAGTCGACGCTGATCCACCTGTTGTCCGGCACGCTGGCGGCCGATTCCGGCACGCTCACCGTGGGCGGGCGCGACGTGACCAGCATGAACGCACACCAGCGCGTGGCGGCAGGGCTGTCGCGCTCGTATCAGATCACCAATATCTTCAAGCAGTCCAGCGTGTTGGACAACCTGGTGCTGGCGGTGCAGGCGCACGCGGGCTCGAGCTTCCGATTCTGGAAGCCGCGCGCTGCCGAATCCGCGCTGTATGAACAGGCGCGCGAACTCGCGCGTGAATGCGCCATCGACGCCAGCTTGCTCGAACGCCCGGCCGGCACGCTGCCGCATGGCGAGCAGCGTAAGGTGGAATTCGCGCTGGCGCTGGCCGCAAGGCCCAGCGTGCTGCTGCTGGACGAACCCATGGCCGGCATGGGGCCGGACGAAACCGTCCGCCTGACCGAACTGATTGAAACGCTGCGGGGCCGCGCCGCCATGCTGCTGGTTGAACACGATATGCAGGCGGTGTTCCGCTTGGCTGATCGCCTGTCGGTGCTGGTGTATGGCCGCGTGATCGCGACCGGCACGCCCGACGAAATCCGCGCCAATCCGGAAGTGCGGCAAGCCTATCTGGGCGACGAGGAGACCGCGTGATGCTCACCATCGAATCGGCCAAAAGCGGCTACGGCGCCAGTCAGGTGCTGTTCGGCGTGGATTTGCAGATTGGCGCTGGCCAGGTTGTGACCTTGCTGGGCCGCAATGGCATGGGCAAGACGACGCTGCTGCGCACGCTGTTCGGCCAGTTGCCGCTGCGCGGCGGCAAGATCCATTTCGCAGGGCAGGACATCAGCGGCTGGAGCTCTGACCGTATCGCGCGGCTGGGTGTGGCCATCGTGCCTGAAGGGCGGCAGTGCTTTCCCAACCTGACGGTGCGTGAGCACCTGACGGCGTTCGTCGCCGCGCGCAACCCCGACATCGGCGACCCCTGGACGCCCGACCGCGTGTTCGATCTGTTCCCCCGGCTGCGCGAGCGTGCGCGCAACATGGGCAATCAACTGTCCGGCGGCGAGCAGCAGATGCTGGCCATCGGCCGGGCGCTGGTCACCAACCCGCGCCTGCTGATTCTGGACGAGGCCACCGAAGGCCTGGCGCCCAAGATCCGCGAAGAAATCTGGAACTGCCTGGCGCGGCTGCGCGAAGCGGGGCAGACCATTCTCGTCATCGACAAATATGTCGAAAGGTTGCTGAGCCTCGCGGATCAGCACGTCATTCTGGAACGCGGCAAAGTGGTCTGGACGGGCGACTCCCCGTCGCTGGATGCCGACCGCGCCCTATGGGAACGCTATCTGGGCGTGTAGTAATAAAGCCGCAAGAAGCGTGGGCCAGCACGTAAAAAGCACGATATAAATCGCAATAAAGCGGCATTTACATTGCTGCGTTGAAACTTAAGGTGTCTAGAACGCATCCAGACGTTTGCACCTGTTTCAATTGCCCCCACTGTTCTCTACACTTGCAGCGCCGGGCCCATCGCGTGCCTACCAAGGTGGGCACGCACGTCACGTCTTATCAAGCTGTCAGGGAAGACTTCGCATGGCGAAATGGGGTTTGCGCAAAAAATCATTGATGGCGCTGTTGTTGGCGTGCGTGGTCGCTTTAGCGCCCGCTGCCGTGATCGGCTGGCTGGTGCTGGACGGGGTCCGCGACCACTTCGGGCGCGCCTTCGCCGACAACTTCACGCAGTTGAACCGTCAACGCATTCTGGCGCCGGTGTCGCGCGAGCTGGCCTTGTCCTTGCGGCTGGCCGACAGCGAAGTCACGCGGCGCTGGTTGCGCAACGAAGACGACCCGGCCGCGCGTGAATTGTTCTTTCGCGAGGCCGACGGCTACCGCCGTGACCTGCTGGGCCGCGCATATTTCATTGCCAGCGCCGAGTCCGGCCACTACTACTTCAACGACGACAAGCCGCTGTCCGAGACGCCGCGCTACACGCTGAGCCGCAGCGCCGCCGACGACGGCTGGTTCTACGCCACGCTGAAGTCACCGGCCAAATACAACATCAACGTCAATCCCGATCTGAAGCTCCAGACCACCAAGGTGTGGATCAACGCCCAGGTGCGCGACGGCGACAAGGTCGTGGGCCTGACCGGCGCCGGTCTGGATGTGGGCGGCTTCCTGCGCGAATTCGTCAACAGCGGCCAGCCGGGCGTGACACCGATCATCGTTGACGAGGACGGCGCGATCCAGGCGCATATGGACGCGTCGCTGATCGCCTACAACTCGGGCGCGGGCGGCGGCGCAGGCACGCGCGGCCAGGTGTTCAACCTGTTGGACGCTGGCCCCAGCCGCGACGAACTGCGTGCCGCCATGCACGCGGCCCAGGCCGACCCGCAATCGGTGCAGACCGCCTGGGTCAATATGGACGGCACGCGCCAATTGGTGTCGGTCGCCTACATGCCCGAACTGCACTGGCACGTGCTCACGTTGGTGGACCTGGGGGCGGCCCGCGTGCTGGACACCGGGTGGCTGTGGCCTGCCGCGATCGGCCTGGTGTTGTTGTTCGCCGCCATGCTGCTGTGCTTCGGCTTCGCCATCGAACGCTTGATGCTGCGCCCCTTGCGCCGCTTGCAGCAGTCAGCCCGCGCCATCGCCGACGGCAGCTACGACGTGCGCCTGCCGCCGGGCGGGCAGGACGAAATCGGCGACCTGAGCCGCGCCTTTGGCGTGATGGCCGACAAGGTGCGCCAACACACCGCCGAACTCGAAAGCAAGGTGCGCGAACGCACGTCGGAACTGGAAGACGCCAACCGCGCCATGGCCGCCGCGCACAAGAAGATCGGCGACTCGATCGACTACGCCAGCCTGATCCAGCGCGCCATTCTGCCGGACCGCCAGTTGACGCAGTCGCTCGGTGCGCATCACTTCGTGCTGTGGAAGCCGCGCGACGTGGTGGGGGGTGACTTCTATGTGTTCCGTTCCGACGGCGCCAATTGCCTGTTGGGCATCATGGACTGCGCGGGTCACGGCGTGCCGGGCGCATTGATGACGATGCTGGCGCGCGCCGCCATCGATCTGGCCATTACCGAGGCCGGCCCCGCCGATCCGGCCGGCATTCTGACCCGCACCGACACCGCCATCCGCGCCATGCTTGCGGATGCGCAACTGCCCCGCGCACTGGCCACGAATACCGACGCGGGCCTGGTATATATTGACCGGCAGTCCGGGCGCCTGCGCTACGCGGGCGCCAAGATCAGCCTGTACGCCAGCGATGGCGAGACGCTGCGCGAGATTCCCGGCGGTAAGCGGGCATTGGGCGACAAACGCACGGGCGCTTACGAAAATATTGATTTGCAGATGGAACCGGGCTGGACGTATTACCTGGCCACGGACGGCTTCCTGGACCAGGCAGGCGGCGAGCACGGATTCGGGTTCGGCAACACGCGTTTTGCAGGAATGCTCAAGAGACACGCCCGGCAGCCGTTAACTGAACAGGCCGCCGCATTTACGCAAGCGCTGGCCGAGTACCAGGGTGGCCGTCCCCAGCGTGACGACATCACCCTGCTGTCTTTCCGTTTCGATTAAACGTTTTCCGGGTGATAACCCCTATGAATGCCTCCGATCTCTACGCGCTGGGTGAACGGTTCAACCAGAACCGCACCTTGCTGTGCTTCAACGGGCCGATCTCCCGCAGCCTGATCGAGGAAATCGGCAATGCGCTCAAAAATTACCTGAACGCGGAACACGCACGGCCGGCGGAGGCCATGGACGTTTTTTCGGTCTATATCGAAATGATCCAGAACATCCGCCAATACGCCGCCGCCAATGGCGACGCTGAAGCCTCGGCCACGGTGGTGATCGGCCGCCGCGATGAAAGCCGCTACGTGGTGTCGGCGGGCAACCTGGTGAAGACCGAGGACGGCCATGCGCTGGTCGCCCGGATTCGCGAGCTGGCCGCGCTGGACAAGGCGGCGCTGAAGGCCGAATACAAGATGCAGCTGCACAAGCCGCGCACCCAGGGCGTGGCTTCGGGCGCGGGCCTTGGGCTGATCGACATCGCGCGCCGCGCCGGCGCTCCGCTGGAAGCCAGCCTGACGCCCGCCGCGGGCGAGGGCCGGGCGTTCTTCAGCCTGAGCGTCGTGATCTGAGGGCGCCCGCGCGCATTCCAGAATCATTTTCGGAGTATCTGATGAAAGAGTTGAACATTCCCGGGACGCAGTCCACGCCTGCCATCACCGCCGACGCCGACGCCGGCGTGCTGGTGATGCGCGGCGACTCCTACCCCGAGAATTCCTTTGAATTGTTTGGCCCGGTGATCGAATGGGTCGAGGCCTACCTGCTGGGTTCGGCCGGCCCGCTGAGCCTGGAATTGGAGCTGCTGTACCTGAACACCAGCAGCATCAAGTCCGTCATGGATATTTTCGATCTGCTCGAAGCCGCCCACGGCAAGGGCCGCCAGGTCAGCGTGACCTGGTTCTATGACAGCCGCAATGAACGCGTCGGCGAACTGGCCGAAGAATTCAAGGAAGACTGCACGTTTCCGTTCTCGGTGGTTGGCCGAGAATGAAACCGGGCGCCGCCGAACTGGATCGCCGCATCGTCGCGCTGCTGGCGGACCCGGCCTATGCCGGCCATCCCTTGCGGGAAGCCCTGGAGTCGCTGTGGCAGCACACCGCCGAGCAGATGGCGCGTATCGAACGCGTGACCCAGCTGTCGGACGCCTATCAGACCATGGCGCATGAGCGCGAGCTGGGCCTGTACGACAAGTTTGACCGCCAATTGCGGCGCTTGACGCGCATTGCACGCATTTCCGATCACTACCAGAGCATGATGCGCGACCTGAATGTGGCGCTGGAAGAAACGTCCAACCGCGATCCGCTGACCAGTTTGCTGAACCGGCGCGCCTTGATGGAAATGATCAAGCAGGAAGTCGGGCGGGTGGCACGCAGCGGCGAAAGCTTTGTCGTGGCGATGCTGGACGTGGACCACTTCAAAGCGGTCAATGACCGCTTCGGCCATGAAGCGGGCGACCGCGCGCTGGTTGAGCTGGCCGGCGTGCTGGTCAAGAGCCTGCGTGAATATGATTTGTGCGGCCGTTGGGGCGGCGAGGAATTTCTGGTGCTGCTTCCCAACACGCGGCCCGAAGCCGCGCAAGGCGTCATGGACCGGCTGGTCGGCGCGGTGCGCGGGCTGGCGGTTGAGGCGGGCGACGAAGTATTGAGGTTGACGGTCAGTATCGGCATGGCGCATCACCAGTTGGGCGAGACCTTCTCGGAAACGCTCAGCCGTGCTGACCAGGCGCTGTACCTGGCCAAGCAGGACGGACGCGACCGCGTGACGCTAGGCTTTCCAAAGCGCTGAATGAAACCGGATCAGCTGTATTCCGGTATGGAGCCCCTTATGCTTGATACTCATGTAAGCGTTTCGAGCGCGGGCCCCCAGGGCGCCGCGTGGCATGCGGGCAATTATCTGACGTCGATGGATCGGGCGCTGTTGCTGTTCGATTTCGATGCCGACGGTTCGCTGCTGAACGCCAACGCCAATTTCCTGGCCGCCGTGGGTTATACCCGCGAAGAGGCCCTGGCGCTGCGCCACGACATGCTGTGCGACAGCATGGACGAAGGCAAGGGCATCGCCAGCGGGGAGCAGATCTGGACCCGATTGCTCCAGGGCGAACACTTTTCAGGCACCTGCCGCTACCGCATGAAAAATGGCGGCACGCTGTGGATCGAAGCCACGTATATGCCGCTGCGCAACGATGAGGGCGACGTCGCGCGCATCTCGGTCATTTCGCGCAAATCCATCGCGGACGCCGAGCGCCAGGAAGAAGTCCGCCTGCTGCTCTTGGGCATCAACGAAACGGGCAACGCGGTGGCGGTCTCCGGTTGCGATGGCCGCATCGTCTATGTGAACGACGGCTTTCAGCGCATGCTGGGCTTCGCCCGCGGCGACGCCTTGCACCAGGAATTGGGCGAACTGCTGGCTGGTGGCCGCCCCGACGGCGGCACCCGCGAAGAGCTGGACCGCCGCATCGCCTGCCGCGAAGGGTTCCACAAGGACGTCCTGGTCTACGACCGCGGCGGCAAGCCGCTGTGGGTGTCGGTCATGGCGAACTCCGTGTTCGATGACCGCGGTACGCTCGTCAATGTCGTGGACGTGCTGACCGACATCACGCCGACCAAGGTGCACGAGGTGCTGCAACGCCGCGTGCTGCAAGCCATGGTGAACGAGGCCTCGGTGGTCGAGGTCATGAACATGGTGTGCCGCGAGGTTGAGCGCCTGGCGCCCGAAGTGGCGGCCACCGTGCTGCGCGTGGACGACACCGGCCACCTGCGGCCGTTGGCGGCCCCGAGCATGCCGGCCCCCTATACCGATGCGCTGGACGGCGTGAAGATCGGCCCGCAAGCCGGCGCCTGCGGCACGTCCGCATTCCTGGGCCGCCCGGTCATCGTGCCGGACATCGCCACCGACCCGCTCTGGGACGACTACCGCCACCTGCCGTTGCCGGAGGACGTGAAGGCCTGCTGGTCGTCGCCCATCAAGTCGAGCGACGGCCGGGTGATCGGCACCTTCTGTTTCTATTTCCGCGAACGCCGTCTGCCCGACGATTTCCATCATCGCCTGGTGGATGTCTGCGTCTATCTGTGCGCCCTGGCGCTGGAGCGCGAGGAAGCCCGCGCCCGCATCCGCCAACTGGCGTTCTACGACGAACTGACGGGCCTGCCGAACCGCAACCTGCTGCTGGCGCAAGCCGAGCAGGCCATCGCGCGCGCCGAACCCGAGCGCAAGCGCGTGGCGGTGCTGTTCCTGGACCTGGACCGCTTCAAGCAGGTCAACGACACGCTGGGCCATCCCATCGGCGATGCGCTCTTGCGCGATGTGGCCCAACGCCTGCGCCGCCTGGCGCGGCCGGCTGACATCGTGGGCCGGCTGTCGGGCGATGAATTCGTGATGCTGATGCCGGATTTCGAACACGGCCGCCTGACCGCCGCCGCTGAGCACATCCTGGTGGCGTTGGCGCAGCCGTTTTCGGTAGGCGGCATCACGCTGAACCCATCGGTCAGCATCGGCATCAGCGTGTTCCCGGAGAATGGGCGCGACATGGATACGCTGCTGCGCCACGCCGACATGGCGATGTACCAGGCGAAGACGGCGGGCCGCAACCGCATTTCTTTCTTCAGCGCCGAGATGAACCGCCAGGCGCAAGAGCGTCTGGCCCTGGAAGCGGCGCTGCGCGACGCGCTGGAAGCCAAGGCGCTGCGCTTGCACTATCAGCCGCAAGTGGGTTTGAAGAACGGCAGCCTGTACGGGGTGGAAGCGCTGGCCCGCTGGCGCCATCCCACGCTGGGCGACATTTCGCCCGTGCGCTTCGTGCCGCTGGCCGAAGAGTGCGGGCTGATCGGCGACTTGGGCGACTGGGCGCTGCGCGAGGCGTGTTCGCAACTGTCGATCTGGCGCAACAACGGCCTGCGCGTGCCGTCGGTGTCGGTGAACCTGTCGGCGACCAACTTTCACAATTTAAATTTGCCGAGAATGATCGCGGCAACGCTGGCCGAGTTCGGCTTGGCCCCGGCGGATTTGATGCTGGAGATCACCGAAGGCGTGGTGCTGGATGCGACGGCGGGCACGCTACGGACGATCGCGGAGCTGCATCGCTTAGGCGTGCGCTTGTCGATGGATGACTTCGGGACGGGGTATTCCAGCCTGGGTCACTTGCGGCGGCTGATCGTGGATGAACTGAAGCTGGATCGAAGCTTTGTCCAAGGGTTGGAAAGCGATGATGCCGCGCGCGCGCTGACGAGTGCGGTGATTCGTATCGGGGAAAGTTTGAGTCTGCCGGTGGTTGCCGAGGGTGTGGAGAACGAGGAACAGCGGCGATTCTTGATCGAGCAGGGGTGCGCAGCGGGTCAAGGCTTCTTGTTTTCGCCGCCGTTGCCAGCCAATGATCTTGAGGAGTGGCTGCGGGGCAGGCCGTAGCAGTCGGGTGTCAGGCTGCATTAAACATGGGTTCTTAAGACGCCCGTGGGTTCGGGGGCCTGGGGTGCGCGGGGCAACGATTGTGGTCCGGAGCCTTCGCTCCGGACTTGCCTAGGCGGCCCCCCCCTGCGTCATCCTCGTACGCCTTCGGCTCCCTACGGATTCCCTCGGGCTTATCGACGCCCCGCGCACCCCAGGCCCCCGAACCCACGGGCTCTGGAAGTTGCAATCTCACGTCAGCGGGGACGGTCAGGGTCTTTGAGGTTCTCGCCACGGGGATTTGAGTGATGGAAGATCTTGCGGGGCCCGCTCCATGCCGGCCGCGCGGGCGGCCTTGTGGAGCTTACGCGTCGTGGTGCGCGGTGATGCTTTTCGCTTCGCGTGTGGCGGCTTTGTTCGAGTTCTTCTTGATGGCTTGCCGCACTTCACCCATCCCTAGAGGCACGTCCACCCGTTGAACTCCGGTACGGTGGCGCGCGACGGGTCGGCACGCGCAAGGCAGTGCCGGACGCGCGCCACCCCTCTACCCCCCCAAAAAAAAAGTGCGGGGGCACCACTAGCAAACGACTCCCCCTCATTCGCGAAAGCGAACCCCATCCAATCGCGCACCACCGCGTATGCCGAGTAAGGCCGCCCGCGCGGCCGCCACTCGGCGGGCATCGCAGCACTCGTCACTAATGCACACCCTAGCAGCGCTCCGACCCAAGACATCGGCAGCCCGTCGTCGGGGTGGGCGTGACGGCGCGCAACCTTGATGCGCCCGAGGGAATCTGAAGGGAAGGCCGAAGGCCTGGACGAAGATGACGACGGGGCAGTCCGGAGCGAAGGCTCCGGACCGCAATCGTGGGCGCGCGCCGTCACGCCCACCCCGACGATGGGCGACCTACGAAGCTCCCACGCCCGCCCGCCCAACACAACCTCATCCCACGAAGCCCCTACGAGCGCCCACCCAACACCCCCCCACCCACCAGCCCCTAAGCCCGCCCACCCCACACCCCCCAGAAGCCGTCCCCCTTTCCCCCCGCACCTAATAGCTTTCCCCCATTTGCGAACCCTCAACTTCAGGTATATATTTCAAGCCTAAACTATCCAGACCTAAATATCCGCGGCCCCCCGCTCTAGATAAACGAGCGACTGTCGCGTACCTCGGAGCGTATACGGCAATGAAAATAGTCTGCATCGGCGGCGGTCCCGCCGGCCTGTATTTCGGTCTGCTCATGAAACTGCAGAACCCTGCCAACGACATTACCGTCATCGAACGCAACCGTCCGTATGACACCTTTGGATGGGGGGTGGTGTTCTCCGACGCCACCATGCAGAACCTGCGTGAAGCCGATCCCGTTTCCGCTCAAACCATTGGCGATGCGTTCAACCATTGGGATGACATCGACATCAACTTCAAAGGCCACAGCATTCGCAGCAGCGGCCACGGCTTCATCGGCATTGGCCGCAAGAAGCTGCTGAACATCCTGCAAGCGCGTTGCGAAGAAGTTGGCGTCAAGCTGGTGTTTGAGAACTTCGTCCAGGACGATCAATCCATCGCCCGCGAATACGACGCTGACCTCGTCATTGCCTCCGACGGCATCAACAGCCAGATCCGCACCCGCTACGCCGACACCTTTCATCCCGACATCGACCAGCGCCGTTGCCGCTTCGTCTGGCTCGGCACCAAGAAAGTGTTTGACGCCTTCACCTTCGCCTTCGTCCAGACCGAACATGGCTGGTTCCAGGCGCATGCGTATCGCTACGAAGATGGCATGTCCACCTTCATCGTGGAAACGCCTGAAGAAACGTGGCAAGCCGCCGGCATCGAGCAGATGAGCCAGGAAGAGGGCATCGCCTATTGCGAAAAGCTGTTTGCGCCCTGGCTGGACGGCAATGCGCTGATCAGCAACGCCTCGCACCTGCGCGGCTCTGCCATCTGGATTCGTTTCCCGCGCGTCATCTGCAACACCTGGGTGCACTGGAACACGCTGGATACCGCGCGTGGTCAGCGCCGCGTGCCGGTTGTGCTGATGGGCGACGCCGCCCACACCGCCCACTTCTCGATTGGCTCCGGCACCAAATTGGCGCTGGAAGATTCCATCGAACTCGCGCGCTGCCTGAGCGGCGCCGAAGGCAGTGTGGAAGCCGGCCTGAAGCACTACGAAGAAGTGCGCAGCGTTGAAGTGCTGAAGATCCAGAACGCCGCGCGCAACTCCACCGAGTGGTTCGAAAACGTCGAACGCTATGCCGAACTGGAACCCGAACAGTTTGCCTATTCGCTGCTGACCCGCTCGCAGCGTATTTCGCACGAAAATCTGCGCTTGCGCGACCCGGCCTGGCTTGAAGGTTTCGAGCGCTGGATCGCCGAACGCGCTGGCGCGCCCACTGAATCCGGACAGCGCCCGGCCATCCCCATGCTGACGCCTTACCAAGCGCGCGGCGTACGCCTGAAGAACCGCATCCTGGTGTCGCCGATGGCCATGTATTCCTGCACCGATGGCGTGCCGGGTGACTTCCATCTGGTGCACCTGGGCGCGCGCGCCATGGGCGGCGCCGGGCTCGTCATGGTGGAAATGACCTGCGTGTCGCCGGATGGCCGCATCACCCCGGGCTGCCCCGGCTTGTGGAACGACGACCAAACGCAGGCCTTTGCCCGCATCGTGCATTTTGTGCATGGCAACAGCGACGCCCGCATCGGCGTGCAATTGGGCCATGCCGGGCGCAAGGGCTCCACGCAGCTGGGCTGGCAGAAGATCGACCACCCGCTGGCCGAAGGCAACTGGCCGCTGCTGTCGGCCTCGGCCTTGCCCTACATCGAAGGCGTGTCGCAGACGCCGCGCGCCATGTCGCGCGCCGACATGGACGACGTGCGCGACAACTTCATCTCGGCCGCCCGCCGGGCGCAGGAAGCCGGTTTCGACTGGCTGGAACTGCACTGCGCGCACGGCTACCTGTTGTCCAGCTTCATCTCGCCGCTGACCAATCACCGCGGCGACGAGTACGGCGGCAGCCTGGAAAACCGTTTGCGCTTCCCGCTGGAAGTGTTCCGCGCCGTGCGCGAAGTGTGGCCCGAAGACAAACCCATGTCGGTGCGCATTTCGGCCAGCGACTGGGTGGAAGGCGGCATCACCGCCGATGACGCCGTCGAGATCGCGCGCTACTTCAAGGCAGCGGGCGCCGACATGATCGACTGCTCGTCGGGCCAGGTCAGCAAGGAAGAAAAGCCGGTCTACGGCCGCATGTTCCAGACCCCGTTCGCCGACCGCGTGCGCAACGAAGCGGGCATTCCCACCATCGCCGTGGGCGCCATCTTCGAAGCCGACCATGCCAACGGCATCATCGCCTCGGGCCGTGCCGACCTGTGCGCGCTGGCGCGTCCCCATTTGGCTGACGCCTCTTGGACGCTACGCGAGGCGGCGCGAGTCGGCTACCGTGATGTGGCTTGGCCCAACCAGTATTTTGCGGGCAAGCGCCAACTGGAAACCAACTTCGAACGCGCCGCCGCCATGGCGCAACTGGATATCAAATGACAACACTTGCGCAACCGCTCGCCGGCCGCCACGCGTTGGTGACGGGTGGCGCGCGCGGCATCGGTCTGGCAAGCGCCCGCGCGCTGCTTGAACGCGGTGCGCGCGTCACGCTGCTGGGCCGTGATGGCGCGGCGCTGGACGCCGCCGCAGACAGTCTGGCCCGCTTGGGGCAGGTGCAAACCGTCAGTGCCGACATCGCGGACGAAGCGTCGGTGCGCGCGGCCTTCACGCAGGCCGAAGGCGAATTCGGCCCGGTGCTGGTGCTGGTGAACAACGCCGGCCAAGCCGTCAGCCAGCGCTTTGACCGCACCGATTCGGCGCTGTGGCAGCAGATGATTGCGGTCAACCTGACCGGCACGTTCCACTGCATCCAGGCCGCGCTGCCGGGCATGCTGCAAGAAAAATGGGGCCGCGTCATCAACGTGGCGAGCACGGCGGGGCTGATCGGTTACGGCTATGTCAGCGCTTACTGCGCCGCCAAGCACGGCGTGATCGGGCTGACCCGTTCGCTGGCGCTGGAAACCGCCACGAAGGGCGTCACTGTGAACGCGGTGTGCCCCGGCTACACCGAGACCGACATCGTGCGCGGTGCGGTCACGAATATCGTGGACAAGACCGGCATGACGCCGGAAGCCGCTCGGGCAAAACTCGCCGAGCGCAACCCGCAGGGCCGCCTGGTGCAGCCCGAGGAAGTGGCCGAGACGGTGGCCTGGCTGGCGTTGCCCGCATCCGCCTCCATCAACGGCCAGGCGATTGCCGTGGACGGCGGCGAAGTCATGACCGGCTAAGGCTGGCGCGCCCCATCAACCCCTGGATAACGAACGGAGACACCATGAGCACCCAGTCCGAAGAGCACACCATGAAGCACCACAAACGTCCGATGGCCGGCTATCAGGCCAAGACGTTCCTGTGGCAGGTGTCGGCCGACGGCAAGATCGGCACGGTTACGCTGAATCGTCCGGAACGCAAGAACCCGCTGACGTTCGATTCCTACGCTGAACTGCGCGACCTGTTCCGTTCGCTGGTGTATGCCACCGACGTCAAAGTTGTGGTCGTGAGGGGCGCGGGCGGCAACTTCTGCTCGGGCGGCGACGTGCACGAGATTATTGGTCCGCTGACCAAGATGACGATGCCTGAACTGCTGGACTTCACCCGCATGACGGGCGACCTGGTGAAAGCCATGCGCGCTTGCCCGCAGCCCATCGTGGCCGCGGTGGATGGCGTGTGCGCCGGCGCCGGCGCGATGGTGGCGCTGGCCGCCGACATGCGCTTGGGCACGCCCGCCGCGCGCACCGCGTTCCTGTTCACGCGTGTGGGTCTGGCAGGCGCCGACATGGGCGCATGCACCTTGCTGCCGCGCATGATCGGGCAGGGCCGCGCGTCTGAGCTGCTGTACACGGGCCGCGCCATGACGGCGGAAGAGGGCGCCAGCTGGGGCTTCTTCAACGCGCTGCACGAATCCGGCGCGCTGGCGGATGCCGCCCAGACGCTGGCCGCCCAACTGGCCGCCGGCCCGACGTTTGCGCATGGCGTCACCAAGAAGCTGCTGCATCAGGAATGGAACATGGGCGTGGACGAAGCCATCGAGGCCGAGGCCGAAGCCCAGGCCATCTGCATGCAGACGCGCGATTTCCATCGCGCCTACGAGGCCTTCGTGGCCAAGCAAAAGCCGGTCTTCGAGGGGAACTGATGATGCGTGACGCAAGCTGGCTGGACTGGCCTTTCTTTGACGACGCGCACCGCAAGCTGGCGCATGACGTTGACGCCTGGTGCGAAAAGTCGCTGGGCGATGTTGACCATCACGACGCGGATGCGGCCTGCAAGAAACTGGTGAAGGCCATGGGCCAGGCAGGCTGGCTGCGCTACGCCGTGGCGGGCGGCCCGGGCGGCGCCTGGGGTGGCGCGCTGCCTGAAGTGGATTCCCGCGCGGTCTGCATTTTGCGCGAAACGTTTGCCCGCCACGAGGGGCTGGCGGATTTCGCATTCGCCATGCAGGGCTTGGGCAGCGGCGCTATCTCGCTGATGGGCTCGGACGAATTGCGCCAGCGTTATCTGCCGCGCGTGGCGCAAGGCGAAGCCATTGCCGCCTTTGCGCTGTCCGAACCCGACGCGGGTTCGGACGTGGCGGCGCTGGCTTGCGAAGCCAAGCTCGACGGCGATCACTACGTGTTGAACGGCGCCAAGACCTGGATCTCCAACGGCGGCATCGCCGACTTCTATGTGGTGTTTGCCCGCACGGGCGAAGCGCCGGGCGCGCGTGGCATCAGCGCCTTCGTGGTGGATGCCGACACGCCTGGGTTCGAGGTCAGCGAACGCATCGAACTGATCGCGCCGCATCCGCTGGCCACGATCACGTTCGACAACTGCCGGGTGCCGCTGTCGCACCGCTTGGGCGATGCCGGGCAGGGTTTCAAGCTGGCCATGATGACGCTGGATATTTTCCGCGCGTCGGTGGCCGCGGCCGCGCTGGGCTTTGCCCGCCGCGCGCTGGATGAGGGGCTCGCGCGCGCCAAGTCGCGCCGCATGTTCGGCCAGACGTTGGCCGACCTGCAACTGACGCAAGCGGCGCTGGGCGACATGGCAACGGCCATCGATGCCTCGGCGTTGTTGACGTATCGCGCCGCGTGGATGCGCGACGTGCAAAAGCTGCGCACCACGCGTGAAGCAGCGATGGCCAAGATGATGGCCACGGAATCGGCGCAGACCGTGATCGACCGCGCGCTTCAGATGTTCGGGGGCGCAGGCGTGGTGTCGGGGATGCCGGTGGAGAAGCTTTACAGGGAAATCAGAGCGCTGCGTATTTACGAAGGCGCCACCGAAGTGCAGAAGTTGATCATCGCCCGTGAACTGTTGAAGGCGTAAGGGGCCAGCGAGCCCTCGACCTTCCGCAAAGCAAACCACACCGCACCGCACACTCCAAGGGGAATGACATGGAAAGCTCCGCCCACATCGACACTTTTGCCCGGGACAATCTGCCCCCGGGCGAACAATGGCCAGAGTTCTTGCTCGACGGGCCCGACGTGGCGTATCCCAAGCGCTTCAATTGCGCTGTTGAACTGGTGGACGCCATGGCCGACCGCGGCTTTGGCGACCGCGTGGCGCTACGCTGGCGTCAGGACGGCAAGCCCGCCACGATGACGTATCGCGAACTGGCCGCACTGACCAACCGTATTGCTCGCGTGCTGACCGAGGACATGAAGCTGGTTCCCGGCAACCGTCTGCTGTTGCGCGGGCCGAACAATCCGATGATGGCCGCATCGTGGCTGGCCGCCATCAAGGCGGGCCTGGTGACGGTGCCCACGATGCCGCTGCTGCGCGCCAAAGAGCTCAAGCAGATCATCGAGAAGGCGCAGATTCAGGCGGTGCTGTGCGATGCGCGCCTGAAGGATGAAGCCCAATTCTGCGCGCAGCCCGAGCACGAACATCACTGCGCGGGCCTGTCGCAGATCATGTATTTCAACGACGCCGCGCCCGATGCGCTGGACGCGTTGGCCGCAGCCAAGCCTGACGATTTCACCGCCTGCGACACCGCGGCTGACGACGTGTGCTTGATCGCCTTCACCAGCGGCACGACGGGTTCGCCCAAGGGCTGCATGCACTTTCACCGCGATGTGCTGGCGATGTGCGATTTGTTCCCCAAGCATGTGATCAAGCCCGGCCCGGACGACATCTTCTGCGGCACGCCGCCGTTGGCGTTTACCTTTGGCTTGGGTGGTTTGCTGTGCTTTCCGCTGCGCGTGGGCGCAAGCACGGTGTTGGCGGAAAAGCTGACGCCGGAAAGCCTGTTGGAACTGATCCAGGAATTCCGCGCGACCATCGTGTTCACGGCGCCCACGTTCTACCGTCAGATGGCGGCGCTGGTGGGCAAGTTTGATTTGTCGTCTTTGAAGAAGAGCGTGTCGGCGGGCGAAGCTTTGCCGGACGCGACGCGCCAGCTGTGGAAGCAGGCCAGCGGCATCGAGATGATCGATGGCATTGGCGGCACCGAGATGATTCACGTGTTTGTGTCCAGCCCGCCCGAAGCCGTGAAGCGCGGGGCCATTGGCCGCGTGGTGCCGGGGTATGTGGCGCAGGTGGTGGACGACGATATGAACCCGGTGCCCAATGGCACGGTGGGCCGTCTGGCGATCAAGGGCCCCACGGGGTGCCGGTATCTGGCCGATGAACGCCAGCGCCGTTTCGTGCAAAGCGGCTGGAATCTGCCTGGCGATACGTTCGTGCAGGACGATGATGGCTATCTGTTCTATCAGGCTCGCAACGACGACATGATCGTGTCGGCGGGCTACAACATTGCCGGCCCGGAAGTGGAAGACGCGTTGCTGCGCCATGAAGCCGTGGCCGAATGCGGGGTCGTGGGTGCGCAGGACGAAGAGCGCGGCCAAGTGGTCAAGGCGTTCGTGGTGCTGAAGCCGGGCTATACCGCCAGCGATGAATTGGTCACTGCGATGCAGACGTTCGTGAAGGCGAACATTGCGCCTTACAAATACCCGCGCGCGATTGAATTCGTGGCGGCCTTGCCGCGTACCGAGACCGGCAAGCTGCAACGGTTTGCGTTGCGCAATATGGCTTGAACAGGCAATCAGGAAATCATCATGGCCGCACCTTTCACCAGCCAGGTCGAAGTCCGCTTCCGTCATTGCGATCCGGCGGGCATTGTTTTCTACCCGCGCTATTTCGAGATGATCAATGACTTTGTCGAAGAATGGTTCGACAAGGGCATGGGGTTGCCGTTTCATGCGCTGCATGTGGACCGGCACATCGGTACGCCGATGGCGTCGGTGACGTGCGATTTCAGCGCGCCCAGCCGCTGGCACGAACGCTTGCGTCAGACGCTTTCCGTGCAGCGGATTGGCGGCGCGTCGTTCAAGGCGCTGGTGCGTTTCGAAGGGCCGGACGGCCAGTTGCGCTTGTCGGCAACGCTGACGATTGTGACGGTGGATTTGCGGACGATGAAGTCCATGCCCATGCCTGCGGACCTGCGGGAACGCATGCAGGATTATCTGGCGCCCGCGGCGTAAGCGGCGGGGGCCACCCTGTAGTTTGTTTTCTTAAAAATAGGATGAGACGTTATGAAGATTCTGCAACCGCCGGATTGGATGGCGCCACGGGGCTATTCGAATGGTGTGCTCACCGAAATGACGGTGGGCAGCAAGCTCGTGTTCGTGGGCGGGCAGGTGGGGTGGAATGGGCAGCAGCAGTTCGAATCGGATGATCTGGCGGACCAGGTCCGCCAAACGCTGTCGAACATTGTCGCCATCTTGGCCGAGGGCGGGGCGAAGCCTGAGCATATTGTCCGGATGACTTGGTATGTCGTGGACAAGGATGAGTACGTGGCGGCGTATCCGGCGATCGGGAAGCACTACCGGGAGTTCATCGGACGGCATTTTCCGGCGATGACGGCGGTGGAAGTGGCGGATCTGGTTGAGGATCGGGCTAAGGTGGAGATTGAGGTGACTGCTGTGGTGCCGGCTGCTGCGGGTTAGGTTCTTTTGACGCCTGGGGGTTCGGCGGCCTGGGGTGCGCGGGGCAACGATTGCGGTCCGGAGCCTTCGCTCCGGACTTCCCCCTTGTCATCCTCGTTGTTGCCTGCGGCAACTGCCTTCGGATTCCCTCGGGCTTATCGACGCCCCGCGCACCCCAGGCCGCCGAGCCCCCAGGCTCCGCCAGTGCAAACTTGACGTCAGCGGGGGGCGGGCGGCTTTCTTAGGGCTTCGTTCGTCAATGGTGGCTGGTGGATGATCTTGCGGGGCCCGCCCCATGCCGGCCGCGCGGGCGGCCTTGTGGGGCTTACGCGATGTGGTGCATCGTGGCGATGCGCGCGTTGCGCTGCTGCTTAGCGCGTATCTCATCAATCGCCCTCTGTCGCACGGTTCGCCGCGCGTTGCGCGTTGAGTGGACCTTGCGCCACGTGCCGCGCGTCGCCCCTCAATTGCTCTCTACGCCACGCGCCTTGTCTCTCTCGGCAATTCGCCGAACCGTTCCCGGTAATACTCCGAAAATCTCCCCAGATGTCCGAAGCCTACGCCTAGCGCGACTTCCGTCACGCTCGCTTGCGCGTCGGTCTTCAGCTTGCGCCTTGCGGTGTCCAGCCGTAAGGCGCGCAGTGCGTGCATCGGCGTGGTGTCACGGTGCTCTTGAAACAAACGGGTCAAGGCGGTGGCGCTGGCGCCGGCGTGGCGGGCGATGTCGGTCAGGGTGAGTGGGGCGGACAGGTGGTCGCGCATGTAGGTTTCGGCCAGCGTCAGGCGGCGGGGGACGTCTGGGGAGTGGCCGGCTTGCTGCTGCCAGGTGTTGGGCTGGTTGTAGAGCAGGTGCAGGACCAGCGTGTCTTCCATGTGCTCCAGCCACGCGGCGGGCGGCCGTGGGGCGCCGTCGTCCAGTGTGGGCAACAGGTGGATCAGGCTGGTGACCATGCTGCGCCAGGCGGCGCCGATGGGGTTGTCCAGGCGCAGGGCGGGGCTGAAGTCCAGCGGGCGGGTGGCGGCGTCGCCGAAGGCGCGGCGGCCGATGGCTTCGAGTTTGCCGCGCGGAATCTTCAGCAGCAGTTGTTCGCAGCCGGCTTCCCAGTGCAGCCGCAGCGGGCGGTTGGGGGCGATGACGGCGGCGCAGTCGGGGTTGGCGTTGACGCGCTCGTCGCCGCATTCGATACAGGCGCGGCCCCGTAGCGGGACTTGCACCAGCATGAAGTCTTGCAGGCGGTCGGGTTCGATGTGGACTTCGGCGCCGTAGCGCAACGTACAGACCGTCAGCGAGCCGAAGCGGCCGCGGTTCAGCTCGGCGTCCACGCGGCCGCCTTTCCATGTCAGCCGGTGGTCTTTCAAGGCTTCGGACACGCGCGCGCGGGTCTCGTCTTGTTGGGTGGAGCTGAATACACGCCGTTTGAAGAGCGGCGCAAGCGCGAGTCGGGACCAGCCTTGCATGGATGCCTCCGGGACGGGAACGCTCCCGTGTCAGCGGCCAGAGTAATTTAAACGTCAAGCGTTTGGAATTAAGTGAATCCCGGATAAGACTGGCCGGAATCGGATAGAGCCGGGCTGGCGGGCGGCATACGCTAGCCGCAAGGTCCTCCCGGCACGTCTTGGAGGGCGTCGTCGCGGCGCGTAAGCTTGGCGACTTTGATCGGCAGCATGCGTGAACCGACGGCAGACGGGATCTGTCAGCTTTCCGCCAGCGCGGCTGGCGACGAATCGGGGTGGCACATGAATCGAAATCTCTGGAGCCGGCACGCGCTGGCGGCGTTGGTTTGCATGTCTGCGGTGGCTGGCGCTTCGGCCGCCGACAAGGTCAAGGTTGGCTTGCTGACCACGTTGTCTGGTCCGGGTTCGGCGCTGGGCAATGAAATTCGAGACGGGTTCAATCTGGCGCTGCAACATACCGGCGGCAAGCTGGGCGGGTTGCCCGCTGAAGTGGTGGTGGCGGACGATCAGCAGAAGGCGGACACGGGCCGTCAGGCGGTGGAGCGGCTGCTCAAGCGTGACCGCGTGGATGTCATGACGGGCATCGTGTTTTCGAATGTGTTGCTGCCGGTGATGCCGGCCATTTTGCAGTCGGGCACGATTTATCTCAGCACCAATACCGGGCCGGAAAACTACGCTGGCGCGGGCTGTAACCCCAATTTCTTTGCGGTGGCCTGGCAGAACGAGGACATTCCCGCCGCCATGGGCAAGTACGCCGCGGACCAGGGCTTCAAGCGCGTGGCGCTGATTGCGCCCGACTATCCGGGCGGCCGCGAATCGCTCAACGGCTTCAAGCGTCTGTACAAGGGCGGCTTGTCGGAAGAGATCTACACCCAGCTTGGCCAATTGGACTATGGCGTTGAGATCACGCGCCTGCGCGCGAGCAAGCCGGACGCCGTGTTCTTCTTTCTGCCTGGCGGCATGGGCGTGAATTTCATCAAGCAGTTCAACGGCGCTGGCTTGTCGAAAGACATCGCGTTGCTGGCGCCGGGTTTCTCGGGCGATGAGGACACGATCGCCGCGGTGGGCGCGCCCATTGCTGGGCTGCACAACACGTCGCAATGGGCGGCTGACCTGGATAACCCGGCCAACCGCAAGTTTGTGGACGACTTCAAGAAGACGTACAACCGCAGCCCGACGCTGTATGCCTCGCAAGGCTATGACGCGGCCATGCTGCTGGACAGCGCCGTGCGCCAGACGGGCGGCAAGCTTGAGGCCGACGCGCTGCGTCCGGCGCTGCGGCGCGCGGATTTCAAATCGGTGCGGGGTGACTTCAAGTTCAACCGCAACCAATATCCGATCCAGAACTATTACCTGCGCGTCGTCGAGGCGGGCGCGGATGGCAAGCTGGGCAACAAACTGTCGGGCACGGTGCTGACGCAGTACCAGGACCCGTTCGCTGCCGCCTGCCAGATGAAGTAAGGCAATACGCATCGCGCACTGCGCATTGCGCATCACAAGGAGAATCGCATGACCCAGAACATCACGACGCGTGAGGTGACGATACCCTCGCACGATGGCAAGTCCTTTGGCGCTTACCTGGCCGTGCCGGCCTCGGGCCATGGACCGGGCCTGGTGCTGTGCCAGGAAATTTTTGGCGTGAACGACTTCATGCGCCGCGCGGCGCAGTTGCTGGCCGAAGAGGGCTATGTGGTGCTGGTGCCGGATTTGTTCTGGCGCCAGCAGCCCGGCATCCAGCTGACCGACGGCCCGGCCGACATGCCGCGCGCGTTCGAGCTGTACAAAGGCTTTGACGTGGAGCAGGGCTTGAAAGACATCGCGTCCACCATCGCGCAGTTGCGCGAGCTGCCTGAACAGCAGGGCGGTGTGGGCGTGCTGGGCTATTGCCTGGGCGGCAAGCTGGCGTATCTGGCCGCGTGCCGCACCGATGTGGACGTGGCCGTGGGTTATTACGGCGTGGGCATTGAAGACAGCCTGGACGAAGCGGCGACCCTGCGCGGCCGGCTGGTGCTGCACATTGCCGAGCAGGATGGCTTCTGTCCGCCCGCCGCGCGCCAGCGCATCCTGGACGCGCTGGGCGGCAAGCCCGGCGTGGAGCTTTACGTGTACCCGGGCATGGACCACGCGTTTGCGCGCACGGGCGGCGATCACTACGACAAGCCGTCCGCCCTGATGGCGCACCAGCGCAGCATGGCGGCCTTGCAACGTGCGATCGGCCCGGAGTTCGATTATTCGGCGTTGTGGGACAAGCACTGCGAGTACGAATTCGGCACGCGCGACGTCGCCGCCACCATGGCCACGATGGTGGCCGAGCCTTATGTGAACCATATCCCGACCATGACGGGCGGTGTGGGCCACAAGGAGTTGTCGCGCTTCTATCAGCATCATTTCGTTAACAGCAACCCGCCGGATACGCGGCTGATTCCGCTGTCGCGCACGGTGGGCGCAACCCAGATTGTGGATGAACTGCTGTTCTGCTTCACGCACACGACCGAGATCGATTGGCTGTTGCCCGGCGTCGCGCCGACCGGCCGCCCGGTTGAGATTCCGCTGATCGCCATCGTGAAGTTCCGCGGCGACAAGCTCTATCACGAACACATCTATTGGGACCAGGCCAGCGTGCTGGTGCAGGTGGGTTTGCTGGACCCCAAGGGGCTGCCGGTGGCGGGCCGCGAAACGGCGGCGAAGCTGCTGGACGAGACCTTGCCGTCCAACACGCTGATGGCGCGTTGGAAAGACAGCGCCAACAAGTAGGAGAGCGACATGTCTTACACCGAAGAACAATTGGCCGCGATGGTGCGTGGCGATAGCGTGCACCGCGGCGTGTATACCGACCCGGCCATTTTTGATCTTGAGATGCAGCGCATCTACGGCCGCGCCTGGATCTACGTGGGCCATGAAAGCCAGGTGCCCAAGACGGGCGACTATCACACCACCCGCGTGGGCGACCAGGACGTGCTGATGGTGCGCGCCTCTGATGGCCGCGTGCACGTGCTGTACAACCGCTGCCCGCACAAGGGCGCAAAAGTGGTGGCCGATGGCGAGGGCTGCGTGGGCAAGTTCTTTCGCTGCCCCTATCACGCATGGACGTTCAAGCTGGATGGCAGCCACTTGGGCGTGCCGCTCAAGCAAGGGCTGGAAGGCACGTCGTATGACCCCACTGACCCGGCGTTTTCCATGCGTCGCCTGGCGCGCGTGGAAAGCTATCGCGGCTTTGTGTTCGCCAGCCAGTCCAAGGAAGGCCCCGAGCTGACCGACTTTCTGGGCGGCGTGCGCTCGTCGATCGACAACCTGTGCGACCGTTCCCCGGTGGGCGAAGTCGAAGTCGCGGGCGGCATCTTCCGCGTGATGCAGCGGTCGAACTGGAAGGTGTTCTACGAGAACCTGCACGACACCATGCACGCCCGTGTCACGCATGAATCGTCTTACGCCGCGGCCCGCGACGAGGCCAAGGAAATGGGCGAGATGCCGCTTGAGCTGCACATCATGGACGGCAACGGCGAGCCCTACGAGTTCTGGGAAAAGCTGGAGCTGCGCGCCTATGACAACGGCCACGGCTACATGGAAGGCATCTTCAACCCGGGGGCGGCCGAACGCGACCCGGTGTCGCGCGCGCACTTCGAGACCCTGACGGCCGCCTACGGCGAAGATCGCGCCCGCGAGATTCTGGGCATGAACCGCCACAACACGGTGATCTACGGCAGCGGCTCGCCGCACACGGTGTTCCAGCAGTTCCGCGTGATCCGCCCGATTGCCGTGGACCGCACGCTGATCGAGATTCAGACGTTCCGCTGCAAGGGCGCACCCGACGGCGTGTTCAAGCGCGCCATGCTGTACGCCAACGTCATCAACTCGCCGTCGTCCAACGTCATGCCGGACGATATCGAACTCTATAACCGCTGCCAGGAAGGCAACGCCACGCGCGGCGGCGAGTGGGTCAGCATGCACCGCTACCACGGCAGCGACCGCAGCGACGCCGACGGCATGGTGTCTGTGAACGGCACCAGCGAATTGCCCATGCGCAACCAATTTCGCGCGTGGAAGACTTATATGGAAGCCGGCGCGGCGCCGAACGGGAACGCGTCTGGCACGGGAGAAGGCGCATGCTGCTAGATCTGGAATTCGACGTCGGCACAACGAACCTGTCGCCGGCGGATGTGCCGGCGGATGCCTACCACCGCATCGCCCAGTTTCTGTACCGCGAGGCGCGGCTGCTGGACGAGCGGCGCTATGACGATTGGCAGGCGCTGTGGACGCAGGACGGCATGTACTGGATGCCGCGCACGCACGAACAGCAAAGTCCGTACGACCACATTTCGCTGTTCTGGGAAGACCGCATGCTGCGTGACGTGCGCATCCGGCGCCTGGAGCACCCGCGCAACTGGTCGCAGCAACCGCCCACGCGCAGCGTGCGGCTGGTGGGCGGCGTGCAGGTGGAAGGCGTGGATGCGGGCGGGAATCTGGTGGTGCATTCTGTGTTCCAGATGACGGAATGGCGCAAGCGCCAGCCGCGTCAGCTGGCCGGCCGCTACACGCACAAGCTGGCCGCCGACGGCGACAGCTGGCGCATCCGCATGAAGCGCGTGGACCTCGTCAATTGCGACGACGTGCACGATGTGTTCGAGGTGTTCGTTTGATGATGACGGACACCGCGGTGCTGGCGCTGCACTATCAGAATGACGTGCTGCATCCCGACGGCAAGATCCGCGTCGGGCTGGATGCCGACAACGGCGCGCGCCAGCGCCTGCTGGATAGCGCCGCCGCCTTGCTGGACGGTGCGCGCAAGCAAGGCTTGCCCATCGTGCACGTGCGCATCGCGTTTCGGCCCGACTACGCCGACCTGCTGGCCAACTGCGAGATCTTCCGCAACGTGGCGACCATTGGCGCAGTGCCGGAAGGGCAGTGGGGCAGCGCGTTCTATGACGGGTTGCAGCCGCTGCCCGGCAGCTCGCGCGAGTTCATCGTGAAGCACACGCGCATCAGCGCCTTTTACGGCACGCCGCTGGAAGAAACGCTGCGGGTGATTGGCGCGCGCCGGCTGGTGGTGGCGGGCGTCGCGACGCATTCGGTGGTGGAAGGCACGGTGCGCCACGCGGCGGATATCGGCTTTGATGTGATGGTGGCGGAAGATGCGTGCGCGTCCGCCGATGAAGCGGTGCATCAGGCGTCGCTTGCCAGCATGCGGCTGATTGCGCAAACGGGCTCGGTGGCGGATGCTGTGCGCTGGGCCGCCGCGCCGCACTGATCAAGGATTGTTCATGGATTTCTCAGGCTTTCCCGGCTTGGCCGGCAAGACCGCCATCGTCACTGGCAGCACGCAGGGCTTGGGCGCCGACATCGCGCGCGGGTTGGTGGCGGCGGGCGCCAACGTGGTGCTGGTGGGGCGCAACGCGTCCGCTGGCGATGCGCTGGCCCAGGAGCTGGGCGAACGCGCCCTGTATTGCGAGACCGACATCGGCCAGGACGCGCAGATCCAACGCTGCATTGATGCCGCGCTGGCGCGCTTCGGCCGGCTCGACATCCTGGTGAACAACGCCTGCCAGTACGCGGACCGGGGTCTCGCGTCCTCGCGCGAGGAATGGCACAGCACGCTGGACACCAACCTGGTGTCGGCCGCCATCTTCACGCAAATGGCGGCGGCGCACCTGCCGCGCGGCGGGGTGGTGGTGAACATGGGCAGCACGGGCGGCAAGTTCGGGGCGGCGGGGCGCGCGCTGTATCCGGCGTCCAAGGCGGCCATGCTGCAAATTACCAAGAACTTCGCGGTAGAGCTGGCGCCGTCCGGGGTGCGCGTGCTGGCGGTGTCGCCGGCGTGGACGTGGTCGCCGTCGGTTGAGCAATTGTCGGGGGGATCGCGCCAGGCCGCCGATGCGGTGGGCGCGCATTTTCATCCGCTGGGCCGCGTGGGGTCAGGTGACGAGATTGCCGCCGCCGTGTGCTTTGCGTGTTCGGATGCCGCGTCGTGGATGACGGGTGTGGATATCCCGGTGGATGGCGGGTTTTCCATCCTGGGGCCAGACCGCGGCATCTCGCCGCGGGTCTGGTTCAAGGAACTGGCGCCTTGATGGTGGCGCCTTGATGTGGCGTGATGCCCGCGGGTGGGCGATCTGACGGCGGCCGGATCACCCCGGGGGCGAGGTCAGCGGATGACGATCTCGCCTTCTTCCAGCCCGGCCTTGCCGCCGACCTGGTCTTCCAGGAATTCCTGCATCTTGTTGCCCAGCTGGATCTTCGTGCCGCTGCAAAAGCGCCGCGTGGCGGTGATCATGGCGGTATGCAGGGGCTGAAGGTCGCGGATCAGCTGGCCTTCCTCTTCTTCCAGCGCCAGCAGGTCGCCCGCGAGTTTGACGTGCGTATTGCGGGCGCGCTCGGCCACATCAGCCGGGGCACGCTGCGGGTTGGCTTGCAGGAAGATCAGCAGCTGTTCCAGCTTGGCCTTTTCTTCGTTCATTTTCAGGCGCTTGCGCGTCAACGCCGAACGCTTGATGTCGGCGTGAGGGTCCAGACCCGCCTGGATCAGCGTGGGAATGCCCGAGGGCGAACCCAGCGTACCCGCGCGCACCGCGTTCAAGGCGCGCGTCTGGCCGCCGGTGATGGCGCTTTGCTGCGTGTTCGGCGGGCCGACCAGCACGCTGCCGCCCGCGGCGATGCTGCTTTGGCGGATTTCGCGCTCCACCTCTACGTCTTTGCCCGCGCTGATGATGGCGTTTTCAATGAACTTCGCCTTCAGCGTGCCACCACAGACGATGTGGGCGGTGCGCGCAGTGGCGGCGGCGTCTTGCAGCGCTTCGGCCATGCCGATGATGCCGCCCTTGACCGTGACGCTGCCACCGGCCTCGACCAGCGCCGCTTCGATGGTGCCGTTGACCACCACGTCACCTGTCACGCGCACTTCCATGGTGGCGGCGATGTCGCCGCGCACCTGCAACGAACCTTCAAACGTGATGTTGCCGGTGGACAGGTTGACGGCGTCCACTTCCACCATCGGGTTCACCTGCACGCCCTGGCTGATCAGCGTGGGCGTGCCGGCGATGGTGGCACGCAGCAGCAGCGGATCTTCCGGGTCGACCGCCACGCCGGACAGCTCCTTGGAGAAGGGCGTGTCGGGCATCTCGTCGGGCAGCACGGGTTCGCCCAGCACGTTGGTGCCGTCCACGCCGGGCAACGGCGGAATGCGGCGCATCAGCGGGGTGCCGGGCGACACCAGCAGCAGGCTGCCCAAGTCGCGGTAGTCCACATGGGCCAGTTCGTCGATTTCCTGGGTGCGCGGTTTCAGGCGATCAAGCAGGCTTTCAAAACGCGTGGGGGTGCCGCGCGTGGGCGGCGTGCCTTGGGCAATCATCACCGTTTCGCGGCGGCCCTGTTCGACCGCTTCGGCCAACGCTTGCTCCAGCACGCCGTGCACAATGCCGCGGTCGGCGATGGCGTGGCGGACCATGTCCAGCGTGACAGGCTGACCGCCCTTGGGCGGATGCAGCGTCAGCAGCGCGCTCATGCGCGACGGGTCGAGCTCAAGTTCGAACGAGCCGTCGACGACCTGGCCCACGGGAAACTGCACCGGCTCGGTGGCGCTGCGGCAGCGTTCGATGAAGGCTAGCGCGGCGTGGTTGTCCAGCGCGTCGGCGGTCCAGCCGTGCGCGACGGCGGCGGCGGTCAGCGTGTCCCAGTTGGGAGCGTCTGGATTGATATGGGGGGCGGGGTCCACCGCGACGGCGGTGTCGGTGTCTTGCTCGGAAGCGGCTTCGCCGCTTGCATCTGCGGGGGCGGCGTCCGTGCTGGCGGCGTCGGCCGAGGGGTCATCGTCTGACAACGGCGCTTCGGGGCGCGGAGGCGGCGTGTATAGCGCCGTCAGGACGTTGGTCGTGGCATCCAGCACCAGCTGGAGCGTGTTTTCTGCGTCCATCTCAGCCTCTCCCGCCTGGCACGAAGCGGCCAGGTTCATTCATTTGGTAAATAAACGAAATATTGCGACATATTCTAGCGCAGCGTCGGTCATCTGTCCTAGTTACGGCCCTGTTTCACATTGGGATTTGACTCGCGGCGGGGGACTAGGACGTAGGACCGAGCGACAAACCGGACTGATCGCCGCAGCATAGGGACTCGCCAACGCGTCTTTGGACGCCGCCGGAGCCCCGACATGCAATGTCCTCACCGATCCATTCTGCCGGCCTTTCGCGCCCTTCTGGCGCGAGCCGGGGGCGTGGCGGCGCTGACGGCCATTGCGGCGGGCGCGCTGGCGCTGGCGCCCGCAAGCCCTGCCCAAGCCGCCGATATCTACCGCTACAAAGACCCCTACGGCGTCTGGCGCGCCATGAAAGTGCCCACCGGCTACGCCAAGTATTACAAGCGGGCGCAGGCGCGCACCGTGTGGCGGGGCAACGGCATCAAGGTCTGTCTGGAATGCCCGCCGCAGCCGGGGGACGGCGCGAAACTCGCATCGCTTTCGTCGACGCCCACCTCCCGCGCCCTGCGCTGGGGGGACGCCAAGCCGCCCACCACGCACGACGGCCTGATCGCTCGCGCGGCGCAGGATTCGGGCGTGGACCGGGCGCTGCTGACGGCTGTCATCGCGATTGAATCGGGGTTTCGCAGCGATGCGCGTTCGCCCAAGGGCGCACTCGGCCTGATGCAATTGATGCCGTCGACGGCCGCGTCCGTGCTGGCGGTGGATGACATCGAGCGCGCGCTGGTGGACCCGGCGACGAACGTGCAAGCGGGCTCACGCCATTTGCGCCGATTGATCGACCAGTACCCGGGCCGCTTGGACCTGGCGCTGGCGGCGTATAACGCGGGGGAAGGGGCGGTGCGCAAGTACGACGCGGTGCCGCCGTATGCGGAAACGCAGGCGTACGTCAGGGACGTGACGGCCTTGTACGAGCGCTACAAGACGCCTTGAGCAAGGCGCTGCGGGACTGTCAGGTGCGAAGTCCCGCGAGCTGATTCAGGGACGCCCGGCATAGCGGGCGCCCCGCAAGGCTTACATCGCCGCGAAAACCTTTTCGGCGATATCCAGCGTGGACTTGATCACGGCGTCGTCATGCGTGGCCGACACGAAGCCCGCTTCGAACGCGGACGGCGCGAAGTGCACGCCGTGGTCCAGCATGGCGTGGAAGAAGCGGTTGAACGCCGCCGTGTCGCACTGGGACACTTCGGCGAACGTGGCCGGCACCGAGTTGCTGAAATAGATGCCGAACATGCCGCCCACGGAATCCGCGGAAAATGCCAGGCCGGCGGCGCGGGCGCGTTCTTGCAAACCCTGGGCCAGCTTGGCGGTCTGGGCGGACAGCTTCTCGTAGAAACCGGGCGCGGCGATCAAGCGCAGCGTGGCCAGGCCCGCGGCCACGGCCACCGGGTTGCCCGACAGCGTACCGGCTTGATACACGCCACCCAGCGGGGCGATGTGCTTCATGACTTCGGCGCTGCCGCCAAAGGCGCCCACCGGCATGCCGCCGCCAATCACCTTGGCCAGCGTGGTGATGTCGGGCTTCACGCCCGTCAGGCCCTGCACGCCTTGCGGGCCGACGCGGAAACCGGTCATCACTTCGTCAAAAATCAGCAGCGCGCCGTGCTGCGTGCAGACTTCGCGCAAGCCTTCCAGGAAGCCGGGCGCGGGCTTGATCAGGTTCATGTTGCCGGCAACCGGCTCAACGATGATGCAAGCGATGTCGGCGCCGTGCTGCGCAAAGGCCTCACGCACGGCGTCCAGGTTGTTGTATTCGAGGGTCAGCGTGTGCGACACGAATTCCGGCGGCACGCCCGCCGAGCTGGGGTTGCCGAAGGTCAGCAGGCCGGAGCCCGCCTTGACCAGCAGGCTGTCCGAGTGGCCGTGGTAGCAGCCTTCGAACTTCACGATCTTGGCGCGGCCCGTGGCGCCGCGCGCCAGACGGATGGCCGTCATGGTGGCTTCCGTGCCCGAGCTGACCAGGCGCACTTGCTCCAGCGACGGCAGACGCGAAATCAGCACTTCAGCCAGTTCGATTTCGGCTTCGGTGGGGGCGCCGAACGACAGGCCGTTGACGGCGGCTTCCTGCACCGCGCGCACCACTTCGGGGTGCGAGTGGCCCAGGATGGCGGGGCCCCACGAGCCCACGTAATCGATGTACTGCTTGTCGTCCGCGTCCCACACGTACGGGCCCTGCGCACGCTTGATGAAGCGCGGCGTGCCGCCGACAGAGCGGAAGGCACGCACGGGCGAGTTCACGCCGCCGGGGATGCTGCGGCAGGCGCGTTCGAAAAGCTGTTCGTTACGGGACATGGCGTTCAAGGCTTGCGATGGGTTGAATAGGGCGCGGAGCAGGCCGCCGCGGCGGCTCGGATGCTGGGCGCTTCGAAAAGTCCGGTGATGACGGCGATGGAATCGGCGCCCGCCTGGGCGACGAGCAGCGCGTTATCGGGGGTGATGCCGCCGATGGCGACCACGGCGGGCCGGGGCGCGTCGCGTTCTTCGACCAGACGGCGGGCTTCGGTCAGCACCGACAGCGGCGCGCGCACGGTATCTGGTTTGACGGTCGACGGGAACATCGCGCCGAAGGCGATGTAGTCGGCGCCGGCGTCCAGCAGTTCGCGGGCGCGCGTCAGGTCGTCGTAGCTGGAGCCGCCCAGGATCAGGTCGGGGCCGGCTTCGGCGCGGATGTGCGCCAGGCTGGCGTCTTCGCGGCCGACGTGTGCGCCGTCGGCGCCCACGTCCAGCGCCAGGCGCCAGTCGTCATTGATCAGAAACACCACGCCCAGCTCGCGGCACAGCGGCGCCAGCGCGCGCGCCTGTTCGGCGCGCACCGAGTCGGGCACGTTCTTGCGGCGCAGTTGCAGGGCGCGCATGCCGCCTTCGGCAGCTTTGCGCACGGCCTGCATCAGGCGTTCGGTGTCGTCCCATTCCGGGGTGACGCCATACAGGCCAGCGGGAAAACGCAGCGGTTTCATTGCGGTTGAATCCGGTTGGGAATGCGCCGGCCCATGCCCGGCAGGAAGCTGGCGGCCACCGACGCGTCGGCATGCGCCAGGCCCTGGCGCACGGCTTCGGGCATTTCCAGCCCGCGCGCCAGCATGGCGGTGATGGCGGTTGCGGCCAAGCCGCCGGCGTCGCCGTTGCGATCCGGCGGCGCCTGCCACGGCCAGGTGTGCGTCTGGCCGGCAGGGCCGAGCAGCACGTTGGCGTAATGGCCGGGGCGTTGGGGGCTGCCCAGCACCAGCACCCATTCCGCGCCCGCCGCCACCAGGGCGTGCATGGGCGAAGGTGCGTCCCCGATATCGATGTCGCCATCGGCATGCCACTGCGCCAGGCGCAGGTGCTCGATGACCAGCAGATCAGTTTGCGGCAGCACGAGTTCAAGGGTGGCGGCCAGCAGATCGTCGGCGTCGTCCTCGTCGGCGGCATCCGCCGGCAGCGGGGCGCGCTGGCCCAGGTGCAGCACCAGCGGCACCTGGCTGTAGTCGGCGGCAACTTGCGCGGCAACGCTTGCCGTTTCCGCGGTGTATAGTCCGCCCACCTTGATTGCCTGCACGGACATATCTTCCAGCAGGCAGCGTGCCTGGTCGTCCAGCAGGTCGGGCGAAACGGGATGGATTTCTTCGATGCCGGCAGTGTCCTGCACGGTCAGCGCGGTTACGGCCGCCAAGCCATGGCAACCCAGACGGGCGCAGGTAACGGCGTCAGCGGGCAAGCCGTCAGATCCCGAGGGATCGAGCGGGCCGAAGACCAAAACGAGAGGGGGAGTAACGGGGGCCACGTAGACAGCGCTTGAGCTTGAGCGGGGGACCTGGATTCATTTTGAGGTGAATCAGGGGAACCCCTATTGGGTTTCGGTAAGATTGTCCCCATTCTAATGGAAGCCCCCCACCTTTGCCCCGCCGCGGGGAACCGGGTCGGGATTTGATGTAAGAGAGAACTATGCGTACTTGGATGTGTCTGATTTGTGGCTGGGTCTATGACGAAGAGGCCGGCCTCCCTGACGAAGGCATTGCACCCGGCACCCGCTGGGAAGACGTGCCGCCGAACTGGGTCTGTCCCGAATGCGGCGCCCGCAAAGAGGACTTTGAATTGATGGAAATCTGAAGCCAGACCCGCTGACCTATTCCGCCAAGGCTCGTAAGATGGGGCCACACCCCATCCCTCGTAACCGCAGGACGGTCTGCCGCCAGGCATGATGGGCCACGTTAGCGTGCGCCTCGTCCTCGGTTCTTTCAGACTACCCATGAAGGGGTTGCCATGACGGAAAAACACCACGAATCCGCCTCGACGCAGGCGGCCAACTTTGCCAACCAGTTCCTGATCGCCATGCCCGGCATGGTCGAAGGCAGCCTGGCTGGCTCGGTCATTTACGTGTGTGAACACACCGAACGCGGTGCGCTGGGCCTGGTCATCAACCGGCCCACCGACCTGACGCTGGGCACCTTGTTCGAGCGCATCGAATTGACGCTTGAAATCGGCCCCGTCAAAGACACGCTGGTTTATTTCGGCGGCCCGGTGCAAACCGATCGCGGCTTCGTGCTGCACGCGCCTGCCGGCGATTACAGCTCCAGCATCAAGATGGGCGCCATGGCGCTGACCACCTCGCGCGACGTGCTGCAAGCCGTGGCCGACGGCAACGGGCCTGCCCGCATGCTGGTCACGCTGGGTTATGCCGGTTGGGGCGCAGGGCAGCTGGAAAGCGAAATGGGCCAGAACGCGTGGCTCAGCGTGGGCGCCGACGACCACATCATTTTCGACGTGCCTGCCGAAGACCGTTACCCCGCCGCGCTCAAGCTGCTGGGTATTGATCCGGTGATGCTGGCGGGCGATGCAGGCCATGCCTGAAGAAACCCTGCTTGGCTTTGACTTCGGCGAAAAGAAAATCGGCATCGCCATTGGCAACACGCTGACGCGTCAGGCGCGTCCGCTGGAAATCATCTTCAGTGAACTCCGCGATGCGCGCTTCGGCCGCATCGCCGCCTTGCTTCAAGAGTGGCAGCCCCATCGCGTTGTTGTGGGGCTGGCGCTGGACGCTGACGGCGGCGAACAGCCCGCCACCGCGCGTTGCCGGCGCTTCGCAAATCAGCTGCATGGCCGTTTCGGCATCGCTGTTGAACTGGTCGACGAACGCGGTTCCAGCATGGAAGCTCAACGCCTGCTGGGCACCCACGCGGCCGACGATGCGATGGCCGCGGCTGTTATTCTGCAACGGTATCTAGACTCTCTGCCTGCGGCCTGACGCGCGCGGCTCGTCCTGCTTATGCTCAATCCGCAACTTGATCGCCGCGGCGAACTCATTCATCTGCTGACAACGGAAGGGCTGCCGCGGCGCCACGTCGAGCGCCTGCTCGATACCGCGCGAGCCTGGGCCGCAGGGGAACCGCCGCTTGCCACGCCGCGCCCCGTCTTTCTTTCCCTGCCTGACGACGACCCCGACCGCGACGCCTACGCGCAAGCCGCCACGCGCTTGTCGCTGCTGCCGGTTGTGCTGGATGCGCAAGAGGCCGATCCGCAGGCGGGCGATGCCTTGGCCCAGACCGTGTCGCGCTTGGAGCCAGGCGTGTTGGTGTTGCGCCACGCGGCCAGTGGCGCGGCCCATTGCGCCGCCGCGCATGCGGCGCCCGGGCTGCGCATTCTGAATGCCGGCGATGGCGTGCATGCCGACCCCGTGCCGGCTCTGGCGCGCGTGCAGGCGATGCTGGACATCAAACAAGACCTGACCCATCTGGCCGTGACGCTGGTGGGCGACATCCGCCATTCGCGCGTGGCGCGCTCGCTGATTCACGCCATGACAACCCTGGGCGTGCCTGACGTGCGCGTGGCCGCCCCACGCACGCTGCTGCCGGAAAGCCTGCCGCAGTTGGGCGTGCGCGCATGCGCCACGTTGCAGGAAGGCTTGCAGGATGCCGACGTGATCATCGTTCTGCCCTTGAACATGGAAGCCATCAGCGGCGCGTTGCTGCCTTCCGCGCGGGAATACGCCCAAGCCTATGGCGTGACGCTCGCGACGCTTGCCGCCGCCAAGCCCGATGCGCTGCTGCTGCCCGGTGGCCCGCTGACGCCGGGCGTGGAAGTGGATGGCGATGTGGCCGCCAGCCTGCCGCCCATTGAGGCGCAGTTGGCCGGCTTTGAACAACACCTGCGCCTGGCTGCCTTGAGCGTGCTGGCCGGAGACCCGCCATGAGGCTGCACATCGCCCACGGCCGTTTGATCGACCCTGCAAATGGGGTGGACGGGCGGCATGATCTGTTTGTGGCCGATGGCCGCGTGGTGGCCGTGGATGCCGCGCCTGATGGGTTTCACGCTGATCGCGTGCTGGATGCCAGCGGGCTGGTGGTGCTGCCCGGGCTGATTGATCTGTCTGCCCGCGTGACGCAGCCGGCCGCTGGGGCCAGCGCGGCCAGCACGGCATTCGCGCCGGCTGAATTGCGTGCGGCATTGGCCGGCGGCGTGACCCGCCTGGTGATGCCGCCGGACCCAGACGGGGCGCTGGACGAACCGGGCAAGGTCGAGTCTTTGATGCGTCAGACCGAAGCCGGCCAACCCCGCATTCATCCGCTGGGCGCGATGACGGTGGGCTTGGCGGGCGAGACGCTGACCGAGATGGGCCTGCTCGCACGCGCGGGCTGCATCGCCTATGCGCAAGGTGAGCATGGCATTGCCGATACGCGCGTGTTGTGGGGCGCGATGCGTTATGCCAGCGGCCTGGGCCACACCTTGTGGCTGCGCCCGCAAGACCCGTGGCTGGCGCGCGGCGCGGTGGCGGCCAGCGGGGCGTATGCCGAACGTCTGGGCCTGGAAGGCTTGCCGCCTCAAGCCGAGACGGTGGCGCTGCACACCATTTTTGAACTTCAGCGCGCAACCGGCGCCCGCGTGCATTTGACGCGTCTGTCGACGGCGGCGGGGTTGCAGCTGCTACGTGCGGCCAAGCGGGAAGGCTTGCCGGTGACGGCGGACGTGTCGGCGCATAACCTGCATTTGACCGACGTTGATATCGGGTTCTTCGATACGAATTTTCATGTGCAGCCGCCGCTACGCGGGCAACGGGATCGCGATGCGATTCATGCCGCGCTGGCCGAAGGGCTGGTCGACGCGCTGTGTTCGGATCACACGCCGGTCAATCCCCAAGGCAAGGCCGCGCCGTTCCCGATGTCTACGCCCGGTGCGACAGCGTTGGAGTTGTTGCTGTCGCTGACGCTGAAGTGGGTGCGGGATCGTCGCCAGCCGCTGATCGAAGCATTGGCGCGTGTCACGTCCGGCCCGGGCGCGGTGCTGAACACGATCACGGCGGGTGTGGCGCAGGCTGGCCAGTTGGGGGTGGGGGCGCCTGCGGATTTGTGTTTGGCTGATCTGGATGCCGAATGGCTGGTGATGCCGGCGGCGCTGCAAAGCCGCAGCGCCGCGTCACCGTTCGCAGGTATGATGCTGCCCGGTCGGGTACGCGCCACCGTGGTCGGTGGCCAGCTGGCCTGGGAGACTTCAGTTTGAAGCTGCTGCGCTTTGTCCTACGGCTGGCTCTGGTGCTGCCGCTGATCCTCTTTGGCCTGTTTTGTGTGGGCCTGGTTTATCCCTTTATCCGCCCGGCCTCGCGCGCGTGGCTGAACCGCACATGGTCGCGGGCGTTGATGGCGGCCTGTGGGCTGCGGGTGTCCTTCAAGGGCCAACCGCGTCTGAGCGGGCCGGTGCTGATGGTGGCGAACCACGTGTCGTGGATCGACATCTTTGTGCTGAATTCCGCCCGGGCGACGTCTTTCGTGGCGAAAAGCGAAATCCGCAAGTGGCCGGTGATTGGCTGGCTGGTGGCGGGCGCGGGCACGCTGTTCATTGAACGCGGCCAACGCCATGCGGTGCACGCGATGGGGGAGTCAATGCAGGCTCGCTTCAAGCTGGGCGATGCGGTGGGGTTGTTTCCGGAAGGCACGACCACTGAAGGCTTTGATCTGCTGCCTTTCCATGCGAGTTTGTTCGAACCGGCGCGGTCGGCGGCGGTTGAAATCCAACCGGTGGCGTTGCGGTTTATGCGTGACGGCAAGCGGGATGGGTTTGCTGCGTTTGTCGGCGAAGAGAGTCTGGTGGCGAATCTTTGGCGGGTGATGGGGACGACGGGGCTGTCGGTGGAGGTGGTGTATCTGCCGGTGCTGGAGGCGCGTCATCCGGATGGGAGTCTGCCTACGCGGTTGGAGTTGTCGCATCAGGCTCGGGATGCGATTTTGGGGGTGCTTTAGGGGGCTTGGCGGTCGGGGGATTTCTTCGGTCGCTTGTTGTTGCTGAGGTTTGTGGGCTTCGTTGGGTGCTTGTTGTTGCGGGGGCGTCAGGCTTTGTAGGTCGCCCGTCGGCGCGGTGGCCCTGACTGCGCGCGCCCACGATTGCGGTCCGGAGCCTTCGCTCCGGACTTCCCCCTCGTCATCTTCGTCCAGGCCTACGGCCTTCCCTTCAGATTCCCTCGGGCGCATCGAGGTTGCGCGCAGTCAGGGCCACCGCGCCGACGGGCTGCCACCGTCTTGGTTCGGGGCGCTGCTAGGGTGTGCCTAAGTGACGAGTGCTGCGGGGCCCGCCGAGTGGCGGCCGCGCGGGCGGCCTTACTCGGCATACGCGGTGGTGGGCGTTTGCGCGGTGTTCGCTTTCGCGAATGCGGGGAGTCGTTTTCTAATGGTCCCGCCGCAGGTTTTTTGTGGGGTAAAGGGTGGTGCGCAGCGCGCACTGCCTTGCGCTTGGCGATCTGTTGCGCGCCATCCGGGTTATAGGGCGGCGCCCGAAAATTCGCAGCAGCTCTCGGCTAGCTCGGCCACGCTTTCGCAGAAGGCCACGTCCGCGTCTCGGCGGAACATTGCGCTGTACATGGATTGCGGGGGCGCGGTGCTGGTTCTGGCGATCACCAATTGCTTCTTGCTGACCATGTCTGCGAAGTAATCGCGGGGCAGGCAGCTCACGCCGAAACCCGCTGCGGTCAGGCCTGCCATTGCGATCAGGCTGTTGATCGTGAAGATGTTGCTGTCGGGATGATGCGGGCGCAGCCAGCCGTCGTAGATCATGTTCAGGCCTGACTCCCGGCTTTGCCGCAGCAGCGGTAAGCGCGCGATATCCGCCGGGGTGTAGATGCGGCTGGCGTCGATCATGTCGGGGCTGCCCATCCAGGCGAATTCCAGGCGCTGCAACGCTACCACCTGCAAGTTTGGTTCGGCGAATTCGCCGTGCAGAAATGCCATGTCCAACTGTCCGGCCTGCAAACGCTTGAGCAAGTCTGCGCCCAGGTCGATGTGCGGTTCCAGTGTGATGCGCGGGTAGTGCGCGCGCAGCAGGCGGATCAGGGCGGGCAGCCAGGTCATGGCGGTGATTTCGGTGATGCCGAAACGGAAGGTGCCGGTCAGCGTGTGCTGGCCTTTCAGGCGGACCAGCAGGCGGTCGCGGTGGCCCAGCATTTCTTCGGCCAGCGCGTAGACCTCGTGGCCGCGTGCGGTGAGTTCGGCGCGGTGGCCCGAGCGGTCGAATAGCGCGATGTCGAAGTCCGCCTCAAGTTCCTGGATGCGTTTGGTGATGGCGGATTGCGTCGTGTGCAGCTTCTGCGCCGACGCCGAAAACGTGCCCAGGCGCACCGTCCAGTACAGAGCTTCGATTTGCTTGAAAGTCAGCATGCGGCGCGTGCGTTCTTGGTGAGGTTCATTCCGAAATTTCCGTTAAGGGCTAACCCTTATATTCCAAAAGGAGATATAGCTCGTGGAAATTTAATCCCTTTTTCCGAAATGGAAAAGCTCGCAACATGGCATCTGACTCATCCCCCGGCCGGCCGGGGCCTGCGAAAACGTAGCGGGCTTGCGGCGGCATTCGACTCAGGAATTTGCAGATCGTCATGGCCAATATTCTTACCGGCGCCCGCCAACTGCCCGCAGCCCCCGTCGCTCCCGCCGCCATCCTTGAAGCGTTGGCCGGCATTGTCACGCCGCACCTTAGCGACAATCTTGCACGCCGCGAAGGCATCTCGGGTCTGCGCCGCTATAACGGCAGCGGCAAGCTCGTGGGCACGGCGCTCACGGTCAAGACCCGCCCGGGCGACAACCTGATGATCTACAAGGCCATGATGCAGATTCAGCCCGGCCATGTGCTGGTGGTGGATGCGGGCGGTGACTTGTCCAACGCGGTGTTGGGCGAAATCATGAAGCGCTATCTGCAAATCCACGGCTGCGCTGGCGTGGTGGTTGACGGGGCGATTCGCGACGTTGCCGCCTTCGAAGCCGACAGCTTTCCCTGCTATGCGCGCGGCCACATCCATCGCGGCCCGTACAAAGACGGCCCCGGCGAAGTCAACGTGCCGGTGTCCATCGGCGGCCAGGTGATTCTGCCGGGTGACATCGTGGTGGGTGATGAAGATGGGCTGGTCAGCTTTCCGGCGTCTGAAGCGGAAAGCCTGATCGCCGCGGCGCATGCGCATGCCGCGAAGGAAGAACGCATCATGGCCGAGATCGCCAACGGCGATAAGACGCAAAGCTGGATGCAAGCCGCGTTTGCCGCCAAGGGGCTGGCATGAGCGCCGTTGATACCGCTTTCCTGGCCGAACGCGCCCGCGCCATCAAGCCGTCGCCCAGCATGGCGGCCAAGACGCGCGTGGACCAATTGCGAGCCGAAGGCCGCGACATCGTCGACTTCACGGTGGGCGAACCTGACCTGCCCACGCCCGCGCACATCGTGCAGGCCGGCATCGACGCGCTCAATAGCGGCGACATCCGCTACACCGCATCGGCGGGCGCCAAGCCCTTGCTGGAAGCGGTGCGCGCCAAGTTCCAGCGCGAGAACGGGCTGGACTATGGCCTGGACCAGCTCATCGTGGGCGTGGGCGCCAAGCAGCTGATCTTTACCGCGCTGGCCGCCACCGTGCAGGCCGGCGACGAAGTCATCATCCCCGCGCCGTACTGGGTGTCTTACCCGGACATGGTGCTGGTCAACGACGGCACGCCCGTGGTGCTGGCCTGCCCCGAGTCCGACGGCTTCAAGCTTACGCCGCAGGCGCTGGACGCCGCCATCACGCCGCGCACGAAATGGGTGCTGCTGAACACGCCCAGCAATCCCACCGGCGCGATGTATGACGCCGCCGAATTGCGTGCGCTGGGCGAGGTGCTGGCGCGCCATCCGCACGTGTGGCTGATGACCGATGAAATCTACGAACACTTGGCTTACGGCGACGTGCGCCACGTGTCGCCCGCGGCCGTCGTGCCTGCGCTGGCGGAACGCACGCTGACCATCAACGGCGTGTCCAAGGCCTACGCGATGACGGGCTGGCGCCTGGGTTACGCGGGCGGGCCGAAGGCATTGGTGAAGGCCATGGCCACATTGATTTCGCAAAGCACCAGCTGCGTCAGCGCCATCAGCCAGCAGGCCGCGCGCGTGGCGCTGACGGCCGACCAGCAGTGCGTGACGGACGCCGCCGCCGTGTTCCACCAGCGCCGCGACCGCATCGTTGCGCTGCTGAACACGGTGCCGGGTATCCGCTGCCCGCTGCCGCAGGGCGCGTTCTATGTCTATCCGTCGGTTGACGGTTTGCTGGGCAAGCGCACACCCGCTGGCCGCGCGTTGCAGAGCGATCTGGACGTGGTGATGTATTTGCTGGACGAGGCCGGCGTTGCGGTGCTGGACGGTGCGGCGTATGGCTTGTCGCCCTATTTGCGCCTGAGCTTTGCGACGTCGATGGAGAACATCGAAGAAGGTTGCCGCCGCATCCACGAGGCTTGTGCGGCGCTGCGTTGATCGCCGATTTTGTTGGCAGTACCCATACCTATATTCCAAGGGAATGACCATGAAGACCACCATCGCTTCTTTCGTTGCCGCCGTCGGCCTGGCCGCCACGCTGGCGCCCGCCGCGCATGCAGACACCGTGCAAGACATCAAGGCGCGCGGCAAATTCATCTGCGGCACCATGGGCACCGCCGAGCCCTTCAGCTTCCAAGACCCCAAGACCCGCGCCATCGTCGGTTATGAAGTCGACATGTGCCAGGCCGTGGCCGACAGCCTGGGCGTGCCGCTGGAATTGAAATTGATCGCCGTTGAAGCCCGCATTCCAGAGCTGATCGCGGGCCGGGTTGACCTGGTGGCGGCGAATCTGGGCTGGAGCCCGGAACGCGCGCAGCAGATCGATTACTCGCACCAACACTTCGTCAGCCTGCAAAAAATCCTGGCGCGCGATTCCGAGAAAGACCTGAAGGCGCCCGCCGACCTGGCCGGCAAGCGCGTGAGCGCCGTGCGCGGTTCGTCGTCGGAGCAGGGCGCGCGCAAGAACATTCCGAACGTCGACCCCGTCACGTTCAAAGACCCCAGCGGCGCCTTCCTGGCCCTGCAACAAGGCAAGGTCAGCGGTTTCGTTGGGTCGGAGCTGATGCTGGTGAAGCTGCAACATCAAGCCGCCACGAGCGCCGTGCCCGTCAAGATTCTGGAGCCAGCGCTCTTCGTTGAACCCTGGGGCATGGGCGTGCGCAAGGGCGACACCGCGATGCTGAATCAGGTGAACAAGGTGTTGGACGGCATGGAAGCGTCGGGCCAGGCCACCAAGGTGTTCGACAAGTGGTTTGGCGCCGGCACGCAGTTCAACATGAAGCGCGACTTCCGCATCGAAGCCATCAAGGGTTGACGCGCGACACGCGCTGGAGCCTGCTTCGATGCATTACGTCTTCGACTTCAGCGCCATTTTCCAGGGCGAGTACCCGACATGGCTGCTCAGGGGGTTCATCACCACCTTGGCGCTAGCGGGGCTTTCCTGGATTCTGGCGTTCTCTGTAGGCAGCCTGCTGGCGGTGATCCGCCTGACGGGCTCGCCCGTGGCCAACGGGGTGATCGCGGTGTATGTCGCGTTTCACCGCAACGTGCCCATGCTGGTGCACATCCTTTTCTGGTACTTCGGCGTGCCGGCGTTGCTGCCGCAACCTATCACCGACTGGCTCAACAGCCATGGCAGTGAATTCATCATGTCGTGCATCGCGATCTCGCTGGTGATGTCGGCCTATATCTGCGAAGACCTGCGCAGCGCCGTGCGCGGCATTCCGCCGGGGCAGGTCGAGGCGTCGCGGGCGTTGGGCCTGAGCTTCATGCAGACGATGCGCAAGGTCATTCTGCCGCAGGCGTTTCGCATCGCGATTCCGCCGCTGTTGAACCAGACCTTGCTGCTGTTGAAGAACACCAGCCTGGCCATGGCGATTGGCGTCACCGAATTGACGGCGGCCGGGCGCGAAGTCGAGAACTACACGTTCCGCACGTTCGAGGCCTATGCCGTGGTGACGGTCATCTACCTGGTGTTGTCGTTCATCATCATGGGCGGAGGTGCGCTCTTGCAACGACGTTACCGTCCGCTGGGGGCGCGCTGATCATGTGGGACATTCTGAAAGACAACTGGCTGTTGCTGCTGATCGGGCAGTATCCGCACGGGCCGGTGGGCGGTCTTGTCGCCACCTTGGGGCTGGCCGCGATCAGCCTGGCGCTGGCGCTGCCTTGCGGCGTGCTGCTGGCGTTGGGCCGCATCAGCCCGTACCGGATCTTCTACTGGCCGTCGTCCGCCGTGGTGTATCTGGTGCGCGGGCTGCCGCTGCTGATGTTCATCTTCTGGGCGTACTTCTTTGTGCCGCTGATCATCGGCCGGCCCGTTGCTGGCACGACGACGATGGTGGTGGCGCTGGTCTGCTACGAAAGCGCGTATCTGGCGGAGATCATCCGCGCCGGCATCCAGGCGCTGCCCCCCGGCCAGCAGGAAGCCAGCCGCGCGCTGGGGCTGTCGTACATGCAGACGATGCGGCGCGTGATCTTGCCGCAGGCGCTCTACAACATGCTGCCCAGCATGCTTAGCCAGTTTGTGTCGACGGTGAAGGAAACGTCGCTGGCGTATGTGATCAGCGTGCAAGAGCTGACGTACGCGGCGAACCAGATCAACAGCGTGTTGCTGACCAAGCCGTTCGAGGTGTTCGGCTTGCTGGCGATGACGTATTTCATTCTGAATTTTGGCCTGAGTTCATTGGTGCACCTGACCGAACGGCGTATCGGCAGACGGCGCGCCGGGCTTCTGGCCACTCCTAAAGTGGTGCCGACATGATCCGATTTTCACAAGTGCAGAAGTGGTACGGCGATTACCAGGCGCTGGCCGACGTGACCGAAGCCGTCAAGCAGGGCGAGGTGGTGGTGGTGTGCGGGCCATCAGGGTCGGGAAAGTCGACGCTGATCCGTACGGTGAACCGCCTGGAGCCTATTCAGAAAGGCGTGATCGAGGTGAACGGGCAGGATATTTATGGCCCGAAGGTGCACCTGGATCAACTGCGCAGCCACATCGGTTTCGTGTTCCAGCAGTTCAATCTGTTCCCGCATTTGTCGGTGGTGGAAAACCTGATGCTGGCGCCTCTGCAACTCAAACGCGCCCGCCGCCCGGAAGCCCGTGAACGCGCGATGCAGTTGTTGGAGCGTGTGGGCTTGTCACACAAGGCCGAGGCCTATCCGGCGCAGCTGTCAGGCGGCCAGCAACAGCGCGTGGCGATCGCCCGCGCCCTGGCGATGAACCCGCCGGTGATGCTGTTCGACGAGCCGACCAGCGCGCTGGACCCCGAGATGGTGGGGGAAGTGCTTCAGGTGATGAAGGGCTTGGCAAAGGACGGCATGACGATGGTGTGCGTGACACACGAAATGGGGTTCGCGCGTGAAGTCGCGGACAGAGTGTGGTTCATGGATGCGGGGAGGATTGTGGAGACGGGGGCGCCGGAGGAGTTTTTTAGTCGGCCGGGGACGGAGAGGGCTCGGAAGTTTTTGGCTGAGATTCGGCATTGAGGTTTTGGTGTTGTGGCCGGGTTGGTTCTTGAGACGCCCGTGGCGTCGGGGGCCTGGGGTGCGCGGGGCAACGATTGCGGTCCGGAGCCTTCGCTCCGGACTGCCCCTTCGTCATCGTCGTTGTCGCCTTCGGCGACTGCCTTCCGATTCCCTCGGGCTTATCGACGCCCCGCGCACCCCAGGCCCCCGACGCCACGGGCTCTGGAAGTTGCAATCTGACGTCAGCTGGGGCGATCAGGTTTCTTAGGGTTCCGCTCCACAGTTGTGGGTGGTGGAAGATTTTGCGGGGCCCGCTCCATGCCGGCCGCGCGGGCGGCCTTTTGGAGCTTACGCGTCGTGGTGCGTCGTCGCGATGCTCGCTTCGCGTGTGGCTGCTTTTTTCGGGTTCTTCTTGATGGCTTGCCGCGCTTCACCCATCCCTCGGGGCACGGTCACCCGTTGAACTCCGGTGCGGTGGCGCGCGACGGGTCGGCATGCGCAAGGCAGTGGCGGACGCGCGCCACCCCTTTACCTCCCCCAAATTCGCGGAGGCCATTAGAAAACCACTCTCCACATTCGCGAAAGCGACCACCGCGCACACGACCACCAGTGCGTATGCCGAGTAAGGCCGCCCGCGCGGCCGCCACTCGGCGGGCCCCGCAGCCCTCGTGGCTAAGGCACACCCTAGCAGCGCAACGACCCAAGACCACGGCAGTCCGTCGGCGCGGTGGCCCTGACTGCGCGCAACCTCGATGCGCCCGAGGGAATCTGAAGGGAAGGCCGTAGGCCTGGACGAAGATGACGAAGGGGGCGTCCGGAGCGAAGGCTCCGGACCGCAATCGTGGGCGCGCGCAGTCAGGGCCACTGCGACGATGGGCGACCTACGAAGATCGCCACCCGCCCCAAGAACTCAGCAACTCAGCAACTCAGCAACTCAGCAACTCAGCAACTCACGACCCCCAAGGCCGCAGCAAAAAAACCACCCGTCATTCAGACATCGGATTCTGAAACTGCGAACACTTCACCTGCACGAGTTTTCGATCCTGCAATCTCAGCGCCGTCAACGCTCCCCCCCACACGCACCCGGTATCCAGGCAGATCACGTCCGGCCGTTGCAACAGGCCCAGCGTTGACCAATGGCCGAATACCGTTGTGATGTCGCGGGTGGCGCGGTTCGGGACGTCGAACCACGGGACCAGGCCTTGCGGCCAGGCGCCCGGGGCGACCTTGGTTGCGAACTCCATGTGGCCGTTCGGCGTGCACAGGCGAATGCGCGTCAGCGCATTGATGATCACCCGCATCCGCTTGCCGCCCTTGTGGTCTTCCTTCCAGGTGGACGGCTCGTTGCCGTACATCTTTTGCAGCGCCTTCTGCCAGTTCGGGCCGCGCAGCGCGTCCTGGACTTCGCCAGCCAGTGACAGCGTCTTGGCGACGTCCCACTTGGCCAGCGTGCCTGCGTGTACCAACAGGTGGCCCTGCTCGAAATGCGCCAGCGGGCGAAAGCGCAGCCAGTTGATCAGGTCGGCCGCGTCCGGCGCGCGAAGAATGTCTTCGAGCGTGTCCGATTTGGACGGCTTGCGCACCCCGGCTGCGGCGGCCAGCAGGTGCAGGTCGTGGTTGCCCAGCACGGTTGTCGCGCGGTCACCCAGGTCGATGATGCGACGCAGGGTTTCCAGCGACTGCGGGCCACGGTTGACCAGGTCCCCGGCGAACCAGAAGCGCGACTTCGGGTCGCCGACCAGATCGGGGTGGGACAGCAAGCGATCCAGCGGCGAGCAGCATCCCTGCACGTCGCCGATCATCCAGATACTGCCGTTCATGCGGGACTTTTGCTCCAAGGCCAACGTTGTTGGACGATACGGGAAATGGTGTGGCGGTATTCCATATAGCTCATGGCGGCCAGCGCCAAGGCCATGGCCCCGATGTTCGGGCCCAGGGCGGTCAGCCAGGGCGGCCACTTACCCAACATGCCGACGTTCAGCGCCAGCTGGTTCAGCATGAAGAAGCCCACGCCCAACAAAATGCCGATGAAGACCTTGGCGCCCACGCCACCGCGGCGGGTTTGCATCAGTCCGATGGGGGCGGCAATCGTGATCATCACCAGCAGCGTGAACGGATACGCCAGTTTGCGCCACAGGGCGACAACCTGTCGACCATATTGCAGTTGGTTGTCGCGCAAATACTCCACATAGTCCAGCAGCGTGACGATGGACATGCGTTCCGGGGTCAGCACGCGGGCCAAGAGGCGTTCGGCGCTGAGCGTGGTGTCGATGGTGCGTTCTGGCACCTTCACAACGGAGGCGGGCGGGTTCTTGGGCGGGCGGGCGTTGGCCAGCGCTTCGGACGCATCGGCGTCCAGGCGGGTTTCCGAGACGTCTTTCAGCACCAGGTCGCCATGGGCGAACAGGCCCGTGGGCGCCGTGGACAACACCGACAGCGTCAGGTCTTTCTTGAATTCGTAAAGGGTGACACCCGCAACCTGGCCGTCGCCTTTCAGTTCGGCAATATTGATGATGCGCGTGCCGCCGTTGGAGGTGGGTTCCTTGAACCAGTAGCCGCTTTTCAGGCGGTCGCCGCCGGCTTTGCCGCGGAACATCAGGTTGGCTTCGCCGGTTTTGATCTCGGCCCACGGGGTGACGTATTCGGACAGCAGCGCCGCCCCGATCATCAGCGGGATGGTGACGACCCACAGCATCCGCAAGAGCCGCATGCCGCTCACGCCCGAGACGCGCAGGATGACGAGTTCGTTACGTTGGGCAAGACCCGCCAGCGCCAGGATGGCACCGATCAACAGCCCGATGGGCAGCAGGTCGTACAAGCGGGTGGGAATGGCCAGCGCCTGCATGTAGAGCAGGGCCATCATGGAGAACTTGTCGCCCACGTTGTCCAGGTCGTCCACCAGCGCGAAGAACGTGAAAAGGCCTAGCAGGGCCATAAGGACCACTGCACAAGAGCGATAGATCTCGCGGGCCAGGTAGCGACGTGCGGTACGCATGAAAAGGAAGGGGAGCGCTAAACGTGAAAGCTTAACAAATCCCGCCGGGTAGGGTGGAGGCGGCCGGACGGAAATGCCCGGTTTTGCGTGTCAGGGGATGTCAACCATCTGCATCCGGCGGGTCAGCACCCCGACGCGGGAGTTCAGGTAGTTGGAATTGCGGTGGCTGTCATAGAAGCGCGGGTTGGGCAGCATGGCCGCCAGCCGGGCGGACTGGCTGGCGCTGAGGTTGGCGGCCGAGGTGTTGTAGTAGTGCTTGGCCGCCGCCTGGGCGCCGAACACGCCAACGCCCCATTCCGCCACGTTCAGATACAGCTCCAGTATCCGTTCCTTGGTCATGACGTGCTCGATCATATACGTCAGCACCAGTTCCTGGCCCTTGCGGATGTAGCTGCGTGAGCTGGACAGGAACAGGTTCTTCGCCAACTGCTGCGTAATGGTGGAGCCGCCGCGCATCTTGCTGCGGCCCGCTTCCTCTTGGCGCTGGTTGTATTCCCAGGCCTTGCGGATGGCGTCCCATTCGATGCCGTCGTGCTCGGTGAAGTTGGAATCTTCCGACGCCACCACCGCGCGCTTCAGGTTGCGGCTGATTTTGTCATAGGGCGCCCATTCGTACTGAAGCTGAAAGCCGGGGTTGCCTTCGCGCAAGCGGGACCGCTCTTCGCGCATGATGGCGCTGCTGCCGGGGTCGCGGTAGTTGTACCAGACGACCTGTGCAAACAGCCAGAACTGGTAAAGCAGCACCGCGCACACCAGCGCCATCAGTACGCCGGTGATGGTCCGGAACCAGGATCGGCCCTTGCCGCGCGTCGCCATGCCGCTTAGCGTCCTGCCATGAGCGCCTCGCGCAGCGCCGCCAGCACCGGGGCCGGATCGGGGCGCACGCCGTGCCAGATCAGGAAGCTCTCGGCCGCCTGGCCCACCAGCATGCCCAGGCCGTCGGCGGTCAGCGCTGCGCCATCGGCGTCGGCCTGTTTCATGAAAGCGGTAGGTTGGGCGCCGTACATCATGTCGTAGGCAGCCGCGCCGTCGGCGTACAGGCCGGCGGGCAGGTCGGGGGCGGCGTCTTGCAGGCCGCTGGCCGTGGCGTTGATGACCAGGTTCCAACCGCCGGGCGTGGCGGCGTCGGTCAGCCCGCCCGCAGTGACTTGCGTCTGCGGCGATACGCCGGTGTCACGCCAGGCCTCGGCCAGTTCCAGCGCCTTGGCGGCGGTGCGGTTGACGATGTGGATGCGGGCGCAGCCGGCGTCGGCCAGCGGTTGCAACACGCCTCGGGCCGCGCCGCCCGCGCCCACCAGCAGCACGGACGCGCCGCTCAGGTGCACGCCCAGGCGCAGCAGGTCAGACACCAGTCCGACGCCGTCGGTATTGCAGCCGTGCCAGGCGCCATCGCGCCACGACAACGTGTTGACGGCGCCCGCCAGGCGCGCGCGGGTGGACAGGCGGCCGGCGGCCAATGCGTAGGCTTCCAGCTTGAACGGCACCGTGACATTCAAGCCCAGCCCGCCCTCAGCCACGAATGCGGCCACAGCGTCAGCAAAGCCGTCGACCGGCGCCAGCAGGCGCTCATAGCGCAGCGGTTTGCCGGTTTGCTTGGAAAACAGGTCGTGGATTTGAGGCGAGCGGCTGTGCGCAATGGGATTGCCGATGACGGCGTAGCGGGCAAGAGGGGTCGCCTCGGTCATGGGGCTTGTGTTTCCAGGGTGTCGTTAACGAAATGCCACGTGCGGGTAATGACCAGCACGTCCGTATCGCGGGCGATATCGGGGGGGAATGGGGGGAAGGGCGCGGCCAGCTGGACGATGCGGCGGGCGGCCTGGTTCAGCACCGCGTGCGGCGAGGGCTGGTCGATTTCGACGTTGGCGATACTGCCGTCGGCGCGTACCGACACCGTGATGCGCAGCGATCCGTAAATGCGCCCGCGCGCCTCGTCGGGATAGTGCTGCGTGCCAACGGCTTCTATCCGGGTGCGCCAGGCATCCAGGTAGGCGGCGTAACGCGACGCTTCGGCCGACGGGGCCACGAACTGCTTGCGGGGTTCGGCGCTGTATTGCTGCACGCGCGCGGCCAGCGCGGCGACCTGGGCGTTCTGGATGACGCTGGCCTGATCCTGGGCGTCCTGGCCAAGATCAGCGCCGTCGGGCCAGGGGTTGACGGCCTGACGCTCTGCGCCGGCTTTCTCGGCCGACCGCAGCTGGGTCATCAGGCGGGCCTGTTCGGCTTCCAGCTGAACCTGCCGGCGGCGCATGGCTTCCAGCACGATGGTCTCGGCGGACGCGCCGGTCTGGGGCAGCGGGGTGGTGCTCATGCCGCGTTCGGCGTTGCCGCCGCCCGTCATCTGATTCTGCGCCTGCGCCCGGGGCGTCTCAGGCGGCGTCTCGCTGCGGGCGTTCAGCAGCACGACTTCCAGGCTGGTGACGGGCGGGCGGGTGAGCGCGGGCGCGCCAAAGCGCCACGCCAGCGCGCCGGCGTGCACCAACAGCGATATTGCGATGCCGATGCGCAGGTAGTGTTGGGCGGGAGCGCCCAGCCACCGCAGGTAACGGCTTAGCGGGGAGGGGGAATCAGGGCGTTGCACCGACGCATTGTAAGACGAGTCGGTGCTGCCGGGACATGCCACCCAACGGCTTGTAACAGCTGTTGGACGGGAGCGGGGCGTGACGTCGATGGAGACGGGACGACTCGGCGGGCGGCGCATGAAGGGTCATCCTCCAACGCGCCGCCGCGTGGGGTCAGGCCGTCTTGCGCGGAAAGACCCAGACCTTGCTGGCCGGCAAGGCCAGGCGGCAGGGGCCCGGCTCGCGGCCTTCGGGGCCATAGGCGCGCAGGGCCAGCGTGTGGGCGGGGTCCGCGTCCGGCGTGCGGAACAGGTATTCCCAGCGGTCGCCCAGGTACATGCTGGTCAAGAGCGGCATGTCCAGGTGGTTGCCGTCGGGGTCATCCGCCAGGCGCACCTGTTCAACGCGAATCACGGCGGTACCGTCCTGGCCCTGAGTCACGCCTTCGCCGGCCTTGCCCCACAACGCCCAGCCGCGGCCTTCGATGCGGGCCTGGCCGTCACGCACTTCCGTGACCTTGCCTTCCAGCCGGTTGTTGCTGCCCATGAACTCGGCCGTGAACAGCGTGGACGGCGAACCATACATTTCCTGCGGCGTGCCTTGCTGTTCGATCTTGCCGTTGTTCAGCAGCAGGATGCGGTCGGAAATGGCCATGGCTTCGCTTTGATCATGCGTCACCATCAGGGCCGACAGCCCCAGGCGGATGATCAGCTCGCGCAGGAACGCGCGCGCTTCTTCGCGCAGCTTGGCGTCCAGGTTGGACAGCGGTTCGTCCAGCAGGATGACGGGCGGGCTGTACACCAGCGCCCGGCCGATGGCCACGCGCTGCTGCTGGCCGCCTGACAGCGCGTGCGGATGGCGCTGGCCCAGCTTGCCCAGGCCCAGCTGGTCCAGCACGGCTTGCACGCGCTCGCGCACTTCGGCCGACGGCACCTTGCGCAGCTTCAACGGGTAGGCCACGTTTTCAAACACGGTCTTGTGCGGCCACAACGCGTAAGACTGGAACACCAGGCCCAGGTTGCGTTCTTCGGCCGGAATCTCCTTGCGGGCGCCGCCGTCGTAGACGATGCGGTCGCCGATGGTGATGCGGCCGCGCTTGGGGCCTTCCAGGCCAGCCACGGCGCGCAGCAAGGTCGTCTTGCCGCTGCCCGAGGGCCCAAGCAGCGACACCACTTCGCCCTGGCGCAGTTGCATCGACACGCCCTTGAGCACCGGGTTGTCGCCGTAGTCCAGGTGCAGGTCTTCTACAGAAAGCTCAATCATGAAGTTTGACTCCGAATCGCAGGGCGATGCCCAGGCCGATCACGACCAGAACGATATTGATGAAGGAAAGCGCAGCCACGATGTCGATGGCGCCCGAGGCCCACAACGACACCAGCATGGAACCGATGGTTTCCGTGCCGGGCGACAACAGATAAACGCCGGTGGAATATTCACGCTCGAAGATCAGGAACATCAGCAGCCAGGAGCCGATCAGGCCGTACTTGGCCAGCGGCACCGTGACGTGGCGCGTGACCTGGCCCCGGCGCGCGCCCGCGCTGCGGGCGGCTTCTTCCAGTTCCGGTCCCACTTGCAGCAGGGTCGATGAGATCAGGCGCAGGCCATACGCCATCCAGACCACGGTGTAGGCGAGCCACACGCTGAAGATGGTGCTGCGCATGGCGCGCAGCCATTCAACGAAGTTCTCGCGCAGCCATTCGGCGAACGGCAGGGCCGACAGCCAGCCGTTTTCGTCCACGTCCAGCGCGTTGTCCAGCCACATCGGCACAAACAGGAACACCCACAAGAACGCCAGACCGGCCAACAGGCCCGGCACGGCGCGCGGCACCAGCACGCTGTAGTCCATGAAGCGCGTGACGTTGTCGGGCTTGCGGTGCATCGCCAGGCCCACGAACATGTAGCACATCACGGCCAGCGCGCCGCCAAACACCCCGATGGCGACCGAGTTCACGATGGCGCGGATCAGGTTGGGTTGGCCGAATACGGTGTGGAAGGCGTCCAGCGACAGCACGTCAAACAGCGACACGCCCATGCCCCAGTTGGACACGAACGCCCGCAGCAGCACGCCCAGCAGCGGCACCACGATCGTGACCAGCAGCCAGAACGCCACGACGGCGCCCGCCAGCCAGCGCCACTTGCCCAGCGGCAGCGGGCGTGCGCGCGAGGCCTTGCCCTTGACGGTGACAAAGCGGTTCGCGGTGCGCATCAGGCGGCGTTGCAGCATGACCAGGGGAATCGTCATGCAGATCAGGATCACGGCCACGGCCGCCATCAGGTGGTACGACGGAATGCCCAGCTTGTTGGTCAGCTTGTACAGGTAGGTGGCCAGCACCAGGTTGCCTTCCGGGTCGCCCAGCACCAGCACCAGGCCGAACACTTCCAGGCCCAGGAAGAACAGCAGCACGGTGGCGTACAGCATGGCCGGGCGCACCATCGGCAGGCTCACGGATACCATCACGCGCAGCGGCGATGCGCCGGCCACGCGGGCGGCTTCTTCCACGTCGGAACCCATGCTGCGCAGCGCCGACGAGATATACAGGTACGCGTGCGGCACGTGCGTCAGGCCGGCGATGATGACGATGCTGGTCAGCGAATACACGTTCCAGGGCACGAAGCCCAGGATGTTCTGCGCCCAGATCGAGAAGAAACCCACGGGGCCTGCGGCCACGACGTAGCCAAAGCCCAGCACCATGGGCGACACAAACACCGGCACCAGGATCAGCGGTTCGATCCAGCGGCGGCCGGGCAGGTCGGTGCGTATCATCAGGAAGGCCAGCATGCCGCCCAGCGGGATGGCGATGATGGCCAGCCCGAAGGCCAGGATGAAGCCGCTTCGCAGCGCCTTGTAGAAATCGGGGTCCGCGAAGATGAAGCGGAACGCGTCCAGGCTGAAGACCTTGGACGGGGCAAAGAAAGGCGCGGAGAGAAAGCTCTGGATGATGATGAACGACAGCGGCACGTAGATGGCCAATGCCGTGATCAACACCACCACGCCGCGCGGCAGGGACTGCCATTTTCTGCGCAATGACTGCATGGGGAAATCCTGTTGTCGAGAATGACGCGATGGTCGCGCCGCCCGGGTACGGGGGAGCCCGCCCGGGGGGCGGTCAGGCGGACGGCGCCGTGCCGTCCGCTTACGCGTTGTGGCGGTTCAGAGCGGGCGCGCCGCTCTGAACCCGCGCGGCATTACTTGCCCGCTGCGGCGCGCCAGTCCTTGATGAACTGCAAACGCTTGTTCTGTTCCAGGTAGTCCAGCAGCGTTTCGTTGACCGGAATCGGCTTGAGCGAAGCGCCCAGTTTCTTGGTCATGCCGTCCACATCGTTGTCGCCTTCGATGTCGTCACGCACCGAGGCCAGATCGGCCTGGTTGGCCATGATTTCCTGGCCCTTCTGCGACAGCAGGTAATCCATCCACAGCTTGGCGGCGTTGCGGTTCTTGGACTTCTTGCTGATGAACGCCACGCGCGACAACACCAGCGCGTAGTCGGTCGGGTAGGCCACGCCCAGCGACGGGTCCGACTTGGCGCGCGTTTCAGCGTACGAGCCCAGGATGTTGTAGCCGATCAGGTTTTCACCCGACGACACGCGTTCCATCATGGTGCCGGTGGACGACTGCACGATCAGGCCGCCCTTGGCGATGTCCTTGAGGGTCTCGAAGTACTTGGGGTCGTTGGCCTTGTCCTGCACGGCCAGCATGAAGCCCACGGCCGACTTCTCGATGTCGTAAGTCGTGACCTTGTTTTTGAACTTGTCCGGTTGGCTGGCGATCAGCTTGGCCAGCGCGCCGTGCGTGGTGGGCACTTCGTTGGCGGGAATCAGGCGCTTGTTGTAGATGAAGACGGCCGGTTCGTACGTGGTGCCGTAAGCCGAATCCTTCCAGACCGCCCAGGCCGGCAGCTTGCCGCTTTCCGGCGACTTGTATTGCAGGGCGTAGTCGGTGGCCAGCTTCAGCGCCGAGTCCATCGACGAGCTCCAGACGACGTCGCCGCTGCTGCCGCCCGCCGCCTGTTCGCTGATGTAGCGGTTGTAGAGCTCGGTGCTGTTCATGTCGTTGTATTCGACCTTCACGCCCGGGTACAACGCTTCGAAGCCCTTGATGATGGGGCCGGCGGCCTTGGTGTCGGTGGTCGAATAGATGACGACCTTGCCTTCCTTCTTGGCGCCGTCCAGGATCTTTTGGTAGTCGGCCGGATAACCCGCCGGCACGGCCTGCGCGAAGGCGCTGCCGGTGGCGATGGCGAATGCTGCGGCGCAGGCGGCCGCCAGTTGGGACTTGGCAAGCATGTGTTTGTCTCCGATTGGAATGGTCTGTAGCGGGATCTGGGTCCAGCCTGCGCCCATCTTAGGAGGCGGCGTCTGTCGTCGTCCTGTCATGGCGACAGGTAGCGGCTAGGGGTAATCCCTGGGCGCGAATGGCCGCGCCGCAGGGATAGCGCCATTGCTCAGGGCCGCTTCGGCGTATCCGTCACCAGCCGCACCCAGTTCTGCACGAAGCGCGAATGCCGCCGCTGGTCCAGCCCCACCAGCAGGGCGGGGCTCAGCACCACCGGCTGCACGATGCCTTGCGAGCGCGCCAGCACCGCTTCGGACGTCCAGCGCCCGGGCGTGTCTTCCATGATGGAACCCAGCGCCGCGTGGCTGGAGGCCACCTGCTGGCCGGCGGGCGACAGCAGCCAGTCCACCAGTGCGCGCGCCAGGTCCGGGCTGGGGGCGCGCCGTGAAATCAGCACCGAACGCGCCAGCACCAGCACGTAGTCCTGCGGAAACACCACGCCGATCTTGCTGCCGTCCGCCTGGCGCGACAGCGCGTACGAACCCAGGATGTTGTAGCCAAGGTCCAGCTCATCGTTTTCGATGGCGTCCAGAATCTGCGCGCTGGTGGGCGATAGGCGCACGGCCACTTGGCCCATCGCATTGGCCAGCCCCCAGAAGTTGGATGACACCAGCTCGTCTTGCTCGGCCAGCAGATAGCCCAGGCTGCTGGCGGCGATGTCATAAGTGCCGACGCGGCCTTGCAGCGTGGCTTGGTCGCGTTCCAGCAGGCGCAGCAGGTCTTGCCGGGAGCGGGGCACGGTGGCTTCGGTGAAGCGCTTGGGGTTGTAGACGATGACGGCCGGTTCGAACGTGAAGCCGTAGACCTCATTGCGCCAGACCGCCCACGACGGCAGCTTGGACGCGTAGGGTGACGCGTAGCTTTGCGCGTAACCGTCGTTGGCCAGCCGGATCTGCAAGTCCGATGCCGAACTCATCAGCACGTCGACGTTGGTCAGGCGCCCGTCGATGGTGGCTTCGTACAGATCGCGGCTGCTGATCTCGCGATACACCACCGTCACATCGGGCCGCAAAGATTGAAAGCCCTGAATCAGCGGCGCGACCACGGGCGTGTCGGTGGGGCCGGCGATGACCAGGGTGCGGGACGTGGGTTGCGGCGCGGGATAGCGCGTGACAATTTCGTCCAGTTCGGCGGCACGTACTTCCTGAGGTGCCGACACCAGCAGCAGCGCCGCCGTGAACGCCGCGCCCAGCCACGTCGCCAGATGGCGCCCTGCGGGCTGTTGTTGCAGCGGCAGGATGACGCGCGCCGACAAGCCGCCGCCCGGCCGGTCATGCAGCCATAGGGACCCGCCATGCGCCATCGCCACCGAACGCACGATGGCCAGGCCCAGCCCCGATCCGGGTTGAGATTCACCGGCTTTGCCGCGCGTGAAGCGCTGCTGCACGGCTTCTTTTTCGTCGTCCGAGATACCCGGCCCGCGATCCGATACCGTCAACGCCACGCGGAACCCGGCCACGGGCGTGGCCTGAATATCCACGGTGCCATCCGGCGCATAGCGCAAGGCGTTGTCCACCAGATTGCGCAGCATCTCACGCAAGGCGACGCGGTCGCCGGCCAGGCGCGCGCGGCGGACGTCGGGCGCAATGTCGATGCGCAGCCGCTCGGCTTCCACCGGGCCGATACGGCGGCGGGTTTCGTTGATGGTTTCCGCTACCCCGACAGATTCGGGTGGCCCTTTGCCGAGCCGGTGCGTGATGGTGGCGTCCATCAGCAGCTGGTTGATCAGCTGGCTGGCGTGCGTGGCGTTCTGATGAATGCGGCCGATGCGCTCGCGCAGCCGCTTGGGGTCGGTTTCGTCCAGCGCCACTTCTGCTTGCGCGCGCAGCGACGCGAGCGGTGTGCGGACCTGATGCGTGGCGTCGGCCACCAATGTGTTCAAGGTATCCATGATGATGGAAAGGCGTTGCATGAAGGCGTTCAGCGCTTCGACCAGGCGGCGCACTTCGCGCGGCACCGGCGTGGTGACGGGCGTCAGGTCTTCAGGTGCGCGGGTGCGCAGTTCGCGTTCCAACACGGCCAACGGCGCAAACGCTCGCTGCACGCCGAACCACAACAGGCCCAGCGCCACCAGCGACACGACCAGCAGCGGCAACACGCCGCGCCCCAGGATTTCGTCGGCAAGTTCTTCGCGCGATCCCAAGGTTTCGGCGACCCGCACGGTGACCCAGCCGGCATGCTGGCTGGCCGACACCAGCCGCCCCACGGTGGCGACGCGCACGGGCTCGTCGTGATAAATGACGTAGGCGAACACGGGGGTTGCGGCTTGCGCCAGCGGCAGGTTGGGGGCTAGGTCGCCATAGCCGGTGATGAGCCGGCCATTGGAGGTGCGCGCTTCGTAGAACACGCGCTCGCCGCCCGACAACATGGCAAGCGACGACACGGGCGGTTCCACGGTGACGCCTTCGTCATCAATCTGCACGGACCCGGCGATGGTCAGTGCGGATGCGGCAAGCAGCCGGTCAAACGCCTGCTCGGCGGCGCGTTGCGCGTAGTCTCGCAGGAAGAACACCAGCCCGATCAGCGCGCAGGCCAGCAACACCACGCCAAGCGTGAAGACGCGGCGCCGGATCGAGGCGCTTTCAGGAATGCTCATGGCTGCGGGCCTGATAGCCAACGCCGCGCACGGTGACGATGTCGATCGACGCCCCTGCCAGTTTCTTGCGCAGCCGCGAGATCAACAGTTCCAGCGCATTGAGCGAGCCGTCGTCCAGGTCAAACAGCTGGTTCATCAGCCGTTCCTTGGCAACGGTTTGGCCGATGCGGCCCAAGAGGATTTCCAGCAAGCGGAATTCGCGCCGTCCCAGCTCCAGCGGCGCACCAGACAACATGACGCTGCGCCCGGCAAGGTCCAGGCTCAGGTTGCCGTAGGTGGTGGTGCTGCTGGTCTGCCCTGACGGCCGCCGCATCAGGGCGCGCAACCGCGCTTCGAGTTCGCGCAGGTCAAAGGGCTTGACGAGGTAGTCATCCGCGCCCAGGTCCAGCATGTCGATCTTGTCTTCAATTTCCGCCCGCGCGGTCATGACGAGCACCGGCGCTTCCAAGCCGGCTGCGCGCAATTCCCGAATGACGGTGAAGCCGTCTTTGCCAGGCAGATTGATATCCAGGACAAGCGCATCCCAGGTTTCGTCCAACCCCCACCGCAACGCCGCCAGCCCGTCATGCACCCACTGCACGCTATGGCCAGCGGAACGCAGCTTGCTTTCCACGGCATCGCCAAGATCAAGGTTGTCCTCGACCAGCAAAATGCGCATGTTGTTCCTCCGTGTCGTTTTGGTTTTTCGAGGAGTGTACGACGGGGGGTGCTGTGGCGTTGGGGTTTGGGTTCTTGAGACGCCCGTGGTGTCGGGGGCCTGGGGTGCGCGGGGCAACGATTGCGGTCCGGAGCCTTCGCTCCGGACTGCCCCCTTGTCATCCTCGTCCGCCTTCGGCTCCCTACGGATTCCCTCGGGCTTATCGACGCCCCGCGCACCCCAGGCCCCCGACACCACGGGCTCTGCCAGTTGCAATCTGACGTCAGCAGGCACGGTCAGCGTTCTTGAGGTTCTCTCCACGGGGATTGGGGTGGTGGAAGATCTTGCGGGGCCCGCTCCATGCCGGCCGCGCGGGCGGCCTTGTGGAGCTTACGCGTCGGGGTGCGTCGTTGCGATGTTCGCTTCGCGTGTGGCGGCTTTGTTCGAGTTCTTCTTGATGGCTTGCCGCGCTTCATCCATCCCTCGGGGCACTGTCACCCGTTGAACTCCGGTGCGGTGGCGCGCGACGGGTCGGCACGCGCAAGGCAGTGGCGGACGCGCGCCACCCCTCTACCTCCCCCCACAATCGTGGGGGACCCCTAGCAAACAGTTCTCAGCATTCGCGAAAGCGAACATCGCTCAAACGACCACCGACGCGTATGCCGAGTAAGGCCGCCCGCGCGGCCGGCACTCGGCGGGCCCCGCAGCACTCGTCACTAAGGCACACCCTAGCAGCGCATCAGGCCAAGACATCGGCAGCCCGTCGGCGCGGTGGCCCTGACTGTGCGCAACCTTGATGCGCCCGAGGGAATCTGAAGGGAAGGCCGAAGGCCTGGACGAAGATGACGAAGGGGCAGTCCGGAGCGAAGGCTCCGGACCGCAATCGTGGGCGCGCACAGTCAGGGCCACTGCGACGATGGGCGACCTACGAAGATCGACAACCTCCCGAAGATCGACAACCTCCCGAAGATCGACAACCTCCCGAAGATCGACAACCTCCCGAAGATCGACAACCTCCC